>Ga0209979_1000009_pt1 | contig 508119 bp, 403 predicted proteins | sample AnhtaG_FD_183114 | JGI IMG/M metagenome (GOLD analysis project Ga0209979, IMG submission 183114) | Deep subsurface microbial communities from Anholt, Denmark to uncover new lineages of life (NeLLi) - Anholt_01485 metaG (SPAdes) (version 2) | ecosystem: Environmental > Aquatic > Marine >... | reverse complement strand
ACTGGGGCTCGTTTGGCCCCCGCCCGGGGCAGCTCAACGCCCCCCTGCGCATTGCGGTGGACGCCTCCGGCAACGTCTACGTCAGCGACAGCCGCAACAACAGGATCCAGAAGTTCGATTCCTCGGGTAATTTCCTGACCACGTGGGGCTCGCATGGCTCCGGGGATGGAGAGTTCAAGGGGCCTTCGGCCATAGCGGTGGATTCACGCGGAAATGTCTACGTGGTGGATTGGGGCCGGGGCCACCCCAGGATTCAAAAGTTCGGTCCCTCGGGGAAGTTCCTAACGAAGTGGGGCTCGAAAGGCTCCGGGGATGGGGAGTTTGCCGCCGTCGACGACCACGGCAACCCTTCCCCGCCTGGGGGCATAGCCGTGGACTCCTCAGGTAACGTCTTCGTCGCGGATACCGGTAACAACAGGATTCAGAAGTTCCGCCCGCGCCGTTGATTCGCCGGGCATGAAATGCGATAGCTGGGGCTGAACGCAGGCGACCTTGAATTCCACTTCAGGAGATGCTGAATTTCTGCTATGTTTGAAGAATCTGAGGAGCTGGGCGCCTGCTCCCGGGACGGGGCCTTGTCATCGGGGCTCAATTCGGATGAATCCCTGGATCGAGAAGCCCGGCTGCCCGTGACGGCGTGACAGCGTTCGCTAAATGTGAAACGCTGTTTCGCTCTGGCGGCGACATCAACATGCACGGCCAGGGGCTAAAGCCGGCTCCGAGGAAAGGAGGCGCCGGCTGAAGCCGGCAGGAAGCTCGTCTCAATCTCCCGGCATCAGGGGCCAGGGAGCCCGAAAGAGAGCAGGGTCGCGTCCCAGCGAGAGGCAAACTCGACGACAAGGAACGGCAAAGCTCAAGGGTAGCGTTGGCATGTCTTGGAGAATAGGATTTGCAAGGGCGATGGGGACGCATATAACAGATGGCTCATGACGTGCTGATCGTGATGGAAGGCAAAGGATGAAGTTTGTTGAGGAGTTCAGGAATAAGGAGATTGCGGCTGGGCTGATCCGGCGGATCGAGGAGGTGCTGGGAGATCGGCAGGTCTCGCTGATGGAGGTGTGCGGGACGCATACGATGTCCGTCCAGCGGTATGGGCTGAGGTCGCTTCTGCCGAAGAATCTGAGGCTGCTGTCCGGTCCGGGATGCCCGGTGTGTGTGACGCCGAATGAGAAGGTTGATCTCGCCATAGCCTACGCTATGAAGGAAGGGGTCATCTTAGCGACGTTTGGGGATATGGTGAAAGTGCCGGGGTCGAGCACCAGCTTGCTGAAGGCGAAAGCCGCTGGGGGACAGGTCCAGATTGTCTATTCGACGATGGATGCTGTGAAGCTGGCCGAGGACAATCCGGACAAGAAGGTTGTGTTCTTTGGCATCGGGTTCGAGACGACGGCGCCGACGGTTGCTGCGGCGATCCTCGAAGCTGAGCAAAGGAGGATCTCCAACTTCTTTGTCGTGTCCGCCGCCAAGACCATTCCGTTGGCGATGGAGGCGCTGCTCCAGGGGGAGGTTCGGATAGACGGGTTTATCTGTCCGGGGCACGTCAGCGTGATCATCGGCTCGAAGGCGTACCGAAGAATTGTGGATGTGCATCATGCCCCATGCGTCATCGCCGGCTTTGAGCCGGTGGACATTCTGCAGGCGGTGGAGATGCTTGTGCGGCAAATCGGGGAGGGCAGAGCGGAAGTCGAGAATCAGTACAGCCGCGTGGTGCACGAAGAGGGCAACGCTGCTGCACGGGGGATCATGGACAAGGTCTTTGAAGTGCGGGATGCGAAGTGGAGGGGCATCGGCGTGATCCCCGGCACGGGGCTTGGGATTCGCTCGGAGTACGCCACGTTCGATGCGGAGGTGCAGATTCCTGTTGAGACGGAGGAGACGGTTGAGAACAAGCAGTGCATTTGCGGACTCGTGTTGAAAGGCGTGAAGGAGCCGACGGATTGTCGGCTGTTCGCAAAGAGATGCACTCCTGAGAATCCGGTGGGGGCGTGCATGGTTTCCGGCGAAGGCGCCTGCGCGGCCTACTACAAGCATCGTTAGAGGCATAAAGCAAATGGCTAAAGACGGGAAAATTCTGCTTGGGCACGGAAGCGGCGGGAAGCTGATGCATGATCTGATCCGGGAGGTTTTTGTCCGTGAATTCGGCGGCGACGCCGAGGGAAAGCTGCTCGACTCCGCCGTTCTGAAGCTCCAGTCCCGAAACCTCGCTTTCACCACCGACACCTACGTGGTCAAGCCGATATTTTTCCCGGGCGGAGACATTGGGAAGCTGGCTGTCTGCGGCACGATCAATGACCTGTGTGTTGTTGGAGCGACGCCGGTTTTCCTGTCGTGCGGGCTGATTATCGAAGAAGGGCTTGACATGTCGGTGTTGCGAAAGGTTGTCCGCTCGATGCAAAGGACCGCAGAGAAGGCCGGCGTCCAGATCGTAACGGGAGACACGAAGGTTGTGGAGAGGGGGAGCTGCGACGGCTTGTTTGTGAACACGGCGGGAGTCGGCTATGCGGAGAGGTTTCTCAGTGGGGAAATCCAGGCAGAAGACGAGATCGTCGTCAGCGGAACGATCGGCGATCACGGGATGGCGATCATGGCGGCAAGAGAAGATTTCGGTCTGGAGACGAAGCTGCGGAGCGATTGCGCACCGGTCAACGGGCTGGTGGAGAGCCTGAAGCCGTTCTTTCCGCGAATCCGCTTGATGCGGGACCCGACGCGAGGCGGGCTGGCGACGGTTCTGAATGAGTTTGTGGAGGGAACGAACCTGGGGATTCTGCTCGACGAGGAGACCGTTCCGATCAAGAAAGCGGTGGCAGCTCTGGGCGAGTTGCTCGGGCTTGATCCATTGTACGTGGCGAACGAGGGGCGAGTGGTTCTGGTTTGTTCGCAGGGCACGGGCGAGGCGGTGGTCAGGAAGATGCGGAAGCATGCTCTGGGCAAGCGAAGCGTGGTTATCGGGAAAGCTGTCCCAGATTACCCCGGGAAAGTCTGCATGACAACAAAAGCGGGGGGAACGCGCATCCTGGACATGCTCGTCAGCGACCAGCTTCCCCGAATCTGCTGAGTGGTATGGTGTTGGGGAAGGCGCGGTGCTGGGTATCCGGCGATGAAACCGTTAAGGTTCTTCTTCCTGTGCCAGGGCGAGCTCGGACAAGAGGTCGAGCGTTTTCCTGGCTTCTTCCTCGTTGATTCTCTCGATGGCGAAGCCGGCGTGGACCAAAACGTAGTCGCCCACCTCGACGTCCGGCAGAAGCTGAAAGCTTACCTTTCGTTTGACGCCTTCGACTTCAACCTTTCCAAAGTGGCCGTCTATTTCAAGGACTCGCATCGGTATGGCTAAACACATAATGGTCGCTCCGATTATTCTTTTGAACGCCGCTGCTCGATCCTCTTGGTCAACCACGCCACCCATTCCTCGGCGCCCTCGCTCGTGGTGCACGATATTCCGGTCACGCCGAGGTCCGGGTTGACATCGAGGGCGTCCTGCTTCATAGCCTCAATATCGAAATTGCAGTGGGGGAGGAGATCAATTTTGTTGAGGAGCATAAGGGAGGCATTGCGGAAGATGACGGGGTATTTCGCCGGCTTGTCCTCCCCTTCGGGGACGCTCAGGACCACGATCTTGGCGTCTTCACCGAGGGCATAGCCCGCGGGACACACGAGGTTCCCCACGTTCTCGATGAACAGCAGGTCGAGACCTTGATACGGGAACTCGGTGAGCGCGGAGGCGATCATGTTGGCGTCGAGATGACATGCCCCCTGGGTGTTGATCTGGAGCGTCTCCACTCCGAGCTTGGCGATCCTCTCCGCATCGCGGCTGGTGGCGATGTCTCCTTCGATGACCCCGATCCGATACTTCTCCTTCAGCCTTTCGATGGCGACCTCGATGACAGACGTCTTTCCTGCGCCGGGCGAGCCAATGAGGTTGAAGACCGCGACGTTGCTCTCGTCAAACTTCTTTCGGTTTTGCTCGGCGATCGCTTCGTTGGCTTTGAGGATGTCGGTCAAGACCTTGATTTCCACGACACGCTATCCTTTCAGTGGTTTTTCCGCGACTACTCGCACTCTATGGACTTGAGCATGAACTCTTTCCCGCTGACGATTTCGATTTTGGGCGATTGGCATTCCGGGCAGCGAAAGACGTAGTCCTGAATATGGAACTCTTTCCCGCAATCGCGGCAGCGGCCGATGAGCGGCTTTTTCTCGAAGTCGAGTTGGGCGTTTTCAGCCACCGTTCCCTTTGAGACCACCTCAAAGGCAAATGCAAGGCAATCGGGCACGACCGTGCTCATCTCGCCGATCACGATCCGCAGGGAGGTGACGCGGGAGACGTTCTGCCCGTCAACCGCCTGGTTCACGATGTCTATCAGATTTGACGCTATCGAGAGCTCGTGCAATTGGTCGCTCCTCGCCCACGGAGATCAGAATTTGCCGATGAGCATTAGCAATCCTAAGATGACGAACACGGCACCGGCAATCCTGTGAACGGTTTGCCGAGGAAGATAGGTTCCTACTATCCGGCCCAAGAAAACCGCCACAAAGGTTATCACGGCGAGGGCTGCGACCGCTCCAAGAAAAACAGCCCAGCGCGATACCTCTTTCCCTGCCGCCAGGCAGAGGACCGCCAGTTGGGTCTTATCTCCGAGCTCAGCCAGAAACAGCACGCCAAAAGTTGTTATCAAAGTCTTCCAGAACATTCCAGTCCCTTTCGCAAAACGTATTTTGTGGGACAGGATAACAGGATGGACAGAATTCTGCGAACTCTGTTTATGCTTTGATGAGGGCGCTGGCGCTCACATCTCTGGCCTCTCCGGAGTCGGATGTTGACGTTCCTTGTTTTCCTCCGGGTCAGCTTCTCGCTTAGACGCCTGGTTCGGCTTGGCCGCACTCGCGGTGCTCCGTGCTTCGTCAAGCATGGATGAAAACTCGTCCAGCCCCTCGGAGTTTAGGAGGCGGAAGTACAGCTTCTGGCGGAACTCCGCCGGAGAATCTTTGAATTCGGCTTCAATTGCCCTAAGCGCGTACCTCATTAGCCTCACGCGAAATGAGAACATGTCGCCGTGTCCGACGGTTATGCGCCGAATCCTGCGTCGTTCGGTACCGCGGACTTCGAGGACCCATTCCTGCTCATGGGGGACTCCGGCGAGTTTATCATAACGTTGTGTCATCTCCCCGCGGCAGAGCGGCTCTTCGAAACTGCCATAGCGGATACCGAGGAAGTATTTGACACGCCTTGTTCGCCGCAAGCCACAGACGGCGCATTGGTAGTTCCAGGTATCGTCACCGGATATGGGGATCGGGTCAAAGATCCAGACAATCACAAATCCAAGGATCAGAGCAGCGAGGATCACAAGAGTTTTTTTCGTTTTCACAGTCATTCCTCACCGCTTGAGATAGTGATCAAGGCATCGCAGGCACACCGAATCCCCTGGCCGGCCCGCATAGCCCGAAGCCCGATGAGCGTTATGGGCGTTGAAGAACTTCTATACCCGTTCCTCACTCAAACTCCCTTACGATTTCGCGGAGGATCCGCTTTTCGGCGGGGCCGGGGTGTTGTCCCGCTTCGGCGTACTTCATGGCGATGGTGGCGAGCGTATCGGACTGAATATGCGGCAAAGGGATCTGTTTTGCTGCCTGAAGGGCCTCCAGGTACTGCCCAGCCTCCAGACGGATGCCAGCTAAACGTCGGAAAGCATCGGCCTTTCCATTGGGCTGCTTTATCGTGCGAGCCATCCACAAGGCATGATCAATGTGCCCGTGTTTGGCGAAGCCGGAGGCCACCTCAGCTAAGGCCATCGCCCTTTCCCGGGGGTTTCGAATGGTCTCGGCGGTTTTCAACCCCTTCTCGAAGCGCCCGGCTTCCGCGAAGGCGCCGGCAACAAAGGTGAGGCTAACGCCGTCCGAGTAGTTGTGGTGTATCCTCCTGGCAACGCGAAGAGCTTGTTCGTAATCGCCGTGGCCCATATACCCGATGGCGGTTGCGGAGAGCGCGAGGTATTTGTGAACCGGGTCGCGTATTCTTGTGGCTGAATTCAGCGCCTTCCGCAGGAGCTCTCCGGCCCTGTCCTTCTCTCCGCAAGCTGCATAGACCGCCGATAAGTCCGTCCATGCCGGGACCCTGCGGTACGGTTGCTTGATGGAATGCGACAGCTCCAGAGCTTCGGATAGTTTTGCTGAACATTTCTCCTTCTTTCCACGCTGGCGATAGGCGTCGGCTATTTGAGCGGTGGCCCAGGTTTTCCAGTAGCCATCTTTGATTTTTCTGACGGCGAGTAAGGCTTCTCTGAATAAGCCGGTGGTCGCGCTATGGTTCGCTATTTCGGCAAGCGCCCAGTCCGTATCGCTTGCCTCGGGGTTCTTCCCAATCGCATCAAGCGTCTCGGACAACAGCCGCCGAGCCTCAGCTTTCTTGCTGTTTTCGGCGTATGCAGCAGCGATGAGACTAAAGCCGATTGCCTTGCGGTCGGGACATCTTATCTTTTCGACGATCTCGAAGGCTTTCTCGAATTCTCCTGCTTCTGCACAAGCACCCGCAATGATGCCCAGGGCATCGGCGGAGGATTCCCGCTGACCGATTCGCCTCGCGGCGCGGAGAGCTTTGTCGAATTCCCCTGCGGTTGCACACTCGGCCGATATCTGAAGAAGCAGATCAGCCTTGTCCTCGCTGCCCTTTACCTCGCCGGCTGCCTTGAGGGCTTCGGAGAAGATCTTTGTGGCTTGCTTGTTCTCGCCAAGTCTCGCGTAGGTTGCGGCTATGTCGCACAAGGCGCGCCCCTTGGAGTAGGGGTGGCGTTCGTTCCTTGCTACTAACAGCGCACAAGCAAGAGGGCTTTCCTCAGCCTTGGCTTTTATGTTCGCATTTGAATAGGCTCTCCCGCGAGATGGAGCCATGAATCATCCTCCTGTGGACAAGGAACGAAGTTCGGCCATCGTTCGGCGTGTCATAGAAAGGTTCTCTTGGCTCTGTTCATTTCAGCACCCTCCTTCGAGGGAACGGCTTTCTGCCCCAGGGAGAAATGGTAACCTCGTCAGGCGAGGAGGACAAGGGATTTCGATCAGGCGCGTGCCGGGAAACGGGTGGTAAGCTTCGGTGGGGCAACAACAGAGCGACACGTCGAAGACCTCGGCCAGCTTTTCATCCCTTGATGCATCCTCGCTTCCGCCACGCTGCCATTCACGCTACGAAATAGTGCCGCGAGTGGTGACAACTACCAGCAGCAGCAGCAAGCAGAGTGCAACCAGCACTAACCGTGCGCGCTTCTGCCTGTTGAAAGCCGCGTAGGGTTGAAGGGCGTATATCAATGCCCGGGCGAGCAGCACTACGCCGACCACAGTGAGCCCTCCTGGGTAGTCGGTTTCGGAAGCCCAAGCCTCTAAGATGAACTGCACCACCAGAACTGCGTGCCATAAGATCGCCATCCGGGGCGTAGTCAATCGGCGCCCTTTCCTGTTTACTGGCGCATCCCTGTCATTCCCTTCCGTACCACCCATAGCGAAGATGCTTAGCGTCTTGGCGTCCCTGGCCGTGCAGGCTTGGCGAGAGAAACGGGACGCAGGAGACATCTCGCAAAGGCGCAAAGATGCCTGCGGCTTCCGTCGCAGCGTGCCTCTGCCCCGTGCTCCTCGTATATGAATCGCACTCCAAGGTCGAGGATTTTCAGACAGGATGACCCCGCCTTCGGCGGGGCAGGAGGATGGGTATGGGGTTTATCCTGTTCATCCTGTCTAAGAAACGCGGTGCAACTTTGTACAGCCTGATGTTCCGTCCCAGAACGGATGCTTCCATACACCTCTCTATGCAAAACGGCGACCTGCGCTTTGAGACGAGGCCGGTGGATCGGACAGGATTTACAGGATGGACAAGATAGAAGCATCCTGTGAATCCTGTTCATCGTGTCAAAATATAATCCTTTCAACTTACTCTGCCGCAGCCGGTGATGCAGCGGTGCGAAAAGCCTGACAAGGGGGGTAAGATGAGTGCCGCCTGAGCCGAGAAGAACACGCCCGCGTTTCCCCCTCCTCACCAAGAAACCGAAACCGGATGATCGAAACTCCACTGGTCTGTCCCTTAATCATCTCTTGGTCCCCGCAAACACCCCTTGAGTTTTTCCCGGCGAGTGGTACTCTTTGTTTAAGAATTCAACCTGCGTTAGGTCCTGAATCACTCCTTCGGGAGCAAATAAACAAGACAGGCGGAATCATCCTCCGCGTGGGGCACAAGAGCAAGAAAGCTAACTTGTTTGGCAGCACTCTGTTAGTGAGAGGCAGGAAATGCGAGTAACGGGTGGCCTGAGAAAGCTGCTTCTACACTTCGTCCCGTCACTTCTTCTCTGTGCCGTGGCGAGCACGGCATTGCCGAAGCCGGTGACTCCAGAACAGGCCGCTGCGGTTGCAAACGGTTGGCACAAACTCCGTTTCCAAAACGCGAGAAGACACAACGTTCTCAGGGGGGATACCGCCGCAACGTTTGCGCCAAGTGACGCCCGGCCTATCATGGTCCATGGAACAATAATTGCCTATGCCTTCGACACCCAGGCGGGGGGTTGTCTTGCTATTGCCGCAGACGACAGCCTCTCCCCGATCTTTTACTACTCCCTCCATAATCGGCTCAGTATGCCTTTCGTCCCCCCTGCCCAGGTGATTATCCAAGCATTCGGCGCGAAAGTCATCGAGGCCCAGACCGCTCCGCATCACTTGACTGCTATTGCGGATCCCCTCTGGGCCGCGCTGTCCGACTACTCATACTCGGAGACTGCCGTTGAGCAGCTTGGAGAATTCCCTTCGGCTCCCGTCGGCCCGCTTCTGACGAGCACCTGGGATCAGTTAGAGCCTTACAACGATCAGTGCCCCATGTATTTTGGTGAGCGCTGCGTCGTTGGCTGCGTGGCCACCGCCATGGCCCAGATAATGCGGTACTGGAAACATCCGTCAAGCGGTACTGGTAGTCACTGCTACTTTTGGGATTTCGGGGGGGAGACACTCTGTGCCGACTTCGGTTCCACGACATACGACTGGGCCAACATGCCCGACAGCGCCACGAGCAGCAGCCCCCAGGCAATCAAGGACGCCGTCAGCACCCTCTGTTTCCATTGTGGTGTGTCTGTTGACACGGATTACGGACCTGAGTCCTGGGGTGGTTCGGGCGCGTTTCTCTCCGATGTTGGGCCGGCGCTTGCGAACTACTTTGGATACGCACCCGCACGGTATCTACTGAGGGAGCACTACAATCTTCCGGAGTGGTACAGCCTGATCTGCAGTCAAATTGACGCGGGCCAACCGGTCTTATACGGTGCGAAAGAGCATGCTGTGGTGGTGGACGGATACGACGCTCTCATGCTTGTCCATCTGAACATGGGATGGGGAGGCAAAGATGACGGGTGGTACTCCATAGGTGCCGGCCCCCAGGACTACACAGAAGCCGTCGTTGACATCCGACCAAACGCGCCGACGATCTCCTTGAGTCTGACATCGTTGTTTAACACATGCGAGCACGGAACAGACGCACCAAGCCAGACTTTTCAGGTATGGAACTCCGGAATAGAAACGCTCACCTATTCCATAAGTGACGACGCAACCTGGCTTAGTTGCAGCCCAACAAGTGGGTCCTCAACTGGCGAGCGCGACACGATTCAAGTTACTTACGGCACTTCGGGTCTGCCCAGCGGTGCGTATTCTGCAACAATCACCGTCAGCGCGTCAGGCGCAATCAATTCCCCCAGTACAGTGACAGTCTCCCTGTCCGTGAAACAACCTACCCCGACGATCGCTTTCAGCCCCGCCGAATTCAATAATGCATGTGAATGGGGAGAGGACTCTCCAACTCAGAGCTTTGAGTTATGGAATTCCGGGATCGAAGCACTGAACTACTCGATCAGCGATGATGTGCAGTGGTTGAGCTGTCATCCGAACAGCGGCAACTCAACAGGGGAACGCGATACCATTGAAGTCGTCTACAGCACGTCAGGACTTCAGGCCGGCTCGCACACTGCGACAATCACCGTCAGCGCCCCAGAAGCCGTCAATAGTCCTCAGACAATTCCAGTGCACTTGACCGTAGAGCGGCCCTATACAGTATGGTATGTGGACGGCTCAGTGTCGTTCTCCGGCGAGGGGACATCCTGGGAGACAGCGTTCAAGACAATCCAGGAAGCGATAGACACGGCATCTGACGGTGACAAAGTCATCGTTGCCGAAGAGTCGTACGCCGAGAACATCCACTTCCACGGCAAGAACATTGAGCTCACCAGCACCGATCCCTTCGATCCCTCCGTAGTCGCAAACACCATCATCAACGGCAACCAGGCGGGCTCCGTTGTGTCCTTCGATGGAACAGAAGACGAAACTTGCTTGCTTTCTGGCTTCACGATCCAGAACGGCAGCGCCCAGCAAGGGGGCGGGGTGCGCGGCGGGGCACTGGCCAACCACACCCATGCCACAATACGTAACAACGTGATTGAAAGCAACTCGGCCCAGTGGGGCGGCGGACTCTGTTGGTGCGATGGCGTCATAGAGAATAACGTTATCTCCCAAAACTCAGCGGGGTGGTATGGTGGAGGGCTGTACGATTGTGACGGCGCAATTAGAAGTAATCTGCTCGTCGGCAACATAGCTCAGAAGTCAGGTGGTGGAGCATGCAACTGTGATGGCAGAATCGAGAGTAACACCATCACCGAAAACTCCGCTGAGGAGCAATGGGGCGGCGGACTGTTCCAGTGTAAAGGGGCGATTGCCAACTGTATTATCTGGGAGAACACGGCGAATGGCGGCGCCCAACTTCATGGTTCGTCTGCACCAACCTATTCCTGCATACAGGATTGGACAGCAGGGGGTGAAGGAAATATCTCAGGGGATCCCCAGTTCGCAGACAGTGACTACCACCTTTCGCATGATTCTCCCTGTATTGATGCCGGCAAAAACGAGCAGTGGATGTGGGATGCTGCTGACCTCGACGGCAAGCCGCGCATTCTCCCAGGGCGCTCCACCCTGACAGTGGACATGGGGTCACACGAGTACGGTTCCGTTCCCTTCGAGATGTCAGAAGTTGCGAGAGGTGCGAATGGCAACGTCCTTCTAAAATGGACAAGTCGCCAGGGAAAGCGATATGGGATCTGGTCATGTCTGGACCTGTGCGATGACGCATGGATTGAAGTGGCCACGATTGACTCCCAGGGCTCCACAACATCCTGGACCGACACCGCCCCAGCCGAAAGAAAGAAATTCTATCGCGTTGAATTGAAATAGCCACATTGACCCCGGCGGGGCCGTCCGCAAGCTCCTTTCTGGAGCACATCCGCAGCACACACGGGGGCGGGCAGTCCCGCCGCGTAAGCTGTGCCCGTTGAGCGGGAAAGGGCATTATCGTACCACGCACGACCGTGAGGTACAGTCGGCAGGCGAGAGACGCAAGAGGATGGGGCCGCACGGCCAGCGACTATGCAATCGATCGAGGTCAGATAGGAGGTAATCATGGAGATGAAAAAAGTATCTAACAGGTCGCCACCTGGAAGAGGAACCAATAGAAGAATACTTAAGCTCAAAGGTCTCGTCAAGCGAAAGCACGGTGGCTTGCGATGTCCTCAAGAATCTCTGGCATTTCTCCCTTGCTATGGTACCATTTGCTTTAGAATTCAACCTACTGCTCTGGGTTATTTCGGGTTCAGGAAAACAAAGTAGATGGACCAACACTTCAAGGGGGGAGTAGCGGTGAAGAACATCCCTTTTCGCGCGCGTGTTTGGGTTAGGGGGAAATAGAATGCGAGCGAACGTTGCTTCAGCGAAACTGCTTCGTCAGGGCTGTATTGGTATCGTTCTTTGCATGGCGGCGGTTGCGGCTTGGGCGGAGCCCGTCGAAAAAGAACAAGCCGCTCAAGTTGCCAATGGGTGGCATCAACTCCGTTTCCGAGGTTCCCAAGACCTAAAGGCCCCCAAAGCGAAACCGATGATGGCCTTTGCTGCAAGCGACGCCAGGCCCATAGTCGTCAAAGGCAAAGTGATCGCCTACGCATTTGACGCCCCAGGCGGCGGGTGCATTGCTATCGCAGCGGACGATGAACTGTCAAAAACATTTGACTTCCGGATCCCTTCGAGAATACTATTGACAGGGCCAGGATGCCTTGCAGGAGGCTGGCCAGGTGCCATCGAGTGACCTATCTGACAAGATTATCGATAGAGCATGACACCGATGGGTTTTGTGGGACTCAGCCAAGTCGATCGCGAATTTGTCCTTCGGAGGTGCAGGTTCTTTCAGGATGTGCAACTGTGGCCGCTGCTTGAAGAACTCGATCCCAAACGCTGGTTATCTAACTTCCTTGACTCTGAGATGGACCACGCTATCCACCTGCTGAATGCCTTCATGTATTTTAGGCAGCCACTAATGGACCAACTTATGAGAGCCGCTTTCCAAGCCCTGAGTCAGTTGGAGACGTGGCCTAGCAAGCCGCCCTTTCCGTCGCGCATTGCTTGGCGATCCTTCTTGGATAACGTGCTCATTACCAGGGTCACTGGGGAGGATCCGAGTGATACAGACAGCGGGTTCCGCTTCCAACGAATGGCCCGGCAGGTTCTCGGGATTCCAGAGAATCGGATTCTTCCGCCCGAAAAGATCCTCAGATCAATTGTGCGTCAAGGTCCGCGTTCCGTTGTGTTCGTTGACGATTTCGTAGGTTCGGGAAACCAGTTTAGGATGACGTGGGAGCGTCAATACGCTCTGAGGCCGTCATTGTCCTTGTCGTTCCAGAACCTCGCTTCAATCATGCCCGACAACCAGTTTTTCTATTGCCCGCTCATTTGTACTGAATTTGGGAGGCAAGAACTGTCGCGGTCGTGCCCCGAGGCAGTGATATGTCCTGCGCATTTCCTCCCGCCGCAGTACAGTGCTCTGGTGCCCGACAGCATTGTGTGGCCAGAATATCTCAAGGACTCGGCATACGCTTTCCTCAAACAGGCCAGCGCGCGAGCTGGTATTCCTGATACTGAATGGCAAGGGATCGGCCACTTAGGCCTGGTACTGGCATTTGAACACTGTGTTCCCGACGCGACGCTGAAGATCATATATTGGAACGAGAACGGCTGGAAACCACTTATCGAGAGAACATGAACGACGATGTAAGGGCGGAGACGGCCCAAGAGCAGCTGAGTCGGCTGTTCGGCAGCTTCAAAGCTGAATGGCTTAGAGAACAGATGTACGATCTGTTCACCGAGCCGTCGTATTTTCCAGAGGTAACCTCTCCGCGCCCATGCGTTCTTCTGGGTGGGCGAGGAACAGGTAAGACCACGGTCCTCCGATGCATGTCCTACGGGGGCCGATTCGCCCTTGAAGGCAGTACAGTGGAGGACATCCCGAACTGGCCCTACTATGGCTTCTACCTTCGCGTGAACACGAACCGGGTAACGGCTTTCCAAGGGCCGGAGCTTACGGAAGACAGATGGATCCGCACCTTCGCGCATTATATCAACCTAGTGTTGTGCAACACAGTACTCCGCTTCCTTCAGTGGTATCAATTGCACTGTCGGGGATCAAATCAGCTTGACGGAACCGACTGTGCTACCATCGCTGCTAGCCTGAACTTACCAGATGTCAGAAGTGTCCGTGACCTCTCGGTCGGCGTCCGCGATGCGCTGGTAGCATTCGAGGCGTACTTGAACAATGTGGCTGACGGCCCCAGACCACGATTGTCACTGCAGGGCGCTCCAGTGGATGCGCTGTTTGATGCGATTCTTCGACTGCCCCAGTTTCGCGGCAAGAATTTCTTCTTTCTCATTGATGAATATGAGAACTTTTTGGATTACCAGCAGCGCGTTGTCAACACACTGATAAAGCATTCTGGAGAACTCTACACCTTCAAAATCGGGGTCAGAGAACTGGGTTTGCGATGCCGAACTACGCTCAACGAAAACGAGCAACTGATCAGTCCGGCGGATTATGTCCGTATCCACATTGAGGAGAAGCTATCAGGTGAGCGCTTCGTGGAATTTGCTCTTCAGGTATGCAACGACCGCATCAAAAGACTACAGATTTCCCAGGATCCGATCCCCGACCTGAAATGGTTTCTGCCTTGTCTTAGCGAGGAAGATGAGGCTGAGCTACTTGACGACAGACGCGAACGGCTGGGACGAGCGGCTTCCCAGTTATCTGAGATCGCATCTCGGGAACAAGCACCTTTACTGGAGGAACTGACTCCGCTTGAGAAGTACTTTCTGAGCTTTTGGGCCCACGACAAGGATATCCCGCTGGAAGAGGTTTGGCGGGACTTCTGTGAGTCTCGAGATCGTCACAAGACTCGATACCGGAATTATAAGCACGCTTTGTTATACACATTGCGCCCTGGGAAACGAGGCATTCGAAAGTACTATGCTGGGTGGCATGTGTTCACTCAGCTGGCGGCCTGCAATATCAGGTACTTCTTGGAACTCGTTGTTCAAAGCCTTATGCTGAACCTCCAGACTACTGAAACGCTGAAGCAGCCGGTATCACCCCGGATCCAAACAGTTGCCGCCCAACAGGTCGGAAGGAAGAATCTATCTGAGTTGGAAGGCTTAAGTGTTCACGGCGGGAATCTGACGAAGCTACTGCTGGGCCTGGGCCGCGTCTTTCAGACAATGGCGTCACAAGCCTGTGGGCATGCCCCCGAGGTGAACCAGTTTCATCTCGTGGACGGTGCTCACTGCGGCTCGGGCACCGACCTGCCTTCTGAGCAATCCAAGGAAGTAGCGCATCTCTTAACGTCCGCGGTCATGCACCTAGCTCTCTTGCGAAGCCCAGGAAGCAAACTGGCGGACGAGACAGATACCAAAGATTACGACTACATGATTCATCCCATCTTCAGCCCATTTTTTGTTTTCAGCTACAGGCGCAAGCGAAAGATGGCTCTGAGAGCTGACCAGGTGCTTGGTCTGATTCGCCAGCCCAAAAAGACGATCCGCGAAATCCTCGCGGCGCAGCATCGCGCGTATGATGAAGCTTTCCCCGAGCAACTACTCATCTTCAAAGGTTATTACGATGCCGATTCGTGACCGCCCTCTCCTCACACGCGCATACGACACAGTTGATGACTTCGCCCCGGAACCAGGAAGTGCCTACGTCTTTGGCAGATCGGTCGAGGATAGGAGCGGACATATCGCGAAGTGGGAACAGCGGGCAGAGAACGTGAGACTTGTCCGGATCCAGGAACACACGGCGAGTTCGTTTGCAGTCGACCTTGACGGTCTCTCACCAGATGTGAGCCTGAGAAGCGCCAGGCAATTGGAGGACTTTTGGTCTTCCATCAATCGCCCGACGTGCTATCTGGATATTACTGGATTGCCTCATCACGTTTGGGCACCCTTGTTGCGATTCGGGTTGTCATGCTGTAAGCAACTTGTTGCAGTGTACGTTGAGCCCGAAGATTATGAGTTCAGCGCGATGCCGAGGGAGGGCGAGATTTTTGACCTCAGCGAGAAAATCTCGGGGATTGCCCCGCTCCCTGGTTTTGCCTCGCTTGGTGAACCTATGGACGAGCGTGTGTGTTTTGTTCCGCTACTTGGTTTCGAGGGCATACGCTTGGCATACTTGGTCGAGCAAGTCCAGCCACCAGGGGAGAAGATAATCCCAGTAGTAGGCCTGCCAGGTTTTCGCCCAGAATATCCTTTCCACACTTACCATGGCAACATGTCGGTCCTCAACGAAACTCAATCTTGGAAGAGTGTTCGTTTCGCAAAAGCTAATTGCCCTTTCAGCCTTTTCTACCTATTAGAAGACATTGCACAAGAGTACCCCGATGACCAGCTGAAAATAGCCCCTATTGGCACTAAGCCCCACGCGTTAGGGGCTGTTTTGTTTGCGACCACTGCCCGCAGGGCGGTCGAACTTGTCTACGATCACCCCATTCGAAGAGCGAAACGGACAAAAGACACTGCGAAACTTCTCATCTACTACGTGTCAGTATTTGTTCAGGGCTGAGATTCATGGGGGACGACGAATGGATTTCTTCTGCACACCGCGGAAGCTGGCAGACAAGATGGTTCAAGTGTCGCGCTCACACGCCGTCGACCCATATGTCGCGGATTTTGCTGTGGGAGACGGGGAATTACTCCGCGCCGCGCTCAGACGATGGCCAAGTGTGCACCCGACAGCGACGGACGTCGACGCCCAAATCGTCGCTCGGCTACGGCGAGCAAATCCGGATTGGCGCGTCGGGAAATGCGATTTCCTGGACTCTAGGTCACGTGCAAAATGTCGTGTACTCTCTGAAATTAAGGGCAAAGTGTCCCTTGTGCTCATGAACCCACCGTTCTCGTGCCGTGGCGCTAAGCGATGGCTGGTCTCAATCAATGGTACGCATGTCGCTGCCAGCAAGGCACTGGCCTTCGTGCTTGCATCCTTGTCATACCTCGCTCCCGAAGGTGAGATCGTGACAATTCTCCCAGCCGGGACCCTGCTAAGCGATAAGGACAAGTGGGCATGGGAGATTCTCCGCAGGCTCTGTTTCTGCGAATCAATAGCCACGAATGGCCGGGCAACCTTCGCTGGATGTTTCCCACGTACTGTTCTCATGCGTCTAAGACTCCGGTCCGACCATAGGTGTCTCCGACGAACGCCCACCCCATCTGGGGGCAGCGACAACCGGCCCAAGGCCGCTACAGTGAGCATCGTGCGAGGCACAATCCAGATGCACACACTCAGCGGAACGCCATTATCCGGCTCCGTGCCGCTTGTTCATACAACGGAACTGAGACAGAATCGGGTTCACTTCTCCCGGTGGCACGTTGATCCCCCCAAGAGGAAGATAAAGGGGCCTGCAGTGCTGCTGCCAAGGGTGGGTCACCCAAATCCCGACAAGATCTGTCTTTTCCTGAAAAGGCAACATGCTGCCCTATCGGATTGCGTAATTGCCTTGAAGTGCAAGACTTCATTTGAAGCCCGTTCGGTCCGAGATTCGCTGGTCACAAATTGGCGTATGCTTAGAACACAATACGGCGGCACTTGTGCCCCTTACATAACAATTTCTCGATTAACTCAGGTGCTCGAGCAATTGGGATTTCATGTGACCCGTGCCCCGGTTGACCGCCATAGGGAAACATAGGACCGTTCCGCCTGCATGTCGGTCATTCCCAATCGCTGATCGTCCAGAGTGATAGAAACACCGTTCCAGGATTTCGCATTCCTTCGCATGTGTGCTTGTGTCCAAATCGCAAGATACCATCTGAGATGAGGATTTTGGAAAGCAAGCTTCCTTTAGTCCTGTTTCTGTTCTTCTGTGAGCGTGCGCACGGGTGATCTTCAAGGAGTGTACTTCGAGGCGGGCTTCGCAATGGCAAAGCTCAATATGGCCCTGGAGGCGGAATCAGCGGTAACGGCGCCACCGCCACGATCGAGAACAACATCATCAGCGGCAACTACGGCTTTAACGGCGGTGCGCTGGGTGTTTGCGACGGCACGATCCAGAACAACATAATCACAGGGAACAACGCGTGGGATCAAGGTGGGGGAGTGTATAACTCCCATGGAACCATCCGGGACAACGTTACTTCGGAGAACCGAGCTCAATGCAGCGGCGGCGGGCTCCACTATTGCCACGGCACCATCCAGAACAACCTAATCACGGGAAACTCGACCAATGTGTTCGGCGGTGGGCTGTCCAAGTGCGAAGGCACGATATTGAACTGCATCATCTGGGGAAATTCAGCGCCTACCAGTCCTCAGATTAGTGCGTCGGATCTGCCCACCTATTCCTGCATCCAGGACTGGACAAAAGGGGGCGAAGGAAACACTGCCGATGACCCTGGCTTCCTTGACGCGGACGGACCGGACGACGATCCCTCGACGTATGAGGACAATGACTATCGCCTGGCGGCAGCATCGCCCTGCATTGACACTGGCCGAAAGGAGGACTCGTTGTGGGAAACTGTTGATCTGGACGGTAATTTGCGCATTCTGCCCGGAGACTCGGTATGGAAGGTGGACATGGGCGCCTATGAGTATGTCTCGCCGACTTACACGTACATGGATTACATTAGGAAGAGCGACGATGGGATTCAGCTTATCTGGACAAGCCAGGAAGGGGAGGCTTATACCGTTCTGTCCTGTCTTGATCTTGACAACGGCACATGGACTGAACAAGCAACTGTGGACTCCCAGGGCGTCGCAACCTCTTGGACAGATACTTTGCCGCCTCAAAACATGAAGTTCTATCGAGTTGAATCCAATTAAACCAGCGAGGTTGAACTGTGGCGTTGGCTCTCTCCCCTCACGTTGCTCCAAGCGGGGTTCAAAAAGTGCTGTCTATCCCATTATCCTCTCAACACAAACACGTCACCGCACCTATGAATCAGGGCACTCAGTCGAGCGGCCAGGTCTGTGACTCCGCTGCTCTCCCCTTACTTCATGCCCTTCCTTGACAACCCGCCCCACGTGCATTAAGCTACCGCCAACATTTCTTTTGAGGCCTCTTGCAAATGAGCCAAAACACAAACGTCTTTCACAGCCCCATAGATTCCTTTCATCGCGCCAATCGCGCTCGGATGACCAAGTTCGCCGGGTGGGAGATGCCTCTCCAGTTCAGCGGAATCGTGGATGAGCATCTAACTGTCCGGCGCGCCGCAGGTCTTTTCGACATCTCGCACATGGGACAGATTGAATTCTGCGGGCCAACCGCCTTCCAGGACCTTCAGAGAATCGTCACGAAAGACCTGTCCAAAATCAAAACGGGCAGGGCGGTCTATTCTCTCCTCTGCAACGAGGAAGGCGGCATTCTCGACGACATCATCATTTACAGGAGGGACGAGGACCGATTTCTCATCATCGTCAACGGTGTGAATGCCACCAAGGATTTCGAATGGCTGAGGTCAAAAGCCGTCAAAAAAACTACCGTTGAAAACCTGACCACAAAACGGGCTCTCTTCGCCGTCCAGGGGCCAAATGCCGCAGCAATCGTGAGTCAACTCATCAGCGAACCATTGACCGAGTTGTTTTATTTTCGCTTCCGGGACGACGAGATGTGCGGTTTTCCGGTGATCCTGGCAAGGACGGGGTACACCGGCGAGGATGGGTTTGAGGTGTCCGTCGCGGCAGACCACGCTCTCGATCTGTGGAATGCTCTCATCGAGGCTGGCAAGACCTTTGGAATCAAGCTGGTGGGCCTTGGCGCGCGGGACACGCTCCGTCTGGAGATGGCGTATCCTCTCTACGGCATGGATATTTCGGAAAGCGTTTCGCCTTTCGAGGCAGATTTGAGCAAGGCTGTCTCCTTGAAGAAAGCTGATTTCATAGGAAGGGACGCCATTCTGCGGAAACGGGACGAGTCCCGGCGGACGCTGGTCGGTCTGGAGATGCTGGAAATGGCCGTCCCCAGACACGGCTTTCTCGTGAAATCCTGTGCCACTGTCGTGGGAAAAGTCACCTCGGGCACGATGTCCCCGTCCCTCGGGCATGGGATCGCCCTGGCTTTCGTCCAGAAGGAGTTCTCCGAAGTAGGAACGATCCTTGACGTGCAGATCAGAGGGAACAACCGCTCCGCTATCGTTGTCAGTACGCCATTTTGTACACCCAGGGTGTATTTCCGAAGTCGCGCAGCCGTGAAGCAGTCAGTCGCAACGGGACCCGCGACGCCATCCGGCGGATGACGCTGCCCCGTGAGAGAGAAGAAGATCGGTGGAGACCGCCAGGAAAATCGAGGTCAGGTTTGCCCGAGCGGATGACCTCGGCTGGCTGGCGTCAACGAAGGTGGGATCGGCGAGGTCTTCTTTCGCAAATCGCTGACGTGATGCCTTGAGGGAAATGAATAGCAGAAAGAGAAGCCTGCTTGGACAAGTGGAGGAGACGAATGGAATTTCCGAAAGAACTGAGATACACGAAGACGCACGAGTGGGTCCGGATTCGCGATAGCATTGCGGTAGTGGGAATCACGGACTACGCTCAGCAAGAGCTGACTGATGTGGTCTACGTCGAAGTACCGGAGGTGGGAAAAGAAGTGACGGCGGGAGGCGAATGTGCCGTGGTCGAGTCGGTCAAAGCCGCCGTGGACATCTACTCTCCCCTCTCTGGAAAAATCGTTAAGGTCAATGAGAAGCTGAGCGACGAGCCGCAATTGCTGAATTCCGACCCGTACGGAGAGGGGTGGGTTTTTGAGCTGGAGCCGAGCGATCTTTCCGAACTGGAAAAGTTGATGGACTCCGATCAATATCAAAAGACCGCGGAGGAAGGCTGAGTGGATTTCGTCCCCCAGACCGAAGAAGAATTGCAGCAGATGCTCGAGGAGATCGGCGTTGACTCGTTCAGCGATCTTCTCAAGCAGATTTCTCCCGACCTGGTATGCTCGCCGTTGAACCTGCCCGATGGAATCTCCGAGTCCGAGTTGCAGGAGCGGATGCGGGGGCTCGCCTCCCGCAACGTCTCCCTGTCGCAGCGCAATTCCTTCCTCGGAGCGGGCGCGTACGATCACTTCATCCCAGAAGTTGTCCGCGACCTCTCGTCGCGTGCCGAGTTCTTCACTGCCTACACGCCCTACCAGCCGGAAGCCAGCCAGGGATTTCTCCAAGCAATGTTCGAGTATCAGACGGTGATTTGCGAGCTGACCGGCTTGGACGTGAGCAACGCTTCCCTCTACGATGGAGCCTCCGCCCTTGCGGAGGCCGTGCTGATGGCGCTGAGGACGAAGGGAGATCGCCCGAAAGTTCTCGTTTCCCGCGCGGTTCATCCCGAATATCGAACGGTCTTGAAGACCTACCTCAAGGGATCGCCGGTTCGCATTGGCAAGCTTCCCTGGGAAGACGGCGTGACGGGGCTCTCCGCGCTGGAAGAACAGGCCGACGACCAGACGGCTGCCGTCGTCCTGCAATCGCCGAACTTCTTCGGCTGCATCGAGGACATGCAGCGAGCCTCCGAAATTGCCCATAACAACGGCAGCCTGTTCATCGCCGTTGTGAATCCCATCTCGCTCGGAATTCTGTCGCCACCCGGTGAGTACGGCGCCGACATCGCCGTCGGCGATGGGCAGCCTCTCGGCAACGATTTGTCCTTCGGCGGACCGTATCTCGGCTTCCTGGTCTGTGCCGAATCGCTCATGCGAAAAATGCCCGGGCGGATCATCGGAATGACCGAGGACATCGAAGGCAAGCGAGGATTGGTCCTCACGCTTCAGACCCGCGAGCAGCACATCCGACGAGAGAAAGCGACTTCCAACATCTGCACGAACCATGCCCTCAACGCCCTCCGAGCGTGCATCTACCTCTGCTGCCTCGGCAAAGAGGGCATCCGCCGCGTCGCCGAGCTGAACCTTCAAAAAAGCCATTATCTTTTCGACCAACTGAGTCGGATCGAAGGTCTCACCGCTGCTTTTTCTTCTCCATTCTTCAACGAATTCACGATCCGCTGCCCGATTTCCCCTTCCCAGCTGAACAAGCGTCTTGCAGAACAAGGCATCCTGGGCGGAGTTGAGTTAGGACGATGGTATCCCGAGCTGGAGGATTCACTTCTCATCTGCGTCACCGAAACAAGACCCAAAGAGCATCTTGATATTCTTGCTGACAGGATGAAGGAGGTGCTGTGAGCGAGCCGCTGATCTTTGAGCGAAGTCGTCCTGGGCGCACGGCAGTCTCCCTGCGCAAGATGGATGTGCCGGAGAAGCTGCTCACCGAGCTCGTTCCCGAGAAGCTCCTCCGCAAACATCCACCGAAGTTGCCGGAGGTCTCCGAGATTCAGCTCGTCCGCCACTTCACCCGTCTTTCCCAGAGAAACTTCTGCGTGGACACGCATTTCTATCCGCTCGGCTCCTGCACCATGAAGTACAACCCAAAGGTGAACGAGCGAATAGCCAGCCTCGACGGGTTTGCCCTCCTTCACCCCTACCAGCCTGAGGAGAATGTCCAGGGCATCCTGCAACTGCTGTACGAGATGGAGCAGTGCCTCAACGAAATCTGCGGGATGGACAGGTTCAGCCTCCAGCCCGCCGCCGGGGCGCACGGCGAGCTTCTCGGGATGATGCTCGTCAGGGCCTACCACGACAGCAAGGGGCGCTCTCCAAAGCGAGTGATCGTCCCCGACACCTCTCACGGGACGAATCCCGCGAGCGTCGCCCTCAGCGGTTTCAAGGTAGAGGTCATCTCCTCCCGCACCGATGGAGTGATTGATGCCGACTCTCTCGCGTCGGTGATGGACGATGACGTGGCCGCGATCATGTCCACAAACCCCAACACGCTTGGGCTGTTTGAGAAGGAGATCGTGAGAATCGCTGAGATCGCCCACGAGCACGATGCCCTCATGTACTACGACGGGGCGAACCTCAACGCCCTCATGGGCATCTGCAAGCCGGGAGAGACGGGCTTCGATATTGTCCACGTGAATCTTCACAAGACCTTCTCCACTCCTCACGGAGGCGGCGGTCCGGGAGCTGGTCCCGTGGGAGTCAAGGAGAAGCTCGCTCCATTTCTGCCCGTTCCCCTCGTCGAAAAGGACGGAGATCGGTACTACCTGGACTACAACCTGCCGCAATCCATCGGGAGAATCCGCGCCTTCTACGGCAACGTTTCCGTTATTATTAAAGCGTACGCTTACATTCTCGCACTTGGCGGGACGGGGCTGGCTCGCGCGACACGCGGCGCGCTGATCAACGCCAACTATCTGTTGAGCAAATTGAAAAATACGTTCCCCGCGCCGTACGGCGACCGGTGCATGCATGAGTTCGTCCTCTCCGCAACGAATCTGAAGGAACAGGGGGTGCGGGCGCTCGATGTGGCCAAGGCGCTGATAGATAGAGGATTCCATCCGCCCACGGTTTACTTTCCGCTGACCGTGCCGGAGGCGATGATGATCGAGCCGACCGAGACAGAGACCCGCGAGACGCTCGATGAATTTGCGGCGGCGATGATCGAGATCGCTGAGCAAGCTCGGAACAATCCCGACTCGCTCCATGAATCGCCGACCAAAGCTGGCGTGCGGCGACTCGACGAAGTCAAGGCTGCTCGCCAGCCCGTCCTCAGATGGAAAGAGGAATGAGGCGCACCTGGCGGTGAGAATGAGCATCAGGAAACACGGTACGTGCGCATCGCGGGGCGCAATCATGGGCAGGATGCCCATACTACTTTTGCAGGGTGACCAATGAAAATCTGTTGCTTCGATTGCTTCTCCGGAATCAGCGGCGATATGACCGTCGGAGCGCTCCTCGACTGCGGAGTGGACTTTGCCCTGATTCGGAATGAGGTCAAGAAACTTGATCTGACCGGCTATTCGATCTCGCGGAGAAAGCAAAAGCGGTGCGGGATCACTGGCACGAAATTCCACGTCAAAGTTGATCCGAAAAGTCCCCAACCGCATCGCCACCTCCACAATATCGTTCACCTGATCGAAAAGGCTGACCTCGACGCGAAGGTCAAGACGGATGCCACAGCGATCTTCCGCCGGCTCGCCCGCGCCGAAGCGAAAATCCACAAGACCACCGCCGACAAAATCCATTTCCACGAGGTCGGGGCCGTGGATTCGATCATAGACATCGTGGCCATCGCCGTCGGCATCAACTCGCTCAATGTGGACAAGTTCATCAGCTCCCCCGTTGCGCTCGGCAGTGGAACCGTCGTCTGTCAACATGGAGTGCTGCCCGTTCCCGCTCCCGCGACGATGGAGTTGCTGAAAGGAGCGAAGGTCTACTCCTCCGGCCAGAAGCGGGAGCTTATCACGCCAACCGGTGCGGCAATTTTGACGCACTACTGTCAGGAGTTCGGCGGCATCCCCGAAATGACCACCAAGCGAGTCGGTTACGGAGCCGGCTCTTTCGACGATCCGGCGCGCCCGAACCTCCTCCGAATTGTCGTCGGCGAGACGGAAGACGTCTATCTCCGTGACGCCATTCAGGTGATCGAAACGAACGTGGACGACATGAATCCGGAGTTCTACGACCACATCTTCCGTCGGCTCTTCGACGCCGGCGCCCTCGATGTCTACCTCGTCCCCATCTACATGAAGAAGACTCGCCCGGGCAACGTCCTCACGGTCCTCGCCGAGCCGAGAGACAAACGAAAGCTCATCTCCATCATCCTCGACGAGACCACGACTTTCGGCCTGCGGACCTACGTCGCCGAGAAAGTCATGCTCAGCAGGAAGACCATCACGGTCAGGACGAAATTCGGTGACGTCAAGGTCAAGATCGCCTTCACCGGGAAGAACGTCAAAACGATCGCCCCGGAATTCGACGATTGCCGGCGAGTCGCCGAGGAAAAGGGCGTCCCCATCAAAGAAGTCTTCCGCGAGGCCCTCGCCGCCGCCTCGAAGAAAGCATAGCCCCTGCATTCCAGTCCCCCATCTCGCACACCCCTACGGGCATCGCGCATAATCAATCCAATCCTGAATCGCTCTGTTTCCCCGGCCAATCCCAACGAACAAAGTCATCGCTCCAAGCCAGGGCAAGAGTGCCGTGGCCGTGAGCGCCGTGCATTGCCAGTCCTTCCTTTGACGAACCGTGGAAGAACATGATGTACCTGCCAATCTCTGGCTGGTCTCTGAGGTCAAGAACAAAGCCAGCGGTCAGCCTGCCCTGTGCCCAGGGCCACTCCTTCTGGCCAAGCGTGATCAAGCCGACATCTCTCCAGTTCTTCAGATCTTTCGACCGCTTCACGCCAACCCCGTTTCTCGGCGAATGGAACATAACATACTCATCGCCATCCACAAGGACGCAGACATTTTCACCGGCAGCGACCCGCCCGAAGTAGGTCCAGGTCTTCAGGTCCTGAGAATACGACATGCTGGCGCCACTCTGTTTGTAGAAGCACCACCACTTGCCCGGTTCGTCCTTGTCCTGCACAAGGTAGGGATCAATCATTCGTCCCATCTCATCCACAGGCACGTCCGGTCCTTTGACCCTCAGCATCTCCGGTTCGCTCCACGTTTCGAGATCGGGACTTCTCATGATCCAGATGCGTGCCGTCTTGTTGCCGTACGTCTCGCCGCGAGGAGTCGGATAGGTTTGAAGACACAGAATCCACTCGTTCCCGTAGCGAATGACGTTCCCTGGACTGGAGAAGTTCAGGTTGCGATTTCTTGGAGTGAGAATTCTTGGTTCGGTCCAATTGATGAGGTCCTGGCTCTTGCTCACCGCCGTGTACCAGTACATATTGCCGTCGTCCTCGCGGCGGGCCAGAGTGAAGTAAAGCCGGAGGACCCCGTCATGGTAGATGGCGGCTGGGTCGCGGTACGCCGTCTTGGAGTCCCCCTTGAAGATGATGGGGGATTTGATGGCGGAGAAGTTGATCGTGGTCTTGTCTCCAGTTGAGTTTTCGGCAAACCTGAAATTGCGAATCAGGACGATTTCTTTTGGATCGTAAGGCTTGCCGTCCGGGTAAAGCATGTCCCAGTGCCAATGGTCGTTGATCGTTTTTGTTCTATCCTCCCACGGCAAATAGGTCTGCTGTTTGCCTGCCACAAGACCCCAGTTGTACCAACCGACACCATGGCGGGCATAGACGGGAAGCATGGCGGCAAAGTTTTTCCCCGGTACCCGTCGGATGGTCTCGGTACAGACCATGGGACGGCCGTACTTGCTGAAGCGCTCGATGAGTCTCTCGGCGTCCGAGGATGTGCCGTAACAGTGAAACGTAGTGATATCGGATAATTCCAGCATGCGTTTTGACATTTTCGAGTCAAAGCGCGTCCAGGGGCCGGTGGTCAGGGGTTGAGACGGTTGTTGTTCACGAGCCCACCGGAACGCGGCCTCCACGAGGGGAAGACTCTTTTCGCCCAATCCTCCGTTGCCGGGTTCGTTGTAGAGATCCCAGGCCAGGATTCGCCGGTCGGCTCTGAACGTCCCGACGACATCTTTGACGTATCTCTCGAGGCCCGGCCAGGCGGCGCGGTCGGTAACCTTGTGCGCGGCAGGACTGGGAACCCAGCGGCTGTTGTGCACGCCCGGCACCGGTTTCTCCTGTGGTCCGAGATGAGGCGTCGCGCGTGCAAAATTGACGTCGTCGAACAAGCAGAACATCACACGAATACGCTGTCGGTCCGCGATGGCCAGGAATTGATCGAGACGTTTCTTGAAGCCTTTCGGATCGTGCTCCCATGCGAGGTAAGGCAAGTTGCACCGCACGGTTGTGTAGCCGCAATCGCGAGCCCAGTCCAATTCCCGGTTGATCGTCTCCGGATCAAAGGTCTCTGCCTGCCACCATTCCATCATATTGACTGCTGTGCTGGGCACATAATTGCAGCCACGGATAACGCCGATCTTCCTGTACCACTCCCAGGCTTTCTCTTTGCTCCAGCGTTTTGCGGTCGAGCGTGGTTTATCAAACGCGAACGCGCGGATGAGCTCGATTTCTTTTGGATCGTAAGGCCTGCCGTCGGGATGGAAAATGTCGTGCTGCCAGACCTTCGGCATGGGGTCGCCTTTCTTCGATCCCCAATGCATGTAGGTCTGCGTGCGGCCCGCGACCAGCCCCCAGTTGTGCCAGCCGACCTCGTTCTGAGCGAAAAGGGGCAGAATCGAGGCGAAGGTATTCCCCGCCTGCCGCCGCAGAAATTCGGTGCAAATCAAAGGCCTTCCGAGTGCCTGGCACAATTTGATCTTCGACCTGACCCCGTCTGGATTGTCGTAGGCGTGAAATGAAACGATGTCTGACAGCTCTATGATCCGCTTTGACATGCGGCCTTCAAAACTGGCCCAGACGCCGATGGTGAGGGGCTGCGACGGATTGGCTTCGCGTGCCCACGCGAAGGTGGCTTCGACTAAGGGAAGGCTTTTCTCTCCCATGCCTGAGTTTCCTGGCTCATTGTACAGGTCCCAGATCAAGATGCGTTTGTCCTGCCCGAATGTGGAGACGATGTCCTTGACGTATTTTTCAAGGTCGGCCCAGGCCGTTCGGTCGGTCACCCGCTTCAGTCCCGGGCTTGGAACCCAGCCGCTGTTATGGACTCCGGGGACAGGCTCGTCCTGTTTGCCGAGGTAGGGTTCCTTTCCGGAGAACGAGCAATCGCAGAAGAACATGAGCATCGTGCGGATGCGGTGCTTTTCGGCGATGGACAGAAACTGGTTGATGCGCTTCTTCAGACCGTCCGGGTCGTCCTTCCACACGAGGTACTGGAGGAAAACCCGCACGCCGTTGTATCCGGCGTCCTGTGCCCAGCCGAGCTCCTGATCAACCGTCTTGGGATCGAATGTATCGGCCTGCCACATCTGGGTGGTGTTGACGGCAGTCCTGGGCAGGTAGTTGCAGCCACGTATCGGCCCGACGCTCCTGTACCATTCCCAGGCCCTCCGCTCCGACCAACGGTCTCTCCTCAATTTCGCGGACCTATGCTCTGTGGGTGTCTCGTCTGCATAAGCGCTGACCAGGACTACGGCCATGGTCACTAACAGAGTCGAGATCGTTCTCACGACTATATCCTCTGTTGATTTCGACTTGCGGACACTATCCATCCACGCCTCCGTTTATTATACCAACTTGGATGCTTGGCATCTTGCGATATTCCTCCCCTCAAATTAGTCCGAAAGATTTGTCGAGGTCGCGGGAGGCTTCGGGGTCCGATTTCTCGAAGGCCCCGAGCTCTTTGGCGAACGCCTTTGGGTCCTGATAGCGACGCTCAATCATGTACGGATCTTGGAGCGGCTTGAGGCAGTCGTAGTCAAGCTCTCCGGCGATCTGGCGGAGGATTTTGGCGGCGGTGGCGAGGTCTCGTTCCTTGACTTTGACGGCGTGGTAGATGATCTTGTCGTCGTTGCGGCGGCGAGCGGGATACCAGAAGAGGCGTTTGACGCGGGGCTGCATGGCTTCGAGAAACATGGCTTCGAGCTGGCGGAGTCGTTCGTACTTGTTGGCGAGGCGGAATCGGTTGGCGAGGTTGTGGTTGAGCTGGCTGCGATAGGCCTGGATGCGGAAACGCCATTTACGCGTTCGATTGTCGCAGGCGTAGTATTTGATCCTTTTGAGGACCTGCTCGAAGGTGAAGCCGGAGTCGGAGAACTGGACGATGAAGAGTCCGGCGACTTCCTTGTAGGACTTGAAAGCGGCGAGCTGCTTGCAGATGAAATCCTTCTGCTCGAAGGTGAGCTCCTTTCGCTCGGCTGCATTCTGTTTGGCGCTGCCGGTGATCTGCGCGGTCTCAGTCTGGCCTTGCTGTGCTTGCGGACTTGGTTCCGCTTCCTCAGTCAGGTTTCTCTCCTGGTCGAGGCTCAGGACGTCTTGTTCCGTTTCGTTTTGCTGCTCGTGGAGAATAGGTTCGTCCTCGCAGATGGAATTTGGCTGTGGGTGATGATTGAGCTGCTCTTGTTCCGCTGTAATTTCCTGCATTTTCATCGTTTTTCACTCCTTTTTCATGGGTAACCCGCTCGTATTGAGCGGGTTACGGTTCTCTCTTTAAACCCAAAAACGGGCATTTTCTCCAGTATTTCCCAGCACTTTCTCGACGAGAAGGCATACTGGAATGGGGTGCGTTCCCAGCGCCCGACTCGGCTCCGGGATTCCTTCCATTTTTGAGGGTATCATAGCACATTCGCTGTCAGTTGTCAAGTACAGCCTGCTGGCGAGATGGGTGCACGGACCGCTTCACCGGCTTACCGAAGGTTGAGTGACGGAGGGGCAGATTCGTCCGGGGAGAGGGTGTTTGCTTTTGTGGTCGATCGGAATCGCCCCGACACTCCTTACAGCCTGGCGACGATAAGGAGCGCCTGCTGGGCCAATGGGATATCTATCTTGATGCTGCGAGGGAGCCTCGGGAATGAGTCGCGGTAGTCAGCTTTGATGCGAGCTGTCCGCAGTCGGTTCAAGTATTGCCCTAACCTTTGACGTGTTCGGTCAGGGCTGTTTTTCAATTCGTTCTGTACATAGCTGTGGTTTCGACCGTCCCCGTACAGCGTGCAACCTTCGTCCAAAAGTTGATTCCTCGCCAAGCAGAAGACAGCATAGTAAGCGCGGCTCAGCGCGCATCGGTATCGGGCCTCCTGCCCTGCGGGAGCGGCAGTTTGTCCAGATAGTGCTTGAGCCAACTTGAGGTACTCCGACCAATCGAAACTCATTGTTACTCCACGTGAATGCACAGTTTTCCCCGGCTTGTGCGAGACGCTTCCAGCCACCATTTGTCATCGAGCTCGTGCAAACTCGCCAGGGCTTTCTCGGGAGGGAGATCGGTCTCGATGAACAGGACTAACTGGCGGTCGTCAATGGCTTCCGGGTCGGTCAGGACTTCAAGAGAGAGCTGCCGACACGTCGGGAAATAGGTTTGGATCTCGCCATAGGCCTCCTCCAAGAATCCGACGAGAAAGGGGTAGTCCGAAAGAAAGTCTACAACCTCTTCCCACCTTCTGAAGGCGTAAAGGCGTTCGAGCGAATGGTTCTGTTGGCGCATAAGAATACTCGTGGCCTCGCGGACGTGTCCGCATTTGCCGGTGCGCTATTCTGATGCCCCAAGCGCCGTGAAAGCAGCCGGGGCGTGGCTCCAATATGCTCGGGCCGTCTCGTGTGTGCCCCCTTGTGGCTTAGTTTTGGTGATATGACATGAGAAATGTTGTCTTTTGTGAATAACCCAATGGGCGCGGACTCTAAGGCCGGCGGCCCGCCCAAGAAGCTGAGGCGGCTACACAGTGTGGCGGTCCTTGGGCAGGGGATGGCGCCATCCGCGTTCTTCGGTAAACGCCTTATCGATCTCATCCAGGAATTGGGAAGGCAGGAAACCGCCCTTGTGGTCCTTTGGGGAGTCCGCAGTCCTGAGGGCGTAATGGCAGATATCGCCGGGACCCGAGCGGGCGTGGCAGAGGTAGAGGGCTCTCCGGGCTCGCGTCATTGCGACGTACATCATCCTTCTTTGCTCTCTTTCCTTCTCGGCCCCTTCGCCGATCTTTGGGAAGGTGCCCTGCTCCAGCCCGATGACGAAAACGTAATCGGTCGTGAGGCCCTTGGATCCGTGAATGCTAAGGATCTTCACAGGGTTGGCGCCCGTTGGGGAGCGCGCACGTCCGTCGGCCACCCATTGGGATATTTCTGGCCACAGGCCCTTTAAGCTCGCCCACGGCCGCACTGCCCGCGTGGCGTGGCTGAGGTACTCGTGCGGTTGGGCGGACGTTCTGGGGAAGTCGAGTTGCTCTAAGATATAGGCCAGTGGTTTGCTGTTCTCAGAAGCGCCGAGCAGGGCCGCGTACAGGGACGTCTTTTGCTCTGCTGCGGACTCCCACAGGCCACTCAGTCTGGTCAGCAGGGCCTCCTTGCCCTCGTCTTGTTCGAAGGGGATACGGAGGTCGGGATTCTGGACGATCTTTTCGATGCATAGGCGAAGTGCAAGGTCATCGTCTTCGTTCTTTACCCATTTGGCGACGGAGTCCAGCAGGAAGAGGCCGGTCTCTTCGACCTTGAGCTTGCAATCGTACGCCACACCCAATCGCCCGAGCTCCTTCTTCACAAGTGCAGCGCGTTTCATGGACGGGGTGAGCACCATGACTTCGTGGGACTCCGTCAAGCTCCTTGCCTCGGCGGCGATAAAGCGCGCCTGCCCCACCGCGCTTGGCGCGTTGTGGATGATTATCTTCTCGTCCTTCTCGAGAACGCTGCGCAAGCCCAGTTTGGGGCGCCTGTGGCGGCCGTTTTTCTCGACGAGGCTGAGCGCTCCGTTGAGCACTGAGGGCAGGCACCTGTGGCCCTCGTCCAGGGATCGCACTTTTGCCTGGTGTCCGAAGTGCGTCTCGAAGTGCAGTACGTACCCGGGGGACCCGCCTCGCGAGCTGTAAATGCTCTGGTCGTCGTCGCCGACTACGAAGAGGCCGTCTTCCTGGCCGTCGCACAGGAGCCTTATGAGTCTGTACTGAGCCGGGTTAATGTCCTGGTACTCATCGACGAGTAGGTGCCTGGCGTGATGCTGTACTTCGGCGCGCAGGTTAGCCTTCTTCTCATCCTCCAGAGCCTCGACGGCAAGGTAGATCAGGTCGTCGAAATCGACCGCGTTCTGGCACCGAAGGAGGTTCTTGTACTGATCGCAGATCTGGCACTTTTCGCTTCTATCGCTGGTGCAGTCTCCCAGGCTCCTGCACTCGAGGGCAAGCTCGGCGTCAGGCCTGCGCAGGTTGCAGAGGGAGGCCGCGTCCGCGGCCATTATTCGGGCGACCGTCTGCCCTGCAAGCACTTTGAACCCTTTGCAAAGTCCGAATTTTGGGCGGCATTTGTCTATGATCTCGTTGCCCAGACTGTGCATTGTGCGAATCCAGCTTGGCTGGCGCTCTGGCGGGACGTACGTCTCTTTCTCGCTATCGTTACTCAGGCGCTTGCGCAGCTCTGCGGCGGCCCCACGAGTGAAGGTGATTGCGGTGACCTCCTCGGGGTCCGCCTTTATCTCTTGGCTGTCGATTAGGAACTTGATTCTTTTCGCCAGGGAGCGGGTCTTTCCGGTGCCCGGCCCCGCCAGGACCAAGATCGGTCCCGGGTACTCGCACGCCGGGTCCTCTGGTGGATGTGCGATAAGCGATTCGTCGCGTCGATCCCGCGCGTTGTTTTTCACTTTGCCTTCCTCCCTTTAGAGTTGCATAAGCGTAGCCGATCAGCAGTTCGCCAGTCAAGCTGATTTGGCGAGCCTCGCCCCGGAAGGGTTTTGACAGGAGCGGCATTATATGGTAAACGTATCGTGCTCGTGGGTAGTTGGTTGCGGCGAAGGAGCGGGCGCGGTACGGTGCTCCAGAGAGGGGAACCACAGTCGGGGAGGGGACGTATATGATTTTGCGTTGGGCGGAACCGCAGACGATACAGGAAGGAACCGCAGAGAGCGCGGAGATCGCAGGGAATAGAGCAGATCACTAACGAAAAGCAACAGGAAGGCGATATATGCATGTAGATATCAAGCAGATTGGTGAGAAGGTCAGGGAGGAGAGCAGTTTCGTCCAGAGGGTGATGGACGAGATCGGGAAGGTGATCGTGGGGCAGAAGTACGTGGTGGAGCGGCTGCTGTTAGGGATGCTCGCCAACGGGCACATTCTGCTTGAGGGGGTGCCCGGGCTGGCGAAGACGCTGGCGGTGACGACGCTGGCGCGGACGCTCCGGATGAAGTTCCAGCGGATTCAGTTCACGCCGGACCTCCTTCCCGCGGACCTCATAGGGACGCTGATCTACAATCCGAGAACGGGCGAGTTCACGGTCAAGAAAGGGCCGATTTTCGCGAATATCATCCTCGCTGACGAAGTGAACCGGGCGCCGGCGAAGGTGCAGAGCGCTCTTTTGGAATCTATGCAGGAAAGACAGGTGACCATCGGTGAGGAGACGTTCCCGCTCGATAAGCCCTTCTTAGTTCTTGCGACGCAAAACCCGATCGAGCAGGAGGGGACGTATCCGCTGCCGGAGGCGCAGGTGGACCGGTTCATGTTGAAGCTGAAGATCGTCTATCCCAACCGCCAGGAGGAGCTTCAGATACTGGATCGGATGGCTTACACGGAGAAGCTGATCGAGGTCGAGCCGGTGGTCTCGCCGGAGGACATCATTCGGGCGAGGGCGGTGGTGGATGAAATTTATATTGATGACAAGATCAAGGAATATATCGTGGACATCGTCTTCGCCACGCGAGAGCCGAAGCGGTACGGTCTTGATCTGGAGCAGTACATCGAGTGGGGGGCATCGCCGCGGGCGACGCTTTATCTGACAGTTGTGTCAAAGGCGTATGCGTTTCTGCAGGGAAGGGGATATGTGACGCCGCAGGATGTGAAATCCATCGGGATGGATGTTCTGAGGCATCGGCTGATTATCTCGTACGAGGCGGAAGCGGAGGATATGACGTCGGAGCACATTATTCAAAAGGTGTTCGATGAGATTCAGGTGCCGTGAGAGAAGAGAAACCGCAGAGGACGCGTAGGGACTGCTTTAACAGGATGGACAGGATTCGAGGAGCTGGCCTTCCTCCTGTAATCCTTGTATGAAAGCGTTACGCAATGATTCCGAAAGAGGTTCTGAAGAAGGTTCGGCAGATACAGATCACGACGCGGCACATGGTGAATGACGTACTGGCGGGGGATTACCAGAGCGCGTTTCGTGGGCGGGGAATGGAGTTTGAGGAGGTGCGCGAGTACCAGCCCGGGGACGAGGTGCGCAGCATTGACTGGAACGTCACCGCGCGGATGGGGCATCCGTACGTGAAGCGGTACGTCGAGGAGAGGGAGCTGACGGTGATGCTCTTAGTGGATATGAGCTCGTCAGGGAAGTTCGGCACGACGGACCGGCTCAAGCAGGAAGTCACGGCGGAGTTGTGTGCCGTCCTGGCGTTCTCGGCGATCATTCATAACGATAAGGTCGGTGTCATTCTTTTCACAGATGCGATCGAGAAGTTCATTCCCCCGAAAAAAGGGACGCGGCACGTTCTGCGGGTGATCCGGGAGCTGCTCTATCATGAGCCGAAAGGGACCGGGACGGATATTGCCGCCGCTCTCGAATACCTGAACAAGATCACTCGCCGGAAAGCCGTGGTTTTTTTGGTGTCCGATTTTCTGAGCGAGGGATACGAGCGGGATCTTCAGCTTTCGAGCAAACGGCACGATTTGATCCCGATCACCATCACGGATCCCCGTGAGATGGGATTCCCGAAGATCGGATTGATCGAATTGCAGGACGCGGAGACCGGCGAACGGATCGTCGTGGATTTTCGAAGTCTTCGGGCGAGACGACAATATGCCAGCGGAGCAAGGCGAGATTACCAGTCGAGGAAGGAGATGTTTCGCTCGTTAGGGATTGATTCGATTGACGTGGTCACGGACAAACCGTACATCTACGAGATTCTCAAGTTCTTCCGAATGAGAGAAAGGAGATTATGAGCCAGCAGTTGGATTTCAGTTTGCCTGATGAAGGCCCTCGGTCAGTGAAGCCGCCGAGAGGACCAGTGGCGAATACGCTTTTGTTGTTCATCGTTTTGATTGCTGTCGTTGGCGTGGGAGCTCTTACCATCCTGCGGAGAAGTGTGCCGAAATCAGAGCAGCCAGAGCTCGATGCCGAACGCGAGCGGGCGCTCGCGGCGAAGTTGCAGGACAGGGGATTGAAGTCAAGTGCAGCAGAGACGTGGCTGAACTACCTCGACGCGAGGAAGCTCGATCCGGAGGAACGGGCGACAGTCTATTACCAGGTCGGAAAGCTCTATCAGGAAGCTGGAGATTTCGAGCGGGCGCTGCTCAATTACTACCGGTCGGAGGCGGCTGCGAAGGTGGAGGATTTGCAGCTCGAGCTGAGCCGCCGGAAGAGGGAGTGTTTTCGCCGGTTGGGGAATATTGCGGGACTGAACCAGGAGCTGGCGGCGATGACCGCTCTGCCTGGGGAGGAGAGAGAAAGCGGCGGCGAGGTGGTCGCCGAGATCGGGCTACAGAAGATCACGATGGAGGAGGTGAATCGTCGAGTTGATCGGCTTGTTGACCTTCAACTGAATCAATACTCGGCGTTCATGAGCCAGGAGCAGCTCAACAAACAGAAGGAACAGATTGTTGACCGGTTTCAGAGCAAGCAGGCGAAGTCTCGGGTGCTGGAGGACATCGTGGCATCCGAGGTGCTGCTGAGAGAGGCGATCAAACGCGGGTTGGATAAGAAACGGGAGAATGATGAGGCGATCGAGGAGTACCGCAGAACGTTCCTGGCGAACAAGGTGCTCGATGAAGAGGTTGCGCAAAAGGTCAACGTCACTGAGTCCGATTTGAGGGATTACTACAAAGCACACGAGCAGGAGTTCAAAGCGAAAGCGAAGGTCGAGATCAGCCAGATCGTCATGGAGAAAGAGGAGGATGCGGAAGAGGTTCTGAGGAAGCTGGAAGACGGAAAGAGCTTCGAGGAGTGTGCGAAGGAGTTCTCAACTGACGGGGCCACGAAAGAAAATGGAGGCGTTGTAGAGGGAGAGATCGAGAAGGGCGGATATATTCCGGGGATCGGCAACAAGGTTGATGTCCACGCGCACCTCTTCGCATTGAGGGAGAACGAAGTTAGCTCGAAGCCGGTCAAAGTTGATGACAAGTTCTACATATTCAAGGTCAGGGGTGTCATCCCGGAGCGGATCAAGGGGTTCGAGGAGGTGCGAGCGGAAGTCGAGAGAAGGAAGACGCAGGAGAAGGTGAACGAGGTGCGGGAGGCGTTGATTCAGCGGCTGCAAAACGAGCACAACGTCATCATCCATAGATCGAAGTTTCTACCGGAAAAGCCGGAAAAGGAACAAGAGCCGCAAGAAGAGAAGAAACCAAGTGCGCCGCCGATTCCATCAGGAACAATATGATAGGGAATTCCGTGAGGGAGGGGTTGGCGTGGGGTGCGAGTAAGATGCGTTTGAATTTGATCTTTGCAGGATTTTGCCCTAAACTATAAATGCGTCTTATAGCTGGAAGCGTCTTCGCATCACGCTGTAGGCAGGCGGCTCGAGGATACAACCGGCCAGTAGTCATATCTTCGAGTTAGCGAGCCGGCGTCCGCTGAGGAAAAGGTTAGCTTCTTCACATATCAGCCATTCGGCAAGGGAGTCTTAGTATGAAAAAATGGGGCGTAACAATTCTCGTTGTAGTCGTAGTGGCGATCGCCATCATCATCGTCGCAACGCGGAAGAAAGAACCGACGGCGGTCAAGTTCGGCTACCAGCCGGTGGCGTCGAATTACCCGTTTTTCGTGGCTTTGGAGAAAGGGTTCTTTGAGGACGAGGGGCTCCGTGTGAAACCTGTGAAGTTTCAATCCTCAAACACCGCGGCTGAGGCAATGGTAACCGGACGCATCGTCTCCGACGCATCCACCACGATGACGGTGCTGCTGGGAATCGAGGCGAGGTCTCCCGGCCAGCTCAAAGCTTATGCCTTTCAGACCCACACCAAGACCGACTTTCTCGAGTCAATCATCGTCAGGAAGGGCGCGGGCATCCGCAGCCTTTCCGATCTGAAGGGCAAGAAAATAGGCATCTTCCCAGGGTCGTTCAACAAGAAGATTACGGAACTGGTTCTGAAGGACTTCTTGGACCCCGAAGAGGATGTGACTTTAGTGCCGATGGCACCCCCGCTCCAGTTGCAGGCGCTCTCCTCGGGTCAAGTGGACGCGTTGGTCTCGTATGAGCCCACCACAAGCATTGCTCTTGAAAAAGGTCTGGCGGAGGTTCTGGAGCACGCCCCGTGGGAAAAGCACGTTATGGATCCTTTCCCGGCCGTCGCGTACTGCCTTCCGACGAAGTTCATCGAGACCAACCCTGACGTCGCGAGGCGGATCGTCAGGGCAATGTATAAGGCCATAGATTATATACGGAATCACCCGGTCGAAGCCGCCCGGACAATCCCGAAATACACGCCCGTAGAAAGAAACTTGGCCGCAAAACTGAACCAACCGTTGCAGCAAAAGGCCGATGAGGTGGATCGGGACGCGGTTCAGAAAGTTTCGGACCTCCTGTACTCGGCTGGCATCCTTGAAAAGAAGGTAGAAACACGGAACATCTATTATGAAGCGGAATAGGGAGGTTGGCCGCAGACGGAGGGGGCCATGAAGCGGGAGGGTGCTGCAGGTGGGGCAGGCCATGAGGCGATTGAGGTGCGGGGGTTGAGGAAGTCCTTTCCGGCGGGCGATCGTGGTAAAGGCGCAGGTGGCAGCGTCCCGGTCCTCGATGGGGTGGACTTCTCCATCAAAAGGGACAGATTTGTTGTACTCTTCGGTCCTAATGGCTCGGGCAAGACGACAATCTTGAAGATCCTGAGCCGCATTGAGACGGCGGACGAGGGGAGCATAACGTTACGTGGTAAACAGGACCCGGGCTACGCCGTCGATATGGTATTCCAGAACTACCGGGAGTCGCTGTTTCCGTGGAGGACGGTTGCTGACAACATCGGGTTCTCGCTCGAGCTCAGGGGGGTCCCCAGGCGCGATAGGGATCGGCAGGTTGAGGCGTTATTGGACCGCCTGGATGTGACTTTACCGCTCGGGTCATACCCGTATCAGCTCAGTGGGGGTCAGCAGCAAATGACTGCTATACTTCGCTCGATCATTAGTGAGCCAGAGCTGCTTCTTCTTGACGAACCGTTCGCCTCGCTGGATTATGAGACGCGGTATATGATGCAAGACAAGATTTTGAATATCTGGGAGCGGATGGGCTGTTTTATCCTGTTTGTGTCCCACGACGTATGGGAGGCGGTCTACTTGGCTGATAAGGTCGTAGTCTTGAGCAAGAGTCCCTCCCGCGTCCTAGAGGTTATTGATATAGCTCTGCCGCGGCCGCGATCGGCTGAGACAAGGCGCAGTGAGGACTTCTTCCGTTACAAGTCAAAGGTCCTGAGGATCTTTGAACAGGAGCTGTTTCGTGCGGAGACGGATACTGTATAGCCTGATAGGCCCCCTCGTATTTCTGCTTGTATGGGAATTGGTATACCTTCTGGGCCTTGTGAACCGTCTTTTCTTTCCGGCGCCGCTTGAGGTCCTTAAAGAGATTCCCGCACTTATAGGCTCAGGCGGGATTTTGAACGACGCGCTGGCGACGTTAGCGAGGACGGCCTCAGGGTTCCTGCTCGGGGCTCTCGTAGGCATCCCCATCGGGATGCTCCTCGGGCTTTCCGAGCGACTATATCGTGCCAGCGAATTCGTTATCGACTTCTTTCGGTCATTGCCTTCAAGCGCGCTTTTTCCCGTCTTCATGCTTTTTTTCGGGATCGGTGACCGCGCGAAAATATTCCTGTCTGCCTTTGCGTGTTGTCTGCTGCTCATAGTGCATACTGCGCACGGGATCAAGAACAGGAATCCTACGAAGGTGATGGTGGCCAGAATGGAAGGCGCATCTTCGATGCGCGTGTTCACGAAGGTGGTTCTCCCAGATGCATTGCCAGAAATAGCCACGGGCCTGCGTCTGAGCGTATCCTTGGCACTAATCTTGATAGTCGTCACAGAGATGTTCATCGGGACTACAGTCGGCCTCGGGCGCAGAATAATGGATGCCCAGTTAACGTACAGGATACCTGAGATGTATGGAGCAATAATGATCGCGGGCGTTTTGGGCTACGTGCTCAATAAGGGTGTAGGCCTGGCCCGGGATCGCTGGATCCACTGGGGAGGAAAGTCGTGAAGATTGGCAGGCGCTTATCCCGTTTCTTCAGCTCCTGGTGGCTGGCCTTGGCGTTGGGCACGCCCTGTCTGTTGCTCACTTTTCGGTCCGCGTTCCGCTGCGAGTGGAGCATGTTCGTGTCGTTCCTGGCTCTGTCCGTGGCGGTGATCTCGTCGCTCAGCCTCTCGAAACGATTCAGGGCCGTGGAGGATCAGGTCCACGAGTTCATGCCCAGGCCCGTCATCGAAACGCTTGCCGATTTCAGGCGCGAGATTCTATGGGAGATGAGGAAGTTGGAGTCGTCCGCCCCTGACGGCGTTGACAAGGAGGAATTCTTGAAGCGATTTGTCGTCTGCCTTCTCCTCAATAACCCGCTCTTGGGCGGGATGGACTGCGAAAAAGGGGAGGAATATAATCTGCCTGCTCAGAAACAAATGGCCCTGATGTACGCCAGGCTCGAAGGTGCTGACCTAAGGCTGGTTTTTTTGAAGGATGACGATTTGAAGATGTTGTACGAACGGATTAGGGAGGCCCAGTCCCAGGAGCGTCTGGAAGGCTTGACGGAGACAAAACCTGGCAATATGGCCAAGCAATATGTCGAATTGGTAATGAAGTGGGTGAACAGAAAGACGGACCAGCTGGCGCTTCCCCCGCAATCTATGAAGCTAAACAAGGCCGAATCCAAGGTTCCGTTTAACTTGTTTATCCTTGGCAGGAGGCTGAAGGGCGACGACTACCGCGTCACGCGGGCCCTAATCGCAGTCATCCCGACCCCGTATCTCAAGAAAGCAGAAGAGGTGCGCAAGCGTGGTCTGCACACTATGTCAGGCGGCAGAATCTTCGCGTATGCGACCAAAGGGCCAAGGTCGTCCCGCATGGCCAAGGAGATATTCGACCTGATCTGGGAGGAAGCCGAAGCCGTAGGAGAACAAGGGAACAGCCCAGGAGGGAACAGCCAGCATGCCAGCGGGTAGACGGGCACTAATTATATCGCTCAACCGCGTGCGCTTCCTAATGAGCGCCTTTCCGCTCGGGGCAGCGTACGTCGCGGGTGCGGCGAGGCGCGCAGGCTGGGAGGTCAAGCTCCTGGACCTGTGCTTCGTGGATGATCCGGCTACCGCAGCTCAAAAGGGGATTCTCGGCTTCCAGCCCGACGTAATCCTTCTGTCACTTAGGAATCTGTTCACAACGTCCATGTTTGTGATACCAACGCTTAAACCGCTGGTTGATCGGATCAAGGAGGTGGCCTGTAGCGACGCCGACGGTGTGCCAGTAATCATCGGCGGAGGTGCATTCTCACTATTCCCCCGGGAGATTCTCCAGTATTACGGCTTAAGATACGGTGTCGTCGGGGAGGGGGAGGCGGCGATCGGGTCCTTGCTTAGGAACTACGCCTCCTTGCGGCACCCGATCTTAGAATGCCTCCGCGGGGTCCCCGGTTTTTGTTGGATGGAAGACAGCCACTTCTGCTGGAACCCTCCGTGTCTCATTCGAACGTTGCACAGGAATGCTCGTCCGTTTAGGGATGATGTCGAGCCAGGCCTTTACCAGGTTGAGAACATTCAGACGAAAAGGGGCTGCCCGCTTGGATGTATCTACTGTACGTATCCGTTGTTGGAAGGCCGGAAGGTTCGCTGCAGGACCGCCCTCGATGTTGTGAATGAGTTGGAGGATGATCTGATTCTCAAGCGCGACGTCAGGGACATAGCTGTTGTCGACAGCACGTTCAATAACGATCTGTACTACGCTAAAGAGGTTTGTAGAGAAATCGTAAGGCGGGGTCTGCGGGTACGGCTAAGAGCCTATGTTACGCCCAAGTTTGTGGACCCGGAGCTTGTCCGCCTCATGAAAGAGGCCAATTTCTTAATCGTCGAACTCGGGGTTGATTCTGCGTGTGATAAGGTGCTTGCGGCGTTGCACAAGGGTTTCACCAAACAGAAGCTGGCGGAAGTTCTCTCGTGGTTTAAACAGGAAGGGATTTGGGTGTACCCGAGCCTGCTGCTCCGGGGCCCCAAGGAGACCATGGACTCGATAAAGGAAACGCTCGATTTCTTCGAAAAGGTGGAACCGTTTCAACTGTTTGTCAACGACAGCATCATAATCTGGCCCCGCACTGAGATCTTTCGCATCGCCACGCGCAGCGGGATAGTAAACTGCAAGACGAACCTTATGAAACCCACGTTTTACTCGACTGACGGCCTGGGCCAGAAATACGACCAGATCAAGATGATTGTGAGGGAATATCAAAAAAGAAATCCGCACTGGATATATGCCCCCTTGGGGGAAATGAAGATCGTGGACCCCGCTTCAGGTCGCGAACCGCTTGATTGTGTGTATCAGAAGCCTTGGAGCGAAGCGGCAACAGCATCCTTCAAGGGGAGCATGAATGTCCTGGAACCTATCCTGCAAGACGTCTTTGATCTAGCGGTCAGACAAAAGGCGTACGAGTCGGCTGTAGCAAAACAACACGCGCGCATTGAGACCGTCGATGTTCAAGAGGCGGTCGCGACTGCCGTGCCTCCGCCCCTAAGGGATATTTTGAACCGTCGAGTGTCGAACAGAACCGGAACCTCCAGCCTTCCATGAGCGTAGTACCTTGCAGGTATGCCGTCAACTCTCCACTTAGGGCCGCTATGAGTCAGATTTCCCCAAAACTTGTTGCTCTCATGTGCGTGATCTTCCTCCTTGCCGGATGCCGGAAGGGGAAGGAGGAGGAAAAGCGCGGCGAGAAGTTCGAGCTTGTGAAGCCTTTCAGCGAGGTGGGTGCCCCGGTGACGGTAACAGTCAAAGCCTCGAAGAAGGAGATCACGATCGCCGATTTCCTGACGCTGGTCATCGAGACCAAGGCCGCAAAGGGAAGCAAGGCGGAGCTGCCAGGGCTGAAGGACCTCAATTTCGGGCAGTTTTTAGTGAAAGACCATTATCGCCTTGCGTCCAGGGTGAAGGACGGGTCGCAGATTCAGGCAGTCGAGTTCACGCTCGAGCCGCAGCTTTCCGGCGAGTACGCGATCGCGGCGTTCAAGGTGCCGTACACCGTCGAAGGAGAGCCTCCCGACGACGAAGGAAAAGTGCCAGTTCGTGAGATCGAAACCGAGCCCATCACGATCACGGTCAAGTCTCTCGGGGCGAAAAGCCTGGAGACCGCTAAGCTCAGGGACATCAAGCCGCCGGTCCCGCTTCCCGAGCCACGGAATAGCCACGCCACGGCGTGGCTTGCCATAGTGCTGTTCGTGCTTCTCGGCGGAGGAGTGGTTTGGCTTGTCCTTGTGAGGCGCCGGAGGAAGTCGCTGCCGCCGGAAAAGAGGATTCCCGCCCATGTCCTGGCGTTTGAGGAATTGAGACGGCTTCGTGAGATGGACCTCATCGGGCAGGGGAGAATCAAGGAATTCCACATCGCCATATCGAACATCATGCGATTTTACATTGAGCGGCGCTTCGGCATTCATGCTCCGGAGCAGACGACGGAGGAGTTTCTGGAGGCGGTCTCCAGGGATCACGTGTTTGATGTGCCAACAAGCAATATCCTCAATCAGTTTCTTTCTCACTGCGACATTGTGAAATTTGCCAAATACCAGCCGGAACATAGCGAAATCCAGAAGACCTTTGACATCACTCGCGATTTCATCGAGCAGACCAAACAGGAGGGGGCGAGATAATGCGGTTCGTGAGGTGGTTGGTTCGAAATCTCATCGCCGCGCTTGTTGTCCTGGTCCCCTTCGGCGTTGTGGCGTATTTTGCGGGACTCCAGTTCAGCCGGACGTCGGCGATCATTGCCATCTGCCTCTTCGTAGTCCTGATTCCTTTCCTCGCAGCCGTTTCTGCACGACAGAAAAGGACTGCCTCGGTCAGTTTCTCTTCACTCGGCAATATCAAGAAAGTTCGTCCGACCACACGTTTCCGCGCCCGCCACTTTCCGTCTTTGCTGAGAGTGCTGGCCGTCACCTCCTTTCTTGTCGCCTTCGCCATGCCGCGGAAGGGAGATGAAACGACCGTCGTTACGACCAAAGGCGTCGCCATCCAGATGGTTGTGGACCGTTCCGGAAGCATGCGGCAGGCGATGAGGTACCAGGGTCAACCCATGAGCCGCCTTGCCGCCGTCAAGAACGTCTTCAGAGATTTCGTATTGGGCAGGGGCGACCTGAAGGGAAGGAAAAGCGACATGATCGGGCTGACCTCATTCGCCGCGTTTGTCGAGGACAACTGCCCGCTCACCCTCGATCACGACAACCTCATCAACTTCGTCGGCGCCACTGATTTTGCCGCGCGCCACGAGGATCGCACGGCGATCGGTGATGCGATCTACCACGCGGCTTTAAGCCTGATCAGCGCCGAGGGACTTCTCAAAGAAGCGGGACGGGAGGAGAAGGAGTATTCCATCGAATCGAAAATCATGATCGTCCTGACGGATGGCGAGAACAATGCGGGACAGCAGACCCCGCCGGAGGCGGCTCGCTTCGCGAAGGAGAACGGAATCAAGGTGTACACGATCTTGATTTCGTCGGGCGCCGTCCGGACGATTGATACCGATTTGTTTGGGAGGATTCAGATGCCCTTCGGGGACTTCGAGCACGACCAAGCTGTCCGCGACATGAAGCAGGTCGCTTCCATTACCGGAGGGAGGTTCGAGGAGGCCACCAGCGGTGAGTCCTTAGAAAATGTCTACCGGACGATTGACCGGCTGGAAAGGACCGAGTTCAAGCAGAGATTTCTCCGCTACCACGAGCGGTTTCAGGTTCCGGTGTTTGCGGGACTTTCGTTCCTGATTCTGGAGGTCTTTTTGGGAGCGACGTGGTTGAGGAGAGTGCCCTAAGTGACATCCAGAGCAAGAGCTGACAGAATGACTGTACGGGTAAGCAGCATAAATCGCAGAGCAGTTTCAGGCGCGGGTCGGAAGCTGACAGTCTTGACCGCTTGCCTGGCCGTCCTCCTTTGCCATGTTGTTCTTCTGTGCTTGGCCGAGGAGAAACATCCGTCTTCGGCCGTCAAGGTGATCGCGGACAAGCGGCTGGAGGAGCCTCTCAGAGCGATCGTCGAGGAGTATTGTCGTCTTAGGGAAGCTCAAATCGCCGCAACCTTTCTATCGTTCTCCGAGGTGAATCCGCTTGCTGAGAAGAATGGGACAAGGTGCGACGTGGTACTTTGCATGCCGATGGACAAAGAGGGGAAAACCGCTGTCGCTTTCCTCCCCGGGGCGAAAACGGTCGCCTGGAAGCACCCCTCCGGCTTGCCGGTCTGGGCAGCGCTCCTCACGGATCGAGCGGATGCGGCGGACTTCTTCGAGTTTCTTGGCGGTCCTACGGGGCACCGTCTTTGGGCGGAGTCCGAGGCGGGTTTCCGTATTGCATCAGGGAAGACGCGGGCGGAAACATACGAGTGGGTAGTCGAGCACAGGATCAAGCATACGTACCCCATGACCGCCATGCGCATGCTCGGCGAGTGCGGCGGCATCCGTGACGGAATCTGCATTGACGTGGGGTGCGGATCGGGCTATCTCGACATCGAGCTTGCCAAGCGGTCCAACCTCACGATCATCGGGCTGGACATAGACCCTGATGTCAAGCCTCTCTTCCTCAAGAACATTCGTGGGGCGGGACTTGACAAACGCATCTCGTTTGTCCTCGGAGATGCTCAGAAGATGCCCTTCCCCGACAATTATGCCGACCTGATCGTCAGCCGGGGCACGCTCATCTTCATTCCAGACATCAAGAAATGCCTCCACGAGGTCTATCGCGTCCTCAAGCCTACGGGGGTGGCTTTCCTCGGCGGACGGTACGTTTACACGCCGCGAATGCACAAGATTTCCACGGAGGAGCTCAGGAAGATCGTCAGCGAGGCCGGCGTTCCGGGTGCGGAGGTGATAGATGCTCGCGGCCAGTGGGTCAAGATTATCGGACCCAAGGCGCCGAAAGCAGCTCACCACTTCCGGGGCAGTCCGGAAATGCTTGCGACCCGATTCATCGCTGACTACGCAATCACGGAGGGCAAATGCCTCCTCATTTGCATGAGTGATGGGGGCTTGGAGCAGGCTTTACAGAAGGGACTTGTGAATATGACGGACCTGGAGATTACCGCCCTGTACCCTTCTGAGAAGGTGGTCGGCGAGGCCGAGAAAAGAATCCGCGCCGCGAAGCTCACCAACCGTGTCACCTGTAAAGTAGGCAGCCTTCACGCCCTGCCTTTCGATGCAGCCTCCTTCGACCTGGTCGCGGGCGTGGGGCCAGTGCTGATCTGGGAAAAGGACAAGGAAAAGGCAATGTGCGAGATCTACCGCGTTTTGCGTCCTGGCGGGGCAGCTCTGGTCGGTGGGAGATACCTTCATATGCCTGCCGGGCGTAGAGTCTCCAGCGAATCGCTTCGCAATAGCGCCGCCAAGACGGGCATCCCATCAATCCGCGTCTACGATGACATGGGCCAGTGGGTTGAGATTCGCAAGGGCGTGAAGGAGCGGGGCTCTCGAAACGGCTTGAAAAAGGTGGGCGATGTTTGCGATTGAGCAGTTCAAATTCGGCGATATTCGGTGGCTGTGGCTGATTTTTCTCGTTCCGGCCCTGGCACTACTGTACGCCTACACCTTTCATCAGAAAAGCCGGGCGCTGAGGGCCTTCGCCTCCATCGCGACTCTCAAGTTCATCTCGTCTTCTGTGAGCCGCACCCGGCAGCTTCTCAAAGCGGGGCTTGTCCTGTTATCCATCGTCTTTCTTGTGCTGACCCTGATGCGTCCCTGGGGAGACCCCCGACAGGAAACGGTCCGCAAGAAAGGGCGGGACGTCGTTTTTCTGCTCGATGTTTCGAAAAGCATGCTGGCCCGAGACCTCAAGCCCAATCGCCTCGAACGTGCCAAGATGGCGATCCAGGACGCTCTGAAGATCATGGAGGGCGATCGGGTGGGACTTGTCATCTTCTCCGGGAACAACGCGCTGAAATGCCCCCTGACGCACGATTACGACTTCTTCCTGACGATCTTAGAGAAGGTTTCACCGGAGGATGTGAGCCGCGGAGGCACAAACCTCGGTGACGCGATTCGGACAGCCACCAGAAAGGTCTTCGGACGAAAGGAGGGGAAGTTCCGCGATATTATCCTGATCACCGACGGAGAGGATCACGGTTCCATGCCGAAGAACGCCGCTGATGAAGCGGCGAAGCATGGTATTCGCATTCACACGGTCGGTCTGGGTAGTCCCGATGGGACCAGAATCCCCATCGCCAGCGGGCAGTACCTGCGATATAGCGATGAGTACGTTCGGTCCAGGCTTGATGAGAAATTGCTGCGGGAAATTGCGGCGGCTACCCTGGGCACGTACATCCCCGTGCGGACAGGGACGATGGATTTGGGACAACTCTACAAACAGGTGATCGCCACGGCGGCGAAGAGGGAGGAGCAATCACGGCGAGCGACGATCTGGAGCGAGTGGTACCAATCGTTCCTTTTAGTGGCCCTCGCTCTGCTCGTTGTTGAGAGCCTGATAAGTGAGAGACGGAAGGCGGCGCAGCCTTCGGCACAGCAAGCGGGAGTAACCAGGTGATCTGGCCGATGAGCGATATTTACCGCAGAGGATGCGGAGAGCGCAGAGCGGCTTCAGGGTTCTTCTTCTTTATGCGGAGGTTTTTGCCGTTCCCGGCCTGTGCGCTTTTGCTGGTTTCTGCCGGAGCGTTCGGAAAAGGGGAGGAGGAGGCTTCGGAGCTGGTCGGTAGAGGAAACGGGCTTTATACGGACAAGAAGTACGATAAAGCCGCGTTGTTGTACAGGGACGCGCAGAAGGTGCTTCCGGAGTCGCCGGAGATCAATTTCAATCTCGGGGACGTCGCCTATCGAAAGGGGAATCACGACGAGGCGGAGGACGATTACAGCAAAGTGTTGGAATCACCAGACGCCAGCCGGGAGCTCCGCAGAAAGGCTCTCTATAACCTCGGCAACTGCGCCTTCAAAAAAGGCGACAAGCTGCTTGACTCCAATCTGCAGAAGGCGGTCGATAGCTACAGGCTGAGCATCCTCCGGTATCAGGATGTCATCTCCAGAGATGAATTTGAGATTGCCGAAAGCGGCGGGAAAGAGGATAAGACCGACAAGGATGCCAGGTTCAACATCGAAGTGGCTCGCCTGAAAATCAAAGACATCCTCGATAAGTTGAAGCAGCAAGAGGAGCAGAGAAAACAGCAGCAGAAGCAGCAGGAAGAATTCGTCAAGAAGCTTCAGGAAGCGATCAAAAAGCAGGAGGAGATCGTTGGAGAGACCGGCCAGGCAGAGGATCGAAAGAAGCAGGGCGAGGATGTCTCGGAACCCGTGAACGCGATCACAAAGAAGCAGACCGAGAACAAGGAGACGACGAACGAGCTGACGCAAGAGCTTCAGCAATTGATGGAGGCGGCCCAGAGCCAGCCTTCTGCCAACGGCCAGTCGCCTCCCCCGGTTGACGAGAACGCCCTCGCGGCACAGGATTCTCTCAAAAATGCGGAGATCGAACAGGGAACAGCCCTCCAGCATCTCGACAAAGAAGACTTGCCAGAAGCGAAGGGCAGGGAGGAAGCCGCGCTTCAGAACCTGCAAGATGCTCTCGAAAAGCTGACCAAGCCTCAGCCTCCTCAGCCGCAGCCGGGCGGAGAGGAGCAACAAAAAGAACAGGAGCGCGATGGACAGCAAAAGCAAGAGCAGCCGAAACAGGACGAGCAGAAAAAGGGCGAGGATCAAAAGAGGATGACACCGAAAGAGGCGCAGGAGGAGCTTGCCAAACTCAGGAAACAGGCGAGTGAAGCGAGAAAGCAAATGCTGGAAGCGTTCCGCCGCCGTCGTCCACAGTACCGCCCGGACCGAAGGGACTATGAGCCAGTTGACAAGGATTGGTAGAAAACATCGTTGCTCTCCCATGAAGAGCGCTTACTACACCGCGCAAAAGCCCCTTCTTGTGGCTTTTCTTGCGATCGTAGCACTGGCTCAGGTGCACGCCGCCTGGGGCGTGACAGTTCGAGCACAACTGGAGCGTCCGCGGATTCAGTTGGGGGATTCCGTCCGCCTGCAGATTATCGTAACCGACTCGCCTGGAGCGACAATCACGCCCCAAATTCCCAGGATTGACGGGCTGAGTATCCGGCCCTCCGGAACGGGCGTGCAGTGGATAAACGGGCGTCGTAGCGACACACGCAACTATTTCGTAACTCCCACCAGAGAGGGGAAGTTTGTGATTCCACCGATCCCGGTGCGCGTGGGTGGACAGACGTTCAGGACAAACCGAGTTGTTCTCACCGCAAGCAAGACGCCGGAGAGCGCGGAGATGCGGCTGGTGGCCTCGGTCTCGAAGAAGGAATGTTACCTCCTGCAACCTATTGATGTGACATTCGACTGGTACATATCCTCCGATGTCCGGAGTCCGGAGCTGAACATCCCTTTGTTGTTGGACAAGGACGAGCTATCGCTGAAAGCCATTCCCCCTCCGGCATCTGCCGAGAGACTGAGGATTGTGGCCAACAGGTACGAGCTGACGGCGAGCCGCTCCTACAAAAAGGTGAACGGCGAAACGTTCATGGTGCTATCGTTGAGATTCCGCATCTTTCCTCCTCATCCCGGCACGTACACGATCGGCCGCGCCACGGTAAGGGCGGAAGTCCAGAGCGGGTACAAAAGGGTGAGGGATGACTTCTTACCCATTACCAGAACGGTGCCCAATTATAGGTCGGTCTTCGCGGCCTCTGAGCCGATCGAACTGGTGGTGAAAGACCTGCCACCTGAAGGGAAACCGGCCGGATTCACCGGCGCCGTCGGGAAGTATGACGTTTCTCTGGAAACAGCGGATACCCAGGGGAAGGTCGGCGATCCCATATTACTGAAGACAACCATCACCGGCACAGGTCTCCTGGAGAAAATCAAGCGACCTCTCCTTTCTCAGGATGCCGAGTTCTTGAAGCGCTTTTCGATTAACGAGAGCCTTGCTCCGGGCGACATCTCCGGCAACAGGATCACCTTTGAGCAGACCGTTCGGGCGAAATCGGAAGACGTCAGGGAAATCCCCAGCCTGGCATTCCCCTACTTCAATCCGGAGCGGGGTGCCTACGAGATCGCCAGAAGCAAGCCGATCCCCATCACCGTTCTCCCTACAACTGAAGTAACCGCGAAGGACGTGATCAGCTTTGAGCCTGATGCAGGCCTGCGAGGAACCACGCGGCTCGAAGAGCAGCCGGGCGGTATTCTCGCCAACTACAACCACCTCGACGCGCTTCGCAACCAGGCAGTCAAATGGCATCTTCTCTCATTTCTCGGATTGCCCCCGATAGGGTATTTGATCGTTCTCACTGTCGTGAGCCGCCGCAGAAGGCTCACAGGCGATCTCGCGCTGGCAAGGTCAAAATCGGCCAGGAAGGTGCTCAAAAAGCGTTTGGCGGAGGCGAGTAGGCACCTTCAGGCGGATGATCGGCTGTTTTGCGAATCGCTGGCCAGAGCCGTGAGCCGTTTCACCTCCGACAAGCTGAACTTAGGGACGGGCGAGTTGACCGCCTACGACATTGAGATGCTCGCTCAACAGGATCGCATTGGCAGTGAGACCGCCGACAAAGTTGCTGATTTTCTGCGGGAGTGTGATGCCGTGAGGTTCGCCCCGTCCGCTCAGTCACCCAATCGAAGGAGGGAGCTTCTCCGACAGGCGGAGGAGGTCATCAAGGATCTCGAGAAATCGCTATGATGCGAGTTTTTTGCCTGCTCTTGCTTTGTTGTGTCCTCTTTTGCAGCGCAGCCGCTATTGCGTCCGAGTCGGCGGAGTCTCTCTTCGTTAGAGCCAACGACTTATTTCAGACTGCGGTCAATCCCTCCGACCCGGACCGAGGCAGCAAAATGGAACAGGCCGCCTCGCTTTACGAACAAATCATCAAAGAAAAGGAGATTCGCAACGGCCACATCCACTACAACCTCGGCAACTGTTACTTCCACTTAGGTCAAATCGGCAAAGCCATCCTCAACTACCGCCGGGCTGAGAAGCTCATTCCCAATTACTCCGATCTGAAACGGAATCTCAAATCGGCCCAATCTCGCCGCAAAGACGACATTCAAAAAAGCCAGGTCCGCTCCATCACCCGAACGCTCCTCTTCTGGCACTACCTCCTGAACCTGCGCACGAAAATCGTCTGTTTCTCGGTCTTGTTCTCCATGATTTGGATAGTCCTTCTGGTCAAGCTGTTCACAAGCAAGCCGCTGATGAAGTGGGTCTTGGGCCTGAGCATTTTTTTCGCGACGGTGCTCGGTGTTTCCGCAGCCGCCGAACTGTACACTGACAATTCCATCCGGTTCGGGGTAATCCTCGCGGAAGAAACCATCCCCAGAAAGGGCCCGGGACAAAGCTACGCGGACAGCTTCAAAGAGCCTCTGCACGAGGGGACGGAGTTTCGCCTCAAAGACCGGCAGGGGCAGTGGCTTCGAGTGGAGCTGGATAATGGGGCAAAGTGCTGGCTTCGATCCAGGGATGTGGAGCTGATATGATGCAGGCCGCGCCAGAGGAAGGAGGCTTACCCCTTTGTCGCAGTGATGAAGAAACCTGGCACGCAGGTTGCTTAACGGTAAAGGTTCAGTCCCTCTTGACCGACGCAATCCCTTTTGAGCAGACGTGTCCCAGAAAAGGACGTCGCAGCCCAAGAAAAGCCGGTTGCTCCGAATTTGCGTGAAACTTTTGCGTCAGACCCTGTGTCTCAATAATGAGAGTTGAGGAGCGAGAAGGAACTGGCGATGGGTCGCAGCGACATCGCGGGTGTGAAAATCAAAAGTTGGTTTTTTTCCTTGCGTCTGCGAGGCGATGATGTTAGTATGTTGCGAAATGCGACTCCCTCGCCATTCCAGAGAAGCGAAGAGAATCTACCGCCTCCTTCCCCAGGAGGCGAGGAGGTCTTTAGGCCGTGAGTTGTAGTAAGGCATTTTTGGCACTCGCTATTTCTCTGGTTCTGACCTTCGTTTTCCTGAGTATCGCCGACGGAGCAACTTCGTCTGGTGGTGTCACGGGATCAAAATGGGTCAGACCAATTAAGGACAATGTTGTGGTTTATACCTCAACGCGAACGAAGGCTGTGAGAATCGGCATCCTGAACCAAGACGCTGTTGTCGAGGTCATCCGAGAAGATCGGGACTGGTGCCAGGTGCGGTTCGTTCGAGAGAATGCGGAGTTCGTGGGTTGGGTGGTGAAGGCAGAGGTGGCGGTGGAGGGGACTCCACCGAACCCGCCGAAGCGCACCCCGAAGCCCGACCCTGCCGCCAAGCCCAAGAAAGATGAAGAGCCCGAGGAGAAGCGGCTCACGATTGAGGAGACTTCTGACAAGCTCTTCGAGATGGTGCAGATTCCCGTGGGCACGTCTCCGGTGTTTAAGAGGTCGTGGGACCGTAGCAAAATGAAGAGATACGAGAAGGATACGGGTAGCACGGGCATGGCTTGGGGTGGCGGGCAAAGGGCGAAGATGGATGCCCTGTACCTTTTCGATCCCGACGAGGTGGTACAGGTTTTCATCGAAGATAAGATTCGTGAGCTCAAGAAGCTCCACAAAGAAGGCCATCCGGATTTCACCCTGGTAATAAACTCCTATATCAGAGCGCTGGAAGCGTATATCGAAGGGAAATTCCCCGATTTGAGGAAGTTCGTCGAGCAGGCGGAGAGGTTCTGGAAGAGAATTCCGGGTGTTACAGTCGGTTTTTGACCGTGCCCCAGCGGAGCGATTTGTTAGCGACGGAGGGCGCATTCGGAAACCTTCAAGGCTGGGCGAAGGTGGGAAAACCTGCTCAGCTTTTGTTCTCTCGGAGTGATAGTGCGTAGGAACTGAAAAGCGTCTCGCCGTGGGTCAGGTGCGGGGAGAGCGCAAACGGTCGTTGGTCGCTGAGGGAGACCGAATTCGTCAGGAATTTCGAGGACAATTCGCCGATAAGAAGATTATTACAGCCCTTTTCCTTGACGGTAAGTTGAGTTTTGTTATCATTGTTTCAGAGGCCTGAAGGCCCCTTTTGCCCGGAGAAGCGAAGAGATTTTGAAGTCGTTGACACGCGAAAGGTGGCATGGAAGTGAAGTCAAGATGGTGCGTTTGGGTTAGTGCGTTTCTGCTTGCCTGGCTACCCGCAACGGGCAAGTTGATCGCCGCAGAGAATACCAAGGCCAAAAAAGAAATGGTCAAGCCCGCCAGGAACGGCGTCCGGGTTTACATCGGCGATGCTTCGTCCCGGGTTTCGATCGGGGTTCTTGACAAGGACGCCGAGGTGGAAGTGCTCCTCAAGACCGCTCAATGGTGCAAGGTCCAGTACACCAAAGACGGCAACCGTTTCGTTGGGTGGGTGCTGAAGAAGGACCTTGCGCTTGCCGAGAATCCACCGCCCAAAAAGGAAGAGGAAACGAAGCCTAAGATTCTCTCTCTCGAAGAGACGAGCGAGCAGCTTCGGAAGCTCGTGCGTGTCGGCGTCAGTTATAAAGCCTCAAGAGGGGAAGGCTGGGACCCCAGGAGGAGAGCCGCCCATGGTGGCCCAAAGGAAGTGGGCAAGACCGAGATCAAACTCAATCTCAGTGGCGGGGGAACACCCGCAAAGCTGGCTGTTCTGAGGCGATTCCGGAAAGACCACACCATCGAGCTTTATGTGGAAAAGAGAATCATCGAGCTAAAAAAGTTCCGCGAAAGAGCCCACTCCGATTTCGACCCCATCATTCGCTCCTACATCCGAGCCCTGGAGGCGTACAACGACGGCCGGGTCCCCGATTTCATAAGGTTGGTCAACGGCGCGGAGAGATTCTGGAACGTCATTGACGCCCAGCTCGAGAACGAGACCCCGCCGATCATGTACGCCCCGCTGTGAGCCTCGCAGTGATGGCGATGCTGCCTTTTGCCCCATGCCGAGCTATGCAAGCCGTTTGCCCCTCGAGACGGTCCTGGCGCCCCGTGCCGCTCGCTTGACTGCGCATGCCTGTGCCGCCCGGCGTTTCCGTCGGAGCATTCCTCGCAGAAACTTCCCGGTATAGGATGCCGGCATCCGTGCCACCTCTTCCGGCGTTCCCTGAGCGACGATCGTGCCCCCTTCGTCTCCTCCTTCCGGCCCGAGGTCAATGATGTAATCGGCTGTTTTGATGACGTCCAGGTTGTGCTCGATCACCACCACAGTATTGTCCTGGTCGGTCAATCTTTTCAGGACGCTCAGGAGCTTGCCGATGTCGTCAAAGTGCAGGCCCGTGGTCGGCTCGTCGAGAAGATACACGGTGTTGCCGGTCTGCCTCCGCGAGAGCTCCGAGGACAGCTTGATACGCTGAGCTTCTCCTCCGGATAACGTTGTAGCGGGCTGCCCCAGCTTCACGTACCCGAGGCCCACGTCGTACAGCGTCTGAAGCTTCGATTTGATCTTGGGGATGTTTCGGAAGAACTCGAGCGCCTCCTCCACCGTCATGTCCAGCACTTCGTGGATATTCTTTGCTTTATATCGGATGGAGAGGGTTTCCCTGTTGTAGCGCTTTCCGTTGCACACCTCGCACTCGACGTACACGTCAGGAAGGAAGTGCATCTCGATCTTTTTGATCCCGTCCCCGTCGCAAGCCTGGCACCTTCCTCCTCGCACGTTGAAGCTGAAGCGCCCGGGGCGGTACCCTCTCACCTTCGATGCTGGAAGGCTCGTGAAAAGCTCCCTGATGGGGGTGAAAGTTCCGGTGTATGTTGCAGGGTTGGAGCGGGGCGTTCTGCCGATGGGCGATTGGTCAATCACGATGACTTTATCAATTCTTTCCGCCCCCAGGATGGCATCGTGATCGCCCGGCCTTTCTCTGCTGCGGTAGAGGATGCGGCGAAGGCCCTTATCCAGGATTTCCGACACCAGGGTGCTTTTGCCCGATCCCGATACTCCGGTCACGCAGGAGAACACGCCCAGAGGTATCCAGATGTCCAGATTCTTCAGGTTGTTCTCGCGGGCGCCCTTGACCAAAAGGAACTGTTCCGGGTCCACCGGTTTCCTCTTCTTCGGCACACTAATGAACATCTCACCGGTGAGGTACTTACCGGTCAGAGATTGCTCGCATGCGATGATGTCCTCCAGGCCGCCCGTTGCCACGACGTGCCCTCCGTGAGTCCCGGCGCCGGGGCCGAGGTCTACAATGAAGTCCGCGGAGCGGATCGTGGTCTCATCGTGCTCCACAATGATCACCGTGTTCCCCAGGTCACGCAGGTCCATGAGGGTCTTCAGCAGCCGCCTGTTATCTCTCTGATGAAGGCCGATGCTCGGTTCGTCAAGAATGTAGAGGACGCCAACCAGCCCGGCGCCGATCTGTGTGGCGAGACGAATGCGCTGCGCTTCCCCGCTGGAAAGTGTGCCACTCCGCCTGTCCAGGGTCAGGTAGTCCAGTCCCACGTTCTCCATGAACTTCAACCGCAGGAGAAGCTCCTTAACAATCTCCTTGGCGATGGTCCGTTCCTTTTTGCTCAGTCTCAGGTTGCTCAGGAAATTACGCGCTTCCTTGATGGACATGGCGGTTAGTTCAATGATCGTCTTACCTCCGACCGTCACCGCCGCGCTCTCCGGGCGAAGCCGTCCGCCCTTGCAGGCAGGGCAAACCAGAAGGCTCATAAACTCGCCGAACCAATGCCTCATGAAGGCGCTGCTGGTTTCCTTGAACCTCCGCTCCAACTGCGGAACGACCCCCTCGAACGGCTTCTCGTAGTAATGGATGTCCCCGCTGTAGTAGTGGTAAAGCCTGATCTTTTCCTTGCCCGTCCCGTACAGGATCGCTTTCTGAATCTCCGGACCAAGATTGCCGAAGGCGGTGTCCAGGGAGAAGCCCAGCGTGTCCGCCAGGGCGTTGAGCACTACGTCGTTGTAGATGTGCAGCGCACGGCCGCCCCGCCGCCACGGGACGATTGCACTGTTCCTCAGAGAGAGCCGCGGATTTGGAATCACCAGGTCCGGGTCAATCCGCTCGATGGACCCCAGTCCGTGGCATGTAGGGCATGCTCCATAAGGGCTATTGAACGAAAACATCCGGGGAACAAACTTGTCGAAACTGATTCCGCACTCAACACACGCGTTCACGGTGCTGTAGAGCGTGTCGCCGTCTTTCGTCCAGGCGATCACCAGCCCGTTCGTGAGCTTGAGCGAGGTCTCCACCGAATCGGTCAGCCGGGATTTGATTGTGGGCTTGGCGATCAGCCTGTCCACCACGACTGCGATGTCGTGCTTCACGTGCTTCGAGAGCTTGATCTCCTCCGACAGCTCTCGAACTTCTCCGTCAATGCGAACCCGCACGTAGCCCTGCTTCACGAGCGACTCTAACAGTTGCTGGTACTCTCCTTTCCTTCCCCGAACGAGCGGCGCCAGAATCTGCACCCTCGTGCCCTCGCGAAGCTCCGCGATCCGGTCCACGATCCCCTGGACGGTCTGGCTGGAAATCTCCCTTCCGCATTTGTAGCAGTGAGGGATGCCGATGCTGGCGTAGAGAAGGCGGAGGTAGTCGTAGATTTCGGTGGTCGTGGCTACCGTGGAGCGAGGATTGGAACCGGCGGTCCGCTGCTCGATTGATATAGCGGGAGACAGCCCCTCGATGTGCTCCACGTCCGGCTTCTGAAGCTGCTCGAGGAACTGTCTCGCATACGCCGAAAGGCTTTCCACATACCTCCTCTGGCCCTCGGCATAGATGGTGTCAAAAGCAAGAGACGACTTCCCCGAGCCGCTCAGCCCCGTGATCACCACCAGCTTGTTCCTGGGAATCTCCAGGTCTATATTCTTCAGGTTGTGCTCACGCGCACCCCTGATGACGATCTTCTCTTTCATACTCCTCCAAACGTATCCGACAACGTTCGGCCAAGCGAGAATGCTTGCCTCAGAGACGCCACAAGCCGAAGGAAAAACGTGTGAAGGCGGCAACAATCGGCTCTGCGCGCCCTACGCCTCAATGGCACGAAGCGTAACCCTCTATCATAGGAGTCACCGGCCATCGCGTCAACCCCCGTGCGTCGTCAACCGCAGAGGACGTGGAGGAGCAGAGGGTTTAACCGCAGAGGACGCGGAGATCGCGGAGAGGAGATGGCTTTACTCAGCGTGCTCGGGGCTGAGTGTGGAAGTTTTTTTTTGACAGGATCAACAGGATAGACAGGATGGTTTGAGGGTCGTCATGAGATGCGGCTCGCTAACCGCAATGGCGTTGATCCTGTAATCTTGTCAGAAGCCTGTACGGGAGATGGGGGTTCAGATCCCAGTGGTTCCACTCAGCCATTTCCCTATTTTCGGAGCAGCGGAGGGGGGCCTGGGCGATGCGCAGGTGCTTCAAGGGAGCTTGTCCAAGTGGCGTTCCCTGTCCTTGCCACTGATCTTGCGGACCCAATTCGGGTCCAGGAGTATTTTCTTGAGCGCGTCCCTTATTAGCCCCTGCGCCTCATAAAGCCTGAGCTGTCCCTTCTTCTCGAGCTCGTCGAGGCGCATGCCGTGGGCAACTTCGCAACGGCACGCGTATCCATGTTTGACTTTCTCGCGGAGCTGGCCAACAGACCTTTTGTCAGTGCCGAGAAAGGAGGCGATGCGCCTCGACAGCCTGCGCTTGACTTTTCTTCCATCCGCGGGGCCAAAAAGCGCTTCTAAGGCTATCCAAAGGAAAAGGTAGGCCTGCTCAAGCCATTGTTGGTAGAGGGCTATCCAGAGAGTGTTCAGCGCCGTCCAGACCGGCCCGCCCGACACGCGCGCCTGTTGGATGGGGGGTGAAGAGGCTTGCGGCCAGGCTGAGGTCGTCAGCCCGAAGGTCGTTGGAAAGGTCCCATTCGTGGGCCGTTAGCCCCAACCTTGGCTGGAAGCTTAGAGGGTCCCCCTTCTCGTCGGTCGTGACGACACAATCAAAGCCGAGGGGCGAAGACTTGGCCAGCCAGATGGCGAGGTTGCAGGATATGATCCGCTGCAGCGCCTCATCCTCTTCTGAACCGGAGGTGTATTCGTACTCGGCGACCAGGGCGTACTCGGAACCGCCAACCGTGCTGCGCCAGAAGCTATCAAGCACCAGCTCCCTGTGTTCCTCAGGTGTAAGCGACCGAAGAGGCCGCTGGGGTCCGCGGCACGCCCCGGAGGGCTCGCACCGGTCTTTCTTTGACGCGAGCGATTGAGGGAGGGCGCGCAGCTCGATCCCCTTCGCGAAGGCAAATGGAAGGTCTGGCTTATATTTGAAGTTCGCCCCTCTCAGGGGGGCGATCGCGAAGCGCTTTGGCGCCTTTGGGGGTTCTTTCATTTGCCGAAATCCTCCTTTCGCGTGCTTCGGTGGCAGCCGGCGATGCGCGCGAACAGCTCCGCACGGATTTGCGAGACAGGCAGTTCGCCATTGCCGCTTGCGTGCGCGGACCCACTGCCGAAGCATCACTTACCACGCCCTCTTGGTCGCCGTCAAGTCCATCTGCCGTCGCGGGCGGGCCACGCGGCGAGAGCTGTCGTTTGGCCGCGCCGCGTCCTCTCTGCGCCACGGGATGTTGATGATGGCGGACGCTCGTGATACTCTACCGTCATTCGGAGTCGACCGGTCGATGAGCTGGATGCTCACGCCCGGTGGGAAAAGAAATGATAGGAAACGGTCTTGAGTTTTTATGGCAAGGAAAGGTGAGGATATGGAGGGTTGTGGTATGAAGGATGGATTGACAAGGAGAGAGTTTTTGGAGAAGTCCGGGTGGGGAGTTGCTGCGGGAGTTACGGCGGTGGCTCTGGAGAGGTTGAATCAACAGCAGGCACAGGCTCAGGAGGCGTCTCCGTCGAAGCGGCGGTCGAATCCGAGCGAGAAGGTTGTGCTTGGCTTTATCGGCACGGGTGGTCGCGGGAGGCATTTGATGACGCTGTTCAAGAGTCATCCGGACGTGGCGATTGCGGCGGTGAGCGATATGAACTCGCGGCATCGCGCGGCGGCGATTGAGGTCTCAGGGGGCAAGGCGAACGGCTATCACGATTATCGGAAGCTGTTGGAGCGAAAGGATATTGACGCGGTGGTGGTGGCGACGAACGGGCACTGGCACGCTCTTCCGGCGATTCATGCGTGTCAGGCGGGGAAGGACATCTACGTGGAGAAGCCGTTAGCGCTGACGATTCAGGAAGGACGCGCGGTGGTGAGAGCGGCGAGGAAGTACAATCGGATCGCCTGCATCGGCACGCAGCAGCGAAGCTCCCCTCATTACCAGGACGCAGTGAGGATCATCCATTCGGGGCGGTTGGGGAAGATCGGGCTCGTCGAGGTCTGGGACGTCGAGCAGCAGCAGCCGGGGTTCGGCCATCCGCCGGACTCCAATCCGCCGCCGGAGCTGGATTGGGATTTCTGGCTCGGTCCGTCGCCGTAGGTGCCATACAACCCCAACCGCTACGTCCATCATTACTGGTTCTGGGACTACGGCGGAGGCTGGCAGTGCGATTGGGCGGTGCATCACTACGACATCGTGCACTGGGCGATGGGAAAGGATAAGCCGGTGGCGGCGACGGCGATGGGCGGCAAGCTGATGATTGATGATAACCGCGAGCTGCCGGATACATTTAGCGGGATCGTCGAGTATCCGGGCTACATCATGTCCTACCGGGCCACGGTGGCGAATACCTACATCTACGAGAACCGCTGGAACGCGAAAATCTTCCACGGGACCAAAGGATCAATGATCCTCAACCGGGGCGGCTACGCGATCATCAGCGAAAGCATTGGCGGGAAGGAGGTGATCGAGGAGGTGCGCGTCGGAGGAATTGAGGGCGACGGACGACACCAGCCCGCGTTCATAGAGGCCGTCAAATCCCGTAAGGAGCCGCCGAACGAAATCGAGAACGGACATTATTCCAGCGTGCCGGGGCATCTCCTCAACATCGCCTACAGGGTCGGGCGAAAGATCAAGTGGGATGCCGAAAGGGAAGTGATTCCCGATGATCCGGAGGCGAACAAGTTAGTGGGGCGGAAGTATCGCGCACCGTGGAAGCTGGAGGTGTGATCGAACCCTCACCTGACTCAGCGGCCTGGTGGAGGTCAAGACCTTCACCGGGCCTTTTTTGTCACCTTAATCTGGCCGGCACTGCGGAAGCTTTGCTGGCTGTCCGGCTCAATCAGAAGCGTGAGCGTCTTGAAAGGAGACGCCGGAATGGGAAGTAACCCGCCAAAGGGTTCCACGACTATTCGCTCTCCCGCCTCGTTGTCAACAACCCAAGCGGAGCGGATGGGGAAACCAGGTATGATCTTTGGTGGGTATTCTACCTCACCGGAGTTCTCCTGGAGTCTGAGCTGCCAGCAGGTTTTATCCTCCCAGCAGACTAAGGTTGCACACGAAAGCTCAATGTTGGGTAAAGGTGACATAAGAAAAGTTCTTGCCGTGGCACCGCCCAGCTTGCCTTCCTGCCTACCCCAGGGCGAATGGAACCGTGCGAAAAGTGGAACGGTCGCTTCCAGGGCAATAGGCCTGGGCCACCCACCAGAGGCGGAGACCCGGCTTTGGTCCGACTTCGGGCTACGCCCGAAATGCAGGTAGTACGTGAAAGAGACCTTCGTTCCAAGCGCGGGTTCGACCTCATCGTAACGGGTTCGACCGGTGTCTTTGTTTTGCCCCCAGAAGTCTCGATCGCACAGGTACGAGTAGATTCGCGCCTTCCTCGGCTTGTCGAGAGAATGCAAGCCGATCTTGCCGAGACTCAGAATCGGAGCGTCGGCAGGCATGAAAGACACCTGAGCCTGGTCATCGTCGAGGAGTGCGTAGCTCTGGACGACCTGGCCAATGCGAGCGGTGCCCGGCAGGAAGTCGTTGGGCCACCAGCGGTAATGGTTTGGTCCATCAAGAGCGATCTTCAACTTTTCACGGTTAAGTTTGAACGGGAATTCAAGCAGAGCCACGACGCGGTCATCTCCTGGAATCTTCGAGGTGTCGAGCGTGGTCTGGATTTTTATCACAGACGGATAGGGATATTCGAGGACGGCAATGGACGTTTCGGTGAGCGCGGACTCCTTCCGATGAACGCGCAAAGTTCTGTAAATCTTTCCCTCGATGAGTTCGACGCGCGAGGCTCGCGCTTCGGCTGGGTGGGACGTTCCTCCCATGATGGCCTCGACGTGCGGCACAATGTTCAGGACGCCAAGCAAACGGTTCTTCTCCACCCATTCGCGCTGGAGTGTTTTGTCATATATAGAGCAGATATAGCCGGTCTGTGGATCAATCGAGATGGTGAAACGGTGACCCTTGAGGCTGTCTGTCTCGCTTGAGCGAGCAGGCTGACGTGCGGGACCCGGTGCAACCCTGAAGATTTTGTAGCCCAGGCCGAAAAAGCCTCGGGCGAGAAAGCGGACAGTCCGTCCGTCTTCAAGTAAATCGTATTCCACCTTTTTCTCGCCTTTACCAGGAACGTCGTCAATGATCGTCAGGCCACGTTGCAGAATGTCAGGAGATATCTTCACCTCGACGTATCCGGAGCGACCTCGGGCAAGCGAGTTGAAGACAACAATGAAGGGATGGTCGGCGGTGATGGAGCTGGCGAGGACTTCCATGCCCTCATCGAGGAGCATGCTTGAGCTATAGGACGCGGAGAGACTGCGTTGGGCGTGCTGCCAGTTTTCCCAAATGGACTGCTCCTTTGTTGTGAGATTTGGCCAGCCCGTGCCTGCGCTGGCTGTGTGTCCGCTGATGGTGAGGAGGTCGTCCCAGGTTGATGCGATGTCTTCGGCGGGGAATCGCGCGGCGCCGGCGAGTGCCAGGACTGACCAGAGAGCCTCGGCGACGGGGAGGATTCGCTGGGCGTGTCGCATGCGGGCAATCAAGCGAGGCGCACCGAGCTTCGCGGGCGCCCAGTGCCCCGACCAATCGCCTCGGTAGGTCGGAAAGCGGTCGGCGTATTTCTGCTCCATGTACTCGAAGAACTCGCGGGGCGTCGCCATTTTCAGCACGGGGCTTTTTTCGGTCGCGTTCCACTTGCCGATGATCCGATGAACCTTCTCCGTGGCGGAGGCGTCCACGTTATCACCGGGAGATGCCATGATCAGAAATGCGTCGTAGGGATAGCCCGCCTTCTCGATCGCTCGGGCTTGCTTTCGGGCTTTGGTGAAAACCGCGTCCTCCTTCTCCCAGATACCGACACCCCATTCGCTGCCGTCTGTGTACCCGCTCGCAATCCATGTCAGGACGCGAGAGCCGTCCGGTCCCTCCCAGTAGAAAGGGACATCCTTATAGCTGAGATTTTGCTTGCCGCCAAAGGAGGTGTTGATGCCGGTGAGAAAGTACTTGATGCCATGTTGCCGCAATGCTTGAGGATAAGCCCACGTGTAACCGGGAACATCGTCCTGGATGGCGGTCCGAATCTCGCCGCCGAGCTTCTTCGCGAGACGCAGTCCGAGATCGAACATGCGGTTGACCGACTCGCCGCTCATCAGTCCGCTGTGCATCGTGGCGAAGGCGCCGCCGAGCTCGACCTTGCCGGACTTGACAAGGGTGGCGAGCTGACGGATCTCTTCTGGTGACGAGCGCGTCATCCATTCGCGGAGCTGCCAGGCGCATTCGATCGTGTAGAAGTAGTCGGGATATTTCTGGCAGAGCTGGATGGCGTGGTCAATGCCGCTCTTGTAGCCTCGGGCGACGGTGTCGGGCGGGGCCGTGAAGCCAATGTCGAGGTGGGTCGGCACGACGACGTAAACGGTCTTTATTCCCGCCGACGCGTGCTGCGGTCGGGCGAGCGCAAAGACAACCGTAAGCGTGAGAACACAAATTGCTGCTGTGAAACGCATGTTCGTCCTCGAGAGAATTGCGGGCATCACTATGGGCCCGCGGGGGGAACGTTGCCTGCAATCTCCTCTTTGTTCAGGTAGCAGGCGGGGTCTTCCATCCAGGTGTCGTTATACACCGCGATCGCTCTCGCGCGGAAGTTGCCGTTGCACATGTCCACCCAATGGCATCGCCCGCACTTGCCTTTGAGAAATGATTTGCGATCTTTGAGCTTCGCCATGAGCGGATCGCTCGTATCGGTCCAGATGTCTCCGAACTTCCTCTCCCGGACGTTGCCGAAGGAGTAGTCCTGCCAGAACTGATCGGCGTGGACATTTCCCTGATTGTCAATGCAGGCGATGCCGATGCCGGAGCTGTTTCCGCCGTTCCAGAGGAGAAGCTCCCGCACCTGCTCCGCGTCGGTTCGCCCCTCTTTCAGCATCCGCAGGTACAGATACACTGCGTCGGCATGGTTGTCGACGGTCAATATATCCTTTTCCAGCCCCCTTTCATGACAGGATAAAGCCCAGTCCATTATCTTGTCCACGGCACGACGTGTTTCCTCGTGAGAGATGTCCTCATCCCTCAGCCTCCTGCCTCTTCCCGAGTAGACAAGATGGTAGAAACACGCCCGCGCGATGTTCTCCTTATCCACAAGCTCGAAGATGCCTTTGAGGTCTCCGAAATTCCGTCTTGTCAGCGTGAGCCGAAGCCCTGCCTTCACTCCAGCCTCTGTGCAATTCCTGATCCCTTCCAACGACGCGCGAAACGCCCCCTCTTTCCCGCGGAACGAATCGTTGGTCTCCTCCAGTCCGTCTATGCTGACCCCTACGTAGGACGCGCCGGCATTCTTGAGTTTTGACACGACCTCTTTGGTCAACAGCGTTCCGTTCGTGGAGATGACAGCACGAATGCCCTTCGAGGCCGCGAGACGGACAAGCTCGAATGTCGCGGAATGTATCAGCGGCTCGCCGCCGGAAAAAAGCAGCACCGGCACGCCGAATTCCGCAAGGTCTTCAATGAGCTTTTTTCCCTCGTCCTCCGAAAGCTCGCCCGGATACGGCTTGTTGTCGGAATCGGAATAGCAGTGGATGCACCTGAGGTTACACCTCCGCGTGACATTCCAGACCACCACCGGCTTCTTGTCCGCCGTGAACCGAAGAAGGTGGGAAGGACTCCTCGACGAATCTCTGCCGTAGCGCAGAACGTCCCCTGGCGTGACTGTGCCACAGTAAAGTTTCGATATACTGATCATTATGATTCCTTAAGAGAACAGTATTGTCTTCTCACCTATGCCTGGGCTTGCCATAGGTGTAACACCTAAGACACCCTTGATAGTGCCCAAAACCTAATTCTGCCCAATTCCGCTCCTCAACTCCAGAGAATTGTCCTTGGGGATGTAACCCCTCAGTTGTGGAAGGGAGAATGAAAATTCTCAGAATTTTTGCTTCATTCTCAGAAGTTGAAGGTAAGCGGGTCAAGCGGCGGGAGGATGCCGCTGGCGTTGAGTACATTATTGAGATTTGCGTTGCCGAACGATGGGCCGCGGGCGCATAGCATACCGACTCGAAGACGTCCGATCCTCCCTTTCATCCGAAGCCGCTCGATCTGTTTAGCAAGCATCAGTACCACACGGTTTCGCAAATACGGTCGCGTATGGCGCTGTGCGAGGAGAGGTTTTGTGACAGGATAACCCCGCCTTCAGCGGGGATGCTTCGAGGCGCGCGAAGTATCCAGTAAATGAACCTGCCTGGGGCAGGGTCAGAACTTCATGGCTTCGGCGTGTAAGGGTACTTCTGCACATCAATTCCGACGAGCGTGGACTTCACGTCAAACGAAAGCTCGAGGACCTCAGCCAGGGTTAAACACGATTTGGACAATCCCGTTTATCCCGTTACGTTGTCAAAAAAAGAACACGTGAGCGAAGTTATGAATCGGAGCACTCAGGATCGGCCCAAGCCAGTGCCTCCACTGCGACTGTGGGAGTGCAAGTGCAACTTTTCGGGTGGATTTCTACGGCCGTTCGCTCGGGTGAGGGCTGTATACCAAGTAGCCATTCGCGATGCGAGCGGGATGTTGCTTGCCGTTGATGAACATGATTGGACCGCTGGAACCGACGTGGAGTTTCAGGGCGGGGATGTCGCCTGAGACGGTCACTTTGCCGTCTGCGATGCGGATGTAGGCGTAGTTGGCGAATACGAAGCTTTCCCCTCGGCCCGTGACCGTTAGCGGTTCGTCGTGGTCATCACCGAGACGGAACATTACGCGGTCGTTGATGCCGAACTCCGATGTGCCGATGATCGCGGCCGCGAGGGCATGATCGCTTTGTTCGATGCGGCGGAACTCCGTGATCTGTAGCGAAGCGGCTTTGAACGGTTCATGCAGCGCGACGAAAGCTGTGCGAGAGCAGTTCCGTTCTGCGACGATGGTCACCCCGCCGACTTCGTCCGGGCCGGGAGCGGGCTTTTTCGGATGGGGTTCGGTCTGAGGCGTGTCGGCGACGTAAGCGGTTGTTCCGGGCTCGCCGAGCATCCTCATGCGGACGCCGATTCGCTTTGCGTACCAACCTTCGCCGAGGACCGTTGTTCTCGGATCGGGGACGGGGCAGTCCTGAATTACGGTCACGGCCCAGGGGCGCCTGCGACCCAACGATTCAAGCTCTGAAAGAGCGCAATGATGCCACGCCACTGAGACGCGGCCACACCCCCCTCGCCCTCCACCTTGACCGCGGGAGCGGTGCCCTTCTGGACATTCATGAGGACGAAAAACTCGGATGCATCGTTGCCGAACCGGTTGTAGAAATTGGCGTAGCCCCAGACTTCCTTCTCCCGTGTGCCGTTCTCACAGACGAAATCCAGTTCAATATTTCGAGGCGAAATCTGACGCGCGTCATCCTCGTTCCATACCCCGCCCTCGAGAAAGATGGAAGCATCGCCGGAAATAGCCGACTCGCTGGCACGGCCCGGTTTCAGAGAGATGCCAAAACAAACGGTAGTGGCGATAGTGAGCAGGTAAGCTAAAGTTGCTTTAACTTTACGTTCCATGACTCGCGTCCGGAGTCACCACAAGAGCACGCATCCGTGCAGATAGAACGATGGACCCATAGTATCCTCGCCGCGACTTCTATCGCAAGTCAAAAGGATGCGGCTACATTTGAGTGGGTGGGTTTGCCAGGGGTAACGGCGCCCCGCCTTGGCGGGGTTGTCCCGAGGGCGTCTCGCCCTCGATAGCGGGGGCAGGATGCCCCCGACACAGCCGGCAAGATGCCGGCGGTACGGGGGTGCCTCTGCGTCCTCTGCGCGCTCTCCGGTTCCACCCTCAGACGCCCGTAAGTGAGGGGTTACGCCTCAGGGTGGCAAAAAGGCGGGGAAGGGATGAAACCGACACCCGAAGGTGTGCGCGACTATCTTTCCTCTCACGCCGAGAAGTTGTGACCCGGAAACGCTGAAGCTTCCTCGTTGTGCCTCGTCGTGGTATGTTGGGGTATGAGCGAAAGCCCATGGTACCACGTGTATTATTCTGCGTAGAGCGAGGGGAATATGGCGTTTCGGTCGCGCTTTCTCAAGCTCGTCATACCCATCGCGGCGGTCTTGGTGTGCGTTTAGCTCACGCTCCCTTTGCACAAAAGGCTAAAGTATAACCAGCGAGCGTCCTGTGCGAATTGCGGCAGTTTTATTCACTTCCCTCTTGAGGATTACGCAGACGAGCACGACGGCTGGTATCCGAGAGGCGGAAGGCCTGGCCGGCCAAGGGAATCGTCTCGATTCTCTCTCCCAGTGCATTCACGATCTACATAACGTGAACCCCTTCACAGGGGACGCATTAGCTGCGAACGACTGTGCATCTTCGGGGCCGAATTCAGAGGCCCTTGTGCATTGGATATGCTATCCTTTTGCGTTTTGAATCAAAGAAAAACCGGATCGTTTTGGGCATGATGAATGAGGTTGTGATTCAGGATGCGACGGCGTGCCGGTGGCTTCATTTCCGCGAACCGTCACGGGTCATCCAGGCAAATAGCATTGAAGAAGTCGTTGCGAAGCTGCGCCTGATCGAGAGAATGGTGACGGAGGAAGGGCTGTACGCCGCTGGCTTCATCAGTTACGAGGCGGCGCCAGCCTTCGATGCCGCGCTTCGGGTGAGGCCGCTGGATTCGTTTCCGCTGGTGTGGTTTGGGCTTTTCGCTCGTCCCGACGCGCTCGAGTCCCCGCCTGCTTTTACAGGTTCGACATATACCCTGGGAGAGTGGACTCCTTCGGTAAGCCGGACAGAATACGATCGCGCTGTTAAACAAATCAAGGAGTACATCGCCCGGGGCGAAACGTACCAGTTGAACTACACGTTTCGGCTCCGCGCGCCGTTCTCAGGCGATGCGTGGCCTTTGTTCTTGGAATTGGCTCAGGCGCAGCAAGCGGAATATGCCGCCTACATTGATGCCGGCCGATTTGCCATCTGTTCAGCTTCACCGGAGCTGTTCTTCCGTCTCGATGGTCGCCGGTTGATCTCACGGCCAATGAAAGGAACGGCGGCGCGCGGGCGTACTCTGTCCGAGGACAATGCCCGGGCCGAATGGCTGTTCAACTCACTGAAAAATCGGGCAGAAAACATTATGATCGTTGACATGATGCGGAACGACATGGGGCGCATTGCATCCGTAGGCAGCGTGGAGGTGCCCAGCCTGTTTGATGTCGAGCGCTACCCGACCGTCTGGCAGATGACCTCCACGGTCACCGCCACTACCGATGCTTCTCTCTGCGACATCATGGGCGCCCTTTTCCCCTGTGCGTCCGTTACCGGCGCACCGAAACCTCGGACCATGCACATCATCGCCAACCTGGAAACGGCGTCCCGGCGCGTTTACACGGGCTGTATCGGTTTCATTGCCCCGAACCGGAAGGCGCAGTTCAACGTGGCCATTCGCACGGTGCTCATTGACAGGGAAAAGAAGGAGGCGGAGTATGGTGTCGGCGGAGGGATTGTGTGGGATTCTGTCAGCAGCGACGAGTACACGGAATGCGAGATCAAGGCGCGGGTGTTGACTGAAAGACGTCGTCATTTTTCACTGTTGGAAACGATGCTGTGGACACCAAACGATGGATATTTTCTGCTGACTTACCATCTCCAGCGTTTGCGCGACTCGGCTGCCTACTTTGGCTTCCGGGCGGATGTGGAGCGGATTCAGAGAGAACTCGCGTCGCTGGCTGCGTCGCTGCCGAGGGAGCCGCACAAAGTACGGCTGCTGGTGGGGCAGGACGGCGCCGTTTCCTTTCAGGCGATTCCGCTGGACGGGACCACGAATCCCGAACCTTTGCGGCTTCAGTTGGCGCCGACGCCGGTTGATTTTGCCGACCCGTTCTTGTATCACAAGACGACCCACCGCCGGGTTTACGAGGTCGCCCGGGCGGCCTGTTCGGACGGTGACGAGGCTCTGCTCTGGAACGAGCGAGGTGAGATCACAGAGACGTCCATAGACAACGTCGTCGTGCAGCTTGATGGCGAATTGGTGACGCCGCCCGTCGAGTGTGGGCTGCTGCCGGGAACGTTCCGAGCCTGGCTGCTCGACCAGGGGAAGGTGCGAGAGAAAGTCGTGACGATTGAGGAACTCAAGCGAAGTGAGCGTATCTACGTAGTCAATTCAGTTCGGAAATGGAGAGAGGCTGTTGTGAATTGGGAAAGCAGTGGATCGCCTCTTCAGGGATGAATTATGTCTGCAAATGTGAATCTCAGAAAGCTGGCGGAGATAACCGCACCGGAAAGGGCGTTCTTGAGCGTTTACCTTTCGGGGCCGCACTCCGTGCCGGAGCTGGAAAGGAAATTTCGGAGAATTCGGCGCGTGCTGAGAGGCGGCGGACCCGAAAAGGACGAGCGGGAACACTTCGACGAAAACGTCAAGGCCATGGAGGAGTACCTCGAACGACATCCGCTGAAACACGGTTCGCTTTGCCTTTTCTCCTGCTGGGTCCTCGACTTCTTCGAAGCAGTTCCGCTGACGACGCCGGTCAAAGACCTGGTGTGGATTGACTCGTCGCCGTACATTAGTCCTCTGGCGGAGTTTCAGGATGAGTACGAGAACGTCGCGGTCGTGGTTGCGGATAACAAGAAGGCCCGCATCTTCCTCGTGTCCTCGGCGGTGGCGGGCTCCGAAGAAGTCGTCAAGGGAAACGTGAAGAACCACGTCAGGAAGGGCGGGTGGTCACAGCAGCGATACGAGCGCCGCCGCGACAAGCAGTTGCTGCTATACGCACGCGAAATTGTTGACGCTCTTGCAAGACTCGACAGGGAGGAGGAGTTCCGGCGTATCTTGCTCGTGGGTGGCAAGGAAATATTGCGCATCGTGCATGAGAACCTCCCGCATGGTTTGCAGAGCAAGGTGGCCGAAAAGGCGCTGGATTTACGGAAGGGCGAAGCCGCCATCAACGAGGACATCATGGAGCTTTTCTTCGAGCAGGAGCGCCAATCTGAACGCGAGCTGTGGGAGAAGATACGGGCGGAATATCTCCGTGGCGGCCTGGGCGTCGTGGGACTTGATGAGGTGCTGTCGGTAGCGAAGGCGGGGCGGGTGGAAAAGATGATCGTGAATCGCACGTTCAAGCCCGAAGGGAGGCGGTGCCGGGACTGTGAGAACCTCGATGTCGGCCCTGCGGAAATGTGTTCGGCGTGCGGGTCGAAATCGCTGTTTGAGGTGGACGTTGTGAACGAAATCGTGGAGATGCTCAAGCTCACAGGAGCCCAGGCCGACTTCGCCGATGCCATTGACACTCTTGTGGAAGCCGGGGAGATCGCGGCCCTTCTGCGATATTAGACGTGCATCCCGATGGGGAGAGCAGCAAGTCAACCACCTCGCTGACTCCCTCCGCATTGCCCTGGCCCCTTGTCCAAGGATAAGCGTGAACGTCGGGCCGACCTGACTATAGCCCCCCCGAAACTGATTGCATGTCGGATGGATGAAGGATGGCAAGGGCCAGACTCTGAATATCGAACTTGCGGGTATCGTTCGCCGCACGATGAGGCCGATAGATGGCATTCAGAGTCTGGCCCCCTTATTTCATAGGACTTTGCGGTCTCAGCCCTATCTGCCTCTGCCTCGCTGAGGGAGCTCTCCTCCGCTCGGCACTGCGTGCTCCGTAATGACCACGGCGTGATCATCAATCCTGAACCCAATGCCGATAACTTCCGCGACGTAGCGGATGACGTCATACAGGGGAATATTTTTCAGGCGAAGGGTGATCTTGAGGTTCGTCTTCTGCACGGAGTCGGTTACCACGATATTCACATCGCCCGCCTCGGAGAGGTAATCAACCACCTCCATCAGAGGGGCACCCTCGAATTGTATGTTGTCCAGAGGAGTGTCGCGCAGTTTGTGTTCGAGTTTGAGCTGATTGGGCGTTTTCTCAATCCCTTGGACCTCCTCTCCCACCTCGAGGACTTCGACCCTATAGTTGTCGTCCCCTATCTTAATGATAAAGCCTTCCCGGATCTCAATAGGCCCGATGACCACCGCCGTTTTCTCACCGTGGAGTTTGACTTTATAGGTCTTCCTGGTCTTCCTGATTCGGGCGGGCGCGACGGCCCGAGGGGTGGTAGTCATTGCGAACCCGCCTCGTCGCCTGGGTGTCGTTGCGGTCCGCGCCGGAGTCGCTCCCGGCATACCCATGGTTCGCCCAAACATCGGGTCCTCAGGAGCCGGTTCGGCTTGGGTCGGTTCTCCGGCCGCAGGTTCCTCAGCGACGACCGGGGTGACTTCAGCGACAGTAGGTGCGGTTGTGTCGCCCTCAGGCAGGTCGCTTCTCATGCCATAGGCGACGCCTGAGACTGCCAATAGCAAAACGGCAATCCATACGATTCTTTTCATGACTCTTCCTCCTCTTGATTTGTTTGAGTTTCTTTTGGCGGTTTTCTGGCTATGATCTTGAGGTATCCCTCAATTCCGTTTCTCATTTCGACGATCAGATGTCGCTCGATCCAATCCGTCTTTGCCTCATCCGCGTAAGTCGTCGCCATGCACATGATGTAGGATCTCGGATGATCCATAACAGGCTTCACATGCTGCGGCTTGTGATTCTGGATCAAGGTGATGGCTACCACTAATAGACAGGCAATGGCGCCGAGAGCCAGGGCAGGCCGTAACAGGACCCGTCTGTAATTCTTGTGAGTTTTCGGCGACGCGGCGCCCGATTCCAGAGCTTTCAGAACATCACGCTGAATATCGCGTTGGAGCGTCAGTCTGTCCGTGCGGCGCTCAAGCAATTCGCGGATGGATTTGGCGAGACCTCGCTCCTTGAGCACGGCTTCACGGCAGCCATCACAGCTTTGCAGATGTTCCTCGACGGAAGCCCTTTTCTCGGAGGACAGGCTTTCATCCAAGTACTGATGCAGAAGTTTTTGACAATGATTGCAGTTCATGACTTTCTCCTGTCGTATGTGCCAGCAGTGCGGAAAAGATTCAATTCTTTGGGCATCAACCTACGCAGATGCCTTTTCGCGTAGTGCAAGCGAGAACCTACTGTGCCCTTTGTGATGCCAATGTGCCTGGCGATCTCCTGGACTTTCATGCCCTCGTAGTAGCGCAGGACGATGACTTCGCGGTGGACCGCGGACAGCCGCTGGATGGCATCAATTAAGGCGGACGAGGCGGCTTCTATGTCCAGGTTCTGTGTCCCCGACGGCTGACGGATCTCTGGCTTCGGCGGTTGATCGGTATAGACAATCCGTCTTCGCTTGCGATGATAGTGGCGGGTCAGGTTGAGGAGGATTCCGTGCAACCAGGTGTAGAGGGCGGATTTGCCTCGGAATCGGCGGGCGCGCCTTACAGCCAGAATAAGCGTGTCCTGAACCAGGTCTTGAGCATCAGCTTCGTTCCCGCACAGCAGATAGGCAGAACGCAGCAGCCGGTCTCCGTACAGACGGACCACTTCCTCTACAGCAGCGGAGGAATCTCCGCGCTTCAGCGCAGCAACGATCTCGGCCTCATTCATCACTTATATGTGCCATCTTGGGAGAAAAGGTTCAAAACACCTCCGTGGCCCTTGGTTTCCGGGAGAACCCACCACAGAGAACACAGCCTGCCCGCGCCAGCCTACAAGTGCGGGAAATGCCTGGGATGATTTCTACCCGCAGTGGTGCTCTGCCATGCGCAGCGGCCAGGGAGGGCGCAGAGGGGGATATGGAGTGCGGGATCCCGCCCAGGCGGGACTTGCGACCGTGAAGCGCAGCTTCCTTGGCCGGGCAGGCGGGAGCGTCCCTTCACCTGAACCGGGAGCTGCGCTCCCTCAGATAAAGGCGGCAGCCCGGCTGCCGCACTCCAAAAGAACTTAGCGTTCTTGGCGTCTTGGCGAGAACGGTCAACTTCCAATGGCTCTGTGCCCTCCATAATACCCGGCGACGGCTGTGCCGCCGAGACGGCGGAGTTATCCCTGCAAGCAACGGCCGAACTGCAGAACACCAGCGAGTCCTTGCCCGGCGCGTGGGGCGGTGCTATATTCGCACACGGGGAGGGCAAAATGCGTTGAAAAGTGTTCGGCGACCCATGAAAATTCGGTGGCATCTGATCAAACTACTCTTGCCTCTGCTTCTTTTCGCAGGCGCCCTGCCGTTCGGTCTCGAGTTCTGGCGGAGGCAACATTACAACCCCTGCGCCTCCTGCGCGAACTGCCGGAGTTTCGTCCACTGGTACCTGCGGGATTACGCGGAAGAGCATGACGGGTGGTTCCCACGAGGCGGAAAGACGCCGCTCGACTCGCTCGCCCAATGCATCACGGAGCCTTCGGAGACGCATTTCTTCACGAGTCACGCCCTACAGAAGAAGGCGATGCAGTACTGGGAGAAGCGTCGCTCTCTTTCCGAGGATGTGTCCTGCTATCGCTACAACGAGGGGCTGCGAGTGGACAGCCCCAGCAATCTCATTGTCATGTATTACTACAAGCCCACACGATGGGAATGCAACATCCACAAGATGAAGTATGTGGGCCGACCGGTGATGCTCGGGCTTCTTTATTGGGAGTTCCTGTCGGAAGAGGAATTCCAGCAGCGTCAGCGGGAAACCCTTGACTTCGTCCGCATCCGCAAAAGAAAGGCTGACGGGTATCGCGGCATCTGGTACATGAATCAGCCGTCTGGCGACGAATACGTGTACAAGTACAGCGGGGGGTTGGGGACGTATTGCGCCAAGCACAAACCGTTTGCCGTTTACTGTGACGAGGTGAAGAAGACTTTCTTCTGCTACGGGGGAACGGCTGAGGGCAGCAACCGCAAGCTGCTCCACATGGTTTCGTACTACGATCACAGGACAGGAATGGTGCCGAGGCCGACGATCCTTCTCGACAAGAAGACGGGCGACGCTCACGACAATCCTGTGATCTCCGTGGATGACAAAGGGCATATCTGGATATTCTCAACGTCCCATGGGACTGCGAGATCATCGTACATTCATAGGAGCAGGAGACCGTACGACATTGACCAGTTCGACCTCGTGCCCGCGACGAAAATCGAGACCTCGAAGGAAGTTCCGATGACCAATTTCTCCTACATGCAGCCGTGGCATGTCGCGGGGAAAGGCTTCGTGTGTTTCTTCACTCGTTACAATTACCCTGCCAAGCGTACGATTTGCTTCATGACCAGTTCGGATGGGGTCAAATGGTCGGAGTGGGTTCGGCTTGCGACGATTGATGAGGGACATTACCAGATCAGCGCCCAGGCCGGAGGGAAGGCAGGGACGGCGTTTAACTTTCACCCGAGAGGAAAAGGGCTGAACTGGCGAACGAATGTGTACTACATCGAGACCACCGATTTCGGGGAGACATGGCAGACGGTTGATGGAGAGAAATTGAGGGTGCCGCTTACGGAGGTCAACAACCCGGCCCTGGTCCACGACTACCAGGCGGAAGGGCTGAACGTTTACCTCAAAGACATTCGGTTCGATAAAAAGGGGAGGCCGGTGATCCTATACGTGACAAGCAAAGGGTACGAATCGCGCCCGAAGAACGATCCGCGCGTCTGGACGACCGCTCGCTGGACGCGTAAAGCATGGGAGATAAGGGAAGCGATGACCTCGGATAACAATTACGACATGGGATCGCTCTATATCGAGGATGACGGGACGTGGCGAATCATAGGTCCCACGGAGACCGGCCCGCAGCCGTACAACACTGGCGGAGAAATGGCTATGTGGATCAGCAAAGACCTGGGGAGAAGCTGGCAGAAAGTCAAGCAGCTCACGAAAAATAGTGAACGGAATCACACTTACGCGCGGCGTCCCGTGAACGCCCACCCGGATTTCTACTCGCTGTGGGCTGACGGGCACGGCAGGAAGCCATCGGAATCCACTCTGTATTTCTGCGATAAAGACGGGAATGTGCGAGTCCTGCCGCGAGAAATGAAGGGGGATTTCGCAAGACCGGCCCTATTGGAACGGAAATAGAGGTTCAGCAAACCCTGTCTTAGTGCTAAGTGCTCTGTTCATGAACCGGCGACGTACTTTTCTTTCGACAAGATAACGGGATAGACGGGATCATTCTAATCATGTCTCTCCTTGCCCCCTGTAGGTAATGATCTACGGGACACCTTCGGTGCCACGAACCGTGTAGTCTATCCTGTCAGCCTGTCGGAGAAGCTCTTTTCGCACAGGGCAATACTCGACCGTATTTGCGAAAGCATGTACTGTGGCCCTCGACGATGGCGCCGGATTGCCTTGATGCGACAGAGTGCGGATTTCAACACAGAGAAGCGAGTCTTGCTGTAATGCGACTGAAATACGGGCACAGGCTGCCGTGGAGAAAACTTGTCCGCAGAAAAGCTTTCTGGTAGGGTAACCGAAGCTTGAATCCGCACGGAAGGGGGGCGCGGCCCTCGCTGAATGCCAGAGCAAGAGCATGCGGCAAGCTGAAGGGGTGCGACACGGAACGACCATATAGGGCCAAACACCCTATTGTTACATTTTGCGTGTGCGCCGGGATGTCGGCGCAGCCCAACGTGCGCGATTCATAACTCGGCTTGGCGGCGAACTGCAACCTTGTTTCAACATTGCTGCACGTAAAGATCGGCCGCGGAGAGTTCTCCCTCGTTGGAGATGATGGGGGTTTCACAACCATATTCTTCTCGCTTGGAGAACCCACCGGCAAAGCGCGAATATGGGAGATGATGCTATGCCCGAGAATAACCAGGAACAGCCTGTTTCCTTCCCCGAACCTCCACCTGAGCTTCGCAAGCGGAACTGGTTGGCGCTGATGGCGTTTTTTGGTCCGGGGGCGATCATGGCCTCCGTGACCATCACCAGCGGGGAGACACTTTTCGCCTCCCGAGGAGGGGCGATTTTCGGATACGCGATGCTCTGGTGTCTGTTAGGTGGAGCCATCATGAAAGGTGTCCAGGTCTATGGCGGGATGCGGTTCATGGTGGTTACGGGCCATCATCCCATGGAAAGCTGGGCGCACCTCCCCGGACCGCGAGCCTGGTGTCCAATACTCATAGGCATCCTGAGCGTGGTCTGCTTCCCTTTCTGGCTATCCGGCTTGCCGAAAATGCTGGGGCAGATCACCAACTGGATTTGTGGCCTTCAAGAGTACGAGAACGCCCAGACCATTGAGCGGCTCTGGGCGACGTTTTTCATCGGTGTGGCAGTGACCATCACGCTGCTTCAGACATACCGCTTCCTGGAGAAGGCTGAGACGGTCGTGCTGGTCATCCTGCTGGTGTCCATCTTAGTGGCAGTGATAGCAGCTCATCCGAATTGGTTGGCTGCCCTTTTGGGCGCAGTGAAGCCAACCATACCCCATTACGAGAAGTGGGTGGCGGAGAAATATCAGAATGTTGCGCAGCGTCCGCCATGGGTCGAGGTTATCACTTACATGGGAGCGCTCGGCGGAGGAACCTACGACTATCTCGGCTACGTCGGCATGCTAAGGGAAAAAGGGTGGGGGATGATCCAGCGAGTCGGGCGCTTGATTCCGCTGAAGCAGCTTCGGTCATCTCTGCCCGCGGATGTCAACGAGGTCCAGAAAAGCCGAACCTGGCTTCGCGCCCCCATCATTGACTGCTCGGTATCATTTACATGCGTGATGCTGTTCACAGCGGCCTTCCTCATGTTGGGAGCGAGGATTCTCAATCCGGCAAAGATCATCCCCGACGGAACGGAGCTTTTCAATCATCAGGCCCGCTTTCTCACTCGCATCCACGACAGCCTTCTTTACGTGTACCAAGTGGGTGTGTTCATGGCATTTTTCGGAACCATCGCAGGGGCTTACGAGATCTATACACGGACGACCGCCGAGTGCCTTCGAGGCATCTGGAAGCGAGCAAAAGAGGTGCCTCTGCGGCGGGTTCGGCTTGCTGTCTGCATTTACACCGGCGCCCTGGGGCTTCTGCTGGTCTGGACGGTCAAAGACCCCGTGAAGATCGTGACCATCCCGGCGCTTCTGGGGGGAGTCTTCACGTGTGGCCTGTGGTGCTTCGCCGTCCTGTGGGCGGAGCACCGTTTTCTACCAAGAGTCTATCGGATGAAGAGATGGCTGTTTGTGGCGACGATAATCGCCGGGGTGATCATGACCACCTTCGGAACTGTGGCTCTCTACCTGCATTTCTCGTAATTCTTCATTGATGTTTTGGCTCCAGACGCGACCAGAGATGGAAAGGAGAAGTCATGCAAATTGAAGTTGGGGTTGTCTCTTTGTTCTTGTTTTCCTTCGGTGTAACTCAGGCGCTTGGAGAAGGCGTGCTGGAGGGTTCCGGGACAAAGACCAGTTCGCTAAAGAGTTGGCAGGTCTCCAAGGAAGAGCTTGAGCAGCTTTGCCGCCGGAATCCGGACATTCCTCACGGGAAGATTCATACGGAAACCTTCGTCTGCCAGACCACCGGTATTAAGAAGAGCTGCTGCATCTGGACGCCGCCCGGGTACGAGAAATCAAAAGAGAAATATCCCGTGTTCTATCTTCTGCACGGCATCGGCGATGATGAGACCGGCTGGCGGGTGAAGGGCTCAGCGGACAACATCCTCGACAATTCGCTGGCGAAAGGGCGGATGAAACCGATGATTGTAGTCATGCCCAACGGATTCGTCAGCGGAGACTCGCCCTCTGAGCAGATCGAGGGAGGCGGAGTGCCCTGGAAGCAGATGCCCGACGCGAAGAAGTTCGACGACTATCTGGTCAAGGACATCATGCGAATCGCGGAAAAGAAATATCGCATCAAAGCGGATCGTGAGCATCGCTCCATTGCCGGCCTCTCCATGGGGGGAGGGCAATCGCTGGACGTCGGCCTGAACCATCTGGAGCTTTTCTCCTCGATCGGCAACTTCAGCGGAGCAGTCCACCGCACAAATATGGTGGAGAAATATCCCGTCCTGAAAGATGCGAAAGCTCTCAGCCGAAAGCTGAAGGTCTTCTATCACGGTTGCGGGAAAAGCGATTTTCTATACAAGGCCAACAAGAAGCTTGTGGACGACCTCACCGCAGCGGGCGTTCGGCACATTTACCGCGAGATGGAAGGCGGGCACATCTGGCCGATATGGAAACAGTGCCTTGCGGAAATCCTGCCCCTGATTTCTGAGGCGATGGGAAAGGACAGATAGCCCGGGGGTAGGCAATGCCGCGCTGAGTGACGCCCACCCTGAGTTGCGGTGAGTAAGCTGGAGGATCTAACTATGGTCAAGAAAGCAACACGATACCAGCAGGCATGCTCTGCAGGCCGCTTTGGTGATAGGAACAGTGTTTCCGGTAGGTTGGGGGGCAGACTCTTAGTGGGGCTGTGCGCCGTGGGCATGTTGTTGGCTCACGGTGACGTGTACGCGCAGGAAGGGAAGCGGGCTGAGCGCTCGCGCGTGACGATCTACAAACCTGAGAAATGCTTCAACGGCTACACGTTGTACTCCAGCCGGCAGACGGAGAAGGCCCACCTGATAGACATGAAGGGGAACGATGTCCACACCTGGGAGTATCGTCAGCGCGGCACGTGGCATTACGCGGAGATGCTCCCCAACGGCAATCTTCTTGCTATCATCAAGGACGTGATGATCCTCGAGCTGGACTGGAACAGCAAGCTCGTCTGGAAAGCCGACATCACCGCCCACCACGACTTCCAGCGTCTCAACAACGGGAATACGCTGGTCCTTTGTCGTGAATACCCCATGAATCCGAAAATCTATCCCACGAAACTGAAAAGCGATTGGTATGTCATACTCACGCCCGCGAATGAGAAAGTCTGGGAATGGCATTTTGACAGGCACGTGGATGAGATCAGGGCGTTCGTGCCCGTGAAGTTGCCATCTCCGGTTCAGGACTGGGCACACACCAACACCGTCGAGGTTCTGCCTGAAACTCCACTCTCCAAAAAAGACAAGCGATTCAAGAAAGGCAACATCCTCTTTAGCTGCCGGAACATTGACACCATCGGTGTGATTGACAGAGAGAAGAAGAAGGTGGTCTGGGCCTGGGGACCCGGTCACCTCGACCGGCAGCACATGCCCACCATGCTGCCGAACGGACACATCCTCATCTACGACAACGGAACGCATCGCAAGTACACCAGAATCATCGAGCTTGATCCCCTTGCCGAGAAGATCGTTTGGGAATACAAAGCCGACCCGCCCAAATCCTTCTTCTCCCCGACGAGAGGGAGCAGCCAGCACCTCCCCAACGGCAACACTTTCATCGCCGAATCCGACTCCGGCAGGCTCTTTGAAGTCACCCGCGACGGCGAGATCGTCTGGGAGTTCCTCAACCCCGACCGAACGAGAAACGGCCGACGGATGCCCCTCTACCGCGCCATCCGTTATACCGCAGCGGAAGTCGAAAAGCTCCTCAAGACCTCCCATTGAGTCGCGGGCGCTTTCTGGGCATTTCTTGTCAACTTCTCTTCGCCAGTTCGTGCCTTCGTGTCTTGGTGGTGACACCCTCTTCTGAGCCACAGAGTCACAAAGGCGCCAAAACGTTCTTGGCGTTAGCGGTGAAGCGCGGTAGATATAGCGGAGTTATCGCGAAAGCAGGAGATTGCTGCTTCAGTAGGCAGTGTCACGAACTGTTTTGAGGAGAAGGAAAATGCATCGTTCCCTGAGTTTTCTGCTGTTGGTTCCTGCCGCTGTATGCATGGCTATAACCGAGTGCTCGCCGCAGGGCAGTCCCGAGGCTGACAGGGCTGCTCTGGAACGGGCCGAAAAGGCCATCGAGCGGGTAAGGAAGGAAGACGTATCTGTGACGGTCCGAGGCGAAGACGGTTCACCCGTTGAGGGGGCGAGGATCGTTGCGCAGCAAGTTGTCAGTCGGTTCCGAGTGGGCTGCAACATCTTCGGATTTGACCGCTTCTCCAATCCGGAGCAGAATGCTCTCTACGCGAAGCGATTTGAGGAGTTGTTCGACTTCGCGACGCTCCCATTCTACTGGCGGGGATACGAACCGGAGCGGGGAAAACCTCAGCATGCCTACCGCGAAAAGGTGGCCCGCTGGTGCAGGGAGCACGAGATCATTGCCAAAGGGCATCCTCTGGCGTGGACGGTGAACTCGGGAAGGCCTCGCTGGGTGGAGAAGTTGCCGCCGGAGGAGTCGCTGGCAGCTTTGAAAGGGCGGATCACGGATTGTGTTTCCCATTTCAAGGGGCTGATCAACACATGGGACGTGGTGAACGAGCCGACTCATACCCGTCCCTGGCCGGGAACAAAAAGTACAGCCGATTATGTTGAACACTGTTTGCGGTGGGCAAGGGAAGCGAACCCGGACGCATTTCTCATCGTCAATGAGTATTACGTGATTCAGGATACCGAGGGCAAGGGGCCGTTCTACAAGCTCATCAAGGAACTGATCAGACGCAACGCACCCTTCGACGCCATAGGCTTGCAGTGCCATGAGCCGCGAACCGACTGGTATCCGCTGAACATGGTCGAGAAGACCCTCAAAACGTATGCGAAGCTCGGCAAGCCGATTCACGTCACGGAGTTCACGCCAACCTCAGGTGGCAAACCGATCACGGGCAGCTACCATAAGGGGGTGTGGGATGAGAAAGCTCAGGCTGATTACGCCGAGCAGTTCTTCCGCATCTGCTTTGGAAATCCGGCGGTGGAATGCATCGTGTGGTGGGACCTGTGCGAGGCCAAAGCGTGGCTGAAGGGCGGAGGGTTACTGCGAAGAGATCTGACGTCCAAAGGGGTCTACCACCGAGTCCAGCGACTCGTTCGTGAGGAATGGCGAACTCGTTTCCAAGGCGTGACCGACACAAAGGGGAGAACCGCATTCAGAGGCTTTCACGGGAAGTACCAGTTGACCGTCGAAGCGAGAGGAGCGAAGCAAATAAGGGAGTTTGAGCTGAACCCCGGCAAGCCTGTGCAAGTGACTGTAAGCATTCCCAGCCACGTAAAAAAGTGAAGCACAACGGGGGACCTCCGGTGCTGACTCTTTGACTTTTGTTTGCGCAGCAGGCGCAGCCGGTCATCTCCGCTGTCTGTCCTTCGTATTCCGCGAAATCCCGCTTTCGCTCCCTTTTTTGGACGGGATAACAGGATAAGCAGGATCATTTGAGGCAGATCGTGAGCGTAAGCTCACGAACTATAATCTTGTCCATCCTGTAATCCTGTCAACCTTTGCGTTCTTGGCGTTCTTGGCGAGAGGCTTTCTTCCCGGGTTTGGAGAATTTGCCCGCGGGGCCGCCCGCGCTGAACAGCATGGCGAAGCGGGTCGGTTTGTGGACAGGATAACAGGATAAGCAGGATCATTTGAGGTAGATGGTGAGCGTAAGCTCACGAACTATAATCTTGTCCATCCTGTAAATCCTGTCAAAACTCTTGGAGTAGCGGAGGAGCATATCGTACTGGTCCTGGCTGAACCTCGGTTCGCCCTTAGGCTGTTGGGCTTGTGACTCTGACTCACCCATTTGGGTGCTCCTTTGTGGCGGCGGAGTCGCGCGGAACCGAGGCGGCCGGTCGTCGCGCTGCCCTGGTGGCTCGCAGCCGATACTTACGCGCAAACGGCCTTGACTATCTCCATGGCGCTAATGAAGCAAAGGTCCGCCTTGGCTTGGTTGATGCTCTCTGTGGACCGCAGCTCCTTCCCCGGATGCACGAAGTTGCGATAGATCCTGGAGATGTTGCCCATGTGGACGACAATGTCCCCCATCAGCTTGTTCTGCTCGAAAAATGTCAGCAGGTCGCCGAGGTCGCACTCGTGAAGCTTTCGCCTTACGGTCTTACCGTTACGGTGGTAGGAGATTTGTCTTATTCCCTTTTTCTCGCACTGGTAGATCAAGAGCAGTTCAACGAGCGAGCCAGCCAGGACAACCACGGATTTGTCGTTCTTCATTAGATAGTTCAGGAAGAGCTCGTTCAGATCCCGAAGGAGGATTGTTCGTACCCTCCTCTTCACTTTGCCCACCTGCTTGACGATCGAGAAGTATGAGAGTTCTTCGAGCCTTTCTGCATTCAGCTCGTTAATTCCGGCGATCCACTTCGGGTTCACCTTCGCGGGTGTGATGTCCGCAAGAGCCTTGGAGAGGAGGGGATTCAATTCGTAAACCCGTTCGTTGTAGTATCCGCGATCTCCGGTTTCTCTGAGGTAGCCCTTGGCCAACCACTGTTCCAGTAGGGAGTCTGCCTTTTGCTGATCTGTGCCCATGAGCACCCTAAATTTCCATCGTGGGATCGGCATTTGATTATCCCTGAAGTCGGGGTCGTTCTTGGCGTTCACGACAAAGCTTCTCAGCTTCCCGATCACGAACTCATTCTCTCTGGCCAGGTAGGTCAGCGCATGCTTGTGCCGGCGGTTTATCTCCTCCTTTTCACTGTAGACGGAAAGCAGGCTCTCGTAGTTGCGGGAGACAATTTCGTCTTGCGGGTCGACCTCGTAGGCTCGCCGGATGAGGTCGAAGGCTTCGTCCACCAGCCCGTTTTGTTTCTTGATGTTGGAGAGGTTGTTCAACGCAGCGGAGTTCTGAGGTTCTTCGTCAACGATAGACTGGTAGATACGCTCCGCTTCGTCAACACAGCCCTCCTCGTTGAGTGAATAGGCGACCTCGAAGGTGTACAAGCTGGCCTTGGGTTGGAGGAACTTGGAATGGAACAGCTCCGCTATGTAGCGGTACTTCTTGCTTTCGTGCAGCTCCTGGACCAGGAGGTGGGCGGCTTCCTCCGCCTGCTCGTAGCGTGATTGCTCGTACAGCGAACGCAGTGCGGACTTCCTTGTCCTGAACTCCTTGACCGTCATACGTCTGCCCCTGACGAGTTGATCCATGCGCGACCGGCCTTGACGGGCGCGATGAAAGGGGACTCACACCGCAGTGCGCTTTAGCCCAGTGTCGCGCGCCTGAGCGGTATGGCGCGCGTCCATCGCCGCCGTTCTGATTTCGGCCGACGTGGTGCTTCCGCTGTGCGCCCCCGCGCGTGATCGCCCGACTTCCGGCCCCTTGGGATTTGTACCATCCTGGCGGCTCGGTTGTCAAACAGCATCGCGAGCGCGCTGGCCGGCATCTGGCACCGTGACATTTTGCGGCGGAGGTGGAGATGGATTGGCGGGAGAGGGTCATGGCGGCGATCGGGCATGAGAGGGTGGATGGCATAGCTATTGATTTTGGGGCGATGCGGTCCACGGGAATCATGGCATCCTCTTATAACGAGCTGAAGAAATACTGAGTACATCAATTCGCAAATACGTTACCGTATCGAATTGTATCGCACGCTGCTTCTGACGGGACAGCAACCGGCCCCGCCTGGGAATATTCAGGATGCTGCAGAGCAGCATAAGACAAATCCTGATAATCCTGTAAATCCTGTCGAAAAAAATACGTCACCGAATTTATGAATCAGACCACTCAGGCCTCGGTCATCTGCCCAAGACGAAGGTCTGTGACACGATGCAGCGGTTGGCGCAGCCCCACTTAGTACGCCAATTCGTAAATACGATAGCGTATCGAACTGTATGGGACGTTCCTTTTGACACGATAACAGGATACTCAGGATGCCGCAGAGCGGCATCAGACAAATCCGGATAATCCTGTAAATCCTGTCGAAAAATACGTCACCGAATTCATGAATCAGAGCACTTAGGCAGACGGCTGGAATCACGCCGAGGCTCATCGGACAACACTTTTTCCCTCTGCGTTCTCGGCGGCTCCTGGATTTTGTTCTTGACAAATGGCAGCAACTTTGCCATAATCATGACAAAAATAGGGGAAAAACCCGAGACCGGACGGAAGACTCGACAAAATAGGGCATTCCAGTATGCCTTCTCGTCGAGAAACTACTGGAAAATACTGCAATTTCGAGGCATTTTTGGGGTTAAAAGCACCTACGCTTCCTATTCTGCCGCAATGAGTTGCGACGCAAAAACGCACATTTTCCGTGCATAAAAGGTGCATAAAATGCCCTTTGTCAGCGGTCCTGGCCGCGGCCAGAGGCGCCGCCAAAGAAGGAAAGCGCAGTACGCCGCGGGGGCTTTCATGGGTGACAACAGGCTGCATTTGGTGTATCATCAGTGCGGACTTGAAGTGACCATGATGGGTCATAATCGCATCCGCGAACTCATCCTCATAAACTCAGACGGACAGTCGCGTGGATCATGGAAGAAGGCTGCTCGGACAGCACCCAAGGAAAACACCCCGTGATAAAAGCGGTTGCTTTGTTATCAGGTGGACTGGACAGTCGCCTGGCGATCAAGGTCGTCCAGGATCAGGGGATTGATGTGTATGCAGCAAATTACGTGACGTGTTTTTGCACGTGCACGGGCAAGAATAGCTGCAAATCGGAAGCCCGAAAGGCTTGCGAGCAACTGAGCGTCCCGCTGAAGGTCTTTGCCACGAGTTCCGAGTTCATCGAGGTCCTGAAGAATCCCAAGCACGGCTACGGCAAGAACATGAACCCGTGCATTGACTGCCGCATCCTCATGTTTCGGAAGGCGAAGGAATACATGGAGGAGATCGGGGCATCGTTCTTAGTCACGGGGGAGGTTCTTGGTCAGAGACCAATGTCGCAAAGGCGGGACGCCATGCGATTGATTGACAAAGAGGCGGGCGTTGAAGGGCTTGTCCTCAGGCCGCTCAGCGCGAAGCATCTGCGCGTGACCATTGCGGAAAAGGAAGGATGGGTTGACCGGGAAACGCTGTTGTCCATCACCGGCAGGTCAAGGAAGGAGCAGATGCGCCTGGCGGAGACCTACGACATCCGCGACTATCCATGCGCGGCGGGAGGGTGTCTGCTGACGAGTGAAGGGTTCGCGAATAAGGTGCGAGACCTCCTCGCTCATAAGGATGCAGACCTCAATGATATGGCGCTGCTGAAAGTGGGGAGACACTTTCGTCTGCCCGGTGGCGGCAAAGCGGTCGTGGGGAAAGATAAGGCACAAAACCTCCGGATACTGAATCTGGCGAGGGCGGGGGATATAATCTTCCGTCCACACAACCACCTGCCTGTCCCCACTGCCCTGCTGAGGGATTCGGATTCCGAGGAAGACATTGTGATTACAGCCGATCTGTGCATTTCGCACTCGAAGCTGCGAACGGCGCCCTTTATACTGATCGAGTCCTACAACTATGAAGCGCCCTCCGAGATAAGGATCATCAAAGCGAGGGCAATGCCCCGGGAGAGGATCAACTCCCTCAGAATTTGAGTCGGCTTCAGCGGCGGAACGGTGAGGCTTTTATTAGGTGACAGGAGAAGACAGCGATATGACGCAACAGCGGCCAATTCGCACGACAGCCATTTGGAACATCAACCGCCGGGATGTCGCGCTCAGGGCGGCCGCTTTAGTTGTGATCATCGCGGCCGTTTGCGTGGGAGTGATGCTCATCAGGCCCCCAGGCCCGAAGCCGGAGGTTTTCGGTGTCGGACCTCGCTACGTGCCGAGCATTCTTCCTGTCTCGCTTGAGACGGGTTGGGTTTCGTCCGAGTTCGGGCTGCGGGTCAACCCCGACACAGGGGAGCAGGAAGGGCATAAGGGGATTGACCTGGCGGTGGATGAAGGTGTCCCCGTGAAGGCTACGGCGAATGGGAAGGTCATCTTGGCGGGCGACGCTCGGACATACGGGAAGCTGGTCAAGATTGACCATGGCAATGGGATTGAGACACGGTACGCTCATAATTCTGTCGTCAAGGCCAAAACGGGCGATATGGTGGAAAGGGGCCAGGTCATCGCCCTTGCCGGGCATACCGGGCGCGTCAGAGGAAACCCAGGGGACCATCTCCATTACGAGGTGAGGGTCAATGACCAGCCGGTCAATCCGAGGGACTATCTTCCGGATAAGATCGTGGAAGGCGGCCGGCGGCCGGCCGAGTAGCCTTCCGTGAAGCGAGGGTTGCGTCACATACCGCAAAGGTCGCAGAGGAGAGTAAGCTTCATTGTCGAATGCCCGGAGGGAGAGATGTCGCCAGAAACCGCTGGAAAAAACATCATCGCCATCGTAGGTCGGCCGAATGTCGGGAAGTCCTCCCTGTTCAATCGAATCCTGGGAAAAAGGGTCGCCATCGTAGAAAAGCACAGCGGGACGACGAGGGATCGGTTGGGCCACAGGACGAGCTGGAATGGCGTTCCCTTCGAGCTGGTGGATTCCGGCGGGATCATCACGGAGCCGGACGAAGAGCTGGCCAGGATGGTGACGCTTCAGGTGAAGATTGCCATATCGGAGGCGTCTGTGATCCTGTTCTTGGTGGACGTTTCGGAAGGGGTCATCCCTCTGGATAGAGAACTCGCTCGCATTCTGAGGAAGGCGGCGAAAGAGAAAGTGATCCTGGTCGTCAATAAGTGCGACAATCCGGAGCGTTTGCAGTCCGCCTCGGAGTTCTATGCTCTGGGATTCGAGAAGGTGTTCGGGGTGTCGGCGATACATGGTTTGGGGGTCGGGAACCTCCTCGACGAAGCTGTGTTGGGGCTTCCGAAAGAAGTCCAGGAAGACGTTGAGGCTGCACTGCGGCTCGCGGTAGTCGGACAGCCCAACGTGGGCAAGTCAACGTTCATCAATTTTCTCCTGGGGGAGGAGCGCCTGATCGTGCACGATTCCCCGGGGACAACACGCGACTCCATAGATGTTCTCTACGAGACGGAAGATGGAGAGAAAGTTCTCTTTATAGATACAGCAGGCATCCGGAGGCGAAGAAGTATGTCCCGGCCCATCGAGAAGCTCAGTTCGTTTCGGGCGGAGAGGTCGGTCGGCAACTGCGACGTCGCCATCCTCATGCTGGATGCCGAGAAAGGGCCGACCACGGGAGACTCGCGGATTGCCCACATTATCCGGGAGAAACAGAGAAGCTGCATGCTGGTCGTAAACAAATGGGACCTGGTCGAGGAAGTTCGCCCAGACAAATTTTCCGCCATTCTCTTCGAGAAGCTTCCCTTTCTCAGCTACTGTCCGGTCGTGTTCACCGTGGCGACGGCCGGAAAAGGGGTGAAGAAGGCCCTTCGCACGGCAACAGACGTATACCACGAGTCCATGAAGCGGATTCCGACGCCCGCCCTCAATAAGCTCATTCAGGAAGCCGTTCAACACCGCCCTCCGCCATCGTCCAGACCTCGCAGAAGCGCAGCAGTCGGTCCACGAAAGAGCGGAAAGGTGACCCGCACGAAAGCGCTGCCCTCCGGGCGTCGCCAGCGGCTGAAGATTTATTACGCGACCCAGACGAGCGTCGCACCGCCGAGACTACGTCTTTTTGTTAACAAAGCCTCTCTGGCCAAGCCAGACTACCTCAGCTACTTGACAAATCGCATCCGCGCTTCTTTTCCGTTCCCGGGCAGCCCTATTCTGCTGAAGTTGAAAGACCGGGCATAGTTCGCAAAGAAAGTGACGGATTTACGCCGCCCGAAAGCTCCCTTTGATCGTGGGATGGCTGTCCCCTCACATGCAGAAAGACAGGCTCCCGAGAGTAACCCCGACTGGCGTTTTGCGCACATTTTTGAACTCCCGGTGACGACCTTCGACACCAACGCCGTCTCGCAGCCCGGCGAAGACTCCGGAGTTGCGAGACATACACCGAAAAACGGACACCAGCTTCCCTCCGCAATCGGCCCGGGACGAATCTCACAGGAGCGGAAGCAAGCGATCTGATATCAAGCACCGTCACAGTGAATTGACCAACCTCATATTCCCTCGAAGGCAGGCTTGAGAATCGCCTGAGGTGAGGGGGCCACCATCACCAGAAAGGAATAAGACCGCGAAGGCAGCCGGTCTTTAGCTTTCGGCACGGCCTTTGCTCCATATTCCTGATAGGACGCGGTTGTTTCGACCGCACCCCCGCTGGACCGTGTGCAGAGATCGGTCAGGTGGCTTTTCGCGCGGTCTTTCGCCTGCTCCGCGGGCGTAGCATCGCACAGTAGCAACGGCGATTTTGGGACTTTCCGGGTCCTCGGGATTGGCATCATCCGGCTCGGACCAATTCTTTGGGGCAGGCAAGAAACACCTTTACTGGAGGCGGTCTACTAAATGGATGTCCTTAAAGCCAATGATCGAAAAGGGGAAACGAAGGGGATTCTCTTTGCTGCTGATTCCGGGGCGAACCTGCACCCCATGACGCAGGTGATTCCCAGGGGGCTGATTCCCGTCTATGACAAACCGATGATCTATTATCCCCTCTGCACGCTAATGCTCGCGGGGATTCGAGAAATTCTGATCGTTTCCCTGCCACTCCGCCTGCGGACTTTTATGGAGCTTCTGGGAAACGGGTCTCGCCTGGGAGTGAGCATATCCTATACGGAGCATCCGAGAGGCAGGGGAATCGGGGAGGCTCTTCTGGCAGCGGAACGGTTTATCGGCGGGGATTCGGTCTGTTTGATTCTTGGAGACACCATCTTGCATGGCGCCTCGAATTCCCTGCACGACGCTTTGCCATGTCACGAAGGAGCGACGATCTTCGCTTCCCAGGCAAAAAGCTCGAACCGGCACGCCTCAGCGGAGCTTGACACAACTGAAAACGCCCTGAGGCTGGAGAAACAATCGAAGGATGTACTAACGGACTACGCTGTCACAGGGCTCTACGTTTACGACAACGAAGTGGTCGAGATCGCAAGGTCCCTCGCCGAATCGTGTCGAGGAGAACTCAGGATCTCGGACGTAAACCGCGAATATCTCCGGCGAGGAGAGCTGCGGGTTCGTAGACTTAGCCATGACGTTACCATGCTGGAGGCAAATACGGGGTCCGGGCTGTTGGAAGCGGCCAGGTTTATCGCCGACTTTGAGAGACGGCGTGGCCTGAAGATCGGCTGCATCGAAGAAGCAGCGTTCCGTATGGGGTTCATCAGTCCGGAGAGGCTCGAGCAGCTCATCCACGACCTTCCCAAGAATAGCTATCGCGACTATCTCGTGCGGCTGCTAACGAGGTCGTCGAAAAAACAGCCGAAGGGAACGAGAGACCGCCTTCCCGATCAGCCATCCCCGGCTGTCAGCGCCGTGAGGTGAACCTTGGAACGCCCGCGGAATTTGAGGGAGGGGGGCGCCGCTTCCGTATCCTCGGGATTCAACTACGCACGCTGAGGGGGAGCCCTTACTGATCCGGCAGGTTGCTTAGACGGGCGGCTGATGTCGCCGGCGCTTCCGCCTGCGAAGGATAGCCCGGCTTAGAAACAGGACTGGGGGTCCAAGGATCAAAAGCGTCGAGGGCTCGGGCGTTACCGCGAAGTTGTCCACTTCCATATACTGCGTGCCCAATTTGTGCGTGTTTACCCAAAAGGTGAGCCCTATACGCTGTGCATTGGTAAGGTCCAGCGTCTCGGTGCCTTCCCAGAAGGTGACGAAGTCTTCCGGGCCGATATTCGAAAGCGTGAAAGTCGCCCAATCCATCGCGGTGCTCAGAGGATACCCTATAATAGACCTGTAATCGTTCCATGACTCCTGGATGTAGAAATAAGCATATCCTGAGTTCACCTCGGTACACCTTATGTCGGCGCTAAGGTCCTCTCCCGTCAAATCTCCGGTAGGGGCAGTCCACACATGAAGTTTTATGTTCTTACCAGCAGGGCTTACTTCCCCCTGGAGATACTGATTACCCCCCTGCGAGCCCAGGCTGATATCCCAGTCGGCGTCCCATACAGCTTTCAGCTCGTCGTCATTCGCGTAACCCTCGAAGTTATCCTGGAATGTGAAGGGATCGGGGTGACAGATCTCCGCTGTCAGTAGCAGGGCGGACCCCACCACGGCGGAAATCACGGTCTTACGCCTCATAGCTTTTTCCCCCGGCGACGGTATGACTGCTATTTCAAAGTTTATCAAGGGAACTGTGCATTGTCAAGTCCCTTTGCCAACGTTTCTACTGCAAGACGTGTCCCTTTTTCTTGCCAAGGCTGCACTTTGGATTCTCGCCGAGGACGCCGTAAGTATACTCCCCATCCGCTGGACAATCCGGGGCCCCGTCCTTCAGCAATTCGTTTACCTCGTCCTCGTCAACCGGGTCTCCGGTGTTTCCTCCCCTTCCCCGGCCTTTTCCTTTGTTCTTGTTTTTCTTGTCGTTCTTCTTGTCCATGGCGCTGTCTTTGTTGCTCATCAGAGCCCACTGCTCTTTTGCCGCCTCGATTGCCCACAAGTTGCTAATGCAGATGTTCCTGCGGGTTACTTCCCGGGCTTTCACGAGGTTCGGAATGGCTATGGCCGCAAGCAGCCCAATCACGAAAACTACTATCATAATCTCGACGAGTGTAAAGCCGTGTTGCCGTTGCAATCTGCCACCTCCTTTTGGTTCAATTGGGCGTTGACGGCCCCCGTTGTGATGGACGGAAATGAATCGCTTTCAACCTTCTTCGCGGCCATTGCCCACTGGTGTTCTGGGGCGTAAGTCCGAAAGAGGTTGCTGATAGAGCTGTTCCGCAGGCGTTCCTTTCTTGCTTCAATGAAGATCGTAGTCACACCTGGGGCGAACAGACCTGTAATAGCAACAACATTCATGACCGCAACCTGTGTGGAACCTTTCTTTCCCGTGACGCTGGGTTGATCCTTATTGTGTCAGGTTTCGCAACGGTAAAACCCAAGACGCGTGCCAGCGCCCTCTCCATCCTCAGCTACTTTCACAGCAGGTTACGCGACAAGGAGTTAGCTTGTTCAGCGAGGATTTCGGAGGCCCCTTCACAGACCCATAAATTTCTCACAGATGAAAAAACCGGCCTCCCTCTTCTCAAATTCGAGAACAGTCGCAACGTTCTCCGCCGACGTTTCCTACTGCACAGTTGGCGTTCTTTTCTGTCTATAACTTGAGAAAGAGTTCTTGTTGCGTCGCGCTTCTCCCCAATGAAAGGAGTTCGCCACGGCTTTTGGATGTTCCGTCGCACACGTTGCTTTCAAAGCCGGTTCGATCTCACAGAAGGGCCACAAGCTTGTAAAGCCATTGCAGGGATGCGAAACGGGTTATCATGAAAATCACGTCACGAGGTCTACAGAAGTACAAGAGGATGTTTCCGGGGTCGGCTATGCTCAGGCAGTCGGGGACGTAAGGTAAGGCTGCGGTGGCGCTCATTCCGCATATGCGGCGCCCGAGTTCCTATCGCAGAGAGCGTGGAGATCATAGAGAACACGGTTACCTTTGCGGTGCGGCTGGGCTTTCCACATATGTCTGACCTATTCGGCCGCAATTCAAATCAGCGAGACCGTCCTCTGCTTTGACCGAAGAGTTGAATCCACTTCTGTTGTGAGGGTTGTGCTAAGTGGCGGGTGGGAAAAGGTCCCTCATATTTCACGCGCTACGGCAAGACGTGCCCCTTTTCCCCGGCGAGGCTGCACTGGGGGCCCTCGCCGACGAGCCCATAATCGCCGTAATCCCCGCCCGCAGGGCATTGGGGGACACGACCCCGTAGAAGCGAATTGACCTCGTCCTCATCAACCTCGTCTCCCTGTGCCTTGTGGTACAGCGGAGCCCATTGCTCCTTTGCCCCTTCGATGATCCGGAGGTTATCAATGCAGAGGTTCTTCTGGGCGTCGGCCCGGGCTTTCAGGAAGGTTGGAATGGCCAGAGCAGCGAGTAGGCCGATGATGAAGACTACGATCATGATCTCAACGAGCGTGAAGCCCTGGCCGTGCACATTGCAGGCCCTATGTGCGCGCAAGGTCGCTTTCGCGTAGGTAGGAATGTTGTGCGCGCACCCGGGCAGGCCCTGGCCGCTCATCCTGCGGAGTGTCCGCAAGTCGGATTCGCCGGGCCACACCGTTATTCCTGCGCTCGCATTCGGGCAGGCCATTGTTTGCCCGCATTGTCCCACCTCCTTGTTGGGCAAGTCCAGACTGAGGTCTTCTATCATAGTGCCCTGAGACTCCTCCGACACGCAGGGTAAGAAACCGGTGCAAAAAGAAGGAGGATGGGAGTTTCCTCCCATCCTCCCTCAGGGCACCACTGGCGCGGAAGCCTTTGATGCCGTTACTGCAGCTGTGCTGCGTGGGTCGTGGCGTTGAACTGATTGCAATCCGGGTCGGTGCCGACAATATTATAGAGGTAGCTGGCAGTAAGGGGGTCGTCGTCCGCCGGACAGTCGGGGGACCCGCCCTTGATGTATAGGTCGACTTCGGCCTCCACCACGGCGTCCCCCGTGGTCTTCTTCTCCGCCAGCGCCCACTGCTCCTTTGCAGCATCAATCTGCCTGAGGTTGTTGATGCATGCATTCGTCTGGGAGTTTTCCCTCGCCTTGATGAAGCTGGGGATCGCGATTGCGGCCAAGAGACCAATGATTGCCACGACAATCATGATCTCAACGAGTGTGAAACCCTTCTTTCCTCTCATTCTGTGTTCCTCCTTGTTTTATTGGGTTTCTCTGCGGTACGTTCTTAAGACAATTTCAACCGCTCATTGTGAGTGTGGAAGTACAACTTCTATGCCAAAGGGGCGGCTCCCCCGGTCTTTTGCGCAACCCTCTTTATGGCAAGAGATTGCATCAAGAACCCACCGTGCGATCCCCCTTCCTCATGAGCCGAGCCTTCTCACGGGTGAGAAAGCTCGTGCGTCTCGGTTATCAGACGTGAGACGGAATCGCAAGGTTTGCTGGGAAGCCCACCCCGCCTTCGGCGGGGCTGATTTTGAGGGGTATCCGATTGCTGTCGGCGAGATTGATGGTTTTCCTGCCTGGACTACGCTTCCGCCATCCGGAGAGATTGCGTTGGGCCCAGTTAGCCTCTCGCGTCAGCCTGACGAAGCCCGTCGCACGAGGGAAGCCCAACCTGTGGAGTGCTGAAGCTTTGCTTCAGCCTTCGAAGGCGGCAGCCCTGCTGCCGCACTCCAAGGTCGAGACCCCGCCCTCGCGACCTCCGGGACATGCAACGTGTGGGCGGCGCCTCGCGCGTCGTTTCACTGACGCTTTGTGTGTGTTCGACGGTGAGAATAGAAGTGTCGTTTGGGAAAGAGAAATCAGAATTCGTTGATATCGAGGTGGTCAAGCTTTCGATACAAGGAAGGGATGCTTATTGCCAGGGCTTCAGCGGCCTTTTTCTTGTTTCCTTCCATCTGTGTCATGATATTGCGTATATGCCCCCGCTCGGAATCTCGCACAACGCTTTTCAGCGTATTGTCAACGCGGCTGCCGTTGGACTGCTCAAGCAATCTCGGTGGGAGGTCTACAGGCTCGATTACATCACCTTCGCAGAGGGTGGCGGCTCTCTCGACAACGTTCTCGAGCTCTCGGATATTGCCCGGCCAATCATAGCCCATCAGTACATGCATCGTCTCCGGGCTAACCCCTCTGTCCCCGCCCGCTTTCTTGTTCTGCTCGTTCAGGAAGTGTCGCACCAGCAAGGAAATGTCTTCTTTCTTGTTCCTCAACGGGCCAATCTCGATGGGGATAACGCTGAGACGGTAATACAGATCCTCTCTGAAGGACCCTTTCTTGACGCGTTCCACCAGATGCTCATTGGTGGCGGCAATGACCCGGACATCTACCTTTCTTTGCTTTGTGTCTCCAACTCTTTTGATTTCCCTCTCCTGGAGCACTCGCAACAGCTTGCTCTGCATGGGCATCCCCGTTGCGCTTATCTCGTCCAAAAATATGGTGCCTTTGTCGGCGACCGAAAAAATGCCTTCCTTATCCGCATAGGCTCCGGTGAACGCTCCTTTGACATGCCCGAAAAGCTCTGACTCAAGGAGACTCTCTGGAAGGGCGGCGCAATTGACAGTCTCAAACGCTTTCTCTCGCCGTTTACTGTTGTAATGAATGGCTCTGGCTACCAGCTCCTTGCCGGTGCCGCTTTCGCCGTAGATAAGGACGGTGCTGTCAGTGGGGGCAACTTTCCGGATGATGGCGAAGAGGTCCTGCATCTGCTTGCTGGTGCCGATGAGTTGATCGAAGCTATATTTTTGCTGGATTTGATGCTTGAGGCTTCGATTCTCCTGGAGGATGGAACGCTGCTCCAGACCACGCTGGATGAGAAGGCGAAGCTCATCCATCTTGAAAGGCTTGATCACATACTCGTAGGCGCCCTTCTTCATGGCGTCAATGGCGGTTTGGATGGACGCATACGCGGTCATCATAATCACAACGATCTCGGGATCAATGTTCTTCATGTTCTCCAACATAGCGATGCCGTCCATGGGCATCATCTTGATGTCGGCGACGGCCAGATCAATGTTGTCCGTTCTGACGATCTCCAGTGCCTCCTCAGCAGAAAGAGCGGTGGACACGTCGTAGCCTTCCCTCTTCAGCATGATGGACAGGACGTCCAGGATACTTTGTTGATCGTCCACGATGAGTATATTTGCCATCGGGTGCTTCCTCTATTATAGCCTCGTTTCGCAGGTGGCTCGGACATATAGCCTGTCCCAGCCTCCTTTTCTTCATTGCCGGCGTGACGCTTCCCTGCACCAGCCGGACACTATTATCACCCAGAGAGCCTGACTGTCGTTTTGTCCGACTTTCGATCCTTTGAGGCGCCTTGGGCCCGGCCTGGAGCGCCCGCCTTCCTGCCTTCCAGGGGGAAATCCTGCCCCCCGGCGAGAGTGCTCGGTGACCAGGTTTTTTGGCGTTCGGCTATACAAGCACCTTGGTCCGAGGGAATCACGATCGTCACCGAGGTGCCCTTTCCCTCTTCGCTAATGATGTCTATATGTCCGTTGTGTTCCCTGACGATTCTCTCAGCTATGCATAACCCCATTCCCACACCGTCTTTCTTGGTGGTGAAGAAAGGCTCGAACACTCTGGTCAGCTTCTGGGCAGGGATGCCCCTGCCGGTATCGGTGACAGTCACCGTGTAGCGGTCATTGGTGCTCATGGCAGATTCAATCTTCACGTAGATTATTCCTGGTCCGTCAATAGCGTCCACAGCGTTTTTAAGCAGGTTGAGAAACACCTGGCTCATGTGCGACCGGTCCGCCGAAACTATCGCCGGCTCCGGCGGGGTGACCAGCTCAATGCGAATGTCCGGAGGCAAACTCCCTCCCCGGCCCAGTAATTCTATTGCCTCTTTCATTATCGCACAAAGGTCTTCCTTTTTCATGTCGAGGTTTCCTCTTCTGGCGTAAGCGAGGAAATCCTCGATGATCGCGTTGAGGCGAGCGGATTCCTTGATGACGACGGAAAGGAGTTGTCTATCGATTTCCGATTGCGGATTGCGGATTTCGGAGAGGTAGGGTGATTCGGCAAGCATTTCGACGGAAGCGGTAATAGAGGCCAGGGGGTTTCGGATTTCATGGGCGATGCCCGACGCCAGCTCCCCGGCAGCCCGGAACTTGTCGGCAGCCCGCAGGCGCCTCTCGAGTTGCTTCACTTTCGTTAGGTCGGAAAAGACCATAACCTTGCCCAGCGGTTCGCCGGAGCTAGCTTCTCGAATGGCGGATATATTAAAGCCGATGGGAATGTTCCCGCCATCAGCGGCTCTTGCATGAAGCTCCAGGTCGCGATTTGCGATTTCGGATTTGCGATTTGCGATTTGTGATTTGTGAGCCAGAGCGTTATTGAGAATTTGTGTGAGGGACCGGTCCCGCCCGGCCGCCAAAAACTCGCCCAAATTTCGATTATACATCGCTGCGAGCGGAAGACCCAGGATTTCTTCGGCTGCACGGTTGGCATAGATGATGGCGTTGTTGGAATCAGTTGTGATCAGGCCACTGCTCATGCTGGAGAGAATTAGATGGTGGAGGTTGTTTAGCCGGAGAAGCCTCTCCTTTTCCTTTTTCAGAAGGTTCGCCAGATGCCCACAGAGATACCCCACCATGCAGAAAATAATTGTGCGGATATACAGGGAGTAGAAGATTTCGAAGCCGCTTTCCCGCAGGGCCTGCCCGGGGGCTACGGCCAGGGGGGCGGACAAATGATACCGGTGGAGAAGGATAGCTGCCGCGTACAACAGGCTGCTTAACAGCGCAATGGAGACGCTCTGTCGAAGTTGGAAGAAAAGGCTCGTAGTGATGATGGGAACGATGTAGAGAAAAGTGAACTCACTGTTCTCCCACCCGGTGAGCGTTATCAACAGCGTAACGAGGAACACATCGGCAAAAATCTGCACGTTGGCAAACAGGTTCGGATCAAAACGCCACTTGAGAAGAAATATATAGATCAAAGTCAGCAAAAACAGAGCACCAGTGAAGAGGTAAACGGCAGAAGCGTAGGCCCGAAAGAAGAGGGGGCCCAGAGCAAAGAGGGCGACCACAAGCACCAGCCGAATCTGCAGCATGCGGCGAAGTCTCTTCTCGACTTCGGACTTCAGCGGTGACGATTGGCGATTTCGGATTTCGGATTTCGGATTGGTTGTTTCGGCTGACTTCATCGGTGACACCTGGCCCCCCAAAGGTCTACATTTGGACCACTGAAGAGAGCCTGAATATGGGTAAGAACATGCATATCACGATTCCACCAACAACAATCCCCAGAAACGCGATGAGAAGAGGCTCAATTAGCGAGGTCAGGCCGTTAACCGCTGCGTCCACCTCTGAGTCATAGAAATCGGCGATCTTGGAAAGCATGATCTCCAATTTCCCTGACTCTTCTCCCACCGCGATCATCTTGGTTACCATGGGCGGGAAAACCTCGCTGGCTGCCAGAGGCGAGGCGATGTTCTCACCCTGCTTGATCTCCTCCATGGCCTGGTTCACAGCGCGTTCCACCAACTTGTTTCCGGACGTCTTGGACACAATATCGAGCGCACTAAGAATGGGGACGCCGCTTTTGACCAGAACAGAGAGCGTCCGGCTGAACCGGGAGACCGCAACTTTTCGAAAAATGGGACCGAAAATGGGAACACTGACTTTCAATCGATCGAAACGCATGGCCCCGGACTCTGTTTTGACGTATTTTCTGAGGACAAAAATTCCCACGATAATAATGCCGACTGCGAAGGGGAAGTAGGCTCTCAGAAAATCACTGAGATCCAGGAGCATCTGGGTGGGCGTGGGGAGAGCGGCGCCGAAGCTGTCGTAGATCTTGCCGAAGACGGGAATCACCTTGAGAAGAAGAACGGAGGTAATAGTGAGAGCCATGGTGCTAACGATGATGGGGTAGACCATGGCGGACTTTACTTTTCGCTTCAAAGCGAGGGCTGCCTCCATGTACCCTGCGACCCGCTCCAGAATTTCCGCCAGGGTGCCGCTGGCCTCTCCCGCTCGAATCATGTTTACGAACAATGAAGAGAAAACCTTCGGGTGTTCGGCGATGGCTTCCGAAAACGATGCCCCCTGCTCGATGCTCTCCACAATATCTCGCAGAACCGCCTGCAAGGTGGGGCTTCCCGCCTGCTCCGCAAGGGTGTCGAGAGCCTGGATGAGGGGGAGTCCGGCGTCCACCATGGTGGCCAACTGTCTGCCGAATACGACCAGAATTTGCCCTTTGACCTTGCGATTGCCTTTCCGGGCGCCTGAATCGCCACGTGCCTCTTCTGAAACGGAAAGAGTGACCAGCCCTCTTTTCCTCAAGGCACCCACGACCTCGCGCTCACTTTCCGCTTCCATCGTTGCTGATACGTCGCGGCCACTTGCGTCCTTTGCTATGTATCTGAAAAGATTCACGGTGCAAGTCCTTTCACTGGGTCAAAACGCTGATATTCCATTGCCCTCATTCTTACGAAGAAGATGGTCTCCTCACCTTTCATCGGCCACCGTTTCTCTCAGGACCTCCTCGAGGGTTGTCAGGCCTTCTGCGGCTCTGTGCAAGGCATTCATTCTGAGAGTTTGCATTCCATGCGCGACAGCCACCTTTTTGATCTCGGCGGAAGAGGCTCGCTTCATCACCAGACCTCTGAGGTCGTCGTCCATCAGGAACAACTCAATGATGGACATCCTCCCTTTGTAGCCCGACTGCCCGCAGCGATTGCAGCCCGTGCCATGACAGAAGGTTGCTGGCTTGGCAGGGTCAGGCACGTATTGACATCTTTCCTGGGTGGCAGGATCAACATCAATCGGTTTCTTGCATCCCTCGCAGATCCTGCGAACCAGCCTCTGGGCCAGCACCAAGATGACTGACGAAGAGATCAGGAACGGTTCTACGCCCATATCGTCGAGCCGGGTGATAGCGCCAGGAGCGTTGTTGGTGTGGAGAGTGCTGAAGACCAGGTGTCCGGTCAACGCCGCCTTGACGGCGATATCGGCTGTCTCCTGGTCGCGGATTTCTCCCACGAGCACAACGTTGGGGTCCTGTCTGAGAATAGACCGCAGCCCCGCCGCGAAAGTGAGATCAATGTCGGGATTCACCTGCACCTGGTTGATGCCCATGATCTGGTACTCGATGGGGTCCTCGACAGTGATGATGTTAATCTCCAGCTTGTTTATTTCTCTGAGGGCGGCATAAAGGGTTGTGGTCTTCCCGCTTCCGGTAGGGCCGGTTACAAGGACCATGCCAAAGGGAGCGTGAATGGCCTGGGTGAACCTGGTCAGAGCGTGCGGATCGAACCCCAGTTGACTGAGGTTGCGGGAACAGGCGCTCTTGTCAAGAATACGCAAGACAACTTTTTCACCGTGAGCGGTGGGGAGGATGGAAACACGGAAGTCAACCTCACGGTCTTTGAGCTTTATGCGGAAACGGCCATCCTGGGGCCGGCGTCTTTCGGCGATGTCGAGTTTGGACATGATCTTGATTCTGGAGACGACGGCGGGGTGCATGGTTTTGGGGGGTGAAGTGCGCTCGGAGAGGATGCCGTCGAGGCGGTATCGGACTCTCATCTCCTTCTCAAAGGGCTCGATATGGATGTCGCTGGAACCTTCCTGGATAGCCTGAACGAGAATGATGTTGACGACCTGAATAACGGAAGTGTCGCCAGTGGCCTGGAGGAGCTGCTCAATGTCTATTTCCTGTTCATCCTCCTCTTTGGCCACCACGACGGTGAGGGGAGTGGTATCCTTCAGGATGCTGTCCAGCCCGTGCTTGGCGGAGTAGATTTGATCAAGCTTTTCCTGGACGTCCTTAGGGTTGCTGATAACCGGCTGGATTTCCATGCCGGTCATGAGTCTGAGGTCGTCGAGGGCAAAGACGTTGAGAGGATCGGCCATGGCGACTGTGAGAGTGTTACCCATCTTGGAAACGGGGACGACCTGATAGAACATGGCCAACTGCTTGGAGATAAGCCCTGCGACCTCTTCCGGAATCTTCATCTTGCCCAGGTTCACCGGCGGTATGCCGAGATGTTCGCTCAGGCTCGTCATGAGGTCGTCGGAACTGACGAAACCGTGCTCGATGAGAATCCGCCCCATCTGGCCGCCGCTCTGCTTCTGGATTCCCCTGGCCTCCTCGAGCTGCTCCTCGCTGATCAGTTGCCCGTTGATAAGCACCTGAACCAGTCTGTCTTTCAGCGATACATCTGCCATCTTTCTTTCCCCTCTTCTTTGCGACCTTTGCGCCTTTGCGAGAACTCTTCCTCATCCCCTTTCTCTCCCCTCCTCTTTGCGACCTTTGCGCCTTTGCGAGACAACTCCTTCACCTCAGCCCCACCATCAGGTCAAGCCATAGTGTTCCTCGTGCTTTGCTTTAATGTCCGACCAAGAACTGATGAAGTACTTTATTTTCATTGGTCCCACATGCCGCTGAACCTCTTTTTTCTGTTCGTCGTTGAGCGGAATCCCCATCGCTACCAGCAAGCAGCTCCTCCCGATCCTATCCGCGGGCATCACTGCGTACCTCCGAGCGAGTTTTGGCGGAATTGTCTCGGCGACGTCATCCCCGATTTCGTAGTTAGCCAGAGGGAGGTAAGGTACGCCAGCTTGGGCCACCAGGGCATTGACAATGTCCTCTTCGGTCGCGTATCCGCACTGCACCAGGATTTCGCCGATCGGCCGGTGATCGTCCCCCTGTTTAGCGATAGCTTCTTCCACATGTTCCCTGCTGACCAACCCGTGCTGAACCAGGATCGCCCCCAGCGCCTTGCCAACTTCATCCCTCGTTGTCGGCTCCCTGGTGGCCTCCGTCCGCGATGCTCCCCCACTAGCTTCATCAACTGACTGCAAGCCCGTAGGCGCCACCACCACTACTTCGGAATTGTCCGCACTCTCCAGCTCCTTCCCCTTTGCGACCTTTGCGCCTTTGCGAGAGAACTCCTTCACCTCTCCCTCCAGTTCCCGAACCTCCTCCTTGATCTTCCTGAGCCGCATGTCGGCAGCCGATTCCTCCCCTTCAGCGTCGCTGACCGCTTCTTGCCACGCTGCATGCAGTCCCCTCTCATGCCGTTGCTTCACTTCCTCCGTCTTTTGCGGGAACTCTCTTTCACGCTCCTCCCAGATCCGAGCAAAAAATTCCTCGAAAACTCTGTCCGTCGAAGCTAACAGCCTTTCCGCCTTCTTGATGCTCTTACGGATGTCCTTGCACTCATCCGCCCGAATAATCCTATCCGCCTTTTCCTTGAGACTTTCCGCCACCTCATTGAACACCTCAGTCCGTCCGTCTGTGAGCCACCGCTCGTGTTCAGCAACGAGCTGCTTTAGCTCTTTTTCCGCTCTCTTCTCTATGTCTTGCAGGACGTTGTTGGTCTCCTCGTCCTCCCCCCGCCTGGCGTCGCGGGCCTTCGCACTCGCCTTCAGAAATGCTTCCTCCGCCTTCTGCAGGTCTTGCGCCTTCTGCTCGTACCGTTCACGAAGGTCTTGCAGCTCTGACTGAGCTTTCAAGGAGGGTAAATCTGCCGCCGCATACCCCATTTCCTGAAGCTTGCCTAAAGCTTCCGCATCGTTCGGATCAATCTCCAGCACCTCGCCGTACTCTTTTGCGGCCCGCTCCCGCTGGTTAGAGCCCAGGTAGACCTCCGCCAGGCCATTTGTGATCCGCTTGAAGTCGCCGATGCGATTGAGCTGTCGGTAAATGTCCTTCAGCGCCAAGTAGTTCTCGACGGCATCGGGAGCCGTTTGAAGGATCATCTCGAACATTCCTGCAGAGCGTTCGAGTTGCCCCTTGTCGGCCGAGCCATTGTCTTGCGTCGGTTCGCGCTTTGTGCCCTGAGATTGCACGTTGCCTCGAGCCCTCTCTAACGATTTCGTTAAGATCATGCTTTGAGGGAAGGGGTCATTCAAAACTCAAAGAGAGAACAAACCCGTCACGCGTAACGCGTCGTTATGGATAGGGAAGCAAATCGCGTGCCGGACGCCACGCTTACCTGAGCACAATCCCCCACACGACCCCTTCTCCTTTCGTCGGTTGGCTCTCCTTTATCCCCTGGCACTCACGGAAGCAACTCCTCCCGCGTCTCTTTGAATTCGGCGATGCTCTTCAAATACTCCTCCCGCAAAGCGGTGAGGCGCTCCACGTCGGCTTTGAGCTTTCTGTTGGTGGCCTGAAGCTTCTCAATCTTCACGGACAGATCGGAGTTTTCCCCCTGGAGCTTTTTCACATCACTTTCCAGCGACGCCAGTTGCGATTTCATCTGGGCGTTTTGATCGAGGAGTTTCTGGCGTTCTTTTTCGGCCGCTTTTCTCTTGTTCTCATCCGCGCGGTTCTGACGTTCCAACTGCTGCAACTCCCGTCGAATCGCTTCTTGCTCGGCTTGGAGGGTGCCCTTGAGGAGGTTTTGCCTTCGGATCTCGTTCTCGATGTTCATAGTGTCGCGGGTGATAGCTTCGATTTCTTTCAACAGGGCAACGAGTTCCGCCTCCTCTTCCTTTTGAATCCCAAGCATTTTTTCGGTCACATCCTTCAGCTTACCTACAACTGTCACCTGACTGGATGAAGGCTGGGCCCTCTTCGTGCTTCCACCTTTTGCGGATTGTGTCTTAGTCGCCATGCTTTCCTCTCCTTTCTTCTGTTCTCACGCGGAGACAGCCAGCGGTCCCGGACCTGAACCGGGGGCTTCCGCAGGGCTCTTGCTCCGACTCCCTTGTCAGGACGTTGATTGTTTCCAGAACCTCTTCGGCGCAATCTCCTTCTGAGCAGAAGGTCAAAAGATTATTGTACTCGCGTATCGCCTGGGGGTACATGCCCATCTCGCGATATAGCTCGGCGATGTTCCTGTGGGTTTCGGCGCACCCTGCCCCGGCGTGAACCGCTCTGCGGAGATATTTGATGGCCTCGTATCGCATGCCTCTCCCGCGGTACGCTTCGGCTATGCAATTCAATGCCGAGACGTTCGTTGCGTCTTCCCCCAGCGCCTCCTTGAGAATGGCCGTCGCCCCCTCAAAAGCCCCTAATCTTGTCTGAGCCAGAGCCATGCAAAGTAACCTATCAAGGGCGTACTTTCTCACAGAAGTGGCTTTCTCAAAATGTCGAAGAGCTTCGTGGTACTCACCCTTCTCCAAGCACAGTCTGCCCATGAAATAATGGACTTCTGAGTTGTGGGGGTCGCGCTTCGACGCCTCAGCAAGTTCCGCGGCAGCGGCAGGATAGTCATCTTCCTCCAGGAAGGCTCGACCGAGGTTGAGATGTGCAAGGGGGTCATTATTGCGGATGGCCGCCGCTCGCTGCAAGGGCTCCTTAGCCTCCCCGGCCTTTCCCTCGGCGAGATAGGTTTCGCCCAGGGCGCTCCAGGCCTCGTAGCAGTCAGGTTTCAGTCTGATCGCTACCTTGTACTCGGATCGTGCCTTCTGCCACAACCCCCTCTTCCGATACGCCTCTCCTAACTTGAGGTGGGCGGTGGCGTACCAGTGTTCGGCGTGATCTGTCATGTTGCCGACTCACCCCCAGTGCTTTCGCCGGCTTTTTCATTTGAATCCGGACTCGCGAGATTGATCAGGTCTCCAGAAGCTTCACCGCTTTGGCCGCTTTCGCCCTGACCAGCCCTTCTCCAAAACTCCTGGAAAAGAAACAGAGCAGATACGCCGAAGGATCGGCCAGGGATCTGTTCAGTGTCACGCTTGCGTGCTGGGTGACCAAAAGTAAAGACTCAAATTCTCCGACACCGACATCGGAGGGGTATCGCGAAAGCGACTCAATGTTGAAGATTCCTCCGGTGAGCAAAGTGTCAACGCCGAAATCCTCCCCCCCGACGGCAACGACCTTGTGACCGGAAGGTGTTGACGCGGAAAAGTATCTCTCGGCGCCGACGTCGCTCAGCGCCGCCACAATTCTCAAGCAGAGCTTCTCAGGTAGACCGTCTCGCCTCAGTGGCGTTTTTTTTACTTCCAGATTCACCGCGCGCCTCACCTGCGGCAGTCCCAGACTGGAGCCCATCAGTGACGGCAGGTCTCGCAGTTGGGTTTCGAACCTGTCGAGGAGCAGACTCATTGTCCCGGCACCGCTTCTGTTAAGGCTCGCCAGGATGATGAACCGATCTGGATCGCCGCGGACGAGTTCTCTACCGACCACGACACCCTTATTCGAATAAACGATCAGCTTGAGTGGCTCCCCCAGGTGGTAATCACCGCAGAAGCCTCGCATTTGCGCCATGAGTTCAACCGTCCCGGAAACAACGGATTCGCGATCCAAACTCGATGGCGCCAGCACCACTGCTGAAGACTCTCCCGCTGCGAACCAGACGTGCCCGGAAACTCCCAGTCCCTTACATTTTTGAAGAAGCGTGTGCACAATTGTTCGACCGGTTTCTAATCCCGCGTGTCGCGGAGCTCCCTCTCCCTCCTCCTTGCGACCTTTGCGCCTTTGCGAGAGAGCTCCTTCACCTCTCCCTCCACTCTGCTGCGTAGTCACCCCCATTACTGGGGATCGTTGCGCAGGTAGCTCAGAGCGGACCGCGCTGACCCCCGATTCCTGGTCCCTCCTCGATCCCCTACCTTCCTCCATTCTCTCGGACACCAATCCCCGCCTATCGCCGTGGGGCATCGCGGGTTCGGAAGGCATCTCCTGAAATGGTGTGGAAATCTCATCACACTCGGGCTGCTGCTCAAAAAACCCTTCGGGAGGTCGGGCAATCTCCTCAATAACTTGCCCCACCAACTCAGGTAGGGGCAACTCCACAAGGCCTTCTGCGAAGCGAGCCTTGATCTGCTCGATTGACATACCGAAGTGATCGGGCAGAAATTGGGTAGTCAGTATCTCCACGGGAACTACGACCCTCCCCTCCTTCAACTGTCCCATCACCATACTCCGGGGCACCTTCACCGTCTCCCCCCCGACATATCGCTTCAGCTCCTCCACCGGCGCGCAAAACGCTCCTTCCGGCAGAAGATGAACAACCGTGTTGACGGACAGATCGAGGGCATTTTCCTCCCGGAGCATGTCGGCGTACGAGGGTACCCCGCCACGGCGGGGCTGCACGGAAACCGCGCCCTGGCGCGGGGCTGGCTCTGGCGTAGGCTGCCTTTCAGGGGGGCGCCGCGCGTCTCGCGCGCTCGGTGGTGCTTCCTCAGCCTCCAGTTCCCCAACCTCCTCTTTGCGACCTTCGCGCCTTTGCGAGAGAGCTCCTTCACCCACGGGTCGTACTCCCGCTTCTTCATGGAAGGGGTCCAGCATTTCGTCAAGAGTGGGCTGCTGGGCTTGGTCTGGCGGGGCCGCGAATATCTCCGGGGGCAACTGCGGCACAACCTCCCGCAGAGGAAGCTCGACCTCACCGTTGGGCAGGGAGCGGACCACTTCAAGCTCCGAAATCGAAAGACAGTTCTCCGGAAATTGGGGGAAGATATACTTTGCGTGGAGCCTAAGCTCACCGCCAGCCAGTTGCAGGATGATGAGCTCCAGGGGAACGACGATCGTCTCCGGAAGACCCCCTGCCTGAGCGGAGTTGTCAGGACTCACCGCGCCCTGGGGGAACTGGGAGATGATGGCTTCCGTGCTCACAGTGACAACATCGCGCGATCGCTCGAAAAGAAGCCGTTCCTCTTCTGAAAGAACCAGGGCGTCCTCGGAAACCTCCCTGGCAGCCTCGGTGACCTCTTCAGCCCCGCCTTGTGGCAGGGGTTCTGCGAGAGGAACACCGCTAATCGCGGCAGGGGCTAACGCTGGCTCTTCCTCCAGTTCCTCCCCGCCTTCGGGCGGGGCTTCGGGCGGGGCTGCTTCGAGGAAGAAATCGGAGAATTCCGCGTCAACATTGGGCTGGAGTTCCTGCTCGGGAAGCTCAAGAATCCCAGGACCAACACGGGAGACCACCTCGCGAAGCGGCAGCTCTATCATACCGTTAGGGAATCCCATAGCCACCTCTTCCGGAGGACGGGTGAAGGCCTCCGGCGTTATACTCGAAATCACTGTTACAGCTTCCACCTCCACCCTGCCTTCAGAGAGCTGAGGGATGATCTGTTCAAGAGATATCCGAACCGAAGGCGAAATCTCTGCTATTTGGGAGGGGGACATAGCCAGCTCATCAGAAGGGAAGGCCTTGAGAATTTCGCTCACGGGGAGAAGCACGTACTTCTCCTCGGCCTCTCCACGCGTCCCGCGTGGTGCTTCCTCTCGCTCTTCAGCCAAACCCCGCCCCAGGCGGGCCTCTTGTCTCTCCTCAACGGCAGCGATAGCTCCGCCCCCAGCGACCACGCCTTCTGGCGTGGCAAGGAACGGATATGTCGGCTCTTCTTTTGTCAGTTCCCGTACAAAGACATCTCTCAGGAACAGGACGATCATCCCGCTTAGCAGAATGTGGACTAACACCGAAGGGAGGGAAAGGACAGCCGCCTGCACGGCAGCCTCAGCGAGATTGGGATATGGCGGCCGAAACAAGAAAAAAAACGCAGTCACGCCACTGAAAACAACCTTGCAACCACAAAGAAGCAAAAACGTCTTAAGCCAGTTTTTCGCTCCAGAGAAACTCGTCAGGAGAGCTGATAGAACCACGAATACGAAGAGGGTGAAAGGCGCCGACATCCACCACTCCAGAGGGAGGTACGTAGGGCTGTTGCGTCTCTCAAGAGACACCCACAGGCTCTCCAGCAAGCGGGTGAGCAACCCGTCAATACCTATCATCAGCAGGATGACGATCACGACCCACTTTAGGTTTAAGTTGCCTTCCTTCGGCTCATCCATCCGAAAATTCTTCCTCCCATCTCTCCGCGCCTTTGCGTCTCTGCGTTCCATATTCCTCCCTTTTCTTTAACGCAGAGGCGCGGGGACGCAGAGCATCCGGATTGTAAAAACTGTCCTTTTCCCGACCTGGCTGGAAGCCGTTATGGAGGCATTGTGTGCCTCGACAATTTGTCTCGCCAGGCAAAGTCCCAATCCGGTTCCGTTCGCTTTCGTGGTGAAGAACGGATCGAAAATCTTGGGCATATTCTCCGGGCTGATTCCTTGGCCGTTGTCCTCGATCTCCACCTGAACCCCGCCCTTGGAGTGCTGAAGCTCTGCTTCAGCCTTACAACGCGGGAGCGCTGCTCCCGCAATCCTAAGCTCACCTCCCACGGCCATGGCGTCAATCGCATTCGTCAGTATGGAATAAAAGACCTGCTCGAGTTGCGATGCGTCAGCCAGAACTGTCGGGAAATCTGAGCTGTATTCCTCAGATACATTGATCTTCTTCGTCGTTAGCTCCTCGCTAACCGCAAACAGCGACCTCGCGATCACGTCTCTGAGGTCCATCTCCGTCATGTTCAGCTCTCGGGGGTGGACCACGTTGAGGAGCTCTTCAATGATCCTCCCAATCTTATCAATTTCTTGGTCAATCAACTCGACCGTTTGAGTCACCAAGCCCGATGGATTGGTCAGGTCATTCCACAGAAGCTGCATTCCAAGCTTAATAGAAGCCAGTGGATTGCGAACCTTGTGCGCCACTACCGCGGACATTTCACCGAGCGACATCAGCAATTCCCTGCGAGCTTTCTGCTCTCTGAGCTTGGCCACCTGGGAAAGATCAACAAAGCTGGCAAGAACTCCTACGATTCGATTGGACCGATCCCTGAGGGGCGCTGTGCTGATCCCTATCCGAAGGCGCTGGCCACTCTTTGTGAGCATGACGGTCTCTTCTTGATGAAAGACCTTTCCTGTGCGAAGGCTCTCCGAGACCCACGAAAGCTTGCCCCCCTGAGGACAAAACACCGTGTCCATGGGCTTGCCAACAACCTCTGCGGCACTCCGCCCCAGCATCTGTTCCGCGGCTCGGTTGAAGAAGGTCACGTTCTTCTCAAGGTCCACAGTAAGGATTCCGCCGGTAATGTTCTGTAGGATGCTTTCGATAAACTCCTCGTCCTGGTCTGACCTTTCCCTCATGCTGGTGACCTCCTGAGCCTTCACTACGGAAAGAGACGTGCCTTTTGCCGCGCCTTCGGCGCGGTTTGCCCGCGGAGTCCTTTCCTTCTTTACGCCTTTTTGCTTACTTTGTTGTCGAGTCATGCAATGGCACTCCAGCCCCGCCAGGGGCGTGGTCAGCGCAAACGCAAGATGTATCGTTTTCTCTTGACGGTGAACGTAATTCGCTCAGAAGCGATTTCCGCAATTTCGATGGGCCCTATCTTATCGCCTTTTTGAAGTTCCCGCCCGTTGATAAAGGCCAGGTATCCATTGGCGTCCCTGTAAACGCCGGTCACTTTCAGATCGCGCAGAATGCGCTTCGTTCTTTCATCCTCCTCCACCGTTACCACGCCCAGGGGCGCAGATGCCCCCTTTTTCTCCCACGCCGGGGGGGCGTGGCTGGAGGGGGAGCGCTGTCCCTTTCCCAAAGGGGGCTTTTCACCCCGCCCTGGCGGGGCATTCTTGCCACCTGCGACAGCGAGCACACCCTCGGCGTCGGTCGAATCCCGCCCCGAGGCGGGACTGCCCCTGGATGCCGGAGAGATGACCGTGCCCAAGGCGCGGCTCTGAGTGAGGGTCTTTCCCTCGGCGCCGCGAGGCGGTGCTTTCCAGGCTCTCCAAATGACAAAAACTGCCAAGACCCCCAAGACCCCAGCAACAACACAAAAGGCAGCGGCTTTTGGGCCTGCTTTCCCGCCGCGCGTTCCCGCGCGGCCTCGTGCAACCGGGTCAGACTGAGTCCGTTGCCCTCTAACGCCCTGGGTGCGGTGGGGCAGCGACGCCCCCTCTACCTCTCTCAGCCGATCCATTATCGAACTCACAGCATTTTTCCTCCCGGCGGACAATCCCACCTTTGGCGGAACCGCATCTCAAGGGCTCAGGTGCGGCACGTCAGCCCCGCCAGAGGCGGGGTGCGAGGCATACAGCAGCAACTTCGTGTATCCATCGGCTTGCCCGCTCGCGGGTAAACCATGATCCCTCTGAAATTTCATTAGTGCCGCGGTCGTCGCTGGAGTGAACCAGCCGCTTGGACTGCCCTCAAAGTATCCTGCTTTCCTCATGGAATCCTGGAGCTTCCGAACGCTCAGGTTGAGGCCCTGTCCTTGCCTCAAGGGCGATGGATCAACGCCGCCGTCGTCACATAAGACGATGGCGTTTCCACCATAAATTCTGGTGAAGACTTGCATGTCCACCTTCTTCCTACCTTCGGGGGTTGCGAGGTCCGCCCAGGTCTCGCCCAGACCGACGAGCGTGACAAACCCTCTTTGCTCCTCTGAATCACCGATAATCTCGACGATGACGGGCATGTCTACCTTACGGAGTCTTTCCACGTCTGCTCTGAAGCTCAACCAGCCCATCTCCGCCACACCTGCCAGACTGGGGAGGTGTCCGCCCACTTCGTTGTATCGTTTTCTGACGGCTTCGATGGTCGCCGGAGGCTTCTTCCACAACCGCAACAGGGTGGACAACGGCTCAACCAGTGAGCGGTAGGCGAGAATCCGGTGTTCTTTGGCCTTTGGGGCGGGTGGTGTTTCGGGTTTCTTGGCCAGCTTCACTTTCGGACGGGGAGGGAGGATCGTCAACAACTGAGATTCTCGTTCGAACAAAGGCACCATGCTTGCCCCCAGAGAGGATGGAAGCGTCTCCCCCACCCTGGAAGTGGTACCGGCAAGAAACGCCAGGCGAACCAGCGAAGGAAGTTGCTCCGCGGGCGACTCGGACGAAGAAGTCCCCACATCCGGTGTTTCACCGGTCTTTGAGGGCGATTCTCTCGGTCCCGTTTCACTTGAAGAGGAGGGAACGGTTCTCCCTGTATCCGCGCTGCCAAAAAGCCTCGCCGTGCCCCTGGCGATTCTTAGAGTTTTTCCGGTAATGGCCAAATATACCGACAATCCGACCAAGACTGCCGCCAGCGCCAACCCCGCCCAGGCTCCCACTCGAACGACAGAAGAGTCGCGACCGAGCCTTCGGCGCGGCTGTTCGCCGATGCCTTCCATCTCCGTTTCGGCTGCCAGGATCATCTTGCGGTCAATCCGCAGACGACCGGTCACGTAGCCGGCCAGAAGCGCCTGGTCACAGATCACGTTGATCATTCTCGGTATGCCCAGGGAGAAGCGGTAGATCTCGTTCAAGGCGCCGTTCGTAAAGACGATGTCTTTGGAATCACCAGCCACTTTGAGGCGGTGGTAAATGTACTGGACAGTCTCCCTCTTAGAGAGCGGGGTGATATGGTGCCGAACGGTTATCCTCTGACTGAGCTGCCTCAGCTTCGGCGACCCGATGAGGCGGCGGAGCTCCGGTTGGCCCATTAGCACAATTTGCACAAGCTTTTCTTTCTCCGTTTCGAGATTGGACAGCATCCTGATCTGTTCCAACACCGGGAAGGAGAGATTCTGAGCTTCGTCAATAATCAGCACCACGTTCCTTCCCTTCATCCGCTGCTCGAGAAGGAAATGGTTCAACTCATCAATCAGTTCCTTCCTGGTCTTCCCCTTGGTGTTGATGCCCAGGTCCTCGTTTACCGTTCTGAGCAGTTCTTCCTCAGAAAGAAATGAATTGAGGATCAGGGCGACGTCTGTGTTCGGCCCTAATTTCCTGAGAAGCGCCCGGCAAATTGTTGTTTTTCCTGAGCCAACTTCCCCTGTCACCATGATGAAACCTTTGCGGCTGTTCACCCCATACAGAAGGTGTGCCAGCACCTCTCGGTGAACCTTGCTCGGATACAAGAAGTTTGCATCCGGTGTCAGATTGAAGGGCGATTCTGACAACCCGTAGAAATCGAGGTACATTGTTGTTCCCTCTTCCTTCCCTGGCCGAGGCCCACAACGGGCAGGCCGGTGAGGATTATTTCCTCATACCGAGTCCAATCCCGCTAAATGCGTTCTCCTCGCCAGTAGACCCTTTTCTTGTGAATCCTCAGCTTTTCCAGTTCTCCGCCCTCGATCCCCAGAAAACTGCCGATGATCTCTTTCAACCGTCCTCCGCCCGGAGCATCCTGTCGCAGCACCAAAGAAAGCAGATGCCTGCCGCCATCTTTACCGCGCCATGACGCCCGGAGAATGCGATCGCTTCCGCCTCTTCTTTGCGACCTTTGCGCCTTTGCGAGAGAACTCCTCATCTCCCCCTTCCCTTTCACGGAGTCGCTCGACTCGGCTGAGTGGTCACGAGACGACCCGTTCACGAAGCCCAGGCGCTGCACGTTTTCAAAGCCGATCGGACAGTCCCTCGGAAGTTCAACCTCATATTCCGCCGCCCAGAAGGCTGTTTGCAAAGGCGGCGGGCGCCCTTCCAGCATCTCCACTTTCTCGACGACCAAGCCCTGGGGAAGCTGTGACTGAAGCCTCTCCTTTATGACTTCCGGCTCACACATTCGGGCGAGCTTGATGTCAATATATTCGCAGTCGCTGGTGCAGCCCAATGGAAGCGGTGGACCGAAAGAAAGCCGAAGCCTGGGAGTGAAGCCCTGTGAGTAAACACCCTCAATTCCGGCCCTTCTGACCGCCCGGAGGAGGCTGCGGACCGTATCCAGGTGTCCGACGAACCTTATCAGGCCGTTCTTGGCGTATTTCACTCGCGCCGTGATCCCTTTCATATCCCTTTGGCCAGACGTGTGATGCCCATCAGGCCGCCCAGCAGCCTCTTGCTCCCCCAGACGGAAGCAAGAATTCTGCCATACAACGGGCTCTCCTGCGTGCTCTCCGGCCCCTATCCTTTCGTTTCGAGCTCACCTGCCGCACGCCCACAGCGAGCCGGGTCACCGGCCACAGCAATCGCTTTCTCTCTCTCCCTGATCAGCAACTCCTTTCTCAGTCCACAGGAGATATGATCCCAGGGCAAAACCTCGTCATAGGGTCGCTCGCGGCAGGAATAGAAATCGGGATCAATGTTGCTTTCACGAAACGCTTCCAGCCACCTATTGAAGCTGAAATGTTCCGACCAGTCATCAAGGCGACACCCCTTTGACCATGCCCGATGGACGACTGAGGAGAGCCGCCTGTCCCCCCTGGAGAAAACGGCCTCGAGATAGCTCTTTTCGGGATCGTGGAACTTCAGTTTTATGTTCCTCCCTTTTATCAAGCGCTTAATATACAAAATGTTACGCTTTAGTTCAAGTACATTGTGGAATTTTTCCCACTGAAACGGGGTGTACGCTTTCGGGACAAAGCAAGCGATGCTCACATTGACATGCCCGCGTCTTCCTTTCACGCGTTTGCTCACATCGGCAATCTTGTGCACGAGTTGCACCAGAGCAACAACGTCCTCGTCTCGTTCCGTGGGCAGGCCGATCATGAAATAGAGCTTTATCAGGTTCCAGCCGTGAGCGTAGGCTGCTTCTGCCGCCTCCATGATCTCTTCATCTCTTATTCTTTTGTTGATGACCGCCCGCAGACGGGGAGTAGCAGCTTCGATGGCGAGAGTGATGCCGGTTTTTTTCGATGAACCGACTCTTTCCAGGAGCTCGACAGAGAAGGTGTCCGGCCGCAATGACGGCAGGGAAATAGCCGTTCGGTTCTCACTGAAATTCTGTGAGAGGCGAGAGATTGCCTCCTCTATCTGGCTGTGGTCTCCCGTGGAGAGGGACGAAAGCGTAACTTCCTCATAACCCGTGGCTTGGACAGCCCGCCTGGCTCTCTTGACAATTTCCGCCACAGGCAACTCCCTCACCGGACGATAGAGGACGCCCGCCTGGCAGAAGCGGCATCCCCTGCGGCATCCCCTCATGATTTCCACGACCGCTCTGTCATGGACAACGTCCACAAGGGGAACAATGGGTTTTTCGGGGTACGCCGCTTCAGCGAGGTTGCTCACAGTTCTCTTGCGGACGGTCGCGGGAATGCCATCTTCAGTCGGCTCGGTCCGAATGAGCTTCCCGTCAGAATCACGCAAGGCGTGATAGAAATGGGGGACATACATTCCCTGATACTTCTTTGCGATGGCCCGTAGGAAATTGATTCTGGAACGAGGATCGGAGCGGATTCGCTCTTTGAAACCTCCAGCGCGGAATTCTTCGAGCAGTTCGACAATGGCCTCCTCCCCGTCGCCCACGACGAACAGGTCAATGAATTCCCACATCGGCTCGGGAACAAATGCTCCAAGCCCACCCGCGATAACAAGCGGCCCGCCCAGCTCGCACCTCTCCCCGAAGCGAAGCGGTATCCCGGAAAGGTCCAGCATGTTCAGGACGTTCGTATAGCACAGCTCATATGCCAGGGAGAAACCGAGGACGTCGAAATCGCGTATGGGCGTAAAGGTCTCAAGCGAATAGAGGGGAACATTTTTCTCCCTCATCTTCTTCTCCATATCCACCCAGGGAGTGAAAACTCTTTCGGCGGCGGCCCAATCGAGCCTGTTGATAATCTCGTAGAGAATCTGGATGCCCAGGTTGCTCATCCCTATCTCGTACATGTCGGGAAAGGCCAGGGCGACGATGACGTCCACTGTGGCGTGATCTTTTCGGATCACGTTCAACTCCGAGCCGATATACCGCCCGGGGCGGGACACTCCGGGCAGTATCTCGGCCTCAAGAATAGATCTGAATCCCGAAGGGCTGAGTTTCGCAGTACTCACAACCAATATCCTTTCCCGGGGAGGCGGAACCTCCTGATGTGAACCGCCTCCACCACGCCCAGCGCCATCATGGTCATCAAAATGGATGAGCCACCGTAACTCATCAGCGGCAAGGGGAGACCCGCTATCGGCAACAGCCCCAGGCTCATGGAAATGTTGAACACAACGTGCCACGCGACCAAGATGGTGATGCCGGAGGCCAGAAGCTTCCCGAAGGTCTCCCCTGCTTCGCTGGAAATTCGAAACCCGGACCAGATCAACAGCCAGTACAGGAAAACAATGCAAATAGCCCCCGCAAAACCCCACTGTTCACAGAACACAGGGAAAACGAAATCGGTGTGAGCTTCCGGAAGGAATCCCAGCCGTGTCTGATGTCCACCTCGCCATCCGTTGCCGAAGGCTCCGCCGGAGCCGACGGCGATCATCGCCTGCTCGGAGTTCCAACCCTCCGACATGGTCGAAAGAAGAGTCGCCAGGTCTCGTTTGCCGGAGGGATCGAGCTTTCTCTTCAGCTCTTCTTTCTCTTTAGCTGTAAGGAAGCGGAGCATGAAACTCCTCTGCCCGGGCGGCAAGAATTCCAGGACCCTTTTCTTCTGATACGTTTCCATTTTGAACCAGAGCGGCGGCAGAGCCAGACAGCCAGCTAAAACAAGCACGGCAAGCTGTTTCACTTTCACCCCCGCAACGTAAAGCATCCCAAACGCCACAGGAAGCAACGCCAGAGCCGTCCCCAAGTTCGGCTGAAGGAAGATAAGCAACATCGGCGGGACGATCAGTGCCAGTGGTACCAAAACGTACCTCCACGACTTCCGCGAAAGCCTGCTCTGCGACAAGAACTTGGCCAGAACGAAAATGGTCGCCAGCTTGGCAAACTCCGACGGTTGAACACTCAGTCCGCCGATTGCGATCCACCTCTTCCCCCCGTGGCGGATTTGCCCTGCAACAAGAACCAGAGCCAGCCCCAAAAGCATCGCCGCGTAAGACGGGTACGCAATCAGCGATACTCTCCTGTAAGGGAAACACGCCGCGGCGAGAAATAGCACCAGCCCAATGGATGCCCAAACGATCTGCTTTTGGCCATGTCCCGAGCCGGAGGCGCTGAAGATGACAGCGGTGCCCGCGACGATCAGAAAAACCATCGCCACAGCCAATGGAGAATCTATTCTCTTCAGCAGCCTCAGATCAATCATGTCTAAGCTCCAACATTAACCGCAGAGCACGCGGAGGGAAAAGTGAACTCGCCGTGCTGTCTTATCTCTGTGTCTTCTACGTCTTCCGGCCCGGCATCCTCAGGGAAAAGCGAGGATTTCCGTGCACAAAAATGACGGGAAAGTGCATTGGTGGAACGGCTCAGTGAGTCATGAGGAAATGATCCCGTGTGCGAGGTCCGACGAGACCTGTACTTTCCCGTCATGTTGCTTTCCTATTTCAGATATTACGCTTTTCTCTCAAACCCCTCCTTCATTTAGATGCCAAATAGCTCTAACCGCAGCCGCGGCAACACGCCGCTCCATACTCCCTTCGTGTTTTAGCTGATTAGCTGACACGACATCAAGTATGCTCCCACCCCGGGCAGTTGTCAACACCTTTTCCGCCTTTCCTGGACAGCTAAGCGTAAATCATCCATGCGGGCTTACACGTCTCTGCTCTTACTGATATTAGAACCCAGAGAGCCAGCCAGGCCTGCGACTGACCCTCACCGGGTGTGGCTACGTTTAAGTGGTAGAGAAGTTGCCTTTGGTTTGTTTCTCCCGCGTTGCAGAACTCCGAGTGGTGAACGGCAACTGAAAAATAAGATGCAGAGGACGCTTGGCGTCTTGGCGAGAGAAACGGGACGGGGGAGACCTCTCGCAAAATGGCGCCAGCGGCGCCAAAAGGATGTAGGAAAGAATCGAGCGCCAGACGCCCTCCAGACAGCCTCGCCAAGGCGCGGCGGCGTTTGCCTCTGCAAACCCACCCACTCAAATGTAGCCGCACCCCCCTCACCGACGAACTTGATCAAGTGGGCTCAATCGAATAAGATAGGTCGCTGTCACGTCAATAGGTGGTGTGTCGCCGTGGTATTACTCAGCCGCGGGTTGGTTATCTCACACGCGCTCTTTTCGAGCGCGAAAACTTCTCCAACCTCGGGTGCCGAGATGCCAGCCAAGCGGGGCTTACGTACATGGTGTTATCAGAAGGCAAACAAAACGGAGGAGGGAAAAGACATGAGAGTTCTTTTTGCGTTCACTGTTCTGGCGATTGTAGCTGTCGCAACGAACTGGTGCGGCGGTGGAGAACCTGCCGTCGAGGCGAAGCCGGGCATACCGATAGTCACGATCATACCAGTCGAGGAACCGCCCTTCAAAATCAAGGCGCAGTACTGGCGTTCGGATGGGACGGCTATGTTCAGGGACATTGGATTCGATCCGGCCATCGGCACATGGGAATCGGAGCTCGAATATCCCCTGGACGGCAACTATTTCATCTTCGGCGCCGAGTATTCCTTCCTGGCCGGCAGATCGAGGTTCGCCGTTGATCTCAATTACGGTTTTTCCGAGGACATTGATGGAACGACGAAGGACTGGGACTGGGTCTCGTGGGACCCTGAACCCCTCATTTTCGCCGAAAGCGATACGGACGCCAACAGCGACTTTTTCAATGCAAACGTCTATTACCGGCTCTGGGGCTGGGGGCCGAGGAATTCCGTGGATGTCTTCGTCGGATACCACAACCAGGAACACTCCTTCACGAACCGCAACGTCCGCATCCTCACTCCCGAATTCTTCACCGCTTCGGGAAAGGTCGCCGAGTATGAGATGAAATTCAACGGTGTCCGAGCCGGCTTGAGGATGGAAATGGCTCTGGCGCAGAGACTTAGCATCCTGGCGAACGTCGCGTTCATCCCTTACCTGGACGTTGACACAGATGGGCGATGGGTCCTCCGCGACATCTCCTTCTCACAATCCGCCGATGGGTACGGCGTTGACTTTGACCTCCTTCTTGAGGTCGAGATCACCCAAAACGTAAGCCTCATCGGTGGGTTCAAGTACATGTGCCTTCGAGCCACAGATGGGGAGGAATCCGGCTTCGCCCAGGGCATACCCTACGGGCCGTTCGATGTCGTGGATGAAATCGAGAGCGACCAATTCGGCGGGACAGCCGGCGTCCTCGTCAGATTCTGAGAACACGCGGCTTAGAAAAGCGATACGAAGCGATTCCCCGGCCTCAGTCAGGGTCGCAAGTTACGACACAGGGGCGCATAAAAACCGTCCGAAGCCGCTGCCATTTTGCACCATGTGAACCCTGACGGACTCAGGGCTATGGAGCACAAGTCCTCCCGACTCGTCGGCCGCGCACGTGTTATGTGCTCGCCAGAAGGTGCAAAGCCTTTCCGTTCAGACTCAGGCCTCCGCCAGGCCGAGATTCGGGCATGTTTGCCCTTGTCGCGCCCTTTAGAAGCGAAAGCGCCAGAAACGAAATTCAGGTAAAATTATCTTGTGAATTCGCTGGAAAGGCGCTCGACAAAAGTGGCCGAAGGTCTTCATACGGCGCGGGCAAATGTTGTATCGCCTCCTGAAGGCAACTGTGGTCAGCCTCTCCGGCGACGTCAGCCAAGTGGCGTGTCGTGACTTCCAGTTCAGCGCGCAGGAGCTCTCTGGCTTTCTCAGTTCTATCAATTGCGGTCGAACTCTATGAGAACAAAACGCCACCCAAGGCCGCCAGGACTCCACCGACAATCTGCCACACATGGTTGCTCAGGACCCCCTGCGACACCAACGGCGCAAACAACCATCACGATTGCGGAGACTTCTTCGACCGGTTTGGCCTTGACCTGACCGATTAGCTTCAGCATAGGTGCTCCTCCATCCCCTCTTGCTGAACGCCAGCCATCAGCCGCCGACCAAATGCGAGGTCGCCTGCATGGCCTTGTTCGACATTTCATGGTTTGTCAGCAAATGCAGTTACACGGTCACATACGCCTGAATAACTCGTGGCCACATGTGGCCATCAACAGCAAGACGGCGAGGTCAAGTTATTGTGCATCAAATGTCTCCACGTGAAAACCTCGGCCGTTTTCCTTCATCACCCCCATTGCAACTCTTTCGCCGTCCGTTCGGACATTGACAAGGCCATAGATTAGCCGGTCAGCGAGTAGCCATTTCTTCATGGGTTTAGGCTTTTCTGAGTCGGGTTGGTTCAGCTTGCGGCCCCGCGCTTGAATCTGTGCATTCGCGATTTCCTCAAGCTGGCCCTGATTGTTCTTGCCACACACTTTGTGCGGTTCCCATAGCTGCACAGAACGAGCAAGCTCGGTGGAATAAATAAGTGGTGAACGGTAATTGGCTTCCTTCAGGTCAAGGTACTTCTTGTCCGGGCCTGCTTGGATCAGCGTTGCGAAGGCGCCACACCATCCGAGCACCTTTGCGCGAGGGTGGGTGTGCGATTCGTTGTCGCCGCTTGAACCCATAACCACCACAGGATCCGTACCCTGAAGGAATTTCCAGGATACGTCCTCCGCACCATGGTGACACATTTTTACAACGTGTGATTGGAACTCATGGCTGGGGATATGCTTCAGGAGTACAGCTTGAGAACGGAAATTAAGATCCCCGGTAAGGAGAATTCGGGCTTCCTTGTATTGCAGCCGGAGAACAACAGACAATCCGTTGCGTGTCTTAGACGGGCTTTCCATTGCCGACTCGGAGGCTGTATCAATATACCGCAAAGCCGGCTTGCCATTCCATTCCTCTTCAACTGGTCCAAGAATGCGGACCCGCAAATCGCCACCCGGCTCATACCCGGGTACATAGCCGTTGCCGTAGTGTAACCGCTTCAATCCTCCGACGCCGTTTCCTTCAAGAGCTGCTACACTCTTCAACCACTTGGAGTAGTCTCCCGAGAGTTTGTAGCGGCGGCTCGACGTTAACCGTGAATACTTCCGGACGTCCGCGAAGTCATCAATCAGCGTTGTTAAGAAAGCCTCGGGGAGACTCGAGCCCTCGACCGGTCCCAACTGACTCATGCCGGAGCCGTTTTGGAACTTCGTGTATGGTCTTGAAAATCTTCCCAGCCCACAGTGGTAGATAGTTCCAACCGTGATCTGCTCGAAAGGATCCGTTTCTGCGATCTTGGCCGCGAGTTCATGGAGGCCGCCATAATGGTCATAATCCGGATGCGTAATCACAATCGAGTTAATGTGGAACGGCGCCGGCCCGGCCTGCATAGTCTGCGAAACAGGATCGAAGTTGAATTCCTTTCGCCAGGAGAAATCACGGAAAATCTTCCACTTGAGAAAATCAAACGCGATTTTTCCCGTGTTGGTCCAACCTTGCTCACGCGGCGGTCCGGCGTCGACCAACATCCAAGTCATGTCCGGAAACTGGACCAAAACTGAATCTCCCTGACCGCAATCAATGAGGTAAACATGGAGAATCGGTGTATCCATCAGATCCTTCTTCGGAATCATCAGATGATGTCCTTTGGCTGAGACCTTGAAGTTGCTTCCCTGAGAAGAGATCACGTAGACCGGGTCACCCCATAGAAAAGCCACGGCCTCCCACGCCCGTCTTCCAGTTTCTACATGTCTTAGCGGCTTGTAGTCGCGACTCAAAGGTTTGATGTAGGCAAGTTTTCCTGGTGCTACCATGACGGTTCTCCCATTCAAATTGTGACACGAGTTAATAGGAGGATGAGTAACATGGATCTGGACGAGATTTCATTTCTTAGTCGAACAACGATTATCTTTTTCCGTATAACATCCCACGTCCGGACGTTTTGCAATAGAACACGCCGGCGCATCACGGCAAGTGTGCCACGAAAGCCGCTCGTTTTCAGTGGCTTGCGTCATGGTCTTGCATTTCGGGCGGGATCTTATATGGATCAGCATAATACGCCGTCTTCAACTTTACAGGGAATCCGCCGGGCTTTTCACCCCCTTCCCAGCGCGATTCAAGACATCGGTGTAGATCATCGTGATCTTCACGTCCTCGTGCCCGAGCAGTTCCTCAACGGTGCCTATGTCGTAACCTGCCTCCAACAGATGCCTCGCCAAGGAATGGCGAAACGTACCTCCAGAAACAACATCGAACAGCCATGTGTAGAAGATAGCAGAGTCCGACACCACGTCAAGTGCGGATTTCCCCTTTATGAGCAAATCAAGCCGCGCTGCGAAGTAACTCGGGGACAAATCCTAACGCGAAAAAGCCAGTTTGCCCATCCGCAACATACGGTGTCATCCTGAAAGAATGCTGCGTTGACCTCCGTGCGTATACGACGTGAAATCCTTAAGGCCGGGAGATGCAGTAGAACTCGGTGGACGCGGCCGGTTCGTCGAAAGAGTACGTCTCTTGAAGCCAGGTGGCGGCCACGTTTCCGAGGAGCTGCCATGGCGAGGGGCTGCTGAGATCGGAGGCGCGAAAGATCATGTAATCGAGGTTCGGAGAGGAACTCCATTCGAGAGTCACCTGCCCGTCCCTCGAGGTGATCCTTCTTATCTCAAACCTCTCGTAGTGGTATCCCATATCAACAATCCCCGAATCGGGGTCGCTCGTCAGAGACGTGGTCTTGTGGTCCAGCCCCAGGTTCTCCGCCGGATCGCTTCCCTTGTCCACGCACGGGCTATCTGAATCGAGATAGAAGCTCCCGAGCGGCCCGGCCTCAAAGAGCGGGTTTCCGCTAAGGTTGCCCTCTCCGGGAAACCCACCGCCAACGTTAGAGAACCTTGCCTCGACGGAGCCACCCTCTTCAATCAGCTCGCCGAAAGCGTTTCCCCAGACGATGGAGTTCACAATTTTGAGGGAAGCGCCTTGTCGGGACTCTCCTCCCCTCCACCCGTTTGTCGCAATAGTGCTGTTGTGAACTTCCACGTCCGAGATCCAGCCACAGGACACCCCCACCGGGTTTTGTGTCAAAAGACAATTCCGAATGGTCGCAGCACACCCCCCGTCACAGGAAATTCCCGCCGAGCCCTGGCTGCTGATAAAGCAATCGGAGATCGCCCCGTTTCCTCCCTCGATCATAATCCCCGCTCCGAAGTTGTACAGCATGTGGCATCGCCGGATCGAAGGATTCCCGTTGAAGGAGTAAATGCCGTTCTGTCCACATTCCAGAATGTAGCAGTCGCGTATCGTGGCCTCGGAGAAAAAGCAAGCGATGGCATCGTCCCCGCCAGCAATAATGAAGTTCTCCACAGATGACTGCCCCAGCATATAAAACCCGGTATCCCCAAAAGCCACGATCCTCGACGGAGGACCTGGAGAGCCGCGAACTTCAGCCCCGTGGCACAGGAACAGCCGACTCTCATAATATGTTCCGGGGGCGACGTTCACCAGCACCTTGTCACTGCCGGGAGAGGCCGTCGGGTCCTCGTCAGGATAAGCGCCCATGTGCACGTTTCCTTCCCCGGCGTTGAGGCAGGGCGAGCCGATGCCCAAACGATAGCTATAGACCGACAGAGCCGACTTGATCCTGCTTAAAGGATTGTCCCTCGTCCCCTCTTGCTGGCCGACATGAGCGACGTCAACATACAACTGGTTGTCCGAATCGTTAAATGATCCCCACGCCACAAACGCGGGATTCACCGATAGGTTTCCGTTTTCTCCCGCGAAATCAGCATCGTGAATGTTGCAGTAGCTGACCGAGGTCCCATCGCTAATTCCTTCCAGGTCATCCCAGTTGTCCCAGAGAATGCAGTTCGACAGGACCGGATCGGAGTCGGAGGAGAAAACGCCATAGCCGTTTGCGGAGAAGGTACAATTAGAAATCGTTGGCGCTGACGAGTCCAGGCATTGCACGCCATAACGCGGGTTCTGGGCAATCACGCAGCGGGTTACCGTCACTGACGAAGATTCCAGCAGGACCCCGCAATACGCATTCCGCCAGATGACACAATCGGTGATCGTCGGGGAAGTGCCGCTGCACCTGATGCCATAATAGCCCCCCGTGATGGTGAATCCGCTGAGCGTCACGTTGTCCTTTCCATCCACAGTCGCGGACGGGAAAGACTCGCTGAGACTTCGAATGACGGTCTCGTCCGCGCCCGCTCCAATAACATCCACCCCTTCTTTCAAAACAATGTTCTCAACGTATTCCCCGGGCTGTACCTGCACGACGTCTCCATCACTCGCATCGGCAATTGCCGCCTGGATCGTCGAGTACTCCTCTCCCGGCCCGACCATTAACGTCACCGCTTGAGCGATGCCACATGCGCACATCCAAACAAAGACGACAAGAACGATCACTCGCCTCATCCAGAACTCTCCTTTTTGGTTTTGAGCGAAGACTCTGCTGCGGTCTCCTTTTCTCACAGGAATCTGCCATTGCGTAACAAGCTTGAAGCGCCTTTCTGATGCTGGCTTCCGCTCCAAAGAGATGATAGCTCCGTCGGGACGGACGTTCAAGCTCGCTTTTCGGCTTGACTCGTTGCCCTGGCACTCGATAAGGTTCCCTCGGTTCTTCTTCACCTGATGAGCCGAGGGTCGTGCTCACAATCGGCGCCCACAGACAGGAGGAGGGAGCTCATGAAGTGCACCTCATGCGGAGAGGCGATTCGGCCCGGGGAGACGGAATGTCCTCACTGCGGGAATTCAATGGCGGAATCAGACACCGCGCCCCCGCAAGATGTCACCCCCTCCAGGCTACCATCTCAGAGTGAGGAACTGGAGGAACTTCTCCGCCACAAGCCATCGGCGACCGGGGTAGGCGGACGTCTCGTAATGATGCTCATTTTCGGTCTTATGCTCGTCGGTCTCATCGTTTTCTTCTTCATAGTGAGCACAATAAGGGGCGACGCACCCCCCATTTTTCAGATTCTCTTCGCTATGTTCGGGTTGGGCGGTCTGGCCATGGTGGTAGGGGGCATTCGGGGGTTGGTGAAGCTGAGCAGATCGCCGCTTTTGCGCCTCCCGGCGGTCGTGGTTGGAAAGCGGCACAAGACTTCCGGCGGTAGGTATTCACAAGAGGTGTGCCTTCTGACCATACAAACCGAAGATGGCAATACCAGAGAGCACGCGGTCAGTGATACTCTCTTCGCAGAAGTTGAAGAGGGAGACACCGGCGTCGCGTACCTCAAAGGCGGATTCCTCCTTGACTTCAAAAGGGTGCGAGTCCCGAAGGCCTGAACTACGGCTTGCCCGGTGTTCTGCCGCGGTGCGGAGCAGCAGCAAAGCAATCCCTTTGATTTGCCAAATCCCACGAGAATCGGTTATAACTCGGACGGGAAATTCGCCGGAAACGCAGTGGTTATCTGCCCTTGAGGCAAAGCATCAACCTGTACTGCCAGTACAAACCGAAAAGGGTCTTCAAGATGAACAGATCAAGTTTACGAATGTGCGGGGCGGCTTTGACGATCGCTGTACTTCTTTTTGCCCATCAGACGAATGCGGCGAGGGGCGACAGGCGCGGTGTCGTATCGGGTGAGCTGAAGAAATGGCATACGGTCGCGATCAGCTTCCGCGGCCCGAAGGCAACTGAAATGGACAACTCCCCGAACGCATTTCTCGATTATCGCCTCCAGGTGATCTTCACCGGTCCAAGCGGGCAAAGATACAATGTCCCCGGCTTCTTCGATGGCGACGGCGAAGGAGGCGGAACCGGGAACGTCTGGAGAGTGCGTTTTACGCCCGATGACGCTGGCAAGTGGAGATACAGGGCTTCGTTCCGTACCGGCGGCAATGTCGCCGTCAGTCTCAAGCCAGATGCTGGCAAACCCACCCATTTCGACGGCGCCACCGGCTCTTTCACCGTTGCCGAACGCGATCCAAACGCTCCGGGTTTCCTCAAGTGGGGACGGCTGGAGTATGTCGGCGGGCACTACCTCAAGTTCCGCAACGGATCGTACTGGATCAAGGGAGGCGCGGATTGTCCGGAGAACCTACTTGCTTACAAAGGATTCGACAACACACCTGAAGGTCGCCACGAATATGCATCGCACGTTGCAGACTGGAAACCCGGCGACCCTGACTGGGGAAACGGCGCAGGCAGGGGCATCATTGGTGCACTAAACTATCTGTCGTCAAGACACGTCAACTCGATCTACTTTCTCCCGATGAACATTGGCGGCGACGGCAAAGATGCCTGGCCGTTCGTCGGGCCAATTGATCCGAACGGAAGCCCTTCAAACGATAATCTGCATTACGACATCAGCAAACTTCGGCAGTGGGAGATCGTCTTCGATCACGCTGAAAGGAAGGGGATATTCCTGCATTTCGTTTTGAACGAGGCGGAGGAGCCGAACAAACGAGAACTGGACGACGCAAAGCTGGGTACGGAGCGGAAGCTTTTCTATCGCGAGATGATCGCTCGCTTCGGCCATCACAACGCCCTCCAGTGGAACATCTCCGAGGAATATGATTTGGGTCTCAACCTCGGTCCCGGCCGGGTGAAAGAATTCGCGGAGTACATCAAGGCTGTTGCCCCGTACGATCACCCGATCACCGTCCACCATATGGGCAAAAATCCCGAGCCCGCCTGGCTGCCATTCCTCGGTGACAAGCGGTTCAGCATCACCTCGTTCCAATACTATAAGGAGATTGCTGGGAAAGGACGCGAAGTCGAGAAGTGGCGAAGAAAGACAGCCGACGCCGGTCGTCCTCTTCCCATCTGCCTGGACGAGGTTCGTTGGACGACACCAGACAACCTCGTTGCTCAACGCAAAGACCTCGTCTGGCCAACCCTCCTTTCCGGCGGGCATATCGAGCATTTTCTACACCAGCGGCTGGATACCGAAGATTTCCGGCAATACGAAGACTTGTGGCTCTGGACATGGTACGCACGCAAGTTCATGGAAGAAAATCTTCCCTTCTGGGAGATGGGACCGCACGACGAACTGCTCAGCGGTCCGGCGGCTTCCGACCCAGGAAGCCAGGTGTTCGCAAAGCCCGGCGAAGTCTATGCCGTCTATCTATCCGATGCCAGCAAGAGGGCTTCTCTCGACCTGCGCACGCCGACGGTGAAATTCGTGAAACGCTGGTACAATCCACGCACCGGGAAGTTTGAAGGAACAAAAACCATAGTCACGGCAAAAAAACAGGCTGATCTCGGCAGGCCACCAGGCTCGCCGTCGGAGGACTGGGTTGTGCTGATCAAGCGGGTTGACTGATTGCAACGCGAGGGCGTTGTTTCATGCGCCCGCGTTGCCTCGAAAATCTGCCTTGCGGTGAGTTCAAAATCGCCAATCACTGTTCGTCACAGCCCCTTGAGCAGGAAATCCCCGGTGTTGCACAAGGAAAGGAGAAATGATGAAGAATAAACCCCAATATGCTCGTGTTCAATACCGGTCCTTTGTGAGCCGGCTACTTGGCTTCACGATTTGCCTTACCACACTGAGTCTTTCACTGCCCCCGGTGTACGGCGAGGAGAAAATCCTTCAAGCCAGTCCGGAAGCGGTGAAGTGGTTTGAGGACGCGAAGTTCGGGATGTTCGTTCACTGGGGACTTTATACCCTGCGGGGAACGGACGAAAGGCATCCCCGCAATTTCAATCCGGCGGAGTTCAACGCCCGCGAATGGATCAGCATGGCGAAGAAGGCAGGGATTCGCTATATCACCATCACCTCAAAGCATCACGAGGGTTTTTGTCTGTTCGATTCCAAGCTCACCGATTTCGACATCGCGGATGCGTCGCCCTTCAAGCGAGATGTGCTGAAGGAGCTTGCGGCTGAATGCCATAAGCAAGGTGTGAAGCCCTTCTTCTATTACTCCCAGCTTGACCGGCATCATCCCGATTACAGGCCCGACGATAAGAAAGCCTGGGCGCGCTACAAAGCATACTACATTGGGCAAATTCGCGAGCTGTGCACGAATTATGGCGAGATCGGCGGATTGTGGTTTGACGGCTGGTGGGCAAATCCAAAAGCCGACTGGGGGCACGATGAGTTGTACAACATGATTCACACCCTCCAGCCCAAAGCCATCATTGGAAACAATCACCACCGCAAGCCTTTCCCCGGTGAGGATTTTCAAATGTTCGAGCAGGACCTCCCCGGAGAGAATACCGCCGGATTCAATAAGGCTGCGATTTTTGACTTGCCGCTTGAGACGTGCCGCACGATCAATAATCACTGGGGATATGCCAAGGACGATCACAACCACAAATCAACGGAGCAGCTCATTCGCTACCTCGTGCAAGTGGTCGGGCGAGGCGCGAACCTGCTGCTCAACACCGGCCCCTTGCCCAACGGCAAGATACAGCCGGAGCATGTCGAACGCTACCTCGGCATTGGAAAATGGATCGCCAAGAACGGCGAAGCCATCTACGGAACTCGCAAAGGCCCCTACGAACCGTCACCCTGGGGCGTCTCCGTCTGGAAGGGCCAGAACGTCTATTTGCACATCCTCAACTGGCCCGGCGAGACACTCGAACTCGTCCCCTTTGGTTGCCGCGTGAAATCAGCAAGGCTTCTCCACGGTCGGCATCTGAAATTCTCCGCCGACGAGAAAACAGTCAAAATATCCCTCCCCGCTTCGGCAAAGAACCCCGTGGACGTGATCGTCGTCCTCACCGTCGAGGGAGACCTCAGCAGAGCGAAGCTTCAGCCTCCAGGATGAGAATAGGCGGAGGATTTCAGTGCCCGTCCCATGTGAATCCCGTGCGCTATCTTTATTCGCTTACCGCGCCTTCTCCCTCTTCGGATAAGACCCGATTCGGATGTTTCGGAAAGAGAGGTCGGTCGTCGGATCGTGCCCCTGGAGGCTAATCGTCCCCGCCTCAAGGCGACAATTCCTTCTGGCGTCACTGCCTCGGGGACGGATGTCGGTGTACTCGCTGACCATGTATCCGTTCACCCAGACCGCCATGTGATTTCCGTGTGCGACGATCGTCTTCGTGAACCACTCCTTGTCACTGGAGATAACCTTCCTTGCCGGGGCATAGAAGTAAATGCCGCCCGTGCCGAAGTCCACCGGCTTGGTGCGGTCGTTTCCCTGCCACTGATTGCGAATCTGCGACTCATAGCCCGACCAGAATTTTCCCTTATCGCCCCGGAAGAAAACGCCGCTGTTGAGCTGCCTGCCGTTCGAGATGATGTCCAGTTGCAGGACGAAATCATCCCACACACCCGTTGTCTCAATCTGGCCATTCCCGTCCTTGATATTCAACCATCCCTCCGGCGTCACCGCGAACTTCGATCTGCGTCCGGGGATGATGCTCCAACCAGTGAGGTCTTTTCCGTTGAAAATGGACTTCAGCCCAAGAGGCTTAAGGCGGACGTCCCGAACCTCCATCTTCATATCCGCGTAATGATACTGGACGCCAATCACGCCCCGGCGATGCCGACCGTCACGCCCGTCCACGACCTTGTGGCCGTTGAGGGTCACGGTCATGTGCTCGCCGTTCGCCACAATCTCCACGTCCTGCCACTTCTCGACGTTGGTGACTAACTTGCCGTCGGGATGCTGCGCCTTCATGACGCCATAAACGCTGCCCGTAGGATTATTCTCGTCTTCGTCCCAGATTTGCATCTCGTATCCCGTGATCCACGGCTGCGGGCCCTTATCCGCGCGGAAGAAGATGCCGCTGTTGCCATTGGCGCTGATGCGGTATTGGAGCTTCAGAATGAAGTCGGTGAATTCTGTGGTTGTCCCGATCCATCCGTCAGTGCCTGTATCGCACATCAGAACGCCATCCTTTGCCTCCCACTTGCATTCACCGTGCGTCTCCCATCCGAAAAGCGTCTCCCCATCGAATAGCAGAATCCATCCCCCCGAGATCTCTCCCTTCGACAGCTTGTTCAGCTCACCTGCTGGAAAATTGGCGCACACCCCAGCCAGAGTCACAACCATTGCCAGTGAAAAAACGACAGAGAATGTCCTGGTCATGTCATCGCCCTCCAGTTTTGTTTGTCAGCCAACATTTCATGAATTCGGAACAGGCAGTCCAGTTCAGCCCTGATCCTCCATCCAATCTTCGAGCGTCTCCGGCTTCTTCTTTGGTTTCTCCCAGACGGTCTCCTCACCCCGTGTCCGCATGGAGGCGATTTTGTGTTTGGGGAAGCCGTCGGGAAGATGATCGAGCTCCACGTCCGATGCAAGGTACACAAGGATCGTCTCCCCGGCACAGATTTCGTCCCAGTCCTTCAGGCACATGCAGGTCACCCTCTTCCCGTTCACGAACAGCCCATTTGTGCTTTTGAGGTCCGTCACCTCATACTCATCCCCCACCAGCTTGATCTGGAAATGGACCTTCGAGGCTTTCTCGTCGAGAATCTGGACTGGATTATGCGGGGCGCGACCGCACGTAACCGCCCCTCGGCCGAGCCGATAGACCTCCCCTGCTTTCGGACCGTTCTTGAAAATCAACAAAGGCATCTTTTTTCCTCCCCAGTAAGCTGCCGGTGCCAGCCCGGCGGAACATTCTCCTCTTCATCAGTCGGGAAAAGAGGTTACGACCCAGCGTTTGCTGCCGTCAACCTCTTATCTTCTCCCCACGGTAAACACCCCACCGCGGACCTTCCCATGCTCCTCCAACAACCTTCAGTGCGCGGATCGGCTGAGAAAAAGACGTTCACGCGCCCGACCCTGGCTCCAACCGAAGCACCGATGAATGAAGCTGGCGCCTCAGCGTCCTCATCGTCCTCGGAACAGCGGTCTTCGGGTCCTCCCTGTCTTCGTACTCCAGCGAGAGGTATCCGCGATAACCGGCATCCCGCATGATCTCAATGATCCGTTTGAAATCGGCGGGCTTTCCGCCAACCCTGGTCTTGACGTGTGTCGTAACCGCATATGGCGCCATAGTGGCGATGTCCCCATACGGATCAGCCGTGCGGAAATTGCCCGTATCCAGGTTCACGCCATACCATTTCGACTTCACGCCTTGCACGATGGGAAGCATCTCCTTCGGGCTGGCGGTGATCCCACCGTGATTCTCCATGGCCAGGAATACGCCCTTTTTGCCAGAATACTCGCAGCATTCCTCGATACACTCAATCGTCCACTTCTGCGCCTGCTCGAGAGAAGCGCCCTTCGGGACATTCCCCCCGAAAACCCGAATGCACGGTGCGCCCAGGGCTGCTGAGTAGTCCACCCACTGCTTGATCTGCGCTACATTCTTCTCACGAGTCGCCCCCGGCGGATGGCAGAAGTGGTTGCCAACCGCAGTCCCGGAAATGTCCAGCCCCAGGAGAAACGCTTTATGTTTCAAATGGTTTAGGTATTCCGGGGTGATCTCGCCCGGGAAATAGTACGCCGTCAGCTCCACTCCATCCAGACCGATTTCCGCGGCGATCTCCATAAAATCATCGAGCGTCATCGTCTTGTTCTTTCCAGAAAGAAACTGCCGGTACGAATACGCACAGCAGCTCAGCTTCAACCGACTCCCGCCCTTCCGAACAATCGGTTCGATGGACTCGCCTGTGCGCGGCGCGAAAGCCGATGCCGCGGTTCCCGCGGCGATCAACGCCCCACTCCGGAAAAATTCCCGTCTGCTTTGATTCTTCGACATGCTTTCCCTCCCAATCATCATTGCCACCAACCCCGCCTGCGGCAGGGCAAAATCACTCAATCATTACCGGACTATAGCTCATGTGCGCACGGACTTCAAGCTTCCACTAAAAACCTGGCCAACGGACGACAGTTAGCACTTCCCGGCGTCAAATCCACACCCCATGCGTGAAATCCGCGCGTCCGCTCCGGCATGCCCCCACATTTCGTTTTCTGCACATTGTCGCCTCATTCCCCTTATCCGCTGCCGCGCAATGGATTGGGCGAAGAACTCCTTTCAGGCCGCCGATCATATCCCCAAACTCATCTGGCACGTCTGATGCAACTCTTCAACCTGACACGGCCTTCAGGGGCGAGAGAGGGTACCGGGGAAGACCTGCCTGGCCTTCCAATCCAACAGAAAGGTGGTGATCACGTCCATGGCCGGAAGAAGAACCTATTACTGAGCTTCCCCACGAGGCCAAGCTTTCGCGTAGCTTGACCGTCACCTTGCGGGAAGCCAACTCTGAAAGGAGGTGACGGACCATGTTCCGCCGAAAGAAGCGATCCGGTTTCACACTCATCGAGCTCCTTGTTGTCATCGCGATCATCTCCATCCTTGCCGGAATGCTCCTGCCCTCTCTCCAGAGAGCCAGGGAGATGGCCAAGCGAACCAAATGCGGCAACAACCTCAGACAGATCGCTCTCGCCATCTCCATGTACGCCTCCAGCTTCGCAGGCTCCTACCCCACCAGTGCTTCTGGCAAAGGCACGACCAGTTACGAAGACCTCGGAATCCTCTATCCACATTTTCTCTCCGACCTCGACGTCTTTGCCTGCCCCAGTTCCGGCGACAAGATGCCCAGGCCAACCAGCTCCGATGACAACGCCAAACCCTTCCGAAAGGAGCGCGAACGCAACAACGTCAGCTACTCCTACGGCCTCAACAAGTTCGCCGACAACAAAGCGTGGACCGAATCCGCAGCCGGTTCCACTGTTCGCATCCTCTGCGACCGCACCTACAAGGAGCTAACAGCGCAGTCCAACCACAAGACCGATGGCCGCATGGTCGCCTACGCGGACGGGCACATCGAGTGGGTCGCCGGAAAGACTCCCCTCGATCACGATCCCTATAACCCCAACCCGAAGTACCGTGGATGGGAAGGTTGGTGGGACGAACGAGACTGATCAGAGAACGAGAAGGAATGGGGCAACAACCACGAATGGCGCCGGTCTTCCCCCCGCCCGGCGCCATTCCCCTTGCGCCTGAGGAGAGCCCCACCGGCGCACCAGCCCTCGTCCCGGGGGCCCTCCTGTTCACCCAGCCCCGCATAGACCCGACAAACACCACACAGACATCCTGACGATCCTGTCATCCTGTCAAAAAACAAGAAGCCACCCACACGCGGCGACCGGGACTATTTCATTGACATAACGTCATAATTCTGATATAATCCTACCCAAATGAAAACACCCCACCGTTTCCCAACTGCAACTCGCCACCGCGGCGCCTTTCGCGGCTGCCCCGCCATGCTCTGCTCCGTCGCCCTCTCCGTTTCCATCCTTCTCCTCTGCCACCCATCCGCCCCTCCCCTCGCCGAGCCGGGCGTCTCTACCCTTCACATCCCCATTTTCCTCACCCCACTTTTCCCAACCCCTCCAGTATTTTCGAGAAACGCCCGATTTGCCACTAACCTCCTCTCCCGACGTTCCTTATCTTCGATTCACTTTGCACCAAAACACCCGAAAAAGTTGGGATTTTCGCCCTCCCCCTTTTTTTATAAGAACGCCAGTGCTGCCGGGGCGCCTTCGACGCCTCATCTCGGCCCCCCTCCGTCCCCTGAGTCCTCCTGCCTCATCTTCCTGCGAACCCCAGGCCGCCTCCGCCCTCAAAGCTCCTCCGATCCACCATCCCGGCGAGACCCAATGCGCCTTCCCGCTGTGGCTGTATTTTCCTGGCATGGCCGACGGCATTCACGCCCTGCCTTCACACCAATCATCCTGGCGTCACAAAATGCCAGGCCTTCCGACTGCCGGGCTTCAGCCGGCATCCACCTTAGACACGGGCTTCAGTCCGTGGTCACCAATGGTCCTCAGCTTCCTCCCGAGCCGGCTTCAGCCGGGCTTCTCGAACAAAGGATTCATCCAGACCGTCCCCCTTTTACGCAGCCACACCCGGCCTTCCGAGCGCGTCTGTATTTCCGCGGCATGGCAGGTGGTATTTACGCATCGCCTCCACAGCAAGCACCTGGGCCTCGCAAAAGGACAGACTTTTCGACTGCCGGGCTTCAGCCGGCATCCACCTTAGACACGGGCTTCAGTCCGTGGTCGTCAACGGTCCTCAGCTTCCTCCCGAGCCGGCTTCAGCCGGGCTTCTCGAACAAAGGATTCATCCAGACCGTCCCCCTCACACAGCCGTATCCGCTTCCCCCTCCACCTTGCCCCGCCGCCCTGCATTTGCTATATTCACATCGAACAATCCCACGAAAGAGGGCTTTGAAATGAATGGGGCAGATCGGTTCAAGAATCGTGAGGAATTGCTCCGAGCCCGTATTGAGAATATGCGGCGGGAAAGGGCATGGCTGAAGTTTCAGCGTTTCTGCGTGGAACTCCTTCCGCACCAGGGCTACCGCCGGGTCAGGCACGGCCCACCCGAGGGAGATGGTGGCGCCGACGGCGTGGCTGTGCGTCCTGATCTCCAGCCCTGCTTTGCGTCCGTGTCCTTCAGGTGGTCTCCTGCCAAGCTAATCGAGGACGTCACGCAGTGGACGAACGAGCACACAGGTGAGCGGGCCGATGTCGTCGTCTTCATGGTGTGGCACAATCCCCGCCAGAAGACGATCTCGAACCTGGCCCGGGAGGTTCAGAGCCGCTTCGGTCTGAAGCTTGAGGTCATCAATGAATCCACCATTCTCGCAACGGCTACGCGCGAGGAGGCTTGGAGGTGGACCTGCGCTTGCCTGGGGATCCCGCACGAGGGTGAGCTTGATCCACAAAGGGCTGCCGAGTTGCGCGCGAAATACTCCGAATGGCTCATCCGCAATTACGGCAACATTGACTTCGCCGGGTTCCTCCCCGGCGTCGTCCCTTATGGTAAGCCCCTCTTCCTGCCCCTCGAGGAAATCTTCGTTTCCCTCAAAGTCCGCGAGACCTTCGAGCGAACCATTCCCAAAGCGGAACTCGAAGCAGAGAAGGAGCTGCCCCCGCAAGAAGCACAACCGGCCGGCCGGCCACAAGACTTCGATGTTGACTTCGAAGAACTCTACGGACGCGAAAGAAAGCGTGAAGAAGCCCGCATCCTCGATGTCGGCGAAGCCCTCGCGAATAATCCCAAGGCCGTCATCCTCGGCGATCCGGGCGCCGGCAAGAGCACCCTTCTCAAGTACATCGCCCTTGCCTATGCGAGGCGGTCCGAAGCCGTCAGAGAGCGCCTCGGCCTCTCCGAAGACCGAACGCCCATCCTCGTCTCCGTCGCTGCCTTCTCCGAGAGCTACAAGCAACACAAGACCGGACTTCTGCCCTTCATCCAGAAGGACGTCACAAACGCCGGGCTTGATCCCGACACGGCCCAGGTTCTTAGCAATGACATCGAGGCCGGCCGCGCCGTCATCCTCTTCGACGGCCTCGATGAGGTTCTTACAATCTCGATGCGTCTCCAGATAGTCAGGCAAATCCAGGGCTTCATCGCCGCCCACCCTAAGAACCGCTACATCGCCTCCTGCCGCACCTTCGCGTACAGCATCGTCCCCATCGGCCCCGATTTCACCGAGGTGACCCTTGAGCCCTTCGACGATCCCGCCATCGAATCATTTTCAGAGAAATGGTCCATCGCCCTCGAGAAATTCAGTAGAGGCGACTCGCCGGACGCACTGCAGAGAGCTGAATCCGAGGCGCGGAACCTCCATCAAGCAATCCTTAGCAAGCCAGGCGTGAGGAGCCTAGCGAGAAATCCCCTCATGCTGACCATTCTCTCCCTGATTCACAGGCAGGGGAAGAAGATGCCGAGCCGGCGGATTGAACTCTACGCCCTCTGCACAAAAACCCTTATCGAATCCTGGTGCCTTACAAGGGACATTGCCGGCGTTCCCGCTGGCCAGGCGCTCGACGAGCGCGACACTCTCGATGTCCTCTGCCCCGTCGCCTTCCGAATGCACTGCGATTATCCCTCCGGCGTCATCCCCGGCAAAGAGCTCCGAAAGCTCGTCATCAAAGCCATGGTGGACGTCCGAGGCATGGACGAGCGCGGGGCCGAGCGCGAAGCCGAATCTCTCCTAAATGTGGTCCAGAAGCAGAGCGGCCTCATCGCCAGACGCGGCGCCGACACCTATAGCTTTCTCCACATGACATTTCAAGAGTATCTCGCGGGACGGTACGTCGCCAGCCAACGTGCCGCAATCTGGAAGCGCCTCCGCCCCGTCCTCCATCATCCCCGTTGGCGAGAGGTCGTGCTTCTGACCGCTGGCTGCCTGGGCATCCTCATGGAGGACCGCGAAAGCTGCGAACGCCTCGTCAGCCAAATCCGAACCGCTGGCTCGCCCCTCGAGGAAACCATCCACAGGGACATACTCCTCTCCCTGGAATGCCTTTGCGACAACCTCAAAATCTCGCCTGGCGTCGAGCTGCCGATCGCCCAAGACGCTCTCGAGCGTCTGAACGCTACCAGGTCCACAGCCTTCCTGCACCGACTCTCGACCCTGCTGGCGCATCAGCCAGCAGGCCCTCTCCGCGCACTGGTTCTGCGCGTAGTCATCGGCGGCCTGCAGCACCCGCTCGCCTCCGTCCGTTGGGCCGCAGGCCTCACGCTGTCAAGGGTGACTCAAGCGGGCGATCAGGCGGCTGAAGCCGTGCTGGACGCGCTCTCACGCTCATCGCATCAGGCCCGCTCGGCGGCGATCGCCGCTCTTGGGAGGTTCCCTTGGACGAGCGCGCCCCTCATTCGCTACATGAAGGATTCCCTCAAGGACCCCGAGAGCTCAGTCCGCTCTGCTGCTGCTGCCGCACTCGGAAAGCTCGCGACGCACTCGCGCCAGGCCCTTCAGTGGTTGCAGGACGCGCTAACGGACGGGTCGGGCTACGTGCGATCAGCGGCCGTGGCCGCGCTTGCGAAGCCGGGCCCTGCCTCCCGCCCGGTCCTGCAGCTCCTCCGTCGCAGCCTTGACGACCCAAACCCGCGTGTCCGAGCCGCCGCAGCCTCCGGCCTGGGAAGGTGGGCTCGCAGCGTCTCGCCGGCGGGCGACCCGCTGCCCCAGCGCCTCACCGATCCGGACGCCCGCGTCCGCTGCGCCGCGATGATCGCGGTGGCCAGATCGCGCCGGCCCCCCCCGGCGGTGACCCGTGCGCTGCTGGAGAGCCTGAGGGACAGCAATCACGCGGTCCGCGCCTCCGCGGCCGTGGCTCTCGGGCTCCTGGGTGACGGCAGTCCTGAGACCGTTGGAGCTCTGGAGGCCCGCCTGCAGGACACGAATGCCACGGTTCGTTGCGATGCGGCGGTGGCTCTTGCCAGGCTTGGGGCCGCCACGCCAGCCGGCGTCGAGCGCCTGCGCGAAGCGCTCAAAGACCCCAACCCCAATGTCCGGTCCGCCGTCATCACTGCCCTGGCCAGGCTAGCGAGAAACGGACAGGACGTCATACAATGGTTAGGCCCAAGCCTCGCTCAGCAAGACCCTCCATCTCGCTCGGCCGCGATCGCGGCGTTCGGCAGCTGGGTACCCCGGAGCCCCGAGGTTACCCAGTGGCTCACCGGGACCCTAGAGCACCCGCAACCGTGCCTCCGCTGCGCGGCAGCCGCCGCGCTCAACAAGCGCGGCCACGCCGGCCCGGAGGTTCTGGGATGCCTTCGGGAGGGACACGATGATCCCGACTGGGGGGTCCGAAATCTCGCCGCCCTGGCAGAGATTATCACCGACGAGACGCGCCCCGGGGCCCTGGTCGCCCTCCGCCGTTCGTTCAAGGAGGACACCGTCTGTTGGGTCGCCAACACGGCCTACGAGGCTCTGCTGCGCATCGCGGCGAAGATGGACACGGAGAAGTATGGGGAGCCGGTACCGTGCGAATGAGGATGAGCGTCCCGCCCGACCGGGGCAACCAAATCCTGCCCATCCTGTTATCTTGTCAAAAAAACGGCCGGTGTTCAAAGTTGGAAAAGGACTTTGCCGGTTTGGCCGGACATGAAGAGGTCGAAGGCTTCCTGGGCGGCGTCGAGCCGGAAGCGGTGGGTAATGATTCGAGAGAGGGGCAGTCCGCTCTGGACGAGCTTGACCATTTCGGGGTACTCGTCCAGGGCGAAGTACCACGAGCCGATGAGGGTCAGCTCCCTGCGGATGAACTGCTCGCTGGGCGAGATCGGAATCGTCCCCGCATTCTCGCCCACGAAGGCGATCTTCCCGCCCCGCCCGACGCATGCAACCGCAGCCGATTCGGCGTCCGCATTGCCGGAGCAGTCAAGCGCAATGTCAGCACCTTCTCCCTCGGTGTACTCCATCACCGCCTGGACGAGGTCGCCTTTCGACGCATCAACCACGACGTCGGCGCCGAGCTCCTTCCCCAGCTCGATCCTATCGGGATGCACCTCGAAAGCGATGACCCGCGCCCCCTCCCACTTGCACAGGAGCAAAGCGGAAAGGCCGATCGGTCCGAGGCCGAACAGCGCCACGGTATGCGAGCCGTTCACGCCGAGTCGCTTGATCGCCCGGTAGGGCGTCCCCAGGGCATCACCGAGGAGTGCTCCCACGTCGTAGGGAATGTCGTCGGGAAGCGGCAGCAGGCAGCGCTCGGGCAAAGCCGCGAACTCGTTGTGGTAGCCGTTCTGCCACTGCATGTTCCGGCACATGATCGCCCGACCGGACATGCACTCCGGGCAAGTCCCGCAGAACGCCCCCGAAAAAAGAACGACCCTCTGCCCGACCTGGACCTTAGTCGGCGAATCCACCTCGACGATCTCCCCGCACGCCTCGTGCCCGAAGTTGTACTTCGCCCCCTCCTCGTACATGCCGCGTTCGCTCCCGCAGATCGCAGAGACCTTGATCTGAACAACCGCCCAGTCGTCCTTCGGCTCGGGTTTTGGCCGCTCGACAATCTCAACCTTCCCCTCGCCAAGCATCTTCACACTCTTCATGGCTTAACTTCCTTGCTATCCACTGCGCGTCGACTACCGGAGTGTGCAAAGCTTGAAAGCCTCGCGAACGCGCGGTGGCGTTCACTGCGCATTTCGCCCTTTCAGGGCTTTGCCTCCCGTGTTGGCGCTTACCCCAGGGCGGTGCCCTGGGCTAAGGTATTCCGCCCCTTCGGGGCTTCGTCCCGGCTCGGTCGTTGCTGTGCCCCAACTCCAAGGGCGATTCAAGCCAACCCGTGCAGCAACAGGGCGCTACCCCATTTCGGCCTACAGCATCGGCGGGTCTCATCCATGTGCGTGCCTGAAAGCCCTGCAAGGGCGCCATAGCTCGGCCCAGGGCGGAGCCCTGGGAACGAATTCCGAGCCGAACATCCAAGCCCTGTAAGGGCGCAATAGGCACGGCGTGGCCGCAGAATGCAGTCACATCGAGCTACTCCAGCTCCTTGACGCCCTGGTAGATCGTGTTGAAGACCTCCTCGATCTGATCCACCTCCAGGCACGAGAAGGCGATCCGCACGTCCTCCTTGCCGATGGAAATCACGCCCAACCCGTACTTCGAGAGGAGGTGCTGCCGCAGCGCCTCCGCCTCGACCGTCTTCAACCGAATGCACATGAAGTACCCGGAATTGAACGGGTAGACCGAGAACGCCTCGTCGAACTTCGGGTCTTGCAAGACCTCTTTGATCTTCAGTGCCCTCGCCTTGAGCAGCTCGTACTTCTGCCTCTTCTCCTCGGGGAAGGAGGGCGATTCCAGAGCCTTGAGCACGATGGACTGCGACGGATGCGGGCTGTTCGAGACGTACGACCGGATCGCCCCCATGGTCTTCTTCTCCAGAGCCTCGAAGAGAGCCGGATCGTTCCTCTCGTCGCCCGGTCCGTAGGTCAGGAAGCCCGTCCGGAATCCCCAGACGAACTCTTCCTTCGTGGCGCCGTCCAGCTTGATCGCGAGTACTCGCTTGTGCAGGTTCGCCAGATAGCCGAACAGCGACTCCGTCAGCCTGCCATCCTCGTAGATCAGACCGAAGTACGCATCGTCGGTCACGGCTACGATGTTGCACCCTGCCTCAGCAGTCTTGCGAATCGCCTCCGCGATCCCCTCCGCTTCCTCGACCGTAGGCATGTAGCCCGTTGGATTGCTGGGGAAGTTCAGAAGAATGACCAGCTTCCCTTCCTCCTCGCCTTGCTCCGCGATGAGCTCTCCGAAGCCTTTCACGTTGAAGCCATCGCCGTCGTAGAAGGGGAAATTCTTGAGATCGGCGCCGAACCGCACCGCGTATACCAGGCGGTAGTTCCCCCACATCTTGTCCGGAATCACGATCACGTCCCCCTCGTCGAGGAACAGGTCGCCCACGAGAGCCAAACCGTGGCTGATGGCGCTGGTGACGATGGGCGTGCCAAAATCCTTGGTCAGCAGGCGGGGATTCTCGGCGAGCATCTTCTCCCGCCACTTCTTCCGCAGCTCCGGCTTGCCGAACGTGGAGTACGGAAAGATCTCCGCTGGCGTCAGGCCGCTGAAGTGGGCGTTGATGCAGGGAAGATACATCGGCGACCCGCCTTCGAGGGCGATTCCGATCGTCGCATTGAACTTATGAGCGCCCTTCTTCGCCTCCGCGCTCTGAGCCAGAATCCCCTTGGGAAAGAAAATCCTCTTCCCGAAAGTGGACAGCATCTCGAAGATGTGCCGATTACACTTTTGGATGGTTTGGTTCAGCTCTTCCGCCAGTGGATTCATCTTCCTCCTCCCAAAGAACCCGCCATTTTGATCGTTGCAGAGAAAAGACCGAGGGGCGCGATCTGTCGCCCTCGGTCAGGAATCGGGCGGTATGTTACCAACCCACCTCTCCCCCTGTCAAAGGATTCTTCGCCCGAGAGCACAAAAAGCTGTCGGTTGTGGATCTGTTGAGGTTTTGCTGAACGTCCGGCCGCGGTGTATCGGCATCCTGGGCAGGCCTGTTTGCTTTTGACTGTAATCACAAGATGCTGAAGCGGTCGTATTGGAAGGGACCTGAACGACACCTGTGGAAAAATGGGGAAAGGGGGCAGAATTCGAGCATTTTCGAGCATTCTGAGCAGGAAAAAATGCTCGATGGTGCGGTTGTGAACGGGCTTATGGGAGAAGAGACCGGGCCATGGAGTTGCGGAGTCGGGAGAAATGTCTGGCTGGGGACAAAAACTCGCGGCACCGGGGGCCGAGGCGGCGCCCCGCGGGGTGGGATTGTGGTTTCGCTGATAGTTCGTCATTTCAGCAATACCATAGCATAAAACCTTCCTTTTGTCAAGCGCCCGGCAAACAGGGTGTGGCTGCGTCTCCGTGGCACGTCGGTTGTCATTGCCCGCCTCTCCTCACAGTTGCCGCCTGAACTACTGCCGGGTTTTGGCCGGGCTTGTCGAGCAAAGGCCTGAGCCAAATTCTCGCGCGCGAATAGAGCGGCGGACTCTTTGGGGTTCTTTCGGGCGACGCGAACGGTGTCATTTATAGACTTTTTATGCACAAAAAGTGCCGTTTTTTAGACCACAATGCCTTGCTAATCAAGGGGAAACGCATCCCTCTTTAACCCCGAAAACTGGCGAAAATTCCAGTATTTTCCAGTACTTCCTCGACGAGAGGGCATACTGGAATGCCCTCATTATTCCGCGAACCGCAGAGGAGGCGCAGAACGCAGAGAAAGAGCAAGTGCAGCAGCTCGGCCAGCTCCCGGAGCCTCCTTCTTCAGGTTTTTGGTAAGATTGTGCCACATATTCTGTCAGTTGTCAACAAAAAAACGAGTTTTCAACGGGCGGCCGTGGGCTATGGTATTGCGTCCCTTCGGGGGCCTTTAGCGCGTTTCCGGTGCTTTATTGAAGGCGCCTCGTAGACCCATGCCCCGTAGGAGAACGTCAACCTCGCCGGGGGCAGGATTGAGAGCGGCCGTTGCTTTGGCGGTGAAAGCGAGGCTGTGCCACGAAAATACAGCCGGGGCAGCCAGAGAAGCGATTGGCGGGAGAAAAAAAGGGGTTGACAGATGGTTTCTATGTATGGCAGCGTTGTCTATCGAGTGTTCTATGGCGCCTTGTTGTTGGCGGGGCAACAGGCGGATAGGATTATCCGAGGCACCCGCCAGGGGGGCTACAAGTGCGAATCCGAGCCGACCTTTGTCACTTACGGTCAGGTCCTGCCTTTTTGTATGCCGAAACTGTTCCAGCCCAGGCGAGTCAAGCGGACCGCTGTGTCGGAAGACAGCTCACCGCCGTGGCCTCGGGGAGCGCTTCGAGAGCAGTGAGTGAAAAATAAACCATTAAGAGGAGGGGGTAGTGATGAGAACAATTGTTACTGCGATGAGCGTGGTGCTAATAACATGCGTTTGCCAGGAAGCTTTGGGTGCGACGTGGTACGTGGACGGCTCGGTGGCCGAGTCGGGCGACGGGACGACCTGGGGAACGGCGTTCCAGAAGATTCAGGAGGGGATTGACGCGGCATCTCATGGTGATACGGTTATCGTCGCTGAGGGGATCTACGAGCAGAACATCGAATTCAAAGGGAAGAACATAGTCCTCCGCAGCAGCGATCCCACGAACCCAACAGTGGTCGAGAACACCGTCATTGACGGGAACCAAGCTGGCCCCGTCATCACCTTCGCGGGAACCGAAGATGAAACGTGCGTGCTTGCGGGGTTCACAGTCCGAAATGGGAACGGCGAGTCGGGGGGTGGGGTCCAAGGCGGCACGCACGGAAAACGCCCCCGTGCAACGATCCGAAATAATGTGATCACCGAAAACCAGTCCGGTTATTATGGCGGTGGTGGCCTATCTCATTGCGATGGCATGATCGAAAACAACACAATCACCGACAACTCGGCCACCTTCGGCGGTGGGCTCAGCGGTTGCCGCGGGATGATCGAGAACAACACGATATCGCGCAATTCGGCCAGCGCACGGGGCGGCGGACTCTACTCATGCCTGACGGTCCAAAACAACACGGTCAGCGACAACTCCGCTGATGAAGACGGCGGCGGGTTGTGTGAATGCCACTGGATCGAGAAGAACACGATTACGGGCAACTCGGCGGGTAAGCGAGGCGGCGGACTGGCTCAGTGCTGGGGGCCAATTTACGGCAATACGATCGCGGGCAACTCGGCCCAAGAGGGGGGCGGGGTCTATGACTCCGGCGCCCCGTTCCTGAACAACAAGGTCTCCGGGAACTCGGCCAGTGAAGACGGTGGCGGGCTCGCCGGCTGCCATGGCACCTTACAGAACAACCTTATCGCCAGCAACTCAGCCCAGCGCGGGGGCGGGCTGGCTTACTGCGACGGCACAATCCAGAACAACACGATCGTGAATAACTCCGCGGCGGGCGCCAAGAGCGTCGGCGGCGGACTGGCTTTTTGCTACGGCGCGATCCGAAACTGCGTCGTGTGGGAGAACACGGCAGAAGGCTCGGGGAACCAGACTTACAAGTCGGACGGCGTGTCGTTCAGTTGCATTCAGGATTGGGCCGGCGGTGGTCCCGGTAACATCAGCGACAACCCTCTTTTTGCTGACACATCTGTTGATGATTATCACCTCCAGGAGGGCTCCCTGTGCATAGACGCGGGGGCGAACTATTACTGGTTCGTTTGGCCCCAACGGGATCTTGACAACAATTGTCGTCTCGGGGGCAAGGGCGTAGACATGGGATGCTACGAACGGGGAGCCTCTCCGGACTCCGACGGTGACCTCCTTTGCGACTCTGACGAGGAAGGGCTACGAACGGACCCGCTAAGTGATGACACCGACCGCGACGGCCTTCGCGACGGTCTGGAGCTCTTGCGTGGAAGCAACCCGCGCCAAAGCACCCCTGCCGTGGTCACGTATGTCACTTCAGATGGTCCCACGATCCAGGAAGCGCTCTGTCTGGCTGTGCCCGGGGATGAAATCGTTGTCACCCCTGGAACGTACCACGAGAACCTTCAGTTTGCCCGCACCGAGGTCATCCTCCGCAGCTCCGACCCTCAGAACCCGGATGTAGTCAGCTCGACGATAATTGATGGCAGGGCCTTGGGGCCGGTTGTCTCGTTCACGGGCGCCGAGAGCGAAGCGTGTCTTTTAGCGGGATTTACAATCCAAAATGGCCGCGCCGGCTCTGGAGCCGGAGTCTGCGGTGGCACCCCAGGGGTTATGTATATTTACACGCACGCCACAATCCGGAACAACACCATCAGCGGCAACTCAGCCGAGTACCTCGGCGGCGGCGGGGTGGCTTATTGCGCCGGCACGATCGAAAACAACACAATCACGGAAAACTCGGCTATTGGCGGAGGTAGCTGCGGGGGGGCGCTGTATTCCTGCTACGGCGTGATCCAGGACAACACGATCACCCGCAACTCGGCCCAGTACGCCGGCGGCGGGGCGGCCTACTGCGATGGGACAATTCGGAACAATGTAATCGCGGTCAACTCAGCCGAGCACGGCGGGGGGCTGCATGAATGTAATGGCACGATACAGAACAACGTGATCAGCGGCAACTTGGCCGAGGTATCCGGCGGCGGGTTACATCAGTGTGTGGGGGCGATGCGCGACAACACGATTACCCGCAACTCGGCTGAGAAGGGCGGCGGGCTTAGCTGGTGCAGCGGCACGATCCGCAACTGCATCATCTGGGCAAATACGGCCATGACTGGCCCTCAGCTGGCTTATTCCGGTCAACCGATGTATTCATGTATCCAAAACTGGGCGGCAGGCGCAAGAGGGAACATCGGCGACGATCCGCAGTTCCTTGACCCGGATGGACCGGACGACAATCCTGAAACTTATGGAGACAATGACTATCATCTGGCGGAGGCGTCGCCGTGTATTGATGCTGGCGGGAACGAGGAGTGGATGTGGGATGCCGCTGACATGGACGGCAATCCGCGTATCTTCCCTGTGAAGTCGAGGTTCTCCTGGAAGGTGGACATGGGGGCGTACGAGTATATCCCCGACGACTATCCGTTCACTGCATGTATAAGAGCGAACGGCGACGGGATTCAGGTTATCTGGACCAGCCACGCAGGAGACACCTTCACCGTCAGGTCGCGTGTTGACCTGTTGACCGGCGAGTGGATCGAGGAGGCCAGCGTGCCGTCTCGGGGGTTGACGACTTCCTGGACGCATACCGACATGGCGTCTATGTGCAAGTTCTATAGAATCGAGGTGAAGTGAGCGGCTGGCGGGGAATTGATTTTCACCGCGGAGAACGCAGAGGGCGCAGAGAGGACAATTTTTCAAGGACCAGGAAAGCGGACAGCGTTCGCCACAAAAATGAATGGGCGTTTCTTCGCTGTTGTTGTTTAGCGATGGCTCCCGAAAGCGCTCTTCGGGAGGATGCGCCTGTCTCCGTATCCCATTATGGCCATGCGACTTGCAGGCCATCCCTTTCCGAAGCTGACCCGAAACCCGTTGCAGGCAAAGCCTGCCTTTGGCTATAGTCTCCGACCGCATAGCTGACTGGAACTCGCGAAATACAGTCCCCACATCCTTATGGTCTGCGTGAACGGGAAATGGGGCAATATGGACGTCAGCGAGGCCGTGCGGTTGACGAACCAAATTCAGCCGAAGATCGTCGTGCCGATGCACTGGGGGATGTTCGCCCATAACACGATTGACCCGCAGGTTTTCCTCATGGCGGCGAGAGACGGTGAGATGAAAGCGAAGCGCCTCATCATGGAGCATATGGGGTGTTATGTGTGCTGGCCTGGGGCGGAAACGCTTGCCGCGCCAGGACAATGAAGCGATCGGGAGTGCTGCTGATGGATAAACGTCAAGAAAGAAAAGGTGCGGGCGTTCTGTGTGTAGCGCTCTGCTCTGCGTTGTGTTGTGCGTGTGTTGTCCCAGTCGAGGCTGCCGCTGCTGCTGAGGAGCCAGTCGCTCCAGCGGGGCAAATCCGAATTGTCGCAATCGGCTTTGTGCCGAAGAAATGGGATAAGGAAGCGAATCTTCGGACGCTTGTGGGGTTGATCGAGGAAGCGGCGAAGGGTAAGCCCGATCTTATCGTCACGCCGGAGGGAATTCTCGAGGGGTACGTGATAGATTCGGTCCGTAAAGCGGACGAGGAGAATCCGGGGAGCGCCGACAAGAAATTCCTCGATATTGCGGAGCCGCTGGACGGGAAATACGTCCGTGCTCTGCGACGGTTGGCGAAGCGGCTGGGGGTTTATCTGATCGTTGGGTTCGCTGAGCGAGTTCCGGGCGACCGCATCTACAACTCCGCGGCGCTGATCGGGCGTGATGGCAAGATCGTGGGCGTGTACCGTAAGAGCCGGACTGTCCACGAAAAATGGCGCCCTGACTTCTATCTTCGCGGCACGGAACGGCCTGTCTTCAAAACGGCTTTCGGCAAGGTGGGCATCCTGATCTGTTACGACCGCCACTTTCAGTATCTCGCGGATGAGCTGAAGAAGAACGGGGCACAGGTCATGTTCATTTCTTCCTACGGCACGTGGGGCGAGAAGAATGATCGAGAAATGCTGGAGCGAGCGAAAAAGACAGGACTACCTCTTCTTTTCGTCCACCCGAATCAATCGCTGCTGGTGGATGCGTCGGGCAAAATCGTTTTCAGTGGAACGCGGAAAGAGGAAACGTATATTTACCCCCTGACGATCCCTCTGAAGTGATGGGCCTCGTTCTGGCCTGCTCCGGCGTCGCTGAAGCCTTTGATCGAGAAGCCCGGCTGAAGCCGTCTCTCAAGAAAAAAATGTGGCGAACCTTCACCACCGACTGAAGCCGGTGGCCAAGGATGATGCCGGCTAAAGCCCGGCAACTCTCGGAGCTTTGTGCATTCGTCCGCCGCGTCTGGGTTTTGCGCCGGCCCCCCTGAATGCGAGATTTTGTTCCAAGAAACAGGTCAGAAGTGGCAACGGTTTGTCATCGTACTATCGAATATGTGTACTTAGTAGTCCGAGCCCCCGTAGATTTACCCAAGGGGGAGGGGTTTTGCTATAATGCTTGCGCCAGGCGGAAGGACGATGCTGCGGACCAGCGTCGGCACAGGAGTCACTCGTCCACAGAGCAAGGAGGAACTGTTGGGTAAGGTTTTAGCGGGAAAGCTGAGAAGCGGGCTGAAGAAGACCAGGGAGCGGTTGACCTCTGGGATTGTCAGAATCTTCACGGGCAGAGGGAAGATTGACGAGGAATTGCTGGAGGACCTCGAGGCGACTTTTCTCCAGACTGACATGGGCGTGAAAATGAGCACTCGCCTGATTGACACTGTCAGGGAACTTCATGAGACCGAAAAGGGTCTTGATAAGGAACTGCTTTTGCAGAGGCTTGAGGAGGAGGTTGCTGCGGGGCTCGGTTCGGAGTGTGTTCCTTTGAATGTTTCTCCGGTCGCTCCGACGGTGATCCTGGTGATTGGCGTGAATGGGACGGGAAAAACGACGACGATCGCGAAGCTGGCCAAGACGTTTGCTGATGAAGGGAAGAAGGTTCTCGTTGCGGCGAGCGATACGTTCAGGGCTGCGGCGATTGACCAGCTCGGGATTTTGGCTGAGCGGGCGGGGGCTTCAATTGTCAAGCATCAGTATGGGGCCGATGCGGCAGCGGTCGCTTATGATGCTGCTGAGGCCGCTACGGCAAGAGGGATGGACTTCTTGATCGTGGACACAGCAGGGAGGCTTCACACGAAAGTCAACCTCATGGAGGAGATTAAGAAAGTCCAGCGGGTCATCGCCAAGAAAATCCCTGGCGCACCTCACGAAGTTCTCCTTGTGCTTGATGCTACGACCGGGCAGAACGCCCTTCAGCAGGCGAAGATTTTTCATGAGGCGCTGGGGCTGACCGGCATCGTTATGGCGAAGCTGGACGGCACTGCCAAGGGGGGCATCCTGCTGGCAATCAAGGAGGAGCTTGCCATCCCGATAAAGTTCGTGGGCATCGGGGAGGAGCTCGACGATCTTGAACCTTTTGTTCCCTCTGATTTCGCGGTGGCGCTGTTCACGTCGTGATTTACTCACCGCAGAGAGCGCAGCCTGCCCGTGTGCGCGTGGAGGGGCACGGCGAAGTCCCAGGGGCACATGCGCGCGTCAACAGTTTTCAACGGGCACGGCCAGGGAGGACGCAGAGGGGTGGGGATCAGTTCTCAGCGGAAAGACTTCTGCGACAGGGACAAAATGGAAATGAATGCAGATGATCTTGATGAGAAGTTCATGCGGCGTGCGCTTCGCCTCGCCGCGAGAGGGAAAGGCACGACCAGTCCTAATCCCCGTGTGGGGGCTGTGGTGGTGAAAAATGGCGTCGTCATGGGGAGTGGCTGGCACAAGCGTCCTGGCGAGCCGCATGCGGAGGTCATGGCACTGAACGAGGCCGGTGAAGCTGCCGCCGGCTCGACTCTTTACGTTACCCTGGAACCATGCTCGACGCACGGTCGTACGCCTCCCTGCACGGATAGAATCATCGCTGCCGGTGTGAAGCGGGTTGTTGTCGGGGCAACGGACCCCTGGCCGGCGCATCGGGGACGCGGACTACGCATCCTCAGAAGGAAGGGGATCGAAGTGACACGCGGCGTTCTTCAAGCTGAGGCCAAGAAACTCAACGAGGGATTCAACAAGTACGTGGCGACGGGTTTGCCGTTTGTCACGGTCAAAGCGGCTGTCAGCCTCGATGGAAAAATCGCGACGACGATGGGACAATCGAAATGGATTTCGAATGAGCTTTCAAGACGGCATGTTCACCGCATGCGGAAGGAGAGCGACGCGATCATGGTCGGAATTGAGACAGTGAAACGCGACGATCCGTCGCTTACAGTTCGGGCGAAGCTGCGGGAGGTGAACGATCCCTGGAAGGTGGTTGTGGACTCCAGGGCATCCATCAGCTTGAGCTGCAAGCTGTTGTCGGGCGACGCGGCTCGGAGAACCATTATCGCTGCGACGCGGCGCGCTGCAAGGGGGAAAGTGGAAGCTATTGCCTCGACGGGCGCGGAGATCATTTTCTGCCGCGAGAAGGAGGGAAAAGTCAGCTTGCGCGATCTCATGAAGAAGCTTGCCGGGCGTGGCATTCTTTACGTTCTCATCGAAGGCGGGGGCAAGCTGATCACATCCGCGCTTGAAGCGGGCATAGCGGATAAGGTAGCCTTCTTCTACGCCCCGAAGATTATTGGCGGTTCGGAGGCGCCGTCGGTGGTCATGGGGAAGGGCGTCAAGAATTTGAAGGATGCCATTGGCGTGAGAGATGTCTCTATGAGGAGATTCGGAAGCGACATTCTGATCGAAGGATACATTATCTCAAGCAGGAAGGATCGCTGAGGGAACAACAGATGTTCACGGGAATTGTTGAAGAAGTCGGGAAAGTGGTTTCGCTGGAGACCTCTCAGGCTGGGGGGCGGGTCATCCTCGAGGCAGAGAAGGTACTGGAGGGGACGCAGTTGGGCGATAGCATCCTGGTCAATGGGGCGTGCTTGACGGTGTGCTCAATCTCAGCCGGTCAGATTGAGATGGACCTGCTCGGCGAGACGTTATCCAAAACCAACCTGGGCAGCCTTCGTCCTGGTGACATCGCGAATCTGGAGCGGTCCTTGATGCCCCAGTCCCGGCTCGGCGGGCATTTCGTCCTCGGTCACGTGGATGGAACGGGGACGATCACGCGGTTTGAGAGAGCAGGCGAGGATATGGTCCTCGAAATTGAGGCGCCTGGGGAGATCGTCATCAAACTCTCGCCGAAGGGGTCCGTGGCAGTTGACGGCATCAGCCTCACGGTCGTTACGATTGTGGACCGGCGTTTCACAGTGCACATTATCCCCCACACCTTGAACGCCACCAATCTCAAGGAAAGAAAGGCGGGCGACAAGGTGAACATCGAGATAGACGTGCTTGCTCGATACTTGTACGACTTTCTGGCGAGAGCGGGTAAGCTTTCCGGCATCACGGAAGAGACGCTTCGCCGCGCCGGTTTCATGTGAGCGGATCTGTCATGAGCATTCCTATTTCACAGTTCTATCCGGTTCTGATCGTGTTGTGGGGTATCCTGCTGTGGGCGAGATCGAAGGTTTTCAGAACAACGATCTTGATTTCGTTCTGCCTGCACGGGGTGTTTCTCGTCAAGCTGGGAGCCCGGGGAGTGAAGGAGGTCGAGCGGGAACGGATCATCTCCTTCACGTTCGTTCAGGGAGCAGAGGAAGCTGAGAAAGCGCCGACGCCGGAGGGAATCAATCCTCTGCCGGAACCTCTGCCCGAAGCGGAACCCCCTGCCCCCGAGGAAACTGACGAGGAGCCAGAAGAGCCTTCTCCACCGGAAGAGAAGACACCGGAGCCTCCGCGTGTGGTGGAAGGGCTCCCGAAGATAGAGGATGCCGCTCTGATTGATTTTTCAGCGAATGCCGAGGCGGAGAGCTACCGCCTGGAGCTTCAAAGGGTGATTGCCGTGTATCAGAAGACTCCGGCGGAGGTTTTTGAACAGGGTGTCGAGGCGAGAGTGAGAGTTTGGTTTAACCTTTCACGCGATGGTACACTGAACGAGCCGGTCGTCATAGATCCAAAAATCCGCTCCTCCCATGATATGGTCAATAAGGCAGCCGCAGATAGTGTGATCGCGGCGGCAGGGCATTTCCCTCCGTTTCCGGAGAACGTTGACCGGGCGGAGATCTGGTTTCATATTGATGTAGATTTCACAAACGTGAGATTTCCCGGTGACTGACGGGCGCCTCTCAGCTTCTCTGGGCAAGGGTTTTGAGGCGTAACACCGACATCTCGGGGGCTGTCGGGATGCGTTCCTTTGTTCCTCGACCTGCGGCCAAGGATGGTGCCAGTGTAAGCATGGGGTGCTGACATTGCTGCCCTGACGCGGATGAATCCCCTGACCGAGAAGCCCGGCTAAAGCCGGCTCCGGCTAAAGAATGTAGCCCCTTTCTGACCACCGACTGAAGCCGGTGGCTAAAGGGGATGCCGGCTAAAGGCCGGCAACGATAGCAGTGCGTTGTTTTGTTACAACGCAGCCCGGCCTCGAAGACGAGGAGAGAGGGCTCACTTAGACGTGGCAGAAACGCAGGAGGAGCGTTGAAGATTTTTGCTAACATTGTAGGACTTTTCACAAAGAAGCTTTCCTTTAGGGAGGTTGTGATCGCACTGGTTGTGATCTTCGCTTGGTTGGCTCTGGCGTTGTACTTCTTCTTATGCAATTGCGCCAGGCAGCACACGGCGGCCGGGCACCTGTTCAGCGCAGCGGGTGAGATCGGCCAAGACCTCCAGGAGCACGGAGAATGCGACCTCAGAGAGGTAAGCAAACGCTTTTCTTCGGAATACCAGGTGCCCTTGTTGTGGACAAAAGTCGTGATCATTTCAGAAGACAAGGAGTACGACGGCCGGGTTATCTGCTGCGTCCCCAGGAGCTATTTCGGTAAACTGTCAACGGGCACAGTTGGCGTGCTCCTTAGGCGCGATCGGGATCGAGCCGGTTATACTACTTTGACCACCGGTATCGAGGGGTCTCCAGATTTCATCAGAGAGAAGGGCACGCACGGGGAAAAGCACCATTGAACCCGGGCTCTGGCTCATGCACTCAAGACCCTACGAGCTGGAGGCTCCCCTTTCGATTTCTCTCTTGAGATATCGAGAATTGTCTGCCAAGCTGCTGCTCCGGACTCAGTGAAGCCCGGCTAAAGCCCCGCCTGTGGCGAGGTGGCTAAAGGGGATGCCGGCTAAAGGCCGGCAACGATAGCAGTGCGTTGTTTTGTTACAACGCAGCCCGGCCTCGAAGACGAGGAGGGAGGGCTCACTTAAACATGGCAGAAATGCACCCGCACGCCGCCCGATCCCGCGATGTGTTAAGGGTCCCGCATGCGTAAAGAACTTGGCATTTTCCGAAAAGGAGCTTACTTTCTTATAGGTCTGCTTTTGCTTCCGGCGTGCGGTGCGGTCGCTTACTCAACCATCCGGCAGATCACCCATTCCGGAGATTTCCGAAACAGCATTGTCTTCTTTTTCATCGGATTCGCTTCTTATCTCACCTTTTTTCTCGCCTTCCGCAAGCCTCTTCGCCCCTACCTCATCGGGCATGAGTTGACGCATGCTCTCTGGGTGGTGCTGTTCCGGGGGAAAGTTCACGAAATCCGGCTCTCCAAGCAGCGGGGACAAATCAAGGCGACGAAAAGAAACACGCTCATCGCCCTCGCTCCTTACTTCTTTCCGCTCTATACCGTCCTTCTGATCCTCGTCTACTCCATCGCTTCCTTGTGGATCAGATTCGGCAACTATCGCCACTTCGTGGTCTTCGCCATCGGGTTCACGTGGTCCTTCCACCTGCTTCTCAATCTGTTCATGCTTCGCCGGGGGCAGGAGGATCTGAGAATGTCGGGCAGTTTCTTCTCGCTGGTCCTGATTTTCCTGTTCAACCTGATCGTTTTTGGACTGATCATGGGGTTCATTGCCGAGGGGATAACGTTCAAAGGCTACGTTTCCAAATTGACGCAGGACGTGGTAAGCTTCTATAGTGCGGTCGTCCGGGCTGTGGGGCTTGGCTGAAAGGGGCGAGCTCTACGTGGTCCGGCAGAGGGAACAAAAGGAGGAAAGCCAGGTCTAAAAGGGAGGGAAAAGCGCCGAACGGACGACAGGTTCTGCGCCGTTCGCCGCCAGGCCGTTCTTCGTGACTGAGCTTTCTGACAGATTCTTTATGATGAACAGCGCGGTGCGTATCCGACATATTGTTTTATGTGGCATCTTGGCCCTGTTGCTGCCGCTGCGGGCATTATGTAGCGAGGTGCAGGTTTATGTCAGCAATGAGGATCACATCAGTGGCGGGGAGGTGACGCTGGACGATCAAGTGCTCTCCATTCTGACCTCACATTGCGGAAAGGTGGATGTGGAGCGTTCGGCGGTCAAGGGCATCTCCCGCGACGGGGAGCATGCCGAGGACATTTTGCGGTTCACTGGAGACAACGATGTTGCCCACAACCGGAACGGCGACCGGTTGTCCGGGCGGATCGTGGAGATCAAGGACAATGTTATCTCCATTGAAGCGTTTTTCGCCGAGGGCAAGATCGTTACGATGGAGCTGGGGCAGCTCGATTACCTGACGTTCGCGTGTGAGAAGAAGGCGGAGGCGAGCACCAAAGCCGACGAGGTTCGCGTCATCTTCATCAAGGGGGATGTCATGTCGGGAAAGATGGCGGGCTTTGAGTCGGGGCAATTCGTTCTCGATCCGCCATACAGTGGGGAGGTTCGGTTCGACGCGACAGCTTTTCGCTCGGTGCACAACGCAAAGGAATCGAAGGAGTTTTTCGGAGGTGGGGTTGCGGAAGCCCTCATGGACATCATTGAACGGTCCGGCGAGGCTCGGGGAATCTATTATCAGGTCTACCCCTCGCTCGTTAAATCCTTCCTGAAAGACGGCGACAAGAAAGGAGCTCTTCTGATTTTCAGAAGAATCGCTTCCCGCTCCACAAACCAATACGTTTTTCAAAGGATCGGTGATGAGTTTCTGGCCGCCAACATGCTGGAGCCCGCCGTCGAAGCCTATGAGAAGATGATGGAAAAGGCCCCCACCTACTACGGTGCTTACCCCAAGCTGTTCAACGCTTACATGAAAACGGGCAAGTACGCTGAGGCCGCCGAGACCTACGAGCGGCTGCTTTCCAACCCGACGATTAACCTCAGCGCGTACGGGGTGGACATCGCCAAGATCAGGATGGATTTAAGTGATGTGTACATAAAGCTAAAGGAGTTAGACAAGGCGGCCGAGCACCTTCGTCAGGTTGTCGTCACGCCACCGGATAGGGAGGACGTTCGAGAGAAGGCCTTATCGAAGCTCATCAGCATCTTCAACAAGCAGGGGAGGGTAGAGAAGCTGATCGAGAGGTATGTGGCTGAACTCGCTGAGAAGAATGAGGTTCTGGGAGAGAGTTATCTGGGGATGGTGCAAGCTTATCTGGACGAAGGCAGGATCATGAAAGCCAGAACGTACGTGCAGCGGCTTGAGCAGCTCGGTTTGACGGAGTATGCTGAAAAGGCCAGGCAACTCGTGGAAGATCAAGAAATATAGTCAGGAGGATAAGAGTGGAAGAACGACAAGAGGTAAGAGAAAACGAGACGGTTTCTACGGAACCTTTGACCCGAAGCGACGTGGAGGCGGTGGATAGGCTCAAAGAAGCATACCAGACGCTCAGCCAGGAAGTGGCGAAAGTGATCGTGGGGCAAAGGGCCGTCATTGAAGAGCTTATGATCGCGCTGTTTTGCCGGGGGCATTGTCTCCTGGTGGGGGTGCCGGGCCTGGCCAAGACACTTATGATCCGCACGCTCTCGGGGGCGTTGGACCTGGCCTTCAAGAGGATTCAGTTCACGCCGGACCTCATGCCCGCTGACATCACCGGGACCGACATCATTCAGGAAGACCCCGAGACGGGTCAGCGCCGGTTCGAGTTCCTGAAGGGCCCTGTCTTCTCGAACATCCTTCTCGCCGATGAGATCAATCGGACACCGCCCAAAACGCAGGCGGCTCTCTTAGAAGCGATGCAGGAGCATCAGGTGACGGCGTCCGGCCGGCTCTATAAGCTGGACGAGCCTTTCTTTGTCCTGGCGACACAGAATCCCATCGAGCAGGAAGGGACGTATCCTTTACCAGAGGCTCAGCTCGACAGGTTCATGTTCAACATCAAGGTGGACTACCCCAGCGAGGAGGAAGAACTGGAGATCGTGAAGACGACAACGACGTCTTTCGAGCCCGACCTCAATGCGGTTCTCACGGGTCAGGACATTATCGAGCTTCAGCAGGTTGTGTTGCGAACGCCCGTGCCGGACCACGTGTACAAGTACGCCCTAAAGCTCGCCAGGAGCACCAGACCGAGGAGGGAGGGTACGCCCGATTACATAGACGCGTGGGTGAGCTGGGGAGCAGGACCGAGAGCCACCCAATACATGACCCTGGGAGCAAAAGCCAGGGCGATTCTCCACGGAAGGTATTGCGCACTGTGCGAAGACGTCCGCGCCGTCGCCCCTACCGTCATGCGGCACCGCATCGTGACCAACTTCAATGCTGAATCGGAAGGAATTGATACCGATCACATCGTCGAGCGGCTTGTGAAGTCAATTCCCGCCGCAAAAGAGGAAAAGCCGATTAAGGTGTAGGTATTGCGGGGAACTGTTGGCGACTTCTTTTCGAGATCCATGTCGAATCGCCTACAGACCTCGCGATAGGAACGCGGCGGTGGCGAAATCCGGCCGGGCTGCGGAATAGCTTCTTTTGAGTTGAGACGTTGCCAATGGGCAATACCGTTTGGAGATCGTCCTTTTACCCCCCATGCCCCGAACCCCCTTGTCCCGATACCGTGACGACAAATTTGAGTCTTGGTAGGGTTCAACTTTTCGATACAGCGTTTCTCAGTAGGGGAGGGTGGCGACCTCGGAGAACGTGGATGCACAAGAAAAGCGAACCTTTTCTCCCTTGAACCGACTAAGTGTTGCGGAAAGAAGCGAAATGCCCGGGCAGCACAAGGGTCGACGGGTCAAGGCGGCCGAGGCTTGCTGCGAGAGGATACTCCGCGGAGCCGTATCTTTGACCAAGGACAAGCATTTCGCAGATGAAGATGAGATTGTTGACGCCTACTACGAGAGAATCTACCGTGGAGCTTTGTCCTTGACGTGGGACAAGGACCTTGCGGAGGAAATCGTGCAAGAGACCTTTGTCGCCGCCTTGAGGAAACTGGAGAGTTTTTCCGGCAGGACGTCGGTGTTTACCTGGCTCTACCGAATCATGCTGAACAAGTACCGCGATCATTGCCGGAGAAAGGGTCTTCTCAGGCGGCTGGGCTTTGTTCGCGCCGAAGCCCATCGGAGCCGAACCGAGATCGTGAAGTCCGGTGATGCTTCTCCGGCGGCCGAGCTCGCGATCTCGGAGGAAAGACAGCTTCTGAAGTGTGCGGTGGATAGGTTACCTGAGAAACTGCAGATAGTTGTTATCATGCACTATTTCAACGGTATGCCGCTGAACGAGGTGGCCCAAGTTCTCAACTGCCGGTTGGGAACGGTGAAATCGCGTCTGTATAGCGCGCGGAGACGTCTGTATCAAATGCTGCAAGCGAAACTTGGGTTTTAGCCATGAGAATGCGATGCAGAAAAGTTAGAAAGCTCATCGAGGCCATGCCGAAGGAAGTCGGCGAAGAGAGGCAGCGCTTGGTGTCGGATCATCTTTCGGAATGCGAGGCGTGTAGAAGGCTGCACGCCGGTTTGCAGAAGGTAGACGAGGTTTTGGCCGGAAGCAAGGTTTGGCTCGACGAGGTGGCCTGCGTCAGCCGGATGAGCAAGAGTCGAATTAGGGCAAGAATGGTTTCGCGGGAAGAGACACGACGCTGGCGTTTGCGTCCCCTCTGGGCGGGGGCTGCGGCGATTCTTATTGTGGTTATTGCCGGGTTCTCGGTACTTTTCCTTTTTCCGAGAGGGGGGGATAAAGAAACCCGCAACGATATTGAATTGTCCGCACCAGGGGTAACTCAGGCCAAGATGGCGGAGGCTTCTTCTCAAACTCTCGACGGGTTTGCCGAAGCCGTATCCCGCTACGAGGCTCCCTCCCTCGACCTTTCTTATAAGCGGCCGGTCCTTCCGCGAGATTCATACGTTCCCCGAGTACTGCAAGAAAGCAGGCTGCAATCTGGAAACACACTGAGGACAATAGCCGAATCAAGCACTCGTTTGTTGAGGAGAAGTGAATTATGAGACGTGTTGTGATGACCCTGCTGACGATCATCTTCATGTTGACGTTCCCGCTGTTTTCCACGGGCGGTTCCCTACCTACTCAGGAGACAGTAAGCGCGAGACGCCTGGGGGAGCTGCTCAGGCAAAATGAGGGGTTCAGGGCGGAAATCGAGCATCTTCGCCAGCAGCTCCAAGAGATTCAGACGGCGGTCGGCAACCTCAGCACTCGATTGGAAGCGCAGGGAGTCGAGCCGACGCGGTCGGAACTCAACCGGGTTACGCTGTCTCACGGAGACGCCGGGCTGATGACGCTGCTGCGGTTGGAAAAGGTGAGGCTTTTTCGAGAAGCGGGGATGCTCGACGAGGCGGTCCAGGAATTGAGGAGGATTATTGAGCAGAATCTCTCGGAGGAAACGACGAATGCCGCCAGGTGGACACTCATCGAAATCCTCCAGCAGCAGAACAAGAGCCGGGAAGCGCTGGCTCAACTCAACAAAATTCTGTCCACGATCAAGGACCCTCAAAAGAAGAGAGACGCCCTCTACGGAATTATCAGTCTTTCTGGGCGTGATCCTCGTAAAAAGATCGAGGCGATTGACAGTCTGATAGAGAAGCTGGGCAAGGAGGCCATCAAGGAGCCCAGCTCGCCTGCCGAGCCGGGGTTGATCAACCTCGATCCGTACGTGACGTGGTTGTTGAGAGATCTCCACAAGAGCCCAAAAATGCTCATCTTACACTGGAGCCGGGCAAACACCGCCTTGGTGAGACGGACTTCCTGGTCGGAAATGGAGTCATTCAGCTTGCGGGGGAGGTTTTCCAGGACGCGCCGCAGAAGGTGGAAGGGATTAGAGTTGGGCTGAAATTCAAGAGGCTCCACATCCTTCACGGGACAGGCTGGGGAGCGGCGCCGGAGGTTTCGGATGGGACGCACATCGGCAGTTATGTCGTGCATTATTACGACGGTTCGACTGTAGAGATTCCCATGGAGTACGGCGTTCACGTCCGCGACTGGTATGCAAGATGGGGCGACTCGTCGGAGGTGTCCGGAGGAAAGGTGGCATGGACTGGCGAAAACCCTCTGTCGCCCATTCGTCTTTACACCATGACCTGGGAGAATCCTCATCCGGACAAGATTGTCACGACAATTGATTTCACCTCGCCAGACACCGTTTGCGCGCCCTTCCTGGTGGCCATGACGGCGGAGGAAACGACGCCAGCCACGCCCCATGTGACAGACATCTATCACGACGAGCCAGCGCCCCCCCCGCCTGCCACCGGAGTTAGAGAGGAAGCCGGAGGTTCGGTTGAGCCGGCTCGTGAGAAACCAAGTCCTGCTGAGAAGGGAACGTTTGTTGTCACCAATCGAGCGGCATTGGCGGAGAGTTCGGGTGAGGCATTGGCCAAGGTGATGAACGCCTGCGTGTCCCTCCTGGATGGGAAGGGAGAGCGGATTCTTGATGCGAGCGGTGCTTATCAGAAGCAGTTTGGAAAGGCACTGGCAGTTAGTGGGCATCCCACCAACGAAGCGATGGAGAAGGCGCGCTGGCTGCGGGACTGGCTTTCCAAACGTGTCGCACCGGGGAGCACAATTGTCTTATTGGGTGATGAGAAATCGCTTCCCACCTGGGAGGTCCGTCTGGGAGGAAAAAGTGTCACGACAGACTCCTTGTACTCCGATCTCAATGGGGACGGGGTGCCGGACACAGCGGTCGCTCGTATCCTCGGGGAGCCTGACGGCATGATCTGGCAGCTTCAGGGGAAGAGAGATTACGGTTCGAAAGCCGTCATCCTTTGCTCTGAGGACACCAGAATCCACCTCGAAACTCGCGCCTTCGCCAAAAGCCTTTCGCAGCTCGGCTACGAAGTCGCGATTCGGGGCGCCCGCGACGATGAGGCCCTTTCGGCTTGTGACTTCATCGTTCATTTCGGGCATGGAAGTCCAAGTGGCATCTCCAATCGTTTCGGGGAGACCTTCGTCTCAGACGCGGAGATGCCGGCTCTTGCGCGTTCTCCGATTGTCTTTGTAGATGGATGCGGGACGCTGCCCGTTGGCTCTCCGCTGCTGCGATCTTTTCTAAAGCAAGGAGCTGTGGCTTACGTGGGGAGCACTGCAACTGTCCAGGGCATGATCCCCGCCCGTTTCACCAACGAGCTCGTGGAGCATTTTCTTCGCATTTTGGGGGAGCAACCACGATGGCATCTTCCGCAAATGCTGATGGCTGCACGTGCCGCATACGTGCAGGGGCATCCGGGGCTGGCGGAGAAGCTGCGGCAACTCGCCGCTACAGGGAGAATCAACGCTTCCGGCGATGAGTTGACCCATCTCCTCACCGTTGCAGAATGGGTTTACTACGGCGATCCCAAAGCCACGATGCCAAAGGTCGGACCGACGAGAGAGATGAGCCGGGAGGTGGCGTCGGTAGGCGAATCCGTCCGCCTGGATGAGACGAATAACTCGTGGCGGACATCTTTTGCCACCGAGGCTGGCGACGGGCAAGCTGTTCTGTCGCTTTACGGCGACATCCCTCTTTCGGACCGAGGCAACTTCCGGTTGTCGGTTCGTCAGAACGGAAAGGAAGTCTCTCTGCTGGACAGCCACCAGGATACCGTCTACCAGAACATCGGACGCGATTGTAGAGGAGGCCATATCTCAAGAGACACGTATCGCGCCCGCTACCTTATTCCTCTGACTGCTGGCGAAGGCGAGCAGGAGTTGGAGGTTCGGCTGGTCAAAGGCAGCTCCGCCGTGCTGACAGACGGAACGGAGGTTGACATCTGGCCGCCGGATTTCGAGGAGAGGATCGGGCTGCGGCCGGCGCCTGCCGCCCGGTAACCCGTGAAGGTTGTTGGTGCGGCGAAACTGCGTCCTACGGGTGTTGAGGGCTTCCTTTCTGTCGAGCTGTCGTCAGTGTTCAATCGCCCACACAGCTCCGTTCAGGTCGGCGGCGGCGATAACGCCAGCTTCAAAACCTGGTTTTCGGAGGACAAGGTCTCGGCCGATGGTGTTCCTTTCCTCGTCAAGCGAACCGGTAACGATGTTCTGGTCTCGCCAAATAATACACAGAACGTGTTCGAGATTAAGGGGTCCGAGGTTTCGGCCCGCGCTGTGCATTTTCTTGTCTGGGGCTACAACTACCCTGGCCAGCCCGCCAGGCGCACTGATTGGCCCACTCGAATCTCGTATCACCGGTATGGATGACCAACTCCGGTTTATTCGCCTGCACCATGGCATTCCGTGTCGTGTTCCACTGGCATTCTGGCGTTTGGGTGTCGGTAATCCAGGCGGCATTCCAGAGTGCCTCTTCATCCGCTGCCGCCAAGGCTACTATGGATGCCAGGATATAGACCGAGATCAGGTAGCCGAGAGGAGGCGTGGCCCGCGCGCGGTCATTTCGGATTTCGGATTTCGGATTTCGGATTTCGGCCCATTCCGCAATCGGCAATCTGCAATCCGCAATCGCAGCCGGGCACACAACGCCGAAAATGGACTGCACAGCCGGGCATCTCCTTTGCCCGTTAAGTATGACCGTCCGGCGCACCTTCTCAGCCGCTCATTTCTTTCAGGAAAGGATCGTCCTGTTGTTCCATCCACTGTCTAACTCGAGTTCGCAATGTGTCGAGTGTGGACCGGTCTTTTGGGCTCCCCGCGAGATTGTTCAGCTCGTATGGATCGGCTTTCAGATCGTAAAGCTCCTCCCTGGGGCGAGATTTAAGAAGGTGAACGCGGTCGGCGACTTTCGGGTCGGTCCTGGCTCTGTGCACGTATGATCGCCATGTGGGACTGTTCATCGCGTTGTTCCTGAACTCCAGATCGGGACGGAAATTGTAGACGTATTTGTAGCGGTGGGTTCGGATGGCCCGGCTGGGGACCCGGGGCTTTCTGGCGTGATCGGTATGGGAAGCGAAGATTGCCTCTTGGAATTCCTTTCTTTCGCCACTCAGAACGGGCATGAAACTGCGGCCGTCAATGTCTGTGGGGATCGGAGCCCCGGCGATGTCAAGGCAGGTTGGGAGAATATCTACGAAACTGACCATAGCATCCGTAACAAGGCCGGGCTTGACGATTCCCGGCCAGCGAACGATGAAAGGCATGTTGATTCCTGCGTCGTAGAGGGTGGTCTTTGCGAAGGGGAATGGCATTCCGTTATCGCTTGTGAAGAAGACAACGGTATTCTTCTCTTTGCCCATTTCTCGAAGGGCATTGAGAACCAGGCCGACGCCTCGATCCATCCGGCGAATGGCGTCGTAGTACTGCGCGATCTCGACGCGAGTCTCAGGAGTATCGAAAAGGAACGGCGGGATTAGAACTCTCCGGGGATCGTGTGGATTTTGCACCTCGGCTGCCTTTCCCTTTTTGACGCCCTTCTTTGGGAAAGGGCGATGCGGATCGGCGTAGCAGACCATGAGGAAGAAAGGCTTGTCCTTTGTCTCCTTCAGGAATTTCTCCACTTCGACTGCGTATTTGTCAACGTCCCGGCCAAAACCGAGCTGCCGGACACTTACCATCGCATCGAACGGGAACTGGCTCAATGGGGATACATGGACTTTGCCGATGATGCCCGTGCGGTGGCCGGCTTTCCCGATCAGCTCGGGTAGCGTGTGGATGCCGGGGTTGATGCTCCGAAAGCCGTACGCTCCGTTTCGGTGGGGATAGAGACCGGTGAGGAGGGCGGAGCGGCTTGGGGTGCAGATGGCGGTGGGAGTGAAAGCGCCTGTCAGGCGCATGCCTTCGCGGGCGAGTGAGTCGAGATTTGGCGTCGTGCAAAACTTGTTTCCGTAGCAACCGAGGTCGAGCTTGCCCTGGTCATCCGAGATGATGATGACGATATTGGGGCGACGGCTTGCCTTTGTGGATTCAGCACGGGCGAGTCTCAGCGTGAAAGGTGCGGCGAGAGCGCCGGTGAGAAAGGCTCGCCTGGATAGGCTGGAACGAGATGTCATGCTATATCCTCCTTGCCGAGATGGCCGATGTCCGGTGGCTACTCCATTTCGATCCGATAGAATTTCACGGGTCCGCTGGGGCTTGGATCGGTCCACGAACAGGTGGCTCCGTCTGAAGGCACAATCGCCTGCTCCATCCAGGCGCCGTCGGAAAGATCAACGCATGACCAGACAACGTAAGTGTCGTTCGGCTGGGTGTTCCAGGCCAGCACAAGAGCACCGTTTGCGTTGCTAACGACTTGAGCTGCCGCGAAAGACACTGAGTTGTACTCATACGCCCCCATGTCCACAGTCAGGGACTGTTTCCCGAAGGCAATCCGCAGGTTGCCATCCATATCCAGTCCCGGGGGATCGAGCAACGAATTATCTCCTGCGTCAATGCACGGCGAATCGGCCAAGAGACGGTAATCGTTGTCGTCGTACGTCTCCGGATCGTCATCGGCGCCATCGGGATCGAGGAAGCGCGGGTGGCCGACGATGTTGCCCTCACCGTCTCCAGACCAGTCTTCGACGCAGCAGTAAGCGGGTTCGCTGGACTCCCATAGCTGTGCGCCCCCGGGGGCCGTGTTTCCCCAGACGATGGAGTTCTGGATGGGGCCCGGGCAACAATGCACTCCGCCTCCACGGAAGGCCGAGTTCCCTGTAATCGTGTTGTTTTGGATCGAGCCGCGGCAAAAGGCCAGCCCCGCACCGAAGCGCGCCTTGTTGCCCGCGATGATATTGCTACGGATCTCTCCATCGCACCGATACAACCCACCGCCGTCTCCATTCTCACCGGCCGAGTTGCTGGTGATCAGGTTGGCTCCGATGGACCCGTCACAGTCATAAAGCCCCCCACCGTTTTGCTCCGCCGAATTCACCGAAATGACGTTGTCATCGATGCTCGCGTCGCACTCGCTGAGCCCACCACCGAAACAGGCTGAATTCCAGCTGATCGTGTTGTTTCTGACGACGCCAGCACAATAGGCAAGCCCCCCGCCGTGATCTGCTTTGTTAGCGTATATTTGTCGAGAAAACGGATCCTCTCCGCCGAGAGGAGGGCCCCACCCGATGATGTTGTTTTGAATCGTGCCGTTGCAATTATGGATTGCACCGCCATAGTCGGCCTTGTTTGCGTGTATGCCGTTGTTCTGGATGATGCCATCGCAATGAGAAAGGCCACCACCATCAAGAGCCACATTCCATCCGATCGAGTTGTCATCGATGATGCCATTGCAGTTATATAGCCCGCCGCCCGCGTAGAAGGCCCGGTTGTAGCTGACGCCGTTCTGTCTGATCGTTGCCTCGCAATACGCCATGCCACCGCCGTCAAGGGCCGAGTTATGGGGGACCGCATTTCCCCGGATAACGCCGTCGCAACCGTATATGCCGCCGCCACAGGACCCTGAGTTGAACTTGATTGTGTTGTTCTCTACAGTACCGTCACAATCGTACAAGGCCCCTCCGTTAAGATGGGCCGTGTTGACGATGAACGTGTTGTTCTGGATTGTGCCGTCGCAGTGCGCCGCCCCGCCGCCAGATTGGGCTGTGTTTCGGGCGATCGAGTTGCTCTGGATGGTGGCGTGGGTGTGATGATCGGCAGTCCCGCCACAGATTCCGCCACCATACTCAGCGATGCCATCCATGATTGTGAAGCCGCGCAGAACGCAGGATTCGTCCTCCGTGCCTGCGAACGTGACCACGGAACCGACTTCGCCGCCGTCAATGGTTGTATTATAAACGACGCTGGAACGGAGAGGGTCGGTGCTGGTGAGAGTGATATTCTTGCCGTCAAAGTGGATGTTCTCGACGTAGGTCTCCTTGGCGACGATGACGGTATGGCCATCGGAGGCAGCATCTATTCCCTCCTGAATCGTCTGGAATGCGGTTGCCCAGGATTCGCCGTTGCCGGACGTGGAAACCAAACCGTCCACGTACCAGGTTTCGCCGGTCACCAGTTGGCAAAGGGAGACGCAAACGCCAGCACCGATTATCGCCATCATCTTTTTCATCGGTTTCACCCCCGATAGAGTGGTTTCATGGTTTTGGCTTGCCGCCCGGAAAAACGTTGGGGCGTGGCCCTCAGCAGGATAAATGTAACAAGCGGATTCTACCGCATCCAATATCGAAAGTCCTTGAAAAACCGCTCGTAGCTGTAAGGGCCCAGTTATTGGCGGAATTGGGCTCACGCGCGGGGCTGGACGCCCGTGGTGGCAATGCGAACGAATGGCGCAGCCTGTCGCCGTGGAGAGCTGGAGCTTGCTCCAGCACTCGAAAGCGGTAGCGCCGCTACCGCACTCCAAAGGAACCCCTCCCGAGGCCATCCCCCGGAGCCATCGCCAACACGCCTCTGCGAGAGGCCTCCTTTCTGCCAATTCTATCTTTTCTCGCCAAGACGCTAAGACGCCAAGCATTTTCCTCATATGATTTTCGCCCATCCTTCGCGCCTTCGCGCCTCCGCGAGAGGTCTGCTTTTTGCCAATTCTGTCTTTTCTCGCCAAGACGCTAAGACGCCAAGCATTTTCCTCATATGATTTTCGCCCAGCCTTCGAAGGCGGTAGCGCCGCTACCGCACTCCAAAGGAACCCTTGCCGACGCCATCCCCCGGAGCCACGGCGAACACGCCTCCGCGAGAGGTTTCCTGTTTCCCATCTTCTCTCGCCAAGACGCTAAGACGCTAAGCATCTTCCTCATATGATTTTCGCCCAGCGTTCGAAGGCGGTAGCGCCGCTACCGCACTCCAAAGGAACCCTTGCCGACGCCATCCCCCGGAGCCACCGCCAAGACGCCTCCGCGAGAGGTCTGCTTTTTGCCAATTCTGTCTTTTCTCGCCAAGACGCTAAGACGCCAGGCGGAGTTGGGCGACTGCCGCCCAAGACTGAGGGACTGCAATTTCTAAAAAAAGGGGGAGCCCCCCGAAAAGTTGGGATTTTGGGGCGATTTGAGCACGAAAAAATCCCAACCGGGTTGGGAAAAGATCGAAGAGGAGCCGTGGAGATCGCGGAGAGCGCAGAGAGGTGGCAGGGGCAGGGTGAATGCATCTTGGTCGTGCTATAGGCTTTTTGTGCGTGGAAAGTAGTCATTTTTGCATCGTAACTCGTTGCGAAGGAAGCGGTAACCTCCTTCTCTTTTAACCCCAAAAAGGGGCTAAAATTCCAGTAGTTTCCAGCAGTTTCTCGACGAGAGGGGGTACTGGAATGCCTCTCACGGAGCGTCAACCGCAGAGATCGCTGAGACCGCAGAGAAAAGCGAGGCTTTGTCCGAGGCCAACAGCCTCGTGCAATGGCCTTGTCAAGTTTTTGGCACGATCATAGCATATTTGTTACCATTTGTCAAGAAGACAATCTAATTGGGTGTGGCTCTCTTTCAGAGCAGAAAAGAGCCATCGCTTGCGGCCCTGTGCGGCAGGTTTGGCTTTATTGCGCCCCTTCAGGGCTCCGGTCTTTATTGGTGCGGGGCGACCCAGGGCGGCGCCCTGGGCTATGTGATTCCGCCCCTGTGGGGCTTGAAGACGCCTGGTGCAGGCGTCCCTTAGCCCTGTGTTTCGTAAGTTCGGCCACGAATTATGGATGAATCCTGTGGTCGAGAAGCCCGGCTGAAGCCGGCTCCGGAGAGAAAGCGGGTGTGCTCTGTGACCACCCGCTGAAGCGGGTGGCTAATGGCGGTGCCAGCTAAAGCCTGGCAGAAGTGAGGCTGTACTGTGCTGTTGAGCCCAAGCTGGGTCGGCGAAAAACTATCGAATTTCCTGAAAGGTATGATAGAAGTCTCCTGCACAATTTCCTCCGGGAGGTGGGTGTCTCCGGTCACAGATAGAGCTCCGCGGGATATCCTTTCGTAGCAGGTATCCACGACCTCGGCGAATTCTTCACGATTTTGCTGCCCAGGCATTTCGGTTCGTTTCACAATGGTTATTGGTGTGAAGGGCCGAAAAGGTTCACTTTGTTCTTACGTTTGTTTTGACTTATCGTTCCCGCGGCGGATACCATTGTTTTGCATGCAGGCGAGGGAGGCTCCCTTTTCTCCTCGTTCAACCGGGTAGAGAAAGCCACGGAAAAATATGGGTGAGATTGCGACGATCGCGACGAGCAAACTGAGGATTCTGAGGCATTCGGTGGAAGCGCTGAGGAAGCATTCCCGCCTCAAGATTGCTGTGGTGGCGGCATTCGGTGTGGGATACTGGGCGGGGGCTTATTTTCTGTTTCGAGGAGCGTTTCAGTTCATGGAACGGTTTCTTCCGGGACTTGGAGAGCTGTTGGTGAACCGGCTGTTCTATCTGTTCTTTCTTGCGACGTTCATCATGCTGGTCTTCAGCAACATGATTCTCGTCTACTCGCTCACGTATAAGTCGAAGGAGGTTGAATTTCTTACGGTGATGCCTCTCCGCCATGCGACGATCTTCAAGTGGAAGTTGGGGGAGGCATTGTTCTTCAGCTCGTGGGCGTCGTTATTCATGGCAGGGCCGCTGATCCTGGCGTATGGGATTGATCGGTCGGCGACGTTCACATACTACCTGTCAGTGCCTGCCTTTCTTCTTCCTTTCTTGCTGATCGCGGCGGGAGTGGGTGGATCGCTAATGGTCGTTCTGGTGAGGTTTTTTCCGAGGAGGAAGTTCCTGGCGGCTTTTATGGTGGTGTTGATTGTGGTTGGGGCCATGTTGCTGCTGCGAAAACCTGCCCCCACCTCAGAGGGAGATACTCTCGAGTCGCCCCTGCCTGTTCTCGATGACATGATGCGCTTTGCCAGAGTTTCGAGGAGCGAACTGCTTCCGAGCACGTGGCTGGTCAAGGGGATGCTGCTTGAGGCCAGGGGTGATCCGGAGTCGGCGTGGTGGGCGAAGGACAAGCTCATGGGGTTGGGGATGCTGTGGTCAAATGGGTTGATGGCGATTTTGGGTTGCTGCTTGCTCGGCGGTCGGATGTTCTATTCTGGGTGGTCGCGCAGCAGAAGCCTTGGAAGGAGTAAGGTTCTGCGCTGGAGGGGTGACCTCATCGGGCGACTCAGCTTTTTGTGGCGGTTCCTGAATCCTCCCATGAGAGCCATGGTTACCAAGGACCTCAAGGTGTTCTGGCGAGACCCGGCGCAGTGGGGCCAGTTCGTGATTTTTTTTGGGCTGCTGGGCGTTTACATCCTCAACCTCCGCAACCTGTCCTATCACGAGTTTCCGCCCTTTTTCAAAAACGTGATATCGTTCATGAACCTGGCTGCCGCGGCGCTGACATTGGGGACTCTTACCACTCGCTTCGTGTTCCCTCAAATGAGTCTCGAAGGAAGTAAGTTCTGGGTGGTGGGGCTGGCGCCTCTGCCGGTTGAGAAGATTTTGCTGGAGAAGTTCCTTCTCTGTCTCGTGTGCTCCACGCTTCTGGCGGGAGGTTTGACGTTGTTGTCGGGGCTGATGCTCGGGCTGGATTCTACGACCGTAGTGATTTCTTCGGTGGCTATGCTTATGATCTGCTTTGGGCTATCCGGTCTGAGTGTGGGTCTGGGGGCGCTTTTCCCGAACTTCGCCAGCGACAATCCGGCAAGGATCGTATCCGGTTTCGGCGGGACGCTGGCTTTGGTGCTGAGCCTGGCTCACATTACCGTTGTTCTGGCTGCGGAGATGGTCATAAGCCATCTCAATCTGACCGGACAGCTCAAAGTGCAGGGGGTCTTGTGGGGATGTGTAGCGCTGGGGGGGGCGGCCGCGGCGATCAGCATTCTGGCGGGGACGTTGCCCATGACGCTGGGTGCCAGGCACCTGCGTAGGACTGAATTCTGAGCTGAGCGCTTTGCCAATTCGGCTCCGGCTGGCAGCATTGAGAGACGTGCGTTGCAAAGCGCGAGGGTGAACGGCCCGGTGCTCGCTGTGAGGCTTCCAGAAATTCGTTGACCGTGATATTGATGCGTGGTAATAGTGACACAGGCGTAATTTTCGTAGTACCCAACTGTTTTCCAACACGCCTGTCCTTGAGCCCGTCGAATATACATAAAAGGATTAGCCGGTGCACATACCGCATGGTTACCTGAACACAGAGGTCGCGGTTGGAGGCTATGTGATCGCTGCGGGGGTGTGCGCGGCGGCGGTCTGGAAGGCGAATCGCGATTTGAGCGAGAAGCAGATTCCTCTCCTTGGAGTGATGGCGGCGTTTGTTTTTGCGGCTCAGATGCTAAATTTCCCGATTCCAGGCGGAACCAGCGGTCACTTCCTCGGTGCGCTTATGCTGGCCGTTTTGCTCGGTCCGTTGACCAGTTGTCTGGTCATGACGGTGGTGCTGACAATTCAATGTTTTGTGTTCACCGATGGAGGTTTTGACGCTCTGGGAGCGAACATCTTGAACATGGGGGTGGTGGCGGGCATCGGCTGCTATTACCTTTTCGCATTGTTGAGGAGAGTGTTACCCGGAACGAAAGCAGGATATTCGGCCAGCGCAGCCATCGCAGCATGGTTCTCCATCGTAACTTCGGCGGCCCTGTGCGCGCTGGAGCTATCGCTGTCTGGCGTGTTCGCTCTGCGTGTAGCTCTGCCGCTGATGGTCGGCGTTCACTCGTTGATCGGTCTGGGGGAAGCCGCCATTACGGTGGCTGTTCTAACAGTTCTTATGGAAGCGCGTCCCGATTTGGTGCCTGGGTGGCTGCCTTCGGGAAAAGCAGCGGTAGCGACAGAATGAGATCAGGCGTATGAAGCGGAGTACGAAATTCCTTATCGCTGGCCTCAGCATATCGCTTGTGCTGGCCTTCTTTCTTTCTCCGCTCGCCTCATCCCTTCCGGATGGATTGGAAAAAGCGATTGAAAAGCTCGTTGCTTCGGGGCGAGTTGAAGAAGGAACCCCCCCGGCGGTCGCCCCCCTTCCCGACTACGCATTTCCTGGATTGAAGAGCAAGTGGCTTTCTACCGGCCTTGCGGGAGTCATCGGGACGGTTGCCGTTTTTGTTGCTGCGTTTTTCATTGGCAAGGCTGTGTCCAGAAAGAGGTCTTCTTCGACGATGGGGATGAAAGGCGATTGAAACACGGGTTTCTGGACAAATATTCTGACCTGGAGAGCCCTGTCCACTCTCTTTCGCCAACGGCGAAGGTCATCGTTTTTCTGGCGCTGATCGTCATTTGTGTGACCACGGGAGCCAGGGCTTATATGTCGTTTGCGGGGTATTTCGCGTTTCTCGTCGCTTGCCTTGCGGTGTCACACGTTCCGGTGGTCCATGTGCTGAGGCGGTCATTGGTGGTGCTGCCTTTCATGGCGATGGCCGCCTTGTCCATTCCGTTCATGGGTCGTGGAGCAGAAGGTGCCGGCGCCACTCAGGGGGGGCATCCTGGGGTCACCGTATTTCAGGGCGTGGTGTTTAAGTCGTACATCAGCATATTCTCTTTGGTGCTTCTGTCCGCGATTACTCCTTTTCCTGGTTTCCTCACTGCCTTGCGGAAGCTGGGGACGCCTAACATTTTCCTTTCGTTGATGAGCTTCACGTACAGGTACTTGTTTCTACTGATCGAGGAAATGGAGCGGATGATGCGCGCCCGGGACGCCCGGTGTTACGGAGGCAGATGGTTGTGGCAGACGAGAGTGATGGGCCGGATGATCGGCACGTTTTTCATCCGGAGTTACGAACGGGCAGAGAGGGTCCATCAAGCGATGGCGTCGAGAGGGTTCGAGGGGCGCGTGACCTCACAGGATGCCCAGCCGATGCACTCGAAGGATTACTTGTTTGTTCTGGCTTCTGTGGCGATCCTCGTCGGTCTGAGAGTGTTTTTCGTCCCGGGAGGGATCCTATGATTCGGGTGTGGGCGCGCTTTGAGATTGTGACGTTGAATATGCTGGAAACTTCAGACGGTGGAGAGTGGTGAACAAAGTAATTGAAATCGAGTCGTTGCATTTCACTTATCCGGACGGGACGGCTGCGCTCCGTGGGGTCACCCTGGAGATCATGGAGGGAGAAAGGGTGGCCCTGATCGGCCCCAACGGGGCAGGCAAATCAACGTTGCTTCTCCACCTCAACGGCATTTTCCGTGGCGATGGCAGCGTCAAAGTTGACGGATTGCTCGTCGAAAAGCGCACGCTGAAATCCATCCGGCAGAAAGTGGGCATCGTATTCCAGAACCCGGACGATCAGCTCTTCTGCCCAACAGTTTTTGAGGATGTGGCTTTCGGACCCCAGAATCTGGGGCTTGATGGGGAGGAGGTGGAACGTCGCGTGAGGGAGAGTTTGGCGGCGGTGGGAATGGAGGGCGCTGCCAAGAAATCTCCTTTTCGACTGAGCTTCGGCGAGAAAAAGAAGGTGGCCATAGCGACGGTTCTTGCACTTCGCCCCAGTGTGCTTGTGATTGACGAGCCCACGGCGAATCTCGATCCTCGTGGGAGGAGGGGAACAATGGCGTTGCTGCGAGGGCTGCACGATACGCAGATCATAGCCACGCACGATTTGGCTTTTGCCGGGGACCTTTGCGGCCGCACTGTTCTGTTGGATAAGGGTCAGATAGTTGCGGATGGCCGCACAGCGAATATTCTGGCGGACGAGCGCCTCCTTGAATCCCACGGGCTTGTGTAGGAGGGCTGGTGAGGGATGTGGGCGTTGTGTCCCGGAGCGTGGAAAATCGGGCGCCGGTTGCCGGGGTGAGAAGGTTGCGGCCAGCAAAGGAGGGGTTACTGCCTTGTGCTGATTTCTCTTGACTATCCGCGGGTGGGCATGTAAACTGATAATTGAAGGTGCATAGTTGAGAAGGAGACAACCAGGAGGTAGGAAGATGAAGGACTTAAGTTGTCGTTCTCGTAGATCCCCGAAGGGATTCAGACACCGGTTCTTCCGAAGGCCGATCTGTTTTGGCTTTACGTTGATCGAGCTGCTGGTGGTCATCGCTATTATCGCGATTCTTGCCGCGCTTCTGCTCCCTGCTATTAAGCAGGGCAAAGACAAAGCCCGCCAGGCCCACTGCATCAACAGTTTGAAACAGTTCGCCATCGCCTGGGAAATGTACACCAATGATTTCGAGGGTTGGTATCCCCTGGGAGGGTCGCGGGCAGGCGAGGCGAACGGCTGGCTCTGGTCAAACCATATCGCGTACGATGCTGGCGGAAACGTAAGCACCGGTCCCCCTCCCAATCTGAGGCAGTGGAAGTTGGACCAGGAGAGGAATGGCCTGCTGTATCCGTATCTGAATAAGAATCATGAAGTATATCAGTGCCCCGGTGACAAGAACCGGAATATCCGCTTCTTCAGCTATTCCGGGAACGTCGCCTACCAGAACATAAACAAAGGGCAGATCGAGCAGTGGTTGAGTAAAGTGGTTCTGATGGTCGAGGAACAGAGGCCGGATGACGGAGCTTTCTGGTATCAAAACGCCGGGGCCGTGGATAGCCGTGATTGCCTCTCCTTCGACCGGCACGTCACTTGCACAAATCTCCTCTTCGGGGACGGTCATGTCAAGGGGATTTCGTTCAAGAGAGCCAACCAGGTGGCGAAGCTGGAGGACATTGGAGCCTTCCCCGGTCAGGAAGACCGGTGGTAAAGCGAGCTTGAGAAACCATTTGTCGCCGACGGGTTGAATAGCTAAAAGCATGTGCCCCCCGCGAGCGTGAGCGCGGGGGGCATTTTTTCTTTGAGCCGGCCGAGTGGTGGTTGGTTCTCACCGCCGCTTACCCGTTTGGGGCAAGCATCCACCCGAAAGCCTATCTGGCATTCGAGCTCTTCCCGAAGCCAACTATCGCAAGACGGCGTCTTAGTACACCAACTCGTAAATACGGTAGCGTATCGAACTGTATGGGACGCTGCTTTTGACAGGATAACAGGATACTCAGGATGCTGCAGAGCAGCATCAGACAAATCCGGACAATCCTGTAATCCTGTCGGAAAATACGTCACCGAATTTATGAATCAGAGCACTTAGTCGAGGGCTTCAAACAGCTTTTGAAGAAATGGGAACTTCTCCACAAGCTTGCCTGCGAAAAGGAGAACAACGATGGCGAGGACGATGAGGATAATCAAAACGACGATCACAATGCTCAGAATCTTCGTCCCGGTCTTGCCCAGCACTTTCTCCAGAGCGAGTTTCTTTTTCGGCAGGGCTTCTATGGCGGGCACTTCTCCGCCCGCTGCCGCCTCGGGTGCAACAGCCTCTGGCTTGCCGCCTCCTTTCACGAGGGATGCAACGTAGGTCGCCGCGGTGCACACGAACGCCAAACCGAGCACACCAAGGAAAATGTCCAGCAACTTTACCCGGACGATTTGCAATTCCTGCTCTTCGCCTTGCGATTCCTGCTCTTCGCCTTGCAATTCCTCTTCTTCGGCGGGGTAATCCACTTTGATGACGAATTCCGCTATGGCAATCTTCTTGACTGCCGGCTCCTTTCCGTAGGTTCCCTCCTTTTTCAGGCTGAAGATGAGAAGAGCTATTAAAGCGAAGGCCACTAAGAACAATACGAACTTGAGGTGCTTTTTCATTTTACCTCCTTCCTTTGCGGTGAAAAGGGCGTGCAGCACCCGCCCCTTTGCGTCACGGTAGCTCTCAAATACGGCGGCTTTTCAGCCCGGCAAAATCCCTTGTGCACTACCCGGTCTCCTAATTGTCGGATTCCTGCCGCACAGAGCGCAGTTCGTGTCCTTTCTCGTCTTGACCTCCCGGAATGTCATCTTCAGGAGATCGTACAAAACTATTCTACCGACGAGCAAATCACCTATGCCAAGCAAGAATTTCACGACCTCCGCAACCTGTATCATGCCGATCAAGCCGGGAACGGGCGCCGCAATACCGGCCTCAGTCCCGGAAGGCAAGATACCTGGCGGCGGAGCCGAAGGATAGATGCACCGGTAACAGGGCGTTCCTTCCTCATAGGTGAACGTTGTGGCTCGCCCTTCATACCTGAAAATGCTGCCGTGCACAAAGGGTTTTTTCAAAAAAAAGCAGGCATCATTGAGCAGATACCGGGACTCTGGGTTGTCACATCCGTCCACAACGACGTCGTAGTCCACCACCAATTCCGAGACATTCTCCTCGGTGACTCTCTCGCTGAATGGTTTCACCTGCACTTCCGGGTTCAGCTCACGCAGCCTCGTTTCCGCCGTCTGAACTTTGGCTTTGCCGACGTCATGCGTCACATGGATGATCTGTCTTTGAAGGTTCGCCAGCTCGAGAACATCGTCGTCCGCGATGCCTACGGTGCCCACGCCCGCACCAGCCAGGTAGAGAACCACCGGCGACCCCAGTCCCCCGATGCCCACGCATAGGACGCGGGACTCCAGGAGCCTCCTCTGCCCCTCCTCACCAAAACCGGGTAGCACAATGTGCCTGGCATATCTCTCAAGTTGTTGCTGGGTTAGGCTCGCCATTTTCAGACCTTTCGACCCGCCGGAGTGATTACCGGCGGCCATTAGGCGATCAGGCTATCCCCCGGCGATCATGGGAAGAATGGTCACAACATCGCCTTCCTTGAGCTGCGTGCTCAGCCCGTCGAGGAATCGAACATCTTCATCGTTCACGTAGAGGTTGACGAAGCCGTGAAGGGACCCATCCCCACGGCAGATGCGTCCCTTCACGCGCGGGAATTTCTTTTCCAGCTCGTCGAGGGCCTGTTCAGCAGTTTTCGCCTCGACTGAGACCTCATCTCTGCCGCCAGTAAGCTCTCGCAAAAGCTGCGGTATTTTCACAGTCACAGCCATCTCTTTAAATCTCCGGGCATCGCCGAATCCATGGCCGGGCGCAGCTTGAGGAAGGCTCCCAGGGCGCAGGACCCGTTGTTTGATCGAACACCCGAAGCGACTGTACAAGCGGGCTCGGCTATAATTACTCGGTCAGAAGATGTCGCCCCTACGTCCAAATGTCTGTCTTCTCCTCCCAGCGCTTCTTCACTTGCATGAAGTAATCTATTCTGCCCTTCACCTTTTCAATTTCCCCGGGGTAAAACTCAAATAGAAGCTCGCATAGCTCTAACATCCACTTTTTCCTCGAGTACGCGTGATTTACGAGAATGTTATTCGCGTCCGCGATTTGTATTTGCCCCCATCCTAATGCACCGATTGTCAAGCAGCCCCAGGACAAAAACTCAATGGGTACGAAGTACACTCTTTCAACACGGATGCGGACGCCAGAACCAACACTATAGGCTACCATGAGCATCACAAAGTAATGCCCGTCTTCCTCATAGAATCGTGCCAGCCTTTCCACGGAGGTGAGGTTTGGCATGCTAAATTTGGCCTCCAATCTGTGCGTTTTTACGTCCACGACGTAATACAAATCGGCCCCGTCCGTGAAAGCTAAGTCGGCCATCGCCCGCCTTGCGAAGCCCGCAGAGTACTGCTTACAGTGGTTTCCAAGGATGTCCTGAAAGTTTTGTTCCAAAATATGCTGAATTGCATCTCCTGTAGCCCTGGTGCTGGACACGGTATCCGAGCTCAAGAAGTCAGGGTAGCCATTGAGAAAAGATCTGATGTTGTTCTCAATCTTCTCGTGCGCTCCGGTGTGAAAAATTTGGCTTTTCACTCTCCCAGTCCCTCGGTGTTAGGAAACAAGGATAGTTCGCCCACGCTGGTCGGCTTTCGGACATGCCTTTTCTTCATATCCTTCAGGGTGTTTCTTTCCCAGAAGACGCCGTCAGCGTATCCTTGAATGGCATTGTTTTTCTCCGCCGCCTCCAGCCTTTTCTCAGCATAGAAACAATATTCTTCGTCTATTTCCACCATAACGAAACTCCTTTTCAGCTTCCTGGCCACAACACCAGAAGTTCCCGCGCCGGCAAAAGGATCAAAGACCATCTCTCCTTCGTGGGAACTCGCCAGAATGATCTTTGCAAGAAGCTTCTCAGGCTTCTGTGTCGGATGAGGCGTGTTTTCTGGCATTGACCAAAAAGGAATGGTTATGTCCGTCCAGATATTTGACGGGTAGGTTAGCCTATACCTTCCGTCCTCCTCTTCTGCCCAATCCTTAGGTACTCCATTTTCTCGGTAAGGCGCGACTACCCTTCTCTTCAGCTTTACTGCCCCTGCATTAAAGGTGAACTTGTTCGACACCGTACAGAACCATATATCCTCGGAGTTGTTTTTCCAATTCCTCTGTGCTCCACGTCCCTTCTCCCTTTCAAACGAGATCCTGTTTCTGACAGTGAAATATTTTTCGCAAAGGAGATGAATCGCCGCAGAGGACCGCCAATCACCACAGACATATATTGATGCGCTTCGCTTCAGTAGTCGGACCATTTTCTGGAGCCAAGACTCCATCCAATCCATATATTGGCTGACGGGGGCTCGCCTAAAGGAACGGACATTGAAGGTTTTCGTCAAATTATATGGCGGGTCGACAAAGAGGAGGTCCACAAATTCTGATGGAAGGAAATCTACCACCTGAAAGATATCCTGATTGATGACCTTATCGGATATTTGCTCTAACGAGACAGGCTTATCTATCTTCAACAACCTGCGCCGATACTTTTGTTTGTCCTCGTCCGATAAAGTTATCGTTCGATTTCGCGGCGCCTTTGTCATTTTTTCTCCTTGCTTAGGGCAGTGCCGCCCGACAATCTCGCTATCGCCGTCAATCCGGTTCTCCGCCCCGCAACAAGGTTCTATGGTGCCGACTACCGCGACGCGTCTCAGGGTGCTTCCTTCTTGGGCGTCGGTATGACGTCTGCGGTTCGCTGCTCGACTCCGGGCATGGGCGGCAGCTTCTCGCTGGGGATCGGTTCGTACCATAACGTGGCGCATGACCAGTCATCCTGCCGCTCGTATAGACCCTGCCGCCAGCCGATCTGCTGAATCGTTACGCGGCAGTCCTTCTTCCAGTAGATCGGGTCGGGCAGATGCCAGCGGTACATGCACACGTAGCCGTCCTTGTTGAGGCTGCATCCGTTATACATGAACGGCGTCTGCTGAATCCCCCAGGAGAGCCCCACGTAATCCTCACTGCCCGTCCCACAGATGGTGGGGAAGTCGGTGTCGCCGTCCAGGTACACCTTCACTTCCCCCTCTCCCCACCAGTTTCCGGAGAGAGGGTGAATACCGATCACCGAGCCGACGAACCGCCCGCTTCCCTTCCGCTTGGGCAGCAGCTCGAAATCCTTTTTCAGGCTCGTGGGATTCTCTCGGCGGAAGAGGACGTGAAGCCTGCCGAATTTCTCCGGCAGCTTATCGTTGATGGTGTAATCAATCTGATAGAAAAGAACAGAAGACTTCTTGCCGTCGTTGGTCATCGTCATCCGCGCCCGCTTTGCGAAGGGCATGGGCAGCCAGAAGTTCATTCCCGCTCGCTCGCCGACGGAATGAACCGCGGATTGATACGCTACGACCCGCCCGTGAGCAATCCCCATGAAATCGCCCAGCGGGGATTCGATGCTCGGATGTTGCTGCCCGTCCCAGTAGGCACGAATCACCATGCTGCGGAGGTTGATCGGCTCGCCGCGAGTCGTCATCCAGATGTGTCGAACCACGCCGGGGCCTTTGATATCGCACAGCTCGAAAGTCTGCCCTGCCGCAATGTTCACCGCAGGCGACCCCTTCCGCCCTGCGCCGAGGTTGCTCGCCGCCTTACCACCCGCCCCTTTCTCGCCCGCCCGGTTCTCATACGAGATGGACCGCGATTCGACCTGCGTATCAATCAGATATGGACGATGGACCAGCTCAGAGGCATCACCCCTCGCCTTGACCACTGAACAAAGAAGAACTGCTGATAGAAGTACCGTGGCCTGCAAAAACACTTTGTTCATGATCTCTGCCCTCCCTCGATGTTGAGGCGGGGGGTTTGAGTGTTTCTGTGCAACCTCGCTCTATCTCCAGCCGGAGATCTCGACAAGCAAGGCTGCTTTAGGACAATTTGACTTTGCGACTCTCTCCGCCGAACGTACCCCGCATAATACCACGAAGTGGATAAATTGTCTGTCATTTGAGACCCCAATCTCCAGCCTTGATTGATTAGAAGCCAGGGGCCATGGCTTGCTTGCTGAAGCGGCTCGGTAGGCGCACACGCGTCCCTCCCTCTTGCGAAAGACTCTGCCCAAGGGATAGACTCGTTTTCGAGGAATCGGCCTCGGAAAGGGTAGCCCTGGAGAGCGCCTCGACAGGCTGGAACTCAGGCAAAACTGTATGCCTGTCCAACAACCCCACCTTCGGCTGTCTATTTCAACCTGCGTCCGCCTTACCGTTCGTTGCGTCTCCATGGCGGCCATGGGACATCGTTTTTGAGGCTGGAGGCAGGGTTTTGGAGAGGCCGCTTCTTGCGTAGGCGGTGGGAATTTGGATATACTTGGAACGATTGAGGGGCGGGGGCGTCTGAAAAGAATGTGGGAAATTGATCGGAAGAAAGAAATTCGGACAGGAGGAAGACGAAGGAGGGAAAGATGATGATGGTAGGTATGTTGGAATTGCTTTTGGCGTTTTTCATCGCGATTGATACGTCGGAGGTTTATCCGCCGGAGGTGGCGGAGGCGTTTGTCGAGAACTCGCTTGTGGGGCAAACGTTCACGCACCAGCTTCCGGACACCACGGCGGCGGTATTCATGGTGGGCAATTTCGGTGTGTGCAAGTCGAAGAAGGGGATTGTTATCCCGCTATCGGAGGCTGTGCGCTTTGCGAAGGAGATGGTCAGCAAGACGGGCAGGCCGGAGCGCGCGGAAGAGCGCCTGGAGATGGTGGACGTCATTCACGACATCTCGAAGTCGGTTCTGCGGATGTTTCACGGTGAGGTGGGGATCGCGCTGCTCCATTTCCCCGTAGGTCGGCGCCCTCCTGATCTCATTGTGAGGGCGGATATTGACGAGTCGGAAATGTCCTTGATGAAGCTGATGGAAAAGATCGCGGCTGCGCTTCCCATGGACTCATCCCGGTTCCTTCCACGCGAAGAGGATGGGTACTTCAATTTCGGAGACAAGCTCTACGTGCGGATCAAGGACGGGAGGCTGTACGCATCGAATTCTCGCCTTATCGTGGAGAAGTTCTTGTCGGGAGCGTGGAAGGAGAATCCGCTTTCTCAGTCGCCGCTCTACCGTGAGGCGGGGAAAAAGGTCGAGTTCGATCAGGAGCAGTTCCTCTTCGTGAACGTCGAGCACATCTGGGAGGAGTTCATCGCCGCTCACGAGCCGATGCCTGGTGAGATAAAAACGCTTTTCGCAGGTCTGGTGAGCAACATGTGGGCGATCGCGAGCTCAACTCGATTGTCTAACGGGAATCTGGACGTGCGTTCGGCGGCGCTGTTCAGGGACCTGACAAAGGGGATACCAAGAATCCTCGCGAGGCCGAATGCACGGTCTCAGGCGGCGACGTTCGTTCCGCCGGACTATTCGCTATTGGTGAAGGTGCACACCGGTTCTCCGGCTGGGCTTCTGAGGGACGTAATGGCGCTGAATGAGGACGTTGCTCGCGGGTTGCGCAAGGCTCTTGACGAGATGGACGAGAAGCTTGGCTTCAGTGTTGAAGGAGACTTGTTGCGCGCTCTGTCCGGTGACTTTGCCGTCGCCGCGAAGATACCGCCAATGATCGGACTCCCGGAATCTGTCGCCATCATTAGAATCGCCGACCACGACAAGGCCGCTTCCGCAATCAAGAGTATTTTCGCAGTGGCAGGCATGGCGCCCGGCACTACCGCGGCTGAAAGCATCGGTTTCGAGGAGGAATACAGAGGGGCGAAACTGCAAGTGGTCCCGCTTCCGCTGGTGGCATTGACCTACGTTTTTGTGGAGGGCCATCTTCTTGTGGGATCGTCGCCGGAGGTGGTGAAGGCGGCAATTGATGCGCACCTCTCGGGGCAGAACCTTGCCGCCTCGGAGGGATATAAGTCGGCGTTCATGGGTCACCCTTCTGAGAGCTTTGTGACGAGCTATGCCGACACGGAGACGATATTCAATGGCCTGCTGAACATCGGAGGAGGGCTTGCCATGTGGAAAGGGCGGGGTGAGATAAGGCAGTTCATTGTGCCCCTGATTGCTCTATTGCGGAGAAATGTGAAGGAGCTGACGCCCATTTCGTGCAGCGTTTATCGGGAGGACAATGCGGTTGTTGTGAGAACGAACAGCCGCCTTTTCGGGGCGGGCCCCGTTCCCATCGCTCTGCCCTGGCTGTTCATTGCCAGAAGTGTTGAGGTCACAGAAGAGGCAATGAGACGGAGAGATGAGGCCATCACGCGGCAAGAGGAGTTCAGAAGAGATACGGAGGAGATGAGGCTCAGAGACGAGATGCTGGACCGGGCGGAGCGAGAGGGAAAGGAGCGGGCGATACAGGAGCAGATGATCGAGAGAGCACTCGGGGAGCGGAGGTAAGGGCGGGGACATTTCTCTGGGTTCAGGGGTCCGGAAAAGACATCGGATTGGGGATTGCGGCGCGGGGGATCACTCTTGTTCTATGGTCACCTGCCTTTTGTGGCTCGGCGGCAACGCGCTCATCGAGGCCGCCCTGGCTCGTGGGCGAGTGTGGGCAACTCCTTGAAACCCAATACCATCCACAGAGAAAGGTATACCTGTATGAAAAAAGTGCAGGAATTCTACAGGTTTTCCTTGACAACTCGATTAAGTGCAGGTATACTGCAGATGAGCACGGATTGCGACCGTAGGAAGGATGGGCCCCATCTCTCTTGGTCAGAAAGTGCAGCATTTCTGCATATTATTTTCATACTAACCTACATCGGGAGGGTCAGCATGGCTTCATTCAGCCCTAACGAATTGGAAATCATGAAGGTTCTGTGGGAGGAGGGACCGCTCAAGCCCTCCGAGATTGAAGAACGGCTTTCTCAGCCCGTCAAGAACTCCGCGTTGCGTTGGCAGTTAGGGGCTTTAATGGAAAGAGGCCACGTCAGGCGCCGAAAAAAGGGTAAGGCGTACTACTATCGTGCCACCACGCCGCGGCAGAGGGCATTCAAGAAGCTGACCCGTCGAATGGCTGAAGTGTTCTGCGGGGGGTCCGCTGTGGCTCTCATTGGGCAGATGATTGAGTCCGAAGAAGGACTGTCCCAAGAGGACATTCGTGAACTGCGGCGGATTGCGACGAGAAAAGCATCCTCCAAGAAAGCCTCTGGGAAGAAAGGAGTTCGGAAATGAGATTGGGTTGGATGCAAGCGTTGGTGGATCTCCCCCCGATCTTGGACATCGTGCTCAAGATCAGTGCATTGCTTGTCCTGGGATGGGTCGCCCATTTCGCCCTCCGTCGAAGCAATCCCCGGTGGCGGGTGGTGTTGTGGCGAGGGGTGATTTTGGGGGTGGTCGCTCTGCCGATTCTTGGAGCGGTGTTGCCGGAGCTTCAATTGCGGGTCGGGTCTCCGACGGAGCCGGAGCCGGTTTTGGCGCCCATTCAGCGGGGGTCGGTGCGGGTCGGGTTTGCAGCGTCATTCGGCGATGACCGTTTCGGATGGGCGCCCCTGCCAGCAACTGGGGCGGAGGAACCTGCGGTCAGCAACGCGTCTTCGACCTCGCCGCCAGGGATTGGGGTGATGGAGTGGGTTCGGGCGCATTATGGTTACCTGCTCGGTTGTGCCTGGGCCGTGATAGCCGTCGTGCTGATCCTGTTCGCAGTGAAGGCTCACAACCGGTCGCGGCGAATTGTGAGGCGTTCCCGTCCGGCGCCGAACTGGGCGCGAGCTATGCTCGAGCGGATTGCCGCAGACCTCAAATGCAGGAAAAACGTTGCCCTTCGCTGCTCAGCGGAGGTTTGTTCACCGCTTCTCACAGGGATTTTCAAGCCGAGCATCATATTGCCGCAAGGCATGGTAGAGGAAGATTCTGCCGCCGACGTGGAGGGGGTATTGGCACACGAGTTGGCTCACTTGAAATGGGGCGATCTTGTCTGGTCGCGGCTTCTCCAGGCCATTTCCATTATTCTCTGGTTTCAGCCGCTGGTGTGGCGAATTCGCGCTGCCCATGCTAGCGCGTGCGAGGAAGCGTGCGACGCGGTGGCAGCGCAATATGTAGGAGACAGGGAGGTATATTCAGGGACACTGGCCCGTGTAGCTTTGGGGCTGCTTGCTAAGCGCCGGGCGCTGGCAGGCATCCCGATGGCTCGCAGGCCGCAAATCCGGAGGCGCTTGACTATGTTGAAGAAAAAGATTTGGTTTTCTCATCTTCGCCGCGGTTGGGTGCTGACGTTTGTCCTGTCCGGTGCCGTTGCCCTTGCCACTATCAGCGGGTTGAAGCTAACTGGCGCTGAACGTGATTCGGCTAGCAGCTCAGCGCGGATATCGCTCGAGGCGCCGGGGCGTGAGGCTAACCGACCGGGGGCACGCGTGCTGCATTTCCCTAAGGATCGGTCGTTGGGGACGCTCAGGGTACGGGATGTGGGGACGAATGCGGAACTCTACTACTTGTTCAAAGAGCGCGTCTATCCAGATGTTGAATGGGAATACCTCGGCGCAGCTATGGGTGACGTGATTGTTCCCGCGGGCAAGCTTGTGCGGCTCGTTGTTCCTTCGAATGTCCGGAAAGACTTGTCACCGCTTTCCAAGTTGCGGCCGGATGATCTTCACATGCTGGTGATCCACCGCCCCTTTTCTGAGGACGTCAGAGCGGATGAAACAATCATGCCGCACCTGGCCCGTCTGACAGGCTTAAAGGTCCTGCTTCTGTACAACACGCACGTCAGGCATAAGGGCTTGGCGCATATCAGTGGACTTAAGTCCCTCAAGAAGTTGAAGATCATATCGGCGTCCATGACGGAACCAGCGACTCGGTCACAACAAGTTGCCGACGCAGGCCTCGGTGAGATCGCGAAGCTCAAGTCGCTTGAAGTTCTGTGGTTGAGCGGCAGATTTACCGATGATGGTCTTCATCATCTGGCAGGGTTGACGTCCCTCAGGGAGATGTATCTCCACAGCGTAAACGTTCGTGGTCCAGGCTTGGCCCACCTCGCGAAACTGCCGTCGCTCAGGTATCTCGATTTCAAGGGTAACAACTGCGGCGATGCAGGACCGGCACATCTCAAGAGTGCTAGGTCGCTCAGGAAACTGGTTCTCGGGTGGTCGCAGATCACGGACGCCGGACTTGCTCACCTATCACACCTTGCCGAACTGGAAGAACTGGATCTCCACAAGAACCCGATCACCAACGACGGGCTTACCCATCTGAAGTCCATGCGGTCGCTCAAGGAGCTAAATCTCAGTGGTACTCAAGTCACGGAGGGCGGGCTTGTCCATCTCAAAGAGATCAAATCGCTCGAATCGCTGACAGGCCTCAGCGTGTCTGATAAAGGTCTGGCTGACCTGTCCGAGCTGAGTAAACTCAGGTGCCTGCGCATTGGCGGCACCATCACGGACGCAGGGCTGAGACACCTGGCTGAGCTCCAATCGCTTGAAGAACTCGAGCTTCGCGGCGGAGGAATCACCGATGCGGGGATGTCACATATCGCCAAACTGACCAACCTGAGGGATCTTAAGTTCTACGGTTGCCCGATAACTGATGAAGGTCTCGCCAAATTGAGGACGCTGAAGTCCTTGAGGAAGCTATTGCTCCGCGTGACGAATATAACCATCTCCGGTCTGAATCACGTCAACGCCATGCCCCATTTGACTGAATTGACCGTGTACGGCCTGGGCAAGGGGGGGCCGTCCCTGGACATTTCGCGCTTGACTGAGCTCCGATCTCTATCCCTCAGGAGCACTTCAGCGGTGCGAGACGAGGATTTGGTCAGCATAGGCAAGCTCGGGGGGCTCAGGCATCTCCAGATCAGAGGGCCCATCACAGATGCAGGCATGACCCACCTGGCGCGCTTGACCTCTCTTCATTGGCTTTCCGTTGACACCACGAACCATTTGACCGACAAGGCTCTCTCGCACCTGGCCAATATGAAGCAGTTGGACGACTTACGTATAAGCACTGGAGACTTCACAGACAAGGGCCTGCGCTATCTTGAAGGTCTCAAGGCGCTGAGGTTCTTGTACCTCACATCTGAAAACGCCTTCAGCAGAGCAGCCTTGCAGCGCCTCTGGAAGAACCTGCCCAACCTTCAAAGCTGGAGGATCCTGCCGTGACGGTGAGCCTGGCGTTGAGGAGAAGAGACCTCTCGCAAAACCGGTGGAAAGAAGCGAGTTCCAGATGAGATTCGCTTGGATTGAAGTACTTGTTGGTTTGCCTCCGATGTTGAACATCGTGATCAAAATTACCCTGTTGCTTGTGCTGGGCTGGCTCATCCATTTCGGGCTTCGTCGGAGGAATCCCCGGTGGCGGGTGGTCTTGTGGCGAGGGGTGATTTTGGGGGTGGTCGCTCTGCCGATGCTTGGCATGGTGCTGCCGGAGTTTCGATTGGCGATTTTGCCACTTAAGGAACCAGAGATCACTCCAGTCTTGGTTACTATTCAGCGCGGGGCGGTGCGGGTCGGGTTTGCAGCCTCGTTCGGCGGTGACCGTTTCGGATGGGCGCCCCTGCCAGCAACTGGGGCGGAGGAACCTGCGGTCAGCAACGCGTCTTCGACCTCGCCGCCAGGGATTGGGGTGATGGAGTGGGTTCGGGCGCATTATGGTTATCTGCTGGGTTCTGTGTGGGCCGTGATAGCCGTCGTGCTGATCCTGTTCGCAGTGAAGGCTCACAACCGGTCGCGGCGAATTGTGAGGCGTTGCCGTCCGGCGCCGCACTGGGCGCGAGCTATGCTCGAGCGGATTGCCGCAGACCTCAAATGCAAGCGAGACGTTGCCCTTCGCTGCTCAGCGGAGGTTCGTTCGCCGCTTCTGACCGGGGTTTTCAAGCCGAGCATCATATTGCCGCAAAGCATGGTAAAGGAAGATTCTGCCGCCGACGTGGAGGGGGTATTGGCACACGAGTTGGCTCACTTGAAATCGGGCGATCTTCTCTGGTCGCGGCTCCTCCAGGCCATTTCCATTATTCTCTGGTTTCATCCGCTCGTGTGGCGAATTCGCGCTGCCCATGCTACAGCGTGCGAGGAAGCGTGCGACGCGGTGGCAGCGCAGTATGTAGGAGACAGGGAGGTATATTCAGGGACACTGGCCCGTGTAGCTTTGGGGCTGCTTGCTAAGCGCCGGGCGCTGGCAGGCATCCCGATGGCTCGCAGGCCGCAAATCCGGAGGCGCTTGACTATGTTGAAGAAAAAGATTTGGGCTTCTCAGCTCCACCGACGCTTGGCCGTCGTATTGCTGCTAACAGGCGTTATTGTTTTAGCTGGGCTCGCCGGCTTGAAACTCACCCGTGCCGAGAACGGGTCTGCTTACGGTTCCGAAAGAGCGACATCGAGAAGAGGGCCGGCTGAACCAGGGGAACCGGGGTCACGCGTCGTCCACTTCCCTCGAGCTCGATCGCTGGGCACGCTCAAGGTGAAGGACGCAAGCATTGACAGGCAGGCTGATGTTCTCGACTTCGGGCGAGCAGAATACGAAGGGTGGGACGATCTCGGTCAGGCGATGGGCGATGTCGCCGTTCCTGCGAATAAACTGTTGGGGCTATGGGTCCGTCCGGCCGCCTTCAAAGATCTTTCACCGCTTCGAAGGCTCAGGCCGAACGATCTCCACATTTTGTGGATTTCTGGTAGGCCTGACGGCGTGAAGCCCGACGATAGGTGCATGGTTCACCTCAGTGGTCTCACCGGGCTGAAAGTCCTGATGCTCAACAACACGAATGTTACCGATAGGGGACTGGGATGGATCAGAGGCTTGAGGTCATTAACGAAGTTCTACCTGAAATCAGAACGACTGACCGACGCGGGCATGACCTCACTCGCAGACCTCAGGTCGCTGCAAATCCTGGAGGTAATGAGCTCTGGCATCACCGATGCAGGCCTCCGGCCCCTGGCACAGTTGAGATCGCTGAGGGAACTGTACATCTGGAGTTCGAAGATCCGCGGGCCCGGCTTGGTTCATCTCGCGAAACTCCCTTCCCTCACAAACCTCAATCTCGCCAGTAACCACCTCGGCGATGAAGGATTGACATACCTCAAGAACATCCCTTCCGTGGAGAAACTGAACCTTGACGGAATGTCGAATCTCACTGGCGCAGGGCTGGCGCATGTCGCCACTCTTTCCCAATTGAAGGACCTGAACGTCGGTCGTACTCCAATTACCGACGGGGATCTTGCGCATCTATCGAAACTGACGAAGCTGGAGAGCCTGAATCTCTACAACACGCAGACTACCGACGAAGGGCTTGTTCATCTCAAACGGCTGCGTTCACTGAAAAGACTGAAAGTCCGGACTAAGGGTGAGATCACAGACAAAGGGGTGGCTCATCTGACGGAGATCAAGTCGCTTGAACATCTTGACCTGCCGAATTGGGGGATAACGGATGAAGGATTGGCTCACGTCGCGGAGCTAAGCAGACTCAAATACCTGTGGGTCGGCGGCAGCTCGCGCAGTCCGATCACTGACGCGGGGGTTGGACATCTGGTCAAGCTGCGCGGTCTTGAGATTCTTAGGATCGGCGGCACCGGTATCACGGACGTGGGAATGTCGCATATCGCCAAGCTGACAAACCTGAAAGATCTGTCGCTCTTCTGCGCCCCCCAGGTGACCAATGATGGCCTTGCTGAGCTCAAAACACTTAAGTCCTTAACGAGGTTGAGCCTTGGCCGCCGTACGAGTATTTCCATCGCAGGACTAGCCCACCTCAATAGGCTGCCAGAGTTGAAGTACTTCCGTGTCAGTAACATTCGGCAGGACAACTCTGGGCTAAATATCGCAGGGTTGACCCAGCTTGAAGACCTCAGCTTTTTCGTCGCAAGAGACCAGTCGCTCCGCGATGAAGACTTAGCTTGCCTCGCGAAGCTAACGCGACTCAGGAATCTTCAGCTCGGCCCGCATGAGTCGGCGATCAGCGATGCCGGCATCAAGCATCTTGCGGGTCTGACTTCCCTAAGATTCCTCAACGCTGGTGGTCGCCATTTGACCGACCGTGGGCTGAGATACCTGGGCAACATGCGCAATCTGTGGCACTTGAGAATCACCGGCGATTTCACCAACAGAGGGCTGCGTTATCTCGAACCGCTTGAGAGGCTATCAATCTTGAGCATCACCTCAGACAACGCTTTCACCAGCAGGGCTCTGGACCGCCTGCGGAGAAAACTGCCCAGCCTTCAGAATTTGAACGTCGTCCCGTGACCGGCGAAGTCGCGAAGCAATCACGGTTTTCGTGTCGTTCGGAATCGCTTGAAGGATGAGAAAGGCAAAGAGGATGGATGACAAATGGACGCTTCGACTGGTTTTGTTTGCGACAGCCCTTGTTGTAGGCTCCGTCGCGTGGGGTCAAGAGAAGCAGCGTCTCCAGTATCATACCTCAAACAGGCCGCATCCGCTTGTCGGCCTTCTCGCTCCGAAGCGTTTAGAATTGACCCCGAAGCCGCCTGAGGGGCTGGTTCTGCCAGATTTCAAAAGCGAGACGCCCCTTTTCTCTAAGTGGCCGAGTCCGATGGCACCGAACAGATTCCTCTGGATCGCCCTGGATCGAACGAGCCAACAGGGCGTCTACGATAAGCTGTTGATTGACTCGAACGCAGATGGCCTTCTCAAGGACGAAAGCGCAGTCGCCGCCCACTCTTCACGCCCGTCTCAATCGCAGTTTGGGCCCATCAACGTTGCCCTCAAGGGTGATGAGGGAGGCATGACACATCACCTCAACTTCGATTTCGCTCTCCAGGCAGACGGCCCGCGTCTCCACGTGCGGTCCGGCGGGTGGTACGAGGGTGACATCACTGTTGGTCAGAACACAAAGCATTGCGTCCTCATAGACCAGAGCGCCAACGGGGCGTTCAACGACAGATCAATTGATCTCGCGGATTGCGATCTGATCCAGATTGGCAAAGAGGGTGATCGTGACATCTGTCTTGTCGGGAACTTCATCCAGGTAGACGACGAATTGTATCGCCTGGAGGTTGCCCGAGACGGCACACACGTAAGCCTGGCGCCGGCGAAAGACGTGAAATTCGGAACAATCAGACAACAAGAGGAGATGAGCGAGCTTGAGCCAGGGGGCGAGAATGGCATGCTCACTGTCAAACTGGAGAAGGGTGTGGGGAAGCTACCGGTTGGCAAATACCGCGTTTACGGATGGGTAATCGAGCGAAACGATGAAAACGGGAATCTGTGGACCGCGAAGGCGACGAGCTTCGGCAATCCGGACGTCTTCGAGTTCACCGAGGGACAGGAGATAAGCCCCGAAGCGGGGGAGCCGATCATCTCCACCCTCGATTTCTACAGGAGAGATGCCCGGTGCACGATCAGACACTCCTGGCGGGGCAAGTCCGGTGAGCACCTCCGCCTGACCCGGAATGGATACGATCCGCCACCGGCGCAAGTTCATATCTGGAATGCCGATAAGTCGTACGATCGCACCTTCACCTTCTCGCACGGCTGACCTGGCACCGGCTGCACGCTCGCGTGGCGAGTGCCCAAGAACCGAAAAGGACCGTTCATGGTAACGGCTGATCTACCGGGCATGCCGTTCAAAACCGAGATAAGAGAGCACACAATACCAGCGGAGACGAAATAACTACCAGCATAACCCGTGAACCATTCATGAACCGCAGCGACAAGGATCAATCACTGTCAACCTCTCAAACCGCTTTTCTCAAAACTCACATCTGCCCGTGACGGCACACGAGGTCTCCCCAAACATGAGCGACAACCTCATCGTTCGCATCCCGGGAATAACCACACCTGACGAAGCGGTCATCGTCTGTGCCCATTACGATTCGACCAGCGAAAACCCCTACAACAGAGCGCCCGGCGCCGACGACAACGCAAGCGGCGCCGCCGCGGTCTTGACCGCAGCGAGTATCCTGATCTCCTGGACACCGATGGCCACAACACCCTTCGCCATCTGGCGTACCGAAGGCTGGTCTTCCGGTCGCGGCTTCTTCCGTGTCAAGTCGGAATAAGGGGGCGGCTAAGGTCGCTGTTCAAAGCCGCCGCTAACCTGGCTCCAAATGTGATCGCGGGCTGCCATGCCCATCGTTCGACGGTCGGGGAGATACCGGGGAGGACGCTCTCGATGATTCTGCGCGGCGACGATGTAGTTGTCCTGTGAAAGGGCAACGAAGCGAAGAGTGCAAGTGTAACGGGTGCTTTTGCGGATGGGATTGGGGATGCCTTCTGATCGGGTCACGCCGAGCGCGGGACCGGGATAACAGAAGTCAGTCAGGGCAACGGCTGGCATCTCAACCGCTCGCCTTCCGGGCGCCCGACTGACGGCGACGCTTGCGGCCCGACCGCGGCCGGCGAGCAAGAATGCCGTGTAACATGCCCTGAGCGCTGATGTCTTCGTCCACCTCGGGCCAATGCACCCCTTCCCCGTCCCCGATAATCTCGAAGTTCGCGCGTTGGGCTGGCGTGGCCTCCGATAGCCGCCATGACCACGCCAGCGGTACACTGATTACACGACCGTCTACCAGGTACGCCGTGATGGTGTCCGCTGTGACTTCGACGTCGCGGATTCGAGCCTCTGTGCTAACCACCGTGCTCATGCCATGCCTCAACAATCGTGTCGTAATGGGCGTCTATGTGCCGCCGGATGGTGTTCAGTTCCTTTGAGGAGAAGCCATGATTCGAAGCCAACTCCAGCGGGTCAAGCCAGAACTTACATGTCCTTTTTTCACGGCGGACATGTACGTGCATCGGCTCGTTGAAATGAAAGCTATAGAAAAAGAACCGGTACGGACCGGGAATGTCCTTGATTCTGGGCATCCGGGGCTCCAGGACTTTGCCCGCATCGTTTGTTCTTCACACGTGTATTCTACCAGAATAAGTAGCCCCACGCCATAAAAAGCCATCAAACAGAAGTCCCGGCGCCAACGCTTATCGGCGTCATCCCCCAGACTGTCAAGCCCCACACCCGAATTCTTCTGCAGCACGCCCTCACCGTGCGCCAATGCCGTCTCCTCGCTACCCACCGGGTATTTCTTGCTATTTCGCTGCCGACGGGGCAAATCCCTCCGGGCAGTCCGCCTTGTTGAATGCGACTCAGCCGCTCTCCGGGACTTGCCGGGAGAGTTCGGCGGTGAAGGTGTCGAAGGCGCGGGAGTCGTAGAGGCAGAAGACAACCTTCTCGAGTCCTGTTTTGCCTTTCAGGTAGTGAATCGTCGTTGAGAGCATGATCGTGGCGCATTTGTCGAGCGGATAGCCGAATATACCTGTGCTGATGGCAGGGAAGGCGATGCTCTTGAGACCGTTCTCGTCGGCGACCTTGAGGGAATTGAGGGTGGCGTTTTTCAGCTTGCGGTCCTCGTCGCCCTCTCCCTGGCGCGGGCCGACCGCGTGGATGACGTGCCTCGCCTTGAGCTTCCCGCCGGTGGTGATGACTGCCCCACCGACGAAGGTCCCGCTGATGCGGTTACACTCCTCTTGAATCTCCGGCCCGCCCTTTCTTCGGATCGCCCCCGCGACACCACCGCCCAATACCAGTTGAGCATTTGCCGCATTGACGATGGCGTCGGTATCCAGTTCCGTGATGTCGCCTTGAATGAGTTCAATGACGCTGCTGCCGATTTTTCTCTCCATCTTTCATTTCCTCCTGAATCTCCAATAATCCAAAGCTGTTGCCCTATCCGATCGAGGATGGTTGAGACGATGAAATCAACCGCGCTTTCTTGAGATGGATTTCCTCTGGGCGGGTGTTCGCGCAGAACTTCGGCCTGCTTGGGAAAGTGATCCGCGTCGGTGAAAACTTTTCGATCCACGTTGATCCGGTATCCGATGCCTGGGATGACTGGAACACTGTCCCGGCCGTAAGCCTCCAGCACCTTCAGCGCCAGCCTTGCCCTCATCTGGACGTTCTCGAAAACAGTCGTCACCCCCACCAAGTCAATCTCCGGGCAGCTCAGCAACACCCCAAGCGCCAGGGCATCGTCAATATCGTCTCCAATATCTGTATCCAGAATGACCTTCTTTGTGGACATACCTGCTTCCTCAAAGGTTCTCCCGTCTTGCCACGGCGAACATCCTCCTCGCAGAAGCCGCCTGCTAATTTTGAAGCGAAAAGCATAGGAAAGCTGAAAGCGGCTACGTCCGCAAAAATATTGCGCCGAGAAAAGGAATGCAACAGGCAAACGCAGAACATTTCTCGGGGCGCTCCCTGAACCGGGGTAGCTTGCACGGTGGACAATGAGCTCCCGAGAGCGGCGAGCGGAAAGGCCGTTTTGCGGAAAGGCACGAGGGGCTGAAGTTGCAAATCTCGCATCCCGCCCTACCGGTGGCCGGGAAATGGCCTCATTCATTCTCCGTGACCTTGTAGAAGCGGATGGGGGCCGTGGGCGGCCAGCCGATGGGGTCGGACCAAAGCGTGAGCATGCCATTCGAGGCGGCGGCGTTGTCGTCGGCGAGATGCCAGACACCAGGTGCTCTGATTCATAAATTCGGTGACGTATTTTCCGACAGGATTACAGGATTGTGCGGATTTGTCCGATGCTGATGTGCAGCATCCTGAGTATCCTGTTATCCTGTCGAAAGCAGCGTCCCGTACAGTCCGATACGCTACCGTATCTGGCGGTGCAATTTTCCACGTGCTTTCCGCAGCGGCTCAGACATCGCAAAGTTTGACGGCTTGGGTAAGGCCCTCCAGGGGGTCACGCGTCGGGATGAACTCGTGTCCAACATAACCTTTGTAGCCGATGTCCAGGAGTGCCTGCATAACCGGCGGATAGTTGATCTCCTGATTGTCGTCGAGCTCGCCCCTGCCAGGGTTGCCTGCGACATGGACATGGCCAATGTACTCGCCGCACTCCTTGATCCTCCGGATCAAGTCGCCATCCATGATCTGGACATGATAGACGTCAAACAGGAGCTTCATGCTCGGCGAACCAACTTTCTTGATGATGTCCATACAGTAGTCCACGTGGTCGCCCTGGTAGCCGGGATGCCCTTTCATCGGATGGGTATCGTCCCGGGTGTTGAGTTGCTCGAGGCACAGATTGACTTTCTTCTTCTCCGCATATCCGATGATCTTCTTGTATGCCTTGACGCAGTTCTTCGCACCTTGTTCCGAGTCAACCTTACTGCCCTTCTCCTCGCCAGACGTATCGGCGGCCCCGGTAAAAGTGATGACGTTCTTGAAGCCCGCCTCGGCTGTGGCGTCAATGGCGTCCCGGAGTTTGCTGAGGCATTCATCCCAGTGTAGGGGGTTGTTCACGCCCCTGATGAACATGTGCGAAGGTGCGAGAGCACAAACCAGGCCGTATTTCTTCAGCGTCGGCCAGGTCTCAGGTCCCACCACTTCAATGCTCTTGCAGCCGAGCTGCTTGGCGATTTGACAGGTCTTTTCAAGACTCCAATACTCCTCAAAGCACCAATGCGCGACGGACTGATTGATCCTGCCTTTGATCACGGCTCGGCGTACCCGTTTAGCCTCTTCGGACCCGGCAGCTCCGACGAGTCCAAAAGCTCCCATCGCGGCGGCCACGCCGGCCAACATCTCACGTCGGCTCATGCCTTTCTGTCCCGTGGAATTCGAATTGCTCGGACTGCTCATGTTTTTCTCCTTTTTTTCGATTGGTCATGTTTTTTCGCTTCTTATTGGCGCGGCCTTTGGGACCGGGCGCCCGATTTTCGCCGGTGCGTGCCGCGCTCAATAATACTTGGCCGGGCTTCCCACAAAGACCTTCGACCTGCAAAACAAAATGCGACCGGTGCTCAGAGGCTTCAAAAATCTACTCAGTATCATAACGCACCTCAATCGTATCATTCCATTTCTTTAGGAAAACCTCAAGTCAGTTAGATGAAGAGAGGAATACTCAACCTCAGAACGCTCGTGGAATGCCTAAAATCCATTACGCCTCTCCATGGAAATCCACGATAAAGACATCCGGCTGACAGTGGATGCGCAGCGGAAGCGTCGTCGTCCCGATGCCGGCGGTTACGAAGAGGCGTGTGCCGTTCACCATGAAGTGCCCGTGGTCGAAACGCCTCCCGTATACAGAGGGCATCACCAGCGGACCCAACAGGGGGACTCTGATCTGGCCGGCGTGGTAGTGCCCCGCAAACACCGCGGTCACTCCTTCCGCGCTTAGCCGGTAGATATTGTCCGCCGTATGTATCAGCACCAGCACGAGCTCATCAGGAGAGGTCGTCGGCGCGCGCCACGCTTCGCTACCCCACGGGTCCTCGCATCCGCAGATGAGTAAATGATGTAGGTCTTCAACCGGGACCCGTCGGCAATCGTTTCCCACCCCTGCAATCCCAGCAACTCCGTGATAGTTTGATGTTAAGACATTGTCGTTCCCTTCATGGTTGACAATTTAACTTACGGTTTTTGTTAGCCCATCACAGCAAAAGGGGTTCGATGTCTCCTTTCTTTTTCGCCCACACAAACCCGGAACGAAGCAGAATTAAGCTGGTCAGGAGGATCAGAAAACCGAGCAGGCTGAATCCAGCCGAGGTCAGGAATGCCCATTTGCTTCCGAATGCGTCCCAGATGGCGCCCATAATCAACGACGCCGGGAAAAGCGCCAGCCCAATGCCCGTGTTGAACAAACCGTAAGCAGTGGCCCTGTTCTGTGGATCAACCAGGTCGGCTATATAGGCACGAAATATTCCTTCCGACAAGCCGTAGTAAATCCCATACGCCCCAAACAGTAGCCATATCAACCACAAGCTCTCGGCGAAAGCGAACAGGAAATAGACGATCGAATAGTAAAGGAATGAAACGATGATGATCGGCTTTCTTCCCAGTCTATCTGACAGCGAGCCGAATATGGGCGAAGAGATTGTGCAGAAGATGTTGTAGACAATCCAGATCACCGGGATGAGGGCGATAGCCAGCCCGGCTTCACGAGCCTTCAGAATCAGGAAGGCGTTTGAGGAGTTGCCCAGGGCGAAAACGATGTTTGAGATCAGAAAGATGATAAAGGGGAGACTTCTCAAGCTGCCCTCCCTCTGGCGGGATGCTGCGACGGGAGCGCCCACAGCGGCGGTTTCTCTGGCGAAGAAGATGAAGAAGAGGGCCAGAACGGCGGGGACGACAGATAGCAAGAACACATAGCGGACGTTGTTATTGAAGAGAGAAAGCACCAGCATGGCAAAGAGGGGACCGCCGATGGCGCCGATTCGATCCATCGCGCGGTGGAAACCGAAGGCCTTACCTTTCTCAGAGGCATGTACGGACGTCGAAATGAAGGCATCTCTCGCGGGGGTTCGAATGGCCTTTCCAACGCGGTCCGAAAACCGCACCGCGAGGACTGCTGTCCACGCTTGCGCGATGTATAAGAACGGCTTTGAAATCGCCGACAATCCATAGCCGATGAAAATGAACAGCTTTCGCTTCTTGAGCTTATCGGAAAGCCGCCCGAAAAGAGGTCTGAAAACGGATGCCGTGCTCTCTGCAATACCTTCTATGACCCCGATGATGGCCTTCTTTGCCCCGATGCTGACGAGGAACTCGGGGACAAGGGGATAGATCATCTGGCTCGATAGGTCCGTGAAAAGCGAGACCAGACCAAGGAACAGAACGTTTCTCTTCGGTTTCTCGTCAGGCATTTCAGCTTTCTTCGGCACTGGAGAATTCACCCGTTAATGACAGTCCCCACCTATAACAGGAACAGGCGCCGCCGTGTTTCTTCCGTCACATCTTGAAGGCGCCGCTGGTCATCCCCTTCATAAAGGTCCTCATGGCTTACCCCGTCCCCGAGAAAAAGCTCGATCCGCCTCTGGATGTCCAGGAACTCCTGCCAATCGCTCGGTCCCTGCCATCCATCCGGCACGCTCATTCCGCATTTCCTGAAGATGTCTTTGTTGTAAAAGATCCCCGTCTCCACGAGGTCATACGAGATGCTGTAGAGCTGCCCGTTCGGCGACCTCTTCGCCTTAGTCAGTGCCGGATTCGCGAACAGGTCCCACCATTGCTTGCTCCCCGGCTGTCCCTTGACGATATACGGATTCGGTCTGGCCATATACGGCTCCAGGCTGACCCACTATCCCTTGTCAACATCCGGCCAGACGATCTCTGTGTTGACGCCGATGATGTCGGGGGCAATTCCTTCCATGAGTTGGGGTTTTATCCACTCCCCTTCCGTCGAGTCTCCCTGAAAGCCAACAACGCGGAAATCAATATGCACATCCGGATGCAGCCTCATGTATTCCTCCGCCACCTCTGTAATCGCCCCGTTCGGAGAGCCAATGGCCTGTGGCGTAAATCCCGGCCGGTAGTCCCACGCATACGTGACGATGTTGAATCTCTTGTCCACGGCGGGTTGCCGGAGTTCACCGATGCCCCTCCGGCTCAACGCATACTCGTCAACAATGATCCACGCGGCCGACAGAGCCAAAACCGGAACCACAGCCAGCTTGACAATCGAACCATGCCTTGCGGGAAACTTCTGTTTTTCCATGGAAACCTTCTCGCGGGCACTCTAAGCTCGGTGCCCAAGGAAAAGCCGAATTCCATTGCGCTGGGAACAACTGGGCGAAACGCCTTCCATTCCAGCCAGCCGCTGTCATGCTGAGGCGATTCTATCGGAAACCTGCCAGCGAGTCAATGTTGCCCGGAGAGCACTTTTATCCTGCTCAAAGAAAGAACATTGCGTTTTCGCACCGGCCTGAATTAAACGTCCTCCGCATGAGAATCGTTAGACATAGCGACAAGTGAGGAGCTGGTGGGACTGCCCAGCATGGGGGACGGAAGTAGTTGTTCGTGGACTGTCGCTCAGAGAACACCGGCAGGCGGATAAGGCGAGGGATGGTTCTGTCCTCGCACCACATTCCGCGAGAGGAGGTAAGCTCATCAGCCCCCAGGAAGAATAAGAGAGCACAACAACAAACAATCAAAGGAGGCACGTCATGAAAAAGGTTGTCGCCGTTACCGTGGTGGTACTCTTCGCGGCTCTTCTATGTCAGGTGGCTTTTTGCCAGGAGGAGCGTCCTGCAAGGCGGCCGAGAGGAGAGACGAGGATGACCGCGGAGCAGAGAGAGCAAATGAGGCCGCTGATGCAGCGCCTCAGGGAGATCAGTCAGAACCAGGAGCTGCGCGAGGTAACCGCTGAGGCCAGGCAAGATGAGAAGGTCAAAGACGCTTATCAGGCCGTTCGCAAGGCCCAGGAAGCCCTGAGAAACGCTCAGCAAAAGGCCAACGACGTCCTCAATAAGACCGTTGTCGAGATGGCCAAGAAGAAAGAAAAGAAAGAGCTCATCAACCTACTTAAAGAAAGAAACGAGATTCTTGAAAAATTGCCGCCGCAGTTTCGGGGACGATTCCCTGGCAGGGGGCTTGGTGTTCGCCGTCCCGGCGAAGGGCCACCGGCAACCTCTGGCCAGCGGCCCGGGGCTCGCCCCACTCGCCGGCGCGGTCCTGAAGAAACAAGCGGAGAGCCCTCAAGATAGAGCTCGGTCCAAGTAGGGCAATTTCAGCGAAGGAACAGTTCGCGCATAGTATCCTCTTGATGATAGCAGGTCGACTCTCTTCGTAGAAGCCGGCCTGCTTTCTTTATATGCGCCCGACTTGAACTAAGAAGGCTGCCCCGCCGGGAGCGCACTGATACTCAGAAACGCTCATTGACGTTCAAGATGCCGGGGTAATTTCCACTTCCCCAACTTCTCTTCAGCTCTTGCTTGACTCACGGCAGCATTTATGATACCAACGTTCTATGGACTTCAGGTGTCGCCGTCGGCGTATCCTGTTTGACCACTCTCACGCCCGCAGGGTACACGCCAAAACCTCTCACAAAACCAAATGGGAGAAGGGACAATCATGAGTCGCACACCTTTTTTCGCCGCCCTTTGTACTTTAGTCTTGTCATCCTTTCTGGCAGCAAACAACTCGCTTGGCGTTTGGAATGGGGAATGGTACGCCAAGGATGCCTATCCGGACTACGCTCCTGAAGGAGTGCCCGATTTCGACCAGCGCGTCAGAGTATATCCCGCGGAGTATGTTGGGTGGGGAAAGGTTCCAGGCATCCAGGACCCGCTTGATCCCGCAAACAATCCCCAGAATCCAGCCTGGCAATGGACCTGGGACGGTCCAGTGGCATGGGCCAATTCCATCTGGTGGATGGACTCGCGATTCGAGAGCTACTTCAATCCATATCCACTTCCCCCACAGCAGGCCATCTCAGACAGCTTTCTTTTTGTCTACAGCGCTGACCCCGCCTCTTTCGACGATCATGACCCGAAGAATGTGCCCTTTGTGGTCGAAGAGCTGGCGCAACTATTCTGGACAGACGGTGATCCCTGGTGTACTTGGAGCGGCACTGACCTCTGGTACATGGTTTCCCAACTGGAAATGGGCCTCGACATGGCGGGACTGGGCAAGATGTCGCACCAGCCTGGCGACCCCTACTTTGTGGTCGGCGTACGTGAGTATCCTGCCTTTTATGAGATTGAACGCGAAGTCAAACGATGTCAGGACGTTGTTCTTCTGCTGGGGCTTTACGAGGAGGATCCCACGGGCACCGCCCCAGGTGAGTATACGCGAGTCGGTAGCCACTACGTGACGGTGGCGGCGGTAAATGGGGTAGAAAAGATGCTGCGTATTTGCGATCCGTTTCTGGACATCGCGAACCCCGGTGCAGGCGACCATTCCGACGCGGCGATCGTGTCCCACGACCAGTACGTGGCGGAGGACCTCCAGCCGAAAGGCTGCGCTCTCGTGGACTATCCGTGGAGCGCCGGGGCGCCGGGCGATCCGCTGTGGGACGCGCTGGCGGGGAATTTCAAGGGCTTAAATCCCTGCCTTCTTCCGCCTGTTTTCGTGACCAAGCCGGGGCTGGGCTTCCTGACCTTGGTGGAATACATGGTTCATCTCTCCCCGGAATGGGACGATGACCTCTACCAGAAGCCCACCTACATTGACTACGCCCCGTCCGGTGTGCCGGACTTTGACCAGAGACAGGATTTATGGGGCAAGGTTCCCGGATTGCCGACGCCCGATGATCCCGACAACAATCCACAGAACCCTGCCTGGCGGTGGACGTGGTGCGGGCCGGTGGCTCTGGCGAACTCTTTTTGGTGGATGGACTCCAAAATGGAGGAGATTGTCCTTGCCGAACAGGGCAAGCAGCCAATTCCGCCGCCGGACATATCGGATCATTTCCCATTGTTGAAGGCGCACGGACAATGGGATGACCACGACCCCCAGAACGTGCAGCCCTTCGTTTTGGACCTCAAAAACCGCATGAAGGTTGATGGAGACCCGTTCTCCACCTGGCTGGGCACAATGCCGCATGACCTGCACGACGCGGCGGTCGGTTATCTCAGAGAAAGAGGGCTGTATGCAGAGCCCGGCGTTCAGCCGCCCGAAGGTATCTACTTCGAAGTAGGGCTGAGACCGGACCCGACCTTCGAGGTGGTGAGCAAGGAAGTGTACCGGTGCCAGGATGTCATCCTCTTGCTGGGCTTCTACGAGTTCACTCCCGAAGGCCGATACGTTCGCGTGGGCGGACACTATGTGACGTGCGCTGGTGTTGACCGCAGGGGCAGCAGAGTCAAGATCTCCGATCCTTTTTTGGACGAATACCTGCCCGCCCTGGCGGCTTCGGGCAAGGAGCAGCCTCTACAGTTCACCGACCCGTTAGTACACAACGATGCGGGGATAGTCTCCCATCAGGAGTATCACGTCGGCACGTTATCTGATGGCGAATTCTGGTTGACCGATTACCCCTGGTCCATTGGGCCAGAACATGATGAACTCTTTTACCTCCTGCGGGAGAACTTTGAGGGCGCGAATCCCCATGATCTGCCTCCGCTCGACATCATCCATTCGTGCGAGTACATCACCAAAGTGGAGTACATGCTGCATGTTTCTCCCGTTTTCTGGCACTGGAAAGGAAAAGGCCCAGATGCCCACCACGACTACGCCCAGGCAGGCGTACCCGATTTCTGCCAAAAGCAAGACAAATGGGGAAAGGTCCCCGGTAGCCAGGACCCCGCCGAGCCAGATAACAATCCGGAGAATCCAAACTGGCAGTGGACGTGGTGCGGTCCGGCGGCTGTAGCAAACTCCCTCTGGTGGCTGGACTCGCAGTTTGAAACGTTCATGACCCCGCCAGGAGGGGCGCCTGTCAAGCCACCGACGATCAGCGATCACTTCCCCCTTGTGGAAGCGTACCTCGGTGGCGTTGATGACCATCACGCAGCGAACGTCCCGCCGTTCATCGAGGACTTAGCCGGGCAGATGTTGACCGACGGTGAACCATATTGCACGTGGGAAGGAACCCGCGTCGAAGACATGGTGGAAGGGATTCGCAAGTATCTTGCAAAGAAAGAACTGGGGCCGGACAACGACAAATACAAGTTCTGGTTCGAGGTCGGGCTGACCAAGGACCCCGACTTCTTCAACGACATCGTCGTGGAACTGCGGCGCTGCCAGGATGTCGTTCTTCTGCTCGGATTCTATATCCGTCAGGAGGGATTCTACACGAGAATCGGGGGACATTTTGTCACGGTCGCCGGTGTAAACGAGAGAGAAGCCCTCGTGGCTGTTTGCGATCCCTGGATGGACACCGTCGCCGGCGACAACGGTCCCAGCGGACTGGGGCGATTTGGAATCCCACATACCGTTGTCGAGCACCCGCCTCACGAGCACAACGACGCGGACTTCGTATCACACGACGTCTATCAGGTGGGTCTGCTTTCGGATGGAGAATACTTCCTCGAAAACTACCCCTGGTCGGACTTCGGCGACCCACGAATGTGGGAACAGATTAGTGGGAACTTCTTGGACCAGAACAAGCCGAGGGAGGATGTCCCGCCGCCCGACATCGAACCAGTGGGAGACCGCCTGACAAAGATTGAATTTATGGTGCACGTCTCTCCCGTCGGGAAACCAGTGGCAGTCCCGGACGTTGTCCCGCAACACGCCGGTTGCGGACAAACGATCACGTTCGATGGGACGGCTTCCTATCACACCAACCCGGCTCGCTCCATTGTGAAATACGAGTGGGATTTCGATGGCGATGGGGTCTACGACGCGACCGGCGCCGTCGTCAGCCACTCCTACCCGCTCTTCGGCACGTATAAGGCGTCGCTTCGCGTCACCGACGACGACACTCCGCCGGTGACCGCTGAATCGTTCTTCGACGTTTTCGTTGACCAGGGGAACAGTCCTCCAAACGCAGACGCCAATGGGCCTTATCAGATTGACGAGGGAGTTGATCTGCTTCTCAATGGTTCCGGCTCTTCCGACCCGGATGGCGGGTGCGGCGATTCCATCGTGAGCTGGAGGTGGGACCTCGACAACGATGGCGATTTCGACGACGCAGTGGGCGAGACTCCGACGGTTTTATGGTCGGTCCTTAATGGCTTGAACTTGAAGCGCTACCCCGATATGAATGATATCGCTTTGAAGGTCCAGGATTCACTCGGCGCGACCGATACCGATGCGACAACTCTAACCATCTACGAGAACCGCCCCGTCGCCCAATTCACCGCCACGCCGAATCCTGCTCCCGCAGGGGCGCCGGTGAACTTCGACGGCTCAGCTTCTTATCACACCCATCCGAGCCACAACATCGTGTTGTACGAATGGGATTTCGACTACGACGGGACCTATGACGACACGGGAGTAACCACCACCCATTCCTACAACGCGCCAGGCACCTACGATGCCACCCTGACGGTGACCGACGACAATACTCCTCCAAAGCAGGATACGTACACCGTACAGATCAGAGTCCTTCCGGTTGTCCCGCCGGAGGAGATTGCTGTGGGGCTCGGCATGGCCGGTCGTGGCTGGTTCGAGATGGTGGATGCAAAGAATAGTCTCCTGACCCACAACGTCTGGAAGCGGGTGCCCTGGTTCTGGCCTATATTCTCCGCCATGTGGCGACAAGAGACCCGCCCCGCCATGGGCGATCTTGATGGCGACGGTAAAAAAGAGGTCGTGGTCGGACTCGGGGGTGGCGGTGGCGGCCGCCTGGCCCTGTTTGACGACAGAAGCACCGGTTACGCCTTCCTGCGATGGATACGCATCCCCTGGAGGCGCTACAACGCCAGAAACGGCGAGACGTGGCCCGCCGTCGGAGACATTGACGGCGACGGGAGAGCCGAGATCGTCGTGGGCCTGGGCCCCGGCGGCGGCGGATGGTTCCATAGCTTCGACGATGCCGGCGCCGGCTACGCGAGCATGGGATGGAACCGGGTGCCCTGGATATGGTACGACATCAACAACGGTGAGACACGACCCGCTGTCGGCGACATTGACGGCGATGGCAAGGACGAGGTCGTCATTGGACTCGGACCGTTCCCACCCGCTGGGGGATGGTTCTGCATGTTCGACGATGCCTTCTTAGGATTCCCGCTGCCGTTCAGGGGATGGCGGTGGGTGCCCTATCCAGCCTACAACGCAGCGAACGGCGAAACATGGCCGGTTACGGGCGACATTGACGGCGATGCAAGAGAAGAAATGATCGTAGGACTGGGTACCTATCCGCTTAACGGCGGGTGGATGGCCTTCTTCGACGACCCGCCGTCCGGAGGGTTCATGGGGTGGCGGAGGCTGCCCTGGGCGGCGTACAACCGGCGAAACGGTGAGACCCACCCCGCCACAGCCGACATTGATGCCGATGCTTCCGCGGAACTCGTAGTTAGCCTCGGCAGCGGCGGACGCGGATTCATGTGGGTTGCCGACGATTGGGGCACAGGGCCCGCAGGTCTCGGCTGGTACTGGATTCCCTGGGGAAGCTATGCCTGGCTACAGGGCCTATCCTATCCCCGTGCAAAAGCTCTGTCGCCTGCTTCACCGGAAGGCGCTGAGTCTCCGCTTCAGGGAGGGGGCGCTCCTCCTGAGCCACATGGGACGCTGTCCGGCACGATCAGCGGAAACGTGTCTTCCGGCGGCGGCCCCGTGGAAGGAGCGTGGGTGACTGCCTACTCTGACTCCTGGACGCCGCTCCTCTCCGCCATGACGGATGCCTCCGGAGACTATTCGCTGGAGGGCCTGGAACCGGGGGCGTACTTCGTCGAAGCATCGGCGGAGACCAACCTGGCGCCGGAGTACTATGACGACGTTCCCGGCATCCCCAGCGCCAAAGGCTTGGCCACGGCGGTCAACGTCTACGCAGCTATCGAAACCGCTGGCATTGACTTGGAGTTAAGTGCCGGTGGTTCAATATCCGGAGGAGTGGTTGGAACCGTGCCTGTGGTGCCGGAACCTACGTCGCCGTCCAATCCTCTTTCGCAGGACGAGCCCTTGGTGTTCCTGCTCGAAGGCGCTATCGTCACCGCTTACGTGGAAGGCGGTTCATGGGAGCCTGTGGCTCGAGCGGAAACGGACAGCAACGGCGGATACACCATAGAGGGGCTTGCCGAGGGGACCTATTACCTCGAGGCCTCCCCGCCCCTTAGCTGGCTTCTCGGCGAGTACTACGATGATGTCCCCGCTAGGCCTGCCAACCAGAACCTGGCGACGGCGATCAATGTCGGAGCGGGCCAGAATGTCACCGGAAAAGATTTCGCGCTCGGTCTGGGCAGCAGCATTTCCGGGACAGTCACCGACGACCCGGCGGGCACACCGATCGAAGGCGCGACCGTTGTGCTCTACGCAGACGAGGATGGCGAGTGGCAAAGCGTCCGCACCACCTTCACCAGTGGGACCGGTGAGTTTGAGTTCGGCGGACTGCCCGCAGGCACGTACTATCTCGAGGCGAGCCATCCCCAGGGCGGCTACGCCGGAGAGTACTACGACAATGTTGGCGCCCTCACGATGAACCGCTCTTTCGCGACAGCGGTCGTTCTGGCAGAGGACACCTCGGAGACCGGCAAGGACTTCGCTCTCGCTCAGGGTGGCGCCATCTCTGGCATGGTCATGCCGACTGTTGGCACAGGTACCGGCATCGAAGACGTCGTGGTGACCGTCTACGAGCAGGATTGGGGCGCCGTCGCCGGAGAGACCACTACCGACTCCAACGGCGTTTACACCATCGGCAATCTCCCCGCCGGGAGCTATTACGTGTCCGCGGATGGACACTCCGTCGGCTATTCGGCGGAATACTACGACGATCAGCCGATGACGGAACAAGGAAAGGCGAATGCGAGCCTTGTTGCGGTGACGCTTGGAGCGACGACCGGTGGGATTGGTTTCGACCTCGATGCGCTGACCTCCATCTCCGGCCACGTCACCGACGACAACGATCCGGCCAATCCTCTCCCCGACGCGGCAGTCGAGGTCATTGACGCGAACACCCTCCAAGTCGTGGCCTCCAACAGAGCCGTGGATCAGGGAATCTACGAAGTCCTCGTCGAGCCGGGCGATTACTACGTCAGCGCGGTGGCAGCCGGCCATGCCAAGGAGTACCACCAGGAGCAGAGCGACATAGGCGATGCTCAACTGGTCTCGCCCGCCGTCAGCGGTGTAGATTTCACGCTGACGCCCGTTGGCGCCATCCGCGTGGTCTCCGACGTGCAGTCTGCGCCGTTCAGGGTGGAAGTTGTCCGGCAGATAGGCATCTCGACAATCATGGTCTACAACGAGGCCAATACTGGGCCGGACCGGGTCTGGGAACGTGGCGAAATCCAGGCCGGAACTGCAGCCATTACCTGGGGCGATGTCCCCGGCTTCGACAAGCCGTCTCCCGAAACGCAGACCCTCGATCCGGGCGAAATCCTGACCTTCTTCGGGCATTACACCTTGACAGAAGGTTTCAAGGTCAACAAGCTCGAAAAGACCGGCCCCGAAGGCGAAAAGAAGATTCGAATCGAGTGGTATTCCGAGGTGGGCACGTGGTATCAGGTTGAGGGAACAAATGATCTCGAGTCCGGATTGTGGCAGGGCATTGAATCGCCTCTACCCGGTACCGGCGGGGTGATGTTGTACGAAGAGCTGATCGGCGCAAACGAAAAGAAGTTCCTCCGAGTGGTGGCATTCTGACAACAAGCAGCTCGGATGAACACCTCACAGGGCCTATTCTACGCACTTGCGGAGGATAGGCCCTCTTTCTTTCCTCCTATCGTATCCTCACCGCAAAGGAGGCAGAACGGCTGGCAGCGGTCCCCTCCCCTCAAAGAGCTGCATCGAACAACCTGAGCCCGGGTACCCCGTAGCTTCCTTCGGGTGCCGATGTGCTCTGCCTTGCCGGGTTTCAGCCCACACCATCCTTAGCGCTTCCGCGATGAAGCCTATTTCTTCCTGAAAATCAGCGGAGGCTACTGTGGCAGTCTGCCGCTGTGGAATGCGAAGAAGCCTTTATTTCGCTTTGCTGCCCCACAGCTTTGCGAGCAACTGGCAGGTTTCCGGGTCGTGTTGCTTTGTCTCGAATTGCAAGAAGGGATAATGGTCATTAACCCCATAATACGACTCTGTCATCTCGGCGAAGAATTCCAGCGGACTGTTCAGAGCCGGGTGGCGAACGTGTCTGCCGTCGAACCGCAGGACCGAATCATATTTGCCAGTCTTGACAGCTTTCTGCCAGGCGGCCTTTATCTCGGGAACATCCTCGCCCAAAACCCGGTGGTAATATGCCCGTGCGAGTTGGTTCAGTATCATGAATTGCTGGAGATTCTGCCACCGGTAAAAGTTCCCGGCATTGCCGATCTCGATAGCGTGAAGTTTGTCGGGATTCTGGTTTGTGGCCTTGAGTTTTTTCGCCGAAGCGTGATAGGTCATATATGGGATTACCTTGCTGTCTTTTTCCAGCCAGATGGGGACCTTCCGCAATTGCTCCAGTGCCTTGTCGGGCATATAGCGTTTGACCAGGTGCACTTTGTATCGCAACAACTTGCATATTTCATCGCCATATGCTTTTTGCTGAATTAGCGGCGGGCTGACATAGACCGTCCACGCTCCGATCTGACGCTTTTCGTATCTGGACGTTGGCACATACGCGGTTCGGTTGTCTGCGGCCGCCACGGTCGTTTGATCGTTCTGGGATTCGATGAACCTTACCAGCGACCGCGCTACGCGGTCCTGCTTCTCAACGTCCACACCCCAAAGGTCTTGAAGCATGGTGTAGCAATCCGGATCGTGTTCCTTCAGTTCGGCGCGTACGAAAGGGTAGAAATCATTGGTACCGAAGTAGGCTTCGGAATTCTCCGTGAAGTATTCCATTTTGTTGGTGATGGCATAATGCTTGGCCCCTTTGGAATAGCGGCACAAAACCGATTCGTAGGTACCGCTTTTCTTGGCGCGTTCATAGGCGGCCTCAATACGTGGGATACTGTAATGTCTGCCCTGGCCCAGATACAGATAATCGTAACCGTGTGCCACTTCGTGAAGTATCACCCACGGCTGATGAAGCGAGAACTGACAGAAATTCTTTGAGCGGCAGTTACTCACCATTGACGTGAGTCCTTCAGGCGAAGGATACCCTCTTTCCAGAAGCCATTTGTAACTGGGATGAAACCCCATACCTGGATGCGCATCATATTCCATCCAGATGGGAACCCGCTCTTGCATGATGGCTACGGCAGGGGCCGGTACGGCAAGCCGAATCTGGTAAAGCTGGTTCTGCAAGTGATTGATCGCCTTGTTCATCTCGGCGGCATGGTCGAGCAAGTCCTCTTTTTTTATATAGACCGCCCAACCCTCGATAGTGCGTATTTCAAATAGTCCCGTGGATGCTGCTGAGACGGGCTCCCTTTTCGATTCGTTAGCGCATGGTGCCGGGGTCATCATCATCAGCACCACGGCAAAGGTAGAAATAATCATTACAGCACAGCGAGAATAATTCATATAAATGAGGCTCCCGGTGTTCTTATCGTTGTGGGCAAACTTGGGTATGATCACCCCAGACAGAGTTAGACAACTTATTCATCTTGGGCTATTCATGTCTGAAAGGCCATACCAAGTCAATCCTTATCAGCCGTCATCGGCGCCGCTCATGCGAGAAAGCTTCCTTGAAACTCGACGGGCGCGGCTAATCTCCTATGGTCTGCACCAATAACTCGAGTTGCAATCCACGCGTCCCGAGAGAGCCCGGAAAATTGGCGCGAGCTTGAGCCGTTCGCGGGTGGAGGCTTCCAGGTTGTCGCCCACTTACCGGCGCTACCACAAGCTCAATGCGACGCTCACGAGAACTGCATCCAGATGGTTTTGATCTCGGTGTACTGGTCGTGGGCGTGTACTCCGTTATCCCGACCGCCAAACCCCGACTGCTTGAAGCCTCCGAAAGGAGTTGTTATGTCTCCCTCTGAATAGCAGTTGACCGAAACGGTCCCCGCCTTGAGCGCACGCGCAACACGGTGGGCCACATTGACATTGTCGGTGTAGAGCGATGCCGCCAGACCATAGGTAGTATCGTTGGCAAGAGCGATGGCTTCGTCTTCTTTCTCAAAGACGATGGTCGCCAGCACAGGCCCGAAAATCTCCTCTTGTGCGATCTTCATGTCATTATTTACCTTGTCGAAGATCGTCGGCTCGACAAAGTAGCCGCCGCTGTCGAGCAGCATCCGGTTTCCGCCTAAGATCAGCTCGGCGCCTTCGGCCTTGCCGGCCTCGATGTAGGAGAGGACCTTTTCCATGTGCCTCCTCTCGATCAAGGCCCCAATCTTGGTGGCGGGATCGAGGGGATCGCCGACGATCCACTGTTTGGTCAGGGCGACGATTTTCTCGAGCAGCTCATCTTTGACTGCCTTGTGGACAATCAGCCGCGAACCGGCGCTGCAGTTCTCGCCCATGTTCCAGAATATGGCGTTCACAACGTGCTCCGCCACAGCGTCGAGGTCGGCGACATCAGCCATGACGATCTGCGGGCTCTTGCCGCCGCATTCCAGCACGATCCGCTTGAGGTTGGATTCGGCGGAGTACCGGAGGAACATGCGTCCGACTTCCGTCGAACCCGTGAAGGAAACGGCGTCCACTTCCATGTGCCTGCCGACTGCCTGGCCTGCGGTTTCACCGAATCCCGGTACCACGTTCAGGACTCCATCGGGCAGACCCGCTTCCGCCGCCAGCTCTGCCAGACGCAACGCACTCAACGACGTCTGCTCAGCGGGCTTGAGAACGACGCTGTTGCCGGTGGCCAGGGCGGGGCCAAGTTTCCAGGCCGCCATCAAGGCCGGAAAGTTCCACGGTATCACTGCTCCGACCACGCCCATCGGTTCTCGCACGATCAAGCCCAGATTGCCAGGTCCGGTGGGGGATATCTGATCGTACAACTTGTCCACGGCCTCCGCATGCCAGGCGATGCAATCGGCGGTTTCCGGAACGTCAATTGTGACGCAGTCGTTGATGGGTTTTCCCGCCTCCAGGGCGTCCAGGACAGCAAGCTCCGCACCGTTTTCCTCGATAAGATCGGCCAACTTCAACAAAACCCGCTTTCGGTCCGCCGGACTCATCCGGGACCAATGCCCCTTCTCAAACGCCTCTCGGGCGCACTGAACAGCAAGGTTGACATCCCTCTGGTCGCATTCCGCGATCTGCGCCAGAACCTGTCCGGTTGCAGGGTTATCCGTGGGAAAGGTCTTGCCGGAAGCAGCGTCAACGAATCTTCCGCCGATGAAAGCCTGTATCCGGAAGCTCACTTTCGAAACCACATCTGCAATAGCGGCTCTATCCATTTTCAAAGTCATGTTCATCCTTTCTGTGATAGGTGGTTTCTAAGACTGCCCCGGCTGCCCCTTCTTCGCAATGGTCATTCCCTGTGGGGGAATGTCATGCTCTCGGCCAGGTCTGTTTCTCATTCTGCGTGAATGTGGCGAGCGTCTCCCAAAGATTCTCTGACGAGATCGCGCCTCAGACCAACGAGGCATGTCGGGAAACGACCGCGCTTGCCGCAATAGGTCGGGCAAACTGTCCGTTGCTCAAGGTCAGCCCCCCGAAAGCCCGAGTGGTTACCTTTGGCCTATTCCTCTTCCAGCGCAGCCCTGTTTCCTTCCACTGCTTGCCTCCATTCTGCCTTGTTCATTACTTCACGTCAAGAGCGCTGCGATTCGTGTTCATGCCGCCAAGGCCGAGCACTGGTGGGAATATTTCTTCCGTGACTTGCTCAGGAGATAAACCGGCGTGCAGACAACCGGATGTTGTCCGGGGAAATGATATGCTGTGCTGCCTGCCTGGAAACAGCCTCCCGCTGTCGAAGCGGGAATTCACCGCTGCCAGCCGGTGACCATCGTGAGACTGGGTCGCCAGACAAGAAACTTGTTGGGGCTTCCTACCTTGCCTATAATAAAGGCTGTGATTTTTGGTGCGGCTCTGTTTTAATGGCATCGTATTATTGCGCTCCTTCAGAGCTTGGATCGCTCGGTGGCACAGGGTCCCCTGGGCGTTGCCCAGGGCTATGATAGCGCGCCCTTTCAGGGCTTGGCCACGGAAAACCCGGCCAGCCCCAACGGGGCAATATAGCATAGCCCAGGGCGAAGCCCTGGGACTCCAGCCCCATGCCAACCAGCCCTGCAGGGGCGCCATATAGCCCCGCGTCGGGCGGGGTGCATGCTCCATCTCCAGCTCATGCCTCCGCCGACGCCACTCAAATGGAGCCACACCTGTGATTTTTGCCGGGGTTGCCGGAAGAAAGTCAAATGGGAAATGTCGGTTGCCGCTGACATCATGTTCTCGGCAGATGCAAATCGGTCGTTATTGACAGGTCCGGGCGGTGTTCGCGGCGACGCGTGTCCATCAGGGCTCCTCTCCGCTCCCCCTTCCTGACCAACTGTATCAATGATCGGGTACTCTTATAACAGGCGGCACCAAAATCGAACGGCTCATTCATCGGAAAGGAGTCACCTATGGCCAAAAAATTTCGAGGAGTTTATGCGGTACTTTGCACCCCTTTTACCCAGGAGGATAAGGTAGATGAAGTGGCGCTGAGAAGACACCTCAGGTATCTTCTGGATGAAGGGAAAGTGCATGGGATTGTCGCCACTGGCAGCACGGGAGAATTCGCTGCTCTATCTGAACAGGAACGCAAGAGCGTGGCAGAGATCACCATCGGCGAAGTAAATGGGAAAGTTCCTGTGGTAGTGGGCGCCGCATCGGTCTCCACCCGGGAAACAATAGACTATTCGCAGCATGCGCAGAAAGCAGGGGCTGACGCGGTTATGGTTGTTCCGCCTTATTATTGCCGTCCCAATGAAGAAGAGATATACGGCCACTACGAAGCCCTGGTACATAATATTGACATACCTATCATCCTTTACAATAATCCGTCAACATCCGGCGTCGACATGAAACCTCATTTGATTGCTCGCCTGGCGGAGCTTGGGCAGGTATCCCATATCAAAGAGAGTTCGGGCGACATCACACGAGTGGGCCAGATCACGCGGTTATGCGGCGATAAGGTGGCCGTATTTTGCGGCTGTGACAACCTTGCCATGGAGATGTTTGCCATGGGTGCACAGGGCTGGATTTCACCGGCGGCCAACATGATTCCTCGATTATGCGTAGAGCTGTTCGAACTCGCGGCGATTCAAAAGGACATGGTCAACGCCAGGAAGCTGTATCTCAAGCTGTTGCCGTTGTTCTCCATGCTTGAATCCACGGGGCAATACATTCAATTAACCAAGGCAGGCATGGACATTCTGGGCAGGCCCTTCGGCATCCCCAGAAAACCGCTGCTGCCACCGACCGAGGAAGCCAGGCAGAATCTTAAACAGATACTGGATCGTCTCCCTGTCTGATCGAAATTTACCAAATCTTAAAGAATAAAAACGAGCCGCCGGATGTGTGTAAAGTTCGAAAGGGGCCGTTTGAACATTTCCAAGGCAAGTTGAGGATGCCACGGAAAGTTTGGTTGTTTTTCTGGAAGGTCACCAAAATATCCAGGTGAACAGCAAGATCATGCCAATGAAACTGAGCAAGACAGACAAGCAAATGCTTGATGGCCGACAGAGCAAAGCGAGCCGGATGGCTATGCGCATCCTGGTGAGAATGGCTGAGGTTAGCGGCGCCGCCGAAATGATGGATGTGAGCCAGGCTCACATAGACTGCTGCGGGCTGCTCAGCGATGCTGGCCTGGAATTCGCCGAGACTCTTGCGGCAAATGGGGGCAAGGTTTCCATCCCCACCACCCTGAATATGGGGCCGCTCGACCTCCAGAACTGGGAGAAGTTTGGCGTGAAAAAGCACTTCGCCGCCAAGGCGGTCAGGCAGGCCAGGGCATATCTAAGTATGGGATGCATTCCAACCTGGACTTGCGCGCCTTATCAGGGCTACCTGACACCGCGGTTCGGCCAGCAAATCGCCTGGGGTGAATCCAACGCCATCTGCTATGCAAATTCGGTTCTGGGAGCAAGGACAAATAGATACGGGGACTTCATGGACATTTGTGCTGCTATAACCGGCAGGGTTCCCAAGTGGGGGCTTCATCTTAAACAGAATCGTAAGGGGCAGGTCCTTTTGCGGCTGGTAGACATCGCCCCCGTCATCATGAGGGATGATGCATTCTACGCAATATTGGGGCATCTTGTGGGCTCCCTGGCGCAGGCGAAGGTCCCTGTTATCGAAGGACTTCCCGCTGATCCAACCAGTGATCAACTAAAGGCCTTGTGTGCGGCGGCAGCGTCTTCCGGAGCAGTGGCACTTTTTCATGCTATTGGTGTCACGCCAGAAGCAAGCACATTAGATGAGGCTTTCCAGGGAGACGATCCAGAGCAAGTTATTGACATCGGTGTTTCCGATTTGTTGGAAGCCAGAGCCGATTTGTCCACGGTGCAGGAAGGTGTCAAGCTGGATTTGGTCGTGTTAGGCTGTCCTCATTTCTCCTTCGACGAATTTCGGGAACTGGCCGGGCATATACAAGGGGTGACCGAAAAGGGCAAAACACTTCACCCTGATGTCAGATTCGTTGTTACTTCCTGTCAAATGTCTTATGCCCTGCTGCAAAGAAGCGATTTTCTCGAGGTCTTGACTGATTTTGGAGTTGAAATCACATTAGATACTTGTGTTTTTCACACCCCGATGGTCTCTGCGGGGACGAGGGTGATTATGACGAATTCTGGAAAATTCGCTTACTATGCGCCGGGCGAATTGGACGTGGGGGTGGCCTTTGGGAGCATGCGCGATTGCGTGCGATCTGCCGTAAGAGGAAGTGTATGCCGAGTGGAAGCGTCATGGAAAGACTCCTGATCGGAAGGCCGGTGGTTGCCGGTGCAGCCCAGGGCAGGGCTCTCGTGTCCAGAGAACCGATAAGCTTCTGGGGAGGACTAAATCCTCATACTGGAGAAATTATTGACCGCCGCCATGAGCTTTCAGGAGAGGTTGTGACAGGCCGGATTTTCGTGTTCCCCCATGGCAAAGGGTCCAGCACCAGTAGTGCCACCTTGCTGGAAAGTATCAGAGCGGGCGTCGCTCCCAGCGCGATCATCAACCTCGAAGTTGCCCCAATCTTGGCGTTGGGCAGTATTGTAGCTGATGAGCTGTATCACAGGACTGTGCCCATTGTCGTTTTACGGGAAGAAGACTTTTTCTCCATAAAAGAGGGAGATGCCCTCATCATCGAACCTGATGGCACAGTAAAGATTCACACGAAGCCACCAGCAAAACGAGCAAAGTAGACATGAACACAAAGGCAATAAACCATCCGGACCGGTGCTGATATTACTCCTACCATCAAATTCTACAGGATCGGACCGAAGTGACCGTTACCTGGCCGTAATTCAGCAGAGGCTGATGCAAACCAAACTGGAAGCTTCGTGGCCCATTACAGAGCGGGAGCGCCAGTATCGAGAGTCTTTGATCATTCTGGGAGAGTAGGGACGCCTACGTGCGAAGGTGCCAAAAGCAAAATTTAGAGAAGATCATCTGGAGCAACAGCCCATGGCGCGCCCTTCCAGAACATCTCCTCTTGACTCCTTGCTTCCATACGAAGTTACGATCACAGAAGCTGAGACCTCGCACTTGATGAGTCGGGTTTGGGTGTTGATGCCTCAGAAGTACATGTTCAACTGGAGGAACAGGCTCGTGGGCGTCGCGCCGTATTCGCTGTCGAGTTGTCCTTCGGATGGCTCATTGCCCCAGGGAAGGAAGCTGCTGGCTACCAATGAAACGCTTTCCGCGAAATCCCAGCTAAGGGAAGGTGCCACGAGGCCGGAGCCGTCCACAGGGCTTTGGAGGATCAATAGAGAGGCGGTCCAAGCGTCACTGAAGGGATAGGTGAGCTGAAGCGCAGTGGCATGACGGCCAAGTATCTGCGTGTCACCTCTAAGGTATCGCTCCTGGAAAACGGGGTCCGCGAAACGTGACATAGCGTTTTCGACTTCTTTCACACCGAAGCCCGAGTAGTGATACTCACCAAGCAGTGTAAGCCCGTTACCCACATCGAATGTATAGGAGGCACCGAGGACTCCTTTTGCCACAAGGTGATCGTTCCCGAACAGGCCACCGTCCGGCTGCGCTTCGGGCGTATCGAAGAGTGCAAGCTCGAGATGCACTTCGGCCTCCCACAGGGCGGCGGACATTGTACCTGCATACATCATATCCTCGGCCCTTTTCCCGAAGATCAGCTCGCCGTCAACGTTGCCCAGGTAGCCTCTGGCCCGCCCCAGAACGGCCGACTCATCCCAGCTCTCGCCGAACACCCCCAGGAGTTCGACTGAGCTCGTCTCCGTGACCTTGTGCTCGACCCGCACCGCATCCACTCCTCGGCGCCACTCTCGGTCAACCTCAAGTGGCGAGAAGGGCGCGAACACGTCCACCGCACTGAACAGAACGCCGCGGCCCAGCCCGATGGCCTGCCTGCCGATTGTGATTTCACCCCAGTCAGGATGCAGAGCCACAAGCGCCCGATCCAGTTCATGGCGATACGCGAAGGTTGTCCCCTTTTCCACCAGTTGCCAATCAAGTTGAGCAATGCGATAGGGCGCCTTGGCCTCAGACGGTAGAATGTCTCCTCCCCCGGTGATTCCAGCGGCGTCGGAAGCCAGGCGTGCCCTATGCTCGTAAGCGACCTCGAAATTCGCCCTCTCGCTGTGCTTGACGTTAAGGGTGAACCGCGATCGGAGCAGTCCGACGCCGCTCCAGCGCTCAGGAAAAAGCTGCGGATCATCCGGTGCATACGATACAAGCGAAGTGGACTTGAGGGCTGCATCGAGGGAACCCAGGCGAACCCCGCCTTCGGCGGACCAGAGCTCCACAGCGGCAGTACGCAGAGGTATCGCCACGAGACAGAGTGAAAAGGCAGAAACGATCAGCAGCCTGTTGTGTTTCGGCGGCACGGCCCTATGCCTATTCCTGGGGTGACGCGTTCTGCGCCATGGTTGAGGGTTCTTTCTCCTCGTCTTTGGAGACACGTCCATCAACGAGAGTCACCACGCGGCGCGCGTGCGCCACAACACGGGGATCATGAGTGGAAAAAACGAATGTAATGCCCTGCTGCTCGTTGAGGTCTCGCATCATCATGAGAAGGATTTCTGCGTTCTCGCCATCGAGGTTGGCAGTGGGCTCGTCCGCCAGAACGAGCTTCGGCCTCGAGGCAATTGCCCGTGCGACAGCGACACGCTGCTGCTGGCCGCCCGAAAGCTCGTTCGGGCGGCGGTCGGCGAACTCACCCATGCCAACCTGCTCGAGAATCTCCCTGGCGCGTTTCCTGCGCTCGCTTCCAATGCCCTGCAACTCCAGCACGAACTCCACGTTCTCCTGAGCAGTGAGCACAGGGACGAGGTTGTATGCTTGGAAAACAAAACCCAGTGAGCGGAGGCGCAGGTCCGCACGCTGGCGCTTGCTCATGGCCGAGAGATCCTTGCCCAGGACGTTCAGTTTCCCTTGGGTGGCCACATCGAGCGCACCCACCAGGTTCAAGAACGTGGTCTTGCCGCTCCCGCTGGGCCCAACAACCGCCACGAACTCCCCCTCCTGCACCTCGGTTGTCACGCCACGCAGCGCGTGCGCCTTTACCTTACCGATGTGGTACACCTTTGTTACGTCCTTCACCGAAACGAGAGTTTCACCAGTCTTCTCTTTCATTTCACACCATTCTCAATGCATTTGCCGGATCTGTCCTTGTTGCGAACCATGCAGGATATATCGAGGCGACCAAGGTGGCCATAAGCGAGACCCCCAGAGCGAACCAAAGAACCCACAACCCGAAGTCGCCGTACATGTGCGGATCCAGGAGTACGTCGCCGAACGAGAGTTCCTCCGTCTTGTAGAGCGCACCTATGTTCACCCCTTTGTTGGCCAGGTAGTAGGCTGCCGGGCCGCCGAGTGCGAGGGCCGCGATGGCACCCCCCAGTCCAATGATGAGGGCTTCCAGCACGATGAGACTGACGATCCGAACACCCTTCATGCCCAGCGCCGTAAGTATCGCGAACTCGCGCCTCCGCTCGAGGACAGCCGTGAGCTGGGCACTGGCCATGCCGAGCACCACGACGATTACGATAATGCCAATCAGCCCGCTCGTGAACGCCGTATCGCCTTCCACGTTGGCGGCGATCCCCGGGTTGACTTCCCTCCACGTGATGACCTCATTGTCCCCGGGCAGCGTCTTGGCCAGTGCCCTCTGCGTCTGGTCAATGAGCTTGTGGCTTTGAAGCAGAATGGCGACCTCTCCCGGACCCTCGTACCCGGTTATCCTGAAAATGTCGTCAAGCAGTACGTGGCAGAACGACGCGTCTATCTCCCGACTGCCTGTCTCACCAATCCCCACGATTCTGAGCATGGCACTTTTCATCTCGTCGCGGCCGGAGAGCGTGACCAGCAAGTCATCGTCAAGCTCCACGTTCAGTCTTTTCGCGAGCACCTTGCCAATCACGACCTTGCCTGAGTCGCCCGGCTCCAGATACCGGCCCTCGAATGTGCATTTGCGGACAATGCGGTTCGAGACGCGCTCCGCCTCCGGGTCCACTCCTATCACCTCCGCCCCGGAGGTGCGGTTTCCCATGGCCAGAAGCCCGTTCGCTCGCGCCCTGGGCGCGGTAGCTTTTACACCGGGCGTAGCCTTCACTTCCCCAAGCGTTCTTTCCCAAGCAACGAGCCTGTACGAGTTTTCACGCTTCTCCGTCCACCCCGCTGGCACAATACGCAGGTGGCCCCCGCCGCTCTCCGCCACCGCACGTATCTGCATCTCGCGGCTGCCTCTTATCCACGACACGGCAAACAGACCTATGCCGCAGCCTATCCCCACCCCGAGCACCGACAGGATCGTCCTCCGCGGATGGCGCCGGATACTCCTCACCGCATATTTTGCAGAAGTGCTGCCAATCATGAACGCATCGCCTCCACAGGCTGCAGCCTCGCGGCAAGCGCCGCTGGCCACAATGACGCAAGCACAGAGGTCAACGTTACCGCAACCAGTCCGTAGACGATATGGATGAACTCGAACTTGGGGTAGACAACATACGAGAAATTGAAACCTTTGAAGGCGAGCTCTTCCGCCTTGACGCCGCCCAGAGCGGAGTAGTCAATTCCCGTTTGAGAAGTGATGAGCACCACAGCGGTGCCCAGCACGGAGCCGATGGCCACGCCCACAAGGCCCAGTACGACCGACTCGAGGAGAACCATCCGGACCATCCGCGCGGGGCGACAGCCCACAGCGAGAAGCGTCCCAAACTCTCTGGTACGCTCAAAAGTGGACATCATCATAGTGTTCGCTATTCCGGCTGCTGCGGCTATGAAGAGGATCGCCACGAAAATGAGGTCTATCCACTTCTTCATGTCAATTATCGTAACCAGTTCAGGGGCGGCTTCCCTCCACGACAACACCTCAGCGTCCGCAAGGGGCGGAAGCGACTTGACTGCGGCGGCAAGTTCTTCAGCCTTGCGGTGGTCCTCGCCTTGAATGATGATCTCATGTGCCTGGTCAGGCATAGCCAGGAACTCCCCGGCATTGGCCATGGGCATGACGATGCCCATGCGGTTTATGATATCCACATTGCTCCGCATCACGGCCTTGACCATAAAGAGGTCACTCGTCGGAAACTCATCGGCGTCCTGACCTATGACAGCAATCTGCTGCCCGGGGTTCAGGTCGAGCCTGGTCGCCAGTACCCTGCCGAGGACGACTTCCCGCGCCTGCGGTAGCTTTTTGCGTGGCAGCGACTCGAGGATCCCGCCGTCCTTCGATTCCACGGCGATGTCCACTCCGACGATCACCGCTGGCTCAGCATCGGCGGGCTTGTCCGTCTGTTCACCTGAAGCCGCCAGCACCGGTGAGTAGATGCGGGTGGAAATGCTCCTCACCGAAGGAATCTGTTCGATTTCGGCTTTTACTTCTGACAGTTTGTCAATGTAAAGGTCTATCCCCCGCTCCTCTCGCCAGTCCTTGTGGTGAACCTGGACGTGGCCGACGAGCGGGCCGGTCACTGTTTGAAGGATCTGCTCGAAGGAGCCCGCCATCAACCCATTGACAGCCACGAGCGTAAGTTGGCCGAGCGCTATGGCACTGAGGGCCAACAGCGTCCGCCGTCGGTTCCTTCCGAGATTCCTCCACGCGATCTTGAGAGTGCTGAACTGCATTGGCAGTCCTTTGGCTTTCACCGTTTCCGTTCCAGCGCCGATAGGCTGAATGTGCCATCAGGCACTTCGGCGTCGAAGTTGATGTCCAGATAGAGCATCTCTGTCTTGTGACCCTCTTTGTCCTCAGGGATCAGAGTAAGACGCGAGGGAATCCGCCTGCGACCGAATTGCTTTACTTCGTCCCAGTAAAGCGTTCTTGCCAGGCGGTCTTTCCGGTCATAGTAGCGCGCCACCAGAGGGATTCGGCCGTCGTTTGAGACGATAAGCTCAAGCCTTTTCCACAACCCCACAACCTCTGGCTTGGCAACAAACCTAATCACCCACCCGGAAGGATCCTCCGAGTGCCCCACCAGGTGGCAAGTGTAGTCTTCCCTGTACGAAGATTCCCGAACCAGGTCGTCATTGGTGAAATCGCTCCCCATCCACGAGCTGAGCATCATCGAGGGCGGGATGCGGATGGTGCGCTTGATCCGAGGGAAGTAGTTCCACAGGTTTTTCTCGACTTTGAGCGTCGCTATGCCCTTCTCGCGTACGGGGGAAAGGATTACTACGAGCGCCCTTTCTTCCCCTTGGGTCCAGACCTTCATGCGGAGCGTCTTCTTGCGGCGAGGCTTGGTCACGGTGAGCTCGGCCGTGGAGATGCTCTTCTCAGAACGGTACAAATTCTCGAAATACTCTACGACCGCATCCAGGTCGAGCTTTCCAGCTTTAATGAACGATTGCTCCGAGCCGGCATTCCTTTCGTCTGTGGCCGCGGCCCCATCCGTTCCTTCCGGCTGTTCCCGCGCTAAGACGCCGCCCGCATACGCAAGAATCAGTAATGCGGCCAGGCTCAACAACCTTCCGCCCGGTACTCGCTTAGCTAAACCGATCATGACTTCGCTCTTGTCTTTTGCTTTTCCCATTTCTCTATGAGCGCTGGAAACTCTTTCTCGAAGAAGGCGTAGAAGTCCCTGCACTCTCGAAGCCTGCGGCGCCCCTGGGCAGGCTCATCTCTCAACAGCTCCAGTCCGCGCTCAGCCAAGTTGCGAACCTCCGTTGTGAACGACATTTTGGCCCTCAGAAGTTCCGTGAATGCGCCGGGCTTGACACGGTAAAATCTGTTCCTCTCTCCGGGCAGACCTATTCGCTCTATCAGCCCAAATTGCATGAGCAGCCTGGTCATGGTGCTTATGGATCCCCTGCTGGCGCTGACGGCCTCGGCAAGTTGTGCAGCGGTCTGATGAGGCGGGTCGCACACAAGCAACCAGCTCCAGATTCGCCCGGCCATGCGAGGCACTCCCACTCTTTCGAACAGGATGCCGAAAATCTCGACGAACTCTTTCTTTTCTGCCTTGTGTTTCTCGGCCATGATGTTACCCCCATTGCCAGGAGGCATATAGCAGATTCAGAAAGTTTAGTCAAGAGTAAAATTTTGAAAATATTCTACGACGGCCGCTACGCTGTAGCTGCTGGTCTTCGGTGGCGCCGCTCGAGAAGCTTTGCTGGGCCGTAAGCATGGGCCTACGAGTGCCGTTTTTCGCCCCCTCAAAATCATAGAGGCCACGAAGCCGGGGTCGGGACCGTCCTTGTCTGGAACCGGGCCCCTCCGGCCGAAAGCCTGTATTCCTGTACGGTCTTCGAATTGAAAGATGTCAGACACCCTTCCCTCTTATCCACACGAAAGAAAAGCCTTGAGCAACGGGCGATAAGCGAATATACAGATGATATTGCAGCAAGTCGAAACAACGCCTACACAGTTTCAACTGACCGCTGCTAAGGAGGACTGCCATAGCATGATAGAGAAGTTAAAGGAGCAAGTTGCCCGGAAATAGCGACCCAATCAGACGCTGAACCGGAATCCTGAGGCGCCTCCGTGCGATCTGGGAAACAGTCCTTGACATGTCGCCAGCCATTGCGGGATAATCGGTTGTAGACTCGGATGAAGCCAGCGGGGGCAGCATGGCACGGCTTGGGCCTGGGGCCGGCGAATGAGGCTGGCACTACGTGTTCGCCGCCAGCCGGCTCCTGAAGGCTGAGACGAGCGCCCAAGACTACCGTGTCGTCACGCTCACGAATCGGTCTCGCAGCGAGCGCTGAGGCAAGGCGTTCGTAAGTCAGGGACTGTGAAGCGACGCGCCACACATTCCGGCACTCCTTCGCGACGCACCTGTTGGAAGATGGCTATGGTATTCGCACGGTTCAGGAATTGCTGGGCCACAAGGATGTCAGAACCACGATGGTGTACACTCATGTCCACAACCGAGGCGGGCGAGCAATTCGGAGCCCAATGGACTCCTTATTGGGTTCTGCCGCGGTTTTATGATGATCAATACAAGACGCTCGAATAAAACGAGGGCATTGCCGTAACGCTTTACTCTTGCGTTAGTTATAACCAGAATGCGACGGGGATAGGTGTGTCTTACATTGCAAAGTCAGCGTTCTTCGGGTTCTTATATAGAACTATATAATCAATAGTTCGGTATGAAGTCTAAAGAATCGGACGTTCGAATCTCAGCTTCCGGTCCGATAGAATAACAACCACTCGCCTCAGAAGAATGTGGCGTACATGACACGCATTTTACAAGGAGCTTGCGAAAATGTGTGGTGATCGAACTCCGGGGCCCGAAGGTCTGTCTTCATCTGCCGAGCCTATTGAAGACGGCACCCTGCCTCGCCGGCGCATGCCCGCTCCAGGACCGACGGGCATAAGACCATCTTCTGCCAAGGGTTCTTCGAAGGAAGCAGCAGGACCAGCGCCCGCCGCCCCGGCCCCAGCCGCCCCAGTCACAATTACATTTGTTACTCAAGGAGACACCAGGCCCACCCCTTACGCGGCCCAGTTCGTTAATCACGACGATATGCATTGGGCCCAGGCTTCTTCGAGATACGGGACTACAGAGCATATCTATCAAGTGGACACAGATGATGCCGCCACGTGGCGGCTAAGACGGCTTTATGATGCTGGTATAAGGGCCAGTAGAGTGAATTTCTTTGGCCACGGTGATGATTCGGGGTTCTTTTTCTCTGTTCTTATTGTGGGTGACCAAATTACCACTAATGACGAAGAGAGGCGTGTTTTTGACCGCAGCGATACAGAACTCATCGAGGCTATTGCGCGGATTATGGACCCCCAAGCAGCGGCAGTGACCATTCGATTTGATGGATGTGAAGTGGGTCAGAATCGCCAATTGATAGATCTCCTCGAAGCCGCAGTCCGGCGCCACGCAACTGGTTCAGGCCAGCAAAGATTTAGGATCTCCGCACCGAGAGCCCGTTACCGACTCCAGTCTGTTGTTGATGGGGCGGGGCAGGTTGTGGGATGGAGAGAACCACCACCAGGGCGGGGACGGCTCCCAGATAGAGTCAGAACCGGAACTAGATAAGGTCTGCGGAAATTTTAAAGTATCCCTAAATTCGGACCATGCTAAGCGCTCTCATTCGTAAGTTCGATAACCTCTTTTTGGGGCAGGATCACAGGATAGGGGATGTTGCCCTCCTTGGTCCGTGTGTGGTGATGTAGCCGTGCTGTGGCACCGTCGCCTTCAAATCCTGTTCATCCTGTCCGAAACAAGCCATCGGTTTCCAATACGTGATCGTACTTGTGAAACCATGTACTAAGCAGTTGATATATAAAACAAACAGCCTCAGAATTGGGCCGATTTCGGGCTTAGAAGGGCCTTTCTGGTGGCAAAAAGGTGGCTTTAAGGGTAAAAAAATCAACGATCCGCAATAGGGCTAAGGCAAGAGGCTCGATGCACGTACATCACAACGCCTGTGTGCCCCAACCGCCGCAAAACGCTGCACCGCGCTAGATCAACCAGCGGCATACTGGGCCGCTCTATCGCCTCGTCACAATTGATATTGACAGATCGATGTTCTTACTCGTATAATCCATTGATGGGGTTTGCACGAGCCAGGAACATAGAGCAGACCGGCATGAACAAGAAATATATTGTCCGTCTTACGGGGGAAGAACGCAAGCATCTGGAAGAGTTTGTTTCCAAGGGGAAAAGAGCGGCATACAAGATCAAGCACGCCAACATCCTGCTCAAAGCCGATGCGGATGGGCCAGGGTGGGCGGATGAGGCGATTGCAGAGGCGTTCTCGGCCCATGAGCATACCGTGCGCAACGTTCGGCAACGTTTTGTGGAGCAGGGGCTGAATGCGGCGCTGGAACGAAAGAAACAAAGCGCGCCTTCTCGCAAGCCGATTCTGGATAGGAAAAGCAAGCCCATCTGCTGGCCATTGCGTGTAGCCAACCGCCACAAGGCCATGCCCGCTGGACATTGCACCTGCTTGCCCAGGAGATGCTGCAGCGCCTGGAAGATGCAGAAGATTTGAAGATGTTGCAGGAGATGAGGAAGACGCCCCTTCAGTTCAAAAAGCTCGATGACTTCCTGAAGGAGTACACTCCAGGTGTATGAGGTACTCCTCGAGCGAGCAGCGGAGCGCGACCTCAAGCGACTTTCAGCGGGGACTTCCAGCGCATCATTCCCCACATCCAGGCCCTGGCTCAAAATCCAAGGCCCTCCGGATGCCATAAGATTGCCGGTTCAAAGAACGATTGGCGGATTCGCCGAAGTGGCCAGGGCTACTGCCCCTGGCCGCGCTACCTTGGCGCCTTAGCGTCTTGGCGAGAGAAACAGGACAGGGGAGACATCTCGCAAAGGCGCCAAGTCGCAAAGCAACCCTGAGAACGAGATATTGTCAAGATTCTCCGTGCACAATATCCCCCACTTCGTTATCATTATACAATACATTGGGAGATTGCCTGCCCGGCCAGGGAAAGAGGAACAGAACGATGACCGAGCTTGTGTGGAATGGGAAATATGACGAAAAGGGCGAGCTGAAGCCCGTTGACAGAACCATCCTCCCCTTCCAGGTCGTCGAGACCGTCAACGAATCGAAAGCCGACCGCGAGAAAGCTCAGCGAGACCTCTTCACCAAGCAAGCCCACGACTCCGAATGGCGAAACATGCTCATCTGGGGCGACAACAAGGTCGTCATGTCCTCCCTTCTTCCCCGCTTCGCCGGCAAAATCAACCTCATCTACATTGACCCTCCCTTCGCCACCGGGCAGGACTTCTCCTTCCGCGTCCGCGTCGGAGATGAGCAGTTGGTCAAAGAACCCTCCATCATCGAGGAAAAAGCCTACCGCGACACTTGGGGACGCGGCCTCGACTCCTACCTCCAGATGATGTACGAACGCCTCGTCCTTGTGCGAGAGCTCCTCAGCGATTCGGGCAGTATCTACGCGCATTGCGACTGGCACGTCGGCCACGCGCTCAAGATTGTTCTAGGCGAGGTGTTTGGTACTGAACGCTTTCTGAACCACATAACCTGGAAGCGCAGCACACCTCGTGGGAACGCCGGAAAAAGATATCCGGAGCTTACGGACTACATATTGTTTTACGCTAACACGGAGGCGTCGACCTGGAATCCCCAATTTGCCGAATACCGGAAAAGCTACATTGACAAATACTACCACCACGTGGACGAGAAGACGGGGCGCCGTTTCCAACCAACGAGCCTCCTTGGTCACGAAGGCGTCAACCCAATCTACGAATGGCGCGGATTGAGCAAACCGTGGCGCTATCCAAGACATAGACTTGAGCAGCTCGAGGCCGCCGGATTGCTGTATTGGCCTGAGTCTGGCGGGGTCCCACGCCTCAAGCGCTTCTTGGACGAACAGAAAGGCGTTCCGATTCAGTCGCTGTGGGACGATATACCACCCGTAAACTCCCAGGCCATTGAGGACACGAAGTTCGCCACCCAGAAACCGGAAGCTCTGCTCGAACGAATCATCAAGGCCTCATCGGATGAAGGCGACCTTGTGGCCGACCTCTTCTGCGGCTCAGGGACGACCGGGGCGGTTGCCGAGAAGTTAGGGCGGCGATGGATTATGTGCGATTTATCGAAATGGGCGATTCAGGTAACGCGCAAGCGGCTGCTTCAGATCGAAGCATGCAAGCCATTCGAGATCCTCAATCTCGGCAATTACGAGAAGCACAAGTTAGCCGCGAATGGGGTCGCCGGATGGGAACGTTACGTGAAATTCATCCTCGACCTGTACCGCGCCGAGCCTGTAACGGGATTCAAAATGCTCCACGGAAAGAAAGCCCGCGCCTCCGTCCACGTAGGCAGTGTTGACAGCCCCATCACCATGCGCGAAATCCGCGAGACCCTGAACGAGGCAAAAGAAGCAAACATCCGCGAAATCCACTTCTTAGGCTGGGATTTCGAAATGGGCCTCCACGACCTGACCAAAGAGATCGAGGAGGACTACGGCGTCAAGCCGCGCCTGATCTCGATCCCCAAGGAAGCCCTCGAGGTCAAAGACCCCGCCAAAGAGCAAATCCGCTTCTTCGACCTGAACTACTTAGAGCTTGCCCACCAGGTCAAAGGCAAAAAGCTCACGATCACCATCAAGGACTTCATCATCGCCAATCCCGAGTACATCCCCGACGATGTCCGTGAGAGAATCAAGAAGTTCAGCGACTACATTGATTACTGGGCTGTGGACTGGGACTACCACGATGACACCTTCCACAACGGCTGGCAATCCTTCCGCACCCGCAAAAATCCAAAGCTTCAAACGAACACCGTCCATACCTACCAGAAGCGTGGTACCTATAAAGTGCTGGTCAAGGTCGTGGACATATTTGGCAACGATACGACGAAACTCCTGGAGGTTAAGATATGAAAGGCAAGGCAAAGAGAAGGTCACCTGAAATCATCGTAAGGGATAGCAAACCTGTCGCCGTTATCCTGGATATTGATGACTACCGGGAGATGCTGGAGCGCCTCGAGGACGCAGACGATTTGAAAATGTTGCAGGAGATGAGGAAGACGCCACTTCAGTTCACAAAGCTCGATGACTTCCTGAAGGAGTACAGTCCAGGTGTATGAGGTCTTTCTTGAGCGAGCAGCGGAACGGGACCTCAAGCGGCTTTCCGCCGCGGACTTCCAGCGCATCATTCCCCACATCAAGGCGCTGGCTGAAAATCCAAGGCCTTCCGGGTGCCATAAGCTCGCTGGCTCAACGAACGATTGGCGGATTCGGATTGGAGACTATCGAGTCATCTACGAGATTGATGAGAAGGCAAGCGCTGTCAGAGTCATGCGGGTGAGACACCGCCGCGAGGTCTATCGATAGAAGATGGGATCTATTGACCTACACCAGAAGATTAAGCAGGCTGCGCGGGCCTGGCGCGATAGCGCCTACGAAGGCGCCAGCGCCGTCACCCAGCGCCTCCTTGAATTCTGGCTCAAGCAGGACCATTTCCTCGCCGACGAAAGCGAATTCCGCTTCTGGCGCGCTCAGCGGGAAGCCGTCGAAGCCCTCATCTACGTTTACGAAGTCTGCCGATACCACAATCTTTATTCCCTTTCGCGCAACCTCGGCATCAGCCTCACGTTCGACCCCACGACCGACAACTGGCCGAAGTACTGCTTCAAAATGGCGACGGGCTCCGGCAAGACCTTCGTCATGGCCATGGCCATCGTCTGGCAGTACTTCAACCACTTCTTCGGTACCGAGAACGGATGCCGTTACACTTCGAAGTTCGTCCTGATCGCCCCCAACCTCATCGTCCTCGACCGCCTCGATGAAGCTTTCCGGGACAATCAAATCTTCCGCGAATATCGCTTCATCCCGCCGGAATGGGAAGCCGACTGGGATTTCCTTCGCATCTACCAGAGTCAGGTCTCCCCTCCCACGGCCCGGGGCGTTCTCTACCTGACCAACGTCCAGCAGCTCTATGAGGCGCCGGAGGAAGAGGATATTAACGCCCTCGCCGAGGCCCTCGGCGACCCTGTCATCAAGGGCGCCGGCGGACGGCCATCGGCTGACCACCCTCCAGATTTTCGCTTGGCATCGCCAGGCGCACCGTGTATAATTTCTGCTGGATTAACCAAAACCCGGGCGCCTCGATGCTCGCGCCCGGGTCCCAACACAAAGGGGAGCGTACCATGGGCATAATTCTGTCATGCGTCAACCTCAAGGGGGGCGTGGGAAAGACCGCCATAGCTGTCAATTTCGCTGCATATTGCGGAGCGCGGGGAATGAAAACACTATTGGTCGACCTGGATCCACAGACGAACGCCACCTTCTCATGCATAGACCTCGACGAATGGGAAGTCCACGCGAGGGACAACGGAACCGTTGCGGACTTGCTTGACGTGCGAAGACATACTAGTGCCGAAGGCGCAGGCCGCGATGTTAACTCTGTCATACGGGCAGACGTGTTCGAGAACGTCGACCTCATACCCTCACACCTCGACCTTTTCACCATCGACCTTGATCTCGCACCAGCGATCGCCCGCGAGCGCAAGCTAAGCAGGGCTCTTTCCCCGGTAATCGATGCCTACGACATGATCGTGTGCGACTGCCCCCCCAACCTCGCCATCACCACGCAGAACGCGCTGGCGCTCAGTACGCACTATGTAGTGCCTATATCACCTGATTACCTATCGGGCATCGGTGTGGGCCTCCTTCTTGAGCGGGTCCAGAAACTGACGGACGATCTCGAGCGCCATCTAAAACATGTCGGCATCGTAATATCGCGTGTGGGAAGGCCCGCAATACACCGCGAAGAAACGACGGCCGCCCTGCGGCAGCAATTCGGCGATCTTGTCATCGAGCATGAGATTAAGGAAAGAGTTGTCGTCAGCAAAGCTGCCGCCGCCAAGAAGCCCGTCTACGAAATGGGCGACCAGGTGGCTGCAGCAGAATTCCGGGCCGTCTCGAAGGAACTAATCGAAAGACTTGGAGTCGAACCGTGAAAACCCACGAGCTCGCTGACGCGCTTAGGCGCCTATGCAATCTTCTGAAAGCGGGGCCAAATGTCGACCTCGAAACTCTTCGCGAGTGCCTCGCCGGCACCTCGCCGATGACGGATAGCGGAGGCCTCGCCGTAAATCTCGCCACGCTCTCCGCACTCTCCCGCATTCCCAAAGCGCAGTGGGCCTCGTTCATACAGGAATACGGTCTTCCCATACGCGTTGATCCCCGCGATTCTGCCAGGAATGTCCTCGGCAAACTCATGCGATATCTCGAAAAGAACCCGGCCGCAATAGACCGAATAACGCAAAGGGCCCGACACAGGGCGCGAAACCCGTCCCCCGAACTCATGAAGGCCCTATCAATATTACTTGGTGAGAAGTAGAATTGCAGCGTCTTGGCAAGGAAATCGAGGCAAATTTTCGCAGGTTCTGCAGCACCTGGAGAGCCGACATACAGAGCGTTACCTCCTCGCTCGACAGTGCCGAATCCGTATTCCGCACCAGTTACTTCCGGCTTGTCTCCATCCAGGCGTGGCGGAGCGAGCTACTCGAACATGTCCTCCCCGCTGACGCCCTCGCGTTCTTCGTTGAGGCCCAGAACGACGCAGTGGTCTCACATCTCCTGGCGCATCTCGGCTGCTGGCGCCCGGCATTGCAGGCCCTTCGAAGCCTGATCGAGAACGCCATGCGAGCCGTCTGCTACATGGATCATCCCGTGGAACTCAGGCTCTGGCACACACATAAGCACACACTGGGATTCGCCGAGCTGGTCAAATACCTGCTGTCGCATCCCGATGTCTCCCACGCCGGCCTGGTCAAGCACGCCGTCGCAGACATCAAGAAAGAGTACCAAACACTTTCGCTCGCCGTCCACGCCTCAGCCAAGAGCTTTCGGATGACCTCAGACCAAGACACAACTGTACTGTTTTGCGACGACTCAGTACCCCTCAGACGCTGGTCCACACATGAAAAGCACGTCCTGTCAGGACTAAACCTTCTACTCATCTCGCTGTTTAGCAAGGAACTCCAAGGGGCCAAGCTCCGCAACCTCAGAAAAGCAGTCAGCTTCGCGGTCCCCACCAGCAAGCACCCCCATGTCCTGAGGCAGCTCAAGGTACGCCTCCTCAGAGCCTCCCAACCCGCGCCATAAGCACGCGCGCGCCGCCTTCGAGCGTCGCATAAGGGGAGCGGCAGTGTGCCCCAACTAAATCCCGTCGTTCTTGACAAATGGCAGCATTTGTGGTATAATCCTGCCGAAACAGTAGAGAAGGAGGCTGGGTGACGTGCCGCAGCGTCACGACACCCTTTTCCTCTGCGTTCTCCGCGTCCTCTGCGGTTGCTCGATTCCTGAGGGCATTCCAGTATGCCTTCTCGTCGAGAAAGTACTGGAAAACACCGGGAAAATCGCCCGTTTTCGCGTTTAAAGGGAAGGAGGTTATCGTTTCTCTCGCAAGGAGTTACGACGCAAAAATGACAACTTTTCGTTCACAAAAAGCCCACAAAACGAGCAAAATGGACTCGCCAGGTCCCCCTCTCCGTTCTCCGCGCCCTCTGCGGTTCCACGTTCATCTGCGTCCATCCGCGGCTCATCTTCCGAACACATTCCAGTGCGCAGCACTTTCAGCCCATCCCCCTCTGCGCTCTTTGCGTCTTTGCGAGAGGCGATCTTGGTTGCCCTCTCTGCGCCCTCAGCGCTCTCCGCGGTTACCCCCCATTCGGGCCTTTTGCACCAGCAGGGAATTGCAGCCCATCTCCCTCTGCCCCAATGTATTACGCCAGTTTCCCAGTCCCACAAAAGGCCCGGAAAGGCCCGGATTTTCGCCCCTCTCTATTTTTTGGCTGTTTCCCAAATACTGTGGGTTGGGCTACCGAGCAATTGTTGCAACGCCCACAGGTGCAGGAGGATAGGATGAAGAAAAGCCATAATAAGGCGATGGCGGCTTCTCTTAGCCATAATTTCCTGATCATCAACGCCTTAGCTAAAATAAAGCGCCGAACGATCCACACAAATTACGAAAGAACCATTTTTTTAAGACGGCAAACGAGCGCTCTGGCCGTGCCCGCGATTTCCGTTCTTCCTTCAGCAACAAGACAGGACGAACAGTGGCTACAACTGCACCAAAACCTTGCCACATCCAGTATTCGATTGACGCCACCTCCGAAATCAGATATAGGTGGATTCAGGATGAAGGGAAACCAGTCAACGGGGATTAAAAGTTTTGAGGTGCCAATGATGGACATCACCGTAACGCGAAAAGGCAAATACGAGCTGCTCATTGAAAAGCAGGATCGGATGCTCGTCGAAGCTCCCATTTTCGCCAGCGATAAGATCAGGCTGGAGCGGGATGCGATTCAGCAATTGAAAGACGCGGCTTCTCTGCCGTCGGTCTTCCGCGCCTTCGGCATGCCCGACATTCACGTGGGGTATGGCGTCCCCATCGGCTCAGTCGTTGCCACGCGGGACATCATCATGCCTGCCGCCGTCGGTTACGACATCAACTGCGGCATGCGTGTACTGACCACCCCGATGAATGCCGATCCGAAGGAGGCTGTCCGAATTGCTGAATCCATTCGCCGTGACATACCCCTCGGCGAGGGAAAGAAAAACATCAGCCTGCCGGAGGACGATTTCCGAATGGTCATGGAGCGCGGCGTCAAAGGGCTCAGGAAGGTCTCTCGAAAGCAGGGGCGAGTCTGGGATGTCCGGGACGAGAACGAGGAAAACGACGACATCCAGAAGATCGAGGAATTTGGGTCTATGGATGGCGATTCCAGCGCCGTCTCACAGAGAGCGCTCGAGAGAGGGAGAACCCAACTGGCCACTCTCGGCGGTGGAAACCATTTCATCGAAATCCAGGAAGTCCAGAAGGTCTTCGATACCGACCTCGCCAGCCGCTTCGGCCTGTGGCAGGGGCAGATGGTGGTAATGATTCACACCGGCTCGAGAGGGTTCGGACATCAGGTCGCCGGAGATTACATGAGGAAAGCCAGGGAAGTCAGTCTGGACCGCGCTCCTAACAAGGACCTGTGCTTCCTCGATGTGGGCACGGACCTGGCCGCCGACTACATCGGCGCCATGCACTGCGCGGCCAACTTCGCCTTCCTCAACAGGCAAATCATGACCATCCTCGTCCGACACGACATCCGCATGCTCTACGGCGACAGAAACATGCCCCTCCCCATCATCTACGACGTTGCCCACAACATCGCCAAGCTCGAAGAACATTTCGGGGAGAAGGTCTGGGTCCACCGGAAAGGCGCAACCCGCGCCTTCCCGAAAAGCCGGATGAGCGGGACAGTCTACGCCGATGTCGGGCAGCCCGTTCTCATCCCCGGCTCCATGGGCACCGCGAGCTACGTCCTCCTCGGAACCGAGGAGTCCGCCAGAACCCTCAACAGCGTCAATCACGGCGCGGGCCGGACAATGTCCCGCACCAAAGCTGCCGGCGTCGTGAGTAGGAAAGGTAAAATCAAAAGAGCAGGTGCGATCTCCGACGAGGACTTCCGCAAATCCATGGAGGGCATCCACCTGATCTGCGAGAACCGCTTCGCCATCAAAGAAGAAGCGCCCCAGGCTTACAAAGACATTGACGAAGTCGTCCACGTCGTCGCCGAAGCCGGACTTGCCAAGGTCCTCGCCCGCATGGTGCCCCTCGCAGTCCTCAAAGGATGAGACAGCCCTGTGGGCAAAGAAAGGTCACCGGAGCAGTCCTCAGTTCGAAGGTTGCGTCCCGCGCATTATCCCGCAACCGTCCTGCCTCCGTCGAAACGCTGCATCTTTGGAAGGCCCTGGAGCTAAGGCGTGCTGTTAATAACTGAGCATTTGTCGGTTTTAGCCTCACTTCCGCAGTTTGGAGGATGGAATAGAGGAGAGCCCCCCTTTTTCAGTCACTACATTCGGGCATTTGTGATGGCGATTTTCTTGGGCCGGATGATTTGTTTAGGAACTTCCAGGAGTCGGTAAAGCTCGACGTGTTGGGGTTCGGGGGTGGAACCTTTGCGGATTTTAAGGACCATGTCCCCATCGGTGGGCAGTACAACGGTTGCCACCTGGTGGGTCTCGAGGGTCTCCCTGACGGTGGCCCAGGAGGTGTGGATTCCTTTGTTCAGGAGGGTCTTTTCAATGGCCACGAGGAGGTGATAGGCGAGCACGCACAGGAAAATGTGGGTTTCCACCCGTCGTTGCAACTGGTGAAAAATGGGGGAGCCGGAGCCAGGGGGCTTTTCATGGAGCGGAAAGCTCTTTCGGCCCGGGTGAGTGTCATGTACAGCCGCCATGCCTCGTCGGCGGATAGGTCCTGCCGGTCGGTTTTAAGCAAGTAGGCGCCGTCGAGAGTTTCCGCTTTGGCTTTTTGCTCGGCCCTCACTTCCCAGCAGACCTTGTTGCTCTCCTCGTCGTAGGAGATGGAATAGTAGCGGGCCACGCGCGGGTAGCGTTCCTTGAGACGACCGATTGCTTCGGCGATGGCGGCGGCTTTGACCAGGCGTCGTTTGCGAACCCTCTCCTGCAACTTGCTCAGGTCCCTGAGCAAACGCTCTTCCAGCTTCTCACGGATAGCCTTGTCCTTTTCCTTGCGTCCTTCCCCCACACACAGAACGTGTGTTTCGTCGCCGCTCCGTTTCATTTTCACCCGCACCGGTGATTTCTTCTGGTAAGGGTTTGGCGGGGAGGGCGTTCGCTCGACTTCCTGGAAGTCGCCCACGTCCTCGAACTCCTCCAGCCACTGGTCCCGTTCGGATTGCCGACTCGCTACGATGTAGTGGAGCTTTCTCGACTTGATCTCCTCGATGTTCTCCCGGTAGGCCATGCCTCGGTCCACCACGACGGTCTGTCCTTCCGAGAATGCCACCCTCTCGTTGAGAGAATCAAGCATGAGGGGCAGCGATTTTCTGTCCTGCATGTTGCCCGCGAAGACCTCGTGGGCCACCGGAAACCCCTCCCGCCCCACCACCAGCCCGATCACCACCTGTTTGCAGTCGGGCCGTTTATCTCTTGAATAGCCTCGCTTCGCTTTCGGGTTGTTCAGCGCCATCCCCTCAAAGTACGTGGAGGTCACATCGTAGAAGAAGACCGTGGTATCGAGGTTGAAGAGGTTTCGCTCTCGCTCCACCAATGCCGACTCAATGGCCACGCGATTGGGGTACAGCTTGTCGAGGTTGCGGTAGAGCGAATCGTCCGCCAGCTCCTCGAAATCTACTCCCAGGATGTCCTCCAGAGCTGTGTTTCGTATCCAGCGAGGCATGGCATGTTCCGACGAAGGGTGAACCAGCCGATTCAGAGTCATGGCGCAGGTCAACGTGCAAGCCCGCTCGGTCAGCCCAGCGCCCCGGACGATCTCGTCCAACCCCAGCCGCTTCCAGAACTGGTAGCCCACGTGCACATGACCGGCGGAGCGAAGCCGCTCCGTAGCCACCCGGTCGGTATGAACCGCTACCAGATCATCCTCCTCGCCAGACTTGTCCGGAGGCTCTTTTGGAGTGGTCTGTTCCCTCGCCCTTCTCTCCTTGACCTTTCGTACGATCTCCTCGACCTCGGCATCGGGCTTTTCGAGCAACTCCCCCTGCCCCACCAGGGCATTTTCTACCTTGTGAGCGAGCTTCAGCCACTCCTCGCGTGGGCGAGGCCGGAGGTCTGCCAGGGTGCACACCAGCTTCTGGCGGGGTCCCTTTGGGGTTCGGACAGACTCCACCAGGGCGTGGCTGGTGTAGGTTTTTCCTTTCTCTTTCTTGACGTTTTTTCGGATGTACATAGACACTACAATAAATAGAATCGACAAAATATCGAAAAAAAAACATACACTTCCGCCACTACATTGGCCACTTAAGCATAAAAAACGGGAAAATGCGGAGAAAGTAAGGCGAAGATGACACCAAAAACAGCCCAGATATCCCTATTTCATCCCCAAAGCGCCCTCAAAAAAATATCCAAATCCGAATCAGGTGCGGAAGTTGGGTTGGGGCGCTTCGCGGCCTCCATCAAAACCAAGCAAAACCAAGATCCGTACAGCGTATAACAGCCATACGATGTTGACCTCAAGCCGCTGGGACGGTACAATGACAATGTAATAGGGGCTATCGCCTGGAGTTCATTTAACTTCCTGCCGGTTAGGCTTATCACGCCAAGCTGAAGGGACTCAAGAAACATGAGTAAGGAACGTTGTGAATTCTCTTCACCTCTTGATCGTATCGTGGGTAAGAGTAAATGGGTCAAGCGGATTAAGTCTCAAATAAAGGAGCTTGCCGATCTGGATGACCCCATTTTGATAACCGGAGAGACCGGAACTGGGAAAGAGGTTGTCGCTGAGGTAATACACAAGCTAAGCCATCATCGCGGTGCTCCGTTTGTTCCCGTCAATACAGCTGCCCTTCCAGGAGAACTGATTGCGTCAGAACTCTTTGGACATGAACAGGGGGCGTTTACCGGTGCAACGGAACGGAAGGTCGGTTGTTTTGAGCTCGCAGGGGAAGGAACCCTTTTGCTTGACGAGATTGGTGCGATGCCCCGGAAAGTGCAGGCAGTCCTGTTGCGCGTGCTTGACAAGCAGACCTTCCGTCGCGTTGGTGGGAAACAAACGCTGAAAACACGCTGCAGAGTTATCGCGACCACGAACACGAATCTTGAAGCAGCAGCAGAAAAAGGATTGTTTCGAAGCGATCTCTTGTACAGGTTAGATGTCTATCGTATTGAATGTCCCCCTATGCGTTCTCGACGAAGCGACATCGTGCCACTTTTCGAGCATTATCTACGCATCTTTGCGAATAAGCTCGGCTATTCTGCTCCCCTGTCCTTGCCGAATGATGTGGTCCGCCTGCTGATGAAATATGACTGGCCGGGGAACGTGCGGGAGCTTAAGAACGTGGTGCGGAGAGTCCTGATCTCCTGCGGAGACACTTCGATTACTCCCGAGAACTTGCCGCGTCGCGTCGTGGAGCCAGCACAATACAGAGGAGTTGTGCCGATTCCTCTCGGGACGACCCTCCAGCAAGCTGAAAAAATCCTCATCGAGCGTGCGCTGGGCCACGTGGACGGGAACAAATCAGAAGCGGCTAAGCTCCTTGGCATCACGCGGGCCGGTTTGTATAAAAAATTGCGGAGATACAATATCTCTGGTTGAAAGCCGTTTGGTTGACATCAGTCCAAGCAAAGAGAGGTTAAGAAACAGTCCTCTCGGCGGTGCAGAGAAAAAACATTCGCGGCCGAACCTGCACCGAAAACCTGAGCCCCGGCCAGGCGTACTGTTAACAACGTTAACATGGTTCTTTGCCTTCGATTGGTCGCGTTTTCCCGACGATCCTCGGGGATGATTGGGGAAGGGTATCCTGCGTTGCGCAAACAAAGTTGGCGCTGAGGCGCCGTGCATAACCCCAGCCTTCGGGACCTCGCCGAACCCTTCGTTTCGTATCTTCATCTGCAACTACTTGGTTTGTGGTGAGTTGTGTCGTTCCTAAGTGCTTTCCCTTCGTCCTGACGCCTATGGCACGCCTCATGTACATAGGTTCTGAAAGTGTCTCGACCTCCCAACTGTTTACATGAAGGGAGGAATGCACGATGAAGAGCCCCGTGGTTTTGACAGTCGGTTTGCAGACTCGGGCTGTCCTTGAGGTTATGAGGCGTCTGCATAACGCCGGCTACGAAATCGTAGTTGAGGCCAACGGACGGCATGCTCTTAACCGCCTGAGATCGACGGGCTTCGACGCGGTGCTGGTTCCAACGCGACCCGAGGACATGGATCAAATTGAGTTTGTCCTCAATGCTGAAGAGGTTGCCAAATGCCCTATCCTTGCCGCCAGGGAGGGGACCGCACAGCGAGAAATCAAAAGATACACTGCTCTGTCAAGTGGTAACAAGGTGTTCCAGCCGAGAAAACTCCTCGTTACAACCCTGATAGATAGTGTGCCGCCTCCCAGGCGTAGATGAGTCTTCCGGCAGGCACGAACCTGAGGGCATGAGGGCCACACAGGCCAGGGCTTCGGAGATTTCACGTAAGTGGTCATACGGAGCCGGTATGTGACACGGAATCGCCCATAGCCACGAGGTCGCCAGGGCGATCGTCTTGATCCAAATGACACCATTTCTAAAATGTCGTTACCCGGTTCGCACTATAGTCGTAACGCGATAGATCTGACATCCTACATTCCCGGAGGGAACTCATAATGGCCGGTATTCCTCAATTGGCGAGAGAGTTCGCGACGAAAGCACGCGCGGCCTCGATCGCCATAGCCAAAGCTGACACGGAAACAAAGAACGAGGTGCTGCGTCGCATGGCCATGATGCTTGAAGAGCGATCCAAAGAAATCGCGGAAGCCAACGCTCGAGATGTCGAGGCAGCACGCGGCGGAGGCCTAAGGCCGTCTCTCGTGGAAAGACTTGCTTTTGACGAGAGCAAAATCCGGCATCGCGTGAGAGCATTGATGAAGATTGCCGCTCTTGCGGACCCCGTTGGGCAAATGTGTGAGGTTGATCGTCGGCCTAATGGGTTGATCGTAGGGCGCATGCGCGTGCCGCTGGGAGTCATCCTCATGATCTACGAGGCCAGACCTCATGTGACAGTGAATGGAGGGGCGCTGGCTCTGAAGTCAGGAAACGCTGTTATCTTGAAAGGGGGTTCTGAGGCCAAGCACTGCAATGCCCTGCTGGGGCGTTTTTGGAACGAGGCATTGGAAACCTGCAACCTCCCAACCGATGCCGTGCAGGTTGTTTCGATGAGTCACACAGTCGTTGACGAGCTATTGCAACAAGATGAGCTGATTGATGTTGTGATTCCTCGCGGGGGGAGAGAGCTGATTCATCGGGTGAAAGAGCGTTCGCGAATTCCGGTTATCAAGCATTTGGGGGGGGTATGCCATGTTTACGTTGCTCGCGGCGCCGATACGAAGAAAGCTCTCAATATTGTGCTCGACTCGAAACTACTGATGCCTGCCGTCTGTAATGCAGCGGAGACCGTATTGATCGACGAATCTCTGAGTCATTGGCTTCCTCAGCTCATACGCGTACTCCGCGAAAACGAAGTCGAGATACGCGGGTGTCCCGTCGTGCGTCGCTATGTTTCGGATGTCCAGCCCGCTTCCGAAGAGGACTGGTCAACCGAATACCTTGACAAGATCTACTCGGTTAAGGTCGTCTCGGACGCCGATAAGGCTATTGAGCACATCGCAAGATACGGATCAAGTCACACGGACGTCATTGTTACGGAGGACTACTCCCTGGCAAAGCGCTTTATTGAAGAGGTTGATTCGTCCGTTGTACTGGTGAACGCCTCGACCATGTTCTGCGATGGAGAGTCTCTGGGCATGGGAGCAGAGATCGGTATCTCAACAGACAAGTTGCATGCGAGGGGCCCCGTAGGACTGGAGGGGCTGACGAGCTATAAATTCGTTGTTTTCGGAGACGGTCAGACCATGGGGCGGACGTGAAGGCGATTGTCGAGAACCTCCAGAGCAAGTTTCGCGAGGTCGCCTCCAAGCGGGAAGGAGAGAAGCGCCGTATCGGTTTGGAGCTGAAGTTCCCACTTGTTGATCCCCAAGGGAATGCCGCCACCTACGATGATGTACAGGCACTATGGTCTTTCCTCCATCAACGTGGATGGACGCCAGTCACAGACAAGCTCACGCGCCGGGTAGTTGGCGCGAAGAGGCCCGGACCTCAAAATCACACAGTTGCCTCCTGCGAAACCGGTTTTTGCAAGACCGAATTCTCTCTCGCGCACGTGGCCGATTTGTGGCAACTGGAGCAAGCGGTTAAAGAACTTCGCCGGGAGCTCGCGACGTTCTCGGCGTTCCGTGGAGCCCTATTCCTGGGCTACGGAATTCAGCCGAAGACCCATCCGAGCTCCCGGCTTCTGATAAAAAAGGAGCGGACTGCTTTCTGGGAAAAGGTGTTTGGGTCGAACCGCCTCATCCCAGAAGAGGAAGGAGACGACGTTCATCTATTCACGATTAACGCCTCCACACAGGTGCATCTTGATGTATCCCGGGAAGAGGCCATAGCTGCGGTGAACGTATTGAACGGCTTTGCTGGAGCACAAATTGCGTTGACCGCGCACTCGAACATTTGGCGGGGAGCGCCTGACCCAACCTATAAATGCGTATGTGAGAAATTCTGGGATTGGTGGCTTCCCAACGACAACCGCGTGGGAATTCCTGATCGGCCCTTCGTGGACTTGGAAGATTATGTGAGAACCGTCTCTCATTTTGGCCCCGTCTACGTGAAGCGAAACGGGACCCCCATAGCCCTGACCCGCTATTCGTCTTTCGCGGAGTACTACAAAGCCGGGAAGGAAGCCGTGGGCGAGGACTTAACGGGACAGGAGGTCAAACTAAGTCCCTCCTTCGAGGATTTTGCGTTACAGCAAACCTTCTGCTGGCATACCGCGCGGATATCTCGCTACGGCACTGTAGAGAACCGGGTGAACGACCAGCAGCCCCCGGGCGAATTACTTTGCGTGGCGGCTCTAACACTTGGCTTAGTCCACGCTTTACCGGAGGCGATTGAGGAACTTTCAGCATGGGATTGGGGATTGCTCCGGCAGGCGCGGTTGGCGGCCTGCAAGAAAGGATTGGATGAAGCAGATGAAGCTGTTGACGTTCACCTGTTGGCAACGAGGATGCTCTCAATTGCGGAAAGGGGGCTTCGGAAAAGGGCCCTCTCCGAGGAGCGGTTCCTTGAGCCGCTCAAGAAAAGACTGAGAAGGCGGGAGTGCCCAGCGGACTCCGCTCGTAGAGCCTTCGAAAAAGGGGGCATAGGTACATTAATACAAACACGGAGGCTGTGCCAGGCTGGCATGGGAACTCGATAAGACACCAATGACAAGAGATACCGGAAAGATGTCTACACAAACGCGTTTGCCTCTCTACCAGCCTTTGACCTTAAGAGATGTCCGGAGGATTGCCGAGTCGGCATTCGAAGTCTTGGAGAAGTCGGGTCTTCTTGTCTATTCCGAGTCGGCGCTACGCGCCTTTGCCGGTGCAGGTGCGAAGGTTGACCATGAATCGCGCACGGTGCAGCTCCCGAGAAGCCTCGTCGAGGATGCCATTGCGCCTAATCCGTTTTCCCTGATCCTCTATTCGAGGGATGGCGATAATCATGTTGTCCTGGATACGAGGTCGGTGCATTACGGTACTGGCGGCACAGCCATATACGTGCTCGATCCGGATACGGGAAAAAAAGGCTGTCAACGCTGGAAGACGTGAGGCTGAACGCTCGCCTCGCACAGATGCTTGAGGACGAACATCGCCTTCTGGCGAGCATAAGGGACATGGTTGATTGGAGCCAGAAGTTCATGGCGCCAAAGGTGGCCTTGCGCGTGGACGACTCCAGCGCCGCCGGTGAAGGACGGGCAAACCTGGCGAAGTACGAAAGGGCCTTTGCGCGATTGCCCGTTGCCTATCAACTTATCGGCCCCGATGATACCGTTCCTGAGGGCACCCTCGCTATCCTCGACGCCCGTCAACCGTTTCAGCAGCCCACCTTTCAATCGGAGGGTGGGGTGCTCCCTGACGCTCTGCGAAAGCTGGTGCCTCTGACCGCCTCCGAAGGATACTGCGTCAACTACACCTGGTCAGAGGATCGCAGGACCCTTCTCGCCTACATCTACAACGTGACCAACCACACGGAATCGGGGTTTCCTTTGGCGGGTAGATTTCACCGCCTTCCGAGGCCGACAGACCTCACGATACGCCTGCAAAACCTGCCTCAGACGAAGCTGAAATACCGACTCTACGATCTCTGTGAGAAACGCATGCGACGGGAAGCGTCGGTAGAGCGAGAGTTATACTTAAAGATCGGCCAAACGGAGCGAGACTACTTTGTCATAGTCACGCCTTAGCGAAGGCAAGCGGGGCTACTTGTAGAGACGCCGGTACTGGGGCTCGAGACCTGCTTTCGCAATTATCCTCTGAAGTTTCCCCGAGACATCGGTGTTTTCATTGGAGCGGAGGCACCCGCTCGGCTTTACGTTGAAGAAGTTGTCAAGGACCTTGCACGTGGCGATCCGGTTCTGGGCGCGGTTATTGAAGTTCATCGGCGTCCGAACATTGTACACGCAGTTGCCTGTGACCTCGATGAACCCGCTCCCTTCATCGAGATAGATGCCGCCGGGCCAGCCTCGATTATCGTGGACGTGGTTCCCTCTAATGACTGTGCCGGGCTGATTGGACAGCGTGTAAATGCCGCCTCCATCATTCAAAACCTGCATCACATTGTGGATGTGATTGAACTCAATCCGGTTGTTGCGTGCCGGCGTGGGGGTTTTGTAGCAAAACGGCTGATAATAGTGTGGCGCACCGCCTCCTGCGTCCTGTTCGCCCCAACCCCACCCGACCGATATGCCCGTGTAGGGAAGATTGCAGATTTCATTGTGGGCAATCACCGTGCCATCGGTGTAGCCCACGAAGATGCCTACGCCACCCTGGTAGTCGAGGCATGCGTCGTGGATGTAGTTGTTCACGATCATGTTGTCCTTGACAATCGCCCGTTCATCATCGGGATGATGGTCGCTTCTCAACACATCGCCAACCTGAATTGCCGTTCCTGAAATGTTGTAGAACTCGCAGCCGGAAATCACGTTGCCGTGGCTGCCATACTCGAGGTCGATTGCACCGCTTCCGAGCTTTGTGAAAGTGCAGCGCTCGAAGCGAATTGACTTCGCCGCGTGGCACACAATGTTCGAAGGGCTTTTTAGGTGCTCGTTGTGCACCGTTGTGAGGAAGCCATCCCGCTTCATCAGATGCGCCGGGTCGAGCAGGAAATTGGCCTGAACGTCTGCATGGCCGATTTCGCTCGGTCGCAACCAACTTCCATGCGCGAAGGTGATCCCCTCAAACCGGATGTCGTGGACCTGTTTGTGAAGCGTGCCTCTCAGTTCCACCAGCCTTTCCACGACGGGGGCAATGACTTCCGCCGTCTTCATGTTCTCCCCAGAGCTGGGGAGGTAGTACACGGTATGAGTCGGTCGGTCGAGATACCACTCGGCCGGCTCATCGAGCAATTCCAAGGCGTTCTCGATATAGCTTGGAAGATTGACTCGCACTCCTTCCTTGCTCCTGGCGAAGGAGAAGTGCGGCTGGAGCATGGTGACGACGGCGTCAGCGCCGCTTTTTGTGATGTCTTTGACCTTGCACCGGGAATGTGTCCATGCCACGTAGTAGCAGAACTCAATGTCGCCCGGGTTGCCCCAGTCGGCGATATCGCAGTCGCTGATCATGTAGCCGTCATCTCCGTGGAGTTTTGTTTTGGGAAAGGCTTTCCCCTGTGCACGGGTAGCCCGCGCGCCATTGACGTAGAGCTGATGGAAATTCTCGATGATCGTGTGCGCCTTCCACCGACCGCCCCTGTGGGGCTGCCATCCTCTTATTTCCTTTCCCCCGCTGATAACAGGGACTTCCCCAGGGTGATTTCTGTACACCACGGCATGACCGTTCATGCCCGAATCCCTGTGGTCGAGGACGATGGCCTCGTCAACGGCATACGTCCCGCCACGTAGAACGACGACAATGTCGCCGGTCATCTTCTTGTTGATCGTCCTGACGGCATCGCGTGCCCTTGTGATTGTCCCGAATGGTTTCGCTTCTGTCCCCGGGTTTCGGTCGTCGCTGTTCGGCGCGACATAAAAGGTTCTTTCGGCAGCAGTCGTTGCCCCGTTGGCTGGCAGCACTGTTCCCACAAATGCACTTAGAACACATACGGTTACACGAGCCGACAGAGCTTTCACAGACATCCTCGCTGGCCTCCAGATTTCCCATTCGCAGAAGCTTTCGGGAGCAGGTTATATTCTTTCCTGGATCCGGATGTCCAACAATTCATTGGAGTCATCGCTGGCATCGCCGCGCGGGACGCGCGGTTTTTGCCAACATGGGGCTCCCGCACATTACGGCAGATGTGATCTGCTTTCTGCTGTCAGCAACCATGACACCGCAGAATCGGACGTCATCACGGAGGTTAACATTCGTCTCTGCTCCTGTAAATCAAGCGTCACCTTAGTGACCTGCGCCTCGATGACCCGGAAGGGAGCCGACCTGTCCTCGCTCTCTCGCCTGACCGGTAGGAGCGGCTGCCACGTCTCACCTTTGAACTTTCCTCTTTCAACGCGAGTTAATGGAATTGCCCCGCCCGTTCCTTTCCAGAATCGGACATCGAAACCGGTTCCGAGCACAACAAAATCAGTCTTGTTCAAGTGAACGACCATCCACCGGGCGTCGGATTTCCTGTGACGGTACACAACCTTGACCTGGACGTCGTCGAAGTCCAGTGTAGCGCCCCCTTGCTCGGCTTCCTGAACGAACCAGCGCAGGTTCTCCGTGTTCTGGGCCATCGCCACAGGTATCATGGCGTCACGTATCGGAACGCACGAGTCCCGAAGGTCATAGGCTTGCTCCATCGGCTGTCGAGCTGATGCACAAAGGGCTCCCCGTAGATGCCGGGAAAAGCGCGGTCTATCGCCCAGGGGTCGAACCCGATGGCCGAAAACTCTCCCAATGCATAGATCACGTTTCGCTCCGCCCTGTGGTTTTTGCCACTCGAATGTTCCGCGATATAAAGTGGATTGCCCTCCTAAGAATGGATCCCACAGATATACCGAAAGCTCCCGAGCTCGTGCGAGTATATGTCCGGGGCGATGAAGTCAATGTGCTGTATGGCATCGCGGTACACGTCAAGCACACGCTCAACAGGACCGCCTGAGGGATAATTTTTCCCAGGGACATGGTTCGAGTTCTTGAAGGAAAGCCAACAGTTTATGTACACGGGCAGCGGATAGACCTTCTTCACCGACTCCGTGAGACAGTCCATATACCTGGCAATGCAGTTGGCGCTGAAGGCTTCGTTCGCCCGTTCGGCGTATCTCTTGCGCCACTCGCCGCCCTCAAACAGCCTCGTGCAGTTCGCACAGTAACAGCGCTCTGTCCCCAAAATGCCTGCTTCATTTTGCATTGGGAAAAGGATAACCGTGTGATCGTTCCCGTCCACGGCCATAAGGTGGGTGAACACGGCTCCCAATGCTTTTCTGTCGGCCTCGAGTGTCTCCGTTGACGTGGGGCAAGAGAAGTTCCGAAGCGGGGTCCCATCGGCGCGGTGTGCCCTCCGAAATCGCTCCAGGTCCGATTTCACAAAATCGGGGGCATATTACTCCGACACCTAAACAGTAGACACTCTGATGAGTGATGATTCACGGCATAGCATATTGGACCGAGGGCGCCAGGAAGAAACTTCTGACGACTTCCGGCTGGTTCTGGGTACTGCGGAGATAGCCTCGTACATCCGCGATCATTTCCTGCCGGCTGGAGGGTCGGCGTCGGCCCACGGCGTTGGCTTTGACATCGTTGTTGAGAAATTCGTCGGGGTTCAGATCGGGGCTGTACGTGGGCAAGAAGATCATCCGAATCTGCCTCCTGTGTTTCCGAACCCAACGCTCCACCTCAGCGGATTTGTGCACGGGATGCTCGTCCACGATCAAGTAGACTCTTCGCCCCGTGCTGCGCACCAGCCGCCGCAGAAACTCGATGAACACCTTTCCCCTGAATCCTCGCTTGAACACCATGAACCGCAACGTGCCCCGGTTGGTAATGGTGGAGATCATGTTGCACCGCCACCGCTTTCCTGTGCCTGGAATGACCGGCGTGCGCCCCTTCCGGCCATAGGTGGTGCCAGCCTGGTGGTCACTGCGAAGCCCCATCTCATCGCCCCAGTGAATTTCAGCCCCTTCGGCCTTGGCTTCCCGGCGCACCTTTGGATAGCGCACCTTCAGCCAGTACTCCACTTTGTGACGGTTCTGTTCCCAGGCTCGGCGAACCGGCTTCTGCGGCGTGAAGCCCCAGCGCCTCAGCCACCGCCCTACCAGCGTAAGCGATACCCGCACACCGAATCGCTGCTGCACCAGAGCGGCAACCGCCTCCCGGGTCCACAGGACAAAGGCAAGCTTGACCTGATCCGGCGTGCGGTCGGTGATCGTCCGAACGATTTGAGCCGCCTGTCACCCTTTCAGGAGTCCTTGCCCTTTGGGGCGACCCCGCCGCCGGGCACGCAGCGCTTTCAGGCCGCCCTGCCGATACCGCGACATCCATTTCCCGATCGCGGCCCGCGACACCCCAAACACACGAACCGCTTCCACCTGTTTCATTCCCCCCACAATCGCCTGCACCGCCCGCAGGCGAATGGCCTCCTGAGCTTCCGAACAAAGCGTACGAGCGTCGTCCTTTTTCATAATAAAACAGCATATCACAACCTCTATTGGATGTCTACTATTTTAGTGTCTGGTTAATATGACGCCCTCTCTCATAAGCTTCTCTTTATTTCTTGCGACATTGATGCGATGTCAGACGGGACATTTGCGCATCTTCGAGGCTAACGCGCCCCGCTTCTCAAGAATGATGAGAGACCCCGCAGCCACGTGAGTTCGGACGGATAAGCGAATGGCACCTGGAATGCTCCGTAGGCACCGTCGCGGTTGCATAATCTGTTTCTTGGCTCGAGCAGGTCGTCAAAATTCTACAACAGGGACGGTTCTTGATGCGGTTCAGTGTTTCGGGCAAAATGTTCCCAGAGAGATTTACAGGGAAAAGGCGTTTGTCGGAAAGAGTGATCTGGACAAGGCACCCGTCGCACCGGCTGGACGCGTCAGCCGCGGAGAGTTAGGAGGGAGGAATGAGATATGTAGCAGCGTTCGTCTTCTGGAAGACGATTCTCCTGTGTACTGCGTTCCTGTGGGCTGAAACTGAGGGCCAAATCACGGTCAGGATTTCGTGGGGCCATCGGTCGGCGAGTGCTGCCCGTTTTTACGTCAGGTTGGCGGCCAACGGGGTGACAGTCTCTGATGTCACGGGGCGAGAGTTGGAAGCCGACGATAGTTTTAGAGATGGAGCTTGGGAGACACACGCTGGACGGGGAGACGTGGATGGCGTGCGGTTCAGCGTGTGCTATCCGGAAACACAGGTGAAAGAAATTGAGAAGCTCCATCCTATGTGGGCCAGCTTGATTGCCCAAAGCGATAGCGACACAGCTCGGCGACTTCGCTTTGACCCGGCATATCGGCTCGACCCGCGCAAGTTGACGCTTCAGATGAACGCTGAGGGCACGAAAGGGTTCAGCGTTACGGTGGATCAACTGCTCCAGAACAAGGCTCTCTGGGTACCATCTCTGGATATCTACGTAACCGCTGGCGACCCAGCAGTTCCTTTTACTGATCACCAAGGTCAGCTTTTGCCTTGGAAAGGCAAACGCATTCTGGGCCAGATTCGCCAGGAGCCGGAGGCAACCTACTCACAATACACCGCACGGTGGAAAGACATGGGGAATCCGGCCTACGTGCATCCGTTCCAGCCGCATCCTGGCCACATCGTCTGCCTCACCTGGGACAGCGCGATTCACAAGTTCGGCATTGACCGCGGTGCGGGCGTCTGGAACGATTACGGCAATCCGGATCGGTTTCGATTCTGGTTCGATTTTGGCGACCTTGCTGCCGGAATCGAACAGGCTTGGAAAGGGCAGCGGTTGATGGATGGTTTTCCTGTCGTGGCGACCGTGTTTGAAAAGGATGCCATCCGCTACGAAGTCGAGCAGTTTGCGTATCCGCTCAATGGTTCCCCGAGGGAAAGGCGGGGCGACATACCGATGGTGCTCCTGCAAAAGGTGAGGCTGACGGAGCTGTCGGGCGAGAGGCGGTCGGTCCCGGTCACGTTGAACCACGGGAGGAAACTTCCCCCTGAAACTGGTATTGCGACGGACCGCGAGGGAGGCCGAATCTTCGTTGAAGACACTGCCCGGAAATCAAGCCTGTTCACAGTTGACGGCGTTAGAGGCTCAGCCACCTTCGCCCCGGTTGTAGATTTCGAGGGCGGGATGAAGCGAGTGAGCGTCACTATCACCACAGGGCTAACGCCGAACAGCCCACAGGAGTTTGTGGTGAAGTTGCCCTCGCCGGTGGTTGACCCAGACGGACGAGCGACCCTGGCCGCTCTGGACTACGAAACTGCCCGGGTGGCTACCTTGAAATTCTGGGGCGATCGCGAAGCACGCGGCGCCAGATTCCGTGTGCCGGAGAAGGCGGTTAACGAATTGTTCCGGGCTAACCTCTGGCATGCACTGCGTCTGCCTCGCCGACACGGTGGTCAGGAACCGTCCGTGCGCATTGACCTGCCTTATTCGAACTTTGCCTACACTCAGACCGGTATACCGTGGCCGGTCAATCAGTCCATCTATGTGGATTACATGATCTACGATCTGCGAGGGTACCACAACCTCGCCGCTGAGGAACTCGCGGCCATATTGCGCGACAACCTAGGGCCCAGCGGTCACATCAAAGGTTATGCCAACTGGCTTGTGTACACGCCATCAACACTCTATGCCGTGGCCAAGAACTACCTGCTCTCACAGGATCGTCGTGCGTTCGAGGAATTGCTTTCCCCTTCACTTCAGGCAGTGGACTGGTGCTTGGGCCAGGTCCGGCAGGCGAAGAACCGCTCAGGAGCCGCTCGTGGGCTCGTTCATGGCCCTCTGAACGACGGGACGGGGACCGGGTACTGGGCTTTCAACCAGGCGTATATGTTGGCCGGCCTGCAACTCTTCGGTAAAGCACTGGAGCGATTCGGCCATCCACGGGCGGCAGAGTGCCTGGGGGCGGCTCGCGATCTTCAGAAAGCCATTGACCGCGCGTACCACGCCGCGACCGTACTCTCGCCTCTGGTTCAATTGCGCGATCATACCTGGACTCCCTACGTGCCGTGCGAGGCTACTCGCTTCGGCCGCCTGTTTGACCAGTGGTATCCCACCGATGTGGACACGGGAGCGGTCCATCTTCTGCGGTTGAAAGCGATCCCAGCCAACGGTGACCTTGCCGAATCACTTTTGAACGATCACGAGGACAATCTTTTTCTGCATGGCTGGGGAATGGCGAACGAACCGGTGTACAATCCGCATGGCACGGCCTACCTGCTGCGAGATGACCCGAAGGCCGTGATGCGGACCTTCTATAGCATGATGGCCTGCGCGTTCAGTCACTCCATCTACGAGCCGGTCGAACACCGCTGGTCCCACGGGCAGTACTTCGGTCCCCCGAGCACCGATGGCGCCTGGGCCGAACTCTATCGCAATATGTTGGTTCAGGAATTGGACGACGACACGTTGTTTCTGTTTGCAGCCACTCCGAGGAAGTGGCTCGAGCACGGGAAGAAAATTGAGATCAAGCGTGCGCCCACCTATTATGGGAAACTCTCAGCCCGCCTCGAAAGCCACGCTGACGTCGGCGAAATCCTGGCCGAGGTCAAAATGCCCCGTGCAATTCGACCGAAGGCTGTTCTGGTTCGCTTTCGCCATCCGCGAAGCAGCCCCATGCGATCCGCCAACGTCAACGGGCAGGACTGGACGAACTTCGACATCGTGAAGGAATGGGTCCGCATCGAGACTCCAGTAGCTCATCGTTATTCCATCGTTGCGAAATATTGAAGAGTATGGCGGCCTCTGACGTTTGATCTCCGCGTCTTGTTTCCTAGGGTGTTCGGGGAGCGGCTTCGCGCATGATCAACTGCGAGAGTGCCAACCCCCACGGCGTTCGGCGTCCGACTGGGTTCGTTCGGGATGGGCATTGCAATATCGGCGAAAGGAGACCTGTTTTTGACCGCCTGGGCGGTTTTCTATACACTAACCTGCGAAAGAATGGACGTCGGGCCAAACAGTCAGGCTCTGCCTTCCCCGGGAGGCTCTTCAGTCCAAGGGTTTCAGTGATGTTCAAACGTGTGATGAGCATGGCTGCAACGGCCGTTGGTCTAATCGCCGCGCCAACCGATACGCTCGGAGCGGATGCCTCTTCGCCACAGGCTCATGATCAATCGGTAAGTCGCCTTGCGGAAGAAGTACGTGAGAAAGGCTGGATCGTATTTTCCGCCCGGTCAGAGAAGGGCGACTGGGATCTGTTTGTGTGCCGACCCGATGGTTCCAATCTGCGTAAAATCACCCGCACGCCGGGGTATAACGAAGCCGCCCCGCAGTTCTCGCGGGACGGTCGCAGGCTGCTTTACCGCCGGTTGCCTCGGAAGGAGACAATCGACGGCAACCATTACGGGACTCAAGGCGAACTGGTTTTGGCCAACAGCGACGGAACCAACGCAACGGTTTACGGCAAGAGCGGGGAATATCCCTGGGCCAGTTGGAGCCCGGGTGGCAAGCAGATCGCATGCCTATCGATCAAGGGGGTTTTCTTCGTTGATATTGACAGCCGACAGGTGATGCGCACGTTGAACCGGAAGGGGTTCTTTCAGCAATTGACTTGGTCCCCGGACGGAAGATGGCTCAGCGGCGTGGCAAATTCTTTTGGCACAGGCTGGAGCGTGGCTCGGATGGAGGTGGCCACAGGGGCCACCCACGCGGTAAGTCGGGTTGACTGCTGCACACCTGACTGGTTCCCGGACAGTCAGAATCTGATTTTCTCATACAGGCCGCCGGGGCAGAAGGGGAACAGCGGCCAAGGCTGGACGCAGTTGTGGATGGCCGATGTGGAAGGCAAGACGCGTCGACTCGTCTACGGGGAGGACGGGCGGCACGTTTATGGAAGCCACGTCTCGCCGGATGGCAAGTATGTGCTGTTCACCGGCAACATGCGGGAGGATGGTGATCCGGCGAACGCCGGCGCGCCGATGGGCCTGATGCGGCTCGCAGACGCGCCAATAATCGGCAGCGAAAGCAAAGAGCTACGCGCGCTGCATCCGGAGGTGGAAAACGGCCCCTGCGGAAGAAGTCGAAAGGGATTAATACTCTACCACAGAACGGAATGCGGATACCTAAGCCGGATGGGAAAAGACTCCTCGTATAGGTGGAGGAAATATCCCAATACATGAGGCCGACTCTCCCTGGAGTCGTTTTTTGTGCGAGGAGAGGATCTTCTGTCGGGAAAGGGGTGCGCTGGTGGGGCCCAAACACGCTGTACGAGAAGCGAAACGCACCAAGGCTGAAAAGCATTAGGAAAGCCGGGATCGCCAACGGGAACACAATTAGTAAGTAAAGCATACCCGCAGGAGAGAGACCGAGAAAACCGGAGGATACACATAGGCCGGACGACGCACATAGAAGGACCGCAACCAGCGCGTAGACGCGGTACAAGAGGCATCGCTTGTGTGGCTTGAGCCTGGGCTTCAACATATCCAAAAATCTTAGCCCGCAAACACAATGCAACGTCACGACCTTTGAGCACAACCTTCAGGCGGTGCGGTTACTGTCGCACCATCATGCCCCATGCCAATCCATGGACCTTGAACTCCCCCTCCCTTGTGACCCCGAAGTGGAGCTGAAAACGGCTAACCTCGCTCTCCTTTTCCATCACGGTAACCCGTTCCCAACGGTTGCCATTCTCAAACACGCGGTGAAACTTGTAGGCCGCATCCTCTTTTTCCACTAATTCCTGCTAAATGCGCCCGATCTTTTTCAGTTGTGGCCTGGCAACGAGCCCCCTGGCACGTTTGACGCACATCCTCCTGGCCTCTTCAACCTTGCCTTCAGCCAGCAAGGATAGGAACCGATCACACGCTTGCGTGAGCCCCGAAGCCTCTTCGGAGTTTTTCAGATACAGTATCCTCGCCTCAAGATCCGTGATCGCGTACGCGCCATTGGCCTCTACGAGGGAAAAAGTGACGCTGTGTTCGGAAATCCAATCGCTAGTCAAATTGTACGTGACCTCGCATTTCTTCCGGGTGAAGAAAGAGAACGAATACCCTCGTCGCTTAGGTGACCATTCTTTCCCAATCCTCTTCCTTAGCTCAGACATGTTTGACGCAAACGTCTCCTTCACCCATTCCTTGCTCAGCCTGGGGGCCAGACGGGAATATATCCTGTCGTAGTCACCTCGGCTCAATTCGCCAATAATGCGCTCCGCCTCTTGCAGGGCGCGTCGCTGACGTTCTCCCACCTCCAGCGCAGGTTGGCTACGGCCGTTCTCTCGCTTGCATGACGCGCACAGCATGACAGAGACGATCAAAACACAGAGAACCTGACAATTCATCATTTCACCTTGTTCACGTTCCTGGCATGAAATATGGGCATCGCCAATGGCTCGCTTTCAAGGCTTATTATACCTTCGTGACTGTTCCACCACAAGCGTCCCTCGGCCACATTTTTCCATCCATCGCATGTCGGATTTCATGCCAAGGGGGAGGTCTGGCCGAACGAAAGATCCGCCAGCGACCCTCCCAAAACGGCAGTCCCTAACTCCTATGATTGCTTCCTATGATATACAACTCGTTTCAATACACGGGTTGCATGACGGCTTATGCGTGCTCGGTCACAATCGTTGTCTTCGGCCGCGAGGAGGAGATTCTGTGCAACCAGGTGATAAGGCGAGACAACGGGGCACTCTATCAGGACGAGTCAGATTCGGAAATACTTGTCATGGGCGACAGTTGCCTGCGGGTTTACGAGCAGGATGAGCCGGGAGGGGCAGGATTTGTAGCGCACCTGGCCCGGGAGCTGAGACAACCTGTGACCTCAATCGTCAATGACGGCGGCGCCTCCACACTGGTGCGGCAAGAGTTATATCGGCGGCCAGAGCTGCTGGCGACAAAGAGACTGGTCATCTGGGAGTTTGTGGAACGTGACATTCGCTTCGGAACGGAAGGTTGGCAACTTGTCCCGTTGCCGGATCCGTTGCAGGTCGATGCCCCACAACGAGAAAGCGGACATGGGACCTGAACATCCAGACGAATTATCCTGTAAGCGGACTATTCATATTGCGAGCTTCCTCAACGCGGCAGGGCGGTTCAACCCCGTGACATCCCCTGTGCTGCTGCGTCGAAGGCGGCTCACGGATTCAACTATTGCGCAACTTTCGGATATCGAAAGGAGAAGAGCGTCCATGAAAATTGTAGCGTTGGTCACCTGTCTTTCTCTTTTGGGATGTGCGATCGCGCACGCGCAACCGCGCACGGTCTCGGTAAAGATTTTGTGCAACGAACGGCTCGGCCCGCTCGAAATTGACCGAATGGCACTCGGCCAGGGCGGATTATCCGAGGAACCCATGTGGGCAGACCGTGTAGCGGAAATTCGCGCCTTGAGACCTCGACTCATCCGCTTGTTCATCCAGGAGTACTTCAACCTTCTGCCCGAACGGGGGCGGTATCATTTCGAGACCCTGCATCGTTCTGTGGACACAATCCTCAAGACCGGCGCCAAGCCGATCATGTGCATTTGCTTCAAGCCGCGCGTGCTGTTCCCCATCGTCAATCAGGATATCGTCGAGCCAAACGACTACGAAGAATGGGAGCGACTGATCTACAACCTGGTGAAACACCACCGAGAATTGGGCGCCGGGATCCGCTACTGGGAGATTGCCAACGAACCGGACATCGGAGAGGGCGGCGGCTGTCCGTATCGCTTCAAGCCCGACAGCTACACTCGCTATTATCATCACACTGTCACCGCGATTCTGCGAGCCGATCCTGACGCGCGGGTTGGAGGACCGGCATTAGCGTACGTGCGTTCGCCCATCCTGGCCGCGCTACTGGAGTTCTGCGAGAAGGAAAAAGTGCCACTACACTTTGTGTCGTGGCATATTTACAGCAGCGACCCCGGTCAAATCCGCGGGACCATCGAGTACGTCACCGACCTGCTCAGGAAGCATACGACACTGAAGCCCGAAACCGTTCTCAACGAATGGAACATGTCTCTGGGGACACCACCGACTGACGCTCGTTTTCAGCCGTGTTTCATCCCGGAGGTGATCTGGCAGATGAAGGAGGCGGGGCTTGACTACTCATGCTACTACCACATTCGTGACTATCACGTGTCCTATGAACGGTTCGCGCCGTTCATGTCGCCACAAGGTACTGCATTTATGACAAAGTGGTGGAACCGGATGCCGCAATTTGACGGTTTATTCGATTACCAGAATAACGTGCGGCCAGCCTATTTCGCGTTCAAGCTGCTGTCGCGTCTCACCGGTGAGCGTTTGCGCCTGACTTCCTCGGACGCGAACGTCCACGGATTCATGACCCACGACGACATGCTCCGGATCTACAATTTGCTGCTCTGGAACTTCTCGGCAACACCGGCTGAGGTCGAGCTTCACATCGAAGGCTTGCCCAAGGACATGAAAGTGCGCCACCTTATTCTGGATCCGCTAACCGCCAGCAACGATGAAAATGCCCGTCTGCGTCCTCAACCGGTTATACAACTGAAGAAAGGCGACCATCGCCTGCAAATCGAGCTCGAACCGTACGCCGTCAAATTCTGGTCGTTTGAATGAGCGTAAAGAACCCTGCATAGTGAAAGGCTGACCGGGGGAGATATTTCCATCCTGAAACGAGCGATAACGTGAAAAACGCATACCGCACTCTGATGTTCATTGTCGCCTTATTGCTTTGTGCTTCCACCACGGCCCCCCACTCTCGCGGCCTCGACCCTGTATACAAAACAGTCGCGCCACGCGAAATCCATGAACCGATTGATAACCCGTACATGGGGTGGGGAATCTGGACGGGGCTCCGCTATTTCGACGGCACAGAATACCCCGTGGAATACAGTACAATCGGTTTTGGCGATGACGCTCTGCTCTTCAGTAACGTGATGATTGATTGGATGTGGGCTGATCTTGAAGCAGAAGAGGGAGCTTACGAGTGGGAGGATTTGGATACTCTCGTGACCTACTGGGGAAAGCGAGGAAAGCAGATCCTCATGCGGCTTTGGGTCACTGATGATCCGGGATGGAACGGTGCCCCGGGTAACACGGTCATGCCGGACTGGGTTTGGGCGGCTGGGGTGAAGTTCCGAGAATATACAGGGGAGGGTCGGAGTTCCAAGCGGGAGCCTGACTATGCCCATCCCTCCTTTGAGAAGATCTTCTTGCCCAAGCTGAGGAAAACGCTTACGGCACTCGCGCGGCGGTACGAGAAGCCGGGCACGCCGATCACTTTTTATCAGGTCATGGGCTATGGACAGTGGGGTGAATGGCACACTCTCTGGTCTCACTACCCCTGGCCCAGCAGAGAGGTAAAGCACGACGTGCTCACTAAAATCATTAACACGTATCTGGATGTTTTTTCTGCGGACAAGCTCGCCATCGCATATGTTTTTGACAACGACAGGGAGGAGGTGGACAGTCTGGAAGAATTCCTGTACCGCCAGGCCCTGGACTTGGCTGCATCGAAGGGCTTCGCGCTGACTCGACATGGCTTCATAGACGGTCTTCTGAAATGGGATCGGTGGGTGATGGAAGCGTACTGGCATAAGAACCCGATGATCGCCGAAGGCAACTGGTCTTACACCGACATCAAGAACCACGGTACACACGGCACGTTCGATCAGAACCTGGATGTCATGCTCGAGTGGCATTCGCATTACGCCAGCTTCTACCTCGATTCCGAAAGCTACAAGCGCGTGATGAAAGAGGATCGCCGGACTATAGAACGGGGCCTGAAAGCGGGAGGGCTTGGCTATCGCCTTTTGCCAACGTCGGTGAGTTGGAAAGCGAAGTTGCGAGCCGGCGACCAGCTCGTCTTGAAACAAGAGTGGGTCAATCGCAACGTAGGGTTGTGTCCGAAGCAGTTTCCGCTCTGTGTTTACTTGATCGATCCGCGTGGGCGGGAAGCCTTCAGCGGGATAGACCGCTGTTTTGACCCACGCAAGTGGGTAAAAGGGGCGACGCACCGGGTGACAAGCCTCATGCGGCTACCGAAGGACATAACTCCCGGCACGTATGCGCTGCGGATCGCCCTTGTAGACGAGACAGGCAAGCCGGCGATCAAGCTTGCCATCGCGGGAGCGGACAAGAATTTGAGATATACGCTGGGAGAACTCCATATCCTCCCTCCATCCCACAAACACAAGGACGAACCATAACCGTGCTTATGAACAGACGCACATGGCTCAAGACAAGCATGGCTGTTTTAGGTTCAATAGCTGCGAGCAAAGTCCTATCTGCCGAGCAGGCGATTCCTCGCAAACACAGAGTGATTCCGTGCCCACCGAGGGAAGCATTTCGGCATCGCGGCTATCCTGGCTGGATTACTGATCTGGCCACGGAGCCGGACCCAACAGCCGCATGGCCGTCCATGCGGTTAGATAAGCGCCTGTTGGAGGACTATTGTCGGACCTTCGATCTGATGAAGCTGTTGGGTTTCAACGAGATTTCGATCTGGGGGCTGTATGTATCGCGCGCCTGGCCGGTGCGTATCAAGAGCAGTGTGGATAGGGAGCGTAGCCGCATGATGGAGAGGTTGATTGATCAGGCCCATAAGCACGGTATTCGCGTGTATTCGGGCTTGGGTGTTTACAGTTGGGGGTTCGAGGAAATCATCGAAGCACATCCCGAGCTTAGCCGTGGGAGCAAGCAAGTGATGTGCACCAGCAATCCGAAGTCCTGGGAGTGGATGCGCCGTGTGATTGACCTTGTTTTCGAGAGGTTCCCGATTGACGGCGTTAGCATGCAGTCAGCCGACCAGGGCCGTTGCCGTTGCCGGCAATGTAGGACATACAGCGACGCCGAGTATCATGCCCTGCTCAACGTCCGTGCCGCGGAATACATCCGCAGCCGATGGCCGGCCAAGACGAGCGGTGATACGATGCTTGGATAACGTGCTCGCCGATGTTTCAGAGGCGACAAAGAAGGGTTGATGGGAGTCGGGCTATGAAATTGGTGTTTCCTTCACTCCGGGTATTCTTGTTCATTTCACTGGCGGCGGCGATGCCCGGCGCGCGGGCTGCAAATCAAGATGTGTGGCTTCGAAAGAAGCCGACCTCCACGGGCTGGGAGAATGCTGAAAAGCGGTTCGATGTTGACCCGCGAGGCGGGACGGTGCTGCGAATTCCGGGCTTTGATCTCCGGAAGCCTGGCGCAGAGTGGGATGGAGATGGAAGGTTTCGAATGGTGCACGAGGAGGATGAGAGCGGTCTTGGCTCCTACCGTCTAATGATAACAAGCCAGTCAGAGGGGAAGTGGACCGATTGGTGAGCCGGTGCAAAGAACACGCTGCATATCCTGCCAAACCGCAGCTATATCATCTCGGCACTTTTGGATGTGGATTTCGAACGCCCCACAGAGGTGAACATGGGGTTCAAGATGGTGGACGGCGCCGGCAAACAGGTGATATGGAATCTCAACGGCATACCAAACAAGACCGATGGCTGGGAGCGTTGGGAATGGGAGTTAGCATCCGATCCGCGAGCGGTTCACGGCGTGTTCTCGATTCTTTTCATCAGGTTTCCGGTGGACGGCAAATTCCGCATGGCGGACCTGGCTGTCATTGAGTTACCGCCGAAAAAGCTGACGCCGTACGCGAAGGGAGAAGGGGCAACCTTCCGGGGCGGGCCAGGCAACCTCCTCATGCGGGTGGAGAACGTCGAGACCGACGGGGAGAAGATCGAGGTTCGCACGACGGGTGCCCTGTATGCCTTCCATCCAAACAAGAACACTATCTTGGCTAAACAAATGCTGGAGCGCGAGCGAGAGGTCTCTCTTTGGAAGTCCTCCTTGGGTCTCAACGGGCTGAAGATTCTCCGAAAGAACGAGAAGGAATGCGTGATCGCGAACGACAGCGTCACGTTCGGCGTTCAGTGCGATAGCCTGATGATGGTCGTACCTCACGACGAACTCATTCTTAGCTGCAAGATCGCAGGGAAATGGAATCGGTTTGCGTGTGGACACATGACCATCATTGACGAGTATGGTGGCATGGCCGTGAACCCGGACAGACCGTTCGCCTGCGGCAGATTGGCCCGCACGCATGTCGGCCGCCACTATGCCGGGATCGTACCCGGCCGAATCCGACCCGGCCAGGTAGATTTCAGCGGGCTTTATGACGACCAAACTTTCTTGAGTCGAGCAAAACCGGGCTGGGAGGTGAGTTGGCATCTCAGCCCCGGCGAGCGGCTGGCGATCTCGATCTTTCCGCCGAGGCCGTTTCCCTGGAAGGATTCGTTTGGGTTCGGATTTCTTCTCGCCAGACGCCGTGATCCGTTGGACGGCTATCCGAGACGGAAGCGCGGAGACTACCGTGTGGAGATCCTGTGGGACTTCCTTCAGCGCTCCTGGGCGATGAGTTGGGGGCCGCGACACGTCGCTCACGATGACGAGGAATTGAGGGCGCATGTGGCGGCCATCAAGAAGGCCGGTTCCCATCCTGTCGTCTACGCGAGCCCGCAGTGGTACTACAGCCGTGACGCAGAGGAATTCGCTGCAGAGCTGAAGCGGCTAAAGGACACCTACGGGATCGAAGGCGTCTACTATGATGGCATTCCTTCCCAGGAATGGGTTGTGGCGTATGAGGAGATGCGGATGACTCGCGAGGTTTTCCCGGATGGCCCGGTTATCCTCCATGCCACGGGGCAGAGCTACAGTGGCGGCCCCCCGCTCGGCGAGCCGAGCCTGAAGATTCCCGCTATCGAGACGTACGCCACTGCGACGTATACCGGGGAGCTTGTTTACGGGTATGGATACGATTGGGTCTATCCCAGGTACGTCACCTCTCAATACCGCAAGGCGAACTGTATCGGGGTGATGAAACACGACGCCTGGGAAGGACCAACTGAGCTCCAGCAGGAGCTCATCATGCTCCGGCATAATGGCCGGTGTCAATACCGGAAGTATCCAGCAGAGTCCTATCAGGTGCTGCTGGGATTGAAAGCTCTCTGGGAGGAGAAAGGGGACGAGCCGGACTTCTACGAAAGGTACTACCTCCCCAAGTTTGAGGAGCTGACGAGGGATCTTCTGCCGGCGCCAAGATCTGTTGGCGCCCGGTGATTCGTCACTCAAGCTCAGGTGGGACGTTGCCATAAGACCATGGCCCCCGGAAAGGCGGGGCCGGCGGCGGAGTGGGCACTTCGCTGGGCGTCATCTCGCGAGCCAACGCCAGGGCTGCTTGGACCATTTGCCGACCGGCGCTCACTTCCAGGTTACTATAGCTGGTCAGCCGCGTTTCATACCCCCCGCCATGCTCGCCGAAGGCCTCCTCGGTCGAAATATAACCGACGCAACCATTAGCGAAGCTCACTGGAAAAGTGAACGGGAATGGGCTTTTGCTTTTCATATCCAATCCGAACTGGCAGAACATCTCGGCCGGATGGGCTAAGAATACTGCCGGACCAACTTGAATTGCCTGTACTTCCACCTCAGCAACCGGCTCTTTCGCGAGCAACACGTCAAGCACGCGCCTCATGGTCTCGCGCACGCCGGGATCGTAACGCCAGCAAAGACCGGACACAATGCTGAGACCTTTTTTCCGCGCCTGCTCGCAGGCAGCCATGGCGATCTTAAGCCCGGGTACATCAAGGGCGTGCGGCTTCTCGCAAAAGATGTGTTTGTCAGCATCGACGCAGGCCTTGAGCATGACGGGATGGAAATGCGAAGCTGCAGCGATGAGCACCACGTCCACACCGCTTTCGATCAGATGCTTGTAGGCATCGAAACCGACGAAACAACGGTCGTCCGTCCCAGCCACCTGGTCTCGCTTGCCTGCCTTAAGTCGCCTGCGACAAGCATCTAACCTATCGCGAAACACGTCAGCCAGGGCAACAAGTTGTATGTCGTTGCCGGCGTTCATGGCGTTGACCGCCGCGCCGGTGCTGCGCCCGCCGCAGCCAATAAGGCCGAAGCGGATGGCCCCGTTGCCACCGGCGTGGGCGAACCGTTCGAGAGACAATTGTCCGGCCAGTGCACCGGTGGCCAGTACGGCAGAAGTCTTCAGGAAGTCACGACGTGTTGTTGTCTCGACACTCCGAGATGTCCTTTGGCTTTTCGTGATGGGTGTCGCTTCGTTGAATCCGTTTCTTGTTTGCGTTTGATCGGCGGCAGAAGTCGGACAACAGGGCCCGATCTTGGGCCGATACCCATTTTTTCATGCGCTCATCATGGATTTGTTCCGGTACGATGCATAGGCCTTCTCGGTCAATTCCATGATGCGCAATGCGTTTTCTGCGCTATTGATTTCAGGCGGACGACCGCACAGGATACAATCCGCGAAATATTCGCATTCAGCCGTATAAGGGTTGACCTCCTGGAAGGGGATGGCCTTGAACGAGCGCTCGACGTCCTTGTGCTGTTGGGCATCGTAGCCAGCATCGCCCAGACCGAAAATACCCTCGAGCTTGCCGCTGTGGCTCTGGCCGATCGTTCCCTCGCTCAGGATGGCGCCCTGTGATCCGTAGATCTCGAGACGCGTGCGGCTGGCTTCGTCGGGAATGCAGTAGAAGCAGTCGACTGTGGCGTGCGCCCCGTCCTTGAACTCAAGGAGGGTCGTGGAGGCATCCTCCGATTTGTAATCCTGCACGAGACTGCCAGTCAGGGCCACGATGTGCTGGACTGGCCCGGCGAAATACTCCAACAGGTCATAGAGATGTGTGGCCATATCGATGAGTGCTCCGCCGCCTCCGGTCTTGGGATCCTGACGCCAGGCGCCTTCGATCGGAGGATACCAGCATGACAACTGGGCACGCATGTAAACGATCTTACCCAGGTGGCCTTGGTCAATGAGTTCTTTGATCTTCGTGTGGGCGCCATGGAATTTCATCATGTAGCCTTCCTGCAAAAAGACGCGGTTCTTGCGGCAGGCGGCCACAGCGGCCCGGGCCTCTATCAGATTCATCGTCAAAGGCTTCTCGCAAAGGATGTGTTTGCGAGCCTTGGCGCCCATCTGGATCTGCGAGGCATGGCAATAGACTGGAGATGCAATATACACCGCTTCCACTTCAGGATCGGCAAGCAAGTCTGTCTCTTGGCTGTAAGCTTTGGACACACCGAATTTGCTGGCGATCCGTTCGATGTTCACGGGATCCATGACCGCAACCAATCTGCAGTTCTTTGCCTCAAGCACGGCGGGAATCGTTTTGCGATAGGCGATTCCGCCGGCTCCAACAACACCGATACTGACTCTTTTATTGCTCACCTTCTGATCTCCAGATTGAGTTGATTCACGTGAGCCTCGGCTTCATACCGGCGTCCGTCGGACAAAAGGCCAAAGGCCCTCGGACGCGCATCAACAATAAGCCTTGATCACCTTCACCAGAGCAGCAGCGATTTCCTTCATGTTTTCTTCCGAATACGTCGGGTAGGCGAAGCAAGTGAAGGTGTGTGACTCATGCCACCTTGCGTTCGGGACCTTGACCTTCGAGTAGTCAACGCTCTCTCGATCGGCGTACTCCGTCGAGGCAAAGGGAAAGCCCGTTCTGCCAAACCCGTGTTTTTCAGTGAAAGCCTTTTCGGTGTGGCACTGCGGCCAAAACACTTTCCAGCAGGGCGCACCCTCGCCACAGGCGGCCGCAACGAATTGCTTAATGTCGCAACTCATGTTTTCGATGTCCAGTGAGAAAGCGCAGACATACCAGCCGTTCTGCCGCTCCGGGGTATCAATAGGCATATACTTCACCTGCGGCAACTCCCCCAGCGCATCCATGAGGATGTGGGCATTACGTCGCCTGCGGGGCATGTTCCACGTATCCATCCGCGCTAACTCAGCCAGACCGATCACCGACTGCATCTCGGTCATACGGTAGTTCCAGCCAACCCGGTTGTGGATGTAGGGCAGCTTCTGTTCCAGTTCCAACAGATTCAGTCGTTCCTTGACGTCGTAACCGTGGTCGCGGAAACTGCGAGCCTGCCAGGCCAGCTCTTCATCGTCCGTGGTCACCATGCCGCCTTCACCGCCGGTGGTGAACGTCTTGTTATGGCAAAAACTGCATCCCGCTATGTGGCCCAGGGTGCCCGTCTTTTTCCCCTTGTAGACTCCTCCGAACGCCTCGGCATTGTCTTCGATGACATAGAGACTATGCTTTTCGGCGAAGGACATAATCTTGTCCATGTCGCAGACGTTGCCGTACAGGTGCACCGGCATAATGGCTTTGGTCCGCTCGTTGACCAGCTTCTCCGCGGACTCAACACTCACGCAGTGGTCGTTGAGATTGACGTCCGCAAAACGCGGAATGGCGCCGGCCTGAACCACTGAGAAACTCGTGGCGATGAACGTGTAGCTGGGGACGATCACCTCGTCGCCCGGGCCGATGCCTAATGCCGACAGCGCGACGTGCAGAGCTGCGGTACCCGATGACGTGCTGACGGCGAACTCGCTCCCCTGCCACTCGGCAAATGCTTTTTCAAACGCCATGCCTTTCGGCCCAGTCCAGTAATTGACCTTGCCGGAGCGGAGCACTTCCCCCACCGCCCGAATTGCGCTTTCGTCAAATTGCGGCCAGGGAGGCAAGGGGCTGGAAACTGCTTTGGGCCCGCCGTCAATGGCGAGCTTCCGATTGATTATGGATTGATTTCCCATTTGGCTATCACCCCTTTCCAGCAGTTTTTCAAGAACAGTGCTCGCCGATATGCTACGCTACCGGTCAGTAAAAGGGTAGAATAAAAGCGAAGTCTGTGGCTTAATACCACCCCATCCAACGGACTTTCAATCTGCGGAGTATCAAGCTATGAGTTCCAAACCTACTCAAGCCATCGTCGTACTCTTCGTGTTTCTGGGCAGCCTTGTGGCACATGCCGGCGATCTGCAGGTTGGCGCCGCCAGCGTCAAGATCACGCCACCCTTGGGAGTGCCTATGGCTGGCTACTACTTTGGGCGTTCCGCTGAGGGCGTGCACGACGACCTTTATGCCAAAGCCATCGTGCTGGAAAAGGGCGGCGTCAAGGCCGCCCTGGTGGCGCTGGATCTGATTTCCACCAAGCGGGACTTTGTCGAGGCGGCGCGCCAGGAAATCGAGCAGACAACCGGTATCCCCGGTGACCACGTTATGATCAGCGCTACTCATGCACACACCGGCCCTGTTCTCAGCGGGCGGTCAACCCGCACGAACGACCTCGGCGGAAAAAGAACCTCGGCCCAGGAGTATACCGCTTCTCTTCCCAATCGGATTGCTGAGAGTGTTCAAGCAGCCCACGGCAGATTGGTCCCCGCCAAAGTTGCTGCCGGACTGGGGCACGAGGACCAGCTCAGCTTCAACCGGCGGTTTCACATGAAGGACGGTACCGTCGGCTGGAACCCCGGCAAACTGAATCCGAACATCATCAGACCGGTTGGCCCGATAGATCCGGACGTGCCGGTTGTCTATTTGGAAACACGGAAGGGCAGATCAATCGCCACTTACGTTAATTTCACCATGCACCTGGACACTGTGGGTGGGCTTCAAATCTCTGCCGATTACCCTTACACCATCAGCCGGCTCTTGGCTGATTTCAAAGGGCCCGAGATGCTCACGGTGTTCACCATTGGTACCGCCGGCGACATCAATCATTTGAACGTCAAATGGGCTCATCGGCAGAAGGGCCATGGGGAAGCCGCCCGAATCGGCACGATCCTGGCCGCTGAAGTATTCAAAACCTTCGAGCGTCTCGAGCCGCTGGACCCGGGACGGCTTGCCGCCCGGAGTGAGATTGCCAAGTTGCCGTTGCCCGACATCGAGCCTGGGGACGTTGAAAAGGCTCGCGAAGTTGTAGCGCGTCGCAGGGAAAGGAGCTCCAACCGCCCGACCTTCCTGGAGACTGTCAATGCCTACAAAGTGCTCGATGTTGCTGCCCGCAAGGGAAAGCCGCTGCAAGCCGAAGTCCAGGTGATTGCCCTTGGGCAGGACATAGCCTGGGTTGGACTGCCCGGTGAAATCTTCGTCGAAATAGGGTTCGCCATTAAGCGGGCCTCCCCTTTCAAATACACCGTCGTCGCCGAACTGGCCAACGGTTCAATAGGCTATGTTCCAACGAAGCGCGCTTACCCGGAGGGCAATTACGAGGTGGTCAGCGCGCGGTGCGCGGAGGGTTCGGGCGAACTGCTGGCCGACGCGGCCTTGCGCCTGCTGCGGGACCTTTACGCTGCCGCACCGTAGGCCGCTCTGACACTGCTCCTCGGAAATCTCAAGACGACCGCCAACGACCCACGAGCGGGACATCAACAGAACACGCTGCCAGGAGGCTCCTGATCAAGGCGGAACAAGGCCATTATCAAAAGGGATCTCTCGAACACGACCTGGGCCCACGCCTCCAACATGACCCGAAGGAGAGGCACTGATTTCTTTTGCAGCCCCAGCATTCCACCGCGCGATCATGTCCCACGTCTACTATCGAACTGGTGTGCGTGGCAAGGATATGCAATTTGTTTGGCCTGAGCAAAAAGGAGACGGCCAGGAACACAGATTTTGGAGTAAACATGTGCTAAAAAGCGATCCTTGCGCTTTTGCTTCTTAGCGGCGCGTGAGAAAATAGTTTGTCAGTGCAGCTCGGTTTGCAATGGCGGGCAAGCAGTCAAACCTGGATTGTGTCTGTCACGAATAGCGGGCAACCTAACGGACCCGAAAGACACGCTCAAAAAGAAGTAACAGAGGTCGGAATCGTTGTGCTCAGACTACTGATGCCGCATACCCGACACGGTAGTATTGCTTGGTATATACACCAACGTAATATCCTGCACTGAAGGAAGTTATGACAAATATGGAGGCGGCGGGAATCGAACCCGCGTCCTCGAGCAGGTCCACTAAAGCATCTACATACTTAGCCGGATGTTTGAATTTCGCTTCCGAGGTCTCCAACCGGCGGGATACCGGGGAAGCTATCTTCGTAGGGATTCGGTCTCAGCCCACGAAGCAGGAGCTGCAACCTATCCTGCTAAACGGCGCCATTCCGGGTCCCGCAGGAAAAAACCTGGATGACGTGACTGCGATTACGCAGCCAGGGCAAACGTTTCGTTTGCGTTTGTTTGAATCGCCAGGTTTTTTAGGAGGCCGCCTGGCAACCTCCGTATGCAGCTTTAGCTTCCTTGCTCAAGTCGAACCCTTTTCGCCCCCTTTCTCGATGGTTGGTGAGATGAATTCCTTGCAAGGAATCTATCCCTGGTCATTCTTATTTAATAATAGCACAATATTTCTCGTTGTCAACCCCCTGTTGGTGTGGAGTGTGGCTGCCTGCATGAGAGAAGTCATGAAAGAGGGCAAGGTCGAACAAGCCCTTGAAGAAGTCGCGAAACTGGCCGCTCCCTCAAAGAGGAGGCGTCGGGCGAAGCATGAGCTGATCACCTACCTGACCCATCCTGCCTTGCAGGACGACCGTGTGGATTACCCCCGCTATAGGCCGCTGGGGTTGCCTATCGGCAGTGGCGAGGTCGAAGCCCAATGTAAGGCGTTAGTGCCAGCGAGATGCAAACAGTCCGGGATGCGATGAACTAAGAAGGTGGCCGAGTCCCGCGTTTCGCGGGACGGGTGCGTTGTGCCCTACCAGACGGAAGCTTTGATCGCCTGTGGGAGGACCGCGGACAAACGATCACCGTCTGGTACAAACGCCACCAGAGACAACAGCGAAAGATGGCTCCCTAAATGCCACGATTACGCAGCCACACCCGACTCGAAGTAACCTATACCACCATAGAGAAAGATGTTATAATACCAGCAAATGTGTATGTGCTCTACGGCAGGTGGGAGGAGGCGAATGCAGACCCTCTATAACGCTGAAACAAACCTGCCTTATCTTCGCTTGAATGATCGTAAGCAGCCAGTGGTCAACAAGCTATCTCTCCGAGGGCATTATGTTGGACGTGGGAGAGGACAACAGGATTATTCCCATTGAGGTTCTTGACGCCTCCAGGCATCTGAATCTGGAGAGACTACTGCCTGTTAAATACAAGCGTTCATCCGCTTAAAGTGCGAAGATACTACCACGGAGGATGACCTTTTCGCGACGGCGAGAACTTTTTTCTGGGGGGGGTGCCCGGCGATGTCCGACATTTCAGCCAAGAAATGGAAGCTGAGGACCGAAAGAGCGGGGACGTTTTTGCTTCCTGTAAGGACGTTCCTCGAAAAGGTCCTTGAGTCTGCGATCCGGAGACGATCCCGGTTGGCGCAGAGCGCCCGCGATCGGATGCTCGGCGCTGTGGCGATGGCGGTACTGGAACCCTCCGATCCAGACGAGATCCTGACTCGCTCCCTCCATGAAACCCTCCTTTCAGCAGGTATGGACGCGGGGATGATCTATCTCAGGGACGAAGCTGACCAGCACATCACCCTGGTTTGTCAGCAAGGGCTGACTGAGAAGCTGGTGGATGAGCTCGGTTCAGTTTTCCCCGGGGACGGATTGATCGGCGCTATTTACGGCACAAAAGAAGTCCTGGCAGTGTCGCACCTCAGCTCCTGTACACAGCCTGATGCTGAAAGGTGGATGAACTACGGTTACCGAAGTTTTGTGGGGGCGCCAATCGCCTGTGATAAGAAAATGCTCGGTGTGATCGGGCTTCTGAGTAAACGGCGCCGGCCCTTTGCTGGGCTCCTTTCAGAGAGCCTGAAGTCCATCGGTTTGATCATCGGTAAATCGCTCGAAAAATCGCGTGCCCAGAAAGAGATGGGGCAAGCTTTCATTACTATGCGGCGGCTGAATCGGGCTCGCCGGGAACTCACCTTGTCCGGCAGTGTGGACCAAAGCCTGGATGAGTTGGCTCGTGCCATTTGTGAGGCGACGCTTGCGTTATCGTCCATGATCGCTCTTGTGGATGAAGAAGGTCGTGTGGTTCGCCGCGCGGCATACGGTTACACGAGGCAGGCCCTTTCGGCCGCTCCACGAACGGACGCCATCTCGACACGCTGCCTGCGTACAAAGGAGTGTGTGCTCATTTGCGAGCCAACGGAGATAACAGAATCAATCGGGACGGAGGTTGTGGAATCGGGATTTGCGAGCTGTATTTGCCTGCCATTGCGGATCAGGGAGCGGCCGTTAGGGGCGCTCTGGCTGAACTACGAGGCGCCGCGAGGATTTGCCGCCTGGGAACTCGAGCAGCTTCAGGGCCTCGCTGACCGTGTAGCCGCCGCCATCGAAGATGCACGCCAGCGCTCTACCATCCTGGAGCAGGCAAGCCGATACAAGGAGCTTCACAGGCATCTCGAGATAATCGGCTCGTGTATGGAGATCAAGGATGTCCTCCAGGCGCTGGCTGACTCGGCTCGCGAACTGCTCGGAGCCAAAGTGGCCATCGCCAGCCTGTCGAGCGACGAGGGTTCGCAGCAGGCGATTTCAACAATCCGTGTAACGGCAGCAAAGGAGAATGAAGCAAGTCCGGCACTTTCAACCGCAGAGGGCGCTGAGATCGCGGAGAGATTCCGTCCTCTTATTGCCTCCGCGGACTCAGCGGGCTCTGCGGTGAGCCACGCTCCTTCCCTCCGAATGCGGGGGCTGCTGGCGGTGCGGCTTGTGGACGCGGAAGAAGAGCCCAGCCTTCCACGGGGTTTCTTAATGGTCGGTGACAGGATATGCCCGGGCGACTTCACGGGCCAGGACGAGGAACTCCTGAGCGTGCTGGCCCGGCACGGGATGCTCGCTATCGAGGATGCCAGAAGTCGCCGCCGGACTGAACATTTCATTGAGCAATATCGGTCCTTGTTGGATGGGCTGCCGGTTGCCATAGCCAACGTCAATGAGGCACAAACCTTTACCGCGGTCAACACAGCGTTCGAGGAACTTACCGGGTTCGTCAGGGAGGAGGTCGAAGGGAAGATGCGTTTGTGTGACCTTCTTCCGGAAGCCGAACGAAAAGAGAATTCCAGATTCTGGGAGGAAAGGGCAGAGGAATCCCCCGACGGGCGAGAGCTGGAAGCGGAGCTCGCCACAAAGGATGGCGGGCGAAAGAGAGTCAAGGTGTCGGTCGGGGCGGCACAGAACGGCGGCAACGTTGCCCTGTGCTTGACTGAGGTTAAAGAGGGCGAGGGGCGAGGCGAGGCGGCGGAAGTGGGGAAGGCGATCCCATTGGGCGGAATAGCCTTCAGCGTGCTCGCACATCTGCACGATCCTCTTCTCACGGCGGGAAAGCATCTGGAAGGGTTGCTCGGGCAAAAATGGCCGAAGGATGCACAAGAAGGCCTTAATGCAATTTCTGAGGAGATTGCGACATGCCAAGGGGCGCTGGAAGCGTTCAAGGTTCTTGCTGAACCCAAGCCCATCGCTGAGGAAGCGGTCAATCTCAACGATCTGATAACAAGCGTCGTTGACGAAAAGGCGGAATCGCTGCGGCGGGACAATGTCGGAGTCACCCTTCGATTGGATGCGAATCTGCCTGCTGTGTCTGCCGACCGGGAGCAAGTGCGGTGGGTGCTCGCAAAGTTGATCGAGAACTGTCAGCGGGCGATGCGAGAAAGCGATGATGAGCGAAGCCTGACCATCCAGACCGACCGCAGAGGAGAGATCGGCCGCCTGACAATCAGCGATACCAGGCCGAACGTTCCGGCAGACAAACTCGAGAGCCTTTCCGATGTGTCGGCGGGAGATGGGAAAGGCATGGCGCAACAACACCTTGGCGTTGCGGCCTGTCGCACAATCATCGAGCGGCATGGTTGGCGAATCTTCCCCGAGTGCCCGGGCGAGGAGGGCTTGACGTTCGTGATCGAGTATCCCCTTCCGGAGGAACAATCTCAACCGGACGAGACGGAACTGGCCAGCGCGGGTGTTGAATCACCTCCCGAAGAGGCTCTGGAAACCGCGGCTGTTAAGAAAATTCTGATCGCGGATGACGAGGGTGTTGTGATTGACCTCCTCGACTACTACCTCCGCTCCGAAGGACACAACGTGGAGGTGTCGCGCGACGGACGTGCCGCTCTGAACAAATTGAAGGAGAATGATTACGACCTCATCTTCTGCGATCTGAAAATGCCGGAGCTGAGCGGGCAGGAGCTGTTCCAGTGGCTCGAAGCGAACAAGCCGGAACTAACCGAACGCATCATCTTCATCACCGGCGATGTTGCCACTCCCGAAACCCTCGCCTTCCTCAACAACCCGCCAAAACGCTGGCTCGAAAAGCCCTTCGACCTCACGGAGCTCAGGCAGACAATCGCCCAAGTTCTGCAGGTCCAGGAAAACTTGGAGCCCCGGCCTCGCGATGACCTCCTGTAACGTCTGGGGCGCCAAGGGAGTGCGCCGTGCTTTTTGCCAGGAAGCCGTCTCCCCGGTTTTCGGGCCCTGCCTTCTTGACATCGGTGGAAGACACGGATAGCATCTCCCACATTCAGTCAGATGACGGTTTTCGCTGATGCAAGAGGCGACCAACTTAGCGGCACAGCGGGAGTGAGCATTTCTGAAAACAGATCATAGGAATAAGAGTGAAGAACAAACCGATGAGCCTTAAGAGTCTCGAAGGGAGGCTGCTGAATCCGGAGGTGGATTTGCGGCATTTGTCTGCTGACGAGCAGTACGAACGGATCGTGGCGAAGGTGGCGGACCATCCGGAGGCGGTGGTGACGCCAGACGATCTGCTCGAACGGCTGCGCAAGTCGAAGATGACGGGCGTGCCGCTGAAGGTGAAGTTGGGGATTGATCCCACCGGGCCGGAGATTCATACCGGGCACGCGGTGACCCTCCTCAACATTCGGTTGTTTCAGCGGATGGGGCACAAAATCCAGCTTGTGATCGGGGATTTTACGGGAATGATCGGTGACCCAAGCGGAAGGATGGAGGCCCGGCCTGCCTTAACGGAGGAAGAGATTCAGCAGAACATGTCCACGTACGATGAGCAGGCCGCGCGAATTATTGACCTGCGCTCGGCGGATATCGAGCGGCATTACAACAGCGAGTGGATGAACAAGATCAGTATGAAGCAGTGGGTGCGAATCTTGAAGGAAATCTCAGCCAGCTCGCTTCTTCAGAGAGAGGACATTCGCACGCGGCTGGAGAAAGGGTACGGGATTTCGATGGCGGAGTTAGAGTACGCTCTGTTCATGGGATACGATTCTGTGGTGCTTGTTCCTGACATCGAGATCGGCGGGGTTGATCAGTATCTCAACATGCACATGTGTCGGCAGATGATGGCGAATGCCGGGCAGAAGCCGGAGATCATCATCACGTACAACCTCCTCGCAGGAACGACGGGCGCGAGAGATGAAGCGGGACGGCTTCTGAAGATGAGCAAGAGTTACGAGAACTATATCCCGGTGACGGCTGCTCCGGAGGATATGTTCGGGAAGGTGATGTCCATTCCGGACGACGTGATGTGGGTGTGGTACAGGGAGCTGACGGAGATCACGCCGGGGGAGCTTGATGGATTGAAGGCGGCGGTTGAAGCGGGAGAGACTCATCCAAAGGACGCCAAGGAGCTTTTAGCGAGAGTCGTCGTGGGGACGTTCAACCATTTTGACCGTGAGATCATCAAGCGGTCGAATGCGGATTTCAACGAGAAGTTCGGCAAAAAGGCGGTGCTTGTTCCGGAAAGCGCCCGCATGGTGGAGGTTGACCCGGGAGAAGCCCTCATAGATGTCCTGGCGATAGAAACCGGAGATTCTAAAAGCCAGATGCGGCGCCTGGTCCAGCAGAAGGGAATTCAGATTCTGAAAGGAGAGGAATACCGTCCGCTGACCATGGAGCAACTCCTCTCGCCTGCCAAAGACTCTGTGCCGTGCGTAGTGAGGATAGGGAAAAGAAGATATTTTGACCTGCGGCTCTCAGGTGGCAAGGAGTGACCGCTTTTGTCTTCTAAACGGAAGCCGATCTGAGGCTTCTGACGAGGAAAGAACAAGGGCCAACAGAAATGGATATGGAAATCGTTTTCCCCGGCGGGAAGAGGGTGCATGCTCTCTACAAAGGATTCACGATCAGGACGGATCAACCTCAATTGGGAGGAGGTGATGGATCCGCTCCGGCGCCGTTCGATCTTTTTCTGGGGTCCATCGGGACCTGTGCTGGAATCTATGTGCTGTCCTTTTGCCAGGAGCGAGGTATCCCCACGAAGGGGATCAAGCTGATTCAAAGGACGGAGAGAGACCCTGAGAAAAGAATGATCAGCAAGATAGATATCGAGATCCAACTGCCGCAGGGCTTCCCGGAGAAGTACAAGGAAGCGGTGATACGGTCGGCTGATCTTTGTGCAGTAAAGAAGCATCTGCACGATCCACCAGCGATAGAAGTACGGGCGACGATAGGATCAGCAGCCCAGGGAACATAACAGCCTCAGGATTTCTTGATTCTGGAAGCCTAACACCAGAATTTTGAACGTTCCTGCGTGCAGTGTGGAGAGGCGGCGCAGATCAGGAACAGAGCAAAAAGAGGACGAAAAAGAAATCGCCTTGTATTGGGGCGATTTTCGTCTGAGAATTGCGTGGCCTGGCGGAGGACTGCTCCGAGGAAGGGGGGTCTTTCCTGAGTGGGGAAGAGCGAATCCTCCGCCTTTTGCCTGCTGGGTTGTTCGTGTTACAGACAGCGTTTGCGGCCCATATGAGAATCATTAGCTTTCAATATTAGTAACGCCTGAGATGCCTCTGGGGTTCCCAGTTTCCCTTCTCTTGTTTTCCACCCGAATTCGCTGGCGTGATGCCTTCTGAAATTCGCTCCTTGCCCTCCCATCTTGTTAGACGAAACTTCTTTCCCCTTTGTTCCCAGCAAGATGGATTTCAAGGACAACTGACGTCTAACCAATCAGTTGGAATGGGACTTGGGCCGTCCGGACTGGCAAGGAGCTTTTTCTCGCCCGCAGCGGCGCCGAATTGCAGAAACTTTGCATCCGGTTTTGGACCTGTTACTCTTTTCGGGCTGGCGACTTGTGCCGCTCGACCTCAAGTAATAGTTTTAGTCCGTCCACCCTGCTTCTTGCGGCGAGGACTTCGGACTCGGTGGCTCGCCCCATCTTGTGGAGGAGAGTCGCGCTCCCCAGGAGCCGTTCGGCCCCCTCGAGTCTTTTCTGAAGGTATTCCTGGATCGCCGAGGAGACAGCCTTGCTTTTTCTAACGTCTGCGGAATGTGGAATTTCCGGAACCCCGAATTCCCTTCGTATCTCGTTCAAAATGGGATGGTTGGAGATCAGTCTCCCTTCCGTCGCCAGGCGCAAATGAAGCTTCCACCTGTCAATTTCATCCTCCGCGGCAAGAACCTGGGGCAGAGTGGCAACCCCCTCATCCTTTTGCCGCGTCAGGCTTTCGAACGTGAGCTGAGCTTCCTCGAGGCGCTTTTGGAGGTAAGCCGTGAGGAGCTGTCCGAGGTCGCCGCCCTTCTCAGACTTTGCCTCTTGTGCCGAAGCGGGGCAAGCTGGGCCAGTTGCTGCGATGACAGTCAGCATGCAAATGAACAAGAATCTCATGCCAGATCTCCCTTGTGAAAGACGATTGCTTTTTGCTCCTATCACGAACCGGTTTTTCTTGTCTCACCCGATAACAGGGGTCAACCGGATCGCCTGTTGATGGCTTTCTGACACAAAACCGCGCATTTAATGAGACGATTCAGCCCGCTCTTTTGTTTAGGACGAAGTGGTGGACCGGTAGTAGCCCCATAGCCGGCAGCGATCCCGAGAGATCGCCAGCGTGCGAGGAAGAAGGGGGCCTGTACGTGGGGCACGGTGGGGGTGTTTTTTGGCGGTTGAGTCTTGGGAGCAAATTGGCATTTCTTGTTTTTCTGGTTCTTTCCGAGTTTGTGTGGGTGAAAAATGAAGGAGACATCGAAGCACCTTTGCTGTAATGGGTTAGCAAAAACGGTAAGTCGAATTGTGAACAGCGAAAGCAGCGACGATGTATCAACGTCAAATTATCACGGATTTGCTGGGATTGCAAGGCTGGGAAGTGGTGGACAACGGGGTTGAGATGGAAGGGGAGAGTGTGGTTGTTTCGATTCGGCGGCGTCCAGGCAGCGGGTATGGGTGCAGGGGGTGGGGGCAGATGTTTCTGTTTTGTCATGACCATCTGGAGACCCGCCGGGTGCGAGACTTTCCCGTGTGGGGGCGGCGATGCTATCTGGAATTTACCGAGGCCCGGGTCAAATGCCCCCGGTGTGGCGTGCTGGTAGAGGCGCTGGATTGGATCGCGCCGGGACGAGCAGAACCGCGCTTCCAAAGAAGGAAAGCGGTTGATCAAGGGGACGCGGTGGCTCTGGCTGAAACGGTCTCAGCGCCTGCGGCGCAAGGACAAGCAAACCCTTAAGGAAATTATGTCCCTGAACCAAAATCTCCAAAAAGCGCACCTGCTCGAAGAAGATTTCCAGCGGTTCTACAGTTGTACGGACCAAGAAACTGCCCAGGCATTCCTTCAAGAATGGACCGAGCGCTGCCAACAGAGCGGTCTGAGCCCCTTCCAAAAGCTGGCCAAGCGTCTGAGGCGTTGGGCCAAGGGCATCCTCCCCTATTTCCACCATCGCATCACCAACGCTGTCTCCGAAGGAATCAACAACAAGATTAAGGTCCTTAAGCGAAGAAGCTACGGCTTCCACGATGATGAATACTTCTTCCTTAAGATACTCCGTGCCACTGGTGCCCTACCACCCATGGAGGTCCTCACCCACAACTTTTGAGAATGAACCTTAATTTTAGAATCTAACTGTTTTTCCCCCTGACAAAACTTCTATATTGCCATTAGAATAAGTGTCCAATATCATCATAACTATCTTTTCAGCAATTTCTACTAATTTCCCTTCTCTTTTCAGAGGGATTTTCGTTCTGGTGACGGCCTGATTTGCCACATTCTCAATAGTGGTTCTTCTTGCTCGAGCCAGGTCTTCGAGATACTCCTGATTTCTTAAGGCAGTGTCTTCGAAATAGTCGGGTTCAATTAAGCCAACTCTCACTGCTTGTCTCTTGTCAGTGGCAGCCCATTCTTTGACCAGTGTACCTAATAAACCTCGCAGTGCTGCTTTTGTGCCGGAATAAACGCCCTGTCCTTCTGATCCGATCGAGGCACATGAACCCATCATAATGAAAGCAGGATCGTTTCCTTTCAACAAAAGGGGATATGCATAGACAGCACACCAATATGCGCCAACCTGATTCACCATTATCTGACGTAATGCCTTTTCTGCTTCATTATCTGATGATAAATCTTCAATTCTGCATGGGTGATTAATACCAGCATTATTTATAAACACATCGAGTGATCCCTCATAGTAGTGTTTGATTTTAGTAAACGAATCTTTTAATTGTGATCTATTGATTACATCACCCACCACCGGAAGCACGCTTCCACGTCCAAATTTGTTATTGATAAGGTCGGCGGCTGCTTCCGCCAAGTCTTGGTTATAATCTAAGATAACAACACGAGAGCCTTGCTCCGCTAAAGTGTAGGCAATCTGTCTTCCAATGCCTGAGGCTCCGCCAGTAACGACGGTCCTTTTTCCTTCAAGCAGGTTTTTTCCGTAAAGGCGGGAATGGTCTGGCATCACAGCGATTGTCTTGTCCTTGTGCAAAGATTTCTCTGCTTCCACATCTGTCTCCGCAAACGCCTGAGGAGTGAGGCTTGAGGAGGATGTCCCTATCGTTCTCAACCCCAAGCTCAGGGGTCTCACAAATCTTGAATTCTCGCTTGGCGACGAGGTATGCTGCCTTCACTTCTGTATCCTGTCTCGCTGGCGGAATTGTGGCTGGTGTAAGCGCACGGTCCTCCAACTGGGTTCTAATTTATGCTATCTGAACAGTAATCAAAACGGGGTCGAATTGCAAGGAACGTTTTCCTGGGGGGACTTCTCCAGAGGGTGTGGCTCCATTTCAGTGGCGTTGGCCTGGCACATCAGCTGAAGAGAGAGCCAGCCCCATTGCCGTAGGCGGGGCCGTATCACGCCCCTTCAGGGCTCGTTGACATTGGCGTGCACGGCGTTCTCCCAGGGCTTTGCCCTGGGCTATCTTATAGCGCCCCGTTGGAGCTTGCCAAGTTCTCGATGCGCCAAGCCCTGAAAGGGCGCCCTACTGTAGCCCTGGGCAACGCCCAGGGGCCCCGGTGCAATCGAATGATCCAAGCTCTGAAGGAGCGGAATAATACGATGCCACTAGAATGTAGCCACACCGTCTCCAGGGCGGCGTGTGGCCTCTGTAGTCGGCGCTGGTGAACTTGAGATAAGGAGAGTTAGCAAGGGTGAATGAGACGTGCGAAGAGCGAAAGAAGTTGCATTCCTGCTTCGACGTGGTATGCTTTCAAAGCGGGAAGGAGAGGATTATGCCTGAGATGTCCGACGTCGCGTGCGAAGATTGTGGGGCCATTTTCCCCATGATCGTGGGCGACGCCAAGCGCAAGGATCAGCAAGCCTGGTATCCGGGAAAGAGATGTCCGATATGCGGATCGGAGAAGTTCTTTCCGGTAGTCAAAACGGCTGAGCCTGAAGAGAAGCCGTTCGCCAAATGGAAGGTTGACCGCAGGGTGGGCATCGCTGCGGGTGTTGTGGCGGCGGTCTTTCTGATCATCGGTCTTGTATGGTACCTGCACGAGCGACCGCGCCGCAAAGCGGGTTTGGAAACCCTGTACATGTGCGACGTGTGCGGGGAGCGGTTTCTCAAGGGGGTTGCGGGAAAGGTGCCGAAGAGATGCCCGGAATGCAAGTCGCGAGCTGGATATCGCGCGGTGCAATGCCAGAGCTGCTACGAAGTCTACCTATGGAAGGCCAAGGATTGGGGCAGCGCCCCGCCGACCTGCCCCAAGTGCGAGTCGAAGGTTTCAAAAATCCTTGGCGGCTTCAGCGACATTCAGAAGAAGAGGAAGCCGCCTAAGAAACCGGAGGAGGAAGGAGAAGAGGGCGAAGGCGATGAGGAGGAAGAAGGGGTTCACCCTGATTGAGCTTTTGGTGGTGATCGCCATCATCAACATTCTGGCAGGGATGCTGTTGCCCTCTCTGACACGAGCCAAGGAACAGGCTCGGCGGGCGGCTTGCCTCAATAACCTGCGGAACATCGGTCAGGCCCTCACCATGTACGCGGGTGAGAACGACGGGTTCTTTCCGCCGGAGAACAGTTCGCCGAACGAGGGGCGAGATCTCGACCTGCTCTTTCCGGGGTATCTCGGTAATCAAGCCATATTCTGGTGTCCGTCCGATCCAGTGAAGCCGACATCCCTCGACTGGACGGGCAACGAAACGCCCAGGGACATCTCCAACGCCAGTTACGCCTATCTGGGCAAAGTGCAGTCGCCGGGCGGAGGAATCAGGGCCAGGCGGGACAGCGATCCGGAGTTCGTTCGTATTGGCTCGGAGCTTGTCCAAACGCCGCCGCTGGCAGGGGACGACGGGTGCGGCCTAGGCACGCTGACCGGCGAACGGCCCAATCATACCGGGGGAGGCAACCTCCTTTACGTGGACGGGCGAGTCAAGTACTCACCTGCCAGCCGCTGGCCCAAGGAGACCGTGTTCAACCTGCATTGAGTCTTCTGCGCTCCATGGTCTAAACGCCTTCCACAGCCCAGTTTTGTTATATTTCCCTTGAGGTTCCGTGAGGGAGAAAGTATGGCAGGAAAGAAGCTGCGAGTTCGTGTCGGTGTCATCGTTGTGCATGAGGGGAAGGTTCTTCTCGCCAGGCAGCACGTTGCGCAGGGGCAGGATTTCTGGATTGTGCCAGGAGGCGGGTTGAAGAAGGGTGAAGGGCTGCTGGAGTGTGCACGCAGAGAGATCGCCGAGGAGACCGGGCTGGAAATCGAGCCGGTTCAACTTCTGTACGTGGGTGATTTCTTCAAAGGCGAGAGGCACGTTGTGGACACGTTCTGGCTCGGTAGAGTCGTGGGCGGAGAATTGACCAGGCGCAAGGAGGAAGTGGATGACCTCCAGTTCTTCGAGATTGATCGCCTGAAAGAAATCGAGATAAGACCAGGCGTGCTCTCTAAACGGCTCATGGCTGACTTTCGCGAGGGGTTTCGCTCACCCGCCATGTATCTCGGTAAATACTGCAAAGATGAACTCCCCGCCGAGGAAAGCAAGGGCACAGCTTAGGCCATCTTTGCCAGGTACGCGTCAGCCCGGCACATCAACCGAAGAGCGAAGAATGGCGGAGGCACTGGATAACATTCGAATAGTTCTGGTCAATCCAAAGGTCCCCGGCAACATTGGCTGGTGCGCCCGCGGGATGAAGAATATGGGGTTGTCCAGGCTGGTGCTGGTGAACCCCGTCGACTACAGATTTGAGGAGGTCAAGCCTTTTGCGTTCGGGGCGGAGGATGTTCTGAAAGGAGCTTCCATTGTTGGTTCGCTACGCGAAGCTCTTCAGGAGGCGGAGCTCGCGGTCGGCACAACGCGCAGAATAGGGAAGAAGCGCCGACCGAGCTATTACCTGAGAGATGCGGCGCCGCGAATCGTTTCGGCGGCCCGGAACAATACGGTTGCGGTGGTCTTCGGCAGTGAGCAAAGCGGTTTGACGAATGAGGAACTCGCCCTCTGTGATACGATCGTCACCATTCCTGAAGAAACCGACTACCCGTCCCTCAATCTCTCCCACGCCGTGACCATCGTTTGCTACGAGCTATACCTCGCCGGCCAGGGCGACACCCTTCTCCCACTGCTCGATCTCGCCAGCAGAGAACACATCGAGGGGATGTACGAGCACGTCCGCAGTGCACTGTCGGCAATCGGCTTCGATAAGGCCGGCGAGCGAGACCTCCTGGAAAACGCGATGACCTCCCTGAAGAGCCTTCTCGGTCGAACCGGTCTGGAACACCACGACGTCAACGCCATCCGGGGCATCTGCCGCCGGATGGAAAAGGTCGCACACCTCGCGCGCACTCGGCCAGACGATGCTGTCCGCACCGACTGAACTCCACGTGCGTGGAGCGTCCATGCGATCAACTCCGCGAAGTTCCTTCTCGTCAGCAAAACGCGTCACCGGCGATCCAGCGCGGACCGCGCTGCCGGCTCCCGTTGCCGCGATGAGCAGCACAGACCACGGTGAAACGCATCCTACAGCGGGCCTTGCTCGGCCTTACTTCGCTTCGGTATTTTCAGCATCCTCCCCCCTTGCATCGGCCCACCGCGTCAGCATATCGGTGCCAGGAAAATCTCGCGTTGGCGAAACGATGAACTCTGACGCTCCGGATATGGTTCTGATGTTCACTTCCCGCACCTGTGGCGGCGTGGCCTCCAGGTAGCAACTCCGCTTGCCTCCCCACGCAATCACCATGGCTATGGTGCGGCTAATGGGCAGCGTCAGCTCCACGTTTCTCTGGAGCAGGCCTGGGCCGTAGGGCGTGCCTTGTAGCCGCGGGTTAACGGCGCATGACGGGTAATCTGACGTCACGAACGCACTGTCTCCCGGGGCGCTGAGGAGGGTCCATGACATGTCAGCCAGCACTTTTGCCATGAGGTTCACTGGAGAGAGTGCGAGGGAGAGAACGAATTCCTTCGAAGGAACAATCTTGTAGCGTTTGGGATCGAGATGCTCGGGACCGAAGGAATCGGGCAACTTCTTGCCCGTTTTATGTTCGTATTGCTTCTTGAGGGCGTAAAAGGCGAGAGGATGGCCCCGGAGCAACTCCATCCTGCTGGTCTCCACCTGTATGATGGACTGGACCCACTGGTCGAGATAGGCCGGCAACCGGTTGAACATCACCGCGATGAAGAGGGCCAGCCATTGCCGGTCCTCGCCTTCCAGCTTTCGCCCCTTAGCGATTACTGAGGCCATGATCTTTGCCGTTTGCGACTCAACCGAGGAGAGAAACTTTTCGAGTTCGTCGTGGCGCGTCCCCTCGTCGTCCGTAATGCTGTACAAGTCTGTCTTCGTCGCGATGTTCTTGGGCGCCCTCTTTTTCCATCTTCCCTCGCACCGATAATAGAGCCAACAGTATGGCGTTCTTAGCTTCTCGGCGTGGGGTTCCGTAAAACCATCGAGGTAGAACTTCGGCAAGTAGTGCTGCTTCACTTTTGGTCTCCTGATTCAGCGGAACGCCAATTGACGTGGGGATAAGCGCTCCAGGATCGCGGCCGTGATCATTTTCCGCTTCGTAGGCTGTCAAACTTTGTCTTTAAGCTCCTTCAGTTTCATCAAGGCTTCCATGGGGGAGAGGGAGTCAATGTCTATCTGCTTGAGTTCCTCAATGACGGGATTGCGTCCTTCGGCGGGGAGTCTGTAGCGGCGGAGCGAAGGACTCCGGAGGATTTCGTGTCCGCCGTCATCCGCCCCCTGAAGAGGTTCAGGAGGAAGCTGCACCGTCATGCCGGACACGACGCCGCATGCATTGTCATGGAGGCACAGTTGCGCGACATCCTCGGCGGCCACCGTCGCCCCGGAGCGCACGCCAACGCCGTCCTTGGGAACGCTTCTTTCCATCCTCGTCGCCGTCGGCAACCCAGTCTTATCTTGTCCGCACCTTTCTGTGCGCAGCACGCCCATGCAGGCCGCCGGTCCACATGCCGGTTCGTACAGCCTCTTCCACCCAGGTATTGATGGGAGATGTCGTGAGGTTTAGCCTGCTAACAGTCAGCGGCGGCGCGAAGCCTCGGCCGCTGCGTCGGCTTGCCGCGCAGCTCTCTGCGCCAGCCGGCGAAGAAAAGCGTCGGAGTAGCAATACGAGCGGAGCCAACGAATAAGGTCCTCGTAACTCTTGTCCCCTATCTCCGCATTAAGCCTGTCACGAACTTGACGCATGCTCTGCACGCAATCGAATGCTTTCGGCGTGGACTTACTCATCGCCGATAACCTCCCGAGGACTTCGAATCTCTAAGAGGGGATAGCCTCTCTTGAGATTCACAGCGTTGTAGGCGTGGATTCGCCGCAGGTTTACGATGTGCTTGAAGTTCCAACTGACGAGGACATCGACGCGAGCCACCGTCGCCAGGGCTATGTGCAGGGCATCGACGCGCATACCTGCGCCGACAGCCCCGGCCAATGTAGCCTTTTGCCACGCGGCCGCCATGAGGTCGGCGGACCGACGAGCCGACTGTTCGGAGATCACGACAGTTTCGATAGGTCGAGAGGCCTTGCGGCATGGTGAATCGTCAGAAGCTCCACGGTCGTTGGGCGTAACCGGTAAACAATACGATAATTGCCCAATATGACCTCGCGGACTTTTGGATCGTTTTTCTCGGGCACGATGCGACCCGATTCGGGGAAGCGAACAAGTCGCTCGACGGCCTTGAACACGTTAATCGCAAACAGACTCGCGTAGTGAGAAGAGTCCTTTGCGATGAACTCCGTCAAAGCCTCGAGGTCATCTGCCGCCTGAGGTGTCCATCTCACCTCAGCCATTTTTGCATTCGCTCCTTCACGTGCTCGTGAGGGATCGTGTCCCCCGCATCCGCTTGCAGGATTCCCTTCTCGATCTTTGCCAGAAACAGCAGCCGTTCCATAGCGTCCTCGATGGACGCATCGTCCGGCATATCCCTAACGGCTTGCAGCACTTTCTCTTTTTCTGTCATGACGGCACCTCTCCTTCCGCGAAGGCGTGAATCCGGTTATTCGCAATTGTCAGCTCATCCTACGTAACGCAAATGACGGCTCGTTCACAGCGCTTCGCACCGTGCCGTCCTTTGTTCAGAAAGTCATTATACCGAGTTCTGGATGGATATCAATTGCCATGTGCCTGCCGGGTGTGGCTGCGGATCGGTGGCAGATTCGGAAGCTCGACCTGGCCACGCGAGAAAAAGGTAACCGATGGTGGCACGGGCGTCTCGCCCGTGATTGACGTCGCGGAAGCTTTACATGGGCAAGATGCCCATGCCACCAGAATACAACCGCACCCGTGCCTGCCGGCTTGCCCGGCGCCGGCGGCCAACGCGTCTTGGTGAGGGACGTGGCGGAACGGAAACTCCTAACAAAGGCGCGGAGACGGAAAGAAAGCCTCTTCCCACGGCACCCCGCCTCCTACCTGTGATCCCTCACATCCCCACACGCGTGCCAGTCCCCATGTGTGTTCCACGAAGCGTCTCCGGGCAACAGCAAGCCCGGTCTACTTTGCCTTGTCCTTCAGCTCCTTGAGCTTCATCAGGGCTTCGATGGGGGAGAGGGAGTCAATGTCCATCTGCTTCAGTTCCTCGATGACGGGGTTGGGTTTGTCGGCGAAGAGCAAGAGCTGTTGAGGGGCGGGCATCTTTCGCTTTTTTGCGCGGGCGGCGAATTCAGGTTCCTTGATGCTGTTTTCCTCGAGAGCCTGGAGGATTTCGGTCGCTCTCTCGATCAGCTCCCGTGGTATGCCGGCTAGCCCCGCGACATGGATTCCGTAGCTCTTGTCGGTCCCGCCGGGCACGATCTTTCGAACGAAGATTACCTCGTTGTTCCATTCCCGCACGGCGACGTTGAAGTTCTTGATTCCGGGGAAGAGCCCTTCGAGCCGTGTCAACTCATGGTAGTGGGTGGCGAAGAGCGTTTTGGCTTTCTTATCAGGGCGAGTAGCCAGGTATTCCGCGACGGCCCAGGCGATGCTGATGCCGTCGTAGGTGCTTGTTCCTCGACCGATCTCGTCGAGGATGATGAGGCTTTTGGGCGTGGCGTTGTTGAGGATGGTTGCGGTCTCGTTCATCTCGACCATGAAGGTGCTCTGTCCTCGAGTCAGCTCGTCGGAGGCGCCGACGCGGGTGAAGATGCGGTCCACTGCGCCTATGCTCGCTCTCCTGGCGGGGATGAAGCTGCCCACTTGAGCCATCAGAACAAGAAGCGCCGTTTGGCGGATGTAGGTGGACTTCCCCGCCATGTTTGGACCGGTGATGATGAGGAGCTGGTTTTCCTCGCAGTCGAGTTCCACACCGTTAGGGACGAACCGTTCGCCGACCATGGCCGCTTCGATGATAGGATGCCGCCCGTCCTCGATGGAGATTGTGGGTCCTTCGTTGACGGCGGGCCTGGCATAGTTCTTCTCAAGAGCGGAGGTGGCGAAGGAACAAAGTATATCAAGCACTGCGATGGCTTCCGATATGGACTGCACCTGGGGGGTCCCCTTACTGGCCTCCTTCTTCAGCTCCTCGAACAGCTCGGCTTCCAGCGCAACAATCTCCTCCTCCGCGCCCAGGACTTTCGACTCGTACTCCTTCAACTCCGGCGTGATGTATCTCTCCGAGTTGACCAGAGTCTGTTTTCGGACATACTCCGGTGGGACCGAGTCCCGATACACGTTCGTGATCTCGATGTAATAGCCGAAGACCTTGTTGTAGGCGACCTTCAGCGACTTGATCCCGGTCCGTTCTCTTTCCTTTTCCTGGAAGGCGGCGATCCAGCTTTTGCCGTCTCGTGACGTTCCGCGAAGGTCATCAAGCCTTTCGTTGTATCCCGGTTTGAAAATTCCGCCCTGGCGGGCGTGGGCGGGCGGTTCGTTGACCACTGCGCGCTCTATCAGCTCGACCAACCAATCCACCGGCACCAACTTCTCGCGACACTCCTTCAAGATAGCCGACTCGGACCCACTCAGTTCTTCCTTTATCTCCGGCGGAATCCTCAATGACTCTTTCAGCGCGACTACGTCTCGGGGCGTTGCATATCCGGAATCAATTCGGCTCATCAGGCGCGGTAGATCGCGCATTCGCCTGAGGAGGGATCGGACATTCGAATGCGTCGTTTGATGTTTGGTCAGCTCCTCGACTCCATCCTGTCTCTTCCTGATTTCAAGGGAATCAATAAGCGGCTGCCTGAGCCACTGCGCGAGAAGCCGTCCCCCCATCGGCGTCAGGGTCTCGTCCATCACCCTAAGCAAGGTGTGGCTTTGAGGCCCTTTCCGGATCGGCTCAATAATCTCCAGGTTGCGGAGAGATGTCGGGTCAACGACCATAAAGTCTGAGGTGGAGTAGGGGGTAATCTTCGTGACCTGATTGAGTGGTTGGCTCAGCACGTCACGGATATAGCTGACCAGAGCGCCGGCGGCGGTGATGCCAGCCACCATGTTCTGGCAGCCAAAGCCGTCGAGGGAGTGGGTTTTGAAATGGTCGGTGAGGGCCGAATAGCACGAGTCGTGATCAAACATCCAGTCCTCGCAGCGGTTGAAGACCGTAGGGATGATCCCGTCCACCTCAGGAGCGATCTCCGATTTTTCATCGAGCGATTCCGGGATCAAGCACTCGGAAGGCACTGTTCTCTGAAGCTCGTCGAGAAGCTCAGCTTTTTCGTTGAACTCGATGACCTCGAATTCCCCCGTGGACACGTCCATGAAGGCGTAGCCGTACATCTGGGCGACGCGGCAGAGACAGCCGATATAGTTGCTCTTTTTGATGCCGACGTTTGCGCTGGTGATGGAAGTGCCCGGGGTGATAATGCGAGTCACCTGCCGCTTGACTATTCCCTTTGCCACCTTCGGGTCCTCGACCTGCTCGCAAATAGCCACCTTTTTCCCAGCGGCGATCAGCTTGCTCAGGTAAGACTCGGCTGCGTGGTAAGGAACGCCGCACATCGGGGTGCCCTGGCGGGAAGTGAGAGCGATGTCGAGAATCCGTGAAGCCTCCTTGGCATCGTCGAAGAACATTTCGTAGAAGTCGCCCAGGCGGAAGAAGAGAATGCAGTCCTGGTGATCCTTCTTGATGGATTTGTATTGATTCATCAAGGGCGTGAGCTTGGGCATTTTTAACCGGGCGACCTTCTTGCCAGAGGAATTATGTCGTGCAATTGTTCTTTCAGCTTAAGACGGTGTGAAGACTGTTGACTTTTCTGCCATACCATGGCGGAGAAGAAGAATAGCTCCCCCGAAGCGAGTGCCGCTATTCCAGAAACTCCCAGTCGTGTCTGCGTAGGACCACAGACTTCCCGATGACGTTTTTCAGCGATTCCTTTTGCAGAAATTCGTCCAGGGCGGAAGTCAGGTACCTGGAAGTCCACGGCTCGACCCTGACGCAGATAATCCCCACTTTGGGCAACGGCCCGAACTTCGCTTGATTCTTCATGCGGCGGTCGGAAGTTATGAACACGTCGCCGCCAACTTGCACGTAATCGAGGACCATCTGGTCGGAGCGATTTGGCAGGCTCAGACCCGCCACCGAGGAGGCGTCAATGCCCTTCCTATCGAGCAGTCTCTTGACCGCCTGTGGAATGCACTCGTCCAAAATAACCCTCATAATTTCCCCTTCTCAAAGAGAAGCGACAAGCCCCGCAAAATGAAGCGCTGCTTTGATTTTGTCCCTGGTCAGGTTTGGATACTGCTTGATGATGGCTTCGAAGTCGTGCCCTTCTTGCAGTAGCTCCAGGACGATGTAAACGGGAATCCGTGTGCCCGCGATGCAAGGCAGCCCATCCATGACATCCGGATTGATCTCGATCATGGAGAGCGACTTGTCCTGCCTGGCGAGAATGTCAACTTTTTCCTTTTGCTTCAGATACTCCGAGATGTTCATTCCTTTCGTTCCCTCATGTTACCTTTCTATATCCGTTCTCAGTGCCGCGTCGGCCTGTTGTTGCTCACCATGAGCCGTCTTTGTCTGATGGACATCCGCCCCATGCGGCAGTTCGCAGAACAGGGTCAGCGCCGTGGCATCGGTCACCGTAAGATTCAGGATTTCCCCGACGAGCTGGGATGATCCGTCGAAGACGGCGATTTTGTTCTGCCGCGTCCGCCCCATCATTTTGTTCGGGTTTCGCTTGCTGGGGCCTTCGACAAGAACCTCAACCTCTTCTCCAATCGCCACCCGATTCTTCCTCAGCGAGATTTCCTGTTGAAGTTGGAGGAGGATTCTGTTCCGCTCCTTTTTCTTCTCGAGGGGAACATCGTCAGGGAGTTTGGCCGCCGCCGTGTTTTCTCTGGTCGAGTATTTGAAAATGAAGGCGCTATCATACTCAATTCGCCGCATCGCTTCCACCGTTTCCTCGAAGTCCTCCTCCGTCTCGCTGGGGAAACCCACGATGATGTCCGTGCCGAGCGCTATGTCCGGTATCGCGGTACGTAGAGCATCCACGATCCTTACGTAGTCATGGAACGCGTACTTTCTGTTCATCAACTGGAGAATCCTGTCGGAACCTGACTGGAGCGGGAAATGGAGATGCTCACAGACCTTATCGAACTGCGCTATCGCTTCCACGAGCCGAAGGCCGATGTCTTTGGGGTGAGAGGTAACGAAGCGGACCCTTTCTACGCCTTTGATCAAATTGATCTGCTCCAGCAATCCGACCAGGTCACATTTCCCTGCAAGCCCTTTTCCATAGGAATTCACGTTCTGGCCGAGAAGTGTCACTTCTTTGTAGCCCCTTTCAGCAAGCTTTTCTATCTCAGCGAGAATCTGTTCGGGCGGACGGCTTCGTTCTCTTCCCCGAACGTAGGGGACGACGCAATAGGAGCAATAGTTGTCGCAGCCCCGCATGATGGAGACGAAAGCCTTGACGGAACTCTTTCGTCTCGCCGCGCCGAAGTCGAGTTCTCCAACGGAATCGTCTTCGACGCGGAGCTGCCTCGCTCGGCTCTTTTGTACGGAGCTTATCATTTCTGGCAATTGACCCATCTGAGCGGTGCCGCACACGATGTCCAGAAAAGGCATTTCATTGAGGAGCTGCTGCTTTCTCTTCTGTGCCATGCAGCCACAGATGCCGAGAATCAGGTCCGGCTTTTCCCGCTTCATCTGCCCAAGAAGTCCCATCTTTCCCAGGGCTTTTCTCTCGGCCATCTCCCTCACGCAGCAGGTATTCAGGAGAATGATGTCGGCGTCCGATTCACTCCGGGCCTGGTCGAACCCACGAGCAAGAACGTCCCCCATAATGAACTCCGAGTCGAGCTCATTCATCTGGCATCCGTAAGTTTTGATAAAAACCTTTGCCTGCTTCATGTTTCGGTTTTCGCCATCCATGTTTCGCAGTCTGATCCAGCGGCGGGTCCGCCGCTCGCAGACAGCGCTTGTGCAGCATACCACAGCGTCGCTCCTATATGAAGAGCCGATTTCTCCCGCCTCCGGAAGCTCCTCGCTCGCATTGCAGGTCAGCGCCGTGGAGGCCTTCTTCTTCGGTGGTTCGCACTCTCCGCGGGGATAACTTTCTCGGCGCTTGTAGAGCGACTCATCGCATAGTCGCGGCGTTACATCCCATAAGCGGTACGCGTTTCCTGGAGGCCCATTTGCGAGAAATTCTTGACAGAAAGGTACCGATGATTGTTTATTGGGGAAAAGGCGCATTGTGATGGTCTGACGGACGACTCGCGGAATCGGCGAGAACGATAGGTTTGTCGGCAGCAATGATTGCAGAGGGGATTGATCGCTAACTACTTCAATCACGTTATGGAGCACTGCTTGTGGGAAAGTCCTTAGTCATAGTTGAATCGCCAACGAAAGCCAGAACGCTGAGCAAGTTTCTGGGAAAAGACTACACCATCCGCTCCTCGGTGGGGCATGTGATAGACCTTCCGCGGAAGGAGTTGGGGGTGGACCTGAAGAAGAACTTTCAACCGAAATATGTCGTCATTCATGGCAAGAATAAGGTCTTGCAGCAGATCAAGAAGGCCGCCCAGGAGGCCGATGAAGTCTTCCTGGCCCCGGACCCGGATAGGGAAGGAGAAGCCATCGCCTGGCACATTGCTTCGCAGCTTGACGACGACAAAAAGAAGTATCGGGTCGCTTTCCACGAGATAACCCGGAAGGCCGTCCAGGAAGCTTTCGAGAAGCCGGGTGAAATAGACATCAATAAGGTTAACGCACAGCAGGCGAGGAGGATTCTGGACAGGCTTGTCGGCTATCAGATCAGCCCCCTGTTGTGGAAGTACGTGAAGACGGGGTTGAGCGCGGGGAGGGTGCAGTCCGTCGCCCTGCGAATCATTTGCGACAGAGAACGGGAGATCACGGAATTCAAGCCCGAGGAGTACTGGACCATAACGGCGAGTCTTCGGGGTGACGAGCCCCCGGAGTTCGCTGCCCGGTTGATGAAAGTCCAGGGGCAGAAACCCTCCTTGAAAAACGAGGCCGAGGCGAAGGCGATCGTCAAAGCGGTCAAAGATTTACCCTTTCGCGTGAAGCGTGTCGAGCAGAAGGAGAAGAAGCGCAATCCCTTCCCACCTTTCATTACCAGCTCCCTTCAGCAAGATGCGTCGGTTCGGTGTCGTTTTTCTCCGCGAAAGACCATGCAGGTTGCCCAAAGGCTTTATGAGGGCGTTGACGTGGGCAAGAAAGGACCGGTCGGTCTTATCACCTATATGCGAACCGACTCCACCCGGGTGGCCCAGCAAGCGATTTATGCCGCCAGGGATTTCATTTCGAGCGAGTTTGGGGGAGGCTACGTTCCTCCCTCGCCAAGGTACTACGCCTCCAGCAAAATGGCCCAGCAAGCCCACGAGGCGATCCGACCAACCATGGTTGACCTAACCCCCGAGAAGGCAAAACCGTTCCTGACGCCCGAACAATTGAAGCTCTATGAGCTGATCTGGAATCGCTTTGTCGCTTCACAGATGGCATCCGCAGTCTACGATACCGTCGAGGTGGAGATCGAGGCCAATGGGTATCTCTTCAAAGCTACGGGTTCAGTAATGAAGTTCGATGGCTTTTTGCGTGTCTACAAGCTATCAGCCCCTGCCCCCAAAGAGGGAGAAGAGGGGAAGAAAGAGGGGGACGTTGTTCTTCCTCCGCTTCAAGAAAGTCAGAATTTGACGCTGGTGAAAGTGCTGCCAGAGCAACATTTCACCAAGCCCCCTCCCAGGTTCACGGAGGCTTCGCTGGTCAGGGAGCTTGAGAAGCTGGGCATCGGCCGCCCGAGCACCTATGCCACGATCGTGACAAAAATTCAGGACAGGAGCTACACGTCCAAAGTCAAAGGAAGGCTTGTCCCCACGGAGCTGGGCTTTCTGGTTACCGACAAGCTGGTAGAGAATTTTCCGGATATTCTCAACGTAGGCTTCACAGCCGGCATGGAGAGCGATCTGGACGAGATCGAGGAGGGGGAGGGCGATTGGGTGGAGACCCTCCGAAAGTTCTACTCCTCCTTCAGCCGTGACCTCGAGGAGGCGAGCGAGGGGATGCGGATTGAGCCTGTTAAGACGGACGCTCTATGCGAGAAATGTGGTTCGCTGATGCTCAAACGGTGGGGAAGGAACGGTTTTTTCCTGGCGTGTTCCGCTTATCCCGAGTGCAAGAACACGAAGGCAATTATCGAAGATACGGAAGGTAAGCTCGTCGTTGAAGGCCAGGAGGCAGAGGAAGTTTGTGAGAAGTGCGGCGGGAAAATGGTTCTGAGGAAGGGAAAATATGGCCCCTTCCTGGCTTGCTCAAACTACCCGGAGTGCAAGAACGTCAAGTCGCTTTCCGGGCGGTCAAGCTCAAAGGGAAAGCAGGCAGAACCCGAAAAAACCGACGAGAAATGTGAGGTATGCGGTGAACCGCTGGTTTACCGGCGAAGCCGCTACGGGAGATTCCTGGCCTGTTCCGGTTATCCGAAGTGTAAATACATCAAGAAAGAAAAGCTGCCCGACTGTCCGAGAGAAGGATGCGGCGGCAAGCTGGTCAGGAGGAGAACCAGGAAGAGGAAAACCTTCTACGGCTGCTCGAACTATCCGGACTGCGATTTCGCCGTTTGGAACCTGGAGGAATTGGAGGAGAAGTCGCATAGCGGGGCTTCGTCGGAGTAGAATCGTATGCCAACGCCCATCAGGAGACAACGCCGGCGGGAGGCTTCACAGGCAAAGAAGTCGCGGCCGGAGGTCCTGCGCGACAGCTTTCTCATATACCTGAGGGACCTGCGAAACGCCTCTCCTCATACCCTCCGCAACTACTCCGCTGACATAACGGCATTCTTTGGTTTTCTCCGGCGAATTTCACCGACGTACGAATTGAAGTATGTGGACCGCTCAACAGTCAGAAGCTACCTGACGCAGCTCCACGTTGATCGAAAGGCTAAAGCCACCATGCAGCGGAAGCTTTCCGCCTTGAAGAGTTTCTTTCGGTATCTCGTTCGGGAAGGACATCTGGATCGCAACGCGCTCTCGGCGGTCCGCAGTCCCAAAGGCGAGAGTCGGCTTCCCGGCTTCTTGGACACGGACGAGGTGGTGCGATTGATTGAGTCTCCCGACAGGTCCAACCTTCTCGGCCTGCGAGACCGTGCCATTCTCGAACTCCTTTACAGCGCGGGCATTCGAGTGAGCGAGCTTGTCGGGCTGAACATCGAGGACGTTGACCTCATCGGCGAAGTCGCGAAAGTGAGAGGCAAGGGAAAGATACAGCGAATCTCGCCCATGGGGCGTTATGCTGCGCTGGCTTTAAGCGATTATCTCAACAGCCCCAAGCGGCGGCAGAGAAACTCACCCGGAGACGCGGTGTTCCTCAACCGCGCCGGGGCGCGGATTACGACGAGAAGTGTGGCAAGGATTGTCAACAAATACGTCCGCCAGACAGCCCTGAAAACGGGAACATCCCCCCACACGTTGAGACACACTTTCGCCACGCATTTGCTCAACGCAGGTGCAGACTTGAGGTCTATCCAGGAGCTTCTGGGACACAAATCGCTCGCTACCACTGTCATCTACACGCACGTCTCCACAGAAAAGATGCAGGAGGTCTACACCAAGTCGCACCCCAGAGCTTAGTCTGAGTCGTGCAAGAGTCCTTGTTGCGCTTCGCTGGGTTAGTTGCATGGTCTGCATGTACAATCTCGCGATCGTTACGCTTTCAGGTATCTTCTTACCTTATCTTCTTCTTCGGCTCCTGATCGAGGAAAAGCACCGGATCGGCCTGGCCCAGAGGCTGGGATTCATTCCCCGCGAAGTCCTCAGGAAGCGGAGTGGCAAGCCCGTCATCTGGATTCATTCTGTCTCCGTGGGGGAAGTTCTCGCTGCTACCCCTCTCATCGCAGAAATCCGCACGCAGTTTCCGGGTTATCAGCTTCTTCTTTCGACAACGACCGTGACAGGTCATGGAGTTTGTCTGAAGAGGGTAGCTGCGCCGGGCGATCTTGTGATCTACTTCCCTGTGGACCTCCCTATCGTCGTGCGGCGGGTGTTCTCCCTGTTTTTGCCACGCCTCATTCTCTTAATGGAAACTGAAATCTGGCCCGGTCTGATCGGTGAAGCCAGGCAAAGAGGAATTCATCTGCTGCTGGTCAACGGGCGGCTTTCTGATAAGAGCTTCCGGCGCTATCTGAAGGTCAGGCCATTCATCCGCCCGCTCCTTCAATCCTTCTCATTCATCGGGATGCAAACTGAGCAGGGGAGACAGAGGATGTTGATGCTTGGGGCAAGCGCGGACGCAGTCTCCGTCACGCGGTCCATGAAGTATGAGGCGGCATTATCGTCTGTGCCGTCGCGTGCCGAGGTGGAAGGACTGCGGAAGGAGCTGCGAATTCCAGAGGGGAGGGTCCTCATCGCGGGAAGCACCCATCGAGGGGAGGAGCAGCTTATTGCCCGAGCCTATCTTGAGCTGAGGCAGAAGTACCCCGACCTCTTTCTCGTGATCGCGCCCCGTCACCCCGAGCGATTTCAGGAGGCGCAGGACTCTCTTCGCCAAAAAGGCATTCCCTTCTTTCTGAGGTCGGCAGGAACTGGCGCACCTTCAGATTGTCATGTCATGGTGCTCGATACGCTGGGCGAGCTGACGAAGTTCTACGCGCTGGCCGACGTGGCTTTCGTCGGCAAAAGTCTCACTCAGCGAGGAGGGCATAATCCCCTCGAACCCGCATCCTGCGGCAAGCCTGTGCTCTTTGGCCCTCACATGGACAACTTCCGGGAAGTCGCCGCGCTTCTTACTTCAGAGGGCGGGGCCATCGAGGTGAGAGGCTTTCGCGACCTCGTTTCGGCCCTCGATCACTTGTTGGGCCATGGGGAGGCCGCAAAAGAAATCGGCCGACGCGCGAGACGGAGCGTTGAGTCGAGGACCGGGGGTGTAGATCGCACCATCTTCCAGGTCAAGGTAATTCTCATGATGGAAGCTTCGACCGGGTTCAGTAGGTAAGGTACTCGGAAGTCTGCCCTTGTCCGACTTGTTCTTCCCATGTATCATGATGACGTTGAAAGGGCTTCGGAGTATCTGTCCGTTCCTCGCAGGCATTATTTGTGAACAATGACTCGCAAAGTTGTGTCTCTTCTCACAGGTGCGCTTGCATTGTCATTCGCTCTGAGCGGGTGCCTCTTCAACACGCCGGATCGGGCCATCAAGCGATTCATCGGCCACCTCAAGGATATGGAATGGGACAAAATGGCCGACCTTATTGATTGGCCCAGGACCGCCAAATGGATGCTTGGATTCCCGGAAGCGAATGAGGGCGAAGAAGATAGAAAAAAAGAGATCATGATGCAGATTGCAGAGAACCTGACCGGATTTCCGGTTCGACGGAAAACCGCTGATCAGATACGGCACGGGTTTCTCTATCTCAGAATCTCTCGCTTGAAGCCCATGAAAGACGCTGAAGGCAGACCGCTGAAAAGCAAAGATTGGGCCTGGTTCGACTTGAGGATCACTTTAGATGGCCGAGCCAAAGAGGTCAAGATTCTGGTCATGAAGATCAACCGACTTTGGCGGGTCGTCCTTACGGACAGTATTTTTCAGTGAGGATGCAGAAAAGGAAAGGAGCGTTGACCTTATGTTTGGCTGGAAAAACTGGGTGACCTTGCTTGTTGTGGGGACGTTGGTATGCCTTGCGACCGGATGTCGGAAGGACGAGAAGGATAGAGAGTCGGCAGAGGGGCCCAGGAGGAAGAAGGTTGATGTTCGTGCTAAGAACGCCTGCGAGCGGACGGTCAAGAAGTTTCTCGATGCCGCTGCGGCGAAGAACTACAGACTGGCCCTCGAGTACGTTGATGTGGAGGAAATGGTCCGAGAGGGGCGGGAAAAAGCAGCCGCCTCCACGGCCACCCCTCCGGACGACGTTGAGCGGTTGAAAGACATGCTCGTCTCGATGTTGGAGAGGAGTGCCGAGCAGGCGGGAGAGCTCTCGTATGAGATCCTTGGGTCGGAAATCTCCGGTGACGAAGCTGTCGTGGAGGTCAAAGCGTACAGGGATGGCATGTTGGCGGACCAGGGAGACCATGCTCTCACCAAAAAGAACGGCAAATGGAAGCTCAGCGGCTCCGCCATCCGCGCGATCTTGCCAGCAGGAAAGAGTGTCCTCCCGGCAAAACGCCCCCGGTAGAGAGGGAGTCTCGCCAGCTCCCAGGGCTTCCTGCCTTGCCCTGAGTACATGGATTCGGAAATGCGGTGACTTATGGTGCTCCGGGAGGGGCACCCTATTGACGGGACAGCAGGATGCACCGGATGCTTACCATAGGTGAGGCTTCCTGTGGATGACAAGAGGCTCCGGGGGGCGCTCACAAACGATGCAGTCCCGGAAATTGACGGTGAGATTGCTGGATGCGCTCTTCCTCACCGGAATAGAGGGGCTCACACATGGTTGGAATGAATGGCAAAAAAGTTTGCTCATTGGACTATGCAAAAAGAGCGTACGGGCTGAACCGCAACGTCCAGTGCCCATCTATTACTATGCAGACTGCCCTGGGGACTTCGTAGCCCGCCTTGGTGGGCTGAGTTTCCCCTCTAGTCCTCTGAACGGAAGGTCCAGATGAAACAAAGATCAAAAACCTAATGGAAGGAGAAACAAGACTCCCAGAATCCCGTTTATCCTTTTAGGAAAGCGGATGTCAAGGGCAGTGTGCGTTATCTCATGGTTTTTCTCCGTGCGTGGTGTTGAACAACCGTTTCCCAATTCGCTGGGTGCGTGCTCCAGTTCCCTCCACCCATCCCTGGCCGAGGCCCAACGGGCAGGCTATTCGAGGTCTTTCGCCTCACATCACCATTCAGGCGGCCGCGCCCCACACAGTTAAAAGAGCTTTTCGCTCAAGGATAAACAAGGGGTCGTCGGCCACAATATAGGGAGTGCTGGAAGCAAGCATTGTTTGTTCGGCCCATCACGCATTCTTCGGGTCTATGTTGGCGACAGGATTGGGTACATCCGGCAATCCTGTCGGTTCCTCACGCTCCCACCAATTGCTCCTGCGGCTTCTTGATTCGCCAGTAGTACGTCCTGGTGTGGATTCGTCGTTCCGATATCACGTTGAGCTTGGTCACGTCAAAGTCCTCTCCCTTTCGCCACATCTGGAACAGGATGCGGGCCAGGCGCTGCGCAACGGCCACCACCGCTCTTTTGTACCCCTGTCTGCTACAAACCCTGACCCAGTAAGGGTTGAGGGGACGATGTTGACGCGCAGCCTGGTACGCGGCCTCGCACCCTGGCCGAGGCCCAACCGGCATGCAGCATCGCTCGCAGCTCGCTGTCACGTGGGACGCGTGATTGGTGATGTGTCCGTGACGCTGGATGGGACCGGTGTCAAAAGTCGAGGGCACCAGCCCAATATAGCTGACCACCCGACCGCTCTCCGCGAACCACGCCAAAGGCGTGGCGTGGCCACGACCGCAATGTACGTCGCGGCGGTGATCACCCCTACATCACGCCTGCGGCGTGATCTCCAATCGCCTCGCCGTAGTGTTAAAGGGTTCCAGCGCTTCCCGCAGCTCCTCCTCCAACAGAAGGACCTTCTCCTGCGCTACCCGCCAGAGGTCCGCGTGCATGGCCAGGTGGTCACACAGACTCTGGACCGCCCGGCGTCGCAGCAGCTTATTCCACGCCTGGAGTGTGGTGAGACTGGCCGCTTCACTCCCCAACCCCACCGACCGCAGCAGGAACTTCGCTCCGTTGACCTGCATGGTGCACACCTTCACAAAGTGGCGACGCCGGGACAGAATCTGCCGCAATCGCAGGACCTCGGGCTTCGGCACATACACGATCGAGGTGTAGATGTCCCGACGCAGCCCATCGCAAATCTCAAACGCGTCCCGGCGGTCACACTTCTGATCCCGCCTTCGGCGGGACGAGCCTTCTGCCTCACCTCCCTGGCATCAATCGCCACCGGCTGCGTCCCCAGACCGGACAAGAGACGAGAAACCCACATCGCCTGGGCGCCCGTCTCCAGCCCGATCTTCGTCCCTTTCGGGGCTTCCAACCCCTTCACCAACTCGCAGAACCCTTCCGCCGACGTGGCGACCTTGCCTTGTGCCGTCACCTTGCCAGCCTCATCCTGAGCCACATACACTGTTTGCTTGCCATGAACGTCAAGTCCGATGTAGAGTGTCATGGGGTGGTACTCCTTTCTTTGCTTTTGGGGCACATCAGTGACCCCTTGGTTTGGTCACCCGCCCTAGTCTTGGCGTCAGGACGGTTTTACCACACACCGCCACTGGAGACCACCCCGCTTTCATGGTGACAGTTCATCCTGTCCGAAAAAAGATGCTTTGCCGACTCGGACAGAGTCTCCAGTCTATGTTGCTCTTCGAGTGATGGGAAGGCTTCGGTTAAGGCGGGATCTCATCCCGTCTGTTCCGTATGCGGCACTTTGGCGAGGGCTTGGCGCATCTCCGGGTTCTTTTTGCATTCCTCCTCGAACCCCTGATCCCTGATCTCATTTCTATACGACGGGCACTCGAAGGAATACCTGGACCAACACTCCGAGAGCTCCTCACCCTTGAGCACCTTCACCACGTCCTCCACGAAAACCGCTTCCTCGTCGGTGGGAATGACAAAGATTTTGACAGCCGAGTCCTCCGCGGATATATCCATTTCCGCGTTGTGTGTCCTGGCAAGCTCGTTTTTCCTCTTATCGTAGCGGATGCCGAACATCTCCAGTCCGTCCATCGCCTTACCTCGTATCAGAGGACTCATCTCTCCCACACCAGCCGTCCACACAATGGCATCAACCCGTCCCAACGCAGCCGCGTAAGCCCCGATGTACTTCCGCAGTCGGTAGCACTCTATCTCGAGCGCCAGCCGGCATCGCTCGTCTCCCTTCTCCGCAGCGGCGATGATTTCCCTACGGTCAACGTACTTCCCGGTGATTCCCATCAATCCGCTTTGGTTGTTCAAGATCGCGATCATCTCGTCCGGTGAATAGCCTTCCCGTTTCATGATGTAAAGGTCGAGACCCACGTCGTGGTCACCTGCTCGCGTGCCCATGACCAGACCTTCCAGAGGCGTAAGCCCCATGCTCGTGTCGAACGATTTGCCGTTTTTCACCGCGTTGGCGCTCACTCCATTTCCCACGTGGAGCGAAATCAGGTTGCATTTCGAAGGCTTCCTCCCCAGCAAGACCGCCGCTCGCCTCGCAACGTAAAGAAGAGACGTGCCATGAAAACCGTATCGCCGGATACCATATTCGGAGTACCACTTATAGGGAACGGCGTAGAGGTACTGCGCCCGCAGCATGGTCTGGTGCCATGCGTTGTCCATCACTGCAACGTGGGGAATACCAGGCATGAGCTTCCTCGCGGCCTCGATTCCCTGGACGTTGGGCGGATTGTGCAAAGGCGCCAGGTCTGATAGGTCCTTGAACGTCTGGAGAATCTCATCGGTCACCACGACGGAACGGGCGAACTTCTCTCCCCCATGAACGACCCGATGCCCGACCGCGGTAATCTCCGACAAGTCCTCCAAAACGCCGTGTTCGGGGCTTACCAGCATCTCCTCGATCAAAGCGATGGCATCCTCATGGTCGGGGCAATCCCTTTCCACTTTCACCGGCTGCCTTCCCGGGACTTCGTGGACACAGAACGAGCCGCCAACTTTCACTCTCTCCACGACCCCTCTCGCTAAGACCTTCCTCGTCTCCCAGTTGTGGACCAGGTATTTAACTGATGAGCTTCCCGAGTTCAGCGATAGAATCTTCATGGCGCTCGCTCTTTTCCTCCCTCATCATCCCATGCTCTGGGCTTGAACAACGGTGACAGCAATGGCGTTCACGATGTCCTCCACACTGCATCCCCGCGAAAGATCGTTGACCGGCTTGGCCAAGCCTTGAAGAATCGGACCAAGCGCGTGGGCGTTCGCCATTCTGTGGACCAGCTTGTACGCGATGTTCCCCGCGTCCAAGTCGGGGAAGATCAGGACATTCGCTTTCCCCCCCACCGGACTGTCCGGACACTTGTTCGCCGCCACCTCCGGGACCACAGCCGCATCAACTTGCAGCTCCCCGTCCAAGAGCAAATCCGGCCGCCTCTCCGTGGTGATTCGGGTCGCCTCCACTACCTTGTCTACCCGGGGGTGCTTGGCGCTTCCCTTCGTCGAAAAGGACAGCATCGCCACCCTCGGCTGGGGGTCGCCCAATAGCGACCTCGCCGTCTCAGCCGAGGTTATGGCGATCTCCGCCAACTGTTCGCTTGTCGGGTCGGGATTAAAACCGGAGTCTGCAAAGATGAACACGCCATCACCGCCGTAGCGGAAGGCGGGCACAACCATCAGAAAAAAGGCCGAGACGGTCTTTATGCCGGGCGCAGCTTTTACGATTTGCAGGGCGGGCCGCAGGGTTTCGCTCGTGGCATGATTCGCTCCCGCGAGGAGCCCGTCCGCATGCCCCAGCTTGACCATCATGGTGCCAAAGTACAGGTGATCCCTCACCAATTCCCTGGCGCCGTCCAGATCGAGTCCTTTGTGCTTTCGTAACTCATACAGAGCGTTGGCATATTCATCCAGCTTATCAGACGTCTCGATGTTGATCCATTCCACGCCTTTTGGGCCGTTCTCACGCGCCTCTCCAAGCACGATGGGTTGCGCAATCCCTATTTCCGCCGCCCGCAGTGCACCTTCCACAACTCGCTTATCTTCTCCCTCCGGCAAAACGATCCGCCTGGGGTCTCGCTTCGCCAGCTCTTTCAACCTTTCCAGTATATCCATCCGAATCTCTCCTTATCAGGTGCAGGAGCTTCACTGAGCCATCTGGCCGCCTGCCGGGCACAACTGCCTTCCGCCACACTGCCAGGTACCCGGGTTCGCCTTTCCCTGGGGCCTTGTGCCTATGCTGCACCACTCCCTCTGCGGGGACAAACAAACAAGCGCCTCCAACGAGCGGTGAGGTCAATCTGATGGCAGGCGGGCAGGTGGTTATGGAACGGAACGTAAACGAACAAGAATCTTCGCTGCCGGACGGGGCTTTAGACAGGATATACAGGATGCACAAGATGATGCAATCCATCCTGTTATCCTGTCGAAATTCGTCCCCCTCGAAGAAGTCCGAGGAGAGCTATATCACTCTTATGGCAGAAATGCAAGAAAAAAGGATAGGGTTCCCGCCTTCAGGCTGACCTGTTCACATCCAGACCTCTTGCTCCCGAATGTACTCCTCGATGGCACGAAGCTCTTCCAGATTATTGAAGCCCATTACCTGATGTGGATCGTCCCCGCACATGGTGCCCAACTTGAACCTCCGGCGGTCTCCCTTTTTCGCCCCTGCCAGAATCTCGACGATATCGGTGAGATATTCCTCGCCCTGGGCGTTGTCGGCTTTGATCTTCTTCACGGCGAATTCCAGGGCCTCCTCCTTGAGAAGATAAACGGATAGGTTCACGTACTCCGCTGAGTCAGCCTCCTCTGGAGATATTCTCCTCGACCTCTTGCCAAAGGGCACCCTGAAAGAAGTTTTTTGTGTGGGAACTTCCTCCAGCAACTCGTCGTTTGACATGGTCACAGTGCGCGTTGAAAAGTCGTAGAGCGCCCCGTAAGCCAGCCGGGCTTTCTGCCGGGGGAGTCCCTCCGTCGCTATGGCCTGAGCCACAAAATCGGGAGAGAGCAGACCTTGCTCCGCTTTTTCCAGCATCTGCGAAAGCACCCTGGCCCTTCGAATATCAGCGGTCTCGACGATGCGAACGGGCTGATCTTTCTCGTCAAAGATCACTCTCCCCGAATCGGGGGAGAGTTCCTTCGGCGCCACGAGGAACAGGCAATCAAGTCGCGAAGACTGGAACGTCCGGATCATCTTCTTGATAATTTTCGCCTCGACAAGCTTATCTCCCGCGGTGACCAGGATGTCCCCGTCATACCGGACGGAACTCAGAACCTCCACACCGCATTTTGCTGCGTTACCTGTGCCCAGAGGCTCCGGTTGATAGGCGAAAAGGACATCCGAAAAAGCGCTCACCACCGTTTTCAACACATGCTGTGCATCAGCTCCCACCACCACGACATGCGAGGAAATTCCCGCCACGCGGTACGCTTCGATGCTCCTGATAATCACCGCTCGTCCACCCACCGGCAGGCAGGTTTTATGTGTTTTGGTCAAGCCGATTCGTGTGCCCTTCCCCGCTGCCAGAATGATGGAGCAGATACTCTGCTTCTGTCCTTTTTTTCGCTGTTTGGCTGCCATATCCACCCTCTCTGTCATGCTCCAGAAGCTGGCGGCATTCGCTCAACCCGTTCGATGCACCCTGATCAAAAAAGTGACAATTGCGTGGTCTTTCTTCTACCCAAGCAGAACGATTGTCCGCGGCGCTCAGACACGCTATTTCCCTGCCGCTGAAAGTATTTTCCGGGCGACGCGTTGACGAGCCGCAAGGAGAGCCTCCGGGTTGTTCTCCCAATCCCACCAGCTTCGGGTTACAGTAAGTACCTCCTTTTCAACTGCGTCTCGACCTGCTATTTTCTCCAGAAGAGCAAAGTACTCGTAATCTTCCATGCCTTCACGAATGTTCTTCAGCCGGATGCTTGCCACCGGCCCCTCAAACCCAGCGTCCTTCCCGGGATACAGGAGCGCCCCTTCGCCATTGAACGCCAGCCGGAAACTGGGCTGATCGAGCCAGGGGTCTCTCACCTGATCCCAATACACGGTCGTCCAATACAAGAGCCCCTCTATGTGATAGCCGTAATTGGCCCACAACGCCATTCGGTAGTTGAGAACCGGCAGGTCCATCTGCCACCACAACGGCTCGCCTTTCCCCTGGCAAAGGGCCGTGTAGGACCACAGCTGTTCTCCCGCTTTCAGCCTTTCGGCGGCAGTTTCCTCGTCGTGAAGAGGCCACAACGGCACCCAGATGTCCACCGCGCCATAGAGGTCGCCCCAGGATGCATTCGAGGTCTTGGTCTGCTCCGTGCACAGGACCTTGATCTCAGGATTCGCCTCGTGGACCAGCGCCGCACGCTTTCTCACCTCTTCATACGCTTCGGCGTCGTTCGGTTCGTCGAGGATGTACACGTATGCTCCATCTGACCACCCGTTTTCTTTCAAGTATGCATACGTTGAGGAAAGAAACCTCTTGTTTTTTTCACGGTTCGCGCCGAAAACGTCTCGAAAAGCCGAGAAACGCATCTGAAACGCGTTCACGTGAAGCTTCGCCATGTACTCTTCGAGCGCTTCGTGGGTGGTCGTCGCATCTATCCTGCCGTCGTCCCGCACCTTAGGATAAAGGTGAGAGGGAACGGGCGGCGTAATCCGGTGTTCTGCCATGATCTCGCAACAACGCCGTTCTATGTCCCTCGCTTTCTCCGATCCTGGCTTTGCGTCGAACCACTTCAGAATCCGCCCGAAGCTGCCGAAGTGACTTTTCACTGTTGGGGTCTCCGGCAGGGTGAAATCCCAGACCGTCAACTGGACCCCGCAGGAGCGGGGCTCATGCCCTCTCGCTTTGACTACGATCGTCCCCTTGTACTCTCCAGGAGGAGTCGCCTTCGGGACGAAAACATCTACCCAGAAGGGCTGATTGAAACCAGGATAGATCGTGCAGGGGACGGCATCGTATTTGGCACCCTCCGGGTTTGACGGCGTCCATGGTCTGATCTCCATGCCCTCAATGGGGTCAACGAACGGAATCAGGGCATCGGGATAGAGTCCCGGCTTGGGCTTGCCGCGCCGGAAGGCGCGGTAACTCGGCCTGCGGATATAGACGTAATGTTCTCGGAAGAGTGTAATGCACTTGCTCTCAATGACATCGCCCCTGGCGGACGTGAGCCGGCTCGCCTCCAGGGTCACCCTCTCGAGTGTTTCTCCTTCAGCGCGAACGACTATTTGAAACGGCTCGTACTCGTTGCGAGCTGCGAAGATTCTGGCTTGCCGTTGTTCGGCAGGGGGATCGTGGGGAAAAGTTCGCGTCGTCCCGTGAGTCACCCAGACGCTGATCTCGCTCAGAGCCCAATCAGCCCGCCCGAAAACACATGCAATCACGGCGATCGCTATCAGCGTCGCCTTCAGCGCCGCCAGGGGCGGGGCTGTGCCACCGGTGCTCATTTCTCTATTTCTCCGCATGGAGGTCTTCCTTTCGCTGGCTGGCCGGAGAGTGGTCGTAAGTTCTTGGGCTCGAAGGGGTAGTGGTACCAGGCCTTGAGCGCGACATTCCGCAGTCAGGGGTATTTCCTCCTTCCACGCCCCAGAGCATACACTTTTCCTTCGTCCACGTCAACAAGCCAAGCGTGCCGGGTGCGGCTGTGTCTGCGTGGCACGTCAGTTGGCATTAGCCTCTGTCGGCACGGTTGCCGCCTCGGAACCATTGCCGGGTTTTGGCCGGGCTTGTCGAGAGATAGCTTGAGCCAGAGTATCGGGCGGAGATGGAGCCGGAGGTCTTTTCGGTTTTTCTGAATGACAAGAACGGTGTCATTTATGGTCCTTTCATGCACAAGAAGTGGCCTTTTTTGCGTCGCAACCCCCTGGGAATGAAGGGGAAGCGCATCGCCCTTTTAACCCCGAAAAGGGGCGAATTTTGCAGTATTTTCCAGTACTTTCTCGACGAGAGGGCATACTGGAATACCTCCTTTTTATCGAGTCCGTCGTCCGGTGACGCCCTGTTCGTTATTTTCGGGAACATTATGTCATATTTATTGCCATTTGTCAACAAAAAGTTGGTGAGGGGTGCGGAGCGTATGGGGGGCATGCTGGGGTTATTGGGGTCGTGGAGCGCCTATGGATGCTTGTGTGGGACACTGTTAGCGCCTTGCTCTGGGCTATGGTGTTGCGACCTTGTGGCTTCTGGTGCATTTCAGCGGGTTTGGTGAAGGTGCTGCGTAACCGCCATGGTCCGAAAGAGAATCCTAACCCCGCCGAAGGCGGGGGATAGAGAGGCGCGGTTCCTTTCCCTGTGAGAGCGGGCCTGTGCCACGGAAATACAGCCGCGCCACGGGCTATGGCATTGTGAAGTTTGACCGAAACGAGCGGACGATTAGAATCGAATGCTGGCCTCGTTACGCTGATCCAAACGACCCCGCCAGGGGCGGTCAATACTCCGACTGGCCCATCACGATCAAGCAAACCGACAACTACGGCCGGAAGGCTGCGGCGTATCTGCCGACAATCGAGGTCCGCGGCATGACCGATCCCGTGGTGCAGGTGATAGATGAGTCAAACGGTGAGATCGTCTATACGCTTCGGATAAGGGGCACGAGTTTTCGACCGAAAGTATTCAAGAAGGGGCTCTACACAATCAACGTCGGCGAGCCGGGGACGGAGAAGATGAAGATGCTTGAGAACGTGCGCGCCCTGCCCGAGGGTGAAGCACAGACACTCGAGGTGGCGCTCTGAAGCGGCCACTCGCTTTGTGCGGGCAAGAAGAATTCTGACGATTGTCGGGTGACGCACGCCCGCCCAAAACAGCCGGGATGCCCCAAGTCAGCCGGGGACACATCCGCCTTCGTGCGCTCATTCGTGATTTTGTCCGGACGGCCTCTTCCCCACGATCATAGACCATAGCCGGGAAAGATGTCTCTCAACTCCGGCGGAGGCGGCTCCGGCGATCCCATCCCGGGATCGGCCGAGGAAGGGAACTTCACGCGATAGAAGCACCGCCTGCTTGCGTCGCCAAGAGGAACGGTAGCGTCGGCGTTCTCACATCGCGCGCTGATTGCGGGCATCCACTCGTGCCATGTCTGCAGATCCTCCGAGAAGACAATCTGGTAGCTCTTTCCTGCCACGCTGTTCCAGCGGAGGATCATTCCCGATGCCCCGGGTTCCATCTCGAGAATGCGGAAGCATGATTGAGCGTCGGCTGGGTTTGTCCCGGTGAGATACTCCTCCTCGTTCGTGAACCCGTCGCCGTCGTAATCGCCGTTCGGATCGTTGACCACTTCAATTCCGCCCCAGATGGACTTCTCCCAGGAATCAACCAGCCGGTCGCCGTCGCTGTCTTCGCCGCCTCCTTCCGGGGAGATGTTCACCGGATGCATGAAGCTCTTGACCCATTCGGGCTGCGCCGGATTCGTTCCGCCTTCGAGCATCTCCGTCCATTTTTCGTCGGTCAGCCTGTCATCCATCGGCCACTTGAACTCGTAGTAGGAGAAAACCGGGCCCGCGCCTAAGAGTATCCTTCCATCCGGAACCATGTAGGCAGCAACGACCAACTTGACGTAGCCGACGCCCTCTTCAAGGACTTTTTGCGGCCTCGAGTTGATGTCCGTATGGACATCGGCGATCATCGTGGTCTTCGCGCCTTTGTCGTCGGACAGCCCTTCGATGAGTGGTCCCAGAACTGCCCCGAAATACTCAATATAGTCGTAGTCGTCCTCACTCAGCTCTGTGCCTTCCAGCTCAGCGATGGAGATGTCCGTCAGGCGGCTCAACACATCCTCCAGACCTTGGAGCCTGTTCTCCTGCGCAGCATCGAGAACGTTCATGTCGGCGAGGCCGGTTCTTGTCATTCGAGTGAACGCCAGAAGGCGGTTGTAGAACTCTGGGACCGGCTCGACGTATCCGCGATCCGGTTTTGGGGGCTCAGAGGGAACGGAAACGGACGTGACATGGATGCCGGGCGTGTAGCTCTGCTTCGCATAGAGGATCGTGTCGTGCCGCAGCTCCGCCCAGGAGGCGAGGGCGGTATGAAGTTGTTTGTCCTTCCAGGGAGTGCCCTGCATGAATGCGGGATAGCCCTGCCCACAACTGCCCAGCAATGATTTCAGCGTGTACATCCAGCTCCAATAGAGGTTCTTGTTCCAGTCCTCCTCTGAGAACGAATCAAACAGCTCGACAAGCTCGCCCAGAGCCTCATCCCAGAATTCGTATTCGGTATCGCCCTCTTGCTCCAGAATCGCCAGTGCCTCATCCGAGCCGAGGACCGCCATGACATCGAGACCCCTGGGAAAGCCCCTCACGTAACCGAGATCCCTTATGTACACCGCCGTGAATGGCTCCTCTGAACCGATATATCTCCCGCTCACCGGAGCGACCAACTTCTGAAACATATACGAATCGGGGATGAACCGCTGCCCCATCAGCCGCATGCCCTTGCTTTTGTCCAGGACCTCATCGAGCTGCTCCGGGGTCAGGGGCGGTTCCGTGTATGGCGGCGGGGGGATGACAATATAGATTTCGCCTGTGCCGCCATAGATTTGAGGACTCCGCTTCAGAGCCAGTTCCACCTTCAGCGCGAACATCTTCTCGTCGTCGTTAAAATCCTCGACGTTCACTGGCGAGCCAAAGACGCTCAGTACTGCTTCCTTGTACTCGTAGGGCGTTAGGTCATCGGCTACTCCCACGAAGAATGAGGTCACCCCATAGATTCGGTTCCAGATGTCGGCAATCGGTTTGTCCTGCGCCTGGAGGCTGTCGAGGGCGAGGGCGATCAATGAAGCCTGGATGGTCTGAACCCTGGCATCGTCTGGCGAAATCAGGGCCTTCTCGAATTGCCCCCAGGGGATGGCGCCCTTCAACAAGAACGCCATGCGCCCGTACCACATCATGGCTTTGAAATACTTCTTAAGCGTCTCGCTTCGGGTGTAGTGCCCTCGGGGAACGTACTGGGAGTAGTCCTCTTTGTAGATGAAGAGCTTGCTCTCTACGAATCCGGAATGCGCCTCGATCTTCCCCAGTTCGCTGTCCACCTCCACTGAAACGAAATCGGGAACGGTGACCTCGGCGCCGAGGAGCTTCAGCGGGACGGCAAAATAAGCGACGTTTCTCCTTGCGGCTTCTTTGAGGTCTCCGGAGAAGGAATTGTACTGGTTGACGGATTCCTCAAAGAGTGCCTCGGACATGGTTATCAGGCTGAAGAAAAACTCCTTCTCCTCCACGCATCTGAGAATCTCGTCGAACTGAACGTGATAAAGATGGAGGAGAGAATCGGAGGTCACGAAGTTCGGCACACCCTTTTCCTTCAGGTCCTTGTACGGCTGCACCATGTCGTCTTCGAAGCCGCAGGGAATGACCACAAAGCCGTTGCTTTCGATTGCCTGTTTGGCATTATCGTCCAACCATAACGCCCACTTGACACGGTCGGCATTCGAAATGTCACCGAACTGGATGGGAAGCGTGTAAGAGGGCGCGGCGGGCGCTACCGAGACGGGCTGGGAATCGTAGTAAGAAGACAATTCGAGCTTACGTATCCCCTGCGCATCGCTGGCTTCAACCAGCAAGGCGCTGTCGTTAAACGTTCCTATCGCCAGACCCGCAGCCAGCAAACACAGGGCTACGGCTGGACCTCTTTCCTTGAACCTTCTCATTGCCGCCACCTCCTTGTAACCATGGGGGCTACCTTGCAATGCTCTTGCTGTAGACGCGGCCCTACAAAGCGTTATTATATCACAAAACGCCCCGAGCCGGAAGGGGGTGTTTTTGCGTTCGAGTGGCGTTCGCAGGAGACGTTTTGCCCTGACTGGTCGCGGACGGGAAAGTGGAAGTGGCTCTGCTGGCGTAGGGCTTCTGTCCGGGACCGAAAAAATGGGGGAGGGGCGAAAATCCGGGCCTTTTGGAAGGCGGAAAACTGGGCACAACCAATTCGTGCAGAACAGGATAAGGTCGGCTTCTGCGTTTTTTGAAAAGGCCCGGATGGGGGGTCTGGGAACCGGGGTTTTGGGGTTCCCGGCCGGGCGCTCGAGGGCCGAAAAGGCGGTTTTCGGTGCAAAAACGGATGAGAGAATGGGTTCAGAGGTCGCATGTTTTTCCTCGCGGTGAGGTCAAATGTCGCTTGTTCTCTTTTTGACAGCATTATACACGACTGATAAGGATTTGTCAAGTGCAGAAAGCGCGGGGAGCGTAGACGTGGGGAGGGCAGAGGCGCGGAGGCGCAGGGGGAGTGGCACGGGCGTCCCGCCCGTCGAGAATCATGGGCAAGATGCCCATGCCACGGAGCTAAACCGCAGAGAACGCGGGGAGGGGGATTTTCGACAGGATTAACAAGATGAACAGGATAGGGAGGGGCTTAGACAGGACGGACAGGATGGACAAGATGGGCGGGATTTGGCGGAGTTTTTGACAAGGTCAACAGGATGAGCAGGATGAGGAAGGGGAGGTTTGACAGGATTTACAGGATCGTCAGGATTTGGAGGATGGGTCTATCCCGTCATCCTGTCGGAAAAGGAATATGTCTTATTGCGCCCTTACAGGGCTTTCGTGCTTCGCGGTTTCGTCACCCAGGGCGTTGCCCTGGGCTATGATATCTCGCCCTTACAGGGCTTGACCGTTTTGGCGGCTTTGTTACTACTCCACGATCACGGTTTCGTCGAGGGGGATGCCGAGGCGTTTGTACCTCTGAGCGCGTGACTTCTCGTCGCCAACATGGATTTCTCGGGCGAGGTTTCCCACGGTCAATGCGTGTTCTCTCGGAACGACGATCACTCCATCGCCGTCCGCCACGACCAAATCGCCGGGATAGACGAGGACGCCCCCGCAGTTGATAGGGAAGTTGTAGGATTCGGCGATGAGCCGACCGGGTCGGACTCCGCGAGAGCTGTGGCCGTTCTTGCAGTAGACAGGAATCTTCTTGACCTTTACGATCTCATCTGTATCCCGCGCACCGCCGTTCGTGACGACCCCCACGACCCCTTTCTCCGCCCAGCCCAGGCTGTTGTTCGAGCCGATGAAGCCGCACTCGGGTATTCCACCCGCATCAATGACGACCACATCACCCGGCTTCGCTGCTTGAAGCCACCGATCGGGCGCTCGTCCGTATTGCTCGGACTTGAATTTCTTGAATCCATCGAGGTCGGGAAATGAGCTCTGTCCAACGCGGACATCCGTGGGAACGTGGCGGACGGTGATGGCAAATCCCAGAATTCTGTGAGAGAAACTCTCGACATCCCGCCACAAAGGGCGAATGTCTTTTCTCATCAAGCCAATGTCCTGGAGTCCGATCAGGTCCATCCCGTCGCACACGTCCGTGACCCGCAGGTCCTTGTAGAGTTCGAGGATTTCTTTGCGCGCCTTCTCGCTGTCGTCGAAGCTCTTGTTCTTGAGAATCCTCACGCCTTCGGGTGTGGTTAGCTTGCTGGGATCCGCGGGTTCTTCCGCGTAACAGGGCAGGATGCCCGACATCAGCACGAGGAATACGAACGCGCTGGAAATAACCCAGGTTCCTTTCAAGTTGAATAACTTAGACATAGCGTCCTCCATTGGTTGACGTTGGTTAGAAACAGAAAAGCTCACAATGACCTCACCGCATTATAATCGGAACTGGGGTCTAATGGAATCCTCAGGATGCGTGCATCCGTGTTCGAGTGGCATCGCATTATTCCGCTCTCACAGAGCTTGAATGGTTGGATCGCAGGGGCTACAGGGCGTTGCCCTGGGCTGAGGAGATCTCGCCCCTCCGGGACTTGCCGTGTTGTCTGCGGCCAGGCTCTGAAAGAGCATAATAACTTGACGCCAGTGGAATAGAGCGGTGCTGGCCTTATGGGGAACCTTGACGAGGGTCGCTGCCTCGACTATCCTGTTTGACGGAAGCAAGCGAGAAGTCCTGGCCACAGTGAAGACTCGAGGTCAAATCATTTGTGACGGAGAAATGGAGCACATTTGAGGAGGCTGATTATGACAGATAAGGTAAGCCGCCGCGGCTTCCTGAGAAGGTCTGCGATGGTTTCGGCGGGTGCTGCGATGGCGTTGAGTTTTGAGGAAAAGGCCTTGCTGGCCCAAGTGGCGGCGACAGCGGGAACGGCGCAGCTAAAAGGGTCCGCCAAAGGGCTGCCGAGGGGCAAGATTGGCGACCTGAGCATCAGCCGGATCATCTGCGGCGGTAACCTGATCAGTGGCTTTGCCCACAGCCGAGATTTGGCCTACGTTTCCTCTTTGCTGAAGCAGTATTTCACGGATGAAAAAGTCCTGGAGACGCTCCAGATCTGCGAGGAAAATGGGGTCAACACAGCGATCCTGCGGTTGGACGATCACTGCCTGAGAATCCTCAACGGCTATTGGAACGACCGAGGCGGGAAAATGCAGTGGATTGCCCAGTGTAACATCAAAGAAAACGATCTGAAATCGGATATTCAGCGGGCCGTGGATAATGGCGCGCACGCAGCGTATATTCACGGTGGAGTGGCCGACGGCCTCGTCAAAGACGGAAAGATTGATGTACTTGGGAAAGTCGTTGATTTTATCAAACAAAACGGCGTGCTTGGAGGAGTAGCAGGGCACATGATCGAGGTGCCCATGGCCTGCGAGAAGGCGGGGCTGAATGTTGACTTCTACATGAAGACCCTGCACAGCCACAAGTACTGGTCGGCGGGGATCATGCCCAGAAACGACAGCGTTTGGTCGGAGACCCCTGAGAAAACAATCAGGTTTATGAAAACCGTCAAAAAGCCCTGGATTGCCTACAAGGTTCTGGGGGCCGGCGCGATCCATCCGAAGGAAGGGTTCAAATACGCGTTCGAAAACGGAGCCGATTTCCTCTGCGTGGGCATGTTTGATTTTCAGGTCATAGAGGACGTGCTTATCGCAAAGAATACGCTGAAAGGAAAAATGAACAGAGAGCGTCCCTGGATGGCGTGACGGGAAGCAAGACTACAGGAGGCTGATCGTGTCGGAGAACGTAAGCCGTCGGCGGTTTTTGAAGAAGTGCGCTCTTGCATCGGGAGGAGCGGCCCTCGCATTCAGCTTCGAGGAGAAAGCCCTGTTGGCCAGGATGGCCAACCAACCTCGCTCCACCGTTCCAGAGCGTTCCACCAAAAGCTTCCCCGCTGGCAGGATTGGCAACCTCAAGATCAGCCGCTTGATCTGTGGCGGGAATCTCATCAGCGGGAACGCCCACAGCAGAGACTTGATGTACGTATCTCCATTGTTGAGGCATTATTTCACCGATGAGAAGGTTTTCGAGACCTTCGAGCTGTGCGAGGAAAATGGAATTAACACTGCTATACTGCGGCTTGACAACCACACCCTCAGAATCTTGAAGACTTATTGGAGCGAGAGGGGCGGCCAAATCCAATGGATCGTCCAAGCCAAGCAGAGGAAAACGGACGATCTTGTGAGGGACATCAAGAGGGCTGTTGATAACGGAGCCGCCGGAGCGTATGTCCAGGGAGGTGTCGCGGACGAGGCCGTGAAGGAAGGTCGGATTGACCTCATTGCCAAGGGGGTCGAAGTCATCAAGAGTCAGGGAGTTCCAGCAGGGATCGGCGCTCACGCTTTAGAAACAGTTGTGGCTTGCGAGAAAGCAGGACTCGACCCTGATTTCTACATGAAAACGCTTAACAGCAAGAATTACTGGTCGGCAGGGATTATGCCGAGGCACGATAGCGTCTGGGCCGAGACTCCAAAGCAGACGATCGAGTTCATGAAGAAGGTGAGCAAACCGTGGATTGCGTTCAAGGTCTTGGGAGCCGGAGCGATCCACCCCAAAGAAGGCTTCAGATACGTCTTCCGAAACGGCGCGGACTTCGCCTGCGTGGGTATGTTTGACTTTCAGGTCATCGAGGACGTCATCATTGCGAAGGATGTGTTGTCAAAGGCGAGTCGCAAGCGTCCGTGGAGAGGGTAGAACAGAGGGTACGGAAGGAGAGAAGTTGTGGCAGGTGATGTGAGCCGGAGGCGTTTCTTGAAGACGTGCGCTGTGGCGTCAACGGGCGCTGCATTGGGACTGGGCTTTGAGGAAAGAGCGTTACTGGCTCAAATGAGAAGCCGGGCGACTCGACCGGCCTCAGACCGTTCCGCGAAAGGTTTGCCCCTGGGGAAAATCGGGGACATGAAGATCAGCCGATTGATTTGCGGGGGTAACTTGATCAATGGCTTTGCTCACGCCAGGGATTTGATCTACGTGTCTTCGCTGATGAAACGTTACTTCACGGATGAGAAAATCATGGAGACATGGGAGCGGTGCGAAGAGAGCGGCATCAACACCATGATCTCGACGGTCAACAGCCCTCATGCTGGTGGAAGCGACCCGACGCTTCGCGTTGTCAACAGGTATCGAAAAGAGAGAGGCGGTGAAATACAGTGGCTCGCGCAATGCTTCGCCAATGAGGATGACGTCACCGCCCTATTCCAGCTTGCCATTGACAACGGGGCGGATGGAGCGCTCATCCAGGGGCAGATCGGAGATATGTGGGTGGAACAGGGGCGGCTTGACTTGATCGCGAAAGCCATTGCGTTCATCAAAGAGAATGGACTAATTGCGGGCGTGGCCTGTCACAGCATCGAAGTTCCCAGGGCACTTGAAAAAGCTGGAATAGACGTTGACTTCTATATGAAGACGCTCCATAGCGACAATTACTGGTCTGCTACTCCAAAAGAAAAGAGACCGGATAGAGGTCTGCCGCCTCACGATAGTATGTGGTGCACGAAGCCGGAAGAAACGATCGAGTTCATGAGAGCTGTGAAAAAACCATGGATCGCTTACAAAGTCCTGGCTGCGGGCGCGATTCATCCAAAGGAAGGCTTCAAGTACGCCTTTGAGAACGGCGCCGATTTTGTATGTGTGGGGATGTTTGATTTTCATATCGTGGAGAACGTGATTGTTGCCAGAGACGTACTGTCTAAGATAAATAGAAAGCGCCCGTGGAGGGCTTGAAAGCAGCGTGAGACTGCTGTTCAGAAAACCTGATGTGAACGATTGACCAGAGAGAAACAGAATGGACGATCAGAAAAGTGGAAAGGGAATATCCAGGCGACACTTCTTGACTTCCGCTGCGGCTGTGGGAACAAGCCTGGCGGTCTCGCCCCGAGCGCTTGCCCAGGTCGCAAAGCTTAATAGCGATTATATCAACGTGGGCCTGATTGGGGCCGGAACTCAAGGGCAGGCCTTGCTGGAAACATGTCTGAAAATGCCCGCCATCCGCCTTATCGCAATCTGTGACATCTGGGCGGATTACAATCTGAGACGCGCCTCAGACATATTGAACGAGCATCGGCACGCGCATGGGACCTATGTGGATTACCGAGAGATGCTCGACGAAGAGACGGCGCTGGACGCGGTGATCATCGCCACACCCGATTTCTGTCATGCCGAGCAGACGGCGGCCTGTCTCAAAGCCGGATTGCATGTATATAGTGAGGCTCCAATGTCCAATACCATCGAGGGTGCGCGAAAAATGGTGCGCGTCGCCAAAGAGACAGGCAAGCTGTTGCAGGTCGGCCATCAGCGCCGAAGCAATCCGAAGTATAGACACTGCGGCGAGATGCTCCTGCGAGAAGTCAAACTCCTGGGAAGAATTACTGCGGTAAACGGGCAGTGGAATCGGTCGGTCCAGCCTGACCGTGGCTGGCCGAGAAGGGCGCCGATTGACGAGGCCACGCTGAACACATATGGGTACAAGTCCATGCAGCAGTTCAGAAACTGGCAGTGGTATAAGAGCCTGGGGGGTGGCCCGCTCGCAATTCTCGGCTCACATCAGATTGACGTTTTCAACTGGTTCCTGAACGCTCTACCTAAGGCCGTGATGGCCAGCGGCGGCGCCGACTATTACGGCAGGAAAGGCCGTGAGTGTTATGACACCGTGATGGTTATCTATGAGTACGAAATGAGACGCGGAACCGTCAGAGCCTTCTATCAGACAGTCAATAGTAATAGCAATATGGGGTCGTTTGAGACGTTCATGGGCGACCAGGGCACTTTAAGAATTTCCGAAGCCGGGCAATGCCGAGTCTATCGTGAGGAGTCAGCGCCGGAGTGGCGCAAATGGGTCAGGATGGGCTTCTTGCTCGAGCCCGAAAAGAAAGAAGAAAGCGAGTCCGATGCCGAGCTCGATGTCACCGACACGGTGGAGCCGCCCAGTTATCGCCTGCCGGTCAAGTTCGATGAGCCCAAGCACAAACCGCATCTCGATAATTTCTTTAATGCCGTCCGTGGAAAGGAGAGACTGAATTGCCCCGTAGAGGTGGGATACGAAACGGCTGTCACGGTATTCAAGGTCAATGAAGCAATCGAAGCTGGAAAGAAGCTGGGCTTTGAACCGGGCGAGTTCAAGGTTTAGACAGTCACTACGCATAACGGGGCTCCCGGCATGTCATCATTGAATCTCCATACCTTCAAAGAACGTTGATGGAAACCAACCACATTCTCACCCGCCTGCCCAATTCGCCCCCCGGAACGCACCGATTTGCTCATCAAGCTATGGGAACGATCTTTGAGATTCTTATCGCGCATTCCGATGGCGCTTACGCCGAACAGGCAGCCTGGGCCGCATTCGGGGAGCTTGACCGTATCGAGCAGCAACTCAGCCGCTACATTGAAAACAGTGACGTTTCACGAATAAACAATCTTGCCGCCAATCAGCCGCTGCGGATCGGATTTGATACTTACAAATGCCTGCGCCTTTCCGCCCGCATATATGCCGAAACAAATGGTGCTTTCGATATTACAATTGGATCTCTGCTGGATTGCTATAGAAGCGGGCTCGCTCCTTCAAAACACAAGCTACAGCTCGCGCGTCAGCGTACCGGCATGCGCCTCATTGAGCTCAATGAAACCCGGCACACAGTTCGACTGCACACCAGTCAGGTGCAAATTGACCTTGGTGGCATCGGCAAGGGTTATGCAGTGGATCGAATGGCGGCTCTGCTGTGTGACTGGAGCATTGATGCCGCACTGATTCACGGGGGCCGCAGCTCGGTTGTGGCGCTCGGCGCGGTGCCGCGAACAAGGGGTTGGGTCATTACCTTGACAAACCCAAGCAACCGCAAAGAAACGTTAGCCCGCCTTGACTTGCGGAACCGGGCAATAAGCGGCTCGGGCCTGCGGAAGGGCCGGCACATCATTGATCCGCGAACCGCAAAGCCGGTCGAAGGTAAACGTGCCGCCTGGTGCTGCGCGCCCACCGCCGCGATCACCGATGCGCTTTCGACGGCATTCATGGTGATGTCGCCGGCTGAGGTGGAGCGCTATTGCGCGAGACATCCGGATACACTGGCTATGATCGTAGTCGAAGCCGAGGAAGGTGAAAAGCAGGCGGTCCGGGTCCTTCGCTTCGGTAATTGGGAAAGGTTGATCTGATGAAACCGCGGCAATACTCAGGTTCTCCCGCGCCAGACTTGACAAACGACTGCCCAACACCCCCACAGGAGACCAGCCATGAAATTGGCCAGAATGCTTCGAGGAATAGCAGGTACGTTTGTCCTGATCGGCACCCTCCTGGCTCAGTTCCATTCACACTGGTGGCTGATTTTCACGGCGTTCGTCGGGTTAAACCTTCTGCAATCAGCGTTCACGAACTGGTGCCCCACGGCTTGAATACTTCGATCCCTGGGTGTGAGGAGCTGGCAGGACGAAATGGAAGAACTCAGCAAAACGGGCAATGGTTGATTGACCGCCTTCCAGTTTGGTGCGCATCGAGAAGCTGACCAGTATTCGCCTCAGTCACGGTTACGCCGAAGACTTCACTCCGGAGGATGTTCTTTCTGATTAAACTTCTTTTTGCACTTCAGCGTTAGCCATCTGTCGAGAAAAGTCTTGCTCCCAATCCGACCCCGGAATTACTATGGACGCAAGCAGCGAGTTTCAGTAGTTTACCATAAGCACACAAAATGCGGTTTTACCCAACACTTCTTCGCCGTCTGTTTTTTCGCTTTGACGCCGAGTGGACGCATGATCGAGCGATACAAGCTGGTCGGCTCCTCGGCTCTTTGAGTACAGCCCGGGCGCTCTTGTCTTCGCTGTACGGCTTCCATGACTCGCGGTTGGAGACGGAGGTGTGGGGGATAAAGTTCACCAACCCCCTCGGGTTAGCGGCGGGTTTTGACAAGAGCGGGCGAGCCATCGGCGCCCTGGGGGCACTGGGCTTCGGCCACCTGGAGATCGGTTCTGTGTCGGCTGACCCCTCGGAGGGCAATCCCAAGCCGAGGTTGTTTCGCCTTCCGCAAGACCGGGCGATCGTCGTGCACTACGGATTGCAGAACGACGGAGCCGAGGCGATTGCCGCGCGCCTGGCCAACAAGAAACTACCGATCCCACTCGGCATCAACATCGTGAAGACCAACCGCGGCATTAACGCCGCACCCGATCCCGACGATGAGATCATCGCCGACTACGTGCGCTCGGTCCAGACCTTGAAAGACCTGGGAGACTACCTCTGCTTGAACCTCAGTTGCCCTAACACCGAGATGGGGCGCGATTTCTTCTCCGATCAACAGAACACGGTGCGACTGCTGAAAGCTCTGTCGGAGTTGAGCATCCGTTGCCCGGTCTTTCTGAAAGTGTCTCCCCTCGGCGGCATCCGGGCGATTGAGGAATTGCTCGCGGCGGTTGAAGGAGTGGACTTTGTCTCCGGATTCGTTTTCAACCTTCCCGCAGGCAAACCAGACAACCTCGTGACGCCCCCGCACCTCGTCGCTCGAATGCCCGGAGCCGTCTCTGGCAAGCCGGTCGAGCGACTGATCAACGAGTGCATCCGCGAAATGTACCGTCGCATGGATGGCAGCCGATACCGAATCATCGGGGCCGGCGGGGTTTTCTCGGCAGAAGATGCCTACCACAAAATCCGCCTCGGCGCCTCTCTCGTCCAGCTCCTGACCGCGATGATCTACGAAGGTCCCGGCGCGGTAAAGAGGATCAACCAGGGACTTTGTGAACTCCTGGAACGCGATGGCTTCTCAAACGTCACCGAGGCTGTCGGAACAGGAGACAACCTCTAAGCCGTTCGGTGTCCGGGGAACACTCAACCCGCCGAACACGCAACACACAACGCTTCCGCGGCAGCAAAGTGAAGGAAATTTTGGTCCTGGGCCCTTCTACCGTGAACTCTTTGCTCGTCCTCGCCTCCCCGCCTTCTGCACCACTGCAAAGAACCTCAAACATACACTTCCCTGGCGTCAGAAGGTAGAGTTCCGCCGCCATGTCCCGCTTCTCTTGACCAAAGTGAAACAGCTCCGCGGTGAATCGCTCCTTGCCTGATTCTGTCACCAAAGCGGCGATATCTCGAGGTGGGGTCAACCAGCGCACCGCATTCAGCGGGAAGTAGCCAGCCCCGCCCGGATCGCCCGTTACGGTCGAGTAGAGCAATCCCGGATTCGGGCTGCGAATCGCTTCGATCCCTTCATTGAACATCACTCCTTTGCGGAAAAGCGTAGGAAAACGAAGCACTCGATCCGTGTAGCGGACTTCGCTCGTGTAGCCCTCGAAGTTGATCCTGAAAGCCTCCGCATTTTGTCGCAGTGCCCGCACAAGCCCCTCCCTGTCGCCATACAGTCGGAAGGCTATGTAGGGCGCGCGCTCCATTGCCAGAAGCTCATCGAACTCGGTGCTGCCAGTCAAGAACTTGTACTTCGCGATCACCCCCGACACACCCAACTGCGAGGCACACCACGCCTCCGAGCCGGGTGCCGGCAGGTCTTTCGGCGGAGACTTCAGGTACTTCAATCGAATCCTTGCCATAGACCGAATCGGCTCGAGATATTTAGGATCCTCTGTCATGTGGTGCGTCAGTAAGAGCGTGTGCGTCATGATGTTCAAGGCGCTTGGCCACCTGTACAGCGTCGTTTCGCTGTGGTTTCTTGGATCCCACCAGTCTTTTCCCACTCCGCCGATCCCACCGTCCGGCCAGTGAATCGCGCTGGGGATGATCCCGGCCGGTTTCCCCCGCTCCGCGCGCGCCGCCGCATGCACCCAGGCATCCATCCACGCGGAAAAGAGCTTGCCGAGGACCTCGTCTCCGGTGCGCTGCCAGTAGAGCAACACCGGCTGCATGGCACGCGGGTGATAAACCGTATCGCAAGCCCTGACCGGACTTGCGTCCACCTTGTTGGCGGTGAAATATGTGCTTTTGAATTGGAGAAAGCCACGGTTGTTTTTCCCGGTCCAGAGAGTCTCCATTAGCTCTGCCAGGCGATAGGCTCGCTTTCGCCAAACTTCATTTTCGGGGTCCAGATGCATCATCGGGGTCATCGCATCGGAAGTGTCCTCGGCGGAATGCTCCACATCCGTCATCCTCGTCATATAGCCCGGCTTCAGGTGCGGCTGGCTGAGCAAAGCGTTTGAGAATCGCGCCTGCGCCTGCGTGATCTTCGGATCATCGAATCCGATAAGTACCGGCACCCACCACCGCCACATCTCGCAATCGTCACCCCATCCGCCGCCGTACTCCCCGTTTTCCTGCACGCGGTTGTCTATCCACCATCCGATGATGTCCGCCAGCCGCTCCAGCCCTTCGCGCTGATACACAGCCCATTGCGGAGCGTTAGGAACAGGGCAGTGGCGCTTCGCCAACGCCATTGGCTCCCCCAAGTACATCCGCACGACCCTATTCTCCGGGAAGACCTTCCTTGCTTCTTCCAACAGTCCACGCGCTTTTCCAAGGAACTCGCTCCGCCTTTCCGGAGCATTCCAAACGCTTCCTGACTCAAGCGTGTACCAGATCAGCATCCTGGCACGGTACAGATAGGTTAGAGGATAGAGCGGCGAATCGCTTGCGATCTTGAAGTCCCAGTCCTTGTTGCGTGAAATCTCGCGCGAGAAATAGGGCAGATGCTTTGAATTGATCCACCGATCAATCTCCCCAATCAACTTCTGGAGGTCGGTCCGCAGCCGCTCGCTCAGGTCCGGCAGCTTCTGTAACTCTCTCAGGTACTCCAGCCGTGCTCTGTCATCATTCGCGTTCCCAGCCAATTGAATCAGCTTCCTGACCGGATCACCATCCGTCGAAGCTTGCACCGTAACTATCGAGAGAACGCACAGCACGCCGAGCAGCATCCCCGGAACCCAGACTCTCTTAGTCTGCTCCTGTGTTGGAATCAGACCCATTCTCCACCTCCGACACGTTTTCATAACTCCTTTCCACAATGCCCGTTTTAAGGCGTCCCGTCAATACCATCCACTCGGCACACGCCTGCCTTCGTCAAGCCTCATAGTCACAAGAGCTGCCGCCTACCTGCTGCCGATGGGAACATCCGCCGAGATCGCGGCCTTACTGCCACGAAGGGTTGCCTCACAAAATGGGACCGGCCGGGACCTATCAAGGATAAACTTCGGAGCGCCCCTTTGTGTGTTGTGTATAATGATAAACTGCTGAGCGGAGAAATCCAATCAGCCAACAATCAAGGGGGGTGCGATCCGCACTGGGCGTACCCGCTACGCGCCTCAGTTTGAAACTGGCCAATGTAAAAAACGACCGGAATCCAAAAACCACAAGTCGTTTCATTAAGGGGAAAGAAATATGCGTTCATGCGTGCATTCTCGTCGTGATTTTCTCAAGACGGTGGCCTTTGGTGCGGCGGCCCTGGCCGCGCCTCAGATGTTCTCGCAAGCGAGCTCCCCGCGAGAGAAGCCGAACCTCATCATCATTTTCTGCGACGATCTGGGCTACGGCGACCTCGGCTGCTTCGGCTCGAAGGTGCACCGGACGCCCAACATTGATCGCATGGCTGAGGAGGGAATGCGCTTAACAAGCTTCTACGTCACCAGCGGCGTTTGCACGCCTTCTCGCGCAAGCCTTCTAACCGGCTGCTATCCCCGCCGCGTCAACATGCATGTGAGCGACCGCAACGAATGTGTCTTGTTCCCGGTCGCGAAGAAGGGACTCAATCCAGACGAAATCACCATCGCCGAAGTGCTCAAAGAGCAGGGCTACGCCACCGCCTGCATGGGCAAGTGGCACCTGGGCGATCAGCCGCCGTTCTTGCCCACACGGCAGGGCTTTGACTATTACTGCGGGATTCCCTACAGCAATGATATGGGAGCAAGACAGCGGCGAAAGAACCCTCCATTGCCCTTGCTGCGAAACGAGAAGGTCATCGAAGCGCCGGTTGACCAGAACACCATCACCAAACGCTACACCGACGAGGCGATCAAGTTCATCACTGCCAACAGGGACAAGGCCTTCTTCCTCTACTTGCCGCACACCATGCCGCACAACCCTGTGCATGCGAGCGAACGCTTCCGCGGCAAGTCTGCCAACGGGGGCTATGGGGATGCGGTGGAAGAGATTAATTGGTCAACCGGTGAGATCCTGGCAACGCTCAAGAAACTCGGCATTGACAACCGCACCCTGGTCCTGTTCACCTCCGACAACGGCGCCGCCAGCCGCTGGGGTGGCGGCAATGCTCCGCTCTCCGGCTGGAAGGGCAGCACCATGGAGGGCGGCATGCGCGTGCCGTGCGTAGTGCGTTGGCCGGGAAGGATTCCTGCAGGCAAGACGTGTGATGAGTTGGCTTCGACGCTGGACTTGCTTCCCACCTTCGCCCGACTCGCCGGCGCCAGACCGCCGAGCGACCGCATCATAGATGGCAAGGACGTCTGGCCGCTCATGTCCGGCAAACCAGGCGTGAAATCGCCGCACCAAGCCTTCTACTACTACCAGATGGACCAACTGCAGGCGGTCCGTTCCGGCAGGTGGAAACTGCATCTGCCCCTCAAAATGAAGAAACGCAATTGGGGGAAGGGCATTCCCAACACACCGCTTCAGCTCTTCGACCTGAAAGCTGACAACGCCGAAACAACGAACCTCGCCGCAGACCACGCGGACGTGGTCAAGCGCCTTCTCGCCCTGGCTGAAAAGGCCCGCGAAGACCTCGGCGACACCGGCCGCCAGGGCAAAAACCAGCGCCCCGCCGGCTCTGTCTCTACCCCAAAACCCCTCCTACTTTCAGCAAAGTAGCGCGGGTATCGAAAAGGGAAAGCACGCCCTCTCTGGGCGGCGCAAGGATAGGAACGAGACCGGGAGTGGAGCGAAAAGAGGACTTCCGACTCAGAGCTTTACCTCGGACACCAATCTTCCAAAGAATGTCTGCTGGGCCGGAGGCGCTTCGAGCGAGCTCAGGGAGAAGTGCGAACGTCATCTTCCTTATGACACGCGCCATGATTAAGCGGCACTTCAGCCCACCGATTTGCCCCTTTTTATTCCCCCCTCACGCGGTAGAACAGCGTCGCGTGTCCGGCAAAATCGCCCCCCGTCCAGGAAGTGCTCAACACCGGCCACTGGTCCGGAGGCCTTACTACTTCCCATTCACCCTGTACGAGATCGGTTGTGGCTTGCACAGAGTACGCGGACGCAAAGTCCGTCCACCCCAGCGTCACTGCGTCGTCCGCCCCGGCTTCGATTGTCGTGACCGTTGGCGACGCCGCATGGCCCCCCACGTTCACCGTCACGTCCTTAGTCGTGTATTTGGTTCGGTCCACCACTGTGAGTGTAAACACGTATGTGCCGGGCACGGTGAGGCAGGTGACGTTGGTCTCCGGCGAACCCCGCTTGGAGAAAACGGGTGCGGCGCCTTCGGGCGCGCTTTTGACCGACCACCAATGGCTGATCACATCTTCGTCGCGGTCGCCCGTTGTAGCTGATAGAAGAGTCCTGCTGGTAGTAGGAAGAGTTGGGCTGGAAGGCGAAGCCACAGCGCTCTTAATGAACGGCGCGGAGGGATTTGCCGGATAGACGGGTACGGTTAGCTCTTCAGAGACAGTATGCGTCGGATCGCTTGCCTCGAACCTAAACACGTAGTCTCCGGCCACAGTCATGTTGGAAGCCGTGCAGTTGGTTGTCCTGGCATTGGCGAGAGAGACCTTCGCTCCAGCGGGCTGGCTCACGACGCTCCACCGGTATGTCAGTGGATCGCCTTCCAGGTCCCAGGCACCGCCCCGCAACTGGGTGCTGCTGGCGGGCAAGGTCAGGATCACCGGAATGCGGTTATGTACATCAACCGGTATAGAGGGTTGGTTGTCTGCGAAGACGGTGAGCCTGACATCTCGGCTGACCGTTCCGGCACCATCGCTCATGGCGACGGTGAAGACGTACTCGCCTGCGACCGTGAGTGCTGTCACTGACGTAGTGGCGGCGTTGGGTCGGGCCAAAACCGAGTCGGCCCCTGCGGGTTGATTTTTGATTGACCACACATAGGAGATCGGGGCCAACTCCGGATCGGTGGCAGATGCCGAAAGCGTCGTGCTGCTCGCCGGGAGGGTGAGATACTCCAAGCTCGCTTTCCAGTCAGTGGGTGTAGGCGTCTGGTTCGCGCCAGGGTAGGGATAGATGGTCATGACAGTGTTCGAGGGAACGTTGACCGAAAGATTGCCTCTGCCCGTAACGGTGCGGAGCCCACGTTCCTCGTAGGCTCCGTCGTTCACCGACTGACAGACGCCATAGGTGCCCACGGGCAGGTTCCTGACATTCGCGGTACGGGAGCCGGAACCGTTGATCAACACGGCCGTCGTCTCGCCGTCACTCGCGAAAGCCAACGTCCGTAAGCTCGGATCGTCCGAAGTGGCTCTTATGCGCACCGCCCCCGGCCGGACGTAGTGCATCACCTGACGAAAGCTCCAGTACTTTCCTTTACGACTTAATCTGTTGTAGTTCCATTGGAACTGCGATGCGATGCCGTAAATTTCCCAATAGGAAACGCCCCCGAGGGTCAGGTCATCGTATAGATGGTCCATGGTCAGACCCATGTATTCGGTCTGGCCGGTGGGCAGGCCCTTCGAAATGGCGAAATCGCGGATGTTCGAACGTGCGCTATTGCCGCCGTAGAGGTGGTAGGTGATGACCCCAACATACCGCCAGACCTCGGGATCGTTTTGGAGCGCCTGAATATAATTCCAGCTTGTGTTCGCGTTAATGCACTCCGGGAACTGTATCTTGGTGCGTAGGCCGAGGGCTTCGAGTTCGGGCCCCAGTGCCTTTATCATCCTGCCCACAACGGCAGCGCTGAAGGGGTTGTTGTTCCCCGCCTCGTTGAGAATGCAGCAGTAGTCGGCCTCTATGCCGTGGGTGTCCTTAAGGTGAAGAAGAAAAGCAGTCGCAAATTCCGCGTATTCGCCGGAATTGTGGAGCAGCCACGGCGGCACCTCGCCGCTACTGCCTCCGTTGAAGAATGAGGGACTGACATAACAATTGAAAGGATCGCCGTTGGCCTCCACGTACTGCTTGAAAGGGACCACCGTCTCCGAAACCCTTTCATCCAGCTTCGCCGTGTTGAAGGCGGCCCAGTCTATATCCTCAGGGTCCCCATTGTCGTTAAGCCATTCCCAACGACGCTCATCGCTCCGGTTGCCGCTCGGCCCCTCCAGCCGCAGGCGCGTAAGCCCCAGGTCGTTGACGGCTTCTCTGATGACCTCCTCTTTCGTTGCTTTCGTTGGCCAGGGGGGAGCCCCTGAAGACGCACCCCAGCCGAGGATCGTCTGATATTCCACGGAGGAATCAACGCTAACCGTAACAGCGGCCTGGGCTGTAACCGCAGACGTCACGACGGCTGCACCCAGCGCCACTGTTAGCATCGTTCGAGCCATTTGTTTCATCATTTTGTCACCTGACTACTCTTGTTTGCGCACCGCCCATGGCGACGTGTCAGACGCTGTCTTCATCACCCGGGCGCGCCCCATGGAACTTTCGCCACGGGGCGCGCCTACAGGCACCTATAATGGCCGAACAATGCTAATCAGGCAACTGTTTATCGGCTCTCCAAAACCTCGCGAAGGAGGTGTTTCAGCTCCGCCAGTTCTTCTCGGAGCTGCCCGATTTCAGCTCGCAGGTCCTCGATCTGAGCGAGCATCTCCCCGGGCCTGGGCGCCTCTTCTCTGAAACGCGACCCTCTTCTCACCAGTGCATCTCGGAAGCGGGATTCTCTTCTCGGCGGCTCCACACGGAAACGTGGCCGCCTCTCACGAACTTCTCGCCCTCGCATCGGAGGACGATCTCGATCTCGCCTCAACTCACGGTCAGGTCTTTCTGTCCACTCTACTTCCTCTTCCTCTATTTCCCGCTCTTCTTCCCTTCTCTCCTCTCTTTTCTGGCGGGCCGCCAAGCGATCGAGCCATCTGGCCCTCTCTCGGAGTTCCTCAGCGGCCTCGCGCTTGCCTTCTTCTGCTAACCTCTCCGCCATTTCCATCAGGCGGTGCAGCTCCTCCGAAATGAACTTCGGCCCTTCCTCTACCCCCTCTTCCTCGCGTTCTTCTCTTTCCCTTTCTCTCCGCTCGCGGAATTCCGCCTCGATCCGTTCGGCTCTTGCAAGAAGCTCGCGGGCAAGCTCGTGTCTCCCCTCGTCCGCTAATCTCTCAGCCTCTTTCCACAGGCGGTAAGCCTCGTCCGAAATGAACTCTCCTTCCTCTTCCTCCTTTTCTGCCTCTCCCTCTTCGGGTTCTTCTCTTTCTCGTTCCTCTTCTTCGTCCTCACCGACTTCTCTCTCTCGCTCCTCTCGTTCCTCCCTCTCGGTCTCCTCTCCGACCTCTTCCTCGCCCTCTTCTTCCTGGGCATAAGCCTTTGTCATCTGTCGCCAGGTCGGAGCTGCCAAGACACCGACGAGGACGAGCACGATCACAACGAACAGATGTTTCCACAAACCCTTCATCTCACTGACCTCCTGATGTTTTTGGTTTTTTCGGAAAACCTCGACCCGATTATCGAACCTTCTCGCAAGACCCTTCTTACCGGTCGACAGAACACATGCGGAATAACCTGCAATTCCGCCTCACACGCAGTCTGAAGTCACCGCTGGCGGCGAGCGAGCAACGACATTACCTGCTGGCGCATCCACTGAGCGGCGTCCGGCAAGGCGATTGACCCTGCCGCGAGGCCACTCGTCATTTTCCACAGCCTCAGATTTTCTGTACCACGACGACCCAATCATCTCATTGTTCCTTTTCCGCGGGTTCTTCAAATGCAAGCTTCACTCAGCGTTCGTCGGGTCAGTCTCCCAACACACGCCGAACAAGCACTCTGATCTCGGCCATCTCCCTCCGCAGGTCGCTGATGTCACGACTCAGCTCCTCCATCTCAGCAGGAATCAGTTCCGTGTCAGGCAACTCCTGGGAGAACTCCACTTCCCTATCTCGCTCTTCGTCTCCGATCTCCTCCCTCTCTGCCCGATGCTCACCTTCAACCTCACCGCCCTCCTCACTGTTCAACTCTTCCGCCAAGTCCTCCGCCGTCCTCGAAAGCTCGACACGGTCCTCAGTGGGTTTCTTCTTCGCTTCTGGCGACGTTCTCGCTTGAGGAATCGCCAGGGCTCCGATGGCGATCACAAGAAGAACCGAGACCGGCGAGATTCGCTTTGTTGGTCTGTATGCTGCGTTGCTCACGCGTGCCAGCCGCGCCGCCAACGCCGATGGTCTCTCCACAATTCCCACAAGCCCCATTGCCATCTGCGGAAACCGGCTTGCAGACCTGACGACACGAGTCAACGCCTCACCGTAAGACTGCGGTGCTTCTCCTATCCGAAGCAAGACCCCGTCATCAACAACCATCTCCCTCTCACGCCGCAACCGCGCATTGGCCAACCACACGAACGGGTGGAACCAGTACACCACCTGCAACACGGTCTGAAGGAAGTTCCCCCAGAGGTCTCCCCGGCGGATGTGACACAGCTCATGCAGCAAAACCGGCCGCAATTCGGCCTCCGAAAGATCCGTCAGCAGGTTCGACGGCATCAGAATTCGCGGTGACACCAAACCAAAGGTCGCGGGCGAACTGATCCCCTTTTCGCAAGACAATAGCTTGACCCGACGAAGGCCGAGCAAGCGAGCCGTCTCTCGCAGCAGCGGAGAGTCAACCCGACGGGCTTCACGCAAAAGGATTGCAACGCGCCTACGCCTTACAGCAACTACCCCCGCTAACGCCAGCACCCCCGCTGCCCACACTGCGAACAGAGCAATCTTGAGATACCCTCGATTCTCACGGCGCTCTGAACCCGCCATCGCAGCCGAGGCCAACGCGCTCACCCCCATCTCCCGCCGCCCAACACCTTCTTTTTCGGCAGTCCATTCGACTTCCACTCGCATTGGCTCCGCTCCATATCGTGTGGGACGCGTGTGGGGACTCGAGAGCGACTCCGGATAAGGTATTTCAGCAAGAACCTTCATCTGCTTTCGCGGAAGCCAGTTGACAGCTCCGGTGAAAAAGCTCAGCGACGGCGGAAGGCAAACCTTAAGAAGAACCAGGCTCCAGAGAGCGTACCGCAGCCGTGGCGAGCGGTTGCGCACGAGCCACGATACCCCCAAGATTACGACGGACAACATGGCCACTTGCCACCCCATGGCCGCCATCCATTTGCACCACAATGCCGCTGCGTCTTTCACGATTTCCCCTTCCGTTTGCGGCTGAGTCGCGCTCGTTGTTCATTCACAACCTTTTCCAGTGCCTCGATATCCTCCTCGCTCAGTGCCGTCGCTTCCCCAAGTAACGAAATCACGGGGCTGAGCCCTCCATCGAACATCCTGCGAACTACATCCCGCAGTGCCCCGCGCGTGGCCTTGGCCTGGCTGATCGCCGGTTTGTACAGATACGAATTGCCGATTTGCTCGTAACGAAGCCATCCTTTCTCGACCATCCGTCTCAGGAAGGTTCTCACCGTATTAGCAGCCCAGCCCTTCTCTTCCCGGAAAGCCTCTTGAACATCGCGCGTTGCCGCCTGTCCACGCCTCCACAGAAACTTCATCAGTTCCATTTCGGATTCAGATAGAGGGTCCAATTTGCGGGAACGCCCTTTCTCAGTCACCTTACACCTCCTTTCTCAGTACATCATGTAACATATACACTACAAACTGTCGTGCTGTCAAGAGGCAAAATCTATTTTTTCTTGAATTTTTGCGCGCTGATCGCGCCTTCTCTTCCGACACACCTCACGCCGCTGCCCAGCTTCAGCACCGGCACGTGCTTTCCTGACGTTGCGGCCAAATCGCGCCATTGTCATGGGCGCGTCTCATCGCACCTCTGGTGCTGTCGCGCGGTCAAAAAGGGGCTTCTACCCCAAGTTTGTCCTCCTCTCAACGCGAAGAATTTTTGGGAGCCACATGTCGCCACCCGATACAACACTATTGCTTTTCGGGTATACTGAGGCTCGAGGAACTCCTTGCAGGCAACCTTTTTGTTATTTCAGAGCCGGAGGGCCACAGATGAAAAAAGCATTGGGGCAACTGATCCTGTGTTGCGGGTTGACACTGGCTGCATCACATCTGTCCTCCGGGGCGGATGTGTATCCCGGGAAAATTTGTGGGCGGATGCGACCGCCTGAGCAGGTGGGGGGCAGAGCACTACCGCACTGGACAAAATCCATAAGCCCGGCGACGGCGTTATCGTTCGCCACGGAAACCAGGTCAAATTCCTGGGGAGACCCCTCTTCGCCGTCGGGTTTGGCATCGGCGACTAAGCCGGTCATCAGCACCATGCTGGCGATAGCATCCGGGAGTGGAAATGGGGGCATCTGCACTCGCGCTTCTGCTTTGCGCCTTTGCGTCTCTGCGTTTCGCACCCTTATATTTTTCAACGCAGAGGCGCCGAGACGCAGAGCGAAAAGCCTGGGCCTTCTCGGCAGCTTCGCGAAATGGAGCAAGGTGGAGATCGTGCTGCACGGTCCGGAAAGCGCTGGCCTGGGAACGCCGAATCCGTTTCGCATTAAAGCTGATCTGGCTTTCTCCGGGCCGGGTGACAGCACGTACACTGTCCCCGCGTTTTATGACGGTGATGGAAGGGGCGGGATGAATGGAAACGTTTGGAAGGTGAGGTTCTCGCCCGACGCCGCGGGCATATGGAATTTCGAATGCCGGAGCGAGTCCCTGGATTTGAACGGATACCGCGGAACGTTCCGGGTGACCGAACCCGACAAGAACGCACCGGACTTCTTCCGCTGGGGAAGGCTCGAGTACGTCGGCGAGCATTACCTCAAATTCCGCGACGGGGGGTATTGGTTCAAGGCCGGTGCGGATGAGCCGGAGAATTTCCTCGGCAACGCCTTCGGGAAAGATGATTGGGCGAACAAGAAGGCCGAGGTCTCATACCTGGCCAAGAAAGGGATAAATTGCATGTACGTGATGACGCACACGCTTGAGGGCGATGGCAAAGACGTGTGGCCGTGGTACGGCAAAACCCAGAAGGAGGCAAAGGCTCATTCCGATCGCTTCGATGTGGCGAGGCTTGCGAAATGGGAGGACCTGTTCCTTCACATGCAGAATGAAGGCATCGTAATCCACCTCGTGCTGGAGGACGACAGTGCTTGGACAGGATTCGACCGCCCTCTTTACTATCGCGAAATGGTCGCGCGATTCGGCTATCTTCCCGCTCTCTACTTCAACATTTGCGAGGAATACAATGAGCGGTACAGCCTGGAACGAGCGCTGAAGCACGCGGTGACTTTGCGAGATCTCGACCCCTTCAATCATCCAATCGCCATACACAACGTGAACGAGCCGACAGCCGCCTATCTCAACAACCCAAGCATCGAGGTGACCAGCATTCAGGGATACAAGGAAGGCAACGCGCTGGCAGCTTTCGATGCAGCAGTCAAGTGGCGGCGACAATCGGAAGCAGCCGGGAAAAAGCTGGCGGTCTCCTTCGATGAGTATATGAACTACCCCACGGAGAACACCTCGGAAGCGCGGGCCATCGCGCGAAGGACGGCGTGGGGAGCTGCTCTGGGCGGAGGGATCGTCGAGGTTTACACCAGCCCGCTCGGGAGCTTCGCCGAGTATGAATCCTTCTGGGACGACCTCCGTCACCTTCGGCACTTTATGGAAAAGCTGCCTTTCTGGGAGATGGAGCCTGACCGAAGCCTCGTGTCAAAAGGCGTATGCTCTTCCATTGCCGGCTCAGTCTACGCCATTTATCTCCCCGACGGCGGCAGTGCAACTCTCGACCTTTCAGCAGCGAATGGCAAATTCACCATCCAATGGTACGATCCGAGGACAGGTGCTTTCCATAAGGGGCGAATCAAGCTCGTTGAGGGCGGCGGTGTGGTCTCGCTCGGCGAACCGCCCATCCCGCAGGACGCTGCATGCTTGGTTAAGAGAGCGAATTAGGAGACAGGATCAACGGGATGGCTCTTCCGGAGAGCGCCGAGCAGGAGCGGACGGAGCATTCTACGTGGCCGGTCTTTCGAGATTCGCCTTGAGGTCAGCGATGGCGTCCATGACCTGCTGACTGAACGCTTTGTAGGCTGCTCGGGCGCCGGCTTTGAGCGAACCCTCATCAAAGTGTAGGGCTGGGCCAAAAGAAACGGAAATCGGGTGAGGACGGATCATGGCACCACCACGGGGCAGCACGTAGTGGGTGCCCCAGACATAGGTTGGGACGACCGGTGCGCGAGACTTGTGGGCGAGTAAACTTATTCCGCGCTCAGGAGGCTGAAGCTGCCCATCGTAGGAGCGGGTGCCCTCGGGGAAAACGAGGACTTTTCGGCCCTGAGCCAGCTTCTGAATGACATCCTTTAACGCCGACCGCTCGGCACGCCGCTTCTTTATCATAATCACGTTGACCCTGAGGCAGAGCCAGCGAAAGGGGGCGAAGTTAAACACATCCTCTTTGGCCAGATACCATATTTCCTCTGGAACGCTGGCGCCGATTGCCGGGGGATCAATATAGCTCTGATGATTCGCAGCGATGATCGCGCCGTCGGCGGGAATGTTCTCCCGACCGTGAACCCTGAAGCGAAAAAGGGCTCTCAGAATGAGGCTGACTAAGGTGAAGCCAAGGCGATAGAGACATTTCACGGCCGCTTCCTTGAGGTTTTCGGGTGGCTTTTGGTTCGCTGCGCCTTATTTCACTCTGGAACGAGGCTCAGCCCTCATCAGAACGCGGAGAACTTGCTTTCCGCTCCATAAACGGTGCCAAATGCTCCAGGATTTGGTCAACAACTTGTTCGGGAGTGAGGTTGGTGGAATCTATAACGATGGCGTCGGGGTCCCTCTTGAGCGGGGAAAGCTCCCTGGTTTGGTCGGCCAGGTCTCTTTTTCTCAGATCCTCTCTGACCTGGTCGAGAGGAACGGAGATTCCCTGAGCGAGTAGCTCCTTGCGGCGTCGCTCGGCTCGCGTGTGCAGAGAGGCATCTATGAAGAACTTGTGCCGGGCGTCGGGGAAGACGACCGTGGCGGTGTCTCTTCCTTCGGCGACGGCGCCTCCACGACCGGCAATCTTTCTCTGCTGAGCGACCATGTGCTTTCTCACCGCGAGAAGCCTGGAAATGACAGACGCAGCTTCGGCGACTTCCTGGCCTTTGATTTCCTCGCTGACATCCTCTCCATCGAGGGTGACGGAAGTGGAGCCATCAGGTCGGCGATCGAATGCAATCTCGGTGATCTTGAGAAGGCGCCCAATTCCTGCCCTGTCCTCCGGAGAGACACTTGCACGAAGAGCCTTCAGACTTAAAGCTCTGTACATGGCGCCAGTGTTGATGTTGAGGAGGCCGAGGCGTTTGGCAAGCAGAGAGGCAGCCGTGGTTTTGCCTGATGCCGCAGGACCATCAATCGCAACGATTTGATTGAACGGCTTCATGAACTGAACCAGAGTTTCATGAGGAAATAGGTGACCGGCGCGGCAAAGAGCCCGCTATCCATCAGGTCGAGAACACCGCCTACACCCGGTAACCGCCCCGAGTCTTTGACGCCTGCATCCCGTTTCAGGATAGACTCGGCGAGGTCTCCCAGGTGGCTAATTAAAGAGAGAATCAGAGCAAGCAGCAAACCTTGAGTGAAACGAATCCCCAGAGGGAATGCTGAGCAACAGACGATGCCCAGGCCCACGCCGCATAGGGTTCCGCCGAGAAAGCCTTCAACAGTCTTGCTGGGGCTGATGCGAGAGAAGAACTTCCTCTTGCCAAAAGCCTTCCCGAAAAGGAGGGCAAACGAATCAGCTCCTCCGGCAATGATAATGAGGCTTATAACCCACCACGAGCCACCGCGCGACTCTGGAAAGAAATAGTTTATCTTGATGGTGAAGGCGAAAAGCCAGGCGACGAATATTAGACCGGCGACGAGAGCACCAAAGTCAAAGATGGCGGAACGGTAATCCCCTTTGCACGCTCTCCACGTGAAGAATGAAAACAGCAGGATGACGCCTGCAACGGGGAGCGACACCGGGGCAAGCGGAGGCTTCAAAAGAGGATTGGCAGAGGTAAAGAAAACGAGAGTGCAGTAGGCAACTCCGCAGAACACACCGTAGAAAAGAGAGACTCTGTGCTTTTTACCGGAGAGGCGATAAAACTCGATGAGTCCCATCACCACGAAAAGGTTGACCGCTAACAGAAAAAGAACGGCACCGACTCGATAATGGCTGAGCAACAGGACGACGGTACAAATGGCCAGGAAAAGAAAGACTGTCAGAGCCCTTTTCAGAAGCACCTTATCTCACTCCGCCGTAGCGGCGTTCTCTGGCCGCGAACTCTTTCAACGCCTCGACCATATGCTCTTGTCGAAAATCCGGCCAAAGGGTAGGAGTAACCCATATCTCGGAATACGATATTTGCCACAGGAGGAAATTGCTGACGCGGTGCTCCCCACCGCTGCGGATCAACAGGTCAGGGTCAGGAACATCCTTCGTGTAAAGGAAACGAGAGAAAACCTCTTCGTCAATGTCTTTTGGCGACAACTCTCCCCGAACAGCTCGGCGGGCGCATTCTCTCGCGGCGTCAACGATCTCCGCTCTTCCGCCGTAGCTGAGTGCCACGAGGACGGTGAGGTTGTTGTTCTCGCGGGTAAGCTCCTCTGTCTGATGGAGCTCCTCCTGGACCTCCGAGGGGAGATCATCGGTTCTCCCGATGGCCCTCAACCGGACGCTGTTTTCCATCAAGCGTGGCCTTTCCTCTATGAGATAGCGGCGAAGCAGCCGCATCAAAGCCTTCACCTCAGATTTCGGCCGGCGCCAGTTCTCAACTGAGAAAGCGTAGAGAGTAAGGTACTCAATCCCGATCTCAGCAGAGAACTCCACCACGTCCGTAACAGTTTTGACGGCAGCACGGTGTCCTCTGATCCGTGGGAGACCCCTCTTTTTCGCCCACCTGCCGTTTCCGTCCATGATGACAGCTACGTGTCTCGGCAGTCTGGCCGGATCAAGCTTGTATTGGCGAAGGACTTTCGTCCTTCTTTCCTCTATGGATTCCTTTTTCCTCGCGGCGCTCCGGCTCATTTGTCAAAGCGACCTCCGGCGGCACCCCGGCTCGACGAAGTGTCTCTCCCGACAAGTGGCTCTCCCCGAAAGATCGTCTGGGAACGTTCCGAGCCGACCGATATGATGTCAATCGGTGCGTTGATGAGTTCGGACAATCTCTCGATGTATTTTCTGGCGTTTCCCGGGAGGTCCTCGTACCGGCGGATGTCGGACGTGCTGGTCATCCAACCGTCCATTTCCTCATAGATCGGCTGGCAATTGCTGAGGACACGCATGCTATTGGGGAACTCGCTTATGATCTCTCCATCGAACTTGTAGCCTGTGCAGATCTTGATTCTGGGAACGTTGTCGAGAACATCGAGTTTGGTCAGAGCAGCAGCTCCGATCCCGTTCACGCGGACGGAATGCCTGACGATGACGGCGTCGAACCACCCGCAACGTCGAGGCCTCCCCGTGGTGGCGCCGTACTCGCGGTCTTTCTTCCTATCCACGAAATCCGCCTCCGGGGGGAACTCAGTGGGAAGCGGGCCGCTGCCCACGCGGGTTGTGTAGGCTTTCACGACGCCAACCACGAGGTCTATCCAGGTTGGCCCCGTGGCGCTGCCCGTGCAGGCCCCGCCGGCAGCGGTCGAAGAAGCCGTTACGTAAGGGTAGCTTCCGAAATCAACGTCGAGGAGAGTTCCCTGGGCACCTTCAAAAAGGATGTTTTGGTTCTGCTTCAAGGCCTCATTGAGGATAATTTCGGTGTTGCTGATATAGGGTCTCATCCTCTCACCGTAGTCCGTGTACTGAGAGAGAATCTCGTCGAAGTCGAGGGGATCGTGCTCATAGACTTTCGTGAGAAGGAGGTTTTTCTCATGGAGGTTAATGCGGAGCTTCTCTCGGAGAACATCTCCATCCAAAAGATCAATAGCTCGGATGCCCATGTAACCGACTTTGTCCATATAGGCGGGGCTGATTCCCCTGCCAGTGGTGCCGATCTTTTTGCTCCCCTTGAGTTTCTCTCTGAGGACATCAAGCAGCTTATGGTAGGGGAAGATGATATGGGCGGTCTCGCTGAGAAGAAGGTTCCCTTCAACTTGGATGCCTTCTGAGACCAAAGTATCTATTTCCTCGAAAAGGGACTGAGGATCAACAACGACACCGTTCCCGATAATGCACGTTTTCCCTTCATGGAGGATGCCGGAAGGGATGAGGTGGAGGACGAATTCGTCGTCTCCCACCCTGACGGTGTGTCCGGCGTTGCTTCCGCCCTGCATCCTCACTACGAAGTCTACCCTCTCGGTGAGAAGGTCTATGATTTTGCCTTTCCCCTCATCACCCCATTGAGCGCCGATCAAAACTGTACTGGGCATTACTTATCACCTTCCACTGACGACCATGTTTCCTGTATTGCGAGCAGAATTGCCCCGGCGCAAAAAAATTTCTCGACCCCGCCTGGCACCAAAGACAAACTTGAAGACCCCGTTCGGGGACGACAAGCAAACACACACACTGGTACTTGTTCCCCCGCCGCGCCGGGCAGGGCAAGAACACAGGAACCTTTGTCTCGAATTCCTATAAATGAACGACCTTGACGTCTATGACCTCGTCGAGCTTCTGAAGCTCCTCGACGACCTCATCCGGTATGTCGCCGTCAATGCTCAGGAGTGTGACGGCGCTCTCGCCAGCCTTCCTGCGGCCAAGGGTCATATCGGCAATGTTCACCTTCTGATCTCCGAGAGTCATGCCGATTCTTCCTATGGCGCCAGGCCGGTCCCAGTTGGTGATGATGATGAGGCTACCTTCGGGGATGGCGTCCACGTGAAAATCGTTGACCCGGACAATCCGGGGATCGTTTCTCTTTCCGAAGACCGTCCCCGCTACGGAGATTTCCTCCGCGTCCGATTTGGCGACCACCTTGACAAGAGCAGCGAAATCCTCGCTCTTGCTGGTCTTGCTTTCGACAACCTGGATGCCCCGCTCCTTCGCTTTGGACGTGGCGTTCACTTCGTTCACGTCGCTGTCGAGGACGTGACCGAGGAACCCCTTGAGCATGCCGACAGTGAGAGGGCCGACGTCCGCTTGATCCAGCTCCCCACTATAGGTGACCTCGAGTGTTTGTAAGTTGCCTTTGAGCATTTGCGCGGTGAGGCTCCCAAGTCTCTCACTGAGGAAAATGTAGGGGCGAAGCTGTTGGAGCACTTTCTCATCAACGGAAGGAACATTCACGGCGTTCCTGAGTTTCCCTTCGAGGAGGAAATCTGATATCAGCTCCGCCGCCTCGATGGCCACATTATCCTGGGCTTCTTTGGTGGAGGCGCCGAGGTGCGGAGTCGCCACAACATTGTCTTTTTCGAGGAGAGGATTGCCGGTCGGGGGCTCCTGGGACCAGACGTCAACGGCCGCCCCGGCGATTCTGCCTTGCTCGAGCGCTTCGACAAGTGCTTCCTCATCCACGATTCCGCCGCGAGCGCAGTTGACGATCCTCGCCGTCGGCTTCATCTTAGCGATGGCGTCTTTGCCAATGAGGTTCTTCGTTTCCGCCGTGGCGGGTGTATGGATCGAGATGTAGTCGGACTCCGAGAACAGCTTGTCGAGATCCTCCATCTCCACGCCCAGTTGCTCAGCCCGTTCAGGAGCCACGTACGGGTCGTAGGCGATCACCCGCATACCGAAAGCCTTTGCATAGTGTGAGAGCTGCGTGCCGATTCGACCCAGGCCAATGATTCCGAGCGTCTTGTTGCGAACCTCCACGCCAGCAAACTTGCTGCGCTTCCACTCCCCCTTCCTGAGAGATTCCCATGCTTGGGGGATCTTGCGAGACAGGGCGAGGATCATGGAGAACGTCAATTCGGCAGTGGAGACGGTGTTTCCGCCGGGTGTGTTCATGACGACGATGCCCTTTTCGGTGGCCGTGGGGAGGTCCACGTTGTCCACTCCCACCCCGGCCCTCGCGATGACCTTCAGCTTTCCGGGGTTCTCGAGCACATCTTTCGTCAACTTGGTCCCGCTGCGGATAATGATCCCATGGTATTGGCCGATGACCTCCTTCAACTGCTCGGGCGTGAGATCCGTCCTGTCGTCGAATTCCAGTCCTCTTTGTTTCAGGACATCTTTTCCCTGCTGAGAGAGTTTATCGCTGATGAGGATTTTCATAACAGCACCTCCTGGGCAGCCTTCACACCGGCGCCAGCTTCAAACTGGTGTCCCTGTTTTTTCAGTGCGAACTCCAGAGCCGACATCGCGGTGACGATGTCAAACTCATTTGTGTAACCCATGCTGCATATCCGGAAGATCTTGCCTTTCAGCTTCTCCTGTCCTCCGGCGAAGGTGACGCCAAGCTCATCTCTGAGTGTCGTACTGAGGAGTTGTCCAGCGTCTATGCCCTCGGGAATGCAGATAGCCGTGACGGCGTTGGAGGGAGCACTGGAGAACAGCTTCAGGCCAAGCGCCTCGGCTCCCGCCCGGACGGCGGCGGCGAGTTTGGCATAGAGCTGGAGAAGGGTTTCCCTTCCCTCGCTGCGAATCAGGGCTAACGTTTCGCGAAGAGCGCGGAGAAGCGTTATAGCAGGAGTGTAGGGCGTGTCAGCCTTATCGGCCGACTTCTTCGTCTTCTGGAAATCGAAATAGTATTTGGGCATTTTTGACGACTCCACCAACCCCCAGGCTTTCTCGCTCACGGAGCAGAAGGCGACGCCGGGCGGAATCATCAGTCCCTTCTGAGAACCACCGACCGCCACATCAATTCCCCATTCGTCCACAAGAAGCTCATCGCACAACAGGCCGCTAATCGCATCCACCACAATAACCGCCGGAGTTTTGGCGACGATGCTGGCGATAGTCTGTATATCGTTGTTAACCCCCGTGGACGTTTCACAGAGAGTGACGTAGACAGCTTTCACATCGTCAGAAAGCCGTTTCTCGATCTCACCAGGATCAACGGGATTCCCCCATTCGACCATGATTTCATCCACTTCGGCCCCAAAGGCGCGGCCTATCTGCCCGAAGCGCTCGCCGAACTTCCCTCCATTGACCGTGATGATTTTGTCCCCAGGAGAGAGGAGGTTAGCGACAGAGCCTTCCATGGCGCCGGTTCCGGAGGAAGCGAAAACGAGGATATCGTTTTGCGTAGCCAGCACGTCTTTTAGCCCGTCAAGGATCTCCTGGAACATATCCCGGTGTCTTTTGGTCCGGTGGTGAAAGATGGGCTTTCCCATAACCGCAAGAGCTTCCGGAGGAACCGTCGTCGGCCCAGGCGAATAGAGATATTCCTTTCTCATACAAGCCCCCCTATCATAGCGCGTTAACGTTTTTTATGCCTTTTTGTGTAATTTACCTGACAACGAAGGCGGCGCCAATAACATCTTTGATCGTCCTGGTAGTGACAAACTCGCACTCGTTTGTGACAACTTCGGGCAACTCCTTCAGCTCGTTTTTGTTTTCCCACGGGAGGATGATCTTCGTGATCCCTGACCGATGGGCTGCCAGGATTTTTTCCTTGATTCCTCCCACGGGAAGAATGTTTCCTCGCAGGGTGATCTCGCCCGTCATGGCGACGTCGCCCCTCACTGGTCTTCTGGTGAAGGCGGACAGAGCGGACACGGCAATGGCAGCTCCCGCAGATGGGCCATCCTTTGGAACCTGCCCCTCGGGAACGTGGACGTGAATGTCCTTTCTCTTGTGAAAGCCATTGGCCAGGCCCAACTCATTCCGATGGGCGCGGATGTAGCTGAGAGCAGCCCGGGCCGATTCTTTCATCACCTCGCCGAGCTGCCCGGTCAGCGTGACCTCCCCTTTGCCCTCCATGATAAGGGTTTCGACTTTGAGGATTTCGCCGCCGACCTCCGTCCAGGCCAACCCCGTCGCAACCCCCACTGCGGGACGACGCTCTGACTTCTGGCGGCGGAACTTCGGATATCCCAGGAAGCTCCTGAGGTTTCTAACCGTGACGGTGACGCCCGTGTTTCTTCGCGAAGCGAGTTTTCTGGCAACCTTGCGGCATATCTTCGAGATTTCTCGTTCGAGGTTTCGGACACCTGCCTCGCGAGTGTAGTCGCGGATAATCTTGAGGAGTGCCCCGTCATCTATCTTGAGCTTCCTTTTGCTCAATCCATTCGCCTTAAGCTGCTTGGGGACCAGAAATCCCCTGGCGATCTCCAGCTTGTCCCATTCGGTGTAACCGGGCAGGCGAATGACCTCCATCCGGTCAAGAAGAGTGGGGTGTATGGAGTCCCCCAGGTTGGCCGTAGCGATAAACAAAACGTCCGACAGGTCGAAGTCCACCTCTATGTAGTGGTCATTGAAGGTGTGGTTTTGTTCGGAGTCGAGAACCTCCAGGAGAGCAGATGAAGGATCGCCCCGGAAATCGGCCGAGATCTTGTCAACCTCGTCCAGAAGGAAGACGGGGTTGCGGGTATTGACTTTTTTCAGCGACTGAATGATGCGTCCCGGCAGGGCGCCAATATAGGTTCTTCGGTGACCGCGGATTTCGGCTTCGTCGCGGACGCCACCAAGGGAAATCCGAACGAACTTTCTCCCCAGGGCCCTGGCTACTGATTTCGCCAGAGATGTCTTGCCCACTCCCGGCGGGCCGACAAAGCACAGCACCGGCCCCCTCATTTTCCGGCTGAGCTTCCTGACGGCCAGATACTCGAGAATCCGCTCCTTGGGCTCCTCCAGGCCATAATGGTCTTCCTCCAGGACCTGTTCGGCGTGTTTGATATCGAGGTTGTCTTTTGTGCACTTCGACCAGGGAAGGGAAATGAGCCAGTCAACGTAGTTTCTGGAGACGGTCGCCTCGGGGGAAATCGGCGGCATCTTAGCCATCCTATCCAGCTCAGACAGGGCCTTTTCCTGCCCTTCAGTTGTCATCCTGGCTTTCAAGACTTTCTTCCCGAGCTGGGTGATTTCGTCGTTGGAGAGACCTTCTTTGTCAAGCTCGGCCTCGATGGCCTTCTTCTGCTCACTGAGGTAGAAAGCTTTCTGTCCCTTCTCGATCTGTTTGTGAACCTCGCTGGTAATCTCCCGTTCTATCTGGAGAATCTCCACCTCGGAATGAAGGAGAGCGACCAGCCGGGCCATGCGCTTTTCGACGTCATGTGTGGATAGCAGTTCCTGTCTTTCCGAGAGACGAAGGATGACGTGGGCGCACACGGTATCCGTGAGCCTCTCGGGGTCATCAATCTCCCGGAGGGAGGGAGCCATATCCGGCGGGATGCGTGGATTCGCCTCGATGTAGGTCTCGAAGAGGCCCGCTATAGAACGCATCAACGCTTTGGTGCGGATGTTAAGCGGGGCCTTGTGCGACAAGGGGAGAACCTCCACTGTGAAGTAGCCTTTGTCAGAGCTGTACGACACGATCCTGCCGCGTGCCAGGCCCTCGACCAGGATTTTTGCGGACCCGTCGGGCATTTTAAACATCTGGATGATCTTACAGCGGGTGCCCACTGGATGGATGTCACCGGGAGACGGGTTTTCGTCTTGCGGCGATTTCTGAGCCGCAACAAAAAGAGAACCTTCCGCGAGGACTGCCGCTTCGACGGCCTTGACCGATTTCTCTCTCCCCACCAGAAGAGGCAAAACCATGTGGGGAAAGACAACAACATCCCTCAGGGGCAGAAGGGGAAGAACGCTCGTCGGAAGCCGTTGTTTCCGTTTCCGTGACTGGCTTTTCGGTTTAACCTGTATGCCCATTGAAATAGGAAACTGTTTTGAACCTCTGACCAAAAAGACGCTTCAAGAAGAGCTTCCTGGCGATCACAGGGGCGTCATGCGATCTGCTCCTCTTTTCCATATTTGAGCCTGGGCTTCGCTTTACCGAGGACGACGTCCTTGGTGATGATGCACTCTTCGACACGGGAGCGGGAGGGAACCTCGAACATGATTTCCCTCATCAATTGTTCCAGGATCAACCTCAACCCCCGGGCGCCGGTGCCCTTTCGGATCGCCTTTCTGGCGACTTCGGTTAAAGCTGTCCTGGGAAAGGAGAGCCTGACTCCCTCCATTTTGAATAGTTTCTTATACTGCTTGACTAAAGCGTTTTGGGGTTCGGTGAGGATGCGGAGGAGATCCTCCTCTCTAAGCTCGTAAACGGATTCGATGACCGCCATTCGCCCCACGAACTCAGGGATCATGCCGTACTCGATGAGGTCTTCCGGCTCAACTAAGGAGAGAATCTCGCCGATGCTTTCGGGATGATGGCTGCTATCCTTCCCGCCGAAGCCGATGGTGCCTCTGCCCAGTCTCCGCTTGGTGATGCCGTCGAGTCCATTGAAGGCGCCGCCGCAGATGAACAGGATGTTCTCAGTGTTGACCTGGATATAGTCCTGTTGGGGGTGTTTTCTTCCGCCCTTGGGAGGAATGTTAGCGACTGTTCCCTCGATGATCTTCAGGAGGGCCTGTTGAACGCCCTCTCCGGAGACATCCCGAGTAATGGAAACGTTATTTGTGGTTCTCCTGATCTTGTCTATTTCGTCAATGTAAATGATACCAATCTCGGCTTGCTCCACATCGTAGTTGGCGGCTTGAAGGAGCTTCAGGACGATGTTCTCGACGTCCTCGCCAACGTAGCCGGCCTCGGTTAGGGTTGTGGCATCAGCAATGCAGAAGGGGACCTCAAGAGCCCTGGCGAGGCTGCTGGCCAGAAGGGTCTTGCCGCATCCCGTTGGACCGAGGAGAAGGACATTACTCTTCTGAATCTCAGTGTCATCGTCAATGTCGGCGGATAGGACCCGCTTGTAATGATTAAAAACAGCAACCGCAAGGGATCTTTTCGCCGCATCCTGGCCAATGACGTACTGATCGAGGCGCCCTTTGATCTCTTTGGGCTTGAGCACCTTGATTTTCTTGCGAGGGGGGCGGCTGGAGAGTAGTCTCCTGCACAGCTCCACACATTTGTCGCAGATATAGACGTCGGGACCCGATATTAGCTTACCGACCTGATCCTCGGTTCGGTTGCAGAAGGAACATCTCTGAAGCAATAGGGGATTGTAATCACTCATTCTTGTTGCCTTTGCGTCGGAACCCGTCCCAACCCAAACCCCTCATACACGCTGACGGGAAAGCTGCAGGTTCCGGTTCGGTTCTCGCGTGTAACAGCCTCCTTTTTCGTGGCAGCTACTTGACGCTCGTGCTCGCCTTCTTGGTGGTGATGACCTCGTCAACGAGGCCATAAGCCTTGGCTTCCTCAGCCGACAAGAACTTCTCGCGATCGGTATCTTTCTCTATCTCCTCCATGGTGTGCCCGGTGTGGGCGGCAAGGATTGCGTTCAATTCTTTTCTGAGGCGAAGTATCTCTTCGGCCTGGATGCCGACATCAGTGGCCTGGCCGTGGACACCCCCGAGCGGCTGATGGATGAGCACGCGGGAGTGAGGAAGAGCGTACCGCTTTCCTTTCGTCCCGGCCGCCAGAAGGACGGCGCTCATGCTGGCGGCCTGGCCGATACAGTAGGTGGCCACATCGCATTTGACAAACCCTATAGTATCATAAATAGCCAGCCCGGCGGTAACGTAGCCCCCCGGAGAATTGATGTAAATGCTGATGTCTTTTTCAGGGTTATCCATCTGCAAGAAAAGGAGCTGGGCGATCACCAGGTTCGACACGAATTCGTCGAGAGTCGTGTAGATGAAGATGATCCTGTCCTGAAGAAGACGTGAATACGGGTCCCACCTTTTCTCCAGGACGCCATCCTTTTCGATGATTGTCGGAACGATCACGTTCGGCATCAGATTTTCCTTGCTTTGGCTTTTGCCACTTCTCAACTGCGGCGGCAGGGGACGAAGCTCTATTGTTTGACGGCACTATTGTGCAAAAAACTGAGAACCTTTTGCTCTAAGATATCGTAACGTAAGTCTTCGAGGCGGTCATCGTCACGATATCGCTTTTTCAGTTCATCCTTATCGGCGTTGGCGGCGGCAGCAAGGCGTTCGATTCGCGCCTCCACCTCCTCATCGGAAACGGTGATTCCTTCGGCTTCCGCGATCTTGGGGAGGATTATCTGAAGCTTCAGGTTGGCGTATGTTTCAGCGGCCGCGTCCTTGACGATTTCCTCCCTTTTTTCACGAATATCCTCCATGGAAACACCTGCGCGAAGGCCAGCGCCCACTCGCCGATCCACGCGTGCCCTGGTCCCTTGGGCAAGAAGCGACTGGGGCACCTCGAAGTCGCTGTTCTTTAGCAGATAGGTCGCGATTTGACTGATCTCGTCCCCCTCAGCTTCTCTTTCCTTTGAGGCAATGAGCCTTTCACGAATGCGTTTCTCCAGCTCCTCCAGAGACGGGACGTTGACTTTCTTGGCAAGCTCATCGTCTGCAACAGGAAGTTGTTTCGTTCTAATCTCCATGAGCTCAAGATGGTAGTTGACCGTTTTACCGGCGGCTTCTTTGTCAGCGTAATCATCAGGAATCAGAATCTGGAACTCTGTTGTCTCCCCAGCCCTCATTCCCCTGATTTTCTCGGCAAAGCCAGGCAGAAGTGAATCTGGCGCCATTTCAGTGACTCGTCGCTCGAACCTTTCAGTTTTTCCGTCCGCCTCCTCCTCGTAAGTTATGACCGCGAAGTCGCCGTCTCTCAGAGGGCGATCCTCGACGAGGACGAATTCGGCGAACTCTTCGCGCAGGCGATCCACCTCTGCAGCAATCTCCTCGTCTGTCGTGGGGGCGGACTCTTTCCTCTCGATCTTAATCCCCTCGTACCCAGGAAGCGTGATTTCCGGGATCACCTCAACGGTAGCCTGAAAACTGAAGGGCTGGCCCTTTTCGTAAGAGATGTCCTCGAACTCGGGGGAGCGGACGGGCCTGAGGTTGTGGTCGCGGATGGCCTGGCCGTAGGCGCGCAGGCGGATTCGAGACAACGCCTTATCGCGGAAGGCCTTGCCCATCCGGGTCTCCACCACCTGTCTCGGGGCTTTACCGGGACGGAAGCCGGGTATCTGAGCGGTGTCCTTCACCTCTTCGTAGGTCGCACTGAACGCCTTCTCGACCTCCTCGAAGGGGACGGTAAACTTTATACGCCGCTTGCACTGGCCGGCCTCTTCGACCTCAGCCTCTGCCGTAAGTGTGTCTTTTTCAGGCTCATCGGCCATTGTACGAGGACCCAACCGGGAAATGCCTGGCAGACTCTGCCTCGGTTTTCCAACCGCTCTTGCCGAACGTCGGGAAACCATCTCTGCGCGACACAGCTTCACGCTTTCCGAGGAGAAACCAAAAGCGATAGAAGTTGGGGGCGGGGTCTTCCCTCGAGAACGCCTCCCCTGCGCTTCTCCCCGGTAAGGGTGGCGCCGCCACAAACGGAACACAACAAAAATATGGAGCGAGCGATGGGACTTGAACCCACGACCATCACGTTGGCAACGTGAGGCTCTACCACTGAGCTACGCTCGCCCCTCTCTCCTGCCGTTCAAGACAGGATGCAATTCTCTGCAAAGGGTCGCCTTCATTATGCACAAAATCTTAAAGAAGGCAACCCCCTATTTTAGTTTTTCTGCGAGGGGGTGAGTTCCCTCCTTCCAGGCCAATAGCCCCAGTTCGCGTGTGACAGTTCTTCTTCAGGACCTGTGCTATTCAGTGCTTGGTGACGTGCTCAAGTGGCAAGCTGGAGAACACCCCCAACCTTCCTGACCAGGTACTGCGAAAGGGGGGAGTCGAACCCCCAACCCGTCTCCGGGACTAGATCCTAAATCTAGCGCGTATGCCTGTTCCGCCACTTTCGCTATTTGTTGCAGTGGCGATAAATGATACGCCCTGCAAAAGCATTCAATGCGCCAAGTAGGAATCGAACCTACAACCTACGGATTAAGAGTCCGCCGCTCTACCTAGTTGAGCTATTGGCGCGTATCTGACTGAGCATGATAGGCAATGAGAGTTACAGGTGCAGCCATCACTCAGACGAACCAACGCGACGCCCCTTTACCTCACATAGAGCCAAAACCTCTTGGCATTACGTTTTCCTCACCCCTTCACGGTGAAAAATAACACAAGCCGTGCAGCTTCAACAAGCATTTTTTTCATGGGCTTTTATGTTCCCACACGCAGCAATGCATATTGCAGCCAATTCATTGTACGCCATCGCCCCGTACGCGTACCCATCTGAAAAGTCACGGAGGACCGCGTTCCTCTCACCTTCAGCTTGTGAAGGAAGGAGGTCGAGGCCCCTTAATTGCACTACCTCTACGCCGCGTACGAGGCGGGTGCGGCCGTATTTCCGTGGCATGCCCGTGACGGGTGTGGTGTCTCGGGATGGCACTATTTGGCCCCTTCAGGGCTTGCTGGACTGGGTCGGTTTGCTGTCCCAGGGCGCTGCCCTGGGCTATTTTATTGTGCCCTTTCAGGGCGAAAAGAAGAGAGCCCCGTGCCACCAGCACATCCCCCGAGGGGGACATAGGGACACCGCGGTGGTTTGCCACGATTACGCGGCCACACCCTACGAGGCATCCGCGGTTGACTCCAGTCCTCTGAGACGGTACAATTTGAATTTGTTCTCAACGCCGAAGATGTTGCCAAATGCCCGATCATAGCTGCGAAAGAGGGGATGTCGCAACGGGAAATCAAAAGGTATACGGCTCTCACAGGTGACAGGAAAGTGTTTCAGCCCAGAAGGCTCCTTATCGCCAGTCTCATGGAAAGAGTGCCTCCCCGCTGTGGATAGACGAGCTTTCCAGCATCGCCGAGCTCGACGGGACAGAGGGATAAGCGAGGCGTTCTAACCGCGTTTGGAGGAGGCATAGAGGCGGTGATACTCGCCCGTCAAATACAGTGTTACCAGATTTCGGGAGGTATATGAAGCAGGACGACGTGGACAAAGAATCCCTTCGCAAGCCTGAGCGACTTCGCTCAGCATTATACAAGCCGTTAGACCAGAAGGCCGTGCAAAAGATCGCCGAGGCCGCTTTTGAAGTTTTGGAGAAGTCGGGCTTCGCCGTGTATTCCCTCTCCGCGCTCGACGCTTTTGAGCGAGCAGGGGCGAAGGTTGACCGAGAATCGAAGATCGTGCGACTGCCCCGAGCTCTCGTTGAGGACGCTGTCGCCGCCAACCCATCTTCCGTAACTCTCTACGGAAGGGATAAGGAGAACCATGTTGTCCTGGACAGAGGGTCGGTGCATTACGGCACAGGCGGTACGGCGATTTACGTACTCGACCCTGATACAGGTGAGCGCCGTCTCTCAACGATGGAGGATGTGATTTTGAATGCTCGCCTGGCGCATGTGCTCGAAAACATTGACATTTTCACAATCAACGTCTTTCCCAACGAAATGGAATCCAGAGATGACATTGATGTCAATCGCTTTTTTCACTCTCTCGATAACACCACAAAGCACGTCATGGGTGGCGTCTACTCCCTGGCAGGCTGCAAGAAGGTCGTCAAAATGGCCGAAATGATCGCAGGGGATTCAGCTCGGTTAAGAGCCGAACCATTCGTATCATTTATCACGTTGATCATCAGTCCGTTCAAAATTGACGAGCTGTACGGGGAAATGACCTGCTATTTTGCTGAGGAAGGGCTGCCTATTGTGGTGCCCGCCGAGCCAATCTGCGGCACAACATCACCTGTGACACTTGCTGGCAACGTGCTGACTCATATTGCCGAAACTCTGGGCGGGATTGCACTCGTGCAATGCGTCAACAAGGGAGCACCCGGTATATGCGGAAGTGTCGGGTCTATCACAAACCTTCAGACAATGGATCACCTTGGAGGGGCAATAGAGAGAGCCATTATCAACGCCGCCGTTGCCCAGATGGCCCAATACTTCGAGATCCCTCTGTATTCGACGGCTGGAGCGAGCGACGCCAAGGCGGTTGATATCCAGGCCGCCTATGAAAGCGCCATGTCCAGTTTGCTGGTGGGGATGGCAGGGGCTGATTACATTCATGATGCCGCTGGTCTCATGGAGGCGGACCTGACCGTTTCTTATGAGAAGTTAGTTATGGACAATGAGATTCTCGGTATGTGCCAGCGGGTGCTCCGAGGGATCGAAGTTACTGATGAGACGCTCGCAACGGAACTAATTGTTGAAAAAGGGCCCGGGGAGCATTTTGTTGCGGAGGAACATACCGTGCGGCACATGCGGGAAGAATTCTTCGTTCCCCGACTGGCGAATCGCAGCAAGCGAAAGGGCCCCAACTCAAACGACGATGCCCTGTCCCGGGCCAGGAAATTCGTGAAAGAAATTCGCGAGACGGATCATGCCAGCCCCCTTCAACCGGAAGTCCGCGAAGAGATTCTTGGAAAATTCCCGGAGATAGTAACACCGGCTTGCACTGAGTGACACGGCCAACGTACGGGTGTTCTGCTTCAGACGGAGTTGGACATTTCCTGGTCGGCTGTTAGCATATAATGGTGAAAGGGGGAATGGTCATGGCGAACAAAAGGAGGAAATTGTGTCGGTAGTGCAGCGAGAAGGAGTCCTTGTAAATCCCATTTGTCGTCTTTCAGATGCCCAGGTGAGGCTTGTGGATGAGGTTTCTCGCGACCTGCTGCAGAATCCGGGACTGCTATGCTACAATACAGAAGCCGCTGAGATCTTTGGGAGAGCGGGCGCAAAGATCGAGCAACAAGGAGAGTGTCTCAGGGTTCGGGTGCCGTCCTCCATCATTGACAAGGCTTTGGAAAGCAGGCCTCCAAAGGTTGTCCTCGGGGCCAGGAATCCAGACAATCGGCTTATCCTTGATGCCTATGAGCCGCGGGTGCGATTCGCCAGCGGCTCCGAAACTAACGTGTGGCTGGATGTCGAATTTGGCAAGGATGGGCCGAGGTTCATACGTTGCAACGGGTCCATCGAGCGCTTGTGTAAGGCAGCACACCTGTGCGAGCACCTGGAACACCTCGATTCTTTCATTCGGTGCGTAAATATCCAGGACAAGGAAGTCACAGAGGAGAACAAGGACGTCAACAAGTTCCTGGCAAGCTTGAACAACATAACCAAGCACGTTCAGGCAGGGCTGACCCATCTTGCGGCGCTGGACGATGTCATCCGCGTCGGCAAAATCATCGCTGGTGGCCAGGAGGCGTTCCGGAAGAATCCTGTCCTGTCTTTCATCACTTGCGTCATCAAAAGTCCCCTGCAGATCGTGGGGGATACCGCATCGAAAGTCATTGAGATTTCCAGACGCCGAGTTCCTCTCGTGATCTCCAGTTCTCCCATGGGTGGAGCTACTGCGCCATTTGATGAATTCGGCATGGTCGCTCAGATCAATGCCGAAATCCTCGCGGGCGTGGCCCTCAACCAGCTCGTGGCTCCCGGCGCGCCCGTGCTGTACGGCAGTGTGCCCGTCAGAACACGCCTCGATAACCTCAACGACATGTACGGTGCTCCTGAGTTCAATCACTACAATGTGGACTGCATCCAGATGGCCCGATTCTATGGCCTGCCCTGCTACTCAACCGCCGGAGTTGGTGATACTGACGTGCCCGGGATTCAGGCCACGGTTGAGAAGATGCTGACTTTGATGTCTGTGCCGTTCGGCGGGGCACAGTACATTCACTACGCGTTTGGCTTACTGGAACGAACCAACATGTTTTGCCCGGAGCAGGCCATTATGGACGACGCCCATATTGGCATCGTGAAGGAAGCGCTCCGCGATTCCAATGTCTCCGGGGACCATGTGGGTGAGGTGCTGGCTATGGTGCGCGAGGTAATGCAAACAGATCACAAGACATATATGTATCATCTTCCTTTGCCCACTCGCGAACCGGTATATCTGTGCTATCCGCTCGAAGATGAAAAAGGAGGCGCTTTACTGGCAGCGCACCGGCACTACCATGAAATCATGGCTCGTGCCCGCAATCCGCTACCACAGGAAATCCAAGAGGAGATCAAGTCCAAGGTTCCCGACATCCTTCCAAAAACTTTGAACGCATGAAAGCAACCAGGAGCAAACATGGATGACGAAGCTCGGAACAACGAAGAAACGCAAGCCTATACCCAGGCGGTCAGAAGCGGGCTCTACGCCAAGAAGACCGGCCTGAGGGGAAAGTACGATAACGTTCGCCGCTATTGGGAGGACCAGATCACCGGCCAGTCCCTGCGCCCGTACATCCAGAAGCTGATAAGTCGGTGTAAGTCGCTGACCCGTCGCTTACGGATCATGGACTTGGGCTGCGGCAGCGCCGATGGACTCGAATTGCTGTCCGGGATTGCAGATCGGGAAGCCGACCTGGGGGTTGACGAGGTGGACCTTCTGACGCCCGACGTTCTCGGCGTCTACAAGGGCATTGACTTCAACGAAGACCTGCTCAGGCAGGCGCGCGAAATTTACGGCAGCAACCCAAAGATGGTTTTCGAGCAGGCCGACTTCATCCAGGGACTTCCACTGCCCAAAGGCGAGAAACCGTATGATCTCTATTTCACGTCGTATGGCACCTGCTCACACCATAACAAGGACGAAACGCTCGTACGCCTTTTGGCGGACATTGCGAGGCGAACAGAAGATTACTGCATCATTGTCTCCGATTGGCTGGGACGCTATTCCTATGAATGGCAAACGCTGTGGACAAACGACCTATCCAGAAACCGGAACATGGACTACGTTGTATCCTACATCTACGAAAAAGAGGAGGCAGAGGCACGCCGAGACCAGCTCCAACACCTCACTCTCCGGCTTATGAGCAGACAGGAAGCGGAGGGCATTGTTAGCAGAGCGAGCAAGCGCGCCGGCATCGAGATCAAACCGCTTCTTTTCTTCGACCGTTCCACCTTCACGGGCCGGCATATGGACACCGCTGAATACAACCCCCACGCCCAGCCCATTCGTGAGGCGGTCAGTTCCTTGCACGAGCCTAACTTCCGCACTAACCTGACCTCTTTGATAATAAACTACGTCCCAAAGCCGGGCTTCGACTTCCTCAATGACTACTTCGAGCACCTCCAGATGTGTTGGAATACGCTGGTCCAATACGTTGAAGACGTCCTCGAGTCCTACGATCAGAAGGAGCGGCGATTCCCGTCTGATGTCGGCCCTATCGCTGGTTCGTACCCACCGGCTCTTCGCGACATGATGGAACGGATGAAGCTCGTCGTCGAAGGAGTGGGATGGTTGGGAATCGGTCTCCCTCGCGAGAATATCATTGAACCGCAGCTCGGGTACGCCCTGCGATACCTGATGAATGCTTTGCAAAAGGGACAGGGCTATGCCCACGGGCTTGTGGGAGTATTTGAGGTTGATAGAACACAATGAGGAACGGCTTTTGATAGTATTTGACCATGTCTCGAAAACGTATCCCCGGGGCGCTGAGGCTGTCCGGAACCTCAGCATGGAGGTTGCGGAGGGTGAGACCCTTGTTTTATTGGGTACCAGCGGCAGCGGAAAAACCACAACCCTGAAGATGGTCAACCGACTGATTGAGCCAAGCTCCGGCCAGATCTTAATCAACGCCGAAGACGTCATGGAGCAAGACCCCATTCAGTTGCGCCGCAAGATCGGCTATGCGATTCAACACATTGGACTCTTCCCCCATCTGACCGTCGGAGAAAATGTCGCGGTCGTGCCCAAGCTCCTCAAATGGTCGCGGCAGCGAATCGCCGGACGCATAGACGAATTGTTAACCATGGTCGGCCTTGAGCCGGAGGAGTTCCGGGATCGCTTCCCGGCTCAGCTTAGTGGGGGACAACGGCAGCGTGTTGGCGTGGCGCGTGCGCTCGCGGCCGACCCGCCCATCGTTCTCATGGACGAGCCATTCGGCGCCCTTGACCCCATCACGCGTGAGCAGCTCCAGGACGAGTTCATCAACCTCCAATCGAAGATCAACAAGACCATTGTCTTCGTAACCCACGATGTCTTCGAGGCGGTCAGGATGGGGGATCGAATCGCCCTGATGGACGCCGGATACCTCAAGCAGATTGGCTCGCCTTCGGAAATCGTTGAGAGACCCGCCAACGATTTTGTGGACCAGTTCCTCGGGCAGCATCGTTTTCAGCTTGCGCTCCTCACACGCAGCATTGCCCCACTGGTGGAATCCGGCACACAGCCTGAGTCCGCCGCCCGCCCTGAAAGGGTTTTCAAGTCCGATAGCATCATCGCGGCACTCGATGCCTTCAAGCGCACGCCCCGCGAGAAAATCCCGGTGTATGATGAGAGCGGGCAGTATGTGGGAGACGTGCGGCGGCAGCGGGTGCGCAACGTTGTGGTTGAAGCCATCGGGACAGGCAACGCCGACCGCCGAGGAGGGATGGAATGACAGGATTCCTGCCGGCGATATCCGTTGCGTTTATAAACGTGATGCTTGAACGGCGCGCCGAGTTGCTTACAGAGCTTCTCGAGCACGTCAGGCTCACTTTCGTTGCCATGGCGCTGGCCAGCGCCGTCGGCGTCGCGACAGGGCTTCTTTTGACTCGCCTGCGGAAACTGGCTACCCCGGCCCTTGGCGCGGCCAGCGTGATCCAGACGGTCCCCAGTCTGGCGCTCCTGGCCCTGATGATTCCCTTACTCGGAATCGGTGTGCCCCCAGCCATTGCGGCGCTTTTCCTCTACGCGGTTCTACCCATTCTGCGCAACACCTACACCGGCATAGATGAGGTTGACCCCGCGCTCACTGAGGTTGGTCGGGGCATGGGCATGACCGAATGGCAGATACTCTTCCGGGTGCAGATTCCGCTCTGTGTGCCCATTGTGATGGCCGGAATTCGAACTTCGACAGTGATCTGTGTTGGCATCGCGACCCTGTGCACGTTCATTGGCGCCGGCGGGCTTGGCACTATCATCATGGAGGGGATGCAGACCCGGGGCAACGACCTCATTTTCGCTGGTGTGGTCCCGGCCATCCTGCTGGCACTCGCCCTGGATGGCCTCGCCGCCCTTGCCCAAAAGCTTTTAACCCCGAAGGGGCTGAAAATCCACACAGTTAGATAACTATCCAGGGAGAAAAAAGATGAAAAGGGCTCTCCTTCCGATTGTGATTCTGTTGATTGTCATCGGCGCCATAGTTGCGCTGTCGCTTCCCAAGCGCGCCGACATTGTCGTGGGCTCGAAGCATTTCACTGAACAGAAGATCCTCGGCCAGATGATCGCTCAGCTTATCGAGGCGAAAACGGACCTGAAAGTGCGCCGGCGTCTCGGCCTCCAGGGAACTAAGGTTTGCTTCGGCGCCATTCAAGAAGGCGACCTGGACATCTATCCGGAATACACCGGCACCGGCCTCGTGAACATCTTGGGACTCGACTACGACCCGTCGCAATCACGGCAGGATGTGCTCGACAAAGTTCGCAGCGAGTTCGCACAGCGATGGAGCCTGGTCTGGCTGCCGCCGCTGGGATTCGACAATACGTTCGCTTTTGCCATGCGGGAGGAAGACGCCGAAAGGCTCGGCATCACCAAGATTTCGGACCTCGCTAAATACAAGGACACGCTCCGCCCCGGCTTCGACCATGAGTACACCACCCGCCCGGAGTACAAGCGGTTTGGGGAGGTCTACGGTTTCACCTTTGGTAAAAAAATTACTCGCCTTGATCCCGACCTCACTTATGAAGCCATCAAGGAGGGGTTAGTGGACTTGATAGACGCCTTCTCGACAGATGGACGGATCGCCGCCTACAACCTTCGCGTGCTGGAAGACGACAAGCACCTTTTCCCTCCCTACGATGCGTGTATCCTCATTCGGCAGGAGACGCTTGACAAATACCCTGATCTGAAGGGGGTTTTGAATCATCTCTCTGGGGCGATCACCCCGGAAAAGATGCAAGCGATGAACTACGCTGTGAGTAGTGGCTCACGCTCGCCAGCGGCCGTGGCGAGGGAGTTTCTTGCCTCCCGGAAGCTCATTCCTTCGCATGCGAGTCGCGCCGAAGACTAAGTGCTCCGATTCATAACTTCGGTCACGCTTTCTTTTTTCCACGAGATAACATGATAAACGGGATTGCTCGAACGGTGTTTAACCCTCTCTAAGGTCTTCCAGCTTTCGTTTGACGTGAACTTCACGCTGATCGCAATTGATGCTCGGATGTATCCTTACACGGCGGAGCCATGAACTTCTCCACCACGCGTTTCGCGTGGTTGCTCCCTGGTCCTTCATGCTTTCCGAGCACGCGGAACGCGTGGAGGGGTGGTGATCTACCGGATACCTCGCGTGGCTCGAAGCATCCCCGCCGAAGGCGGGGTCATCCTGTCCGAAAATCCTCGACCTTGGAGTGCGGGAGCGGCGCTCCCGCCATCGAAGGCTGAAGCAGGGCTTCAGCACTCCAAAGGGGTGAAGGCGCAGAGCGCGCAGAGAGGGAAGTGTGGCATGGGCATCCTGCCGCCGAAATAGACCTGGCAAAAGGTCGGCTAAACTTTCTCAGGCACGACAAACGGCTTCCGGTAGGGTCGGGTCAGAAGCATGTCCGCTGCCGGGTTATTGACGAATTTCTCTTTTTCGGGGTCGAACGCGAGTTTGGGGCCGACCCGGAGCGTCGTGTTCTCCGGATCCACGCCGATGGCCTTGGTATTCTCCAACAGGGTCATTATGCTGTCGCCGACAACCTCATTGTCGCTGAAGTCCTTGGGCTTCTCAAAGCGCTTTTCGACCCCCATGAGGTAAGGAATGTTGCCCAGGTGGCATAGGGCGCTTGATAAATGCGCCTCGAGGATGTCGGCGTTGAGCTCCTTGTACTTCCGGCTGCGGACGCAGTTGATGAAATTGCCGAAATTGCCGCCGGGATAGACGTGGTAATCCGCATCCACAAGGGGTTCGCCTTTGTCCTTGCCCTTGGGATAGAACCGACCGCCCTTGATCACCCCTTCTTCAAAGTAGAGCTCGTTCGTGACCATATTGGGAAATCTGTCATGTTTGCCGACGAGCCCTCGGGTCTCAAATAGAATCAACGAATCGCCGTAGTCAAAGACCGAGACGATCTGATTGGGCGTTTCGCCCTGGTCCTTGAAGCCCGGTTCGTTGACCCAGCGGCCACCCAGACTGACGACACTGCGGGGGAGTGTGACGCCCATGGCCCAGCGCGCCATGTCGATCTCGTGAACACCCTGGTTGCCCATGTCTCCGTTGCCGAAGTCCCAGAACCAGTGCCAGTTGTAGTGCACGAGGTTATCGTGATAGGGCTGGAGGGGAGCGGGGCCGAGCCAGATGTTGAAGTCCAGATGGGCCGGCGGGGTTTTGATCGGTTTGGATCCGATGCTCCAGCGGGGCTTGCAGCAGTAGCCCTTCGACACCAGGAGCTTGCCGTACTTGCCGCTTTTGACAATGGCCGCCATTTTGGCAAACCCACCGGAGCGGCTCTGGGTGCCGTGCTGGACGATCCGTCTGTACTTGCGGGCGGCCTCGACGCACTTGCGGCCCTCGAACACGTTGTGGCTGCACGGTTTTTCGACATAGACGTCTTTGCCGGCCTGGCAGGCCCAGACGGTGATCAGGGAGTGCCAGTGATTGGTGGTGGCGATGGAGACGACGTCAATGTTTTTGTTTTCGAGCATCTTCCGGACGTCCTGATATTTCTCGACCTTGTCGAACCCTCTGGCGCGGCGGTCGAGAACGTTGCGGTCCACATCGCACAGGGCCACCGTGCGAACCCCGGGCATACCGTGGAACTCGCGCATGTGGGACCCGCCACGGCCGTTAATACCGACAACCGCAACACGGATGTCGTCATTGGCCCCTAAGACACGGCTGGGTACGGCCATGGCAAAGCCCGTAGCCACGGCGCCCTTCATAAAATCTCGGCGTGTGATCCGTTCCATTTGTAACCTCCCGTCAGACAGGGTTCATAGAATGACATCTACAACCTGCGAGGCGTGGCAACACTGCCAGGCTCCTCCATCTTCTCGTTATCAGCCGTTAAAGCAAAAATACCCACACTTTTCAAGACAAATCAGAGAGACAATCCCTTTTCTTCTTTGCAGCGAGGCGCTGTACGGGATATACTCTGCCGAAGACAGAAAGATGGGCAAACGCTCATGGGCGAAACGATCCGCCGAGGGTTCGCTGACCTTATTGGAGAGGTAGACCATGGAAAAAGATCGGAAATGGTGGCGGGAGAAGTTGAAGGGCGGACTCATCCCCGCGGTGCCGGCGCTCTTTCACAAGGATGGCGTCGTTCACAGAGAGGGTCAGCAAAGGTATTGCGAGTACATGGCTCGACAAGGCGTCAGCGGCGTCGCCGTGTGGGTGCACACGGGGCGAGGACTTCTGCTGTCCCCGGAAAACAGGGAATTCGTTATGTCGGCGTGGCGCCGATGCATGACTGGCGACAAAATCATCATTGCCGGAGTCGGCGCCAACGTTGAAGGGGGCCTCACAACCTCAACACAACGGCGTAAGTTCTTTGAGCAGACGAAAGCCATGGGCCACCACGCTCTCAACCTCGGAGCGGACGCTTTTCTCGCCTTCCCACCATTTGCTCTTCAACCCGGCGATAAGCATGAGGCAGAAATCGTCGCCTACCATGAAGAGATTGCACAACTCGGAGCGCCGGTCTTCGCTTTCTACTTTTTTGAGAGAGGCGTCGGCTTGCCTTACTCCGACAATCTTCTGAGTAAGTTATTTGAAATCGAAGCGGTTGTCGGAATCAAAGTCGCGACCTTCAACGACGTGGTAAGAGTCCAGGACATCGCTCGGCTCATCGAAGAGTCTTACCCCGACGTGCTCTTTGTGAGCGGCGAGGACCGGATGCTTCCTTACACCATTATGTGTGGTGCTGTTTGTGGTCTCGTAGGTATGGGTTCCATCTGCACCGACCTGCAGGTTCGGCTCTTGAAATCCTACTTCGCGGGCAAAGCAAAGGAGTTCCTCAAGCTGGCCGACAAGGTTGACCGCCTGGGAGAGGCCACGTTTCTCGAGCCACTGGAAGGGTATGTTCTTCGATTGCTATGGGCGCTGGAGCTTCAAGGCATCATCCCCTCCGAATCCGCCCGCGACCCGTACGGCCCGGAGGTCCCTCCTGAGCAGAAAACTCGCCTTGAAGCAGTCCTCCGTTCCATAGGAGAGCTTTGATATAAGTCCTGCGAATCTTGCCGTTAGTGCGTGTGGGTGCGGTTTCGCAGCGAGGATTTGGCTACGCCCTACTGCGTGGCCTCAGCCCGCGACGCTTACGGTGCAGCTTATGCAGCGGCCTGTGTACGCGGACGACGGTCTCTCGTGGTGCGACCGCGCGCCTTGCCTGGAGAGGAAACCTCTCGCGAAGGCGCAAAGACGCAAAGGTCAGTGGAAATCAGATAGAGAAGATGCTTGGCGTCTTGGCGAGAGAAGACGGAATTCGCAGGGGCCATAGTGGTGAAGTGCCACCCGCAACAACTGTTTGACGGGACCGTTCCATGCATTTGGGATTTCGGATTGCGGAATGGAGCATGTGGGCCGTCCGGGAGTGAGCGTTCGCCCGAACCTCGACTCCCAAATCCGAAATCGGCAATCCGCAACCGGCAATCCGGGGAGCTTAGCGAAGTCGCGACGCATGCAGACATCGTAGTGGAAAGGAGACGACGATGAGAAGACACCTTGTCCTGGCAGTCGCACTGGTAGCCTTTGTACTCGCTACGGTCAATATGTTCTTTTTCCGCCGCGAAGACACCACTTCTGACCGAGAAGCGGAAGGTTCCGAGGTCTGGCTCAGCAAACTTGAAAACCGGCTCGCTCAGTTGGAGATGCGACTGAACGATGCGTTAGCCCAATTCGACGGCTTTTCCTCTCCACCTGCCTCATATCAAGTCGCCAAAAGCCCCGAGGGCGAAGAAGAAGGGGCATCAGACCTGCCAGGAGAAATCGTAAGGCTGCGGTCCCAGATAAGTGCCTTCTCTTACCGAATTCAAGCACTCGAGGAGGACCCCGTCAAGCGCGGCTATACATACCTCGGTTCCGAAAATCCCGCGCTGCGACTCGAGGGGATCAACGCGCTGAGGCGGATAGCCCAATTCGATCCCGCGGCCCGGGAGGCGATCAGAGACATGCTGAACGATCCGAGCGAGCGAGTCAGGCGGGAAGCAACGGACGCGCTCGGAGACCTGGGAGACAAGGAGGCCGCTCCCCTCATGGCCCAAATGCTGAGCGACGCCGACCCCGGCGTTCGTCGTGAGGCGATAGACTCTTTCGCAGACTGGGGACACAAGGAGGCGGCTCCCCTCATTGCACAGATGCTGGGCGACGCCGATGCTAATGTTCGTCGGGAGGCTATCGTGGCTCTGGGGACGCTCGGCGCCGGCGAGTCCAGCGCTTCAATCGCCCAGCTCCTTTCAGATCCCTCCGATCAAGTGCGTGAACAAGCTGCCGACGTTTTGGGGCGACTGAAGGCCAGAGACGGCACGACTGCTTTGCTTCAAGCCCTGAATGACTCCAATAACGAAGTTCGGGGGGAAGCCATTGCCTCTCTTGGCGAGATCGGCGCCGTTGAAGCTCTTCCCTACTTAAGAGACATATACCAAAGAGATCCCGGCAGACAGCTCATTCGTTTGGTGACCGCCATGCGCTCACTCGGCGACGAGCAACCGTTTCAACAAGAGGTTCAGCGTCTGTCTGGAGTCGCCTTGTCGAGCGACGATGTGCGAGCGCGAAGCCAGGCCGTCCAGATGCTCTCCTGGTTTGCTCGCGGGGAATCGCGGGACGTGTTCACGCAGGCACTCGAGGATCCCAGTGAACGGGTTCGCCGAGAGGCGGAGCGGGCGCTTCGCCGCCGCCGATAGAACTCAACCGCTCCTGTGGTCCCCTACTTGCTCGTCGGCGAGGCTTCTTCGGAGCTGGCCCGCGGTCCGGTCTTCAGGGGGGACAACCACGCCACGATACCGATCGGGCGTTCCTTTCTTCAAATGCAAGGACATGGCATTTGCGGGAGGGCTGAGTCAGGGAGAACGTATTGTTTTCCGCCCTGGCCCGCACATGGTTAGGCCTTATCCTAATCCGTTCTTTGCCGGATTTCCCGCGACACGGATGCTCACGAAAAAAAGCCATCCGCCACCGCTTTCGGACGCATGAAACAGTCTGTCAATCAAGCAGGATGACGAAGATACTTCTCGTGTGGAAAAGTGCGACCTCGCTCTTACGCTTCGCTCGAGGCCCATTTGCATTTCGCGGCTGGACCGAAAGCCTCTTCGCAAAGTACGCTGGTAGCCTTTAGCGAGGCGCCTCCAAAATAAAGGTCAGGTCAATCTCGTCTCTCCCACGGGCCACGACTTCCGGGACGGACGGCAGGGGGGAAGACCTTCGAATGGCGTCCTTCAGCGACTCTCCCAGGGGCGTGTTCTGCCACTTGTTCTCAATGAGAACCCGCCAAACGCTCCCATCCGGCTCCACTTTCAGCGTAACGAGGACCTCTTCTCCTCCCGCCTGTTCAGAGAATAAACGAGGTCTTGCCCAACTTGAGACAATGCGGTTCCGGACGATGCTCATATAGAGTCTCTTTTCTTCTCGCTCTTGCGGGCTGAGGTCCGCGTCACCTGGCGCCATACCGCCCCCCTCTGCGCGCTGAGCTCGTTGCCGGGCTTCCTGCGTTTCAAGCCTTCTGGTGATCTTCGCGGAAGCCTCTCGCAGCTCCTTTCTCACCGTCTTTCGCTTTTCGGCCCGCGCTGCCTCATCCAGGCGCCGTGACGCGTCCGGCCCTCCAATAAGGCTGAGCACCCGCGCAGCCGCTTCCCGCACATGAACGTTGGGATGGAGAATCGCTTTCAGCATCGGCTGGATGGTGGCCTCCCCCATTTCTGTGAGCGCTTTAGAGATCTCGAAACGCACGTCCTCAGACCCGATTTGCAGCGCCACCACCAACCTGGGAATAGCTTCTGCTGCTCTGGCGCAAAGCTGCTGCCGTGCCTCCGCCCGAACCTTCGGCTCGGGATTCTCCAGAAGCTTGATCAGCTCGTCAATGGACCGATAGCTATCCCTCAGCTCTTCTTCCATGGCTCAGTGCCTGTCTATTGCTTTCCACAGAGGCAGTCAAGAACTCTCGACGACAGATTGGTTCCACGCCCGCCTGGTCTTACTTCTCTTCCGTCGCGGAACTCTCTTCGGTGCGTGCAACGTACCGATAGACCTTCACGTTCACCGCCGTTCCCCCTCTAACGGGCGTTCCCGGGGCCGGGTCCTGCTCAGAAACCAGAGCGTGAAGGTCAGGGTTATCCGTGTCGTATAGCGTAACTTCGCCTACCTTCAGTCCCACGAAGACCAGAACCATTTCCGCATTCTTAAGCGGAAGTCCGGAAAGGTCGGGGACGGTGCTCTCTATATCCTCCAGTGTCTTGACTTCACCCCCAGGTTGGGGCTGATGGGCTGCGCACCCCACCAGCGCCATGGCCACTCCACAAAGCAGAAGAAACAGAGCGAAAAATCTGTTAACGGATCTCATTTCCTGCCCCCCTTCTCAACAGAATTCTTGAACCGTTTCTTGAGACATTGCCAGTTGTCCATCTCCTGACTCTCATCTCCGGCGGTGAAGGAGCGGTCGCGTGGTGATTCCACCGCAATTCACGTGCCGAAAGTCTGCTACGAACCGGAACGCTGCTTCTTCCTGCGATATTTCTGCAGCAATCCCTTCAAGCGCGGGTCATTTCTGAGGTTCTCCAGGTCGGGATCGGACATGAGAAACTTGAAATCCTTGTACCCCAGACTGAGCGCCTTTTCCGTGCTTTCCAATGCCAAATCTATTTGTCCGAGAAGAGAGTAACTGCACGTCAGGTTGTAGAAGACAATGGGGTCTTTCGGCCTGAGGCGAGAAAGCCGAAGGTCCACCTCAAGCCCCTTCTCGTGGTAGCCCCTTTTCGTGTAGACGTCTCCCAGGGGCATCAGCACGTCCACGAGATTCGGGTCTTGCTTCAGAATCCCTTCGTAGAACGAAATCTGAAAATCAAGCTCCTTCTTTTCCCGATCCGCTCCAGCCATGCGAGAGCCACCATCCTCTTCCCGTTCCGGTCATGCATCTCTCAAGGACGCAATACAAGTATCCTTTAGCAAATATCTTTTCCCACCTCAAGCATATTTCCGCAGGAAGAATCTTGGAGGAAGCACGGCAGTGCTTGCACGATGCCTGCGTCCCGGTCCCGCCCAGAGCACTGGAGATGGCTCTTCTTTTCCGAAGCCGCAGGTGGCCTCCTTCTTCTTCGGGTTCTTTCCGAACTACTGTGGGTGAGGGCGCGAGCCTCTCGTTATTATTCACAATTCCTTATTTGCCAGTGTATTAGATAAAAGCAAGCCGCACGGGAACCACACAAATTCAGAAATAGCCCTGAAAAAGGAAGATGCTCGCTCGCTCTGTCCCCAAACCGAAGAGGTTCTTCGCATACGTGCGGTGCAGGCGGTCCTGGAGGGGATGAAACAGGTGGAAGCAGTCCGTGTTTTCGGCGTCTCGCAGGCAGAAATGGGTAAATGGACCGCGCACTATCGCCAGCGCGGTCTCAAAGCCCTACGGGCCCGGCCGTGAGGCCGCCCCAAAGTCGAGGTCGCCTCAAAAAGCGGCAACCAGCCCCGATCGTCCGCACGGTCACCGATCGCACGCCTGAACGCCATACTATGACTACTTTTGCTACTTTTGGATAGGGACCGGGGCTATCCTGTAGAACTCGCGTGATGTGCTTTCAGTTAAAGATTCCTCCCAGCTCGTGTTCTCGCCTTGTGATGGAACAGAGGCCGCAAATTCCCATTGGCCATCCACACTTGGCGCCGACCAGACCTCATAGCTTCTACCAGCCAGGCTTGTCCACCGAAGGGTGATTCCCGGACCGGTCGTCCGCCGTATTTCAATTACACGTAATGGGACAGTCTCAACACGATCCGCCAACCTCACAAGCTCGAATTGCGAAGGGTCTTTAATAACGAGGTCCCATGAACCAGCTCCAGAGTTGTGAAGGTCCATGTCAAACTCGAGGACAGTGCCGCCCTCTGTAACTCGAACGTTCGTTGCGGCAATAGCTTTCTCCTCGTGAATTAGCTCCACAATCAAATCCTCAGTAAGGCCAGAACCCGTGAGCTGAATAGCCTCGAGTAATTCTCCCTCATGGCACAGGTGTGGTGAAGGCTCGCTGACGGACATGCGGTAGACAGTCAGGTCTTTCGTTGAGACATTGCCGCAGGGATCCCATGCACTGATAGTGATGACGTTCTTGCCCCATTCGAGCCCCGTGTCGGCAACCTGCCAATCTCCGTCCAGAAGTGCGAGGCCGCCATTCCCGTGGTCATCCTCCCACGTGACCTTCATGACGCGGGAGTCATCACTTGCGCTTCCCGAGATTGAAATAGAAGGGGCATCGGTCACGTAAACGGACTCAGAGGTGGGATTGGCGAAATCAAGGCTTGGCGGATTATCTTCGAGTAGACTGCATCTGGTGAGCTTCGCGTTAACCCATTCTTCACTTTCTCCGTACAGGATATCCCACATGACGATGTGGGATTGCTTTTCGACTGCACCTATGTCCCACGCCAACCATTCTGTGCTCTCCGATGTGGTGGTCAGAATCGTTTGCTCAAGAAAGACGGATCTACTGGCATCACGGGTAGTTATTCTGGCACAAAGGGGATATGTTCTGTCTCCCACTATGTGGTCCTCAAAGCCTTCGAACGTGGATTTGTAAGTGATGTATGTCTCAACGTCCCAGAGTCCGGCGAACTTCAACAGGGACCTGCTTTCGTACTCAACACCCAGCTCCATCTCATAAGGAAACCGGGTGATGGGCGGGTCCAGATACGACCACTCCAGGTCGGGGTCCTGATCTGGGACATAGAACTTGTGCACTCTCAGGCCATCCGTATCGCTGCTCCAGTAAGTCCTTACGCCATCTTGATCCTCAAGCACAAACAGCCCCTCTTCGACGCCTATGACCGTTTCCGTTGTGGTTGAGCCATCACCTTCGTACTCCCACTCAACCCCGACCGCCAAAGGGTAGTAGTCGGCGGGGAAGATACTTTCTTGGGCAGAGACCGACGAAAAAAAGACGAGGCAGACTATGATCGCAAACTTAGTTCTCATTACAGAACCTCCCCAAAAACGGGTTTGCACCGTCGTGCTTCCGAAAAGTGGAAGAAAGCCAAAGCTCTCAAACAGACTATAAGGCATGTGCCGATCAGTCGGCAAGCGAATTTCACGTCACACCGTGATTGGACTACCACGGAGCAAGAAGCGAGCAGACATCTCGCAAAGGCGCGAAGACGCAAAGACCACTGAAAATCGTATAGGGAACACGCTTGGCGTCTTGGCGTCTTGGCGAGAGAAGATGGGAGAGAGGAAGCCTCTCGCAAAGTGGCAGAGGTTTCACTCATGGAAATGACACACGGACTCTGTAGAAGCGACATCTGATATCCTCGGATGGCAACTCGGTCCATTCGGCAGGGCCGGCGCCACACAGAATCTCACGCGAGATAGGTATCCAGGGGCCAGTTGGGCTATCGGCGGATTCAACCACATATACACGCGACGGAACGGGTTCCCAGCTCAACGAAACGGCGCCGCTTTCGAGCGAAGCAAAATGCGTAACGCAGAAATACGATTCTGGGTGTGTGGGAACGGTTCCGGCAACGTACTCTTCGAGGTCCGAGCGACCATCACCATCTTGATCCGCTTTGTCGTTCCTACTATTCGTTGGCAGACCATGCACCCTCTCCCATGCGTCGGGGATTCCATCGCCGTCCACATCAGGGTCAATCGAAACCTGGTAAGCAACCAAATCCAGGTCCGTCACCGGGTCGTATGCCCACACCTCGATGACCGGCTCGAAGTTCGGGTTCCGGTCTTTGATGTAGAACTCGACCACTGCCTTGGGTGAGGTCTCGCCAGGAGCTAAAGGCGCCCAATGGCTGACATCAACGTAATGATAATCTCCTGAATCGGGATACTCTTCCGAGGTCACTCCGTCGGGGTTAACCAGCCTGCCTTCCGAATGGGGCCCCGAAATCGTGAAGACAACACCCTTCACAACCAGCCATATTGGGGCGGTGAACGTCCGGGCCGGCGGATTCTCCGGTCCTGTTACGTTCGTAATGGATACATACACGAAGAACGTGCCCTTCGCGTAATCAATCCTCTTCTCAAGTACATAGACGTCCGCCAGCATTTTCACTATGTAGTCTTTCGAGAACTCAATCGTCCCGCCTTCTGGCAGCAGCATCTCCTCGGTGACCGGCTTTTCCGGCGAGTGCTCAGCTCTTCTTGGCCAGGCATCCGCCCTGGGCAGCCACGTTATCTCCCAATTACCGACCTCCACGTTCCGGTGGACCGTTTCAAATACCTTGGGATCGCTGGTCGGCTGCGTCTGCCCGGAAAATGGAACACGCTCAGGTAGCCTTCTTATCTCATAAGGGGCTTCAACATTCGACCTCACAGTGATTGATGGGACCCTTTTGAACATCACCCTGACCTCGTGGGGGGCCTCGATGTTCCAGAGAGTGAGACTGTCACCCTCAACTGGCACCTCCTCACCGTCCACAAACCACTTATCTATTGTGTAATTCTCGTGCTCATTCGGATCGGCAATAAAGGTCGCATCGTCTCTTTCGTCATACCAGCTCTCTCCTTCTGGAGCAATGAACCCGCCTCTACCAGCAGAGGAAGTCGTGCGGTACTGCGTCATCCAGTTCCAGGTCAGCTCTGAGTCCTCTGTGATCCGAAAACTGGGATAGCTGTTTGTATCCCCGGAGGGTGCACTGCCTGTCCCCGTGTAACCCACACACGGGTATCGAACGCCCTGTTCATCAGCGTATGCCAGCGAGGCTACACTCCCTCCAGGGACAATGTCTCCTGACCAGTAAGTGTACGTGCCAGGTGAGGGATCCGGACTGCCATGGGGAGAGGAAATTGTGAAGAATACTGGACGAATCGAGGGGTACTCGTACGCCCCCATATCCACCGTCAACGAGGAAACTCCGTGGAAGATGCGCGAGTTGCCGTCCAGGTCAACCGCCTCCCACATCCAGTCGCTATTTCTACCGGTGTCAATGCACGGGGAATCGGGCGAAAGGCGGTAGTTGTTGTCTTCGTAGGTGGCAAGATTGCCATCCGGTCCGTATGGGTCAACAAACAGGGGATCTGTCGCGATGTTACCGTCCCCACCTGCCGTCCATTTCTGAATGCAACTGAACGTCGCAGTGGTTGAATCGTAAAGCTGGTCACCGGTTGGAGCCGTGTTTCTCCAGAGAATACAGTTGCCGATCAGTCCATCACAATCGTAAAGCCCACCGCCGCGTTGCTGGGCTGTGTTCGCTGTGATCGTATTGCTCGACACCGTGCCGCTACAGCGATACAACGCGCCGCCATACCCCCAGGCCGTGTTGCCCACAATCAAATTGTTCCCGATGGGGCCGCCGCAGAAGGCCAAGCCACCCCCTCCCCAAGCCGCGTTCCCTACAATCCAGTTGTGGTGAATGGCAGCGATCGTCCCACGCCCAAGGATTCCGCCCCCATAAGAGGCCTTACCGTTTCGGATGGTGAGTCCGGCTAACTCGCATGCCTCTGTCTCACTGCCCATGAAACACACGACGGGTCTTGACCCACCGCCGTCGAGTATTGTCGAAGCAATCGAATCGAAATCCTCGGGAAATACGCTTCGAACAACGATGTCCACGCCGCAAAAGTGGATGTTTTCGCGGTAGGTACCTGGAGATACGATAATCTCATCGCCCCTGACTGCAAAGAGAATTGCCTCCTGGATAGTCCTGCGATCCGCAGGGACATGGATGGTCTCCGGAGCAGTGCGCACCAGGGGATCCGTTTCTCGGAGGAGCTCCAGACCGTCCCTGAGACCATCGCCGTCTGTGTCTTCGAGGCTGGGGTTGGTTCCTGTCTCTATCTCCCGCGCATCAGAGAGCAGGTCACCGTCCGTGTCAGGAGAACTGCCGTACTCGTAGCATCCCATGTCAACGCGTTCGCCGCGCGGGAACGCGCGGCAGTCACCGTCAAGATCCCGCTGCGGCCACAGATACCAATGGTAATTCGCACCGGCATTTATGCACGGGGACATGTCTCGAAGATGATAATCACCGCTTGCTGCGTCAACGAACAGGGGATCGTCTGGAAGGTTCCCTTCGCCGCCTCTGTCCCAGTTGTGGATGCAGGAATAAGTGGGGAAGCTCGAACCATGCAGTTGGGTGCCAAACGCGCCTCTATTGCCCCAGATGATACAATTGCGGATGATGCCCTCACAATAGGCTAATCCACCCCCGCCCATCGCCGCCGAGTTATCGTAGATGGTGCAGTTGTGGATTGTGGCATCGCAGTCATAAAGCCCGCCCCCCTCATTCGATGCTGTGTTTCGTGAGATGCTGCAGTTCTCGATCACGTCATCACAGGAGCTCACTCCGCCGCCCTTCCAGGCCGAATTTTCCTCAACAGTGCAGTTCCGAATAATCCCGTCGCATTGATAAAACCCACCGCCCTTGTGCCCCGCGGAGTTGTTGATGATAATGTTGTCCGTTATCATGCCGATACAATTACAGAGCCCGCCGCCGTCCGCTGAGGCCGAATTGTTAGTAATAAGGTTGTGGCTAATTGTCGCGCGAGAACGACTCTCGTAAGGTCCACCGTAAATGCCGGCGCCCTGTTGCGCTTTTCCGTATCGGATCGTAAAGCCGGACAGCAGGCAAGTTTCGTTCTCAGTACCGCTGAACGCGACGACCGAGCCGAACCTGTAGCCGTCAATGATGGTCTTCCGCACAACAGAGAGATCAAGAGGATCAGTGCTGACCAGCCTGATGTTCTTGCCTTTGAAATGCACGTTGTCGAAGTAGGTCCACTCGGCCACGATGATCGTATCTCCCTCGGATGCGGCAGCAATTCCTTCACGAATCGCCTTAAAGGGGCTTTCCGGTGACCGTCCATCACCTGATTCGGAGACCGAGCCATCAACGTGCCAGGTCACACCCGAAGCCAGCGTTGGGGGGTTGCAGATCACCCCGCAAAGGGCTGTGATAATACAGACTATTTTCATTTCTATTCACCGAGTGCCTTGTCCTGTCCGATCATCTACTATGCATTTTTGCAGACCATCCGCAATCACAAAGCGCAGATGGCATTATAGAGTATCATACAGGAAAAGTCTCTGTGAAGTTGCTCGGGCCTTCGGTGTCGAGGGGAATAGTGTGCTCGTGACGACCTCTTTCCACCAGCATCAGTTTTCCCCAACAACGACTGAGGTTCTATCCACGCCCGCTGAATCAAAAGACGTGTGCTAAAGCTCACGAGCGATGAGAATCGCTCGATTTAGAGTAAGAGTGTGTAAGCTCATGAATAAAGCAAGACACCTGGGTACGCTCTCCTTTCAAGAACGAAGCAAGGCAATTGATACGAAACAAAGGAGGCTACGCCCACGCTCAGAGAATCGCATCCCAGCAAGCATAGTATGCCGGCTTTACGGACTGGGGTAAGGGAAATGCTTCAGGATGGCGTGACGAGTAGTGGTTCAGTGGTTCCCAGGTGGTTCCTGAGGCTACGGCTCAGGAGTTCCGGGACTCTATGGGGTTTGGGAAGCATCGGCTCGATTGTTGCGATGTGGGCGCTATGGTGATACCATCCAGAAGATGAGTTCTGCCTAAAGCCACATCAGCCGTACAGGTGGCTCGTCGCATGCTCAGGATGAGGGATTACTCACAATGGGAAAAGTGACTGAAACAATTAAGCTGACCAGCCTGTTTGACAGTGCAAAGTGTAAAGAAGTCGAGGCTGTCATTGACACGGGGGCGACACTTCCTGTTCTGCGCCAGGAGCTTGTTGACGAGCTGAATCTCAAGAAAGTGCGCGACGTCAGGGTAAAGTACGCTAATAGTTCGGTGGAGATAAGGGAAGTCTACGGTGCCGTCACCGCGGAGCTGAAAGGCCGCGTGGGCATTTTCGAGGCGCTGGCAGAAGCTCCAGGCTCTCAACCGCTCGTCGGACAAGTAGTCCTCGAATCACCCGACCTCACCGTTGACCCCAGAACTCGCACAGTCACGCCGAACCCCCGCTCCCCGGAAACACCCATGGTTGAGCTTCTTTTTCATTATCGCGCACTTCGGACAGCGGGGTCCATGTGGAGGGCCTCGCCCGGGATGCACCAGTGATCTTCGGGCCCGTACACTAGGATGGTGCACAGAGCCGCCAGATCCTGCGGTTTTGCGCGTCAAATATATCTCAGTAGCGAGGCAATGTGAAGAGGGTCGAACAGAAAGCAGTCTTATCTCTGGGGAGGCGTAGGCCCCGTCGTCGCCTTGTGGCAATAGTGGTTCCTATGGGTGTGGCCGTTTTTCTTTTGCTGGGCATCATACTGCCCCGGACATCGAGGATAACTTTCAGGACGTTCCGGTGGGAGCGTCCCACAAGGCTTTGTGCCCTTGAGATAGCGACCGTTGTCGCTGCCTTGAGACAGTACCGCAAGGACCACGGATCCCTACCGAGCTCTCTTGCCGAGCTGGTTCCACAATACGTCCAGGAGGTTCCCCGCTGCCCGGAGGACTTTGTTGAAGGAAGGCCAAGCTTCCTGTACGGCGGCCCGGACGTCCAACCTCAAGACGTCCCTCTTCTTTCCTGCGAAAGGCACTGGGAGGCCGGACTGAACATTTTTGTGTCATACGACCTGCAAGCTGAGGCGGTTTGGAAAGTCCCGGGCTGGATGCCGGGCGATCAACTTTCTTCATCTGATGGGCAGGTTCCGGACTGCAAGCGTAACCTTGCCATGATCGCGGACGCGATCCAAAAATACCGCGATGAGAAAGGCACGCTCCCTCATAATCTGGCAGAGCTGGTGCCCAGCTGGATTGAGGGCCTTCCGCATTGCCGGGCAGACTTCGCAAAAACCAGGCCGAGTTACCTGTACTGGCCGTTGCTCGGGGCTGCTGCGGATGCACCGTTGGTTACGTGCGAGAGGCACTGGCCGGCCGGCATCGACCTGTACGTTACGAATGCTCTGGACGTCAAGGCTCGTCCGAAGGACCATGTTAACGATGCCCGCGCTTTGAGCAGGAAGTACACCCGACAAGTTGAAGATGAAAGAGACGCATTGATGCAGGGCTCGCTGCCGTACGTGCTGAAGGTCTGGCAACCGGACTAAATAGACGGACCGGCTTCCGCTTCCAGCGACTCCCGCGCCGATCGAGGACCTCGGCGGGGCAGGTTCCGCTGTCCCTGTTCACACTTCAAAAGCCTGAGCTAACGCGTGAGGAACATTGTGCCAAACCGCGGCCGTCTCGAATACGCTTCTGGTCAGGTGTCGCGGCCCCATCACCTGGTACCCTCTGGCGAGGCGTTCACCTCTTCGGAATCTCCCCGGGGGGGAGGATGGTGCATTCGGGCATTTCGCGGAGCTGTGTCTCCGGACCAGGCGGAGCGTAGATGGCGATGATTTTCATCTGCTCCCAGCCGGTGTTGACGGTTTCATGGAAGACGTCTGGCGGGATGTGGATGGCTGTGCCGGGGCCGACCTTTTGCTTTTCATCGGCGACGACCTGAATCCCCTCGCCGGAAACGACGTAGAGGACTTCCTCCACGCCGGGGTGATTGTGGCTGCGATGTCCCTTGCCGGGGTCGAGGATGACCACGCCCATGCTGAATCGTTCCGCATTCGTGACCCGCGGCTCGCTAAACCATTTCAGATTTCCCCAGTCGAAAACCTGCGTCTCAATCTCCTCGGGGTTGATGAATCTTTTTCCGGGATGTTCTTCTGCCATTTTTTTCCTCCTGGTGTGATCGTTTCTTGGTGGCTCAACAGCAATGCTATTGTTGAAAGGTGATCGCCTTGAAATCCTTCACCTGCTGGGTGATAGCTACCTCTGTTGGCAGGCGCTCGATGCTCGACGCCCCGAAGAAGCCCACGACTCCTTTCGTCCGCTGCAAGATGTAGGTGGCATCCTCAGGTTCGGATATCGGACCGCCGTGGCAAAGACAAAGGATGTCCGGCTTGACCTCCTTTGCGGCGTCGCACATCTTCTGGACCAGCTCCACGCTCTCGTCGAGCGTTTTCGCAGTTGTCGCACCGATGGCCCCTTTGGTGGTCAGACCCATGTGAGGAACGAGGACGTCCGCTCCCGCCTCCGCCATCGCTCCGGCGTCGTTTTCCGTGAAAACGTAGGGGCAGGTCAGGAGGCCCATCTCGTTGGCTTTTCGGATCATTTCCACCTCGAGGCCGTACCCCATGCCCGTCTCCTCCAGATTCTGCCGTAAGATGCCGTCTATCAAACCTACAGTGGGAAAGTTCTGCACGCCGGAGAACCCCGCTTCGATGACTTCCTTGAGAAACACCTCCATCAACCGGAAGGGGTCCGTCCCGCAGACACCCGCCAGAACCGGAGTGTTTTTGACCACTGGCAGAACCTCGTGTGCCATTTCCATGACGATGGCATTGGCATCGCCGTAGGGCAAAAGTCCTGCAAGCGAACCTCGCCCCGCCATGCGAAACCGCCCCGAATTGTAGATAATAATAATGTCCGCCCCACCGGCCTCGGCGCATTTCGCCGATATGCCAGTGCCGGCTCCTGCGCCGATGATCGGTTTGCCCGCTTCGATCTGCTCACGTAAGCGCCTCAGCGCCTCATCCTTTGGAATCCTCATATCAACCTCCTCGGCTGTTCGGAATGCTGGTCAAGAGCTCCTTCCTTTTCGCCCAAGACTTGCTCATGATATTGTTCCTACTCGATCGGCAGCCTAATCCGCTTCGCGCTGATTCTATTCTGCCGACGAGTTTCGCTCAAGGATGTTTTTCGGGAGGAACTCCCGCATTTTTCGGCCAAAGGCAGAGCATCGCCCTTCCTGTCGGTGATTTCTACCCGGTTGCCAAAAAACTGGCTCATCATCCCGCCCATATTCGGGGAATCTCCCAAAAAACCAAGAGCTGATGGAAGCTTCTTCCTCCCACTCCAAACCGGGGGCTTATCGCGTCCGCCCCTACGGGAGGGCCGGAGACGCTTGCTTTCGGGAAACACCAAAGAAGCCTTCGGCGCTTCCTGGCTGGCGGCGTAGAGAATTGGGGTGTGATCTGACCTTGTCTAAACTCGACCGAAGCAGGTATGTGTGCAAAGGTGAGCTTGCTCCCCCGCGAGAATTGTGAATTTCCCCAGCGGTTGCACCGACCTGTCTTCTTTCCTAACCTGGGAACGACAAGAGAGTTACGAACCAGAGCGCTGGACGGAGGTGGATTGGCACGAGGTGTGCTCATCCTACGCACAGTTGCCATACACCCAACCCATAAACAGATCCCCGTCACCTCGTTGACATGGCAACATGAGGGTAGCGGGCCGGAAAAAAGCCTGCTGCTCCAACAGGGAGCCACCCGAACCCCCGGGTGGCTCTTCCCTTTTTGCTCTACTTCTTCTACTGATCGGTATTCGTGGCGCGACTTCGACTGTCTTCAGCCGAACTTGCACCTCCGCCTTGTTTTGTTCCCGTGCTTTGCTTGTTCAAAAGGCGCTTCTCAAGGATACAGAGGCCATGGAGGGTTTCGCCTACGAAATAGCTCGTGAGACGGTTGGGTCACCATGGGGTCATGGGCCCCTGCCAGAGCGAAGAGCCGAAGCGGCACTCTTTAGTTTCTCCACGTACTTACAGCCAAGTTTAACCGTGCCCAGCAGGAGTCCCTCAGTCTCGCTCTGGTGACAATCCGACCCACCGGTGATCAGCAGCCCGCGCTCTTCCGCCAGGCAGCAGTAACGGTCGGCGACCTCCGGGGTGACTTTGCTGCAAAAGGCCTCGATGCCCATGATACCTTCCTGGACGAGCGATGGTATGAGCTCATCGCTGTCAATAAGGGAAGGGTGGGCTAACACCGGTATTCCGCGCGCCTGCTTGATTAGTTGACACGCCTCGGCAGCGGAAAGGTGCGTTCTATGCGCATAAGCTGGCTTGCCACGACCGATATATTTTACGAATGCCTCTTTGATGTGATGCACAAATCCTTGTTCGAATAAAGCCCTGGCAACATGCAATCTGCCCACGGAGCCAAAGGCGGCGGCCTCATCTACGCTTGAGCGGTCCAGTGCCATCCCCAGCCCCCGAAGCAGCCCAATCATTTTCTCCACTCTCGCCCTCCTGTGGCGACAGAGGCGATGGAGCGCTGACAAAAGCGATGCGTCTTCATAGTCAAAACAGTAGCCGAGGATATGTATTTCGCTTTTGCCGACATAGGTGCTCAGTTCCACACCGGGGATAAGTTCAAGACCCATTTCCCTGGCAGCGGTAAAGCCTTCTGGAAGGCCGGCGATAGTGTCGTGATCGCAGATGGACAGCGCGGAGAATCCCTCTTTTGCGGCGAGAGCAACCACCTCCGCTGGGGGAAGGACTCCGTCCGAGACAGAGGAATGAAGGTGCAAATCGGCAAAGGCGGATGCCGGGCAAGGGTTTTTCCGCTGGGGATCAGGTGGCGAGGATTCTTCTTGCCTCATCGAGGAAAATCCCCTGCATGTTCATCTTGAGGGCATCGGGGTTGCTGGCGTAAGCGAGAGCGTCTTCTTTGGTGATCAGCTTCTTGTTGTAGAGCTCGAGGAGGGATTGATTGAAAGACTGCATGCCATCCTCGCTACCGGTCTCGATGGCGGCGGGCAGTTTCAACAACTTGTTTTCGTGGATGAGCTTCTGCACGGTCAGACTATTGCTCAAAATCTCGAGCGCGGGGACCACGCCCTCGCCGGAAGCTTTGGGCACAAGCCGCTGGCATATCGCCGCCCGCAAGTTCGCGGCAAGCTGCTGCCTGACCTGGTCCCTCTCTTCCAATGCGAAGAACTCCAGAATTCTCCCCACGGTTTGGGACGCGTCAGTGGTGTGAAGCGTGCTGAACACAAGGTGTCCTGTGTCCGAAGCGGCAAGGGCGCCCATGAAGCTTTCGCAATCCCTCATTTCTCCGATGACGATGGCGTCCGGGTCCTGTCTCATGATCCGTTTAAGGGCGCTATGGAAAGAATCCGTATCTATGCCCACTTCCCGTTGGTTGATGATGCTCTTCTTGTCGCGATGAAGGTACTCGATCGGATCCTCGATGGTCAGAATGTGAGCTTTCTTGTTCTGGTTAATGTAGTCAATCATCGCGGCGATGGTGGTGGACTTCCCGCAACTGGTAGTCCCTGTAGTGATAATGATACCTCGCTCGCTGAGCGCAATCTTCTTCAAGATCGGAGGGAGGCCAAGTTCCTCGAAGGAGGGGATATCCATTTTGACCATCCGCATGACGACGCCGATGTAACCCCTTTGCCGGAAGACGTTCGTCCGAAACCTGCCCAGACCCTCCGCCTCGTAAGCGAAGTCAATTTCGTTTTCGCTTTGAAACCGCTCACGTTGGTAGGCGGACATGATTTCGTTGGCAATTCGCTCCGTCTCTTCAGGACTAAGCGGCTCGTAGTCTGTCGGGTGTAATATACTGTCTATCCTGAAGATAGGGACGCTTCCAACTTTCAGATGAAGGTCGGAGGCTTTTCTCAGAACCATATCAGATAGCAACGCTTTGATGTCAATCATGTTCAGCACCTCTCATTTCAAATAGAGCCCCGTGTTTCATGGACTCTAACGGCATGGTAAACTTAAGTTTTGTGGAAGTCAATAGCATATCCCTTGCCAATCCACGAGATTCTCTGCGGCCAAATGCCGACCGGGTGAGGCAAAGACCCCAAAGGAGGCTCGCGAAGCAAGATTCGTCCGCGAAGCAGGAAAGGTTGTCGGCAGACTATGCGTAAATTTAGCAGGATTCTCGTCATCAGGTCCGGCGCCATTGGCGACTTCATTGTCACCTTGTCGGTGATTCATCTTCTACGCCAAACCTACGAGAAATGTTGGCTTGCCGTTGTGGCGAAGAATCGAGTTCGGGGCCTGGTGAAAGGTGTCGTGGACGAGTTCGTTGACATTGACGGACGCATCCTCGTTCCTTTCTTCCGTGAAAACGTTGACAGGAGTTGTGAAGAGTACCGCTACATGAACAAATTTGATCTGGTTGTCTCCTACCTCGGTGCAACGGGCCAAGTGAGCAAGAATCTACTTTCCTTAACCAAGCCACGGGTGATCAATGCGGACGCCCTTCCACCGGAAGCGTACGATCATCACATCACCGAGTTCCTCCTGGAGCCCGTTTCTGAGATCGTTGATGTTTCTTGTGCCCCGCTTCCATCGGTGTTTGTCGGTCAAGAGGAAAAAGCGCGGGCGGAGACATTTTTGTCCGCGTCTGGCATGAAGCCTTCGGCGCCGGTCATAGCTGTTCATCCCGGAAGTGGGAGCAGGCCAAAAATCTCTCCGGCGAGGAGCTTTTGCCAGGCTGTGAACTGGATTCAGGAGAGGTTTCCGACGGTGAGCGTCCTCGCTATTGAGGGAGAAGCGGATGAAGAAAGTGTTACTGCCTTCGAGCAGGGGTTGAGCACGCGGTGCGTGAGGGTGAGAAAAGAGGACCTGCGCGAAGTTGCTGCGGTTTTGAGTCAGTCCTCCCTGTTCATTGGGAACGATTCGGGCATCGCCCATCTGGCGGCGGCTGTCGGTGTACCCTCGATTGTGGTATTCCGGGCAGGCAATCCGGTTGTGTGGGCGCCGAGGGGAAAGAAGGTCTGGGTGGCGAACGAGGATTCGTTTTTGCAGACCGTGGAACAGGCGGCCGGCAAGGTTCTCGGTGCCAGGAGAGAGAAGTTGTGAGAACTACGAGAAAGTGAGGAACCCGTGCCGTTGGGGAAACGTATAAGAGCGCAGAAACGAAAGGTGGAGCAGTGAAGTTCATCGCGATGAACGGGTTCGTTTCTGCCTTTTGGCTAAGCACGGAAACGTTGTCTTTCGGATGAGATGTGGAGACAACGTGTTCCACCGAACATCAATTGAGAACGGGAGGACGTGAAGATGGACAAGGTGTCAAGCAGAAAAGTCGTTGCTTTCGGTCTGATCCTTGCCTTGGCGCTGGGGCTCGTGACTCTGGGCTTCGCTGAATTCCGAGGCAGCCTGCGAGCTGAGGAAGTAGGCGGCGAGAGCTTTGGCGGGGTGGGGTTAGAGATCGCCAAGCAAGAGGGGAAGGTCGTTGTCGTGACGACAATTGACGATACTCCCGCAGATAAGGCTGGGGTCCAAGCGGGCGATCGGATTGTGGAGATCAACGGCGAACCCGTCGGAGACGACCCTGATCTCGGTGACATCGTTTCTAAGCTCCGAGGCGAGCCGGGAACGGAGGTTACTGTCACTGTGAAGCGGGGAGATGAAACAAAGACTGTCACCATCAAAAGAGGGAAGATAAAGCTACCGGAGCAGAGGCTCAGGATTATCAAGCGGAAGCCACCGCGTATCGAATTTCGGAAAGTGCCGGAAGACTTCTTGCGGTTCCGCGAGGACTGGCCCTGGGCGCAGTGGGGAGCAGACAAGGACGCCATGAAGGAGTACCGCGAGGCCCTGCGGAAGCTTGAAGAAGCCAGGAGAAAGCTGTGGCGGTCCTTCCCGGACCCACGCCCGCGTTGGGACTGGCGAGGGTGGCAGATCCCGCCTGATCTGTATCGGCCTTTCCAGGTCCCCGACTGGACGCAAAAGATCCCGGACTGGAAGTACTTCTTCGAGGGGCCGGGCCACAAAGAGGACTTCCGTATGGAGATGGACGTCAGCGAGACCGACGATGCTATCACCATTCGGTGCGACATGCCGGGGATGGACAAGGAGGACATAGACATCAGTCTCAAGGGGAACGTTCTCACGATCAAAGGTGAGCGGAAGGTCGAAGAGGAGACGAAGGACGAGGAAGGAAGAGTCGTCCGGAAGGAGAGGAGATTCGGCAGCTTTGCCCGGACCTTCACGCTCCCCGGCAAAGTGAAGACGGAAGACATAAAGACCTCTTACGAGGAGGGTGTCCTGACGATCATTGTCCCCAAGGAGAAGCCGAAGCCGGAGAAGGAAATCAAGATCAAGGTCGGTACGATTTAGTCCATTGCTGGAACGGAGTGACAAAGTGCCTCTGCGCTCTCGGTGGTGAAAAGCGGAACCGCCGGGAGCGCAGAGGAGCTCGTCAGGATTTGATGAACTTCTTGCCTCGCGAGACGAGGCCGATCTCGGGAAGCACGATCTTCCGCTCGGGGTCACGCACGGCGTAGCCCAGGCAGCGAGCTGGGGTGTCGTGCTTTTGCGCGATTTCGCAGACTCCATCCACGTCCTTCTCCGAGCAGACCACGCAAAAGCCGATTCCCATGTTGAAAACCCTGTACATCTCCTCGATGGCCACATTCCCGTGTTGCTGAATCAGGCGGAAAATGGGCTGTGGATCGGGAAGGGAGCCAAGCGAAAAACCGACTTCCGATTCAACTCGGCCCAGATTCAACAAGCCCCCGCCGGTGATGTGGCTTAACGCCTTGATGCTCACTCCTTGCTGACGCATCTGCATGATCTGAGGAACGTATATCCTTGTCGGTTCGAGAAGCTCCTCGCCGATCGTCCGACCCAATTCCTCAACGTGTTTGTCGGGCGAAAAGCCCAGCTTGTCGAAGAAGGTTTTCCTGGCGAGGGTGAGGCCATTGCTGTGGATTCCGCTGCTTGGCAGCCCCACGACAACGTCGCCCTCCTTGACGTCCTTCCCGGTGGTGATTTTATCCACGTCAACGAGGCCGACGGCGGTGCCGACAAGGTCTAAGCCCTTTCCCTCTTGTTTTCCCTTGATCATCTCCTTCAACTGGGCAGTCTCGCCACCACAAATGGTAATTCGCGCCTGCCTCGCTCCCTCGGCCAGACCCTTGCCGATCTCGTCGAGGACGCGAGCATCGAGCTTCTCGGCGGCGATGTAGTTGACCATGGCAATCGGCTCCGCGCCCAAACAGAGGATGTCGTCAACATTCATCGCCACGCAGTCTATGCCGACGGTGTCGTACTTTCCCACCATTTCCGCCACGAGCATCTTTGTGCCGACGCTGTCGGTGGAGATGGCCAGCCCTTTTCCCCCTCCCAAATCGAGCACATTGGCAAAATGCCGCAGGCCGAGAAGAGGATGTCCCGGCAGCCCTTCCCTCAAGGAAAACGTCCCGGTGACATGGTGAAGCAGCCCCCTCAGCAGAACTTCCTCCTGATCTGTTTCCACACCCGATTTCGAATATGTCATCTCATTTCCCATAGTTCGATAACCTCCTTATGCCAACCCGCCGGAGGATCAAACGGCGGTGCGTTTCCTGTCTCGCCTGCTTGCCTTCAGCCTCTCCTTCACTATTAATGCTGCCAAATCCAGGTCCCGCTCGGTAGTGACTTTCATGTTCTCCGGTGGTGATTCGACGAGTTTGACCTTTTTTCCGAGTCTCAGGACAAGCTGGACGTCGTCCGTCGCATCGAGCAGCCCATCTTGCCTGGCCGCGTTGTGCGCTTGCCAGATAAGGTCGAGGGCGAAGACCTGGGGCGTCTGAGCGCTAAACAGAGACTCGCGGTTCGGAATGGACACGATGAACCCGTTTTCCGTTTCAAGAACGGTGTCTGTTGTCCTGGCAGCCACAGCCGCGGCGCCCCAACGCTTGGCTTCCCGGATGGATTCTTCAACGATTTTCGGGGTGATCAGTGGGCGGGCGGCATCGTGAATCGCAACAAACGCCACGTCACTTCTTCTCGACAACCACTGCACGGCCTTGTAGGAGGAATCCTGTCGTTTCTTCCCGCCGACCATGATCTTCTGATGGAGTCGGAACCTGCGCCTCTGGAGAATTGATTTCATTTTTGCCGTCATTCCCGGGGGGACAACGACAACGATTTCATCCACGGACAGGCAGGTGTCGAAAGTCTCGATGGAGTAAAGAACGATTGGCTTCCCCTCAAGGCTCAGGAATTGTTTCAGTTCCCGGCACGAGGACATTCTGGTCCCCTTCCCCGCTCCGAGGATGACTCCGACAGTCTTGCCAGGACGTGTCTCCCTATTCATGACAATCTCGATCAACAGAATGTGTTTGCTTTACGCCTGAATGATAGCAGAGGCTTCCGCCGCCGACAATGAGATTTGCTTGCCGATCAGATTCCTTTGCAAGTTGTGCCACAAAAAGCGGAAATGGATTGAATGGGCGTATTCCGCGTGATAGCATGGATGCACAGCAAGAGGCATCCAGGTGCAACCCGGCCACCTTTTCAGCAAGGACATGAACTACACAGAAGCCATCAAATACCTCTACTCCGTTCGCCTCTTCGGGACGAAACTCGGCCTGGCGAACACAAAGCATCTCCTCCAGGAACTGGGACATCCGGAGGAGAAGTTCTTCACGATTCACGTCGCGGGGACGAACGGGAAGGGGTCAGTGTGTGCCCTGGTCAGCTCAATTCTTTCCCAGGCGGGATACAAGGTTGGCATGTTCACCTCCCCGCACATCCTTTCCTTCCGTGAGAGGATGAGGGTTGGGCGGGAGATGATCCCAGAGGAAGCTGTCTGCCATCATCTGACAAAGATTCTGCCGATCATCGAGGAGATGTCCGAGAATCCGGCGCTGGGTCATCCCACCTTTTTCGAGATCGTTACGGCTCTGGCCGTTGATTATTTCGCTGCATCCGGCGCGGAGTTTGCAGTTATGGAAACGGGAATGGGAGGGCGACTCGACGCCACCAACGCGCTCCCTTCGCAGATTCAAGTCATCACCGCCGTCGGACTGGAGCACACGGCGTATCTCGGAAACTCCATTCCAAAGATCGCCTGGGAAAAGGCCGGGATTATCAAGGAAGGGGCAACGGTAGTCGTGGGCGACGAGGATGCGGCAGCCATCGAGGTGATCCGTCGGAAAGTGGTCGAGAAAAAGGCAAGGATTGTGCAACTTGGGGAAGATATCAAATTCGAGAACAGGGAGCTGAAGTTCCCCATTCAGAAGCTCGATGTTGTGAGCTCTGAGAGGACGTACCCTGGAATTGTTTTCCCTCTGCTGGGGCGTCACCAGGCGGCGAACTGCTGCCTGGCCGTTGCGGTCGTGGAGGAGCTTCAGCGAACGGGCTTCAGCACAGAGTTGCAGAGCATTTACGCAGGCATTAGGAAAACGCGACATCCGGGAAGGTTTGAGATGATACCCGGTCAGCCGAACATTGTTCTCGACGCGGCCTGCAATCCCCACGCCTGTAAGGCGCTCGCGGAGACGCTTTCCGAAGTGGTCCGGGGCTTGCCGTTGACGCTCGTTGCCGGCTTTCTCCGTGACAAGGACTACAGAAGGATGTGCGAGATTCTTCTCCCAATGGCGGGCAAAATCGTTCTCACGCAGCCGGAAAGCCAGCGTGCCCTGTCCGTGGGAGAGCTATACGAAACCGCACTCTCTGTCGTGCCGGAAAAAGACATTCAGTGTATCGAGTCGGCCGAAGAGTCCATCGGCTGCGCCTTGAAGCTTTCCCCGGAAGACTCCTTCGTTTGCATCACCGGCTCGAACTATCTTCTGGGTCCAGCAAGGAAGGCGTTGGGGCTTGGTGACTTGCCAGAGGATTTCATCCTTTCGGAATCGTTCGGTGGGGACAAGAGAACAGCCACGGGCGGGCCTTAACGGTTACTGCTCCGGCAGGGTGCTTCCCCCTTCCTGCGGGGAGAGCGAGACCCCTTCCTCCGGCACCTTGAGTGTGAGAAAAACTTTACCTTCTTTCGGTCTGCCTTTGAAGAACCTCGTGATGTCGTTCTTGGTCACGAACAGGAAGAAGGCAAGGATCAGGACGAAGAAGGTGTTCACGAGAATATTCATCGTCTTCTGCCGGATCGGTTTTCGGCGGACTTTCTCTATAGCACAGAACATGATGTGCCCACCGTCCACGATGGGGATGGGCAAGAGATTGATGACGGCGAAGTTTGCACTGAGGAACCCAATGAAGTAAAGGAATGTGGTGAAGGAAACGGATATAGACCATCTGATCAGGCCAATGATGCCCACGGGGCCGCTGATCCCCTTGGTGGAAACGGTGCGGGTGATCAAGCCCTTGAGCGTCCTGACGACCATTCGTATGGCGGAATACGTGGCCGTGAACGGGTCCTGCTTCTTAACACCGTAGACAACTCCCGGGAGAAACCCAAGGACGGGATAGCCGGTCTCAAGGTTCGCCCCGAGCACACTCTTTTCCGATTTTTCTTCGCCCGGGGCAGCGGTGAAAGGATGCCTTCCCTGCTCGACTTCGAGCTTGATTTCTTTCCCCACATTCTCGTTGAGAACCTGCTCGAAAACACCGACCGTGGGGATCTTCTGCCCCGCTGCCGTGACGATCAGATCGCCTTCTCGGAGGCCGATTTTACGGGCAGGGGATTTCTTTCTGACAGATTTCACTCCCACGCCAGGTGAGTCAACGCTGAAAGAGAAGGTCAACTCATGTGAGGATTCGTCATGGCGGGAAACGACAAGCTCAACTTCCTTGCCGATGTTGTTCCTCAGGACCTCGCGAAACTGGTCTATGTGGAAGAGGCGCTCGCCAGCCACAGAAAGAAGCGTGTCACCCTTTCTCAGCCCAAGCTCATCCGCCGGAGACTCCTTCTCGATCTCTTCGATGAGCAGGTCCATCCTCGGATACATCCGAAGGTGGCGGAACCCCACCTCCTTGTCCCGCTTGACGGAGATGTGTTTTTCGATCGTCTTGCCGTTGCGATTGATGACCAGATCAACAAAGTTGGCCGGATTGAAGGCCACAGCCTGCATGACATCCTGCCATTCGTTGACCGCCTCACCATTGACCTTAAGGATCGCGTCGCCGGGAACAAGCCCCGCTCGCCGGCCGGGGCCCCCTTCTTCCAGATAGCCAATGGTGGTGGTCAGGACTCCCTGTCGCACCTTTGTCCCAGTGAACCACAGAACCGTGAACACGGCGAGGGCAAGGACTACGTTCATGGCCGGAGCCGCAAAAGCAATGAACGCTCGCCGCCCGGGATTCGCCGCGTAAAAGCCCCCTTCGATTTCCTGTGGCGGCTTATCTCCTTCAGCTTCCATCCCCTTCATCTTCACATAGCCGCCAGCAATGAACAGAAGGCTGACGCGGTACTCGGTCTCACCCTTCTTGATTCCCCAAAGCTTCGGCCCAAAGCCTATGGAGAACGTTTCAACCTTTACCCCGGCCTTCTTTGCGGAGATGAAGTGGCCGAGCTCATGGATGATGACCACCACCCCCAGAGCAAAAATTGCCGCGAGGATCATCAAAACGTTTTTCAGAATGGACGCGGCCGAGACTGCCGCAACAATACTGAGTATCACAAATACTTCCCCCTTCTCACGCAGGCATCCGTTTCGAGAATGTCCTCAATCGTCGGATTGGCAACCGGATCGTGCTCCTTCATTGCCGCCTCGATCCAGCTGGGAATGTCCGTGAACTGAATCTCTTGCTTGAGGAATTTCTCCACTACGATTTCATTTGCCGCGTTAAGCACGGCAGGCATAGTCCCCTCTATTTTAGCAGCTTCCCGGCCCAGTCTCAAGCAGGGAAACCTTTCAGAGTCGGCTTCATGAAACGAGAGCCGGTTATTTTTCCGAAAATCGAAAGGGGCGACGGTTCTGGGCATTCGTTCCGGATAAGTGAGAGCGTATTGAATAGGAATCCGCATATCCGGCTCGCACATCTGCGCCATCATGGACCCGTCTATGAATTCCACCAAAGAGTGAATAATGCTTTCAGGATGGATGATCACATCAATTCTGTCCAGGGGAATTCCGAAAAGCCACTTCGCCTCAATCACCTCCAGGGCTTTGTTCATCAGGGTGGCCGAATCAACGGTGATCTTGTTCCCCATCTCCCAGCGAGGATGCTGCAACGCTTCCTCGGGCGTAACCTTCGACAGATCCCTGTCCGGGTCGCCGAAGAACGGGCCTCCCGAAGCAGTCAAGACCAACCTTCGGACCTTGCCCACATCCTCCCCACGAAGGCATTGGTGCAAGGCACTGTGCTCGCTGTCAACGGGGATGATCTGGCAGCCCTTTTCGCGCGCCAACCGGGTGACAATCTCTCCCGCTATAACCAGGACTTCCTTCGTGGCCAGAGCTATATCTTTTCCGCATTGAAGCGCTTCGATGACCGGCATCAATCCGGCCGCCCCCACAACCGCGCAAACGACGAGGTCGGCCTCTTCGAGAGCGGCTACTTTTCTCAGCCCCTCAACGCCGCTTAGCACTTCCGTCGTTGAAGGCGCCTTTTGCCTGAGCCTATCCGCGGCCTCTTGGTCGTCAAGGGCGACCATCCGAGGACCGAATTCCTCGATCTGCTGAAGCATCTCCTCGACCTCGGACCTGGCCGCCAGGCCGACAATCTCGAAATCCTCCCGCAGAGATCGGACAACTTCACAGGTGTTCCGCCCGATCGAACCTGTCGAACCCAAAATGACCAGCTTTTTCTTTCTCTTTCCCATAGGGGGCCAATACGAAATGGAAGAAACCATGATCGAAAGTGGATCAGGGAACCCTGCCCGTGTGCCCCGTCTAAAGTGTCAGCGACGCCCCAACGCACGAAAGCCAACGCACCGCGGCTCCGTCCAAGTGGCTGCCGCTCAAATAAGCTCCTCCAACAACACCCCCAGAAGGTTCAACACGCTCTCTTTCCGCGGAGCATTTGAGCAGGTAACCTATTCAGTTGGTGTGCTCTTTTCTCGCCTATTCCCGGCCAGATACTTCTCGATGAGAAGGGCGGCTTTCTCCATGGCCCGGAATCGGTGGCTGACTCGGTTTTTGATGTCGGGACCGAGTTCCGCAAAGGTCTTATTGTAATCAGTCCTTATAAACAGGGGATCGTAGCCGAAGCCATGCTGCCCTCTCTCCTCGAAAGCAATGCTCCCTTTGCAGCTCCCTTCGACAACACCGACCAGACCGTTGGCGTCCGCCACCGCGATCACACACACAAACCTCGCTCCCCGCAATTCCTCTGGCGCGTTAGCCATCTCCCGCAGCAACTTCTCATTGTTTTCCCTGTCGGTCGCATTTGGGCTGGCGTATCTGGAGGAGCGGACGCCGGGAGCCCCCTGTAAAGCGTCAACCTCAAGCCCCGAGTCGTCGGCGACCGTCAGCAATCCTGTGGCACGCGCAATCTCTATCGCCTTCTTCGTGGCGTTTTCTCTGAAGGTTTCCCCGTCTTCTTCCACCTCAGGCGCATTGCTGACGTCATCAAAAGTGACAATCGTGGCCTGCAAGCCCCGGAGACAAGCGACAAGCTCTTTGACCTTTTCCTTGTTTCTGCTTGCCAAAAGAATTTTCAGTTGATTCAACTTGACTTTCCTCGCCTATGCTGTGCATCCCTGGCAAAGGGGTGCTGTTTGTGATTGACTTAATTCGCATCCAAATGGCTACGCCGCTACGCCGCAAGAAACCCGCGATTGAAGACCGCGTCTTACGCTGAAGCCAGCACAGCGTCTCCACTGGCGCCGGTTTCCCGTCCAACTTTCGTGGCCCTTTGCTCAGATACTAACAAAAAGCGCCTCCTGTTCAACTGGTTTTTTTGGCCATCGTGTGCGAGGCAAAGGCCAAACCGCGGGAACCTTTGTAAGGCTCCACCGTCTAAGGGCTTAGTAGCGACCGAGCTTGCGCAAGAGCCTTTGGTGTTGACAGTCTGACAGTTGTGGTATAACCTTCGGTGGCAATCGGACCTTTGGTTGTCAGGGGTGTTCAGAGCAAGGACATACTGTTTTGCGGGAAAGGATCTTTCAGAGAGGAGATGTGTATGAACAAGGCAATGCGATCTGTTGGAATCATCTTCACCGTGCTTTACGTGGGGGCACTTGCTGTTCCATCTTGTCACGCTGAGTCGGGCCGGCTGAGCCCGGAGAGAGAAGTACGGCCGCCTACCCGTCCCCTCCGGCCGCCTCGTATCCCCGGACCTTTTCGCGCCCCCCGTCCAATCAAGGGCGGCGACTATTACTATGAGCTGGCCGAGGTTCACAAGAGGTATGGGGTTTACGACAAAGCCATCGAGATGCTCCAGACGGCCATCGAAAAGGAGACAGACGCCGCCAAAAAGACAAGGTTTTACGAGTCCCTGAGCGAAGCATACCAGATGGCCGGGAAGACCAAGGAAGCGGCGGAGCAAATTAAGAGGGCTCTGGCCAGCGCCGAGAGCGTCGAGGAGAAATGCCGGTACAATAGCGCTCTGGGGCGAATCCTTGAGCAAGCGGGCGAGGTGGAAGAGGCAAAGAAGGCATACGAGTTCGTTGTCGCGAACGCGACCCGCGATATACAGAAGCGCAGCGCTCAACTGAGCCTCTTCCGTCTCTATCAGAGGTCGGGCCAGCTTGACAGCCTGATCGCGGACCTCGAGAAGAAGCTGAAGGATAACCCCAGCGACGTAGAAGCTCTCAACACGCTGGCTCAGATTTACAATTCAGTCATACGCCAGCCAGCGAAGGCTCTTCCTGTCTACGAGAGGCTTGCCAAACTGAAGCCGGAGGATAAGACCATTCTCAACCGACTGGTATACCTCTACCAGTCAAACAAGGAGTACGAGAAGGCGGCGGAAGTATATCAAAGGATCATTGAGGCGAGCCCTCCCCTGAACAAGAGCTACTATTACCAGCACGTCAGCCGGATGTACATGCTGGCAGGCAACAAAGATGAAGCGGTCAAATGGGCTGAGAAATCGCTCTCTGAGGCGGGAACCAGACCGTACACATACGTGTCCGTGGCACAGATCTACTTGCAGAGCAACATGGTCGAGAAGGCACTGCAGTTGTATGACAGGGCCCAGGAGGCGTGTTCCCGCCCCATCGAAAAACACCAGATTGCCCTTCGCTTTGCTGACCTTTTCGCCCGGAACAACCGAGAAAACAAGGCCGAGGATCTCTATAAATACGTCCTGGAAGAGGCCACCATTGCCTCTTTCAGGTCTCAAGCCAGGTCAAAACTGATCTCGCTTTACCGTCAGCAAGGGAGGACCGACGAAATCCAAGCTCTCATCAAGGAAGCGGAAAGCCAGCGCGATTCTGGCAAGTGAGCCGTCCGCTTTGCTAACGGGGCGTTTGCTTTTTCCGTGTCTCCTGTGGCGAACGAACGGTTGAGGATCGCAGATCGGATCATCCTTGAGGAGGGCGCCCCCTTTTGTTTACTCGCCTCCCTCGATGCGGATCATGACCGTTTTGTCCCTGACCACATCAAGAGAATCAATGTCCTTCAGCGCCGCCTGGATGGCTTCTTCTTTCGCCGCGTGGGTTAGCGCTATCACAGGCACAGCATTCTCCTGGTGGCGCTCCTTCTGCGTCACCGCGGAGATGCTGATCTCCTTTTCCCCCAGGACCGCCATGATCTTCGCCAGAACCCCCGGCTTGTCAATGACGGTAAAGCGGAGATAATAGCGTCCTTCGATGTGACCGATCGGGATGAGGCGCTTCGCGGTCGCCACTTCAGGGAGGGAGGACATTCTCTTTTTGGCGGCGCTCTTGATGGTCTGGCTTATATCCACAATATCGCTGACGACGGCAGAGGCGGTGGGCTTCTGCCCGGCGCCCGCCCCATAGAACATCATTTCCCCTGCATAATCTCCCACCACGTATATCGCGTTGTGAACTCCCCATACGTCAGCGAGAGGATGGTCTCCGCGTATAAGAGCAGGATGGACTCTCGCTTGCACCCAGTCCGCGCCGAACTTCGCGATCGCCAGCAACTTCAGCCGATACCCAAGTTCTGACGCGTAGGCGACATCCTTTTGGGTAATGTGCGTGATGCCCTCGACGTAAATTTGGTCAACGTCAATCCAGCTATTGGATGCCAGAGACGCCAGAATGGCCAGTTTTTGAGCGGAGTCAGTGCCGTCTATGTCGAACGACGGATCGGCTTCGGCATATCCTTTTGCCTTGGCCTCCTCCAGGGCTGCCGAAAAGCTCAATTCCTCCTGTTGCATCCTGGTGAGAATGTAGTTGCAGGTGCCGTTGACGATGCCGTCTATCGAGAGGATGTTGTTCGCGGACAACGATTCCCTCAGCGATTTTATGATCGGTATGCATCCCGCCGCGCTCGCTTCGTAGAGCAACTCCACACCATGCTCGCGGGCCGTCTCGAAAATTTCCAGCCCGTGTTTGGAGAGGACCGCCTTGTTGGCGGTCACCACGTGTTTCCCCTTCCGGAGTGCCGTCAGGATGTATTCCCTGGCGGGGTGGATGCCACCGATCAATTCCACGATGACGTCAAGAGACTCGTCTTGGAGTACCTGCTGAGCATCGGTTGTCAGAAGGGATGGGTCGAGGGTGACATCTCTTTCCCACTTCAGGTCAATGTCGGCTACCCGGGCGATTTCCAGGCTGATCCCCGTTCGACGCGCGATCAGCTCCCCGTTTGAGAGGATGTTCTTGACCACACCGGTTCCGACCGTTCCGAAACCAATTAAACCCACTCGTACTTTCTTCATCAAGTCTCCTGTATCTATGCCTTGACCGCTCTTCCGCCGCAGTGCAGTCCCATAATCTGCGCGAATCGCTTCTGTGTCAACGGCTTTGTGATTGACATCCCTGGGACGCTATGTTAGCTTTCGCTCAAATTTTGTCCAGCTTGGATTTCCTCAACCTTCCTGCAAATTTCCATGCTCGGCTTGCTAAAAATATTCGCCGCTTTCGCGGCCATTGTTTTCATGGTGCGGAAGAAGCTCCAGCTTGGCACGGCCATGCTTCTGGGCGCGGCTTTGCTTGCCCTTCTGTCCGGCGGTGCCTGGCTCTTTTTCCGCTCCGGAAATACTATCACACCGAACGATTTCCTCTCGATCATCTGGGAAGAGATCTCCTCACCGTCAACACTGAAGCTCGTTGGAGTTATCGTCCTCGTTCTTGTTCTGAGCCATTGCCTTGAAAAGAGCGGACAGATGAATCGGATTCTGCGGTCTTTTCAGGCTTTGGTCGGCGACGTTCGGCTGGTTCTGATAAGCCTTCCGGCTTTGATCGGCCTACTGCCCATGCCCGGCGGCGCGGTCTTCTCCGCTCCCATGGTGGAGGAGGCACAGAAAGAAGTCAACCTCCCCCCCACGAAGAAAACGCTGATCAACTACTGGTTCAGACATCTGTGGGAGTATTCCTGGCCTCTCTACCCCGGCCTTCTCCTCGCCGCCGAGCTGGCAAGAAAATCGGGCTTGAAGCTCTCCGTTTTCAAGCTGGCCGGAATCCAGTTCCCTTTGACCGCCGCGGCGCTTGCGGGCGGCATCATCTTTATCATGCGAGACGTCCCGAGAACCGCCCCTATCGCCACCAACAAGCGCAATAGCTTTCGCCTCTCATCATTCGCGCTAGACCTATCACCAATTGTAGCTATTATCTCTATCGTGGTTTTCCTTTACGCAGTTATGGGGATGGAGTCCAAGGAAAGCCTCTTGATAGCTCTGGTCGTGGCAATCCTTTTGACGCTGGGTATCAGTACTTTGAAAAAGCGAATGCCAGCGACCGCCGTGCTCAAGAGTGTCTCGGCGGCACGCATTCTGAAACTGGTCTACGTCATTGTCGCGCTGATGATTTTCCGAGGGACAATTCAGGAAAGCGGAGCGGTCACTGAGATTTCCGCCATGATGAAGGTTTACCACGTTCCCCTTTTCCCGTTCGTTGTATTGTTGTCCTTCATCACTGGTCTGGTGACGGGACTGGCTATGGCGTATGTCGCCATCGTGTTCCCCATCCTGATCCCACTGGTTCTTCAGGTGACCTCGGAGCCGCTCCCCTATCTCGTCTTAGCATTCGGGGCAGGCTTCATCGGGGTCCTCTTCTCCCCGGTGCACGTCTGCCTGATCCTCACACACCAATACTTCACTTCGGACTTCACCACCGTGTACCGGAAGATGATTGCCCCGGTTCTCGTCATTTTCGCGACGCTTATCGCGCTCTTCTTCGTCCTCTACCTCACTCCACTCTCACGCTGAGAGAAGCACGCTATCAATATACATATCCAGCCCGGAGAAATCCCCCGTGGAGCGAAACCTCTTGATTCTCCTCCAGCTCAGCTTATCGGCGATCACGGACAACCTCTTGAAGTTGGCCATGGAGCCCTTGATGATGTTGTTCCTCTTCTCCTCGGAATCGGTCCGCAGGGGGTTCAGGTCAAAGGAGATCCATCCCTGATATTTGTTGTTTTTCAGGCAGGCGAGGATCTCGAGGCCTCGCTTGGCGTTCACCGTGGCGAACGGTAAGTCCTGGTCGTATTTCGGCCCTTCCTGATCGTTGAGGTGAATGTGGAACAGCTTGTTGTGAAAGAGGGCCGTCTCGATGTCTTTCGTGTAGTCAAGCCCCACCATGATGGAGTGCGCCACCTCTGGGTTCACTCCGACCATGGCCTGGTATCGGGGCTCGAGGGAATAGGAGAAGGCAATCGCATCACCCACCGTCGGGAGCAGCATCGAGCAGCGGGGCTCGTTCGGCTTCGGCTCAATCGCCACTGGAATCGCTTTGTCCCCGTAATTCGTCGCGTCGTACTCCAGGGCCTCGTTGAAGGCGTCACGTAGATATCCCAGCGCTTCCACACCGTTTTTCCCGAAGGCCACGTCCTGCCCTTCTTGCCCGTTCCAGTAAACGAGCACGTCAGCCTCCAGGACGTGAGCGGTATCAATCGCCTTCTTCAACTGGTCAACAGCGGCGTTTCTGACCTTGGGATCGTGTGACGCCAGAGCTCCGTTGGTGTACTTCTTATCCCAGAAGAAATTCGCCGTGTACAAAGCGACACACATTCGGTTGTCATCCAGGACTTTTTTGATCCTCTTCGCCATTTGTGCAGTGATCTCGTTGTCGTGAGCCTCGATGCCGGACAAGCCGAGCTTCTTGTATGCCCTGATTCTCTCCCGGATTGTTCTCGCCTTCCGGGTCGCCTCGCCGAACCTGCTTGCACCCGGATTATCACACCAAACGCCAGCCGCAAATTTGTAAGCCATCCTCACTCCCTCCATTTTGCGTAGGTCCTTTTCTTCAGCAAAACCAGTTCCTCTGCGTCCACCTTTGGGCGGGCCGAGGATGAGACTCCAAGCCCCGACCGCCATTTGAGCGGTTCATTTGCCCGGGACGCTATTTCGGCTCGTGTTCCTTTTTGATCCTGTAGTAGCGACGCCGCAGGTCACAGGTACTAGGCGAAGTCCAGGAAGTGTCTTTTATCGGCCAGCGTGGCCCGGGGGCGGGTATCCAGTCAGGCTTCTCGAGACTATCGGCGTACTCCACGGTGTAGACGAACGGGCCAAGACCGGGCTCAGTTTCCTCCCAAATAAGCTCAGTTCTGCAATCCTCAACGTTGGTGACCGTGTGCAGAAAAACAGGCAAAAGCGGTTGCCCGACGCGAGCAGTAATCTGTGACGAGGACCTGTTGCCCTGTGCGTCGGTCATAGTGCACCTCAGGAAGTACAGCCCGGGGCGAAGCTGCGCCGGGTCCCACGTTGGAGTCAAACCCTCGCCGATCACGACCCAGGGCATCGGTATTGCGATTATCGGCTTGATGGGCGAGACCGTCGCCATGAGACCTGAGGCGTGCACTCCGGCCTTTCCTGGCCACGCAACGTCGCCGTCCTCCGGCTCCATGGTGATGTTGACGATCTCGCCGTCCCACGGGTCCATCACGCCTATGTTCGTTGTACCATCGGCATTGGTGAAGTTCGCAATGGAGTCAACGGTGACAATATGTCCACCACCCGTGTTCCAGAGGATTCCGAGGATGACGTCCTCTTTGCAGTTCTCCACCTCGTTCCGGATGGTCGTGGGATTGATCGTCGCGTGATCGGTAACACTCAAGGAAAGGAGACCTCGGTCCTGCACCCACTGTCTAAGTCCGTTGATGATACCTGCTCCGGACGTCCCCGACCAACCACTGGTGCCCATCGCCGTGGCAAGCCCCTCAACGAGCTGCGTGTCGGTCAGTGGATTCCCACTGCCGTTCTGCGTCAGTTCCGGGAAGCCGTGGTCAGCCCACCACTTGAAACAGGCGGCGCTGCCCGTCGGTGCGCAGTACATATTGCCGTCGTTGGGGTGACCGACGCCGTAATCATGCTGGTCGAGATAAGGTATTCCCTTGACGTAATTGAGAAGCTTGAACTGAATCTCCCAGATGATGCTGACAATATCCTCGTCGAGCGTTTGGACGGCAAGCTCACTTTCCCTCAAGAACACCTGGTGCTCATCAATTCCGACCAGGATCGGCTGAGGCGGGGTCGGGTCAACGTACAGCTCGGTGACGCTTTCTCCCTCAAACTCATACCTGTCTATCATGACAGCCTTGACCAGACAGGGACCTTCTTCATCACCTTTGAAGTATTGGCTCACGTCCCACTCCACCTGCCACCAGTTGTGCTGGTCGGGCGTGGGTAGGGTACCATACGTTGGCGTCGTCCCGTCGTCATCCTCGCCGATAAACTCCCAGTTCTGACCGTCGTCCCGCGAGAACAAGAAGTAAGTCAGGACGATGTGGTCGTCCTGCATCCCCGTCGCCTCGGTGGCCAGGAGTCTGACCAGTCCGGAAACCAGGTCGGGTTTCTCGCCGTGAAACTCCGCGGGCTTGATGATGGTCGGCCGCGGGCTCGGATCATGGACGATGCGCACCTGGTTGGTGAAGACCGCCTCAATGGTTCCTGTCAAGGCCACCGTGTATTGGACAAGGACCGCCTCGATCTCCTCCCCGGGCCAGGGAATGATCAGCTCCGACGGCTCCGACCCCGGCTCAAGTATCGGGACTTCGGGGTCCTCGACCCATCCCAGGTCTCTCACCATGGGGTCAGCCTGGGTGAGGTTGTCCAAAGGGATGATTTCCTTGGACAATGCCCACCGTCTCTCCACCTTCAGAGGGTCAGGCTCTCCGGTCCGCGGGTCTATCGGGAACTCCGCTGGAGGAATAATGATATCTATAACGCCGGAATCGGGGTCGCCGTCCCAGTTCTGCCAGACGAAAGCGATCGTGCCGACGGGCTCACCGTCACGCGTCCAGGTTGCCTTAGCATACAGGACAGGGGGTGCTCCCGGCCTTAGAGCGAACCCGAGGTGCAGCCACTCACAGGGTTTCAGATACTCTCCATCCGGCGCCTTCCAGATGATGATGAGTTCGCGGTTCCCTTCCTCCACGAGCGGAATCCATCGTCGCGCGTGGGCGCCGGCGTAGAACTTGACTATATCGGTGGCCCTTATCCCCCCAAGAACCAGCTCCAAGTCGTTGACCGGGCCGTCGGTGAAATTGTGAAGATCGAAATTGGAGAACGTGCCTCTGATCCAGGGTGAGGTGGGTGGAGGCAGCGGTTCGATAACGGCCTGGTTTGTGAAGACCGCCTCGACCTCACCCGTGGAGTCCATCGTGACAGGGTACTGAACAATGATTGCCTGGACCTCGTCAGGAGAGGGAGGGATCAGCATCTCCGAGGGGTCACTGAGTGGTCCAAGCTTGTCGGTCTGAGTTTGCTGGGACCATTCCAGCGACTCGACCATTGGGTCCCTCTGCGTGAGATTGTTCAGGGGGATGATTTCCGTGGACGGTGCCCACCGTCGCTCGACGGTGAGAACATCGGGCTCCTGGGTGCGCGGGTCCACGGGGAACACCAATGGAGGGATGATGATGTCTCCGACGCTGCAGTTCACGTAGCCCACCCAGTTCTGCCAGACGAACGCGACGACACCAACCGGCTGGCCGTCCACAGTCCAGGTTGCCATGGCGTACGTAATGAGTGGAGCGTCCGGTCTGAGAGAAAGACCCAGGTGCAGCCATTCGCAGGGGTTCAAATACTCTCCCCTCGGTGCTGTCCAAATGATGGTGACCTCACCGTGGCCCGGCACGATCTGGGGCGTCCACCCTCGGGCACCCTGACCATCGTAGATTCCATCAATGTCGTTGGGCCCAATTCCACCAAGAGTGAGCTCCAAATCGTTGACCTCCACCGGGGTGAAATTGTGAAGGTCGAAGTTGGACGAAATGCCTCTGATCCAGGCCGCGCCGGCTTGACTACCGATGTAGACGCAAACAAGGAATGAAAAAAAGAAAACGATTGCCAGTTTTAGATGCGTCTTTTTGCCGATGCTCATTGAGTTCTTCTCCTTTCTGCAACTGCGGAAGGCATGATGTGCTGGCTGCCCTTAGCCTACAAGATATTTGCGAATAGTCAACACAGATTTCGCCTTTTCCACAGCCCAAAGGCCCCAAGCAACCATTGTGTTGCCTGATGGACAGGTGCAGGCCTGTGCCAACGTCAGGTCTTCGGGTTGTTTTCTCCAGGCTTTCCCCCGGGCGTTACTATTTTGTGGCCGGGCATACGAAGGAAAAACAGGTGGGCACACGTTGACTCATCTCCGACCCTGATAAAGGTCGAAACCGGAGAACCGTCTGTTACGCCAACACTTGGGTAAGGTGTTTGACGGCCTTGTGGACGATGACTCCGTGACAAGGCAGACCAAACGGAAAGTGCATTGTGCCTACCACCGTGCCGATGAACAAACCTGCCCCCCTGAAGGGGGCAGGTTTGTTTTTCTCGGCTTCCGCCTCTTACTGTCTCTTACTGTGAGCCGGACATCACCCGGTAGTAGCGCGTGCCGATGCCGGTGTTGGCGTCACCTGTCCAGTAGGTAGCGGTGCGGGGCCAGGTGCCGGGGACGTTCTGCCAGGAGTTCGCCGGGTGATCGGTCCACTGCACGGTGTACCGCCCGTTGCCGAAAGGACCCCATCTAAGCCGCAACATCCCATCTGTCACACGCATGTTGAACACCGATTTTCGCGTCGCTTCTGAGGTATAAGGAATTGAGCGTCTTGTTGGTTGCAAAGCCCCTCTTTTCAGTACTTCCAGGATGCTCCCCTCCGGAAAATCTGATACTATCTGACGGTTAAAATTTCCGTTCCACATTATTAAAACTCCGATCTGAACGCTTCTTGCTTACGGCGTTCCTTGGTCAATGTGTCAGAATACCCTTTGGAAATGGGCATATTCTCGCATGAGGGGGGGCCACGCTCTATGTACACCGCTGCCGCCAGTACTGTTTTATAAAAATAAGCGTTCACATCTTAACCGTCATAATGATATAAGAATTCCCATGATGGATGAGACCTTTTTCACTCGCCCCACGCACCCCTGGCAGAAGCGCTACGAAGCGTTGCGAGCATCGTTCGTCGAGCGGGTTCCGGCCCGGGCTGTCGCGGAACGTTTCGGCTACACCGTCCAGTACGTGCACCTGCTGCGGCACAACTTCAAGAAGGGAAGAATCGATTTCCGTCAACTGGCGCCGGAGGGAGAGACCAAGTGGTGGCGGGTTACCGCCGAGGTCCGGCAGAAAATTTGCGAATGGCGCGGGCATAGATTATCGGCTCGGGAAATCGCTCAGTTGCTCGACGAGGAGGGCTTCGATATTTCCGTGCGCACGGTCGAGCGTGTGCTGGCCGACGAAGGGTTTGGGAAACTTCCCAGACGCACCCGTCTGAAGATCGAGCTTACTGTGAAAGGGGCACGAGTCCCCGAGCGATCAGAAGCCATTGACATTGGAACAGTACAGGGCAAGCGGTTCGATTGCGCCGCCGCGGGTGTCTTTCTTTTCGCACCGTTCCTGGCGAAACTGGACGTTGCCGGGGTGGTGCGTTCAGCAGGTTTGCCCGGCACCAAGTCGATTCCAGCAGTGAGTTACTTTCTCTCCTTTCTGGCGGCGAAACTGTTGGGAGTAGCGAAGCATTCCCACATCGACGACCATGCGTTCGATCCCGGCCTCGGTCTGTTCGCGGGGCTGAATGTGTTGCCAAAGTGCACCGCCATGTCCACATATTCCTACTCCCTTGACGAGGTGCATCTCTCGCGTCTGCAGAAAGCGTTTGTGCGGCAGGTGTCGAAACTGGGGCTTTACGACGGCAAAATCGTCAACCTCGACTTCCACACGGTCCCGCATTACGGTGACGAATCGGTGCTGGAGACGCATTGGGCGAGCGGGCGTGGCAAGCGGATGAAGGGCGCGCTGACGCTGTTTGCCCAGGACGCCAGATCGAAGCTCATCCTCTACACCGCCGCCGACATCAAGCGTTGCGAGTCGGACGAGCAGGTGCTTGAGTTCCTGAGGCACTGGAGGCGGGTTCAGCGGGGCGTCAAACCCACGTTCGTATTCGACGCCAAGTTCACCAGCCACCGGCGGCTCGCAGAACTTCATCGCCAGGGCGTGAAATTCATCACTCTTCGCCGACGGGGCAAAAGGCTTCTCGAGAGCGTAGAAACCATGGGCCCCTGGAAAGGAATCCATGTTCCCCACGCCAAGCGTAAATATCCGAACCTTCAAGTGTTCGAGTCACTAACCACCCTGCGTGATTACCCGGAAGAGATCCGCCAAGTCGTCCTTCGCGGCAACGCGCGAGAGAAGCCAGCGTTCATCATTACCAACGATCTTCACAGCCCTGTCGAGTTGGTGGTCGCCGATTACACCGGCCGCTGGCGAGTGGAAAACGGAATCGCCGAGGCGGTGAAATTCTTCCACCTCAACGCCCTCTCCTCGCCAATCCTCGTGAAGGTGCACTTTGACGTGGTGACGACAATGATCGCCGACACGCTCTACTCCATGCTTGCCGGCCACCTGCGGGGATTTGAAGATTGCGACGCGCCGAAACTGTATCGCCACTTCGTCAGAGGAAAGGGCGTGGTCGAAGTACGCGGCAGCCGTCTTACAGTCATCTACCCACGCCGCGCCCATAATCCCATCCTGCGCAACGTTCTCTGGAACAAACTTCCCATGACATTGCCGGGCATCAAACAAGTCAAACTCACCTTCAAATTCCCGTGACAACACGACAAGGAATTCTTATATTCCCTATGACGGTTATCGCTCCGCGAAAATCGCTGTTAAACACATTCGTCGAGGAGAAATAACATGAGAAATCAGAGAAAGACGACGAAGCGGAAAGGCAAGGAGATTTCCCGGCGGAGCTTCATAGGCACCGCGGCGGCAACGGGTATGGCCACTCTTTTGTCGGGCCCGGGGCACGTGTTTGCCAAAGGTTCTGACAAGATTCGCGTCGGCTTGATCGGCTGCGGCGGGCGCGGGACGGGCGCAGCGAGAGACTGTGTCGGGTCATCAAAAGGTGTTGAGATTGTGGCGATGGCGGATATGTTTGAGGAACGCCTGAGAATGTCGCTTCAGACCCTCAGAAGGAACATGCCCGACCACGTAAAGGTGACCGAGGATAGTTGTTTCGTAGGATTTGACGCCTATGAGAAGGTCCTGGCGTGCAACGTGGACATGGTAATCTTGGCAACGCCTCCGCACTTCCGCCCAGAGCATCTGAAGGCCGCGGTAGAAGCAAACAAGCATGTGTTCATGGAAAAACCTGTGGCGGTGGATCCGGTGGGCGTTCGCTCAGTGATCGCTTCGTCTGAGCTGGCCAAGGAGAAAAGGCTCTCGATTGTGGCCGGAACACAGAACCGGCGTTCGGCGGCACACATAGAGATCATGAAGCGGGTCCACGACGGCGCCATTGGCGAGATCGTGGCCGGACACAGCTACCGCCTTCAGGCCGGGGTGTGGGTGAAGCCGCGCCAGCCCGGCTCGTCGGACATGGAGTGGCAGTGCCGCAACTGGTACTATTTCGTATGGCTTTCGGGAGATTTTCCCGTGGAGATGGTCATTCACGGCATAGACCTGGTCAACTGGGCGATGGGATCGCCTCCGGTCAAGGCGATCGCTATAGGCGGACGCATCTCGCGGACCGCTCCCGAATACGGCAACATCTACGATCATTTCGCCATCGAATACTAGTATCCCAGAGGCGCCCGCGTCAACTACATGATGACCCACATTGAGAATTGCAGCAGGCGGCGTTCGGTGAGAATAGTCGGCACGAAGGGTACGGCCATTCTGGGTCGCGCCATCGAGGGCGAAAATCCGTTCCTATACACCGGGCGCTACCCCGACCCGAAGGTGCAAGAACATGCCGATCTGATCGCCAGCATACGGGGGGGGCAAGCCGCTCAATGAAGGCCGGCAGGTAGCCGAAAGCACATTGGCAGCGATCATGGGTCGCATGAGCGCCTACACCGGCCAGGAAGTGACCTGGGATTGGGCGATGAATTCATCGAAGCTGGATCTCCGTCCTGAGAGATATGACTTTGACGCCCCGGCTCCCATGCGCCCGGTAGCGATTCCCGGCAAGACGAAACTGATCTGAGCCGAGAAGCGTATTTGTTATGAAACGATCTTCCTTCGCACTCGGTTGTTCACGCAGGGGGTGGTCGGACGATCCGTACTGAACCTAATTTCGGAAAGTCTGGATCAAGCTGGGAGAGGAGCATGAGAAGCAGGCAAAAGCCAACTCTGACGATAACCCTATCAGCGGTACTGTTCGTGGCGGCGGTGCTGCGCGCGGGCGAGGCACTTGCTGGCGGGCCGGGTTTGACCTTCTTTGGCTGGTCCGACCAGCACGTTCAGACCGATGGCGATGGTTCCCACCTGATACCTGCTATCGAGGCTATGAACGGCTTACCCGGCACGAAGTACCCTGCTGATATCGGCGGCAAGGTTCCCGAGCCGGAATTTGTGTTGGGCTGCGGCGACATAACGGAATGGCCAACCACGGCCGCAAAAGGGACATACGATGAGCTGATCACCAAGCGGCTGAAGTTCCCCAGCTATGACATCATTGGCAACCATGACGAAGGTGGAAACGTGCCCAGCGAGACAATGAACGGGTGGATCATTGCCCGCCACCGGTCACTCACGTACACTTTCGACAAAAATGGCGTCCACTTCATTGCGCTGTTTTCCAGCTATGACGAGAGCCTCAACAGCCCCGCTCAACCGATAACAAAACAAGCGCTCGATTTCATCCGCAAGGACCTCGGAAAAATTCCCAAAGGAAATCCCGTGGTTGTGGCCATACACCTGTGCTTCGACTCCCTCACCAACCGAGACGAGCTGGTCGAGGCGTTTGGCGACGCGAACGTTATCCTCGTTCTGGGCGGCCACTATCATAAAGCAAAAGTGGACAAGTACCAGGGCATTCACTTCGTTCAGCTTCCTTCGCCTGCGCCGAAGAGTCCAAACGAGTTTACTGTCATCCGCATCACCTCGGACCGCCTCGTTGCGATTTCTTATGATTACGAAAAGAAGGAATGGGACACTGACCCCAGGAAGACCCTGGATGTCCGGATCAATGGCCCAAGAAATAATAGAGAAACACAGTAGGAGAACAGCGTGAATAAACTCATCTGCGTTTATGCTTTCTTATCGCTGGGCGTTCCGATGTCGAGCCTCGGGGAATCAAACCGCTCGATTCCACTTTACCCCCACGAGACCGAGTCCGTAGTAGTGAAGAAGGTCCCCGTCGAGGATTGTCGGGTGGTGCGAGGCTTCCTGGGCACGCCGGTGGACGGCTCAGTCCGCAGTTGGGATTACCGGGGGCGGGTCAGCGAATATCCTCATACCGCCAGCGATGGGGTGGTGTACAGTTACAACAACAACGATGGACTCCACATTACCCTGGCCGACGACGATGGCTTCGATGCGGTAGTACTGCGCGGCGGAGCGGCGACGCGGATGTATGTCGGTGTGTCGTCGTTGACTGAGCCGGAGCGTGAGAAACCGTTGCACGAATTTCCAGGTCCAAAAGAGGTTCAGTTTGCCTATTTTGACAAGCGGGTTAAGACAAAGAAGGTTAGTTTCTTCGGTACGAAAGGTGGAACGATTTCGGATGTTGGTTTCTACCGGATCGGAAAGGGGACATTGACCCGGGAAGGAGCTGAGTTGTGGTCGGTGGCCGATAGCACTGTTGACCTACCCAAGCCCAGATCGAAGTTTGCTCCTGGAAGCCTTTACCTCGCCATGGTTGAGCGGTACGGCGAAGGAGATCGCCGCGCGGTGGCGCTGGTGCAGGGGAAGCGAGCGGGGCCGGCGGTTCGGGTTCAACGTGATCGGGCGGTTCATCTCATCACGCCCCCTTTTGAAGAGGAAAGGGGCTTGGCGGGAATAACGTTGGAGGCGAAGGTTTCTGGGGCGAGCGGACCGTTCTCGCTTACGGTTGTTATTCAGGATCCGTTGGACACGCGGCTCGACCTGGTCTGGCTGGTCTTCTCGGCGTCACAGTCTCGTACGGTTCGGCTGGAACTGGATATTCCTGACCAGGTGCTTCTCAAAAAGAGTCGGCTGTGGCTGACGTTACGGTTCGACGAGGACGTTGAACTTAGCGGCCCGCGAAGTGGCGCTGCCCAGTTCTGGCTGCACTTTGTGCCCAAAGAAAGGGCCCTGCCAGAGGCTCTGGCGCGGCGCAAGATGCTCATGAAGACCTTTTTCAGCCTCCTTTCGGAACCCCGTCCCTGGGGCGGCTACAGGAGCCAATCCCGAGAGGAGTTCTACGCCAGCAGTCCCTACGCAAGACAGTGTCCTGAGTTCTTCGTGACTATTGATCAGTGCCATGCGCTCGACCCCACCGACGACATCGTGCGCCAGTATCGGGAGTGGGTTTACCTCCGAAACCTGGAGGAGCTCTCCGAGGTCTCACCGCCGCCTGAGCCGCCCCATGGGGTGCCCGCCTGGGCGTGGTATCCGCGCCTTGCGTGGTTATAGACCCGCCGGATCGCGGAATGGTGGCTCGAGGAACGGCTGGTCCCTACCGGCGAATTCGGAGGGAGAGTCGGGGATGATTCCGATTTCTACCAGCAATTCACCGACTTGCCATTTTTCGAAAAGGGCGGCGTGGCAGCAAAGATGATGGACAGCGCCGCGCGCATGGCTGAACTCGCCGACGAGAAGAACCTCCGTGGAGGCATCAATATCCATTCAACGGACGCGCTCCACGCCTATGAGGAAGGGATCAACCACCTCGCGCTGATGGCCCGCTGGTTCTACGGCGATCCAATCTATCTGGAACGCTCTATGGAATCTGCTCGGAACATGGAAAAGCTGACCATTGTCACCAAAGATGGACGCAGACACTTCCGCAATAGGGAAAGAATGGGCGCGCGGGATTTAGAACGACCGAGCGAACCGGCGGTTGATGGAAGCGCCACTCCCCTCATGTGGCATACTGCGCTACAGGTCGCCGGCTACAATCGCAACCCGCGGGCGCTCAAGATACTTCGCGAGTGGGCTGACTCATGGTTGAAGTTCATGAAGGCGGGGCAGTGGGCAACCGCCGTGAAAGTCGTCTCTGGGAGAGTGGTAGACTTTGAAAAGGATCGTCCTCTGTACGGCGGGTATCGGTCGCAGGCGTCGGTATTCACCTGGCTTTATGGTCTGACCAAAGAGAAACGCTATGTCGAACCCTTTCTCTACTATTACAGACCGGGCCGGGCGCCCTACCCGGCAGATGGATTCCTGGGCGACGTGTATAGCCTGGGGGGCCTCACAGATTTGGAGCAGAGAACGCTTAACAAGCTCATCGAGCATAATGCAGCCACTGCGCTTTACGTCAGCGGCGACCCCAGTCCCCTTGTCCGAGCGACCATCGGAAGTCCGCGGAGCTGGCAAGCGGAGATCTCGAACCTCTATGACGCTCGCCGGTGGGCCGACATGTACACCACCACGCACCAGTTCACGGACCGCATCTTTCCAAGCCTACTCCAGCACGCTTCGATCAGCTACCTGGGCGGCCTTTGCCGACGCAACAGGTTCAATCCCACACTCGCGGTGAGCTGGGAGGGCTTTGGCACCGAGTACGGTGCACTTGTGCTCGTGAACCAACCGGATCGGATGAAGGTCGCTGTCTACAGCTTCGTGAGCGAGCCCATGGAGGGAAAAATGCGCGTTTGGGCGCTGGAACATGGCCGTTACACAGTCGCTATCGGCCCGGACGCCAACGGTGATAACAAGATGGATAGGATTGAAAAAACCGGGAGGGTGGAACTCGCCAAAGCCGACGTAATAGATATAGTCCTTCCACCCAAGGCGGTGACAATCGTTCGGATTGACCAGGTAAAGAGGCTCGATCAAATCTTCAGCCGTGCCGACCTCGCTATCGCAGCCCGCGAAGTGGAGATTGAGGGCAACACTCTGACGGGCACGGTTCACAACATTGGCTCCGCCAACGCTGCGGAGGTTACAGTTGCCGTCGTTGACGCAAGGGGGCAAATCATTGCGCGCAAGTCGCTCGGCAAACTCGCGGCACCTGTTGACCTCTTCCCGAAACGAATGCCATTTACTCTTCTGTTGCCTGGTAAGGCCAGGAGAGGTTGGAGGCTCGTTCTCGATCCCGATCACCGCGTCCCCGAGATTTACGAGGGCAACAATGAAGTCGCTCTGGACACGCTGCCCGCAGTCAATTACGCGAAAGGATGGGATTAGACTCCCGATCCGCCTTGCATAATCGCCCCACGTTCACTGGAGATTCACCGAATGACTCTCCTTTATCTACCTTGTCAGCTTTTTGCCCTTATCATATCATCAAATCGAAATTGTCTTGTTGCAGACTAACCCACGAGCGAAAGGATTTGTCAGATGGCTTGTATCAGGAACGCCGCCTTCGCTGTGCTGTTCGCTGCGCTTGCTGGTTCTCCACTCGCCAGTACAGAGGTCTCGTATCCTCCCGCTTTGCCCGGTGGCGAGAAAGTCGCGACAGCCACGTCTGATACGCTGCTGAAGCCACCCCCTTCCCTGGAAGGAGTCATGGTTGCGAGTACGGCGCCGATTGTGGGTTTCATGTATTATCCCGGGCAGGCCTACAAAGGAAACCCCTGGTCGAATTGGGGAGACGGCCTCGCCGTCAACGGAAAGTACTATTCCTCCATCGGAGATCACGGGGCGCCCGAAGGCAACGCCTATGTTTACGAATATGACGCTCATACAAAAAGCCTTCGGCGCATCGTTGATGTGAGAGAAGTGCTTAATCTGCCCCAGGGACATTACACACCGGGCAAGATACACGGCCGGATTGACATGGGCGGAGACGGCTGGCTCTATTTCTCAACCCACCGTGGTTCGACGAGGGTCACCACGGACAAGTATCATTACAACGGCGACTGGATCATGCGGCATCATCCAACAATCGGCAAAACCGAGATCGTGGCCCGCGGCCCGGTCGGGAAACAGTGCATCCCCTGCAGCGTGCTCGACTCCAAGAGGTTGATCTTTTACGGCGGGACTCAGTCCGGGGATGTCAAAGACAAACGGAACATGTTCTTCGCCTACGATACCGAGGGAGGGAAACTCCTGTATGCGGGTTATGAAGGGCCGGCACGCTATATGATCTTCGCGAGGTCCACAGGCCGTGTTTACTTTGCTCCTGGTTTGGCCGGCACGCTCTATCGCTACGACCCGGAGGAAGACAAGCCGCCGGCCAAGCTTGCCTCCGCCATCGGCCTTCGAGCGGCAACCCAAGAGACGCCTCAAGGAAATGTCTACATCGTCTCGAAGGGCGATGGCAAGCTCTGGCGTTTCAACACCAGAACTGAGCAGGTTGAAGCGCTGGGTTATGCGCCGGTAGGTACCCAAACCTACATCACCACGCTCGACGCAGACCCGACCGGACGATATGTCTACTACATACCTGGCGCGCATGGGGGAAGTGAAAAGGACGGCGCCGCGGTTGTACAGTTTGATGTGAAGACGAAGAGCAAAAAGGTCATTGCTGTTCTCCATCCCTTCTTGAAGGATAAATATGGCTATACACCGCTTGGCACATTTAGTTCAGCAGTGGATCCGAAGGGCGACAAATTGTACATCACCTGGAACGGCAATCTGGGCGGAAGGAGAGGGAAACGACTGACATGGGACGCCTGCGCTCTTACGGTGATCCACATCCCGGAATCGGAGCGAAATTCCTGAAGCAGAGAGACTGTTCGGTCGGCAGCGCTGTTCGCACGGTCCTCGCCATCGTTGTGATCGTTCATTGTGCTCGACTCGCCCGGGCGGAGGAGCGGTCTATATCGTTCGAAGACGCCAGCCTTTCGTGGGGCGTTGGCGACTTGCTCCAGGGCATCATGGCGCATGCCGCAGCCTGCGGCGACTTCGACGGGGACGGTGACCTGGACCTCTACGTGGGCAGCTTCTGCGACAGGCCGCCAGAGAAGTATAAGGGTGCCCCCGGTCCAGTGCCCAACATGCTCCTGGTCAACAAGGCTGGGCGGTTTCGCGACTCAGCCCAGAAGGCCGTCGTAATGAAGGCGCGCACGAGCGGCGCGGTCTTCGCCGATCTGGATAATGACGGTGATCTGGACCTCTTCGTGAGCAACAACTCCAAGCAAAGGGGGCTTCGCCTGCCGAACAAACTCTTTGAGAACAACGAAGGCCGTTTCCGCGACATTTCAGATGGGAATGCAGCCTGCATTATCATGGGCGGGAGAAGCATCGCAGTGCTCGATTTCGATGGCGATGCGCTCCTCGATCTTTTTGTCACGGAGGACAGGTGGGCCGGAGGCCACAGCAGACTCTTTCGCAACAAGGGCAGTCTCACATTTGAGGACGCCACCTCTACGGCATGTCTCCCCGACGACCTGCCTGGACTGGGGGTCATCACCCCCGATCTCAATCAGGACGGATGGCCCGACATCTTTGTGAGCCAGGCCAACCGTCTTTTTCTCTCCCGCGGCGATGGGACTTACAAGGAAGGTGGCTCGGAGGCATTCCAGTACAAGCCGATAAACCGAGAAGCTTCCCCCTGCGGTGTCGCCCTCGGAGATGTAGATAGGGACGGAGACATGGACATCGTCATTGTGGACCACAGCCAGCCTGCTCGCCAGCACCTTTTCATCAATCAGGGGCTCCGTGGCGGGGTGCCGGATTTCAGGGAGGTCACCGAAGAGGCGGGTCTCGGCTACAGGTTTCCCTCCTGGACACCGGATGGCTTCCATCTCAAGCACGGCCACGTCGAAATCGCCGACTTTGACAACGACGGCTGGCCGGATATATTGGTCGCAGCCACGTATCAGGAGAAAGGGGAAATCTTGCCTTTTGTATGCCGGAATCTTGGCGCGCACGCCGAACAGTTGACATTTCAAGTACCTCCAGTCGAGAAGGCCAATGCTTACTTCTCGGCTGGGCCGGTAGGAGACTACGACCGCGACGGGAGGCTGGACGTGTTTTTGGCGAGTTGGTTCCCTGAAGTCCGTTCAGGGTTTTTTCTGAACCGCAGCCCTCGAAAACACTGGCTGCAGGTTAGGGTCGTGGGCAAGAGCATCAATCGAATGGGCATCGGCTGCAAAGTGAAAGTGTACCGGGTTGGGAGGCTGGGTGAGTCACAAGCTCTCCTTGGTTATCAGCAGATCGGGACAGGCTACGGCTACTGTTCAGGCCAGGAAGCGGTTGCTCACTTCGGCCTGGGCGACGTAACGAGGTGTGATGTCGAAGTGGTTCTCCCTTTCGGGAAAGGCGCGATCCGAAAGAGGGACGTGGCAGCCGATCGGCTGATGCTTGTGGCCGAGCCGTAAGACCGGGGTTCTGCGGTCCTCAGGCTGCGGAGGCGCGGATTTCGCCTTGGAGGCACTTCTCAGCGGCCACGAAATGGGATTCGGATAGCGTTCGATTGCCCTGGGAAGACTCCCTTAGAGGGCGACTTCTGGGAATCTCCGGCCCAACTCCGGTGAACGTGGTCCGCAATAACAAACGCCCTCCGCCTTCGAAGTCGGCATGACCGCCACCAAGGATTCTCTCCAACGGCATCGTGAGGTTGGTATCAACGTAGCGAAACGCGGACAGCCGAGGCGTCTTTCCATCCACTCACATCATCCTGATTGAGCGTACCCTGTCCGGGTGCCAATTCGGATCGCCGCGAGGCTGTTCCCAGACCGGCGTGCTGGGGCAATGAACAACTTCGTAAATAAAGGTTGTGATTTGAATCGCAGGTTTACGGCAGATAACGTGCGTAACTTCCCGGAAAGCCCAAGAACGCGCTCCACGCGGAGGTGTCTGGAGTACGTGCCCTGGATCGGTTTATAGTCGATGACATCGGCGTCGCTCTCGAACCCCCGGGACACACGTAACGAGCAGGAATGTGCATAGAAGGAAGACCGCTGAAAACTGGCATCTGCGGTCTCGCTTGAGATCCATGGCATCACACCCAAATCTGTTTAACTGCCAGCTACTTCCTCCTGTGCTTCTCTCCATCTTTCTGTCCTTCATCGGACACTCCATGACGTGCAAACATGCGTCCTGTTATCCTCAGGCCGGCCTACCAGCGGAAGAACCGGTACGGGTCGTCCCACTCTTCCGGCACGTCCATGTAGAGGCCGTCGAGCCAGCGCTTCTCGGCCGTGGAGGCGTCCACGGGGCTGTGGAAGCGCTCCAGAAGAGGCGTTGACCCGGCCACTCCCATGTTGGCCAAAAGACGCATCGTGAGGAAAGAGGCGCGGCGGTAGGTCCGCCTGAGGTTGTACTGCTCACCGTATATGAACCACCACGGCTCCGACCCCGTCTCGAAGCTCGGGTTTGTGATGAGGTTCTCAAGTCTCTCGGGTTCCTGAGCCGCCGCTGGAGCGGCCTGCGGCCCGCCTACCGGAGCGGCTGTGGCGGCCGGCGCCCCTTGGGCAGGAACTCTCCACGGGACATAGTCGCCTTCGTAGAGTCGGAACATGTCGGCCCTGAACCGGCCGCCCTCCTGGGCACAACCGACGTAGGCCTGCCAACCTTCCGGAAAAGGCTTCTCGACCTTGAAGGTGACATGCAGCTCCGTCCACTCATTCTCGTTGACCAAGACGTTCCCGCCTTTCACGGCCCGGTCCCAGGGCCTGCCGGCCCGCTCCACCTCCAGATGCGCGCGGACCGGTCCGCCCACGCCTTTGACGAAGACGGCAAACGTGTACGTGTTACCGACCTGTCCCCCTCCCTTCACTTGCTGCCCAAACTGCCCGCCCGTTTCCGTCGTCGAGCCCATTGTCACCAGTGCGCTCTGCTTACCATCCACGGCGTCTTCGCCGTTCACCACGAAGGAAGGCACAGCCCCCTGCGCGCTGGTGACGCTGTAAGGCGGGAGTTGGCAAAAGACGACGTTCGCGTTCGTCGCCCTGGCCAAGACGCGATCGCCGATGACCGTGGCACCTCCGAACACAAGGGGCAGTTCCCGCGGGTCGCGGTTGTGGACATCCGCCGGCCCCACTCCCGCCAGCAGAGAGTTCGCGCCAAACGGCTCGAAGAAGGAGGCGATGTGTTCCTGTCTCTTCATGCGGACTTCGAAGGGTAAGAACGCGTTCGCATCCTGCTCGTCGAGCCCGAGGGCCAGCAGGTTGCCGCCCGCTTTCAGGAAGTCGGCGATGGCGGCCGCATGTCCAGCAAGCTTCTTCCCACCGCCGGACCCTACCACGAGAACCTGGTCGGCGGACAGCTTCCCGCCCTCGTAGGCACCCAGGGAGACGCCCGCGAATTCCAGATGCTTCTTTCCGGCAGCATTGCCGACGTAGACGGCATTCCGGCTCGGAGCCGGCTTCCAGACCGACACATACCGGAGTATGTTCCGTGCGAGCGTCTCCGCCGCCGGGTCGGTCTCGGTCCGCCCGGTCACGTCCATCTGGCAGAACAGCACCATTCCTTTGCCTTCACGGTACTCCATGAGTGGGCTGTACTGGAGGCTGAACCCGCCGTCGAGGATGGGCAGGAAATCGCCGCGCGCGGGCTTCTCGATGAGAACGGAGGCGACGTTGCCACGATTGCCGCAGCGCCACAACCGCGTGACAGGGATGCCGCACCAGTTGACCGTCGGGCCATGGCGGGGCCGCATTTCGTACTTGAGCCGCGACGGCAGGATCGTCGCCTCGCCGCACCAGTTGCGCAGGTGCTCGTCAGCGATCCCCGCCAACAGCGGATGATCGGGCACACGCTTGAAGACCCACCGCAAGCCGTACTCCGCCACCCGGAAGCCAAAGCGCTTCTCCAGAACATCCGGTGTCTGCTCAAACATAAGGACCTTCAGACCGTCGCGTACGCGGCTGATGCCGGGCGCCGGACCGTCAACCGACAGGGTGGCCTTGCCCACGATGAGGGTGTCGTATGGCGACAAATCGGCGTTCGCATCCACGGGCTGGCATTGGACCCCCATCCCGTTCAATAGCTTCTCGGTCTCACCTTTGGGGTCGAACAGCGCGATCTTCGCGAGCACCCGGAGAGCCTGTGGGCGCGGCATGACGTCGATCGAGAAGGAGTCCGTCTGGGGCTCGCCATTGCTGAAGGTGACGGTCGCGCTGAGTTCGTACTCGCCGGGGGCCAGCGCGGCGGGCAGCTCGAAGCGCAGTGGGATGCGTTCCTGTTCGCCCGTCGCCACGGTGACTTCCTTGCTGCCGGCGACGGCCTGGGGCAGCCCGAAAGACCACTCGCATTGGCACTGCACGGTTTCGCGCGAGTTGTTGATGACGATGAGCTGCTTCTCGACCGCCTCGCCCGGATAGAAGTTATGGTCCTTGCTCGTGAAGGCTGCGGGCTTGCCGCCGATGTAAGCCAGCAGCGGCTGGTTATGGCGAATCAGGGCCTTCGCGGCAGCCGTAGCGATCCAATCGGAGCGCTCGAAGGCCACGTCCATGCGTTCGTACCGCTGTTCTATGTAGTCCGGACTGAGCCCCGGCCGCTGCAGGTTCTCCCAGTCCACATGGAATAGCTTGCGGTTCCTGTCCACACCCTCCAGTAACTTCCAGAAATGCTCGTGCTCCCACGGGGAGATGGCAGACACTCCCCAGGTGCGAAAGGCCCGCCAGTTGTCCGTCAGATACATGGCAAACACGGGATACCGTTCGTCGAAGCGGCTCGAACCGACCGCGAAGGGATAATCCCAACGGTGCCACAGATTGCCGGCGCGGAACTGCCTGGCCTCCCAGCGCAGATTTGACTTCTCCGGCTCACTGATCCGGAACGCTTGGTCTCCGAAGAACTGCGCATTCCACTCAGCCAGACAGAATTCCCACGGCACCCTGGCGCTGCCGAATTCACGCTGCCCCTTGTACCATCCGCGATACATCGTCCAATCCCAGGTAAACGGCGCGCCGTATTCGCAGGTGAACACCGGCTTGACACCGTGCGTGGCCCAGTGCTCGAACCAGTCGGACATCTCCTGGATCGGGGCGAAGTTCGCGTAGAAATTGCTCGTATGCATCGAGCTCAGGTTGCCCGAGGAATGGTGATAGACGATGCGGCCTGGGTCAAGACTTCTCACGATCGCTTCCGCCCGCAAAGCGCGCTTGGAGTTCCTCAGGGCCCACGTGTCGCGCGGATTCTGGATTCCGTCGATCATGTCTGGGTTCATGTCCTCGCTGTACCCGGTCGCGTTATGGCTCATGGAGTAGAACACGACCGACGGATGGTTCTGCGCCACGCGCACGTAGAACTCCGCGTGGCGGGCATAGCCGTTGTTCCGATCGGCGTCGGAGGCCTGCCAATCGTAGTGGCTAAAATGCGGTTGGGAGAACGATACGAGCATCCCCACGTCATCGGCTGCCCTCAGAATCTCCTCAAAACCCAGATGGGAGCCGGGCTCGCAGCCGTAGTTGTGAGTGTAGACGAAGTTGATTCCAAAAGTCTTGAGCCGCTCCAAGCTCTCGCGGGCGGCCTTGTAGTTGGCCAATGCGGCGCCTATCTGGGCATTGTCAAACGGCACCGCGGAGAGAAAGATGCGGCTGCCGTTGAGGAAGAAGTCCCGGCCTTCGATCCAGAACTCGCGGAACCCGAAGCGCACGGTCCAGCCGGTGTCCAGCACTTTGCCCTTGGCGTCCAAAAGCGAGACCTCAAGGTCGTATGTGTTTTGAGGCGTGTGGATGTCCCAGAGCTTATCGGGCTTCCAGTTCTCGGTGAATGCGATGCAGCCATCCTTGACGTCGCTCCCTTTGAAGGCCTTGCTCGTGAACTCCCCGACGCTGCGGCCATTGTCGGTGATCTGGGCACGAAGGGCATACTGTGCGTCCGTAGCGAGGTCGTCCAGCGCGGCGTCGAACGTGATCTCCCCCTTGCGCACCGAGGTGTCCACCTTCACGTCGGCGACACGCGCGCCCATGGGCGTGCCGACCAGGTACACGTCGCCGCACAGGCCGCGCCGCGCCACCGGCCCTTCACCTCTCTGGCCGAGGCAGTGTCGCTGTACGAGAGCATGACGCCCTTGAGCGGCATGGCCACGACAAGCATGCTGAGAACGTGCGTGCCGCCCGGGCGGCAAACGTCCGTGATGTCGAGCTCTCCGCCCGGGAAAACGATGTCGCCCACGTGCCTGCCATCCACGTATACAGCCGCGTGGGAATTCAGGTACTCGACGTGGATCGTGATACGGCGGCCGGTCCATTGCCTGGGAATGCTGATCTCCCGCTGGTACCAGGCCGCAGTGATGCTGCGCAGATTCTGGTGCTTCCAGCTCGGATGGGCGTGGACCGTCTGGCAGTCTTTCTGCATGTAGTCGGTGATTCCCGGCCAGGCGCCCGGGACCTTGAAATAGCCCCACCTGTCGGTGGGCACCCGGTCGGCCTTCGTCTCGGCCGGCTGCCACCGCCACAGGCCGTTTACGCAGATGCGTTCACGCGTGGGAGTGCTTTCGCGACACGCCTTTCCCAGATCCCACACCGCTTTCACGCCTGCGGGCAGCGAAGCGGCGGATTGCGCCTCGGATGCCCCCTGCGCTGCACCCGAGATCAGAGAAACCACGACCGCGATCCAAAGCCGTTGATACATGCTCATGACGTTCTCCCCTCGGAATTCGCACCATCTGGATGCCGCGAACGCGAATCTGCACCCGGGTAAGATCGAAGAAACTCGTTTCGCTTGTGCCCCACCAGACAACCTTCTTATGTCCGGGCTTCTCGACAATATCAAACCCGTTGCCCCCAAGAGAGCTCACAGGAACTAACTGCCAGTTGTCCCCATGGCCCTTGCTGTACCGGATAAAAACGTAAGCAGGAGCTTCGGGTGAGATTTTCGGGTTCTTTATATCGTACTCGATGACTATCTTGGCTCCCCCCAATTCCGTCTCGTCCTGTCTGATCTTCGCGTTAGAGATTTCCAGCCATTCGGAGTAAGAGATATGGCAAAACACCATACTAATACCCACAGACAGCCAAATTCTGCGGAACATAACTCCCTTCCTCACTGAAGCCGAACACTTCTGACGCCTTTTGCGCCAAGCTTTTTCATCTATTGGATGGATTCCGCCCCGCGCCGAAATAACGGTGAACCTTCAACCTTTCCTACACTTCTTCGGGGACAACCCAGGGTTTTCTGTAGTTGGCTTTCAAGTACTTGTTGGCTTTGGAGTCATCCACAAATGTCTCGGTTATGCCGTCAAATCTTAGTTTGCGATTTCCCACTCGATAGGAAATATTGGCGAGATGACACAACACCATTGAAAGATGTACTTCTTCAACGTCGGCCTTCGGTTTCTTTCGGGTGCGGATACAGTTCACGAAGTCCTCAAAGTGCACCTCAATTATGCTGCCGAATTTAAGCCTCGCCGGCTCTGACACGACCGCCTCGCTTTCGCGAGTAGCTCTATCTCCCTCGAAAACCTGCCATCCCCCACCGTGTCTGCCAAAGCACATCATGCCTTTCGTTCCACATATTTCTACCTTTGTCGCGGAGAAAGGCCAGTCAGGAAACCTGGTCTTGTCCTTTAGATGAACGATCCGATGCATATAGGGCGACCAGAGGGATGCTTCAAAGAACATGGTAAGTTTGCCGAACTCAAAGGTCGTGAACTGAGTGTCCGGCTGCTCTCTGCCATCGTCGAAGTGGTAAACCCCTCCTGCATTGCAAACAGTGTCTGGACATTTTTTGCCAATGAGGTGTCGCGCCAAGTCAACCTGATGGATCATATCAGCCATAATATAGCCCACATAGAAATCCCAGAGCCTCCAGAACCACCTCCCCGGACGGTAGGGCAGCATGGGCGATGGGCCACACCACACATCATAGTCCAAACCTTCGGGAACAGGCTGAACGTCAGCTACATGGATGGGCCCCGCCTCTTGCATAAGAAACACGCGGGCTAAAAGGACGTCCCCTAACTTGCCGCTACGGATGTACTCGGCGGCCTTGTCGGTATAGGGGGCGCTGCGGCTTTGGGTTCCGACCTGAACGACCCTGCCATATTTCCGGGCCGCCTCAACCATCTTTCTGCCGTCCCAAATGCTCAGCGACAGCGGTTTTTCTACGTAAACATCCTTTCCCGCCTGGCAGGCCATAATCGTGCCCAGTGCGTGCCAGCGATCCGAAGTGGCGATAACGATCGCGTCAACTTCCGGGTCGTCGAGCATCTTTCGAAAATCCTGCACAGACTTCGGCTTGTAGTTGTGCCCCTCAATTACAATCTCTGCTGCCGGTCCATAGCATCGGGTATCCGCGTCGCAAATATACTTGATTCTAACATCGGACCTTCTTACGAGACTTGTCAAAAGCGCGCGTCCTCGACCGCCGACACCCATGATTCCCAGGACGATCTTGTCTTCCGCTCCTAAACTTTTACTCTGAGACAAAACCGTGAACGTCGTGGCAGCACCTATCGAACCTTTCAAAAACTGTCTGCGATTTATTTGTTTCATTTTTCCTCCTCCGAATACAAACATTCGACGCCAAACTGAATAGCTCATTTCCTGCACACATGAGGTGTACAACCCGTTGAATTTCCACTATAGTGGCATATCGCGGGTTTCCTCGACTTGGGGCGCTCAGAGCGAAAAGCCGTCATGGTCTCAGTGGAGAACGGGCTCGACTTAGTGCCAATCACGTTTTCCGCCGTGTTTAGGCGGGGCCGTAGCGCGGTCCCAGCTTCTTGGTCAGATCCGTTCCATACTCGATCAACGAGGAATGCTCTTCTTCGGTGAGTGGCTTGTAACTTCTGGCAAATTCCACGTTTTGTCTTACCTGCTGAACCGTGTAGGGACCGATCACTGCCACGCTCACGCCCTTCAGGTCAAGAGCATAAGAAAGGGCCTGTGGCAGACGGCGTGGATCAGTAGCGCAACCCACGTAGCCCTTTCTATGGTTGGGGAATCCCCCCTTGATCCCCGCGTAGACTTTCATTGCGATGCAGCCGGCTTTGTGTCGCCTTGCCGTCGGCAGGACTCTTTCCTCGAAATTGTAGATATTCCTGTCCGCATAGTTCATCACGCACATCACCACGTCTATCTGATCCGTCTCAAGCATGCGTACGAATTTGTCCGCACCATTGTGGCCCGAAACGCCGATGAACCGTATCTTGCCCTTTTCTTTTTGCTTCAGAAGATATTCGAGAGCTCCCCCCTTACCGAGAACCCTGTCAATTCTCTTGCCGCCAATGCTGTGGATGTGCACGAGGTCAACATGATCTATCTTCAGCGTGCGCAGCGATTCACTCAGCGACCGCTCCGCTCCTCCCGCCGTCCCAGTCGAAACTTTCGTGGCTACGAACAAGCTATCGCGACTTTTTGGAATAATATGCCCAAGGATCTCCTCCGCGTTGCCGTAGATGCGGGCTGTGTCAATGTAGGTCACACCGAGGTCGATTGCTTCGCCGAAAATCCGGATTCCCTCTTGAAGTCCGATGGGTCCTTCTCCCACCGGAGCCGTGCCAAGGCCGAGGATCGAGACTTTCTGATTTGTCCTGCCAAGGACTCGTTGCGGCAGTGCGGTTGGCGACTCGGCAGAACCCCGATGTGAACCTCCAAGGGCAAGACCAGTACCCAACACCGCCATCTTTTTCAAAAAGTCTCGTCTGCTGGTTGCCTGATATAAACCTCTTGCCAGACTGTCTGCGGGCCGTCTCATGTTCTCCTCCTATTTTTCTGTTATCGGAAAACCACCGATCATAGAAAAGCGCTTTGGGGTAGAGCGTTTATTAGACTTAAAGCCAATTCCCTTTTGCACTTCATTCTTCATCTTCTCGTTTCCGACAAGGTAGAACTGGGTGTCCGCACCTTCTGCAACTTTTGCAGACTTTCTCGTCGCATGTAATGATGCCATTCGTTCCGGATAGCAGCAAGGTCAAAATTGAAGCACGAGATATTTGCGAGAGCGCAGGCATGAGAAGAGGTGTCGTTGCAGCTCCACAGAAGAGGCTTCGCTGCCGGTCTCGGTGGGCAGGATTTCGGTATCAGGGAGGGAAAACCCAAAGGAGGATCTGAAATGTGGAATCTAAACCAAAGTTCCCCCGGGGGTTAAGTGCGTTATCTTACTGTTGCGGCGTCAGTTACCGCGAGACTCAGTTTCCCTCTACTGGGTACAACCGCAGGGAGTGTAGAGCTCTGGCTTGTAGTGGAGTCGGTTCGGTGAGCTGCCGGAAGGTGGGACAGGACGGGTCCGACTTGATCCGGCAACGGTTCCGGCAGCGGGTTGCCAACATCTTCATCAACGTCTCGAAGCTGTGCACCGGAAAGCCGTCCGGTGTCAATCGAGTGGTTTTCTTCCTCTTTGCCGATGCTGATTGTCTCGCCGGCGCCACAGGGTCTCGCTTTTTCCGCTGTTGATCCAGTTCCTCGTCGTCAAACAACAGCGGCGCGAGAGCCTTTCGCATGTGCCACTCCACGTAATAGGTCAGCATACGGATAAACACGTGCGCCCGCACGCGGACCTCATTGCAGTGGCGAATGGGGCGCACCCGAATCTCCAGTCCTTTCAGCGTCCGAAAGGCACGCTCCACCTGAGCCAACTTCTTATACTTCCGCACTGCGTCTTCCGCTGAAAGCCTCTCCTTCGGCTCGCTTGTCCGGATGACGTAAATCCGATCGAGTGCTTCTTCACGACGGATGGATTCATCGCAGCGAGACCATTCAAAGACCCCGTCGTCTATCTTCAGCGTGAAGTGCTTGCCCACTTTGAAGCGGGTGATCACTGCCGAGAACGATCTGTTCGAGTCCTGTTCCGCAAGGGCAAGAAGGGCGGTTACGGCTATAACGCCCAGACCGATGCCTTCGAGGATCTCGTCGGGGCCGGTGTTATTGACCCCACCAAGGTCACTCGCATAGCTCTTCAGAATGCCGCCAGCATTGCAGGCCTTCTCTTGACCACGGAGGCTCTCGTCACCGAGATCAAAGAGGAAGAGAAACCCAAAGCCGGCCCCCCGGGTGGTGGCTACGGCGGCGATATGTATTGAGGCTGACAACTGGCTGTGCTACAGACAAAGGGGGCGAGCTTCCGAGCTTGCCCCCGTTTCATTGCCCTCAATACGTTCTGCGTCGGGGAGAATAAGGCCCCATGGCGAGTACGCCTTGAATTTCCTCGATCATATCGGGTCGATCGAAGATCGTCACCGCAACGATTTCAGGATGACGGCACGCGTGCCTGCTTCGGGAGGCATGGATTCCTCGCCCCGCACTTCGGATTCTAACGGCTGCGATCACATCTGGTGATGAAACCTTCTGAAGCCCCGCCCCCTTGAGCAGGAGGAGACCTCGCCCGGAAATGACATAGGACTTGCTTGCCCGGTTTCCGGGGGGCAAGGTTACTTGTGCCCCAGCTCATCCACCTAATTGGGTGGCCTGTCCGACGTCAAACATAGTCTCATGAACCTCGTCCCGCACTCTTCCTCCTGTGGCTGTCACTGTATACGTCCACACGATCTGGCCGTACCGGAATTTCACCTCCTCGAAGGGAAGGGGGTCCTCGGCCTTCCCCGATCCCGTCGGGAAAAAGGCGGCAACGATGCAATTGAATAGCTTATAGACCATGAAGGCGGTCTTGTCGCCTGTGGCCCGACACAGTTCAAGTGTAACCTCAGGTATGTTGGCGCCCGTGGAACACTTCAGCGCAAGCATGGGCGATGCTTTATCCACTCGCTTTGTAATCGTGAAGTCGTGGTGCTCGGAAGTGCCTGTTAACTGGGCTGGTTTGTTGTCGTACCCCTCGGGGACAAACTGTGCAGCTCGACACAAAATACCGTGGGAATAGGACATGACCTCGATCCAGTCCTCATGTTTCGCATCTGTGCTATCCCCATCAATGCCTTCAACTTTCAAGAACATGCTGTACGCCATCTCCACTCCTCCTGTTCATGTTGTGATCTCGACAAACACTGTTAGTCTATGCTCCGCCTGCGACTGAGCTCACGCTTCTACACGCAGCTCCGTTCGCAAGGCCCCTCACGCTTCCTTTGCCGAAAGGAGCTTCGCAACGAGACCCAAAGAGACCATCAGTTCCTTGAACGGATAGTATACCATGTTCCCTTCCACGTGCCGGTTGGTTGTTCGCCGCCAGCACACGAAACCCTACATCCTCTTCCAGCCGCTGGGCCATCTTCCGAGACGACCTCACCCCCTTGCAGTACGCATACAGTAAAATCTTGGTCATCATTCGGGGATTGTACGGAGGTTGCCCTCTCTCTTCCTTTTCATAGTGTGCGAAAATCTCCGAGAGGTCCATCTCGTTCACCACCTCGCAGATCAAGTACGCCAGATGCCCTTCCACTAACTAGTCCTTCAAAGAAGGCGGAAGCAAAAAGTCTTGATTCGGCTCATACGCTCGATACACCTTGGCCATGGCATCGCTCCTCGTGAAACGTTCTCAATTCCTCCGCCAAGTACATAGCGCACTTTTCTGCCATTGTCAAGCAAAATCGGTATTACTCGGTAATCCCTCAGTCTCGGGGGGAGGATGAATTTTTTTGTGATTTTTTCATTTTTTCCTTGACATCCTGTATTGGATATTGTATACATGAGACATGAATAGAAAAAGGATGGGAAAAGATGATGCGAAAGCCAGATTTCTGGCAGAGGTGTCCAAGCTGTGGCCAGTGGCCAGGGGGTCGTTGTCGTACGTGCGCAAGCCGTGCATCCACCCCAACTGTGGGGCCTGTGCCAGGGGTGACAAGCACCCCTCGTGGATCTTTTCGCTCTACCACGAGGGGAAACAGCGGTGTTTGTACGTCCCTGAGGACTTGGTTGTCACCTTACGGCAGGCCATCGGCAATGGGCGCAAGGTGGAGCAACTGCTGGCAGAATGCGGAGCCAGGCTGGTGTATGAGCATCGCCGGCGCCGCACGAGGAAGAAACCCTCACGGAAGAAAGGGGAATGAAGCTGGTCTATTGCCCGGGATGCCTGGAGAAGCAGCGTCGGATTGACGAGCTGGAGGAAGAGGTGCGACGGCTGAAGGCGAAGCTGCGGTATCAGCAGCGCAAGGCTACGGAAGGGTTTTTCGGGTCTTCGACGCCTTCTTCGAAGATACCGGTCAAGCCCAATTCGTTGGAGGAACGACAGGCGAAGCGGGGCGGGGCCAAGCCCGGACACGTCGGTCATAGGCGTCAGGCTGTGGATGCCCAGGAGGCGGACCGGGTGGAGGTCGTGGAGGTTGACGAGGCGTGTCCCTGCTGCGGCGGGAAGCTGCAGGACAAAGGGGTGCGGGCGCGGACGGTCATCGCCTGTGACGCGGTGAGAACGCAGAAGATCCTGTACCGTCTGCAGCGCTGGTGGTGTCCCCGCTGTCGGCGAGGCTTCCAGGCCCAAGCGCCCGGGGTTCTGCCCAAGAGCCTTTACGGCAATGACCTCATCACCCACGTGGTGATGCAGCACTACGGGTATGGTGTCCCCCTGGGGCGCATGGAAGCGCAGATGGGGATCGGGTACGGGAGTCTCATGGCTCCTTTGCATCGGGTGTCGCGTTTGTTGCGACCGGCCGTGAAGAGGCTGATCGAGGAGTACCGGCAGGCTCCGGTCAAGCACGCCGACGAGACGTCCTGGCGCACGGACGGTCAGAACGGGTACATGCGGCTGTTCTGTACGCCAAACATCAGCCTGTTTCGCTTTCGCAAGACCCGCTCGGCATCGGTGGTCAAAGAGGTGTTGGGTGAAGAAGCGCTGCCTGGAGACTTGGTGGTAGACCGCTACCAGGCCTACAACAAGGCCCCCTGTCGCCTGCAATACTGCTACTCCCACCTTTCGCGAGAAGTCAAAGACCTCCACAAGGAATTCCCCCAGGATGCCGAAGTGCAGACTTTTGTAGGCCGCTTTGCTCCCCTTCTTTCGCAAGCCATGAGCCTGCGGGGTCTGGCCATCTCAGACAGACAATTTTACAGGCGTGCCAAAACGACCAAACAGGCTATCATCGGCGTCGTCGAAGGTCCCGCCCGTCATCCCGTCATTCAACGGCTCCAGGACATCTTTCACCACAAGGCCCACCGGATGTATCGCTGGGCCGAAGATCGCAACATCCCTGCCGAGAACAACTTCGCTGAACGGCAGTTGCGCGGTGTGGTCATCGCACGCAAAGTCAGCTTCGGCTCTCAGTCCGATGCGGGCGCACAAACTCGTGAGATCCTCATGAGCGTCGTCCTAACCCTCAAGCAACACTTCGACGACTTCCAAACCCGCTTCAAAAACGCCCTCGATCGCCTCGCCGAAAACACCAACCTCCATCCCTACCAAGTCCTCTTCCAACAAAATCCTTCACAACCCGCCCATAAGTGTCACCATGAAAGCGGGGTGGTCTCCGGCGGCGGTGTGTGGTAAAACCGCCCTGACGCCAAGACCAGGGCGGGTGACCAAACCAACGGGGTCGCAGGTGCGCCCCAAGCCAAAGAAAGGAGTACCACCCCATGACACTCTACATTGGACTCGACGTTCATGGCAAGCAAACAGTGTACGTAGCGCAGGATGAGTCGGGCAAGGTGACTGCACAAGGGAAGGTCGCCACGTCGGCGGAGGGCTTCTGCGAGCTGGTGGAAACGCTGGAGACCCCCAAAGGGACGAAGATCGGACTGGAGACGGGGACCCAGGCTATGTGGGTGGCTCGTCTCCTTTCCGGTCTGGAGATGGAGCCGGTGATGATCGATGCCAGAGAGGTGAGACAGAAGGCTCGGCGCATTGGTCAGAAGTGTGACCGACGGGACGCTTTCGAGATCTGTAACGGGATGCGTCGGGGCATCTACACCTCGATTGTGTACGTGCCGAAGGCGGAGGTACTGCGATTGCGGCAGATTCTCTCCAGGCGTCGCCACTTCGTGAAGATATGCACCAGGCAGATCAACGCCGCCAAGTTCCTGCTGCGGTCGGTCGGGCTGGGGAGCGAAGCGGCCAGCCTCACCAGTGTCGTGGCCTGGGAGACGCTGGTGCGACGCCCGGCTGTGGAGGGACTGCGAGACCACCTGGCCATGCACGCGGACCTGTGGGGGCTGGCCCAGGAGAAGGTCATCCTCCTGGAGAAGGAGCTGCGGGAGGCGTTGAAACCCTTCCGGGAAACGGTGAGGCTGCTGCAGACGGCCCCGGGTGTGGGGATGATCACCGCAGCGACCTACCTTGCGGTGCTCGCAACGCCAGATAGGTTCCCGGACAGCGCTCGGGTGGCCAGTTACATCGGTCTGGCGCCCTCCACCTACGACACCGGCGATGTGCAGCGTCACGGGCACATCACCAAACGTGGCTCCGGGGAGCTGCGGGCCATGCTATGCGAGGCGGCACAGCACGCCGCCAGCAAGCGACACCCCCTCAACCCCCACTGGGTGAGGTTTTGTCCCAACAAGGGCTACAAAAAGACGGTCATCATCACCGCCCACCGTCTGGCTCGCATCCTTTTTGCCATGTGGCGTAAAGGGGAGGACTTCGATGCCAGCAAACTCAACCTCGTAGCCGAAGAGGGGGTTTACCACAACAAGTACTACTGGCGAATGAAGAGACCGGAAAAACAAGGAGTTGTTGCGTAACCTAACAAGGGGCTGATTATTCCAGAACTCCCCATCATGTAGGTGGCGACCCCGGTAATGCCTCTGACCTTTGAGCTCATGTAACTGTGTGGGGCGGCCCTTCCAGGACGATGACCTGAGGCACCAGACCTCGAATAGATGAGTGGAGGGAACTGGAACATACACAACCCAGGCGCCAATTCGGCAGCCGTCAACCTGGAGGCAGACAAAATGGTGGCATAATAGATCGGAAAAAATCACTTGACGCCCCGCTTTCATAGATGAGGCATTACACCCTGGGAGGAAAAACGTTTGACAGAAGGTCGTCGGAGGGGTAAGCTACAGATTCGTGATTAACATAGATTTGTTCACTTGACTTTGACGGCCCCTTCGTCTAACGGTTTAGGATAGGTGGTTCTCAGCCATCAGACGCGGGTTCGATTCCCGCAGGGGCTACTTTGTTTTTTGCGGACCAGCAAAGACACAACTTCCACCCCATCACTTTTAAGTATCCCTACCCAGGATACAGCAACACTGATACGTACGCTGTTGGCTAAAGGTCTGTCGGTGGCCAAGGCCCGGCAAGGGTCAACTTCTGGGGCTTTCGACACCCCGGGGCCACCCCAGGACCCCGCCAAAATCAGGCCACAGCCGTTCTCCGACTTCGTGATGCAACAGCTTGATCACGGCAGGGGGATACCGGCTAACCTTCGACCAGGGCGGCTCCGAGAAGACGTTAGAAATGAGTGATCTGCTGTTGCTCACACGGAGATGACGGCCAAGCCCACCGTTCAGCCGCGTAATAAGACCTAACACCTAAATGCCTGGCTGTGGCATTATGCGGCGCTCAGTACGTCGCAAAAAGGAGAATTCTGACGAACTCAAGCAACGGCAATGCGTTGGTTAGAGACACATCACCAAAAGCATCTTCCCGCACCCTCGTTTTTTTTATCAGCCACGCGGGAATTGGCGGCACGAATTACGGAACGGCGGGGCACCTCGCCTCGGCTGTCGCGCGGAAACAACCAAGGTCAGGCATTTGGCCTGGGAACCCTCATAGTTGGAGAGAAGTTGTGACGCACAAATTTGTGTCAGAGGAGAAGACGAGTGTTGATTTCTGCAAAAGGAGGCATGAGCTCACTGCGAGGAGGGGAAGGTCGAAGATGTTTCGGGGGAAGCGGGCGGCCCCTTGGCGCAAGCTTGCTTGGTTAATCATAGCGATTTCTTTTGCAGGGACATGCGCAGCGGACTGGCCGACCTATCGGCACGACAACGCCCGGAGCGGCATCACTACCGAGAACTTGAAGCCGCCACTGAACGAGCAGTGGCTGTTCGTGTCGCATGCTCCTCAGCCAGCGTGGCCGAAACCGGTCAAGGAGCTGGCGAGGGTCCGGTTCGATGAAGCCTATCATGTAGCCGTGTCAGGTGACGCGGTCTATTTCGGCTCTTCGGCGGACAATAAGGTTTACTGTCTCGACGCATCAACGGGCGAGGTTCGCTGGTCGCAGTTTACGGGAGGACCGGTTCGTCTGGCTCCGACCATCTGGAAAGACCGAGTTCTGGTGGGTTCCGACGACGGCCATGCCTATTGTCTCGCAGCAGAAGACGGCGAGGTGCTGTGGAAGTTCAGAGCGCCTCTTAGCGACCGCAAGGTACTCGGCCACGGCGAAATGATCTCCCTGTGGCCGCTCCGCACCAGTGTGCTGGTTGACGACGGGATCGCCTATTTTGGGGCGGGTGTCTTCCCCGCCGAGAATATCTTCCTTTGTGCTGTGAGAGCGGACACCGGCGAGCTGGTGTGGAGGAATGATACGTGCGGGGAGCATGGACCCGAACAAGAGTTTGGCGGCGTTTCTCCGCAGGGATACTTGCTGGCGTCCGAGACCAACCTCTACGTTCCCTCCGGGCGGGCGATGCCTGCGGCTTTTGATCGAAAAGATGGGCGATTTCTTTACCATTGCTCTCCTGGTGGGAAGGTCGGGGGCACATGGGCGATGCTCACCAATGAAGACCTCGTCGCCGGACTCGATTGGAAGGTCTCGTTCAACAAAGAAACGGGGAGCAGGATCGGGACGGATCGCTATGCATGGTTCCCGGGACTTCAGTTGATCGCCGCACCGGATTACTCGTATCTCCTTACACACGCCGCCGTCTTCGCGATCGATCGGAAAGCGTACCCCTCCATGATGAGGGAACGCAGAGCGACGTTAGATAGCCGCAAGAAGGCAGGATCAAAGATCGAGGACTTGAGGAAGAAGCGGGTCAGGGCCACAAACGATGTTCGCGAAGAGATTGACGGGCAGATCCGGGAGCTGACCGAGCAGATCAAAACCCTCGATGAAAAACGGAAGAAGCTGGAGGATTCAGTCCTTGAGTGGCAGCGGCCTTGCCAGGACGTGTACTCCATGATCCTCGCTGGCAGGGCGCTCTTTCTGGGGGGCAAAGATAGTGTCATCGCCCTGGAAGCAACGACGGGCAGAGAGCTGTGGACGGGCAAAATTGACGGCAAGGCCTGCGGTCTTGCGGTGTCCGGTGGACAGTTGTTCGTAAGCACGGACAAGGGAACCATACACTGTTTCGGGAAAAGCAACGTGCCGGCAGGGCGGGAGGTGAAGCCCGCCGTGACTTCGCAGCCTTATGCGGAAGACGAACTGACTTTCCTCTACGGTGCCGCCGCGGAATCAATCGTCAAGAAGACCGGCACTAAAAAGGGGTACTGCCTGGTGCTCGGCTGCGGCACGGGCCGTCTCGCCTTCGAGCTTGCCAGACGAACGGACTTGAAAATCGTCGGGATCGAGCCCGATGCGAAAAAAGTAGAGGTCGCCAGAAGAAAGCTCGACGCGGCAGGGCTTTACGGATCACGCGTCACCGTTGACCAGGGATCACTGTCGAAGCTGCCCTACTCGGATTATTTCGCAAACCTTATCGTTTCCGACAACATCATGGTATCGGGCAAGCCACAGGGTTCATCGGCAGAGATCTTCCGCGTGCTGAGACCTTGTGGTGGCGTCGCGTATTTCGGCCAACCGGCGCGGGCAGCACGAGTTGTCAACCGTCTCCGTTTGCGGGCCCTGCGCAGGTGGCTAAGAGGCTCGGGCGCGCCAAAACTACAAATCGCTCGAAGCGGGGGCGTCTGGGTTAAGGTCGCGCGGGGGCCGCTTGAGGGGGCGGGGAGCTGGACGCACCTCTATGCCGACCCTGCAAACACGGCGTTTTGCGACGACCAGGTCGTCAAATGCCCGCTTGGAGTCCTCTGGTTCGGCGAACCCGGTCCGGAGAAGATGGTTGATCGCCACGCCAGAGCTGCTGGGCCGCTCTCTATGAACGGACGCCTTTTCATACAGGGTGAGAACGTGGTCATGGCCCACGATGCCTACAACGGAGCCCTTCTCTGGGAAAGGGGGATTCCCGGAGCCGTGCGAGTTCGCGTGGATGCCGACGGAGGCAATCTGGCGGTTACGGACGACGGCCTTTTTGTTGCCGCCGGAGACGAGTGCCTCCGCCTCAACCCCGCCACGGGAGACACGTTGCAAACCTACAAAGTGCCACCGGCGCCCGATGGAACTCCACGCCGTTGGGGATTCCTGGCGGTTGCAGGTAAGCTGCTCTTCGGCTCAACCGCTCCCCCTCTAAGGGAGTACGGCGTATTGTGGAAGGCAATGGTGCAGCCCGAAGGGACGTGGCGTCCCTTGCCCGAGGATGCCCGGCCGGAGATTCGGAGGGAGTACTCAAGGTTCGTGTCGAGATACCCGGTACCGAATGAGCGAGCGTATGCGGATTTTCAATACAGCGGTCGAATGTGGCAGCCGATGGCGTATTTCCCGAAATGGGGAGAGGTGAGAACCTCGCAGGGCGCCGTGACGCCAGGCATGATGACCAGCGATTCGGTCTTCGCCTTAGATGTGAAAACGGGGGACGTGAAGTGGGTGTATAGGGGAAGCAAGATCGCCCATCCGACGATCTCCGTGGGGGATGGAATCGTTTTCCTTGTCGAGAGCTCGGTTACCAGTGGACAGAAGGAAGCGGCGCTCGCTGAAAAGCGGGCTCGGCTGAAGAAGTTGAGTGGCGAACAGGCCGAGAAACTAAAGCGTGAGCTGGAATATGCTGATGTCCGACTGGTGGTCGCTCTTGATGCAGAGACGGGAAACAAAAGATGGGAAAAAGTCCTCGACCTTACTGGCTGCGGGGGTGACAGATTGGGCACCGCCTACAACCACAGCATCCTCTTTTTGTTCGGCTTCTTCAGCAATCACGATCGGGGGCTGTTCCGGTCAGGAACGCTGAAGTGGCGGAGGGTGACGGCTCTTTCCGCTGCGGACGGCAGACAGATCTGGTTGAAGGAGCTGGGTTACCTGCGCCGACCAGTTGTCATGGAGGATAAGCTGATCGTAGAGCCGTGGTTGTGTGACGTGCACACCGGCGATCTTGAGACCCGCATCCATCCCATAACCGGCAAAGAGGTGACGTGGGAGTTCATTCGCGGCGGACACAGTTGCGGCGTGACCACAGCCTCGCCGAACTGCTTCTTCCTGCGCTCCTACAGCACAGCCTACTACGACATGATCCAGGACCGGGGGATGCTTTCCTTCGGCGGCGTCCGCGGGGGATGCTGGCTCAACATCATCATGGCCAACGGCCTGGTGTTGTACCCGGAAGCAAGCTCCGGGTGCCGGTGCTCCTTCCCGATACGTTCAACAGTCGTCTTCGCTCCAAGGGAACCGACAGATGAGAACAGACCATGGTCCCTCTATCCCACGAAAGGGGCAATGACGCCGGGAGATGGTAAATTGACGCCAGTCAAACAACTGGCCATAAACTTCGGCGCGCCGGGCGACAGGAAGGACAGCACAGGGACTTTCTGGTTTGGCTATCCTCGTCCCAGGCTCCGGAACCTCCAGGTGGACTGGGTCATGAAGCTGGGCCTCAATGAGGAAATCCTCCCGGGGATGGGGTACTTCGAACGCAACTTCAAGGGCATACAGATTGAAAGTACTGACAAGCCGTGGGTCTTCGCATCCGGGTGTCGTGGCTTGACAAGCTGCGATGTACCGCTGCTCGGCGAAGGGGACAAACCCGCTTCATACACCGTGCGGATGTACTTCGCGGCGCCCGCGGATGACAAACCCGGGCAGCGCGTCTTTGACATCAAGCTCCAGGATAATGTGCTCCTGAAAAACTTCGATATCGTGCAAACGGCGGGCTCCCCGCAGAAGGCGGTCGTTAGAGAGTTCAAGGGCGTGCCGGTCACGGGCAAGCTGACTGTCGAGCTTCTCCCGAAGCTCGAAAACCCCACCCCCGCACAAGCTCCCCTCATCAACGGCATCGAGACAGTCAGGGAAGATGACTAATGAGGACCGCCATCATGCCAGCCGTCACCAGAAAAGGTGGGGGTTGCCGAGTCTGACGCGGAGGAGGCCGGCATTCCGGCAGATTTCGGCGCAGAGCTGAGCATGCTTCCAGAAGGTGCGTGGGAGATCACTCATGTAGAAATGAGGATAGTAGCCCAGGAGGGTATAGGGAATGCTCGGGTTGAGGTCTGCCATGAAGTGGGCCAGGTAAGAGATTTCGGTTTCATCAATGTAGCCCGGAACCAGCAGAGTGCTGGCAATGAGGAAAGGGGGATCGGGCCTTTCGAGCGAGACCTTGGCGAGGTGGCGAAAATTCTCGAGGGTTCTTTTGTTCGTCACGCCGGTCATGGCAAGGTGCACGTTCTCACTCCATGCTTTCAGGTCGAACTTGACACACCCGCCGGATTCAAAACTCAACTGAGCCGCTCGATCGAGAAGGCGAGGACTCATGCTGCCGTTGGTTTCCCAGCAGATCCTGAGAATCTCTCCTCTTCGCTTCTGGCGGGCGAGCTCCGAGGCTCGGATGGCGTGTTCAATTTGCGGTGTGGGGTCTCCCCCGAAATAGCAGATGCAACTGGTCGCCTCGTCGACCGCAGCGACCAGTTCCTGGACAGAATGAGGCCTCTGCCTATTCTGGGGATGGCGGAAATGCCAGTTCTGGCAAAAGAGACAATCGAAGGAGCAGGCGCAGTAAAAAACAGCGAGATTCTTGTAACCCCTTTCGGGGCCTTTGCAGTAGGAGTACTTCGGATAACCGGAGTCGCTGCCGCCCGGACAAACCCAATCTCCAACACAATTGGTGGGAAGATAATCGTGATACCACTCGACGAAGGCACTCTCCTTTCTGCCCGAAAGCTCCACGAGCTCCTCCTGGACGTTCTTCCTGACTCCGCAATACCCCATCTCTCCTTTCCCGAGGGAGCAAGTGTTCACGCATACCGAGCATCTGACGCCGCCCTTGGTCCGCGGGACAATAGGAGGAAGACCAAACTGCGCATGATTTTCAGCGTGTGCAGCCATGGCGGTCTGGAGCACCTCCTGATCTCCGTCCCGGAGGCAATCTACACAAACCGCAATGGCTTTTGAGATGGCATCAGATTCTTTTCCGCATTTGAGGCATCGCATTTCTTCACCCCATGCTGGAAACAGTCAACACCTGCAATGGACGCGGACCAGGACGGTGACAAAAGCCTCACTCCAACGCCACATTTAGGCTACCGACAGAATGCGACGCCGAGAAGGATGATCAAGCTGTTTCCTGAGAGTTATCGCATTCTGCACGGCGTATCCAGCGTAGTCGTTGTTGAAGTAGACGTAGCCGTTGCAGCCTTCCTTCGCCAGTTGCACGATTCCCTGCGCCCACTCTTTCAAATCGCTGTCACTGTAACACGAGGCGTACCATCCACCTTTCCCGTGCATTCTGGCGTAGGCGAAGTGAGCGGTGGTTCGAATGTGCGTCTTCAGATCGGGAGCGCTGATGACGCAGTAGGCCACACCTTCCGAGCGAAGCATATCAAACGTCTTATCGCCCGACCACGATTCGTGTCGAAATTCGACGGCGTGCTTCATTTCTTGCGGAAGAAGCTTGAGGTACGACGCGAGCAGGGGAAGGTCCACTTTCATGGACGGTGGAAGCTGATGAAGAATTACGCCCAGCTTGTGCTCAAGATGCCTCGCGGTGTTAAAAAACTGCTCGAGCAAAAAAGCGACACCCTGCAGCTTTTTTCGATGAGTGATCCAGCGATTCATCTTTAGCGTGAAAATGAAGTCATCCGGCGTTTTGTCTCGCCAACTGTCCATAGTTTTGTCACGAGGCATGTGGTAGAACGTGGAATTGACCTCGACGGTGGAGAAGTTCTGTGTGTAGAAGGCAAGCCAGTCCTTGGCTTTAAGGTCTTCCGGATAGAAGACTCCCCGCCAGTGGTCATAACTCCAGCCGGATGTGCCAACCAACCATTTCATCAGAAAACTCACGAACAACGTTGAGCATAGGCCGAAGCCCCTCGGCTCACGGCTCAGCCAGAGCGCTCGCTCCTTTGTCGAAGCATCTCGACGAAAGGCTCAATGCGGACCGCGAGCTGCTCACGGCCTCCAAGCGAATAATCGGTCTCAATTTCGAGAAAGGGAATGCCGAGCGCCTGGAACTTCTTTCTGAGGATACCGCATTCCGCTTGGTAAATGTAACAGGTTCTCAGGTTGTGATAGATGACTCCGTCCACGCGGTATCGTCGCGCGAGGGACATGTTCCGGTAGATGCGGTCGTCATTGGGTACAAAACAGGGACAGGTGCAGGCCAGAGCGTATCGTTCCGAGAGCGCCTGGAGTATGTCGTCCGTTGTTGGCTCGTCAATCCTAACGGGATCATAGAAAACCCTCACACCGGAGCAGAGCTCCTCGGCGACAATCGTACCTCCTGCTTCCTCGATGATCTCCGGGACCTTCCAATTCGGCCAGATGATGGGCGCGCCGGTCAACAGGATTCTTGGGTTGCTTTTCGAGCGTCCGTCATCTAGGGCCCCCGCCTTCTCGGCGTCCGCAACAAGACGCATCACAGCATCCGTCCACGAGCATGCGTCGTCGAAGAACGAGACGTTCATGGCGAGAAGCAGATCGCTCCCCCGGATCGCAGGACAGTCCGCGAGCATCAAGTCCGCGAGGCGCCTCGTCGCATAATTCGCTTTCTGGTAGGTTTGGATGCTCCGAAACAGCTTCTGGCGGGAAAATTCCTGACCGGCGACGTCCGCCAGAAAGTCAATGAGCTTGGACAAGTTCTCAAGGCGCTCGCGGTGTGCGGAAGCCTCCCTTTTTCTGAACGGAATTGGCAAACTGAAAGTTGGGAGGCGCCGCGCGATGATTTCTGCAAACTGCGTTTTCCAATCGCAGACTGTCGGGACAACGACTGCATTTATCTCGGACAACAGCGAATTGTCTCCATTCCCCACCAGTTCACATGAGGAACTAACCACCGGGCAGCAATCACGGGAAAGACCGTGTTGTCCGCTCACAGGTAAACCAGCGCACAGGCGGATAGGCACGGCGTCGAAAGCAGCGATGAGCTCCAGAGGCACCATCGCGCAGTAAAAGCCGATGACTTTACGTCCCTCACGTCTTGCTTTCTCGAGCACCGGAGGGTGGAGAATTCGCGCGGCCAGGTCGTGAAAGTAACTCATGGACGGCAGATGCTGCTCCCGTGACCTCAACCTCTTGGCGGCTGCCGCGACGCGATCCTCCAGCGAAGGCTGAGTAGAAGAGCGTGTGGGGTCCAAGATACCTCCCAGCGAGGCACACCGTTCCTGGATTCATAGGAGAGGCGCCCAAACGAGCCGACCGACCGGCTATTTCGAACTAACGATGGAGACGGTCGCCGGCGCAGCGTTAGCTCTTTCTTGGCTTCAAGTTGGCGGCAACCTGCTTCATCAACTCCTTGACCACATCTCCCTTCGCGGTGGGGAAAGAAAACATCAAAATGTTTCCCTCCCGGAAGAGGAGGGTCTGTTTGCCGTTCCTCTCCACAAGCTCCGCCCAGGGCCAGTTCGTGGTAGAGCTCTTCAAATCGCCCTTTATCATCTCAATAAACATTCGGGCAGCAATCTCCGGCTTCTTGGGAGACTCATAGCGAAGCACGATCAGGTCATATTTCGCTTTGTCAATGAGGTATTGCCCATAGGCGGCCTCGACGTCGTATGGCTTGTCGAGATCGTCACCCAACTGGAGGACATTCTCTTCGCCGAGGTAGGTCAACCTTTCAAGCGCGTTCCGATAGTGGAAGTAAGTCACGGAAAGAGATATGAGGTTTTTCTTGGGCAAAGCCTCAACCAGCGAGGGCTTGGAATATTCTTTCCCGAATTGGGCGTCAACGGCTTTGGCAAATGTGAGAATTTCTTCCTGGGAGCATTCTGCTTTTCCGAGATCGCTAATGGTCACATAATAAGGACCTTTCCAGATGTGGAAAACGCGACCCTCCAAGGAGCCTTCGTTGCCGATCTCGAGGAGCTTGGGAGAGCCCATCCTCATCACGGAGAAGAGGCCAAAGGCGTTCTCTGGAGTATCACAGCGGTAGCTGAACACCTCAATTCGCTTCTCGCCACTGGTGAAAAACCTCCTTTCGGACTCCTTGAAGTTGAATCCCATGTGAAAGTCAGCGTATCCGTCAATGGCGTCGTAGAGCTTTTTGCCGACATAGCTCTCGACGTCGGTGCGTTGCCAGCCGGGAATCTGAAGTTTCGCGAGTGAAATCTGTTCAGATGCCCAAGCGCTGCTGCTGAATGCGACAGCAAACAAGATGACGAGCAAAATGCTTTGAACACAGATTGTTTGGCTCAGCTTCACAGTTCCTGTACCTCTTTGTTTGCGCGTTGAGTTCAGCAGTGCCTGCATTTTCAGTATGGGCCAATCCCGTGCCGAGTTGGTCTTGCCTTAGAGAATTATAGCACAAAGTAGAAGCTTCAGCCGCCAGTCACAGACAGCGACGGTCGCTTTTGGATGGCGGCGCTTTCCTCGCCAAGGACTCGCTGGCGATCAGGGCGGCGCCTATGGCCGTGACGATTTGCGGCGAATCCGGCACGATGAGGGAGACCCCGAGTTCCTCCCCCAATGCTTTGACCAAGCCCCGGTTCAGAGCTGGCCCGCCATCGTAGAATACTGCTTCCCATAGGCCCACGGTTGCCACCATATCGCCGACCCGGCGAGCTACCGCGCAGTGTAATCCCGCCACGATGTCCTCGACCTTTTCCCCCTGGGAGACAAGCGAGACTACTTCGGACTCCGCAAAGACCGTGCATACGCTGCTGATCTCAAGTGCCTTGCTTGACTTGAGCGAAATCTCGCCCAGTTGATCGAGGTCTATCTCGAGGACGCGCGATATGACCTCGAGGAATCGCCCCGTGCCAGCAGCGCATTTATCGTTCATTGCGAAGTTTGTCACACGCCCGGAATCATCAACGGAGATGACCTTACTATCCTGCCCGCCCACGTCAATGATTGTGCGAATGGGGGCATCGCCCTTATGCAGCCAGACGGCGCCTCTGGCGTTCGCTGAGATCTCGCTGACGATCTCATCGGAGAAATCAATCAGCTTCCGTCCGTAGCCAGTGGACACGGTGCGCCGGACCTCAGAGGCGCTGCGTCCTGAAGATTGCAGTGCCGCAGAGAGCAAAGCGTCCGCGGTCTTACGGCAACTTGCTCCCGTGGCGGACACCTTTGCCGCCGAGACACGCGAATCTTCCATCAGCACCACTTTGGTGGTTGTCGAACCGACGTCAACACCAGCAACCAGGCTCAAACTCCAGCCCTCCTTCTCGCATTGAGCATTTCGACGAAAGGTTCGATTCTGGCGAGCAGTCGCCCTGTCTCGCTGGGGTCGTCCGCCGTTTCAAGGGCAAGGCAGGGGATGCCCTTCTCGCTAAGCCGACGAAGAAAGTCCGGCATTCTCATTTGCAGCCTAGCGCACGATCTATAGGTGTGCCCGATGACGCCATCCACACCGAAGTGTTCAATTGCGCGAAGGATAAAGCTCTCATCCTCCCCACCAACAAGCGAACAAAAGCAGGTTCTTGCCCAGCGTGCTGCCAGGGCTGGGAGCCCCGCGCTGCTTCGGCTCGAAGAAAACGCCGACAGGTAGAGGTGGCTTAGACATGAATGAAAGTCCTCGCCGACAACTTCTCCACCGGCCTCTTCAATGAGATGCACAAGGCTTCTTTGCCTCCAAATCACGGGAGAACCGACGAGCAGGATGCGTGGAGCAAATTCGGCTCCGCTTCCACCTCCGGTGTCCCACTCCTGCTCCAACGACCGGACAAGAGATCGGCAATGTTCCATCCAGCGGGAAAGATCGTCCCTCATGAAAGCCTGTTCGACAGCGAGAGCATCTGATCCAGAAAGGGCGCATGAAGGATGCTGCCTGAGACGTTGAAGGCCAGCAAGAGCTTCGTTCGCTGCTGCCGGTTCTACGGAAGCGGACCTCAGGTTTCCAGCAGTGAGCGGAAGGTCGGTAACCAGGGCGACATCCCTGGCGAAGTTCTTGAGTTCTTTTTCAGGAGAACTTGGGCTACCCGGAAAAGGCGGCTGAAGGGTCAGGACTGTCGTGATCTGCGCAAGCAGCTCAGCAAGTTTGCGCTTCCAGTCGCAGGTCCCCGGCACAACGACCGCGTCCAGTAGTCCTCCTCGCGACAGGACATCTGCTCCGGCGAAAGACGAGGCCGCCAACGGACACGTATCCCTCGGCAATTTCCGGCGAGCGCTGTTCGCGTCTTCCCATGCCCCGAAAAGCTGCACCGGGACGGCACCGGACGCCAGAACGATCTCAAGAGGAACTCCCCACCCGAGAACACCGATCACTTTGCGACCGCTCGCTTTCACGTCTCGCAGCCACTCGACGGTCGGATCCAAGCCAAGGCGGGAGCGGAAGTACTCCATCTCGGAAGACGTCGAGGCGGACTTTTCGTCAGCGGTTTCTTGGTCCGGCATAATTGCCAAAGCCGACTGCATGATCCCTCTACCTTTTTGGAAACGAGCGGCAAACAGGGCTGTGATCTCCGTCCGTGCTCTCTTATTTCAATACGGCATCCGACAACAGGAGCGGATTGGTGGCAGCATCTTTGCCGTTGGAGCTAAGGCGTGCCATTCGCCCTGCACTATCAGCATCGTTCACTGCGATCGCCAGACGAAGGCTCGCCCCCGGCTCCCATTTCACGTACGGGAAGTTCAGCAATGGGATCGCCGCCTCTATAACATACCCCTCGGGCGTCGTTCTGCTTATGGCTTCCTCCTCGATCCCATGCCTGTTGTTACTGACCAGGTCAAGGTCGAACGTCGGATAACCGAAGAGAACGGTCGGTTCCTTCAGCAGTCCAACAGCAGGAACGAGGTGGAGTTTATAGAAGCCTTCTGTCATCTCGGGTTCCCGGAAGCGCCCGGGACGGGTATCCAGCATCAGAACCACTGAATCTCCCGCTGTGAGATTGAAGTCGTCAACGAACGGCGAATCGTCCTTCACTTCCACAGCCAGATAGAGGAACCTATCGTCATACGCGACGGACGCCTTTGCTGGAGCAGTGGAGCGGGCTGACGCTGCTTCACCTTCGGAGGATGCTGGGGCCAGCCTGATCGCGGGAATTCCGACCTTGCTCCAATCGTTTAGCTTGCCGTCAACTTCGATCGTTCCCGATGCCACTCTGTGAACCTCCAGAGAGCCTGCCTCCTTGTCCGCAGGGGCGAAAACGGGTGGGGAGGCATCCACCAGCTTTTTCGCAGCCGCCTGCCCATAGAGATGGCGAAGCTCGTCCAGGCGTATCACCTCCACGCCATCACCGAGACTTTGTGTGGCGCGGGCGATTTCTCTCACAACGTCCTCGTCGGGAGAAAAAGCGCTCTCATCAAGGCCCACGACGATGAATTTCTCTTGGAAGCGATTCATCTGCTCTCTTAACGAGGCGAGGGCTTTCTTCGGGTCATCCATGTCCACGAAAGTGCACAGCACCGGTTTCTGTCCGAGCATGAAGCTTGACTTCGGCAGATAACTTCTCGCCGCTCTTTTCCCGTAAAGCATGGCCTGGAGGTTGGTCAGGCCGCTCACGAACATCGGCTCGGTCGCCGCATCGGATTGCTCGACCCACACTTCCTTGATGTCCATATAACCCATGTACTTGTCGGCGTCTTTCAGGTAGTCGGCGAAAACCTGCGTCCTATCTTTCGTCACGGCGCCGTAAACAGATGGGAACATCTCTCCCAGTCCGCCGAAATCGCCGACGAAATAGTCATTTTGGGTGGCGCTGTCGTAGAAATAGGTGAGAATGTTCGGGCACGCGTCCGCAGCGGCGAGTGGGAGCGACCAGGCGACGGGCACCGAGCCACGCGAGGCATGATCCCAATGGATGGCGCGGCTGGACATCAGGCGGCTGACGCTGTTGCCGTTGCTCAGGACGAAGCTCACGTACGTCTTTGCCGGATCGAGCTGCCGAAACCGAATCGGCTTCTGCTTATAGGTTGTCCTCTTTGGGGACCGTTCCGCGGAATGGAGGCTGATGTTCGGCGCCTCGGCAAAGTCAACGAAATACTTCCCGAAGCGAGAGAACAAACGCAAGAGTCTCACCCGGTCTTTGACATAGTCCTCGCCCCTTCTCCGCGTCAGGGAACCGATAACCGGGATGTTCATAGGACTCTGCCCTAAGACGTACTCTAACAGCCTCTCGTCCCTCTTCGTATCGTCTCCCGCATAGAAGCAGAACAGCTTGAACTGAGCGGCATAGTCTGTGAGATCGTTACCCGGGCTGGGGTTGCCCACGGGGGGTATGAAGCAGATGGCGTGATGACCGCAATTCTTCCAAAGGTTGTTGAAGGCCCACGTGTAGACCCTCCTCTCCGCCTCCTTCTCATCGCCGTTATAGGTCGCGATCATCCAGTCCTTTCGTTTTCGAGTGTCGAGGAAGACTGGGAGAGGACTGCGATCTCCGAGCTTGGGTTCGTTCACGCTGGCTCGATTGAGCTGGTCGTAAAGCTCCGGGGTGAGGGGAAGCGCCCGCTCCACGCCGCAGAGGGTCCGAATGACGTTGAGAACCGCTCTTGGCTGGGAAGGCTTAGCGTTCAGGTCCAGGAGAGCGGGATCGTAAATCACGACACCCTTAATCATTATCGGCTCAGGCTCGTTATAGAACCTCTTGACGGACCAGATGAACTTATCCCTCTTTATGCGGTATCCGACCTCCGCCTTCCCCCCGCGGCTCTTGTCCGCGAACGGGCCGTCAAAAGACTGTCCCGTGATCCCCATCTTCCATGGCGCCTTTCGCCCCCGGTACCAGAAGTCTCCCTCATCAACGATGTACCACATGGGCACCCGCCTGTTTATCAACCCCACGAAAACGTGGGCGAGAAACTTCTCTTGAGGAGTCATCCCATCAGTATTGAGCGTTTTCGGCTTCGCCCACGCAGGGCAGACCGCGCGCGGAAGTACTCCCTCATACAGCTTCATTTCTTCGATAGGCTCCAGGTTCACCTTCCTCCAGCAGTCACACCAGTGGCCCGTGAAGTAGCTTACGTACGGATCGCTTGGCTTCTCGCCTTTCGATGCCATAGGCGCCAAGCCTGCAAGGTTGTACCCTGTGGTTCTTGAACCGTGGTTTCTCAGCAATAAGTGTGCGACCGCGGCGCATGCAGAAAGTGCAACGATGACCACCAAGACCTTTGACACCAACTTCATACCTTCTCCTTCATCCTTCGATTTGCTTTCTCGGGAAAGCCAAGATTTCAGATAAAAGGCTCTCCCTGTTTTCTCCTTACCTGGCTGTGATAGGTTGTCCTTTTCTGAAATATTCATAGCTCGAGCGGAAGACCGGCAGCTTGCAGAAAGTGGCTTTCAGGACGCGGTCTTCCGGGCAGTTCTCCACGCATTTCAAACAGAGGATACAATCGCGGTCAAGCACGCCTGATTTGGCCCTTTCCTGGTAAGGTAACGTCAAATCCACAGGGCAAACTCTGGCACATATACCACATCTCGTACAGCCGACGGTATCCTTTTTCAAGCGGAAAAGGGAGACCTTATTCAGGCGTGCGATGCTCATGAACGCGCCCAGCGGGCAGAGCCGACACCAGAACCGCCTCGACGAGAAAGCTCCGACCATGAACACGCCGAGAAATCCGATGCTCAGTAAGCTCATCGTCCGGCTTACCGAGCTGAAGCGGTCAATTCTGAGAAAGTCGGCGCTTTTGCCCTCGATAAGGGGGACCAGTTGCCTCGACGGGCAAACCTGGCAGTAGGGACGGAAGAGAGCAGTGTTGTGCTTGTAGAGCTTTGAGCCGGGCCAGCCGATGACCAACGCGATGAAAAGCGAAATCCCCAAAAGAGCATACGCGAACCCTCGCAGAACCCGGCGGCCACGGTCAGCAAAAGCGATCTTCCTCAGTCGAAGGCGGCGTCTCAGCTTCGCCAGGAGATCCTGAAGAAAGCCGAGGGGGCAGACCCAGCTGCACCACATTCGACCGGCGAGGATTCCCAGGGCTACGAAGAAAATGGTTGGCTCGATCAGCCGCCGGTAATAGTTCTCACTGTCCCGCGTGAGAATCATCTGAAGGTCGTAGAGGTAGCATCGTGCGATATGCTCCCCGTACTCGCATGACAGAGTGGGCAAAGAGGGTTCTACGCCAAACACCTTGAGCCGGCGGACGCCCCACACTCCCAAGTAAACCAGGCAAACCAGCATGGCGATCTGGACAAGCAATCTCAATCTTGAAACGCGGTATATGGTCAACTCTCCTCCCTGAGATCGCTATTCTTGTTCGCTTCGCGCAACGATTCCTCTCCTACTGAACTGTCACAGCGACGACCCGCACATCCGCAATGTCTTTATCTTTCACCCCGGCTGTTGCAGGATCGTGGCGCGGGAGGATTATCTTGTCTATCATTCTCCGCCGGCCGAGGTTGACGCTGACGTGATACATGTAAATGGGGGAGGTCATTGTTTCCAGTTCCTGCCCATTGCAAAGGTGGACCTCCGTATCACGAAAAGCGGGGTCGAGAGAACTTCTTTTGGCCACATCGCGGAGAAGGTCCTGACTCTGCATCCAGGGCCCCACGGCGACAGGGTAGTTTTCATAGGTGCCGTCCATGAACTCGACCCGCACCACGGAATTCACGATGCGTCTGTCCTCAGTTACGTTGAAGCATAACAGATGAATCTTTTGCACCTGAACATCGTCGCAATCCAGGTGCTGACCGTCCTGTGTCATGACGTTACAGAAGAATTCAACATCCTCGCGGACGGTGCGTGTTTTCTCGACCGACAGATATGGAAGACAGGGAAACTGAAATGCCACGTCAGGATGGTTCGGGCAACGGAGAACGTCACGGATATGTTTTTCCTCGAAAGTGGGGCCTTTCTCAAAGGAACTGAGATTATTCACGTACCTGTCGTGATCGCGGGTGATGCCGTAGACGTTGAACGCGGGGGTAAGGTCCACGATCCCTCCATTTCCGGCTCTGACCTGGAGGTTCCGTTCTTCATTGAGCGTGTTGATGTGCTGCTGCTGAATGATCTGCCACTGGTTTCCGTACTTCTCGACTCTCGAGAACATCGGATGTTGAGTCATTCTCTGCCACTGGGCCAGAGCGAGCTCCTTGCACTTTTCGGCGAGGAAGTCCGCCTTCAATTGGAGGTCAAGTCCGAGTGATTTCGCCAGAACACGGGCTGACTCGCCTACCACACGGCCCCTTCTGAGGTTTTCGTAACAGTCCTCGTAAACCTTGGCCAGGAGACTATAGTATGGGAGGTATCCAGGATCGTCCTTGATAGCATCGTTGAGGGCGGCCAACGTTGACCGGTAATCCGTCCTGATGAAATCACCGCGTGAGAAATCGCGCTTGATCTCGTTGTAACGACTTTTTGCCCCGGGAAAATCTTTGTCGTAGGCGCGATCGGGGCGCAACCCCCAGGAAAAGGGTCGAAAGCTCCTTCCCTTAAGGGTGTAACCCGCGGCGAAGCCAACCGCCACGCCCGCGGCCACGATGAGGTTGTAGACGTACTTCAGTCTTTGCCTTGTCATGATTGAAAGGACCAGTTGACAGTCACCAGCGGCCAGCCGAAAAGAGATTTGGCCAGGCCATGACCCACCAAGATGCCGTCTTTGCGTTACTCTCAGGAAGAACCAGTCGCCGGGGCAGAGTATCTTCGCACTGTCGGGAGCGATTTCAGCAATTTCTTGGCGTATCTGTTGGAGGAGTCTATCCGCAGAGCTCCCTGCAACCTCTCTCTCGCCATCGCATAGTTTCCCTCAGTATAATCCAGAACCGCCAGGCTGATGTACGCGGGGACGAACTTTCGGTCAGCTTCTATGGCGCGCTCTAATTCCTGCCGTGCTTTTTCCCGATCACCCAGCCTGACATAGGCAAGAGCAAGGCCGTATCGTGCCTCATGATTCCCGTCATCGAGCTCCAGAGCGCGTTCGTAACACGACTTTGCTATCTCGTATCGTCCCCTGGCGTAGAATCCCTTGCCGAGGTCGGCATGGGTGCTCGAATAGTCCTGCCGGTCGGCTATGGCCTGCTTGATTTCCGCCTCGGGATCGCACTCGCATCCGGGCCCGAGAAACTCGTGTTGATGAGGGCCGCAGTCCAGCGCTTCCGGCACGTCCACATCCAACCGTAAACTTTCTCTCGCACCATCTCTGTTGAGATAAACCGCCACGCCTATGATGAGCGTCGCCACAACGATGTAACTTGCCACTCGAAAAATCATTGGAAACTGATCCTCTGGCCCTTCATGAAGACGTGGAAATTCTCCATTCTGTAAAGGAGTGTTTTGCCATCGCGATCGTAAACAGAAATCTGGTGGGGGGTGACGTTGTTGAGTCCTTCCTGGAATTCCTGGGCTTTAGGCGGGAAAGCCACATATTCCGTTAAAGCTAACCGACACACGCCGTTCCTGTCACTCACGGCGCGGGCGACTTCACGCCGAGGGTTGCCCTTGGCGCTCCTGGCTACGACATGCAGCCCGACTCCTGGAACTTCCACAGTGACCGACCACTTTCTCACCACTTTCCCGGAAAGCGAACCGAATTTAACCGTTTTGAAATCGCAGTCCGTCAAGACAACTTCACCTCCGCTGGCGTTGAAGACGTCTGCCGCGAGACCGCGGAAGACTGAATCGCGAATCTCGAGGCCGTCCGGACAGCGCCCGATGCGGATGCCATAGTTGGCGTTGTCTATGAAAGCGCTGTCCCGAATGTCGAGTCGTTGGCCCTCTCGCAGATCGCAGGAGAGTGCGCCGTTTTGAGTGTAGGAAACAGTGGAACCGATCATCCGGACGGACGCTCCGGGTTCAATCACGCACTCAATGTTCCCGGAGATTTCACTATTTCTGGCGAGAAGTTTGCCTTGAACAACGAGCACATTCGGATCAGTGCACTTGTCATCCGTTTCATGCAGTGTCACTACCTTCGCGCGGTCGAGATGAAGCTCTCCGACCTCGCCTGGTCCAGCGGCCACCTCGATCCTCACAGCCCCGCAGCGCGAAATGTTCATTTCGAGGATTTGAAGCGGCGATAAGGAGGCATCGGATACTCTTTCCGAACCGATGAAAAGCGTTCCCCTGATGGTGATGTTGCGATTGGCGAGGGCGGCGTTCCGTTCGGGATCAAAGGAGAAAATCTCCGGGTCGGCCAAGTCACGCGCCACGGACGCAAGGGTGTTGTCCTGCCCGGCCATGACAATCCTGTCCCCCTGGAGGTACGCTTTCCCAGGGCACTGATTGAGAACTAACGTCAGGAGCAGAGCGAGGACAATCGCCGCTGGTCCCTTTTTCATAACGACATTGCCTTTCTGGGATCGAATCCTGGAGAATCAATCCCCCTTCCGCGAGGGGTTAATACCAAAATACGGAAACGCGGCCAACTAACTTTTTGTTCCAGAGGCATTCCCAAAGTCCGATTCCTCGCATTTCATAGCGGGTGCATGCCAGTGAACCGAATCTTGGCTTTCGGGAAGAAACAGCTTACTCCTTGAAGTCGTCGGCCATGCGACTTGTATGGACTGGAACTCCGAGAAAAGTTGCGAAAATCTATTCTCGCCTGCGTCTGCCCCTGCTATGGACGATCGTTTTTATGAAACCACCCAACAACACCCCAGGCAACTGCTTGGCTTTCTTACCCCAGGCAGATTGCGAAGAGTCATAAAAAAGCCCCATCCCTCTGTCAGGGGCTTGTAGAACTTCGGCTCGCGCGACGAAAACTTGAGCCACAGGCCAACCGTTTCACCCCCTACCCCCACCGCTGCCGACCTTACGAGCCCAGCAGGTCTCACCCTTTCGGTCCGTTTTTCACTTCCACTTCTTAGCGTTTGCCTCCCCATAGTCCGAAGAATCTCCTAAGGCGGCTTGCAGCCGCAACCAAAGGTGATAAGTGCGCAGAAAAATGCGTGGCCCCACTCGGTGGGATAGATCTCGCGCCTTGCTCGTTTGCCCGTCAAGAGGGTATCAGCACGCTCCGCTTCTGCTTCGTGCACATTATTACGGGCAGACGTTGTATCGTGCGTCAGAGCCTCCACTTGCCGTCGGTCTAATGCCAAACGGAAGACGCCATCTGTTCCTCCGCCGGCCATGTCAAAACATGGCCCCTTTTATTACGATTTCAATCTGACGCCACGCACATGCTAACACAGTTCTCGCAAATCTTCTTCGCAAAATGCGCAGAAGTCTCAAGGAAAGACTCTACGCCTCATCCGGGACTTCGCCCGGAAGAGGTGGCCCCAAAGGGGCAGTTGAATTCCGCGGCGCCAGTTGGTAATCCTGTGGCTGAAGGGAGGTTCATCAGGAATCCACAGGAGGAGCCCAGCGATGATCTCGGACGAGTTCAGCGAATACTATCGTGACCATCTCGACGGAATCCATGATTGCGTGGACCGCATTGTTCTGAACGCGTATTTTCCCCTGGCACAGAGCGGGGGTGGTTTTCGCGTCTGGTGGCGGCGGTTGCACGGAGGCGAGGACGATCTGGATAATGCGCACCTGATGCGGTATGCCGGGCGGTTTGCTCGCCGGATTCGGGCCTACGCCTCCAAACGGGGAATCCCGCTGATCGAGTGTCAGCGAGGCGAGCGCAAGCATGAGGTCGCCGGACGATACCTTCCCAAGGACCCGGCATTCCGAGGCCTGTTCTGCATCCTGGCGGGGCGGGTGCCGGCGCCGGTTCGCGACATCCAGCGCTGCAGCAACAGGCAGCCTCACATCGCCAGGAAGACACCTCAACCCTACGTCAACCATTATTCCTTCCACATCATGGACCCGCAGTGGGGTCACCTGACCATCAAACTCTGCCCCCATCCGCCTTTCAACGCTCAGATCATGCTGAACGGTCACGAGTATGTCGCGCGCCAGGCAAGCAAAAGCAACATTCCGTTCGCCAAAGAAGGGAACTGCTTCACCCAGGTATCCGATGCCGCAGACCTATCCAGAGTCGCAGAGACCATGAGCGCCGGGAGCGCTGTAGGGCGCCTGGTTCAGGTCTGCGAGCGTTGGATTTATTCGGCGTGTTTGGTGTTCGCCTTGGACCTCGCGGAGCAGGAGCGATGCGGCTTCCGGTACGCCTATTCGGTGTACCAGTGCGAGTACAGCCGCAATCTTCTGTTTACACGGGGGCGGACCATGGAGGAGGTTTTCCAGGGCGTTATCGATCGCATCCGTGCCCCCCTCGACATCAAGACGGTTAAGACCATCTTTGGCTACAAGAACCGCCCCTACCACCGCGATGCAAACGGGAAACTTCCTCGATTCCAAGTGGCGGTGGAGAGACCGGTCTACGACCTGACGGTGTTTAAGGTTCACTTCGGGAAAGTGACCATGAAGGTCTATAGCAAAGGGAAGCGGGTGTTGCGAATCGAAGTCATCGTCCACAACACGAGGGACCTTCGCTGCGGGAGGCGAATCGACACCTTTCCACAGATCGTGGCGTCCCTGAAGGCCATCCTGGAGCGTTTCCTCTCGGTTCTCCGCAGCGTGGACATCTCCTTTCTCGATGACCAGACGCTGGAGACATGGCCGCTCCCCTCGAAGGTCGGCAGCACCCACGTGGCAGGGGTGAACATCAACCAACGGCGAATGCGGGCGGTGATGGAAGCAGTCATCGCCCGTTCCGCCAATCCACAAGGGTTCACCGCTTCGCAGATTGCGGGGAAGGTGAGAGAAATCCTGGGCGTTCCTGAAACCGGTTACCACTCTCGCCAAGCCTCCTATGATCTGAAAAAACTTAGAGGCAAGTGTCTGGTCCGCAAGATCGCCGACTCGCATAGTTACCACACTACCCCCGAGGGCTTGTCGGCGATGGCCGCCTTCTTGGTGCTGAGAGACAAAGTCTTGATCCCCCTGCTCGCCGGCCGCGGCAAACGGAAAACCGGCAGAAAACCCCCCAACCGATCGCGGATAGACCTTCATTACGAAAATATCCAGATCGGCATGCAGGAGCTCTTTCGAACCCTCGGCATCGCCGCATAGCCATATGCACAAATGATTGTCGATGACGCTCCTGTAAGGGGCTAAATCGCTTTTGAGAGGACTGAGGAGTTATGCGAAAAAAGAGAGCTGCCATCTTGCCGGCAACATCTATCGAGGGCCGAAGCGAAAGAGGATGCCGATGAGGAGAAGCGTGCCCACAACGGTCAATGCGACTTTCAACAACATGATCTCGCCATACGAGGAGCGTCGTGTCGCCATCCCTTTCGGCTTGCTCAGCAGATACGCATGCACCTGGCCATCGTAAAACGGAGCGAACAGCGTCCACTGGCCGTTGAGCCGAGCGGCTATGGGGCTGGACCAGATGGAATCGCCGACGACTCTGTATCCCCACAGAAACCTGCCGGGGCGATATCGCCGCTGCTCCTTTCCTGTCCATGCGTCAACGAGGTAAAGGTAATCGTCACCAGAAGCGATCGCCAACAGCGTCCTTGAATCTACGTCAAAAACAGTGGGAGACGAGTAAACATCTCCCTTGGTAAAAAACCTCCAGCGAACGCGACGAGTGCGGGCATTGAGACAGTACACCGCCTGGTCATGGCTACCGAAGATGACATATGCTTCTCCTGCCATCTCGACCACTGCGGGAGATGAGTCAATCCAATGCCCTGCTTTGAAGACCCATATCTCCGATAGATCGCGGGCATCGAGCGCGTGGAGTTCGCCGTAACGCGAACCGACGAAGACAAGGGGAGGGTCGAGCGTAGCGGCACACGCAGGGGAGCCGACGATCTCTCCCCGGCTGGTGTGTTTCCAGAGTAGCTCGCCCATCTCTCCGCTGAAGCAGTAAGTGTTGCCGTCGCGGGCAGAGACGTATGCGCGGGGCTGACCGTCAATGGTGGCCACGCACGGGCTGGAGGGCGGGCTTTTGGAGAAAGGTTGCTGCCATATTCGCTGGCCGTTCTCGCATTCGAGGAGAAGGGCTTCCGTCGTCTCCAAGGGCTGTGCGAATGAGGCGTCGTGCACCCACCAGCAGAAGAGGACGACCTTCTTTTCGCCTATGGAGAAAACTGCTGGCGAGGAGATGTAAGACTCGCCGACCGTGTAGCGCCAATCAACGATCTGGTAAGCCCAGACCTTGTTTCCGGTTGCTGCATCGAGAGCGTACAAAAGCCTCTCCGCCGATCCGAAAAACAGGAGGTGTTGCCCGTCCACCTCCGCGAAAGCTGGGGTGGAGAAGATTTCGCCGCCGGTGGTGTAACGCCATATCTCTTCTCCGGTAAGAGCATCCAGAGCGTAAACATTTTTATCGTAGCTACCGACGAAAAGGATGACGCGGTCACCGATTTTCCCGATGGAGGGAGAACTCCAGATGCCCGTTCCCGGCCGGTAACCCCATGTCCACGAGGAAGGTTTGAAGGTCCATTCTGTAGGCTTCCCTCCGGTTAAGGTTTGGAAGGAACGCGAGGCATTGTTAAGGGGACCGCCCCGGAACGAGGCCCATTCTTGAGGCTCGTTCGCCATCGGCTCTTCGCATATCACTTTCAGAAAAGATAAACAGCAGAAAATGGCAGCAATAAAGGGCAAATAGAGGCGGAATCTTTGAAGACAGACTTTCACCCGACAGATCTCCCCTGGCTGACATATCCGATACATTGCGATGGGCAGGCATCCACGCAGGCCAGGCACATGATGCAGGCAGCGTGATTTATCTTCCCTCTCTCGATGGCGCCCACTTCACAAACGTTTCCACACCTATTGCATCTGGAACATTCCTGCGAGACAGCGATCCGCCGCAGCGCCACCCGATTCAACTGAGAGCAAACGTAGCCGAAAGGACAGAGATACCTGCACCAGGCCCTCGCCACCCAGATGCCGGATAACATGATCACCAGCGTGGAGAGCAGGCTTGCCCAATCGCGAACATTGCTGAAGACAAAATGCACTGGGGAATACACGGAAAATCCGAGAAGAATCGAGAGAACGATCAATCCGAGAGAAATGGCGCGGAATGTTTTCAAGGCTCGTTCACGCTGGGGGAAGAACATGACGAAGCACATAATCACGATGAGAGACGTCGCCCATAGCACAGCGGAATCTTCCGGGAAGGGACGGCGATTGCTGAAGACACGATAGACCACCCAGAAGAAGACAAGCGATCCACCAACCAGGACAATCAGGAGAATCTTATCTGGAGGCAGCACATAGGTCTTATGTTTCTGGAAGAAACGTCTGGTTTTGGATACAAGCTCCTGAACGGATCCGGTCGGGCAAATCCACCCGCAAAAGACGGCGCCCGAGTGAAAGGCAACGGAGATGATGACGACGGTCATGCTGAGAAAGTAGAAAGCGTTGAGATCATCCTTCCCAATGAGGCTGGCGCCGTAAAACGCGTTACGTATGAGGCCGAATACTCCGAGGCAGGACCTGACCACAAAGAAGAACACCAGGAGGCTTACTGTCTGAACAAAGTGCCGCCAGAACTGCCGACGTTTTTTGATCGCCACGCACAGGAAGGCGAAGAAGAACACGGCAAGGCATGCAGCCAGCTCCACATAGCTTTCCTGATAAGGGACCAGCGTCCTACGTAGAAGCTTCCAGTTTACGAAACCGATCATCTGTTTTATCCTGGCAGAAAGATCATTCAGTCGTGGGGAGAACGTGAATGGCTCCGGCGCCCAACTCCAGCCATACCGGTGAAGAGCAGGCAAGCCCGCTGGCGAAGAATTGCTGCTTTCCGCACAAAACCACCACATCTCCCAGCGAAGAACTGACCACCACATACATGACCGTACCTCTGTCCTCGACAGATTTGACCGTTCCCGAAATCAATGGTCCTGCCTTCTCTCCTGCGGGAATTTCTGAGTGGAAGGATACAGCCTCAGGCCTTATGCAGACACGGACTTCACCTCGATACTCAGAAGCGATCGGAAGGCGGAACTCTCCGATTTTGAGAAACGTGTTTCCCGCAGCGTCCCGTTCCGCGAAAGCTTCAAAGATGTTCTGCACTCCTGTGAACCGCGCCGCGAACTCAGAAGCTGGCCTGGCAAAAATTTCATCACGGGTGCCGACCTGAGCGAGTTGTCCCTCGTTCAGGATGGCGATTCTGTCGGCTATGGCGAACGCCTCCCCTCTGTCGTGAGTGACGTGGACGGTGGTTGTTCCCAATTCGTCGTGCACACGCCTCAGCTCCTTTCGCAGTTCCTCCCTTGTGTTCTGATCGAGGAGGCCAAGCGGTTCGTCCATCAAGAGAATCGTCGGCCCGATGGCCAGAGCACGAGCCACAGCCGCTCTCTGCTTCTCGCCTCCGCTCAACCCCTCGACACCTCTCCGGAGCAGGTGCCGGATATTCAGTATGTCAACCAGAAGTTGGATCCTTTCCTCAATCTCCCCTGTTCTCCCTTTTCGGTAACGCTTTCCAAACGCGATGTTGTCGGCAACGTTAAGGTGCGGGAAGAGATTCGCTTCCTGGAAGACCAACCCGACATCACGTCTCTGAGCAGGCAGTCCTGAGACGTTTACACCGTCGAAGAATATCTCTCCCGCATCGGGACGGATCAGCCCGGCAATAGTTAACAGCAACACACTTTTGCCAGCACCACTGGGTCCGAGAATGACCAGGTACTCGCCCGGCTGGATTTCCAGTCGCTCAATGGAAAGCCTGAACGTACCGAGGGTCTTCTCTACGTTCGACAGGACGATCATGTCTGCTCAGACCTCCCCACAAACCTTTTGAAGGCGGCGGAACGGATGAAATGCAATCCCACGAAGACCCATAAGCATGTCAGGATCAGGACAATCGCCACAGGGCGTGCCTGCTCGATTCCCGCTTGCGTGCTGCGGCTGAAGACAAGCACCGAGGCGGTCATCGGATAATAGGCGAGGATGGCTACGGAACCAACCTCGCTGATCGCTCTCGACCAGGTGAGGATGCAGCCAACGAAGATACCTCTTGCAGCCAGCGGAAGTGAGACCCGCCAGAACGCTCCCGCTGGTGACGCGCCGAGACTTCGAGCGACGCTCTCCAGGCGAGGATGAACGGCCTCGAAGGAAGTGATGGCTGTCTTGATCAGAAAAGGCGCGCTGACGAACATCTGTGCCAGGATGACCCGCAAGAGCGTTCCAGGGACAATCCCGACTCCTCCCAGAATGCCTTTGGACCCGACAACCCAGAGAAACGCGACCCCCACCGCGGATTGCGGTATGAGGATCGGTACGTCAATCGCCGTTTCCAGAAGCGATTTGCCCCGAAACCGAGTTCGGGCGACCCCGTACGCCAGTGGCACCCCAAAGAGAAGCACCACCATCGTGCAGATCGTCGCAGACACCAAGCTGGTTTTGATGGCCAGCGCGACCTCGGACTGCCCAAGCGTCTCCAGAATCGTCTGAGGTGAATCGAGCAACACGAAACAGACGATAGGGAAGAGAAGCAGACCGAAAGCAGCCAGACCGAAAGCAATCGCCGTGACGTGGAACCAACCGTAGGCCCTACGGTGCACCATATAAGCTACAGCGAAAACGGCACCCACAACGATGAACGCCGCCCAGGGATGCGGCTGAGCGAAGATGTGCGACAAAATGAAGATGACGAACAGCCCCAGCGCCGCCGGCAGACGATAAACGCTGCTGTAGATGATCCCGAGAGGAAAAAAGAGGGCGCGCCAATCCGGGTTGTAAAGAAAGAAGACATAGAGAAGCACCGCGTACCCGACAGGATAGAAGACAAGTCCGACCGTTCTGATCAGTCCGCTGATCATGAACCCGCTGTAGACAAAGTAGAGATTGGTGAAAAGCAGCGCAACGTTGGAGAAATGGTCGAGCCGGAAGGGAAGACCGCGTAGCTCGCCAACCAGAAGGAGACCATGGACAAGCAACACAAGGCCGACTATTGCAGAAAGGTCCGAACGCCTCAGCCTCATTTCGTTGTCTCCGTGTCGCCGGTGGACTCGGCCACGATGCCGCGAAGACCTTCCGGCATAAGCTCTCTCGGCCCATGGTACTTCGCTGGAGAGAGGGGGGTGAGACCGTGGCGCCGGAAGATGTCAGCTCCGACCGGGCCCAACAGCCCTTTCACGAAGGATAGGGCCCCGGCACGGTTCGGCGCGTCGCGGGGAATGGTCAGAGAGTAAAGGATCGGTTCACCCCTGAGCTCCAGCGAATGCCCGGGTGCCGCGGAAACTGTGACCGAAGCTTTTGAGTAGAAGTCCTTATGAAGCAGGGAAGAGAGGTTCACCTCAGGTGGCAAGAGGATGTGCTTGAGGTTATGATCTTTCGCCAGGTTCCGGTAGATGAAGATGTAGTCGGCTTCTGTGCCTAAGACAGGCAGAAGCTCGGCGGCGTCAGGCCGAATCATTCTGCGACTCACCTTCTTCGAGAGCGTCTCGAAGAGGCTCGTGCCCCGCAACTGCTCCTTGTAATGAATATCGGCGAGCTTCCATACAAGAAGAGTCTGATAGCCGAGAGGACCGAGGTTCTCGTCAACTCTCGCCACGCGAACCTTCGGACGAAGGAAAATGATCGGCCAGTTGTCAGAGTCTACTTCCGCGGCGTGTCGGCTGTTCTCGCTGTAGGCCAGCACGATCTCGTTGGAGAGGAAAACCACCTGCCAGTCCGCGAAGTCGGGGATAAGCAACGAATCAATGACTCTTTTATCAGCAGAGATGACAATATCGCCTGTATCCCTGTACTCGCTCACTTTTCGCGCGGCGACGAGGCTGCCACTGACCTCCACGCGCACATCTACGTCTCGTTCCCGGGTTTCGAACCTCTTCTCAAACTCCGCGAGTGCTGTGTTCAGGCTCGCGGCGGCAAAAACCCGAAGTGTCCTGCGAGGCCGTTTGGAGCCGCCGCAAGAGCAAAGGAGAAGTGCGACCAATCCGATGCTGAGCGTCTTCGTTATTGCTGTCACAACGTGGGCGAGCTGACTCCTATACATGTGAAGCAGATAGCTTTCCTTGTGCCGATTCCGTTTGCAATCTCAAACAGCAAATCTATAATGGCCAAAACAATTGTGTGCTGAGTTCCGGAACAAGCCGGGATAGACGTCAGCCCACCGGCAAGGAAATCATTATGCGCGCGTGTGACCTGGCGGTCAACGCGCCATCGAAAACCCCCGCGGAGGGTAAACCGACGAAAGCTCTCCTAACCTCGACTTTCCCCATCGTAGTTTTTCCTTTGTGCGCGCTTATTTTCTCTTCCTGCCGCCGCGAGACCCAGAGCGGGCCGAAGCTCACACAGATGACCGCAAGCGAGGCCAACGAGCGTGCGCCGGCATGGTCTCCCGATGGCAAGCTGATTGCCTATTCGTCTGACGCGACGAGCAAAGGTGACATCTTCTGCATCCCCGCCGGGGGTGGAAAGCCCGTCCAGGTTACCGACTCGGAAGCGGCAGACGATTGCCCTTGTTGGTCGCCCGAGGGAAAGAGCATCGCTTTTCACACTGACAGAGAAGGTGATGAAAACGTCTGGACGGTGGATTTGGCCACAAAGGCGACCCGAAAACTGACGGAGCATGCGGGCTTCGATGGCTTTCCCGCCTGGAGCCCTGACGGTGAAACCATCCTGTTTCAATCCGACGGACTGGGAAACATGGATATCTGGAAGATGAGCAGCCATGGCGGCGACAAGATTCCGTTGACGAATCATGAGGACCTGGACACCACGCCTGCCTGGTCGCCGGATGGTAAGCAGATCGCATTCTCGAGCAGAAGATCAGGCAATGCCGACATCTGGGTCCTTGGCCTGCAAACCGGTTCTCTCCGACAACTGACATCGGAGCCGCAGGACGAATGGCGTCCCGCCTGGTCGCCCGACGGGAGAAGAATCGCTTTCATTGCCAGCGGCCGGGGGAAGACATCGCACATCTGGGTTATGGATTCGGACGGACGCAACAGGAAGCAGATAACCTTGGGCAACTGCCTCGACTATAATCCCACATGGTCACCAGACGGCACCAAGATCGCCTTTGATTCTGACCGAAGCGGCAATCGCGACATCTGGGTGGTCAAGTTGGGTCATTTTGGCAAGTAGACTTGTCCTTGACGAGAGTCCGTAAAGAGGGAAAAGCCTTATGAAAATTACATTCTTCGGAGCTGTGCGTGAAGTCACCGGTTCAATGCACCTCATCACCGTTAACGGAGGTCGGGTTCTCCTGGATTGTGGTTTGTGCCAGGGGAAGCGCAAGGAAGCCTTCGAGCGAAATCGCAATCTGCCGTTCGATGCCAGCTCAATTGACGCATGCGTTCTTTCTCACGCACACATAGACCACAGCGGCAATCTGCCCACTCTGGTCAATCGCGGCTTCCCGGGAAAGATTTTTGCCACTCCGGCTACCACGGACCTTTGCGACATCATGCTTCGTGATAGCGTATATCTCCAATTGAGGGACGTGGAATACGTCAATAAGAAGCGGGCAAGGCAGGGGAAAAACCTGTTTGAGCCTCTGGCTCTTCCGGTGGATGTTGATCGAACAATGAAGCAGTTCGAGAGCGTTCCTTACGGGGCGAAGAGAGAAGTCGTACCCGGCATGGAGATAACCTTCCATGATGCGGGCCATATCCTCGGCTCAGCGGTTACAACCATAGACTTCAAAGAGAACGGAAAGACCGCTCGGCTTCTCTTCACGGGAGACCTCGGGCGTAAGGATATGCCCATTCTCAAAGACCCCGTGGTGGCCCATGATATGGATTACCTGATTACTGAAAGCACGTATGGAAGCCGTTCTCATCCTCCACGAAAGGACGTTAAAGGCGCGCTGAAACAACTCGTCCTTGAGGTCGCCGACCGCCGCTCCAAGCTCATTATCCCTGCCTTCAGTGTCGGCAGAACCCAGCAATTAGTCTACTTCCTGAAGGAATTGTACGAGGAGCGCGAGATCCCGCACATGCCGGTGTATGTTGATAGCCCTCTTTCCTCGCGAGCCACGGACGTGTACGAGAAGCATGAGGAATGTTACGACAGGGACGCTCTTCGCATCGTATTGGAAGGGGACGAGCCGTTCACATTTCGAGGATTGACGTATACTACCGATGTGGAGGATTCCAAAGCGCTCAACAACGCCAAGGGGCCCATTATCATCATCTCCGCTTCCGGAATGTGCGAGGGCGGGCGAATCCTTCACCATCTCAAGAACAGCATCGAAGGTAAGCGGAATGTCATTCTGTTCGTGGGATACCAGGCGGAGAATACTTTGGGCAGGCGGATCGTAGAGCACCGCGCGCCCATTCGCATTTTTGGGGACAAATATCGTCTGAGGGCGAAAGTCCTCTCCATCAACGCCCTCAGTGCGCACGCCGACCGCAACGAGCTTCTTGACTACTTCCATCAAATGGGGCCAAAAGTCAGGCGAGCTTTCGTCGTGCACGGCGAAATGCAAGAAGCCGGGCCTTTTTCCGAGGCACTCCGCCAGCTCGGCGCGCAGGACGTTCTGATTCCGAAACGTGGTCAGAGCGTTCAACTCTGAAACCCACGGAAGGCCTTCAGGAAAAGATCGCGCAGACACCAACGGACATGTACTTGACCGTAACCTCGTGTGCTACTGTTGTCGAAGCTCCGATTCGATTGTGACTTGACTCTCACAACCTGCGGGAGTATAAGAGAGTCGTCTTGAGGCTATCGCAGAAAGGTGACGTACGGATTTAACAGGTGGCCTGAGCATTGCAAGGGCGGCCAGTGGCAGGCCAAACAGTGGACTTTCTTGCCGGGAAGTGTGCGGAGGTGCTCGATCATGAAAACACGTAGAGGATTCACGCTCATTGAGCTGCTGGTTGTGATTGCTATCCTCGCAATACTGGCGGCTCTGTTGCTACCTGCCATTCAATCTGCCAAGGAGAAGGGGAGGCAGGCGAAATGCACTTCAAACATGAGAATGCTGGCGCAAGCCTTCATGATGTATGTCACCGACTTTGACGGGTGTCTCCCCACCTCGGGTCGGACCGGAAATAGCCCATACTTTGAATGGGTCACAGGGGGAAACGTGATCTCGGTTCCCCAGGATAACCCCGCCGCCTGTCAAAGGATTCACGTGGAGTATGGCACCATCTGGCCCTATTTGTACGGGCGAGCGGGCGGTTCCAATCCGAGAAAAGAGGAATGGTACGCCAACCCCTCCAAGAACCCCTATCTTTGCCCTTCGGCGGGACCGGTCGGTAGAAAGCGAGGGTTGAGCTACACGATGAATTTTTACCTCGACGTTCCCGCCTCCCACGACCTCTACCGCATTGGGATACAAATGGTCCGAATCAAGCGAGTCTCCGAAACGATCATGCTTGTGGACGAGAGCGACTCGACGGTCAATGATGGTACGTTCTGGCATAGGGGCGTCGAGCTTGACGTGCCTGACCTTCACCTCAAGCATTCCGGTGGAGGCAACCTCGCCTTTTGTGATGGGCACGTGTCGTGGATCCAGGGGGATAGGCTTCTTCGCATGATGAGCAGGGACTCCGACGCCTTTTACCCCGACCGGTAGACGATCCGTCTCGGACGATGCCCACCTGGCCGCAACGAACGTGTTTTCCGTCGCCGTCCACCCCGGGGTGCGGCTCGATTTTAGTGGCATCGTATTATTGCGCACCTTGAGAGCTTGGATTGTTCGGTCGCACTGGGTCCCCTGGGCGTTGCCCAGGGCTATGGTAGCGCGCCCTTTCAGGCGGTTGGCCACGGAAGACTTGGCGAGCCCCAACGGGGCGATATAACATAGCCGAGGGCGAAGCCCTGGGAACGCCGTGCAGCCCCATGCCCAGAAGCCCTGTAGGGGTGTCATACACCCGAACGAGGAGCACGCTCCATCTCCACCTCGTGCCCCCACGCCGACGCCACTCAAATGGAGCCACACCGCACCCCCATCTTGACATGCTTTGCCCTCCTATGGCCTGATAGGACTACTCGAAGCGAGAATTTTGAAATCCTTGGCAAGCGAAACAAGGAGATGCGCATGAAAGGTTCGACTCTGGCGGCGGCTGTCGCCCTTATAAGCGTTTTGATGGGATTGCGTGCGGACGGTTCGCCACAGCTCGACTTCTATGTCTCCACCACCGGTAGCGATAAAAACTCCGGGACGAAGGAAAAGCCCTTTGCCACCCTGGAGCGCGCCCGCGACGCCGTTCGATCATTGAAGGAGGCCGGACCACTACCGTCCGGTGGCCTGACGATCTGGGTTCGCGGCGGCCAATACGTGATTTCAAAGACGTTCAAGCTGACGTCCCAGGACTCGGGCACGAAAGAGGCGCCAGTTGTCTACCGCGCCTGTGAAGGCGAAGAAATACGGCTAACCGGAGGCAGGGTAGTCAGTGGATTCAAACCGATTGATGATCCGGCGGTGCTCAGCCGAATTCAGGAAGAATGTCGCGACAACGTATTGCAGGTGGATCTGAAGGCTCAGGGAATCACGGACTTCGGCAACATCACATCCCGAGGATTTGGCCGTCCTATGCGCCCGGCTGGATTGGAGTTGTTTTTTCAGGATAGGCCGATGCAGTTAGCGCGGTGGCCCAACCGCGGCTGGGCACGGATCGCGGGAGTACCGGCAGGGAAGCAAGGCGGGAAGTTCACCTACGACGGCGACCGACCGAAACGGTGGGTTCATTCTGATGACGTCTGGGTGCACGGATACTGGACGTGGGACTGGGCCGAGTCGTACGAAAAAGTGAAAGCCATAGACACGAGCAAAAGAGAGATCATCACTCATGAACCGCACGGCGTCTACGGCTATTCCGTCGGGAAGCGATATTATGCGCTGAACATTCTTGAAGAGCTCGATGAGCCAGGCGAATGGTACCTCGATCGGAAGACCGGTGTCCTGTACTTCTGGCCGCCCGCACCGCTCGACGCAGCCACTGCACACGTCTCGATCTTGGAAAAGCCGATGGTGTCCTTGGAAAACGTCTCTTACGTCACTTTGCGCGATTTGACACTGGAAATCACACGTGGGACAGCCGTAGAGGTGATAGGAGGCGATCACAATTTCATCGCCGGTTGCACCCTGCGCAATATCGGCAACGCTGCGGTGAGTATTCGTGGCGGGAAGGAGAACGGCGTAATTGGCTGTGACATCTACCAGACGGGCGATGGGGGCATTCGGCTGCGTGGCGGCGACCGCCGCACGTTGACACCGGCCGGCCATTTCGCGGTCAACAACCACATCTACGACTTTAGCAGGTGGGTGAGGACATACCGCCCCGCCGTCAGTGTGGGTGGCGTGGGCAACCGCGTCGCACATAATCTCATCCATGACGCCCCGCACAGCGCGATCCTGCTCGGCGGAAATGAACACGTCATCGAATTCAATCATATCCACCACGTTTGTATGGAGACGAGCGACGCCGGCGCCTTCTATATGGGACGAGACTTCACCGCGCGCGGCAACATCGTTCGCCACAATTTCTTTCACCACCTCGGAAAGGGAAGTGTGCAGGCGATCTACCTGGACGATTGCGCCAGCGGGACGACGGTCTACGGCAACGTCTGCTGCAAAGCCGGACGAGGACTGCTGCTCGGCGGAGGCCGCGACAATACGATTGAGAACAATATCTTCGTGGAGTGCAGGCCCGCCATTCACATAGACGGACGCGGCCTGGGCTGGGCGAAGTTCTGGTTCGATGGATCAGACTGCACCTTAATGGACAGGCTGAAAGCGATGAACCACACGAAGCCCCCATACAGTGTCCGCTATCCCGAACTTGTCACCCTTTTGGACGATGAACCCGCTGTGCCGAAGGGCAACAGGATTTTGCGCAACATTCGCGTTGGCGGCAGGTGGCTTGACCTATTGAACGGGCTGACTGACAAGATCATCAAAATCGAGAACAACCTGACAGAAGGCGATCCCGGCTTTGTCGCCCCCGAAAAGCTCGATTTCCGGCTCAAGGATAACTCGCCGGCTTTCAAGCTCGGATTCAAGCAAATTCCTGTAAAGAAAATCGGCTTATGCAAGGATGAGTATCGCACTACCTTGCCAACTGCTCACTGATGGTCTGGCCCCGGCAAAAGGTGACCTGGCTGCTTGGATCATCGAAGACCAGCGCGACCTGCCGCGCGCTCTCATCGAGAATGCGAACGACTGTGGAACGCAAGGAACCACTTGGCGGCAGTGAAAGCTTAGACACAAGCCTGTCCGAAGAACTCAAATCATTCAGCGAATCGGGAGTCCAATGAAGAAGATCGTTACGTCCCTGATTTTTGCCCCTGCCATCCTCGCTTTGGTGAACGTTGCCAGAGCTGCCCAGGACACAGAGGGTTTCGTTCGCGTGAGCGAAGACGGACGTGGTTTCACTCTCAATGGAGAACCGTGGCATCCGTTCGGGTGCAATTACTTCGACCCCCACGTCGGATGGGCGCCGAAACTGTGGCAGAAGTTCGATGCCCGACGAGTGGAATCGCACTTCCGGGCGATGCGAGACCTCGGAGTGAACGTCGTGCGTGTTTTCTTGACAGCGCAGAGCTTCTTCCCCCAGCCACCCAATCTTGAAGCCGAAGCCCTTGAGAAGTTCGACGCAATGCTCACCGTTGCACGCCGATATGGGATTCGACTTCATCCCACAGGTCCCGACCATTGGGAGGGCCAGCCCGCCTGGCGGCGAACCGATTTTCTGGCTGACCCACAAGCTCTCGAAGCACAGGTTGCCTTCTGGAAAGCCTTCGCCGCTCGCTACCGCGACGAACCGTTCATCTTTGCGTACGATCTCCTGAACGAACCGCACGTCCGATGGAACACGGCTGCGATTAAGGCGCAATGGCCCCTGTGGCTGTGCGAAAAATACGGCACGCTGACAGCTCTTCGTAAAGCCTGGGGTGAGGAAGGGAAAAATGTGGAGTCATTTAAGCAGGTCGAGGCCCCAGCCGACGTGCCCGCGCCGAGATCACGAGCACTTCTGGACTATCAGAGATTCCGTGAATCGCTGGCTGATCGTTGGGTGAAACTCCAGGTCGAAGCCATCCGTGCGGCAGATCCGAACCACCTTGTGACGGTCGGGTTAATCCAGTGGACAGTTCCGGTGCATTACGGCAAGCCTTCTCGCTATGCAGCGTTTCGCCCCTCGCGCATCGCGCCGATGCTGGACTTCATTTCGGTTCACTTTTACCCGCTGTACGGCGGCGATCCCTTGGCCTCAAGTCAGAACCTCAACAAGAACCTTGCGTATCTTGAACTGGTGCTTCGCTACGTCAAAGCGGGAGCGCCGCGAAAACCTCTCTTCGTTGGAGAATTCGGTTGGCATGGCGGCGGAAGGCCTGATCACCTGCAAGAATGGCCGGCTGAGGACCAAGTTCGCTGGTGTCGCGCGGCAGTTCTTCAAGGCCGCGGGATTGCCGCAGGTTGGCTCAACTGGGCTTACGCCGACACGCCTTCTTCTCGGGATGTCACCAAGTTCTCTGGCCTCGTCACCGAAGATGGAAAGCCGAAACCGTGGGGCCTGGCGTTTCGCAAACTGGCAGCAAACCCCCTGCTGTGGACGCGGGATGCACCTGAGCCAACGGCGAAAGTGGTCCTTGATGTGGACCGTGCCATCGTTGACCCCAAAGCCGGCGATGCGATGCTCAAGCGTTACTATGAAGCGTGGAAGGTCGAGAAACGCTGCGCTCTGATTATCCGTTCACACCGGTGATAGTAGAGCCGCCCCAGCCCAAACACTCTCATCTAAGTTCCGTCTATGCGAGAGGACTCTCCAACGGATCGGATGGAAGAATTGACCCCAGCTCAGTCAAGCGATCTATGTGGAACCTGGGGATGAAGTGGCTATCGGAAGGCCGCGATCTCATCCAAACGCCCGTCCATCCGAACTGCTCCTCGGCGACCTGAAGATTCGAGGTCTTATCGTCAACAACGTAGACGTCGTCCACAGCACCAAGCCCCTCCAGTGCAATGCGATAGACCTCGGGATCAGGCTTCCTCAGCCGGACGCTCCCGCTCACAACAATGGGATTGAAGGTCTCGGAGAAATCGTATTCTTTGATCAGATAGTCACCCCATTCCGCAGGAAGGTTGGAAACAATCCCGAGTTTGAATCTCCGCTTCAGGCCTTTCACATAGTCATACCCCGGATTCAGCTCAAACGCTTCCAGATACTTTCGCTCCAGTTCCCCGATGTCGCCCTTGAAGCCGCGCCAGAACTCTCCCCTGCTCAGCTTCCCCTCAGAGTATGGGTAATACCTGGAACGCATTTCCCTCATCGAGAGCCCGCTCCTTTCCACATCCTTCCTCATCACGCGGGGAAAAACAGTTCCGATGACGTCGGGGTCCTTGAAAATCACTCCCATCCAATCGAAGAGTATCGCGTCCATTCCCTCCTTCACACGAAAACAAACGCCTTCCAGATGATCCAACTTGCCATCGCATTCACTCCTAACAGAAATGCTCCAAGCGCAGCCCAGACGAATGCTTCAAAGCGCCGAACTTTCACTCGATCGGAAGCGCGAGACACAACGCACCCCAACAGGAATAATAAGCCGCTAAACCCGACTGCTGCTGCTGGGAGGGCCCCTCGAATGGCCTTTTCAGCGAATCTTCCCGGAAGGTAGAAGTTCCGTATCGAGTATTCCAGCCAGAAAACGTTGAGCTTCGGCGGCAGCTCTCCGATGATCATGTAGTTGAAAGCCCTCGGCACATCTCGCACGTACAAACACGTCAGCAGCATGGACAAGATCAAGCAGAGCCTCCCTGCTGTACGCACTTTCCAGGGCCTTTTCTGGTTCGGAGCAGAGGAATCGTCAGTGGGGACAACACGATCTGGCACTGGGTCAGTCATTAGAGATGATCCTCCCCGTGAAGCCACGACGCGGAACAGCGACCGGCACCCAGTCCGGATCACGGTTCGAGCCTGTCCATGTGAGCTGGACCCTTGGTCCGTTCGTCTCCCCTAACGGAGTCATCACGTAGATCTGCCACTGCCCGGGGCTAAACTCGTAAGAGTCGTTTCTCGGGCCATGGCTGTAGACGATGTATCTGTTGTCCGGTGACCAGTCAGGGAAGTAGTTGAACCCGGGGCGAAAAGTCAACCGCCTGACAGTCCGCCGGGGGTCGGCAACCTCAGCCGTCCAGATCATCACCCCGCCCGAATAATGACTACACAAGGCAATTGCCTTACCATCCGCGGAGAAGTCCGGTCGGCAGTTCGTGCCGACTCCATACGCGTAGCGACGAAGGCGACCGGTGACCAGGTCAAAGATGTGCCCGTTATGCCCACCGAGCATATCCGCCGTAAGTGCAATCCCCCGCCCATCCGGTGACCAGCAAGGCGACTCCACCTTTGACCAGAAGCTGCCGACTCGCTGTTCACTGCCTGTCACGATGTCTCTTATCATCAACCACCCATTCTTCAGGAAGCAGATTCTTCTGCCATCGGGCGCCCAGCAAGCCTCCTCGCCGATGGCCACCAGTCGGACGTTGAACCCGTCGAGGTCCATGGTGAAGATGCCGCGGCCCTGCGAACCTATCGGCCACAAACCCTCTGCCTTTCTTCCGACGCGGTCCGATCCAAAAAGGATGGTCCTGCCGTCGGGCGACACATGCGGCATAACATCGTTGGATGTGCTCCACGAGAGGTTTCTCACGCCGCTGCCGTCGGCGTTCATCATGCAGATTTCCCAGTTCCCATTGAGAAAGCTGGCGAACACGATCTTGTGCGGGTAAGCCCTCAGCTCCGCCCGAAGCTTCCGCTCGGCGGCGCTCTTCCGCGCTCCGTACACAGTCTGGCAGGTAGACTTGAAGGCAATAAGCCCCAGTCCGGCGGCACAGGCAATGCTCAGGAGTGTTCTTTTCCTCATGGTGCTCATTTTGAGGTCGCCGCTTGCACAGTCGAGAATTACGTGTGTCTCGCCTTTCATTATAGCACAGCAGCGTCTATCGCTGGGATGGGCAAAGCAACGAGGGTCTGGCTGTATTTCTGTCGCACGGATTACGCCTCGTTTTCAGGAGGAAAGGTCTGGCGACTGTTTATCTCACCCTTGTATCAACGCGCGTCGTCAAGGAAATTGTTAGTGTGGACAAGTGCCTCCCTGACGAAGGCGTCTCCTTGCTGGCACCGGCGGCGAGAGCGGTGCTGCCACTCAAATGCAACTGTACCCGCATGGTTTGGGGCGATACGGGGGAAAGGGTTGGTGTATGCTACAATACGAAAGGCCCGGGCTGGTTTGTCGGGCTGCAAGAACACTGAAAAGACCCCCTGCGGCGATGAGGCGAAGGGAGCAAGAGTGAAAGTTATTTCCGCTTCCAGAAGAGTTGACCTCCTGGGCGGGTACCCCGACTTATTCGCCGATCTATTAGACAAGAAGGCGCCGCCGGACCGTGTGCATACGCTGGTGATCTGGACAAAGTCGCCACGGAACCTGCTATTTCATCCTCGCCTCTCCAGGAAAGTCCGAAACTACGAAAGTCTCTTTCTGCATCTGACGGTGACGGGCATGGGAGGTACTCTTCTCGAGAGGAACATTCCGCCTTCGGGCGAGGTGATCCGGCTTCTTCCGGACCTGATTCGTTTCATAGGAGGTCCGGAGCGAGTTCGCCTGCGGTTCGACCCGATCGTTCATCTGCGAATGCCTGATGGTTCAATGTACTCCAACTTCGGCATGTTTGAGGACATCTTCCGTCCGGCGGCGAAGCTTGGGATCAGGGACGTGACTATAAGCTGGATGGACGAATACCGGAAGGTTGTCTCACACCTGAGGAGAAAGGGGATAATTCCGGAGACTCCCTCGGACGATGTGAAAAGAAAAGAGCTGGGGCTACTTCTGGAGATAGCGGTGAAATGCGGGGGGAGGCTGCACGGGTGCTGCGAGCCGATCATGGAGGCGTCGCGATGCATTGACGGCGAGCTGTTGAGCGCTCTTCATCCCAGGGGACTCAGTTGTTCAACGAAGAAAGCTGCGGGGCAGAGGGAACTCTGCGGCTGCACGGTAAGCTACGACATCGGAGCTTACCGACTTTGTCCTCACGGCTGCCTGTACTGCTACGCCAATCCTAAGATTGAGTAAGTGAGGCACAATAGAGAACGAGGTAGCCGGCGTATCTCGAGCCGGACGATATTCCGGTTCAGATCGGGCGCCTACGAGACGACGCCGGATCGGCAGCAGTCGCGCTCTATAGTGCAGGGTCCTGCAAGTACCTCAGTGTAGCAAGCTTATCTTTCGTTTTTCGCATGTGTTGGATGTGCGAATTGGAGCGTCTGCCAAAAAAGGCGATGCCGATTTGCTGGTTGACACGTTCATCGCCGTGGCGGTAGGCTCTTCGAGGTGAACAGTAGCGGCAGCACAGGAGCGAAATCATGAAGATGAGAAGGTCTTCGAGATTTAGTGCATTGTTCTACGTGCGGGCGGTGGCATCGTTTTTGTTCTTTCTGCCCGTTTCGGTCGCCGGGGGGACGGAATGCCAGACAATAACTGTAAATCCCGGCTGGAATGATGTGACGCTATATGTGCAACCTGCTGACAGCAGACTGAACGGCGATCCTGGCTGTGTGGGAGATCAGTTCGCGGAATGGCTGACAGGGGGTCCATCGCTCTCCATGGCAGACCAGATATGGAAGTGGGACCCTTTGACGCAAAGCTACCAGTATGCGTTCCTGATTGACGGTTGGGGCGGGGGTTACGACGGAAGATGGTGGGATTGGGACGCTGGCGATTTCTCAACCATGACCCTTGATGCATGTGAGCCTTTCCAGATCAAAAATTTTGAGGGATATGTCAAGACGGTAGAAATATGCGGGGAGCCCACCCCATGCCCCTGGTACGTGGATGGCTCTGTCCCAGAGTCTGGCGACGGAGCTTCGTGGGAAACCGCATTCAAAACCATTCGAGAGGGAATTGACGCTGCGGCCGATAGCGATGAGGTCATTGTTGGCGAGGGAACCTACGTCGAGAACATCAATTTCAATGGTAAGAACATCACCCTCCGCAGCACCGACCCTGAGACCCCTGATGTGGTTAGGAGGACCATAATAGATGGGGGCTGGGCTGGCCCTGTCGTCACCTTCTCTGGAGTAGAGGTGGAAGCCTGTGTCCTCTCCGGATTCAACATCAAGAATGGATGGAGCTGGACTGGTGGCGGCATATGCGGCAACGGCACCCTGGCCACCATCCGGAAGAACATTATCATTGGCAACGAAGCAGACATGGCCGGGGGGCTGTTCGGCTGCAACGGCAATATCGAGGAGAATACGATCTCTGGAAACTCGGCCCTCCTCTACGACGGCGGGGCCTTGTACGACTGCAACGGCACGATCCAGTACAACAGGATCATCTCCAACTCGGCCAATGGAGGGGGCGGTGGGGGACTGGCCTGGTGCATGGGCCTGATGCAGAACAACGTCATCGCTGAGAACTCAGCCGCGTGGGGCGGTGGCCTGTGGGAGTGCAACGGGACCATCCGTAATAACCTGGTTGCCGGCAACTCAGCAGAGGAGGGCGGGGGGCTATACGGCTTTGGTGGGGACCTCCAGAACAACACCATCGTGGACAACTCGGCCAGGTGGTTCGGCGGGGGGATCGCTTATTTCCAGAGCAACATCCAGAACTGCATCATCTGGGGAAACACTGCCATGGAAGGCGCCCAACTTTATTTGACCAGCATGCCCTGGTATTCGTGCATCCAGGACTGGCCCGGAGGCGGCGAAAACAATACAGCCGAGTATCCGGAATTCGCTGACCCCGACGGCGGTGATAACGATCCGGGCACATATCATGATAACAATTACCGCCTTTCGTACTTTTCGTCGCCATGCATTGACAAGGGCAGAAACGAGGACTGGATGTGGACTGCCGTTGACCTGGACGGCAATCCCCGTATTTGGGACAGCGAAGAACCCCGCAGTTCGGGCGGCAATCCTGGAGTATACCCCGCTTCGCCATCCTTGGATGCGGACATGGGGCCGTACGAGTTTTTCGTACCCCTGGGGAATAAGAATCTTTTGTCCGTATACGTGATCGCCGTGCCGGATCCTAACGATCCTCCCCCAGGCATCACGATACATATATCCGGGATCGGGCCCATCCACGACTGGATGTACCAACAGATGGTCGCAGCGGGCCATTATACAATTAGCGTAACGGCCCCGCCCGGCTGCTTGCTTGAGGAAGACGTCAAGTACGCCGAGGTTCAACCGATACCGCAACCTCCCACGTCGGTGACTTTCGGTATGATTTGCGACACGACGCCACCGGAGATCACGCTTTCGGGAGATAATCCTTTAACCTTGGAGTGTGGGACACCCTATTCGGAGCCGGGTTTCACGGCTACGGATGACCTTGATGGAGACATCACGGACAGGGTGGTGGTGACGGGGTCCGTGGACCACACCACGGTGGATACCTACCTCCTCCATTACAACGTGAGCGATTCCGCCGGCAATCCCGCGGAGGAAAAAACAAGGACAGTCAACGTAGTAGCGGCGAGGCCATTCAACATACTGAAGATCGCAGAGTTAAGCCCCAGCACTCTTCAAGTCACCTGGAGCAGCCGCCAGGGCGCCACTTACACCGTGTGGTCGTGCTTCCACCTGGGGACTGGGCCATGGAAGGCGGAGGCGACGGTAGCGTCAGATGGAGCAACAACCACCTGGACCGATTCCGACACCGCGTGTCCATGCAAGTTCTATAAAATCGAACTGAAGTGAGCGGCTGGCGAAGACGCGGTGTTCACGGCTTGAGGCGGTTCGGCTGGCAGGTGGGCCGAAGGATGTGGTTGAGCCGAAGTTCCCCCAGAAAAAGCCCCCGATTTTTGCGATAACCGGTTTGAATTGAAGGGGATAGCGCAGGGGATATTTGGAAATCCGTACCCATGTATTGATAACAGAATACTTGACATCGCAGGTAATGTCTGTATAATGGTTACCATGTACATAGATAAGGTTCCCAACCGGAATTCTCCTCCTGCCATTTTGCTTCGGAAGGCGTGGCGGGAGGGGAGGAAAATCAGGAAGAAGACGCTGGACAACCTCAGTAAGTGGCCGCCGGAGAAGGTGGAATCGCTCCGTCGTGTCCTTCGGGGAGAGACTCTCGTCCCTGTGGGAGAGGCGTTCGCTGTCGAGCGCTCCCTTCCTCACGGTCATGTGGAGGCGGTGCTGGGGACCATCGGGAAGCTGGGATTGGATAGGCTGATTGCGTCGAAGCGCTGCAGGGAGCGTGACCTGGTGGTTGCCATGGTTGCCGAGCAGTTGATTCACCCCTGCTCGAAGCTGGCGACCACGCGGCTGTGGCATACCACGACTTTGGCGCAAGAGTTGAAGGTGGAGGACGCCGATGAGGACGAGCTGTACGAGGCTATGGATTGGCTGCTTCGCCGCCAGGGTAGGATCGAGAAGAAGCTTGCGGAGCGTCACCTTTCCGAAGGGTCCTTGGTGCTGTACGACGTTACCAGCAGTTATTATGAGGGACGGACCTGTCCTTTAGTTCGGTTTGGGTACGACCGTGATGGGAAAAAGGGCTCGCCGGTCATCGTGTATGGGGTGTTGACGGACGAGGATGGGCGACCGATAGCAGTGGATGTGTATCCGGGGGACACAGGAGACCCGACGACGGTGCCGGACCAGGTGGAGAAGCTGCAGCAGCGGTTTGGATTGTCACGGGTGGTGTTGGTGGGGGATCGGGGGATGCTCACCCAGACGCAGATCGGGCACCTCAAGGAGCATCCGGGTTTGGGGTGGATTTCGGCTTTGCGGAGTCGGTCGATCAGGAAGCTGGTGGAGGGTGGAGAGCTGCAAATGTCGCTTTTCGACCAGAAGAACCTGGCGGAGATCAGCAGTCCGGACTATCCGGGGGAGAGGCTGATTGTGTGCTTTAACCCATTGCTGGCTGATGAGCGGCGTCGGAAGCGACAGGAGCTTCTGGCTGCCACTGAGAAAGCACTGGAGAAGGTGGCGAACCAAGTGGCGCGGCGGACTCGCAAGCCGATGAGGAAAGATGAGATCGGGGTGAAGGTGGGCAAAGTGCTGAACCGTTTCAAAGTGGGCAAGCACTTCAGGTTAAAGATAGAGGAAGGCGTGTTCGAATGGTATCGTTGCGAGCAGCCTATCCGTCGTGAAGAGGCGCTGGATGGGATTTACGTCATCCGGACAAGCGAGCCGAAAGAAAGGCTTTCAGCCGAAGACGCGGTGCGGAAGTACAAGAGCCTCGCTCAAGTGGAGCGTGCCTTTCGGACGCTGAAAGGACTGGAGATTCGGGTGCGACCCATTCGCCACCGCAATGAGGTCCGCGTGCGGGCGCACGTCTTTATCTGTATGCTGACCTATTACGTGGAGTGGCACATGCGAAAGGCTATGGCGCCGATGTTATTTGACGATGAGGAACTGGACGAACAGCGCAAGAAGCGAGACCCTGTGGCGCCGGCGAGACAATCAGCATCCGCAAAGAGGAAGAAAACCACTCGATTGACACCGGACGGCTTCCCGGTGCACAGCTTCGAGACGCTGTTGAGGGAATTGGCAACCCGCTGCCGGAACCGTTGCAGGATCAAGTCGGACCCGTCGTGTCCCACCTTCCGGCAGCTCACCGAACCGACTCCACTACAAGCCAGAGTTCTACACTCCCTGCGGTTGTACCCGGCAAACACAAACCGACAACGTCCATAACCGCCGTCAGCACAGGAAGCTAACACTCTTGAGCGAAAGGAACTTTGGTTTAGACGAAGCCCCAGCAACCGCGACTGGTCAGGCGCGCTGGGTTGTGCTTTCTCAGCCGCTGCGGAATGCCAGCTCGATGGCGCGGCGGTGGACGTTCCAGGCGATTTCGGGGAGGGCGGATGGGGGGAAGAATTTGGCGCCGGAGGCATCGTCGCCGCATTTGAGCTCGCCGCCGAGGATTTTTCCGGAATAGACGACGAGGAGGCAGACGTATCGGGGGTCATCGAAGACTGAATAGACGGCAAGCAAGGCGGTTAGTTCGGCGTCGAGGTTGGTTTCTTCTTTGACTTCTCTCACCGCGCATTGCTCGACGGTCTCGTCAACTTCGAGGAAGCCGGCCGGCAGAGACCAGAGTCCTTTTTTGGGTTCGACGGCGCGCTGGACGAGGAGGATTTTCCCGTCGTGAATGATGGTCACGGCGGTGGCGGGGACGGGGTTGAAGTACTGGACGAATCCGCAGGCGGGGCAGTAAAGCCTCCGCTTGTGGTCAATGAGCCTCTCCTCGAGGTTTCCGCCGCATTTAGAACAGAACTTATATTCCACCTTTCCCTACGCCTTCGGTGCTCTGAGTCGCAAACTCGATGATACGTTCTATCAAGGATGAATCCCTCTGGTCGAGAAGCCCGGCTCAAGCCCCGCCGTCGGCGGGGCTAAAGCCCGGCAATGTCGCGCGTTGCTGCATCACTGGGATGATTCACTTGGACGCTTGAGAAGCGCCGCGAGCGCTTGTTTCGTCGTTCCGCGAATTCGCAGGGTCTTGATGCGGCTGGTGTCGCCGCGAACGATTTCGATTGAGGACTTGGGGATGCCCAGCTCTTTTGAGAGCAAAGTGATGACGCCTGCGTTCGCTTTTCCTTTTTCCGGGGCGGCTGTGACGCTGACCTTCAGGGCGCCATCGTGCTCGCCGAGGATCCTGTTTGCCGAGGCTTTTGGTTGAACCCTCAGTGAGACCAGTAATGCTTGGTCTGATTCCTTTATCTCAATCATATTATTGAACCGGCGAACACCGGCTAAAGCCGGGCAGTAGAGTCGTCTTGGTCTGCTTTAGCCTTTTGATGGAGAAGCCCCGCTGAAGCTGGCTCTCAGCGAAGAGCGTGGCATCTCGGCCACCACCGACTGAAGCCGGTGGCTAAAGATGGTGCTGGCTAAAGCCCGGCAAGGCTACGTTCTTGGGCGTGTCGCCGCGACCCGGAAAGGTGCAGCCGATTTATTTATCTTGAGAAAAAAACGCTGCCAGTACAGCTCCGCCCGCGGCGACGCGGCCGCGGTCTTCGGGAGTTTAGCAGCTCGCAGGCCCGGATTCAACCGCAAGGCGATCCGCTCAGACGTTGAAGATGGCAGAGCCGATGCGGACCATTGTGGCGCCTTCCTGGATGGCGACTTCGTAATCCTGGGTCATGCCCATGGAGAGGTCGTTCAAATGGCAAAGTCCACTATCGTTCAGCCGGTCTCTCAGCTCTCTCAGCCCGCGGAAAACAGGGCGTACGGTCTCAGGATCGTCAACGAAAGGCGCCATGGTCATGAGTCCTTTCAGGCGAAGGTGGGGGAGTGTGAGGACATGGCGAACGACGCTCTCGACCTCCTCCGGCTCCAGGCCGAACTTGGCCTCCTCGCCGGATATATTGACTTCCAGCATGACATCCATCGTTTTTTGAGCAGCCGCGCACCTCTTCTCCACCTCATCGGCGATGCGGATGCTGTCGAGAGAATGAATGCAGTCAAAGATGGCGACGGCGTCTTTCGCTTTGTTCGTCTGAAGATGCCCCACCATGTGCCAGGTCAGGTCTTCGGGTAGAAGGTGATACTTGGATTTCGCCTCCTGGACACGGTTTTCGCCGAAGATTTTGACTCCAGCCTCGACCGCCTCCGCAATTTGCTCGGGGCTGCGGAACTTGGCCACGGCGACGAGGGTTACTCCATCCGGAGGGCGACTGACGGAGGCCGCGGCATGAGCTATTCGTTCCCTGATTTCCTCAATGTTTCCAGCTATTGTCTTCGGCATTGCTATTTGCGTAGGCATTGGGTAATGCCCAGTAACTCGACGTGGTCTTTGTAACTATCTTATCATTTCAACGCGATGGCGGAAATCATTCTCCCCGCTTTCTTTTTCTCTACTCGGTAGGAATAAAAGACATCGTTGTTGCATTTGGTGCAGACTCGGCAATTGAAGACCGACGAAACACCCAACTCCCTCAGCCGGTATTCGTTGGCCCCCCACAGATCAATATCATAGCAGCATGGCCCGATGGAGGGGCCGATCACGGCTGAACAATCAGCGGGATCGGTGCCGAAATCTTGCCCCATTTTCTCAATCCCCACACCGACTATGTCGTCGAATGTTCCCGCTCGCCCGCAGTGGAGGAGACTGACGACTGACCGCTTCGGATCATAGAGAAAGATTGGGAGACAGTCGGCGGTGACAACGACCAGGGCCATCCGGCGAGCGTTAGTCAGCAAGCCGTCCGTGGAAGGGATCACTTGAGGTTCGGAGACCGGCGGGGCAGCGGGATGGTCCTTTGGGAAGGATAGGACATTCGTGCCGTGAACCTGTTTGCCCGCGATCAAGTTTTGAAAGGGGATTCCAAGGACATGCGCTATGAACGGACCAGCAACCTTCAGGAGCTTCGGGCCGGTTGTCGGGGCGGGCCATTGGCTGTTGCGCAAGGTCGTCAGGGCGGAGAGCTCAGAGTAGGAGGCAAAGACGGGGTAGGTGATGCACTGGATCGGGCCATGGCTATGGAGAGATACACGCCCTTGGCTCACAGCGTCCGAGAAGCGGAATGAGGTCATAGCTCCCTCAGGGATTCTTCCGCGGCCGCCAGGGTTTGCTCGATGTCCTGTTCGGTGTGGGCAGTGGAGAGGAAGGTCGCTTCATAAGGGGAAGGGGCGAGATAGATGCCTCCTTTGAGCATGCCGTGGAAGTAGTTGCTGTATCTGTCCGCATCTGCGTGAAGGACGTCCTGAAAGTTCTGAACTGGCCTATCCGAAAAAAAGAGGGACATCATAGACCCAACCTGGGTTATGAAGGAAAGTATCGAGAGTCGCTCCGTGATCTCGCGCAACCCATGGGCGAGTTTTTTGGTGAGGTTATCGAGCTTCTGATAGGGATTTTCTTCCGAAAGAACTGTCAACGTTGCGATTCCCGCCGCCACTGCAACGGGATTCCCAGAAAGCGTACCCGCCTGATAAACGCCGCCGTCAGGGGCGAGCTTGTCCATGATCTCCGCCTTTCCGCCGACGGCGCCGATGGGCATTCCGCCGCCGATAATTTTCCCCAACGTCGTCAGGTCGGGCATGACGCCGTAGAACTCCTGAGCCCCGCCGCAGCCGAGGCGAAATCCGGTTATTACTTCGTCGAAGATCAGCACGATGTCATAAGCGCTGCAAGAATCCCGGAGCGTCTGGAGAAATCCTTCCTCAGGCGGCACAACCCCCATGTTTGCTGCCACCGGCTCAACAATCACGCAGGCGATTTCCCGGTGGTTTTGCTCGATCGTCTGCACGAAAGCGTCAATGTCGTTGTAGGGGAGAGTGATCGTGTGGCAGGCAAAATCGGCGGGCACACCCACGCTGTCGGGCACGCCGAGGGTCGCGGCGCCGGAACCGGCTTTGACGAGAAGGGAGTCAGAATGGCCGTGGTAGCAGCCCTCAAACTTGATGATGTCGTCTCTGCCCCTGAAGCCCCTCGCCAGGCGAATAGCGGTCATGGTCGCTTCAGTGCCCGAGCTGACCAGGCGGACTTTCTCAAGCGAAGGAACAGCTTCGACGATCATTTGAGCGAAAACTGCTTCAGCCTCCGTTGGCGCGCCGAAAGATGTTCCTTTCTCGCAAGTTTCCTGAATCGCAGATATGACGCGAGGATGGGCGTGGCCGAGAATCAGCGGCCCCCAGGAGAGGACGTAGTCAATGTACTCGTTGTCCTCGGAATCGAATAGATGAGAGCCGCTGGCGTGATCAATGAAGACAGGTGTGCCGCCGACTTTTCGGAAGGCTCTGACGGGGCTGTTCACACCGCCGGGGATGAACGTTGTGGATTTTTGCCAGAGGTCGCTACGCGATTCGCTCAAGATTCTCTACTCTGCCCTCCCGGATGAGTTTTAGCATAACTTCTACCACATCCGGGTCGAACTGAGTACCAGAATTTCGAGTGACCTCCTCGCAAATGCGGTCGTAGCTGAGGGGCTGTCTATAAGGGCGCATGGAGGTCATGGCGTCGAAGGCATCGGTCACCGAGACGAGGCGGACGACCAGAGGGAGGTTTCTTCCATCAACGCCGTCAGGCCAACCCCTGCCATCAATTCTTTCATGATGGTGTCGGATGATGGGGCGAGTGTGAGCCAGGAATCGAATGGGGCTGATAATCTCATCGCCAATGATGGGGTGTTTCCTGACCTGCTGGAGCTCCTCGTCGGTGAGACTGCCCTTCTTATTGAGGATCTCCTCGCTCACGCCCACCTTGCCGATGTCATGGAGCGTTGACCCGTCACGAATAATCCTGATTTCTTCTTCGCCGAGGCTCATTGCTTTGGCGATCATGAGGCTATATTGAGTCACTCTCTGGGTATGCCCTCTGGTATAGGGATGCTTGGCCTCCAAAACAAGATTGAGGGAAAGGAGCGTGTTCATGTATCCCCTCTCCAGGTCCTTCATGAGGCGAGAATTGTGTAAAGCGACCGAGGCCTGGTTGGCGATGATGGACAACACCTGCATGTCGCTTCGGGTAAATCCACCTTCGGCGGCCCTTTTGGAGATCAGGATCAGACCCATCATGGTGTCTTGAATCTTGAGTGGGAGAAGAACCATCTCCTTTTCAAAGGGGAACAATTCCGGGAAAATGGAGGTCTTGTATTCCATGACATCTATCTCCCCTGCCAGTGGATGCTCCTTGCCCGTGTACAGGAGAAGGGGTTTGCTGTTCTGGGTGATGAAGTCCACAGCCGGGTACCCGGCATAGTTCGGCCGCAGGGGTCGGGCAACTTCCGCCCCGAGGATGGCCCGGACGTCCAGCACCCGCCTGGAGTCGTCGAAAACGCAGAGAGCCGCACGGGTGGACCGGGTCTGGGAAAGCGCGGACATCAGGATGATCTGGTGCAACGAGTCGGAGTTGACCGCGGAAGCAATCGCCTCGCTGATATTGAAAAGGGAGACGGTCTCCTTCAAGCGAACGTTCTCGCGCTTGATGCGGAGCTTTTCCAGAGCGTTGGTGATGGAGAGGAGAATCTCCACGTTCCGGAAAGGTTTGAAGACGTAGTCGGCCGATCCTGCAAGAATCGCTTCCCTGGCGGAGTCCAGGGAAGCGTATCCCGTCATCATGATGACCGGGATTTCGGGGTAGAGGAGTTGGACCTGTTTAAGAAGCTCGATTCCGGACAGCCCGGGCATCTTGATGTCAAGGAGCATCAGGTCAGCAACGTTCGACCTAAGGAAGTCCAGCGCGGCATCGGCGTTTGGCACACAAGCCACCCGGTAACTCTCCTCCCTGAGAAGGTCCTCCAGGAAGCCCCTCACGGAAGCCGCATCGTCAACCACCAGTATTCTCTCTCGTTTTAGTGCCTTTGTGCCAAGTTCTTTCACGTCTCATCCTTTCCAGCCATCGTCAGGTGCCAGTCCCTTGCTCAAAGGGCGAAGAAAAACCGTGGCATCGTCTCAGCAACTGCCCGATTCCTTCGCACCGCGCTCGTAGACGCACACCTTATTCTTTCCTTCGCTTTTCGCCTCATAGAGCGCCTGATCCGCACAGCTAATCAGTTCCTCCGGGCCTTTCGCGTCGTCGGGGCAGGCAGCCAGGCCGGTGCTTATGCTCAACTTTTTGCTGGGGAGCGTCTCCTCACCCTTGAAGGAAGCCTTTTCCACCAAGCGCCGCAGCCTTTCCGCTACTACAAGCCCCTGATCCTTCGGCGTATGGGAGAAGATCAGGGCGAACTCGTCTCCGCCGTAGCGCGCGGCCACGTCGGCTTTGCGAACGAATCCCCTGAGGATTTCCCCGATCTTGAGCAACGCACGATTTCCCTCCATGTGCCCCTGGGTGTCGTTATAGGCTTTGAGGTCATCCACGTCTATCATCAGCAGCGTCACCTGGAACTTGTACCTGACAGACTTCTCAACCTCCATTCCGAGGAACTGGCGGAAGAAGGTGTAATTATTGAGCTTTGTCAGCCCATCCTGGGTGGCTAACTTCTTGTAGAGTTCTTTCTCCCTCGACTCTCTCAGAAGCTTTTTGTACTCCAAAGCTCTGTTGATCGAGACCTCGAGGGTTCCCCCCGTGAAAGGCATTGTCAAATAATCGTACGCCCCTTCTCGGATGGACTCGACCGCGGTCTCGACCGTAGCCCTGGGTGTCACGACGATGACCGCTGTGTTGGGCGACATCGCTTTCAGTTCCCTAACCACATCAATTCCTGACATTCCGTCGAGAAACAGATCAGTAAGGACCAGGTCGTAACGGCCCCTGCGAATCTCCAACAGAGCGGACTTCCAGTTGGAAAATGCGCAGACCGTGAAGCCGAGGCTCTCCGCCAGCTCGCAGAGCTGTTGCCTCGCACTCGAATCATCGTCAACGATCAGTATCTTCTCCGGCCGCCGAGGCTTATCAGCGTTCATGTTTTCCCATTTGTGCCGAAAAGGCTCACCTTGCATATGAGGGGCTGGTCTTTTTGAATTCTCTGACACTGAACAAAAGCCTATACTCTTCACATCCTACGGAGCGAGCGACGGTTACCGCGAGTTCCTCGCACTCCTCTCTCATCTCGCCGTGGATCATGGCGTAGAGATTGTACCGCCATCCGGGTCGCGTCTCTCTTTGATAGCAATGACTCACCGCGGAAGAGGAAATGATCGCTTCGGCTGCCTCCTCGATTCTTTCTTCCGGGATTTGCCAGACGACCATCGCGTTCGCAGGAAACCCCACTTTCCGCTGGTCCACCGTGGCGCCGAACCTTCGAAGGACTCCCGAACCTCGAAGCTGCTCAAGCCTGGCCAGAAGCTTTTCTTCCGGCAGCCCCAAGCGGCTCGCCACATCCTCGAACGGTCTGAGGCTTTCGGGAAGGTCGCCACAGAGGACAGAGATGATTTTTTTGTGGCTCGCCGTCAATTTCACCGTTCAGCTCCAAACGCTTCAAGGGACAATCTTGAACGCAACACGTCCAAAACCCGCTGCAAATTGTCTCCGGTCGCATGCTCAGTGTTGAGGCCGACACCGTCCCCCATCACCATATCAGAACGGCTTGCCGGAGAGTGAGAAAGCACGATGCATGCCAACAGAGGTGCTTTGTTAAGCCGTCCACGGAACGGTGCTCATGAATGGCGCCTCCGGTTTCGCGAGACATGGGATGCTTCCTGCCCGCGGGCGCTCCTCAGAACCGGGGACAATTACGCACCACCCGGGGTGCGCAACATTCCTCAAATTGGGGAATCCTGGCAGATATCCTCCGCTATCTCCTCCAGCTTCCATCGTGCCAGCGTGATCTCATTTTCCCCCAGGATCAAAGCGAACCTTTAGCTTGAAGACCTTCTTCGCTGGCAGGTTGAGCATCTCTGCTTCCGGAACCTTTTGCTCTATCTCTTGCAGTATGCGTTCCAACCTGTCTTTTGATTCCGCCACAAGGGTGAACCAGAGATTGACTGAGCCCTCCCGCTGGTAATTGTGTGTTACCTCGGGATAGGAGCTCACGAGAGCCGCCACGTGCTCCAGGTCCTTCTCTGGGACTCGCATCCCCACCAGGGTACTCACATAACCGAGCTTGCGAGAATCGAAATTCCCCCCGATTCTCCGGATCAAACCGGCTCTTTTCATGGCCATGACTCTGCGGAAAGCTTCCTCTTCCGAACAACCGACCTTTTCGCCGATCACGGCATACGGCCGTGAAGCCAAAGGAAAATCCTCCTGAATCAGGCGGAGGATATTTTTGTCAATATTTTCCATAATCTATTTGCTCATCTCACTACATGGCGGCGCTCTGTCACGAGAGGCAACGCGCGGCGGATTACCTCAACGCCAAGCTGATGGCGGAGGAGGAGGCGCGGTCTGACCCTTAGACGCCGCTCGCTGCCCCGGGGAGTGGGAAAAGGGCCGATGCTGGTTTCACTTCATGACAGCGAACTCGCCGACCTGAGGGGAGGCCAATCTCTCGAAATCGGCAAAGGCCATTTTGACTGTGTCGCTGTGCGTGCCGGCGTTGAACACCACGTACTCGCAAGAGGTCAGCCTCTTATCCAGCCAGAGAGGAACGTCGTAAAGGTTGCCGAATGGAGGCATGCCCCCAACCTGGCAATCGGGGAAGAGATCGGCGAACTCGTGCTCCTCCGCAATCGCTACTTCCTTCGCCCCCAACAGCTTTGCCAGAGCTTCCTCATCCACTTTGAGAGCGGCCGGCACCGCCGCGAGGACCAAGTTTCCGTCGGCCTTGACCACCACCGTTTTGATGACGCAGCGCCCACGCTCGTGCTCGACGGCGGCAACTTCCTGGGTGGTATAGACTTCGGGGTGGGTGGCATGCTCGAACTTGACCCCCTCTTTCTCTAACAGTTCCTTCAATTTGTTCGCGATAGCCATTGTCCCTCTCCTCTACGTTTTCAGGTTTTCCAGCATTGTCTGTAGGTGCGATTCAGGATGTCGTGCGAGCTGCCGCTGCTGTTCTCAGCGCCGCATGGACATCCTTCTCGCCTCGGAACTGCATCGTCATGGCTCTCCCAGAACCGCGCTCGCCGTGGGAGACAGTTTCAATCGCAACTATGGGAGATGAGGCGAACGCTCCGTGACCCGAGTAAAACCCGATCTCTTCGCCAAAGAGCTTAACCCGGAGGCCATTTCAGGGTCCGGCCGCCCAGGAAATGCATGTGAAGGTGGTCCACCGCCTGCCCCGCGTCGGGACCTGAGTTCACCACCAACCGGAATCCGCACTGGTAGACCGAGAAGTCCTTGGCAAGCTGCTGGCTGACGATGTACATGTGCCCGACAAGCTCGCGATCCTCCTCTATGACGGTGGTGACTCCGGAGATGTGCTTTTTCGGAATAATCAGGATGTGGACGGGCGCCTGCGGACTGATGTCCTTGAACGCTACAACCTTCTCATCCTCGTAGACGATCTTACTGTCCATCCGCTTTGCGGCGATTTCACAGAAGATGCACTCTTCCATTCGTAGCCCTTCCTTCAGGTCCGTGTTCTAACTCATAGGTTTCGCGACTCATCTCTCTTGGCAGGATCAACAGGATAGACAGGATAGAAAGGATGATCCGGTCCATCCTGTTATCTTGTCAAATTGTCTCAACTGCCGAGGGCGCGAACGATGGCCCTGCCGAATTTCGACGCGCTTTTCGGCCCGTCGGCCGTGATGAAATTCCCGTCAATCTGCACATCGGCGCCGGTATATTTCGCGCCCTTCTTTTTGATTTTGCCCGCCTCGCTCTTCCAGACGGTAGCCTTCTTCCCGTCTAAGAGGCCGGCGTTTGCCAGGGTCACGGGCGCAATGCAGATGGCACAGACCAGCTTCCCCTTCTCCGCGGCGGACTTGGCGACGAAGTGCGCCTTGGAATCATTCCAGTACTCCGACGCACCCGACCCGCCGACGAAGACCACGGCGTCGAACTCCTCCGCCTTGATGTCCTTCACCAGAATCTCCGGCTTGAAGGTCTTGCCCTTCATCCCCTTCGCCTCCTTCAAGCTGGAGGAGGCTACGGTGACTTCTCCGCCGGCTTTCTCGATAATTTCCTTCGGCTCAAAGAGTTCCTCGTCACGGAATTCGTTCTTGGCGATGATCATCACGACCTTTTTGCCGGTGATCGTCGGCAGCTCGCCGGTCTCGCCTTCCTCAGCTTTCTCCTTTCGGCATCCCCCAAGAGCAATAGCTAGACAAGCTGCCACCAAGAAGAGGAGCGGTTTGAACGTACGAACTGATCGTTTCCTTTTCATTTGACACCACCTCTTGCGTTCTCATGTGTTTTGAACTGCGCTCAGGCGCCCGGGGTGTCTGAAACTCAGGCTGAGGCTTTTACCGAACGCTTAAGGTTCCAGTCATCGGTCGAGTATTTTTCGCTCCGAAGGCGCTGCGCCATCCTTACTTCGGAGTTCGTCAGGGACGCCTGCTCCAACTTGATTCCAAGCGCACGAGCGAAATTCTCGCTCAAGACCGTCACTATATGATCCCTCGCCGGCCTTTCGCCGAGGATTTCCTCGAGGCAGATCGCCGTCCGCGCCATCGAATCGTCCGCCGCCGGTTCGTGTCCTCGTGCAGGGGTTCCAGCAGACTCCTGATTGGTAGAACGCGGAGGCAAAGCCAGTGGGCACATTGTAACAAAATCAGTGGAAAACAACATAGAACCCTGATGGAGTACCCAGCCCTTCTTTCGCCGCTGGGCGCTTCCGGCGAGCTTCCTTCCGTCGTAAATGATGTCATAAACGGTCGGGGTGTTGAAGCAGATGTTCCCTGCTTGCCGTCTGCTCCCGCTTGTGCTCTCGTCGCGCTCCAGAAGCGAGGTCAGAATCCCGAGTTCTTTCAAGCCCTTCGCAAGAGCCCGGTTGACCAGGCGATAGCTCTCGAGAACCGACAGCCTTTTTCCTGATCCGCCGGGCCCGAAATTCTCCGGAAAAACCACCGTATACGTGATGTCACACTTATGAAAAACAAGTCCTCCCCCTGTAATCCTCCGCACAACAGGAACGTCCCTTTCCCGGCAAAGCGGCAGACTCACATCCGCCTCGGCATTCATCGCATAGCCGATCGAGATCGAAGGCTTCTCCCACTCATAAAACCGCAGCGTCGGCGCAGAGTTCCCCTGGATGCAGTGCATGAGCACAGCCTCATCAACCGCCATGTTCACGAACGCACCGCTCGCGCTATCAACAATGAGCCGCCACAAGCTCCCGGTTCTCGAATCCATGCCTTATCTCCTGCGGACAGTCGAATCTCTTCGTCCCAGGGCCGAGGGCATCACCTTATCCACTTGATAACCCTCTCGAAGCCAATAATCGCCAATGTCAAGATGATGAGCAAAATCGTCGCGCAGCCGACCAACATAACCCTGTCAGTGACCCTGCCTCTCAGGCCAGGCTGCCATCTTTCCCCTCCTTTCAAACCGAATTCCGGATAACGGTCGTATTTTCTCTTACAGAGCTTCCGCAGCGCCAGCAATGTTTGCCTTGCGAATTCTGACTCAAGCTCCCCCACGTTGCCCCGGAACTTCAGAGCACACAACATCTGCAAGGGATCGTTCCCGCAGGAGCTTTCAAATTCGGCACAGGCTGCTTCCATGGCATCCGTCTTCTTTTCCTGCAGATACCAGTAGCGTCCAGCCATTTGCGGGAACTGCAGTCTGGAATATACTTCTGCAAACAGCGCCCTCAGTTTGAGATCGTTCGGATAGGTGGAGATGAGGCCATGTAGCCTGTCGCGAGCTTTACCAAGGTTTCCCCGCGAGATGTCCTCATGAGTTTTTTTTGAGCGTTGCGTTTTTTGGCATGATTCAAGAAGAGGCAGCAGCAACTTTTACGCCGTCGCGGGCACCAGTTCTCGCGCGCTCCTTTAGCCTGCTTGCCTCTCTGGTAGTTCGATCAGGCGGTTGATGAGGCTGGCGGAGTAGGCGGCGCCAAAGCCATTGTCAATGTTGACGACGGTCACCCCGGAGGCGCAGCTATTCAACATCGCGAGAAGCGGGGCGATGCCGCCGAAGTTGGCGCCGTATCCTTTGCTGGTGGGGACGGCGATGACCGGCTTGTCAACAAGTCCCGCCACCACGCTGGGCAAAGCTCCTTCCATCCCCGCGACGACGATGATTATGCTGGCCTGCTGGAGTTTTTCCGACTGGCTGAGCAGGCGGTGGATTCCGGCGACGCCCACATCATAGGTGCTCTCGACCTCGTTGCCGAGTATTCTTGCGGTGACAACAGCTTCTTCCGCCACGTCCATATCCGAAGTGCCCGCCGAAACCACCAAAATCTTTCCGCCTCTTTTCGGCAAGGGCTTCCGTTCGACCGTGATGGTGCGTGCGCGTTTGTTGTACTCGGCATCAGGATGCCTCTCCTTCACCGCCTCGTAGATTTCCTGTGAGGCCCGCGTTGCGAGAAGGTTGTGCTCGTCGGCGAGGATTCGGTCCACGATGGCGACGACTTCCTCTTTGGTCTTCCCCTCGCAGTACACGACCTCCGGAAAGCCCTTTCTCAGTGCGCGGTGCGTATCAACTTTCGCGAAACCGAGGTCATCGAAATGCGGTGTTTTGAGCTTCTGCACCGCTTCCGTTAGCTCGATCTTTCCCGAATGAACGCCCGCCAGTAATTCGCGAAGCTCCTGCTCGTTCACTTTTTCGCCTTTCCGCTATCTGAGCTTTGTTATCCGCCACCGCGATCTCGAGACTCCGGCTGCTCGTGCTTGGCCGCTTCTCCACCGTAAGAATTCGGCGTATCGGCGCTGGCGCAGGCGTGCTTTGCCCTGTAGCGACGCACGTACAGCAAAGAGAAGATGATTGCGGACAGCGGAATGACGATCTGCGAGACAACAAACCACATGTTGTCTATCTTATCTATTGTTGGGGTGACCGCCCGACCGACCCTTTTCTTGATGGGGCGAAGCTTCCACTGGTCTTCTGTAGAAGGCGACGGAGAGCCGGAGGCGAAGGCTACCCGGCAAGGAACTCCTACCCGGGCGCGGGCCGGCCCCAGCGCGCTGAGAAGTCCTAAGAAAACCACCCACTGCAAAAGCCTGGCTCTCACCTTTTTCTTGAACCTGCTTTCTCCGCGAAGGCGCGGATATGTTTCGGCGTCGTCCCGCAGCATCCTCCAACGATGTTCGCTCCTGCCTCGACGAGGGCGGGGATGTGTTCGGCCATGACTTCCGGAGTCTGATCGAAGACCGTCTTTTCGCCGACGATCTTCGGCTTGCCCGCGTTGGGTTCCGCGAGGGTGGGCAGGGAGGTCAATGCCCTGATCTGGCGGACGATGTTGACAACATCCGCGATGTCCACAGTGCCGCAGTTAGTTCCGATGGCGTCCACTCCCTCTTCCTCAAGGCGACGCACCATTTCCTTTATGCCTACTCCCATGATCGTGTGGAAGCCCTTTCCCTGATCCGGCGTGAAAGACATGGAAGCGATGACCGGGAGTCCTGTCTCCTTTGCCGCGCGCACCGCCGCCACCAGTTCCTCAAGTGCGGTCATCGTCTGTACAGCTATGGCGTCAACCCCTTCCGCGAGGAACGAAATTTCTTCCCTGAAAACTTCGAGGAACTCCTCTTCTTTCTTCTCCCCCAGAGGATAGACGAGCTGGGCAGTCGGTCCTACGTCTCCAAGGACATATCGGTCCTCTCCCGCTGCGTTCCGGGCGCGCTTGACTGCGGCGGAGTTGAACTCGCCCACCCTGTGGCCAAGTCCATGCCTGTCCAAACACCAACGAGTCCCGCCAAAGGTGTTTGTCAGAATCGCCTCCGCTCCGGCATCAATGTATTCCGCGTGGATTCGCTCCACCTTCTCTGGATGGGAGACGTTCCACTCCTCGTGACACTCTCCCGGCTGAAGCCCGTGCGCATCGAGCTGCGTGCCCATCGCTCCGTCGCAGAGCAACACGCCTTCTTTGATTCTCTCAAGAAACGGTTTTCTCATCTCAAGTCCTCAGTGATTCTATCGCGGTGTTCAGGCGCCTGGAGCGGACCCGTAGCCGTTGGGATGTTCCACCAGCCATTTCCAGGCGCTCTCCAAAATCACCTCCAGCTCCGAGTGCTCCGGCTTCCAGTTTAACTCCCGCTGAATCTTACTGCCATCGGCGACGAGTTTCGCGGGGTCGCCCGGCCTTCTGGGTCCCATTTCCACGGGAATATTCTTGCCGGTGACTCTTTCGCCAACCGTGATAACCTCCTTCACGGAATGCCCTTTGCCGGTCCCGAGATTGTAAACCCGGCTGTTCGTGTCCTGGAGAGCGAGAATATGAGCCGATGCGAGATCGAGCACATGCGTGTAGTCTCTCACGCACGTTCCGTCGGGCGTGTCGTAGTCATCGCCGTTGATCGTCACGGAGGGCAATAACCCGAAGGCGGCCATCAGCACAATCGGAACCAGGTGCGTCTCCGGCTTGTGATCCTCGCCCAGAGGCCCTGCTGCTCCCGCCGCGTTGAAATATCGCAACGCCACGTACTCGATTCCATGAATCTCCCTGTACCACTTCAGAATATTCTCGAAAGCGAGCTTCGACTCTCCGTACGGGTTCGTCGGAATTGTGGGGACTTCCTCCTTGATCGGAATTCTGGTTGGTTCTCCGTAAATGGCCGCGGAGGAGGAGAACACAATTCTCCGCACCTCTGTCTCGACCATGGCGTCGAGAAGATTAACTCCGCAGCAAATGTTATTCCGGAAAAACTTTGACGGGTTTTCCATTGACTCGCCGACGAGAGCTTCCGCGGCAAAATGGATGACAGCCTCAGCTTTCTCATTTTCCATGACATCTCGAATAATTCGTGAGTTGGCGAGGTCCGCGAAAACAAACTTCGCCCCCTCGACGACGGCCTCGCGGTGTCCCGTTTGAAGATTATCAATAACGACGACCTGATGGCCGCCCTCAACGAGGACTTTCACAACCACGCTGCCGATGTAGCCGGCTCCGCCAGTGACCAGTATTCGCACTGTTTTGCTCCCATTGCTCTTATCTGTGATCGTCGTCGCGTGATGCTTTTGTACATTTTTTCAACCGTCCTGGTCAAGGAAAACACGCGGGAATCGCCGAGACCGCAATGCGAAGCAAACGCGGCTGCGGCTTTGGTAGACCAGCGGGGCTCAAGTTCCTCTTGTTGCCTGTGGATGGCAAGCTGCTGTCGTGAGCGCTACTGAGTGGAGAAATCGAAACATGGAGCGTTTTTTCCTGACATCTTGTGTTGATCTTGGGAAACTTTCTCGCGTTTGTAGGAAGCCATCTCCCACGTGCGTATTTCGCACGCGGGAAGCAGGTTCTGCAGATAGAGAGGACCTGGTGCGGTTCTTGCACTCCCCCGACAACCAGCAGGGGGGTGAACGCCTGGCCTATTCCAGGCAACATGCTGGTTTTTGGGAGGGTAAGGATTGACACCAGATACTTGTAGCGAAAGTCGATCTCTGAACCATTCTACTCTCGAATCCATCGAAAACAGTGGACGGCCAGTCGTCATGGTGACGAGCTGGCCGCCTCGCCTTTGCGGGATAGCTACGTTTGCTGAAGAAGCGGTGGAATTCATTCATCGCCGTCTTCCCGACAGTCCCGTGCACGTCATCTCGCATACCGACGGCGAGGGGAGCAATGTCCATCCGCTCATAGACCTTTCCCGTCGTGATTGGTATGTCCCGGTCGCTGACAAGATCAAAGAGCTCTCTCCGGCCGTTGTCCACATCCAGCACGAATACGGTCTCTATAATTACGTTGATGGACACAACAATGGGGACGGCAATGCGGGATTCCTCCGGCTGCTGGAGGAAATCCGCGATTACCCGACCGTAGTTGAGCCGCATACGGTCCACGGGCGACCACGCGATCATGAGATGGAGTTCATCCGGTCGCTCTGTGATCTCGCCGACGTGGTCATCCTTAAGTGTTCCTACCAGACGTGGCGACTCGACTGGAATTTCAGGGAACGCACGTGGAAGATGCCGTGCAACTTCGTTGTCATCCCGCATGGGGCTCGTCCCGACAAAGGGTGGCCTCCCGAGAAGATTCCTGAAATCAAGAGAGAGCTTGGCTTCCGCAATGGGGATTTTTCCCCACATCATGTTGTGGGTCTTCTGGGGTGGATTCAGACCAACAAGCGATGGGACATGCTCACTTCCATTTGGGAGGACGCCGCGGCCGAGATCAGACGAAGGACCGGGCAGGAATGGTATCTCCTCGCTGGAGGCGCGATGCGAGACCCCGCCGACCGACAAGCCTACGAGCTCTATCGCAGCCAACTTCAACAGCTGGAGCGAAAAGGACTTGCGTACTATTATGAGTTCATTCCGAGGGGGGAGCTCTATTATAAGGCGATGGCGGTTTGTGACTTTGTGGTTCTGCCGTCTATTGACGAAACGCAGTCCGGTACCCTGGCCCGAATCATCGCCCTCAAAAAGCCTTACATCACTACCGCCCCCGTTGAGGGACTGACCTCGCAGACCGTGGAAAGTGAAGGAGGGCTTCTCTTCACCAGCAAGCGAATGCTCCGCGAAAAGGTCATCCAGCTTGCCAGCGATGAACAGCTTCGTGCCAAACTCAGCGAGAACCTCCGCAACTACCTTGAGAGAGTCGTTTCGTGGGAGGTTGTTGCTCGCCAGTACGTCGAGGCTTATGAGGCTGCCCGGAAAGCCAAACTGAATAATCAGCCTGTGACGTTGCCTCTCGACCTCTGAGAAGATCACGGATTGGGATCGGCATCCATTACCCCTCCATTTCAGCGGAAGTTCATCCCCAAAGGCCCTTGACATCACCCCCCGAAGGGTGGATCATCGCCGCTGACAGGAAATGAACTGGCGATAAAACAAAACGAAGCTGGCGAAGGGAGGAGCAATGTCGGCTGATGGGAGAGGCACGCCGGCCGTCACGCAGCCACACCAACACTTCCTTTTCGTCCGGCTTCCCCAGCAAAGGAGGTCCACATGAGCAGCAATCTTTCCCGCAGGGACTTTTTGCAGAAGACGGCGTTGGGCGCATCCGCTTTCGTTGTCGGCTCGTCCGTACGGACCACAGCGCAATCATCCGATGACAGCGTGGTTCTGGCCATCATCGGTGTTGGCGGAAGAGGCACGCACCTTCTTCGTAAGATCGTGAACGTCCCCGGCGTGCGATTCGCGGGAGTGTGTGATCTCATCGAGTACAAAGTCCGCCGGGGGCAAGAGATCGCGGCCAAATCGAAGCCCAATGGCTATCGAGACTTTCGCAGGATGCTCGATAAGGAGAAGATGGACGGCGTCATCGTCGCCACAGAAATCGGTAACCACGCAAAGTGTGTCATCCCCGTCCTCGAAGCGGGCCTCCACTGCTTCAGCGAAAAATCAATGGATTCCACCGTTGAGAAGGTAGATGCGATTGTCAAGGCTGCCCGGAAAGCGAAGGGCATCTATCAGATTGGATTTCAGAGAAGGTATAACCCTGGGTTCATCGCCGCCATCGGTAAAATCCACGCCGGCGCCATTGGTGAGATCACCTTTATGCAGGGGCAGTGGCATTGGCCGTGGTCGGTCGGCGGCTGGGTGCTGGACGTGAATATGTCCGGCGGTGAGCTTGTCGAGCAGGCGTGCCATCACATGGACGTCATGTCCTAGGTCATGAAAAATCAGCATCCGCTCAAATGTGTCGCCATGGGCGCCATCACGGCAGAGTACGAGAATCCTCCCATTCCGACTTCCGAGGATAAATCGTCGGTTACGTACTTGTTCCCGGGCGGAGTCGTGTATTCCTACACCCATCTCTTCTATCTGCCGCCTCACTTCCAGAAGGAGAAGCTGTGGGTGTTCGGAAAAAAAGCCGGAGTGGACCTGCCGGAAGGGATGTGGTACGGCCGCGACGGCAAGGAGGAGAAAATCGGCGAGCCAAGTGGAGAGGACTGGGATAAGGGAACGGATGAGGAGCTGAAGGGCTTTGTGGAAGCCGTTCGCAAGAACGACAAGAAGCTCGTCCGCAGCAACCAGGAGACCGGCGCCACCTCGACGCTGATTTCCATGATGGGGCGCAGGGCAATGTACAACCGCAAAACCAACAAATTCGAGCCGCGGCTCGTCGAGTGGAAAGACCTCGGCTCCACCTCGAATCCGAGTGCTGCTTGAGACTTGTGAGATTTGTTGGACAGATGGAACCCTCCAGGTACATCGGCTTGTGAGGTGCCGTCGTCCCGAATTGGTCTGTAGCGACACAAAGCAAGGGCCGTGGTGAGAATCTCCGGTGAGAAGCCCGCAATTCCCTCACCGCCTCTTCTTCCGGGCCTATCATGTAAAGATGGACATGGCCTTCCCATTTGGACTCCGTGCCGCCGACAGAGCACCAGGTGGTGGCTATGGCTTGAGATGTTTGGCGAAGAAAGCCCACATGGCTTCGTAGGCGGCGTCTTTGCCGGGGGCGTTGCCGAACGAGGGGCCGTGTTTGCCGCCTTTGACGGTGTGGAGGGTGGCTTCGACTCCCGCCTGTTTGAGTTTCTCGACAAGCTTGACGGATTGATCGTGAGGAACGGTCGGGTCCGCGTCGCCGTGAATGACAAGGAAAGAGCAAGCTTCCTTCGTCACGTGATTGATCGGAGAAGCTTCCGCGAAAAGCTCCGGTGCCTCGGAGTGCTTCTTGCCGATGAAGTTCTCGCACGCCGCCACAAAATAAGACCCTCTGGCATATTTTTCCGGCAATTGGGTGGGCGTCAGATCGGCCACGCCGTAAAAGTTGACCACGCAGGTCGCTCTGCTCGAAATATCACTCATCCGCGGATCCCGCGAGTCGAGAAGTCCCATCATGGATGCTAAGTGCCCTCCCGCGGACTCGCCCCAGACGCCGACCCGGTCTGGATCAACGCTGTACAGCTTGGCATGGGCCCTGACCCACCGCATTGCTGCCTGGCAATCCTTCACTGCTGCTGGATATTTTGCCTGGTAGGCCAGGCGATAATTGACGTTGAAAACGACGTATCCTCGTTTTGCTCCTTCCTTGGCGACCCAGGTGAAGTTGCTCTTATCGAGACTTCGCCAGGCCCCGCCGTGGATCATGACCAGCGCCGGGCGCAGTCCCTGCGGCTTCTTCAGGTAGTGAATGTCCAGCGTCATTTTCGCTGGTCTTGCCTGATAGGGCACATCCCATTCCGTGACCAGAATCTGTGAGGCCTGCGAGCCAGAGCTCGCCACCATCGTCACGGCACAGATTATCAGACCGTTTAAAGTCCGTTTCATCACCACTCCTTCTCTGGACAGTCAATTACCCGGCCAGTAGTCAGGAACCAGGACTTCTACTTTCCGGCCTGTTCGCCTTCCTCTTCTTTCTCCTCCCCGATCTCCTCCAGAAGCACATTGACCGCTGTCTCCAGTTGACGATCGTGGTCGGCGAGATCGTCTTCGGGAGTATTTTTGACCTCGATGTCCGGAGCGACGCCGAAGTTCTCCATGACCTCGCCCGTCTCCGTGTAGACGGCCACGGACGGCATTCGAATTCGGCTGCCATCCATCAGGCGATAGGACCCAGTCCCGATAACGGCTCCCTGCGTCTTGGTTCCGATGACCTTGCCCAGACCGAGCCGCCGAAATCCATCCGGGAACATCTCCGCGTTGCTGCCCGAATTCTCATTGATCAAGACGGCCTTCGGGCCGTAGAAGCCTTCGCGCGGACGCTTCGTTTTGCCGCCGAGCGGGCGAGGTCCCCACCATTGATATGCCCTTCTTTCCAGCACGTCCAGCAACTGCTGGTCAATGTTGCCTCCGCCATTCCATCTCACGTCTATGAGAAGGGCTTCCTTCGTATAGTTCTCGACCAGTTCCTTCTTGAATCGCTCGAGGCAGGAACCGCTCATAGCACGGATGTGGACGTAGCCAATACGCCCGTCGCTGAGTTCCTCCACCTTTTTCCGCCGAGTCCTGACCCAGTGCTCGTACCACAGGTTGTACTGCTGTCCCGGACGCCCCGCTCCCCCTGGACTTATGTGCTTGATCCGGACCTTCCGCGAACCATCAAGCGACGGCTTGTCATTCACCGTCACGACGATCTTTTGGTTCAGGGGGTGGCTCAAGAGGCTGTAATAATTGTCTCCGGCTTTGACGTCTTTTCCGTCAAAGGCCAGAATGTAGTCACCGACTTTGAGATTGACGTAATCCTTGTCAGCCGGCCCTTCTTCATAAATGTGGCTGACGCGGTAGCGTCCTGCTTCCTCATCTGGCGACAGCTCGATTCCCAGGAGGCGCGTGTCGGAACCGCCCCCGCTGCGCGCGGGGTAGGCTCCCATGTGTGAGGCGTTGAGCTCCCCGATCAGTTCATTAATCAGGTCGGCCAGCTCCTCGCTGTCCACAACTTGCGGAAGGAGAGGTAGATATTTCGCGCGGATGGCGTTCCAGTTGTACCCGTGCATCTTCGGATCGTAGAAGCCATCCCGCAGCGCTCGCCACGCCTCATCGAACATCTGAGCCAGCTCTTTCTCACGATCAATCTTGACCCGCACGCTGAAGTTGACTCTCTTCTTCTGCCCTCCGCCCACCGGCATCCAGAAAACCGAGCTTCCCTCGCGGAAGAAGATTTTCTTGCCGCCGTCCGCTAAGCGCATGTTATGCACGAAACCGGTCGTCAATTCCTTCAGGTCTTCTCCGTCGAGCTTGATGGAGTACAGGACCGTGACAGTGCTGGTGCCCCGCTGTTGTCGCGCGCGGAAGATCACTCTTTGGCTATCGGAGGTGACCAACAGACCGGGGATCACGCCCCCACTGATCCTGGTTACGCGGCGAATGCGCCGCTTGAGATTGTCGAAGTCAATTTCGACCTCGAGTTTCTTTTCTTTCTCCTCTTTTTTCTCTTCTGCCTTCTTCTCCTCTTCCTCCTTCACCTCGTCAGGCTTCTCTTCGTCAGGCTTTTTCTCAGCCTCTCCTTCCTTCTTCTCGGGCTCCTCCTTCTTCTCGCCTTCTCCGTCCCCCTCCTTCTTTTTCTCTTCGTCGTCTTTTTTCTTTTTCTCTTCCTCTTCTTTCTTTTTCTTTTCTTCCTCTTCCTTTTTCTTCTTCGCCAACTCCCTCTCCACGGGATCGAGGGGGTCATACTCCTCTTTCGTCAAGGGGAGGAGGTAGACCTGATAGTCGCCATCGCGGTCCGAGACGAAGAGGATTTTCTTTCCATCAGGCGTGAACACAGGGCTAACGTCGTCAAGCGGATCCTCGGTGAGGCAGTGCTCTTTCGCCTCCTTCACGTTCACCACGTACACGTCGTCTTGATACGTTACCCGGTTTGTCACGTAGGTCATCCACTCGTTGTCCGGAGACCAGCTCACGTTTCGGATCACACCGTGCTTTGCCGTAGTCAGTTGTGTGGTGGATTTCTCTTCCAGATTGTAGGAGAAGAGTGATCTGCCGGCGCAATACGCCAGCTTCTTGCCATCAGGCGACCACAACAGTTGAAACCTGTCCGCCCAGATGTACGGGTAGGTCAGTGAGTCCTCCGGATAAATGATCTCGCTCTCCCCACCCTCGGAGGGGACGATGTAAATCCTATCCTCCGCCGTCTCGTCGGAAATGAACGCCACCTTTTTGCCGTCGGGCGAGTAAACTGGATAGCGGTCGCGGTAAGGCGAGTCCGTGAGGCGAACCATATCCCCCTTGTCCACCGGTGCAGTGAATATCTCCCCGTGTACTGACACAACCACTCTCTTCCCATTGGGCGATGGGTCGAACTGATCCGCCGTGCCGCTGTAGGATGGGAAGGTGATCGGGTTGTCCTTCGTGTCAGAGGTGAAATGAAGCGGAATCTCCTGGGGTTGCGCCTCGTCAACCGCGAGCTTCCAGAGACGGAAGTCACACTCATACACGATCACCTTTCCGTCGTTGGAAATGGAGGGATATTGGGCCCCGGCGCCCTTGTGAGACGTCACCTGCACCGGCTCACCTTCTCCGTCTTCCACAACGTCAGCGGGGAGCTTCCACAGGTTCATCGTTCCATCTCTGTCAGAGGCGAAATAGATCTCTCCCGTCGCGGCCCAGAGCGGCCAGGCATCGTGCCCCTCGAACTCTGTCAACTGCCGGAACGATTTCTTCTCCAGGTCGACAATCCAGACATCGGCGTTCCTGCTGCCTCGGTAATGTTTCCGCCATGTGCGGAAGCTGCGGCGGTTGAACGCGAACCTCTTCCCGTCGGGCGAGAAGGTGCCGGAGCGGCCCATGCCAATGCCGAGGTCTTTCGGCATCGCACCATTCGTTGGGACCGTGAATAAACTCCATCGCCATCCCTTGCTGTGGGACCCGCAGAAGACAATTCCCGATCCGTCCGGCGTCCAGCAGACAGCCAGGTCATCGTTCGAGTAGGTCGTCAACCGTTGCGGCGCGCCTCCTTCCGTGGGGATGATGAACAGGTCGTAGTTTCCAAAGCGTTTGCTCGAAAACGCCACCCACCGTCCGTCCGGCGAAAAACGCGGATACAGTTCCCTCTCCACGTGCACGGTCAAGCGGCGCAGTCCTGTGCCGTCTTCTCGGACGATCCATAAGTCGCCGAGATAGCTGAACACAATCTCGGCATCGTGGTAATGCGGGTGACGCAAAATCCGCGATTCCTCTTTGCCCGAGCAAATGCTCAAAGGCAGCAGCACCGACAAGCACAAAGCGACAAACAATCGCTTCATAACCAGCTCTCCTTTAACGAAGATGAACGTTCTGTCCGAACCTTTTCTGTTCGATTCTTGCCCTTATGCGTAACTGCGAAAAGTGAAGACAAAATAGCAGCCTGAAAGGTGCGATAGCAAGGGTTGATTCTTGAGAAAGGTCGCCTTTTCCGGCACAGTGATGAGACGGGGCTGTTCGCAGCACGGTTAGCTCATAACACGATCGCGCTCATCAGGAGGAAAATGAACGACGCACAGACCAGGGGGACAAAGATCGGCTTAATCCTCGAGGAAAGGGGGAGGGCGAGTGACGGTTATGAACCGGGAGCGGCCAAACCAGCACCTCCGCAAGTTGCGAAGAAGCGTGTGACTTGAGTAAACAACCGCTCACCGGAGTGAAGCTCGACCGCAGAGACACCAGAACAGCGTTGGGATATGCGCTCGGCCGCTCAAGAGCGTATCATGACCAGGAGCATCTTGTACCTCTTCACAGCCTTGAGGGCATGGGGTTCGTCGGCGGGCATGATGATCATTTCGCCAGCGCTGACGCGATGTGCCTTGCCGGAAATGGTGATCTCCGCTTCGCCGTCGAGGACATAAACGAGAGCGTCGAACGGTGTTGTGTGCTCGCTGAGCCCCTGCCCTTCATCGAAGGCAAATAAAGTGACCGTCCCCCTTTTCTTCCGTACGATCTCTCGGCTCACGACAGAGCCATCCTGGTAATCCACAAGATCAATCAGTCTCGACGCCTTTTCGCAAAGCTGCCGACTACTCTTTTGTTCTTCACCGTGCTCCATGTTTCAAACTCCGCCTTTCACTCCGGCCGTTTTGTGGCTGCTGCCACTCCCAGGGCAGAGCCTTCTCCAATTTTCCTTGAACGTCACCCTTGAGGAAAAGGTTCCGCTAATGCTGTGGCGATCGAGATTAAAGCAAACCCACACAACACTCGAATCCGGTTCGGCTCTCGACTGGACATCCCTGACGATTTCCTCCTCCTTCGGCTGCAATAAAAGCTGATCTCATTATCCCGCCTTCAGAACCGTCAGCTCTGAGGAACAAAGAATTCTTCGCACCTTTCGATAGCGATTTGGGGCAAGTATTGTAGGCGGAATAGCGGCCGGGTAGCCGAGATTGACTCGTGCCGAAGAAAAAATTCTTCGCACGAGCTTTTTTTGTTGCATTATCGGATAAGTTATAATACTTTTCCGAAAAAAACCACCCTTTCCACCGGGAGGGAAAGATGAAGGTACCAAAACATCCCACTCTGATCCGAAGACTCTGCCAGGCCAGAGTCAAGAAGCTCAAGGCCACTCGTCCCGTCCTGGCCGCCAGTCTGGTCATCATCCGCAAGCAATGCGGTCGCCCCGGTTGCCGTTGCCAGCGAGGGGAAAAGCACCCCGGCCACTACATCACCTACAAGGAGAAGGGCAAGACCCGTACGGTCTACGTGCCCTTGGATCTCATCGAGGAGGCGAAAGGATGGATAGAGGAACACCGTCGGCTCAAGCGTCTCACTCGGGAAATCTCGCAACTGGCCATCGCCCAGATCAGGACCCATGTCCGCGCTCGCAAGCGCCGGGCGGGAAGGTCGTAGGACTGGGTGGCGCCTTCGTGAAAACGGTTCGGCACTTCTGGCCCGCCTTCAATGCCCAGCTCAACCAATTGCCGGACACGCGTTTTGCGCCCTTCATCCGCTATGACAAGAAATTCCTCACCTGGTGGGGCTTACTTCTGTTCTGTTTCAAGTTAGGGAGCCGCCGCCAACTGGACTACGAGTTGCGCGATCCCGAGCTGCAGGTACTCGACAATGCCAATCGCCTGGCTGGCACCGAGCAGGACTCGCTGCCCGTGCACAAAACCCTCAACCACTTTCTGGGCCATGTCGGCTCCGGCTCCTTCGCCCAACTCCGAACTCGGTGTGTCCGCCGGCTCATCCGGATGAAGGCCCTCGATGCCTTTCGCCTGCTTGGACACTTCGTCGTGGCCATCGACGGCACCGGCTTCCTCCTCTTCCACAAACGCCACTGCGAAAAGTGCCTCACCCACCGCTGCGGCAGCACCACTCTTTATCTGCATCCCCTCCTGGAGGCCAAGCTGGTCGCCCCCTGCGGCTTAGCCCTGTCCGTGGGCACCGAGTTCATCGAGAATCCCGCCGCCGAGACCTCTTCGCCCCAGGCCCATTGCTCCAAGCCAACCACGCTGTCTGCGTACGAAAAAGTCAAACAGGATTGCGAACTCAAAGCCTTCGCCAGACTCGCCCCGGCCCTCAAGCGCGACTTTCCTCCGCGCCGCACGCTGTCAGATCCGCCTCGATACCTCCTGAGTCTTCCGCTGGGGCGTGCTCCAGGCCTCGCCGCAAGGCGCTGCCATTATAACCGCTGCACCCCAGCGCTACAAGCCGGTATGCTCTCCCCTCGCCCACACCCCCGGTCCGCCTTTCAAATGCCTTGACCGTCTCCCGTATGGCCCCTTGTTCCCCAGAGCTGCCGTGCGGATAGCTCACTTGACAGTGGTAGGCTCTGGGTGTAGGATTATAGCCGTAGCGTTCCCTGTGTACATCCAAACATTCCCACGGGAAAGGAGAATGCTGTGAAATACGTTCTATGTTTACTTACTGCGGTTTCACTCCTGGCGGTCAGGGGGTGTCCCTCGAGTCGCCCGCCCTCGCCAAGAGCCCTCTTAGCAGTCAAAAGCGCATCGGCAGAACGTCTATCTCCCTCGTCAACGTCCTCCGCACTGAAAACGGATGCTCAGTTCGCTAAGGCAAACGTCATCAGTCGCGCTCAGGATTCCCGATTTCAGTTGGCGGTGGCAGATGCTTTGGGAATCACGCCAGATACGGTTGGCAAAGTTGTTGTTCAAGGTGTAGCTGATACCCATTCTGTGGAAGTGAGGGCAGACATCGCTGACCCTGTGCTTGCGGCAAAGGTCGTCAACGCCGTGGCGAGGAGGTTAGCGGATGATTTCAAAAACGATCCGGACATCCGGGTCAGGGTGGTAGGCACTGCCAGGCCGCCCAGGCCTGCAAAAGAGTCGAGCGAGAAGTAACAGGAGGATCAATTATGAAAACCGGCAAGAGCAAAGGGTTCACTCTGATAGAGCTTCTCGTGGTCATTGCGATCCTGGCGATACTGGCGGCACTGCTGCTGCCGGCGATTCAGTCCGCCAAGGAAAAGGCGAGGCAGACTCAATGCCTCTCGAACATGCATCAGCTCGGCAATGCCATGATGATGTACGCCGCTGACAACGACGAGCATCTACCGGCAACGGGGTCGGCAGGGATGCGGGGGAGATACGATTGGACGTACGGCGGGAACGTGGTCTCTGTTCCTCAGACCAATCCGGCTTCTTTACAGAGAGTCCAGGTTGAAGCCGGCACGTTGTGGCCGTACGTCATGCCCGGGCACCAGAGGGCGGGGCCGTACGGCACCACTCACTCGACATTGAAGGAGGAATGGTTCGCCTCCCCCGGGACTAATCCCTACCTTTGCTCTTCAGCCGGCGATGTCGGCAGAAAACGCGGATTAAGTTATGCGATGAATTCTCACCTCGACCTCCCCTGGGACGATGGCAGCAGACGCGTTGGAATCCAGTTGTCGAGAATCAGACGTCCCCCCCACACAATCCTCCTGGTTGACGAAAGCGAGCTGACGCTTAACGACGGGCGCTTCGTCCCAACGGGCGCTGAGAACGACGTCCCCGACTTGCTTCTGAAGCATACGGGCGGAGGGAATTTGTTATTCTGCGATGGGCACGTGAGGTGGATCAACGGGGAAAGACTGCTGGACCTGATGGGCCAGTCCTCCGATTACTTCGATCCCTTCGACTGAGATGGGTCACTGCCTGGGAGAGCGCCGATAAGCGACCCGCGCGAAGGGCTGCAACTCTCTTATCATCCGCTCGCTTGAGAAGAGCGCGCACCAAAGGCGGGTGGACGACGGCAATCACATTGTGGCCGCTGCTACCTTTGCACGTCAGACCCAAGCGGCCAGCTTGAAGCTGTGGATGTCGGCCTCCTATCTTTGAATGCCAAAACGACGCCCGCGGCCTGAGTGGCCCCGGGCGTGGTACGCAACATTTGGCGAGGACGCGTGCAGAGGGCTTCAACCCTGGGCTATTCCACCATCACGCGATAGAACCTGCATCTGATGTCGGATGAGTTGGACGGAAGGACATCCGGTGTGCCGTCGTCGGTCCATTCAACTTCGCCGCTTGTCCCTCCGATGTCTTTCACCAGAAGCCGCCAGTTGAGTTCACCGGCGCCCGCCCCATCAGCACAGTAGACCGAGTAAGTTCTGCCGAGGACCGTACCCCACCGCAAGGTAATCATCCCCGCTGCATTCACTTCGGTTTTCACGTTGACCACGGAGGCGGGGTCCAGCGGGTCTGTCCCGCAGAAGAACTCCGCGATATTGGGCATGCCATCGCCATCCGAGTCTTCATCTTTGTCCGCGCCGAGGTTGCGGAGTCCCGTAATGACCTCCCAGGCATCCCGGAGACCGTTGCCATCTTCGTCTAACACAGGACAATCGTCCGAAGGCAGAACCGAAATGACGTTGAGTTGCCTGCTGAGTTCAGGCCAGATATCCGGCGGAATGATCGGCGGGAAGGGCTGATCGGGGTCTCCGCCGTTGTCGCCTCCTTCGCCGCCAAGAGTCAGATCGTCAATGACGATAGCCTCGGCCGGATAACCTGTGACCTCAACGTATCGGCCGACATACCAATCAAGCTCAACTCGATAGCTACTGAGGAAGTAGAGGATCTTCTCTCCCGGATCGAAAAGCACATACCGGCATGGATAGATCCACGGCCATGGCTCCGGCAACCAGCTCTCACCTGCTGGCACCGGCTCAACCCACTTCCACCACCAGAACTTCTCGATGATCCCCGTCGCCGTCACAATTTCCGGCGGGTTTTCCTTCAACGTAATCGTTACTGGCTTGCTCTCTCCGTAGCCATACACGCCGCCAACGACGCTATAGCTGCCGGCATCGGAAGCAAGCCCCTCCCAATTGTGATCGAGCTTCCACACGTGCAGACCATAGGGCTCAATGACGATCTCGCTTCCTTCGCCTCCCTGGCCTGAGTAGCCATCCGCAGAGGACTCACTGTAGATGCGGTAGTACGCCTGGTGCTCCGAGGGGAAGGTCAACACCATCCTTTTTGGAGTGCAGTTCTTCGCCGTGACGTAAACGTGCACAGTTTCGCCCAGATCGTAGAAGATCTTGTCCGTTGACACCGCGACGGCCAGCAATCTCCGGATGCTCAGGACAAACAGTTCCGGAATCGCCTCGTCAGCATTGAGCGTCAGGTCTCGATAGGTGATGTCTTCGGTAAGAACACCGATCACCTGCACATACTGGCCGAGGTATTGACCGAAATTGATCCTCGGGTTCCGCAAGATGTACAATTTGTCGTCCGTCTCTCGATTAACAAGGACGTATCGCGGAACACTCACCGGCGAATTGCCGAGAACGTCGTCCTCCAGCACATCCACGATTCCGTCAGCGACGATCTTCTCCGAGGGCTTCTCTATTACTTTGATCGCCAGCCTTCCGCTGTTCCCGTATCCGACAACCTCGCCGACGACAGAATGCTCTCCCGGCGAAAGCGGACGCTGCTCACCACTATAGATCAGTTTCCACTCCTCAGTCTTACCAGGCGGTATCTCGATGGGCGTCACGATGTAAGGAGCAGCCGGCCGCATGATTCCGTCCACGTTCGGAATGCGCATATTGTCCAACCACGCAGCCACATCCCAGAACGGATCAATGTAAAGAGTCAAGGTCTCCGCGTCCGGGTCCTCGGTCACGTTGCGTGCAATGACCGTGATCTCAATATCTTCCTGCTGATAGTACTCCGCCCTGTCGGTCTGCACCTCCACCTGCAGCAGGTCCCTGATGCTGGTCACGCCCAGCGGAATTCCAGGCACAGGGAGGAGAGTGTAGATATAGTGACCAGTCACCTCGACGGTCTTGTTGAGGTGCGGGTCGAGATCAATGTTCTCCGGGAACAGGCAGTAGACCTTATCCGGGTCGCCAGTATAGAGGAAGTACGGGGGGTAACCGCCATAGGGGCCGCCGTCGGGGTTCGGGATTACGTCTTTCAGAAGCAACCCCCGCACCGTCAACTCATGAGGCTGCTCCTCTTTCACCACAATGGTCGCTGGTTCGCTCTCCCCGTAGCCGACGACGATGCCAACGATGGTATGCTCGCCCGGAAGCAGCCGGAAATCACGCCCACTATGAACAAAATGCCAGATCAGCTCACTGCCTCCCGGAATGGTCACCGAAGTCGAGATCGACAGGAAGAACTTGCCCCTTGACCACAAGTACGCGTTATCTATCTGGTAATCCGCCTGGTGAAGCGTCGGGAAGTGCAGGGTCACCGCCTCTCCCGAAGTGTTCGTTGCCTTAACATCAATCTTCACCGGCTCTCCCAGCTCGTAGGTTTCCTTGTCCGTCGAGACAGAAACCTCGATCAGGGACTCTCCTGGGGCGACCACTATCGTTGTCGGCTCGCTCCTGCCGTACTCGATCACAACCCCGACGATGGAATGTCTTCCGGGGAGGAGGCGATAGTCATCCGCCGTGTGGGTGAACTCCCAAGTCTTCGATTGGTGAGCTTCGATGGTGATGTCTGTCAAAACCGTCAGACCAGGGTGATTCCTCGACCAGTGATAGACCCCGTCAATGATGTAGCTCGCTGGATGACTGGAACTGAATTCCAGCGTAAGCGCCTCGTCGGTGTGGTTCGTGGCGGTCACGAAGATCCGGACATTCTCGTCCAGCTCGTATTCCCCCTTATCCGTCTTGACGGTTATCTCCAGGCCGGACTTAGCGACGATCACTATCGGCTCGCTGTGCCCATATTCCACGACCATGCCCGTGATCGTGTGCCTCCCAGGACCTAAAGGATAATCCGCCGGGTCGTGGACGAAAGGCCATACGTGTGCATCCCCCGGTCCAAGCGTGATCGTGCTATACACGTCCGTGAGATCGCTGCCGTCATACCGACGGTACTCACCGTCTATGTCATATCCCGCTCGCCTGCCCGACCGGAATTCGAGGACCACGTCCGACTCACTGTTATTGGTTACGGTGACAGCGATCGGGACTTCCTCGCCAACGGAATAGACCTCTTTCTCCGTCGAGACCGTCACCGCCAGCTTCTCCCTTCCCCGAACGACGATGGGCACCGGGTTGCTGTGGCCGTATCCGATAACCGTCCCCACAATCACGTGCGTCCCAGGCAAGAGATAATAATCCTCGCGGGTATGAACGAACGTCCACGAATACGTCCCCCCAGCCGGAATGTCCACGCTTGTCAGCGCTTCGATGAACCCCTTGTTCCAGGACCACAGATAGTTCCCATCAATGCAGTAATCCTGCTGGTGTCCATCGGGGAAATGCAAAGTGATGTCCCGATTCGTATTGTTGATCGCCTGAAGCTCGATCTTCACCCCCTCGCCTGGTTCGTAGATTTCCTTATTCGTCAGCAGCCGAATAGGAATCGGCGTGTCCGACAAACCAGGGATATGGGGATAAGCGGCAGGAATTGTCACCAGCACACAAAGAAACGTCAGCATACCAACCCTTTTCATAGCGCGACCTCTCTCATTCTCGATGTTGGAATCTCTCTACCACGCCGCCGTTTAGAGTGGGACAGGGCAGAAGGCTGGCACCTCACTGTGTAAATAATAACACAAAATCGTTCCCGTTTCAACCACTATCTGATCTGGGCAGCTCTGGGGAACAAGGGGCCATACGGGAGGCGGTCAAGGCATTTGAAAGGCGGAGCGGGAGGTGGGCGAGGGGAGAGCTTACCGGCTTGTAGCGCTGGGGTGCAGCGGTTATAATGGCACCGGTTTGCGGCGAGGCCTGGAGCAGGCCACAGCGGAAGACTCAGGAGGTATCGAGGCGGATCTGACAGCGTGCGGCTCGGAGGAAAGTCGTGCTTGAGTGCGGGGGCCAGTCTGGCGAAGGCTTTGAGTTCGCAATCCTGCTTGACCTTTTGGTACGCAGACAGCGTGGTTGGCTTTGCGCAGCGGGGCCGGGACGAAGAGGTCTCGGCGGCAGGATTCTCGATGAACTCGGTGCCCACGGACAGGGCTAAGCCGCAGGGGGCGACCAGCTTGGCCTCCAGGAGGGGATGCAGATAAAGAGTGGTGCTGCCGCAGCGGTGGGTGAGGCACTTTTCGCAGTGGCGTTTGTGGAAGAGGAGGAAGCCGGTGCCGTCGATGGCCACGACGAAGTGTCCAAGCAGGCGAAAGGCATCGAGGGCCTTCATCCGGATGAGCCGGCGGACACACCGAGTTCGGAGTTGGGCGAAGGAGCCGGAGCCGACATGGCCCAGAAAGTGGTTGAGGGTTTTGTGCACGGGCAGCGAGTCCTGCTCGGTGCCAGCCAGGCGATTGGCATTGTCGAGTACCTGCAGCTCGGGATCGCGCAACTCGTAGTCCAGTTGGCGGCGGCTCCCTAACTTGAAACAGAACAGAAGTAAGCCCCACCAGGTGAGGAATTTCTTGTCATAGCGGATGAAGGGCGCAAAACGCGTGTCCGGCAATTGGTTGAGCTGGGCATTGAAGGCGGGCCAGAAGTGCCGAACCGTTTTCACGAAGGCGCCACCCAGTCCTACGACCTTCCCGCCCGGCGCTTGCGAGCGCGGACATGGGTCCTGATCTGGGCGATGGCCAGTTGCGAGATTTCCCGAGTGAGACGCTTGAGCCGACGGTGTTCCTCTATCCATCCTTTCGCCTCCTCGATGAGATCCAAGGGCACGTAGACCGTACGGGTCTTGCCCTTCTCCTTGTAGGTGATGTAGTGGCCGGGGTGCTTTTCCCCTCGCTGGCAACGGCAACCGGGGCGACCGCATTGCTTGCGGATGATGACCAGACTGGCGGCCAGGACGGGACGAGTGGCCTTGAGCTTCTTGACTCTGGCCTGGCAGAGTCTTCGGATCAGAGTGGGATGTTTTGGTACCTTCATCTTTCCCTCCCGGTGGAAAGGGTGGTTTTTTTCGGAAAAGTATTATAACTTATCCGATAATGCAACAAAAAAAGCTCGTGCGAAGAATTTTTTCTTCGGCACGAGTCAATCTCGGCTACCCGGCCGCTATTCCGCCTACAATACTTGCCCCAAATGCCTATCGAAAGGTGCGAAGAATTCTTTGTTCCTCAGAGCTGGTCCTCGGGCGTGGCTCCATTTTGGAGCCATAGGCGTGGATTTTGCCCTTTCAGGGCTTAAGGGCTTGACTGGCCGGCGGTCCCTGGGCGTTGCCCAGGGCTGAAAAATATCGCCCTTACAGGGCTTTGTTGCTGCAAGGCGCCTGCCCGCTGCCCGACAGCAACACCAACCCCCGAAGGGGCGTCATACCATAGCCCAGGCCACAGCCCTGGGGACGGGCCGTCGAAAAAAGGGGCGAGACCTGAAAGGGCGCAATAAAGATGAAGCCGTCATAGGCGCCTGGAGGCAACGGCTCCGTCCTGTCACTGAAATGGAGCCACACCCTCGTCCTCAGCGGGCTTGACAATCCATCTCCCCTCTCTGACAATGGATCGTAGCTCAAGGGGCGGGCGTGTTTCTCACCGTTTCCCCTGAAAGGCCGACACGATAGCGAGACTATACTTTCAATAGAATTCAACAAGGAAAGGAGAATCGTCCTATGGAAGCCAGAAATGTGACTCGACGGCAGTTCATCGGGAAATGTGCGAAGACGACAGCGGGAATCGGGGCTGCGTTGGCGGCGCCGGGTCTCGCGGCAGAGGCGGCCGGGCGAATCCGCGACTACAAGATTTCCCTTGCGGGATGGTCGCTTCATCGCCGCCACTTCGCGGGGAAGATGCCGCTCATTGATTTTCCGAAAGTAGCGCGGCAGGAATTCGGCATCGAGGCGATCGAGCTGGTGAACACATTCTTCCCCTCGCCCACCTATTCGTTCCTTCGCGACTTGAACAGGAGGGCGGCAGGTGAGAACGTGAAGATTCTACTGATCATGTGCGATGCTGAGGGGGATATGGCCCACACGGACGAGAAGGAGCGGTTGCAGGCGGTGCTCAATCATCACAAGTGGGTTGACATCGCCGCCGTGCTCGGCTGCCACTCCATTCGCTGCAATAGCGGTCGTGGAAAGGCGAGAGACGAACAGGCCATCAAGCGCTGCGCGGACAGCTTCGCCCGGCTCGTCGAATATGCGGCGCCGAAGAAGATCAACGTCATCATCGAGAACCATGGCGGACTTTCCTCTGATCCGGATTCGCTCATCAAGGTCATGAAGATCGTCAATTCGCCTTATTTCGGCACGCTCCCCGATTTCGGGAATTTCCCAAAGGAAGTGGACAAGTACGATGCTGTTCGGAGGATGATGCCCTACGCGAAGGCGGTCAGCGCCAAGTGCTACGATTTCGACGCGGAGGGAAACGAGACGACGATTGATTTCCGCAAGATGATGAAGATCGTCACGGACGCCGGCTACCACGGCTATGTCGGGATCGAGTACGAAGGGAACAGACTGAGCGAAGCCGAAGGCATCCTCGCCGCCAAAAAACTCTTAGAACGCCTCCGCGGCTCGGAAGTCTGAGACATGACCCCCGTGCGCTCTGCGAACGCGAATGCCATCAAGCTGGTCGATCACTTTAGCTTATTTAGGTCCACGTTCAAGCCTGCGGCGTCCATCTCGCGGGCAAGGGTCTGTTTCCATGCCCCCGCGTCGTCCAGCAAGACGTAGACTACCCCTTCGTAATCCGAAGGAATCTCAACCCCTTGCTGAAGAAGCGGGCAAACGTGGCCCCGGCCGAGCTTTCCGAGGAAGAGGCCAAGTTCGAGGATGACGTTCTGGCGCGCCCGCGGACGGAGCTTCTCTGCGGGGACATCCTTAGGGCCGCCTTTGTCGTCAGCGGTCAGAAGCACGACCGCGTATGCAGCCTCGGCGGAGTGGTCCTCGAGCTTTTCGATGATGGTCCGACCCCTGTCCGGTTGCTCGTGTAGGATGACCGGCTCAAAACCCAATTTTTCCAGCAACCTCGCCACCGTCTGCTTGGCGGCTTCGTGGTGACCGTGTACGACGAACACCCTGCGCTGATAGGCCGGCGCGTCCGGCCTCCCGCTGGGCGCGAGTGGGCCAGCGGGCTCCGCCGGTCTCCTCTCCGGGCTGCCCCCAATCCCGGCTTGGGAATGCCGTATTTTCTCCTCAAGCCTGCTTGCCAAAAGCCTGAGGAGTGTAGTCGTCTCGTCTATCTCCTTGTGGAAGAACTCTATGAAAGTGTTCCTAAAGAACTCAAACGACTTGTATTTCGCGTACTCGGCCGAGCCCTCACCAAAGACCTCCTTTATAGTGCGCCTTATGGCGATCTCCACGTCCCTCGTGGGCCTGCTATCGGCGCTCACTCTTGACTGCTTGAGGGTGCCCAACTCCCTGATGCGACGCTCAAGCTCGGCGGTCCCCTCCTCCGCCCCTTGTGGACTGCGCTCAGCATGCATTTTTCACATCCTCCATTCTTACGTCAGCAGCGGCGGCTGGACCGGCCGCCTTCACGTATGGGCAATGACCTCGACTTCGATTTTGACGTCGAGGGGGAGACTGGCGGCCTGGATGCAGGTTCGGGCGGGGAAGTCCGGGCCAAAGTAGGTCGCGTAGATTTGGTTGACTTTCCCGAAGTCGGCGATGTCCGCGAGGTAGACGGTGGTCTTGACGAGCTTGGTCAGGGAGCTTCCCGCTTCTTCGAGAAGGAACTTGATGTTCTGAAAGACGATCTCCGCCTGTTCAGTAATGTCTCCGCGATTGATCTCGCCTGTTTCGCGGTCAAGCGGAATCTGTCCGGAGAGGAACACCAGATCACCGGCAATCACCGCAGGAGAATACGGTCCCTTTGCCGGAGGGCCGCCAGCCGGACGAACGATGCGCTTTTCCATCTACCTCTTCTCCTAAGTGCCGCGGTTCATGGCTTCGCTAAGGCATGTCTCTTCGACAGGATAACAGGATGAACAGGATTCTCTGAATCCTGTCGGTCTCCTTTGAGGGTTTCCTCCGTTCGGGTTGCATGGGATGTTCGGGCAAGTCCGTCTGGAGGGTGCCCGGGCTTTTGCGCTTCGGGGGCCACGCCTTTTTCAGCAGCCAATGGGGGCCTGCTGTGCTGATCTGCGTCAGGCCAGACCTTCCGGACTACTCCCGGCGGCGCTCCTCCTGGCCCGTGCCCCGGCTGCGGCGGGGATTTACAGGATGGGTCACCCTCCCGAACCATCCTGTAATCCTGTCAAAAGAAGCGCCGCGGACGCCGCGTGATACATGAGCATATCTCTGAAATTTGGCACCAACTTATGAAGTGCATGCTTCTGCCAGGGCTTTTCCGATCTCCAAGAGCTGCTGCTCCGCTTCACCCTCAGGCCGACCTTTGACCAGGACGGGCTCTCCCACCATCTTGAACTTGAATTTCTGGCACATGCTCTTGACGCTTTCGACGGCCCTTCCCCCGCCGCCGTGAGTTACGAAAATGGCGCAGGGCTTGTCGGTAACCTGTCCCTGAGTGGGGTAGTATGTGCGGTCGAAAAAATCTTTCAACCCACCCGCCATGTAACTGAAATAGTCCGGTGTGCCGACGGCAATGCCATCGGAGTTCAGAAGGTCCTCCGACGTTGCCTTCAGCGCCTCCTTCGTTTCCGCGTCGGTTCCTTCGACCGAGCACGCCCCTTTCGCCACCAGCTCAGCGGCGGCTTCCGTGTTTCCACTCATGGAATGATAGACGACGAGAATCTTGCTCATTTCTCTGTTTCCTTTTCAATTGAATCGTCGGCTTGATCAGAGTCTTCAGCGTCCTCCTCCGCCACTTCCGCTTCCTGAGCCTTTTGCTCGGCATCCAGAATCTCTTTCACCTGGGCTTGCACCTTACCGATTCTGGAAAGATCGAGGTGAGGGTCGAGGATGATGAAGGTTTCACCGGTCCTGGCGTGCTCGTAAACGAGAAGCGTTTTCCCGGAGGGGTCTTCCCGGATGGTGTGCTTCTGAGAGAGCACGCGCCGCCTTTCGAGCATGAGAGCGAGGATGTAACAGAAGTTGATGTGCTTCGGCTCGGGAGAGTGAAGATATTTCCGCAGCAACTGCTCGGCGAGGCTTCCCTTGATGGCTTCCTCTTTCGGTTTGGGAGGGGGAATTCTTACAGTGCTCCGCCACCAGGAGATGAGTTCCTCGCCCTCCTCAAGCTGGACTTCTTGACTGTCATCCCAACATCCTTCGCAGAAGTCCCGCCGGAAAGGCTCATCGTCCCGAAAGGTCAGGACGCAGCGATACGTATCACCGTCGAGAAACTCCCTCTCGCATTTCGAGCAGAATCGTGATCTGGCTTGAATTTCCCACTGCACGGATGCTCGCTCCTCCAATCTTATCGGGTAAGACACTGGAATAATTGTGTACCTTACTCGACGTACTTTTTCCACAATTTTTCGAGATCGGCCATTGTCATCCCAAAAACGTTTCTGAGGACTGCGTCAGGGGTAGTGCGGCGTTTATAGGCAAGGGCGATTTCCCGGACCTTGGTTGGTCCAAACTTCTGGAGAAGGATGTCCACCAGGGCGGCTGATTCGAGATAGAACATGTATCTTTTGTCCTGATCGGCCGGGTATGTGGGCATGGAAAGCAGCTCGTTGAGAGGTATGAAGATAGGCGTGCGTCTCAGCAGCCGGAGCTTTCTCCGCGCTTCCTTACGTTTTCCCTCCTCATGATTGACCGCCAGACCGTCAACGAACCACAGAGGCGTACATGCGAAGCTCCCCACAATGCTACGATGAACGACATGTGTGAGCTCGTGGGGAAGGGTGTGTTCGACCATGTAGGAGGTGTCTCTCTTTACGTAGAGATAGATTTCCATATCTGCTGCAAAAGCGTTAAACCACTCGTTCAAATTGTTTGCCTCCAGGAACTTTCGCCAGTCGGACAAGCTGTTGAAAATGTACATCTTGCATTTCCTCTTCCAGTTTGGCTTGGCGTAACCGAAACTGGCGAAGATTTGGGGCAAGACCTTCTCGGCGCGTGGAACGATTCTGTTGAAATAAATCTCCTTCTCGTAAAAGACCTCGAAATGAGCCGTTTCCCTTCGCTTCAACGGAGGCAGCACCAGACCTGTGGCGGTCTGGTCAACGATGATCTCCACGCCGAGTTGCTGCAAACGCTGATCGGCTTTCGGACCATAGAAAGTGTCGGGGTACGTCTGGACAATGCTGCGAAAGATCTTCACCGCTTGCTGCTCCCTCCCGCGGCCGAGAAGCTGAGTCGCTCTGGCATATTCGGCGGCCGCTCGCTCGAGGGGGGTCAGCTTGTAAGTTATAAGCTCCTGGGCTTTGTTCTTTTCTTCCCCGGCGTAGTTGGAGATGACGAAAGTCAAATAGTTCCGAGCGGTTTGAACCACGCCTTCGGCGATCGCCTTCTCGGCGGCGGCGAGGCTTTCCCGGGCGATCTCGAGGATGGCCTTGTTGGCTTCGGGGCTGTGCCGGCTTCCTAACGATATCGCTGTGCGAAGGTAAGGAAGGGCTTGCTGGTAGTTCCTCGCCCGCTTCTCGATGATCCCGAGTTGATAATGGCTGTTCGCATGGCGGCGGTCGAGGCTGACCACACGAACGAAGCACGCCCTTGCGTTCTTGACGTCGCCCTTTTTCAACAGCTCCTCGCCGTACAGGTAGTACACGTCAACGTACAGCTTCAGTTCCTGAGACGAGAGTCGCCCTTTCGCCCGCCATGTCTGATCCAACGACTGGATCACTTCAATGTATTTCCCCTCACGGGCAAGATCGTCCGGAGTAGGCCCCTCACCGTGAGATCGGGAGAAATCCCCAGCGGCTATGGCGAAAACTATGAATACGACACACGTCCAGTGCCGACGAGTTTTGAACCAGCACATCATTCGAGACAATCTCTCTTACAGCGGGATGTCAAAACAGTGTTGGCCCTTCTTTCTGTTTCTCGGTCTCCCATTACCTGAAGACTCTCAGGCGGACAAGTCTAGCTGCAAATGATCTGCGTGCTTGTTCGGTGCAGCCGTAAGAGCACACCAAAACGACGGAACGATTTCACGGCGACAGGGGCCTTGATCTTGCCTTCCCCGGGCAGTGCTCTCTGCGTTTTCTACCGTGAAATGCCATCAAGAAATGTAAATGATGGGACATTACTCGTCGGCACGCGCACGCTTCGTCTTTTTTCGTTTCCCCGTTTTCTTTTCTTCCGGCTCGGCAGCGGCTGCCTCTGCTCCCCGTGCCTCCGGTTTCTCCTCTTCCCCTGGCCGGGCAGGCTCTTCTTGAGCGGCTTCTTCCCTCTTTTCCTCGGCCGGTTTCTCTTCTACTTCTTCTTTCGGCTTTGCCGCTTCTGCCTTTAGCTCATCGAGATAGTTGAGCTGAAGATTGCCCAGCAAGGCGTCGAGCGCTCTCTTCTCACGGTCTGTGAGGTTGCCCTTCGTCTTCTCCCTGAGCATCCTGATAAGGTCAATGGTCTCCTTTGCAGCCTGGAGGTCTCTTTCGATCTTTCCAGTCAGAGGATTGATGACCTTGCCTAAGTGCTGCATGGCGCTGCCGGACAAACCGGAGATCAGCGCCAGGAATCGTGCCTCGTGGTATTGTGCTTCGTCTTCTGTTTCTGGCATTTCTCCTCCGAAACGAATCCGTTCGTGGACCGGGGATGAACGGTCGGTGAGGGGTCAGTTCTTGTATGGTTTATCAAACGCCTCCTCGAAGTCGTACCCCGTCTGGAAATCATCCATGGAATCATCGGGAGTTTTGGACAACACTTTCTGCTCCACGAGATTAAAGACCATAGCCCCGAAATCCTCACAGCTCTTGACTCCCCATAAGTTGAGCACCGTCTTGGTCATGGGGCCGAACTGCTCCAGGGCATATTTGCGAATGCCCTCCAGAAGCTCCCGCCCTGTCACGTGCCCCCTTCGGTCCATCCAGACTCGCGTATACTCCAGGGCTTCCCGGACAAACTCGTAAGCGTCCCGAGAATACCTTTTGTCCCGCTGGAGAATGGTTTTGACTCCTTCGTCGAAATCCATGTACATTGTCGTGCTCCGAACCTCGACCCGTTAGCTGTTACTTCTCCTCCTTTCCCCTGCCCAGTTGCGCTGTGAACCAGCAGGGAGCGCGTTTGCGCCAATCCAAATCTACTATATAAAGATAGCCCTCAAACCTTCCTTCAGTCAATAGAATTCCGTGGCGTTCAGCAAGGCGAGCACCCCGCCTGCTTGTCAAAAGGACGAGGCCTGCCACCTGTGGATTGCCGGCTCTATCCTTGCTCCAAACCAGCGCCCAAGATTTCTCGTATCCTTAAATACATGAAGAGGGTAAGGTAGTTCCTCAAGGTGTAACCGCTGTTGCGAAGCCCTTCCTCACTGAAATCATGGCTGTATTGAGCGTTCAATCCTTCTGGGGTCTCGACCGTCACAGAGCCCTGTACTCCGATCACGCTCTCACGAATTCCTCTCCACCGATGAAAACCCGTTTGATCTCGATGTCGTCATCGAAGATGATAATGTCCGCGAGCTTTCCTTTTTCGAGGCTGCCCACGCGGTCGGACTGCTTGATGATTGTCGCGGGGGTCAGCGAAGCCATTCGCACAACGTCGTGCAGTGGTGCCCCGACAAGTTGACCATAGACCCGAACCATCTCGTTGAGCCGAAACGTGGAGCTGGCGAGCCATTCGCCGGTGATGACGCGGGACTCACCGTCTTTCACGATTGCTCTTTGCCCGTCGCGGGGCCCGAACGTGTATTCGCCATCAGGCATTCCCGCACCCCGCATGGCATCGCTGACGATGGCGACCTTATCCGGTCCCTTGATCTTGTACGGCATTTCGAGCATATCGGCGGAGAGGTGAATGCCATCGCTGATGACCTCGGTGGTAAGCCTGTCATCAAGGAAGATGGCCTCGACCATCCCCCCCTGCCTCTTGACGAAGGGCTTGCTGAAGGTCACGAAATCGCTCATAGCGCAGTAGAGATGCGTCGTGTGAGTGACACCCCACCCGATGGCTTCCATCATCAGCGAGTAGGATACGTTGGAGTGGCCGGCGCTGATGACCATTCCCGCCGCGGTAAGCGCCCGGATCATTTCCTCAGAGCCGGTCAAATCCGGTGCGCACGTCATGCTGAGAATATCATCCGCCCCGTCAATGAAATTGCCATATTCATGTGGGGCCGGATTCCTCACTTGCGATTCGAGATGGCACCCCCTTTTTTCTCGCAGCAGATGAGGACCTTCCAGGTGAGCGCCCAGAACCCGGCTCCCGTCGGGCGGTGAGCTCTTCGCTTCGGCAACGACATCCAGCGCCTTGAGAATTTGCTCTGTTGACATGGACGCAGTCGTCGCAGCGACCGATGTCACTCCTCCCCCGGCGTGAAAGCGCGTGACCTTTCGAAAGTCTTCCATCGTCGCATCGGAGAAGTCCGACCCTGCTCCCCCGTGCACGTGAATGTCCACAAAGCCCGGGGAGATGTAATTGCCTTCGGCATCAATGATCTCCGCATCCGGCGGTGCCGAAACGTCCGATCTCTCGCCCACCTCCTCAATGCGATGGCCCTTCACCAAAACGCATCCATCGTCAAGAACCCTGTCTGGTAGAATGACCTTCCCACCGGCAACCAGTTTACATTCAGACATTATGACGACTCCTTGGTTGGTGCGTTTCCGCATACGCGCGCATGGTAGAGCTTTTCCAAGGTCTTCGCAAGGGATGCTGTGACCCAGCGGGAAGACGCGCGCCAGTGCACCGTAGGCATTCGCCTATGCGGATTTCCCGATACTCCTTCTGATGTTGTCCAGGACCTTTTTGGCCTCGTACGGCTTCAGGTAACGGGCATAGTCTTCCGGCGAAATCGGCGCCCCATGTTTCCTGGCGATCTCGTCGAAATCTACCATCTTCTTTGCCAGCTCATCGCAGACACAGTCGTCGCAATGCGCGCAGTTCGGCAGACCGCGCTCTTGCGCGCAGCGCCGGACGGCGCAGTCTGGATCAATCTGCCGGGGATTGTCACAGTTCTCCGGCAGACATCCATCGCAGTAGATCTCTTCTGGCGGAATCCGAAACCCGTAATACTTGAACCATCCGTCGCTGACTTCGCGCTGATCCTCTTCGCCAGAGATGTTTTCCCTGAACGCCGGACAGAGATCGCAGCGAAACCCGCAACAGCCAATCATTTCTTCCATTGGAACGCTCTCCTGTCTTTCACACACTGGATTGTCAACACTTCCTATTGGCGATTCTGCTGAAAGCCTCTGTTGAGGCTGCGAAACCCTACTTCAGGATACGGTAATCATTTTTGCACGTCGGAAATGCGACTTCACCCTTACTTCAACCCGATCCCATTTCTGGCCTCTCGCCACGAGTCCTCCTTCCTCGTTCACCTTCCCACCTTTCCATTATCTCAATGACTTCTTCGTCCGAAACGTCGTACCAATTGTAATACACCTGCGCGACGGCTTGAAAGTACTCAGGCATTTCCAGAATTACCACTTCATCAGCCATTTTGCCTATTTCTTCGGCAACGCTTATTCCCGTAACGGGGGCGGCTACGACGATCTTTCCTGCCTTTTCCTTCCTGCACAGCATAATGCCCGCTCGGACTGTCGAACCCATCGCGATGCCGTCATCCACTAATATGACAACTGAGTTGGCCATCTCCGGCAGAGGTTTCCCTTTACGCAAGACGTCAATTCTTCTCCGAATCTCCTTTTTTTGTTCTCTGATGATTCTCTCAATTGTCTCTTTTGAAAGCCAGTAGGCAGCACGTTCAAAAATGAAGGTGCTTCCGTCTTCCGCGATTGCGCCAAATCCCGCTTCTGGATTATCCGGATAGGGCAGCTTTCTTGAAACCAGTGTGGAGAGTCGCGCGTTCAGGTATCTCGCCACCTGATAGCCAACTTCAACACCGCCCCGCGGAATCGCTAAAACAAGCACGTCCTTATCCTTGTATTTCGTCAAAGCCCTGGCGAGCTTCTCCCCCGCGTCTCTTCTGTCTTGAAACATGATTTCCCGTCCGTGTTCTTGTTGCCGGTTGGCGTTCCGTACTTATCGCCATCAGAGGTGCACGCCGTGGAACACCTGGCGCTCGGGATCCCGAATTTGCGTAACCTGAGGCGTCCTTTCCAGTGTAGCATATCGGATCAGGGGGAAGAACGGGGACGCAGGCTTGCTTGAAGCGCAATCCGCCTCTCGTGGCTCCATGACGGAGGCAATAAGGCCCCCGGCATCGGAACACCCCTATGGAAAGGGTTCCTGTAGCGGAAGACTGACAGGGAGCAACTCGTCCTTCTGGGTTCTTGCATTATGGACGTAGCCTGTTAAGATACACCTGCCTTTTGCGTCATTATCCCGAAGGAGAATTCGCCCGACCAAATCGAAACCAGAGAGGAACGCAAGCAACTGCACCGTTGTCGTGGAGAACCTCGCCGCACTGGTCGAATATTCCCTGTGACTCTGACTCGTGACGATTCACAACCATGATGTTCAGCATCAAGAAATCTCAGTGGGCAGCATTGCTATTGTTGGCCTGTCCTTTGCTCCTTGTCGCTTGGTCGCCCTCGGTGGTCGGCGCTGATGATCCACACACTTGTGGCCTCCGCCATCGCAACACTGCGCCGTCAGCGACCCGCCAGCTAAGGTTTGATTTTGAAACAGGAGACCTTCAGGAACGGAAGGGCATCGAGGTCAAATTCGACAGGCTCATCCGCGACCAAGAATTCTTCCACAATCAGCCAAAGGTCAAATATGACAAGCAGGGCGCCTACTACCTAAACACCCTGGAGTTGTCCGATGACAGACGCACTGACGCAATGAGCGGTGTCTTGGAGTCGCAAGTCTTCATCCTGAAGGGTGGCACCGTTTCTTTCCTGGTTGGCGGCTGGGAGCACGTAACCTTCGATGGTTTCAGAGCAGATGGCGGGATTGACGAGGAAGCGACTCTGGCGAGGGCGGCGGCGCGAGAGCAGCAGTTGCGGGAGAAAGCGAAGCAGGAAAAACTGAGTGCCTTGCGTATCAGTGTCACTCGGGTACGACGGGCGGTGCAGGATCTCATGCAGACGTTCGGGGACCGTTACCCGAGGGGCAGAGAGTTTCTTTCTACATTGGATGACATTGAGCGCCGGGCGGAAGAGGCCGCATTTGAGGAAGCCGTAAGACTGAGCTCTCAGATGGAGTCCCTGACACACGAAGCCCTCATTGCCAATCCGCTTGTTGGAGATCAGCCGATTCTTTATGTCGTTCGCCCTCAATACAAAGAAGATCACCACAGCACGGCAACGATGTTTCAAACAAGTGAGATCAACTCTGCCAGCTTTCTGGGCGCTAGCTTCCTGAAGTCTATTGACTTTGGCAAGGGCGGTGGGGTCAAAACGTTGATCCACGTCCCCGAAGGGATCGTGCGCGATCCGGAAGTGGACTTTGACGGCAAAAGAGTGCTCTTCTCCATGCGCAAGAACGCCAGCGATGACTATCATGTCTTCGAAATGAATGCAGATGGCACAGGGCTTAAGCAGCTCACCTTTGGAGAGGGCGTCTCCGATATTGACCCGATGTATTTACCGAGCGGCGAAATCGTTTTCAGCTCTACCCGCGAGCCAAAGTATTGTCAGTGCAATCGCCACATCATGGCCAACCTCTTCAAGATGGACGCGGACGGAGCGAACATCCAGCAGATCGGCCGGAACACCCTTTTCGAAGGACAACCCTCGCTCATGCCCGACGGCCGCATCCTGTACGACAGGTGGGAATACGTTGACAAGCACTTCGGCCCGGCCTTCGGCCTCTGGACTGTCAACCCTGACGGGACCAATCAGGCCCTGTACTACGGGAACAATGCGTGGTCCCCCGGTGCCATCCTGGACGCCAGAATCATACCGGGTGCTAACAGCTTCATTGCGACCTTCGGCTCATGCCATGACCGCCCCTGGGGCGCGATTGTCATTGCCGACCGCGGCAAGGGACTCGATGGCCTCGAGCCAATTATCAAGAGTTGGCCAGCAGACATCAATGGCTTCCTCAGAATCAAGAAACCGTACTTTGAAACCGGCGGCATTGATTACTTCAAGGGCGTGAGCCCGAAATACGAAGACCCCTATCCTTTATCAGACAAGTATTTTCTTTGCTCTCGCATGATCGAAGGTGAGGAGATGGGCATCTTTCTGCTCGACATATTCGGCAACGAGATTCTCCTCCGTAGAGAAGCTCCGGGCTGTTTCGATCCGATGCCGATTTCCTCTCGCTATCGTCCACCAGTAATCCCCTCACGAGTTGACCTCTCGACGAGCGAGGGCTTCTTCTACGTCGTTGACGTTTACAGGGGGTATGGGATGGAGAAGGTCAAACGAGGAACGATCAAATACTTGAGAATTGTGGAAGCGCCCCCGAAGCTGTTCTGGACACACCCATGTTGGAACATTGATGCCCAGCAAGGGCCCGCGATGAACTGGAACTGCACGAACAACAAGCGGATTCTGGGAGATGTCCCCATCGAACCCGACGGTTCCGCCTACTTCGCCCTCCCTGCCGACAAGTTCGTCTTCTTCCAGGCTCTCGACGAGAACGGTATGATGATTCAGAGCATGCGAAGCGGGACCACCGTTCGCCCCGGAGAAATCGGTGGTTGCATCGGCTGCCATGAGGGAAGGCTCACCGGCGTTCCGAATCGCCCCCTTCCGGCAGCTATGCGACGTCTGCCGAGCAAGATCGAACCGTGGTACGGCCCGCCGCGTGATTTCGATTACCTGACAGAACTCCAGCCAGTGTTTGATAGACACTGCGTCAGATGTCACGACTTTGGAAAGCCAGAGGGGGAAAAGCTCAATCTCGCCGGGGATTTAGGACTCGCCTTCAACACCTCTTACCTCGAGCTCCGGCGAAAGTCCGCGGTCAGGTGGTTTCCCGATCCTCCCGGCGCCGAGAAGATTCTGGTCAAAGCCGTTGACGACGGCCCAGCTGAGTTCCTGCCTCCCTATTCCTGGGGATCGCACCGCAGCAAGCTCGTTGACCTTATCCGCGAGGAGCGTTGCGGAGTGAAACTCGATAGGGAGAGCTTCGATAGGATCGTCACCTGGATCGACATGAACGCGCCGTACTACGGCTCATATGCCAGCGCCTATCCCGACAACGCCTTTGGCCGATCTCCGTTGAACGACGAACAGCTCAAAAGGCTCAGTCAACTCACGGGGCAGAAGATCGGCACCCAGCAATCTGAGATGCAGGGATCGCAGATCAGCTTCACCCGTCCGGAGATGAGTCCGTGCCTGGCGAAGTTCAAGGACAAGAAGGATCCGAAATACAGGGAAGCCCTGGCCATCATTCAGGCGGGTAAAGAGATGCTCGCCGGGAGACCCCGCGCGGACATGCCCGGGTTCAGGCTGGTTGGAATCGAGCGCGAACGGCGGCAAAAGTATGACAGGTTGGTGCAGTACGAACGCCAGGCACGGAACGCAATCCTCGAAGGAAAGAGAAGCTATTTCCGCCATCAGGACTGACGGCCGGCCATTTTGCAGAGGAGAGTGCCATGAAAGGAAGAGAGTTAGTCCCCACATTGTTTATCGTTGTACTCGGCCTCGTTGTTTGCAGGTTGCCAGCAGAGGAACCGAGCACCACTGTCTGGAAACATCTTTCGAGCATGAAGGGAGATATTCCCGCCCCTGATGTTGGAAGACAGGCGGCTGCGATTGTTCTGCATATTGACCGCGATGGCGCAGAGGATTTCGTGATCGCAGGCTGGGGCGACCCAAGCATGGTCTGGTTCCGCCACACTTCGGACGGTTGGAAGCGGTATCTGGTTGACAACCGAAAGAGCCATATCGAGGCCGGCGGCACATTCTGGGACATTGACGGAGACGGCCATCTGGACATCTTGCAGGGCGGTAGCTGGGCTGTCAATGAGGCCTGGTGGTGGCAAAACCCATACCCCAAGTTCGACCCGAACAAACCGTGGAAGCGGTACACGATTAAGAAGTCGGGGCCGAAACAGCACCACGACCAGATTTTCGGTGACTTCGACGGCGATGGCAAGGTGGAACTCGTTTTCTGGAATCAAAGGGCAAAGAAGCTATATATTGCCGAAATCCCGGACAATCCCCGAAAGGCAGGGATATGGCCGCTGGCCGCGATATGGTCGTGGCCCCGTGCGTTCAAATACGAGGGTCTGGCGAAATGTGATATTGACCTCGATGGCAAGATTGACCTTATCGGTGGTGGTCACTGGTTCAAACATAAGGGCGGCACCAGCTACCAAGCCAATAAGGTTGATGACTATGGAATGTCTCGCTCCGCAGCAGGCGATCTGATCAAAGGGGGCCGGCCCGAGATCGTGCTCAATTCCGGCGATGGGGTCGGTCCCTTAAACCTCTACGAGTGGAAGCGGAACAAGTGGGTGAAACGCAGCCTGATCAAGAGAGTGGACCACGGGCACACCCTCCAAGTCGGCGACATAAATGGCGATGGCAATCTGGACATATACGCAGCGGAGATGTACAGCCCAGGGGCTGGAGAGAAGTGCAAGCAGTGGGTGTTGTACGGCGACGGCAAAGGAAAATTTATCAAGCAGATCGTCTCCACCGGAATCGGGACGCACGAGGGCAGAATCGGTGATCTGGATGGCGACGGCGATCTGGACATTTTGCAGAAAGACTTTCAGAAGCACCGCCGAGTTGACATTTGGTTGAACATGGGACCCGCCAAAAGGACGGGCAAGTGACTATGAACCTTTTCGTGAAGCCGACCGGGCGGCTCTTGCGCCAGGCTGCAGCGGCAAGGCGCACCGGCGTCGGCGACCTTTTGGTGCTTCGCAGTGCGCGTCGCGTGAGGCTGAAATATATCCTTACGCCTGCTTAGCTACAAAGTCCATTCCTCGCGATATGGCGGATTGACATATTTGTCCGAGTCTGGCAGGTCAGGCGACGTTAGCTTCTCTCCATCCCACCTGATCATCTTTTTGCCGGCAAGCATGGCCACATTACCTAACAGGAGCGTTTCCGTCACCCGAGCCTCAAATTCGAAATTAGCACCCGCCGGTTTGCCTCCCCTGCACGCGTCAATCCACTCCTGGTTATGTCCAACTGATCTCAGCAGAGTCTTCGGAGGCTGCTTGAACTCTTTCATTTTCGCTTCAGGGATCAACCTCGGTTTGCCCCCGGAAAACCCACATAGGATTTTTCCTTTATCCCCAACATAAAGCATCCCTTCTTTGCCCAACTGCTCATGGTTCTCCAATTCCTCGGGCAGCGCGGGAAGCATTCCACCGTCATACCAGGTCACCGTGACCGGAGGCATCTCTCCTCGGGCAGGGAAATGGTAGCGGACGATCGAGGCACGCGGGAAAGTTTCTTTGTTCTCCTTGATTTTTGTTACTCCGCGCACAAGCGTGTACTGTGTGCTCGGACAGGCTTCCACTCGCGTTGGGGGCGCCAGTTCCATGACCCGGAAGAGTGTGTCGAAACTGTAGCAGCCCATGTCTCCCAAAGCGCCCGTTCCAAAATCCCACCAGCCGCGCCAGACAAAGGGAAGGTAAACATGATGGAACGGGCGAAACGGCGCGGGACCAACCCACAAGTCCCAATCCAGTCCCTCGGGCACTGGCTCTGCCTTCTCCGGGCGGTCGTGCCCCTGGCGCCAGAACGGCCGACCCGACCAGTTGTGAACCTCGCGCACCGGGCCAATCGCTCCATCCCATATCCATTCGCATAATAGACGTGTTGCCTCAGAGGCCTGATTACCGACTGCGACCTGGGTGGCCACCTTGGTTTCGCGAGCGACCTCAGCCATCCTACGCGCCTCGTAGACCGAATGGGTCATGGGCTTCTGGCAGTACACGTGCTTGCCCTTCTTCATTGCCGCTATAGAGATCACGGCATGCGTGTGGTCCGGCGTGCCAACGACCACAGCGTCAACGTCCTTCTCCTTTTCCAGCAACTCCCGATAGTCGTTGTAGGCCGAGCAGCCCTTGACGGAGCTGGCCCCCTTCTGCTTGGCGTAATACGCATCCACGATTCGCCGGGCGGGTTCGCGCCCGGCCGTGGCGCCCTGGGCATCATCCCTTGCGCTCGCATAGTCACAGCCGATAAGATCTCGCACTTTGCTTCGTAACTCACCGACCCCCACTCGGAGTAATCGTTACTTTCCCTGTTGACATCACAGACAGAAACGACCTTCACGTCGGACCGGCGCAGGAAGTCCATCATGACGCGAATCCCCTGAGCACCCACTCCGATGCAGGCTATGTTGATTTTTTCACTTGGCGGAACGTAACGCGGGCCGCCCAAAACGTATCGGGGCACAACCGCAAGCGCAGCCGTTGATGCGGCCGCACTTAGAAACTGACGTCGGTTCATCTTTCTCTCTTGCGACATGGTGAGTCTCCTATGCTGGCTTGATGTTATTTGAACAAAACCAACTGCGGGGGCTATGCATTGCACCGTTCTCCTATCCATACGCCACCGGGGCTTCTGGCGATTGCCATTCTGTCTCCAAAGCTCAACCTCAGTATTTCGTGTATAATCAAACAAGTCAAGCCAAGGGAAGAAATGAATGAACGGATCCGGTGAAGCCACCATGACCGTGGCGTTCCTACATCGCTCTGACTTAGGGCCGGGTGCGACAGGTGAAATGAGGAGTCAAATTATGACAAGACGGAGAGAGGAGAAATGGATGAGTTCATGCGGACACGGCGTGATTTTCTGAAAGCGATGGGCTTGGGCGCGGCATCGCTTGTTATCCCGAGAAGCGCAGGCGCCTTCCGGCAAACTGTGAGCACGGGGGAGCGCCCTAATATTATCTTCATCCTGGCGGACGACCTCGGCTACGGCGACCTGGGCTGCTATGGACAAAAGGTCATCCGGACGCCAAACCTGGACGGCATGGCCGCAGAGGGAATGCGCTTCACACAACACTATGCGGGGAGCACCGTCTGCGCGCCGTCGCGGTGTGTGTTGATGACGGGGCTTCATACCGGACACTGTTACATTCGAGGCAACAGAGATGTCAAGCCTATGGGACAACTGCCGCTGCCGCCGAACACAATCACAATCGCCAAGCTTTTGAAAGAAGCTGGCTACACGACAGGTCTGATCGGCAAGTGGGGTTTGGGAGGCCCGGGCTCCGCGGGCATTCCAAACAGACAGGGCTTCTATTACTTCCACGGGTACCTGTGCCAGCGGCACGCCCACAACTACTATCCGGAGTTCCTCTTCCGCAACGAAGAGAGGGTTCTGCTGGAGGGCAACAGAGTGGCCAATCCTCGGCCGGACGGCGCCGGGCGGGCGATCGAGCACGCCCAATACAACCATGATCTCCTCGCTCAGGAGGCCCTGGCTTTCATCGAGCGAAACAAGCACAAGCCTTTCTTCCTGTACCTGGCTCTCACCATTCCGCACGCAAACAACGAGGCTGGCAAGAAGGGCATGGAAGTACCTTCATTCGAGCCGTATGCCAACGAAGAATGGCCCCACCCGCAAAAGGGCCACGCCGCCATGATCACACGGATGGATCGCGACATTGGCAGACTCCTGGCAAAGCTCACCCAGCTCGGACTGGACCAAAACACACTGGTGATGTTCTCCAGCGACAACGGCCCGCATAGGGAAGGAGGCGCTGATCCGAGGTTCTTCAAGAGTTCCGGTCCCCTGCGAGGCATCAAGCGAGACCTCTACGAAGGAGGTATTCGCGTGCCGATGATCGCGCGTTGGCCGGGGAAGGTAAAACCCGGTTCGGTGAGCGACCACGTATCAGCCTTCTGGGATTTTCTGCCGATGTGTGCCGAACTGGCCAGAGTCAAGGTTCCAAACCGAATTGACGGAATTTCATTGCTGCCCACGTTGTTGGGCCAGCCTGGAAAGCAGAAGAAGCACGAGTTCATGTACTGGGAATTCCACGGGCGAGGCTTCAATCAAGGGGTGCGCATGGGTGACTGGAAAGCCGTGCGGTTCGGCAAGACCAAAAAGTTCGAGCTCTACAACCTGAAAAACGACATCGGCGAGCGACACAACGTCGCGGATCAGCATCCCGAGATAGTTGCGACAATAAAAGCGTGCTTGAAGACCGCGCGCAGCCCTTCGAAATACTGGCCCGTCTCGTAAACGACATGATGCGGCCGACGAAAAGGCAGAGCAGAGACATTACGTTGCTGGGGCTCTTCCTTGTCTCGCTTGGCTGGCCAAAGAACATCTTGTTCAACACACATGAAGAACCCACGGATATGCAAGAAGGAAAGGATGCACATGAACCGACGTCACTTTCTTACAGCGCTCGGGACTGGAGCGGCCGCTATGGCTTTGCCAAAATTGGTGCCAGCCGTTCAGGCTTTCGAGGACAAACCCAACATCATCCTGATCATGGCCGATGACCTCGGCTACGGCGATGTGGGTTGCTATGGCAACACAACCATAACAACTCCGAACATTGATACCCTGGCAAGAGCCGGAATACGGTTCACGGATTTCCACTCCAACGGTGCGGTGTGCAGTCCGACAAGGGCTGCGCTTCTCACGGGGCGCTATCAGCAGCGCTGCGGCATTGACGGCGTCTTCACAGCTCGGGGGCACCGCCATACCGGCATGCCATTAGAAGAAGTGACCTTTGCTGAGGTTCTCAAAGCCGGCGGGTACACCACAGCCCTCTTCGGCAAGTGGCACCTGGGCTACCCTGTGAAATTCAACCCGACAAAACAGGGCTTCGACGTGTTCCGCGGTTATGTTAGCGGTAACGTGGACTACCACTCGCATATTGACCAACAAGGTTACAACGACTGGTGGGGCAACTGCGACCCTGTTCCTGAGAAAGGCTACGTGACTGATCTGATCACTAAACATGGGGTGCGGTTCATCGAGCAAAATAAGAACAGACCTTTCTGCCTTTATCTTGCCCATGAGTCTCCGCACTACCCGTATCAAGGGAGAGAGGACAAGGCGGAGCGTCGTCCTGGAAATCCCGGGCCGGCCCTTGGCGGACGTACAGACAGGGGTGGCGCCTACAAGGAAATGATCGAAGCAATGGACGAAGGGATCGGGCGAATCATTTCGACGGTGAAGCGGCTGGGGTTGGAGCGTAGCACGTTTATCTTCTTCTGTTCCGACAACGGCGCCGCAAGCGTCGGAAGCAACAGCCCTCTGCGTGGGCAGAAGGGGACTCTGTGGGAAGGAGGACATCGCGTTCCTGCCATCGCCTACTGGCCTGGCAAGATCAAACCGAGCACTGTCACCCATGAGACAGCCATGACAATGGATCTGTTCCCTACCGTAACCGCAATTGGCGGACGAAAGCTCGCACCCGGTTTGAAGATTGATGGCGTCAACCTGTTCCCGCTGCTCCTGGACGGCAAAAAGCTTCTCGAGCGCACGCTGTTCTGGCGGTATCGGGGACAAAAGGCTGTCCGCAAAGGCCCCTGGAAGTTGCTGGTTAGAGGGGATAAACAGGAGCTGTACAACCTGGCTGATGACTTCGCTGAAACAAAAAACCTTGCCAAAGTCGAAAGAGAGAGAGTCAAGGCACTTCGGAAGGAGTTGTCCGACTGGGAGAAAGAAGTCAGCGCCGGTATCAAACAAAGGACGTGACAGGTTCAGTACACAGTGATATACCGCTTTGTGAATTTGCATAGAAAAGACAGTCTGGCTTTGAGGCGATAAAACGGTCAACGGACAATGCCCTTTGCACCGCCAGGCGCGGGTGCGCGGTCCCGGATCAGCTCAATCAAGAGGAGAACATCATGCGTCTTAGAGCAATTGTGATAGTGCTCGTTGCTTCAGCGGCATTCGTGGTTCCGGCGCTCGTGCCGGGTCAGGAAGTATCACTTGTTTGGAAGGACGTTCGGACGGCCTCAGGCCTCAGGCATGGAGTTGCACCTCAACGCTCGATATTGGCAGCGACGATGATGACAAAAGGGCTTGCCTCCCGTTATCCTGGGGACGAAGGAATCGAGCGCGATCCTCGGGTTCTTTTCGTCGAGGACTTCGAGACCGGAACGGTCGAGGAGGTCGGCGCGCGCTGGGGCAACATCTCAAAAAGGCAAAACATCAGTCTCTCTCGCGACATGCATCCCAGATCGCCGGGCAACAGATCAATTCACATCTCAAAAAATGGCCACCTCTATACCCACACAAAGGGCGTGAACACCATGTTCGCCCGCTTTTACGTCAAGTTCCATACGAGAATCGGTTACGTGCACCACTTCGTGCACCTCGTTGCCGACCGCACTCCCACGCCCTGGCCCAAGGGGGGTGCTGGGGAGACCCCACCCGGCGACGCCAAATTCTCAACTGGCATCGAACCGACGGGGCGGTGGGGAAGGTATCCTCCCCCCGGTGTCTGGAACTTCTACACTTATTGGCACGAGATGAAGACGAAATGGGGCACTGTTTTCAACGGGAAGCAGGAACCGATACAGCCTGGCCGCTGGTACTGCGTCGAGGTGATGCTCAAGGCGAACTCGAGTCCTGACAAGGCGGACGGTGAGCAGGCCTTCTGGGTGGACGGCGAGCTCTACGGGCACTTCAAAGGGTTCCGCTGGCGGACAACCGACAAGCTCAAGATCAACAGCTTCTGGCTTCTTTTCTATAACACCGACCAGCCCGCTCGCCACAACAGGGATCCCAACCCCGAGAGCCGTGTTATGGAGGTCTGGTTTGACGACATCGTGATTGCCACCGAGTACGTTGGGCCTGTTTACGGCAAGCCCAGACGCGGAAAGAAGGAGGCGATACCTTCCAAAAGCGCGCTTCTGACGCCGGGGCTGCTATTGCCGGAGCCAGGTAAGGTGGCCTTCTTGGAGAAGTTCGAAAAGGGCACCGGAAATTTCAAGGGCGGCGAGGTGACCGATGGTGGCGTAAACGGCTCGAAGGCCTTCGCTTTTCCCCCGAAAGGCGCCTCAGTCTGGAACGCCTACTCGGTCCCTGTCACGGACTCGACGACTGTACGATTCAAGCTCAAACCCCTCTGCGATGCCCGGCAGGTAACCATCTTGATCTGGTCGAAAAAGCAGAAGGACAACTGCCGCTACTACATCGGCAGTCTGAACAGAAATCAGTGGCGGAATGTCCAGTTCCGGGCCATAGAGGCCCGCGTCGGCTGGGGCAGGAAGGGTCCGAGCCTCGAGGGCGACGTCCTCGACAACGTCAAGCTCATTTACGAAGGCGGTGCAAGACACCGCATACTTCTGGATGACTTCGAGATTCTTGAGTAGCGATGGGCATAGGTGCAGAAGAATCGCTGCTGGTTTTCTTGTCCCGGTACTGCTTTTCAAACCACAAATGGCAGCTCATTAAATGGCGTACCGAAATCAGTACTGTCCGGTTATGAGTTGGACAGCATCAACGGGTTAGCGGAATCACCTCTTTCGCTTTTGTAAATCTCTTCGGAAAACGCCTGTAAAATGGGGGTTTTCTCGAAAACGGCCACGCTCAAAATGTGTAGATTGAGCAGCGTGTGCAGTTTGATGGCGCCCATGGTCCGGCGAAATGGCGCCCAACGAAACAGGGAAAGGCACAGCTCCATGGTCGTCGAGTCGAGGGCGTACACCGCCCTCTCCAACTCCATGCCCGGGTACCTGGCCGGCATGCATGCGCCTGGCCATGGCGGAAATAGAAAAAAAGCAAAGTCGGCGTAGATGCGCCAGTCGCGATTTTCGTTCGCGTCGGACAGCGTACTCCGCGAGACCCGCTCGCGGATTCCCATGTGGTAAAGCCTCCGCTGCATTGCCCGCGGGCAGGCCTCGTTGTCTCGCAAGCTTTCCCGGTAGGTGAGCCGAGCGAAAGCCATGCAGGAAAACTTCTGTACTTTGTACTGACCACGGTAACGAGCAACGCACTTGCGGAAGTCCCCCAGAGGCAGGAAATCCATGACTTGAGAAAAAATAGTCCGTCCCGTATTCATCGGCCACTGCTCCCATAGAAGGAAATAGGCAGAGCGTACGGGGAAATGAAATCGATTCCACTCAGTTTTTTGTGTAACACCTTAATCTATAGTGCGTCGCGAGAAGAATGAAATTGAACAACCGGACAGTACTCGTTCGCAGTACGTCCATTCACCGACTGCGATAGGACCAAAGTCTCACCTGCACGTGTGGCTGGACTGGCATACCCGGAGCAATCCAGAGATGACCTCCTTCCGCAGCCGAGCCGCCTTTTCGATTTATGTCCCGGAAGGCAAGAGAGGACGTTCTCAAGAAGCGGGATTTCACTACTGGGTTTTCGGCCCCGGTAGGCAGTTCAAAGAAGACAGCCGTTGGGTGACAAGCTGGTCACTACCACACTTCAATCCGATAAAATTTCACGCTCCCGCTGGCCGCCTCGTCCATCCACAGAGTTGTCTCACCCTGGAAAGGTACGCTCTCCTCCTTGTTCCATTGCGGAGTTGACGGATCACTGCTGGACCACACGGTGTAAGTATCGTTTTGTAGACAGTTCCACCTGATAAGAAAGCGACCTCCGCTGACCGGGGTTATCTCTTTCATCCCCAAGGGCGGCGAATTGTATTCATTGGCGCCCATGCCCACGGTCAGAGATTTTCCGCCGTGGGCTAACCGCAGATTTCCATCGAGGTCCGGCCCGGGGATTCAGGTCGCTGAAGTGTGCATTATCCCCCGCGTCAACGCACGGTGAGCCGATATAGAGGCGGTAATTGTTATCCTCGTGCCTATCCGCGTTGTTATCATCCCCGTCCCGGTCAACAAATACTGGGTCTTTGGAAGTATTACCTGCCCCGCCCCCGGCCCCCCTCGGTGCAGGAATAGCTTCGCTTGCTCGAGCCACAAAGCTCGGGGTCGCTAAACCCCTTGTTCGCCCAGATGATGCAATTCCGGATATCCCCCTCGCAGAGCCACAGTCCGCCACCGTAGTCGGCTGAGTTTCCGTAGATGGTGTTGTTCCGGATGGCGCCGTCACATCCAAATAGACCACCGCCCTGATATGCCGAGTTACCCGTAATCACGTTGTTCAGAATCGAGGCATTTCCCGGCCCGCACCTGCCGTCGATAGCACCTCCGGCATCCGCCCCTGGCCGAGGCCCACGGGCAGGCGAGTTTTCGGGGGCAAGGTCAACACTCTCCCCTTCCATCCGAATGCCGTTGTCCACCACTTGGGTGCGGCCGTATTTCCGTGGCGTGCCCGTGACGGGTGTGGTGTCTCGGGATGGCACTATTTCGCCCCTTCAGGGCTTCCTCGACTGGGTCGGTTTGCTGTCCCAGGGCGCTGCCCCCTGGCCGTGCGGTCGGTTGATGCTTTGATTGCTGGCGCAGCGTCTCAGTCCAGATCACGTCCTGTGCGAGTCAGCGGGCAGGCTGGGCTATTTTATTGTGCCCTTTCAGGGCGAAAAGAACAGAGCCCCGTGCCACCAGCACATCCCCCGAGGGGGACATAGGGACACCGCCGTGGTTTGCCACGATTACGCGGCCACACCCCACCACTTCCCAACCTTGCAATCCCAGCAAATCGGTGATAGTTTGGTGTTGAGATATCGTCGCTCCTTTCGCTGTTCACAATTTCACTTACGGTTTTTGTTAACCCTTTACAGCAAAAGGGATTCGATGTCTCCCTTCTTTTTTGCCCACGCAAATGCAAAAAGAACCATAATCTATTAGGGGGCGATGACCCGTGATAAGAAAAATTGTACTTATTCTGTTGTTGTTTTGCGCTGTCGCTTCTACGGCAGTCGCACAAGACCCGTCAGAGCGAGCTTACCACGTTCCTGCGCTCAATCCGAAGCACAAGGATAAGCCTAAAGTGACAGGCTGGGCCGAACAGCGCATTGATGAAAAAATCAATCGCGGAATGTTGGCCATGCCGAACGGGGCAGGAAAGGTTTACCTGGGCTGGCGGCTGCTCAAGAGCGATGCCAAGGCAACGGCTTTCAACGTCTACCACTCGGTTGAGGGCGGCGAAGCGGTGAAGCTGAACAAGGAGCCCGTGGCCGTGACGACCGACTTCAGCGACCGGCAGCCGGCCCTGGGGCGAGAGAGCGCCTACTGGGTCAGGCCGGTGCTGGAGGGCAAGGAACTCGAGCCCTCGGACAAGGCGTTGCTGAAGGCCAACGCCAAGGACGAGACGTACTACGCGTCCATCAAGTTCCAGGGTTCTTACAGGCCTCAGAGGATCGGCGTTGCCGACCTCGACGGCGATGGCGCGTATGATTTCGTCATCAAGCAGCCCGCCTGGGGCATCGATCCGGCCGGCCGACCCAATACTAGTGGACTCACCTACAAACTTGAAGCCTATCTCAGCGACGGCACCTTCCTGTGGCGCAAGGACCTGGGGCCGGGCATCGAGCCGGGCATCTGGTATTCGCCGTTCGTGGTTTACGATTTCGACGGCGACGGCAAGGCCGAGGTGGCCGTCAAGACCGGCCCCGAGGACGCTCGCGAACCCGACGGGCGCGTTCGGAGGGGACCGGAGTGGTGCTCGATCCTGGACGGCATGACCGGCCAGGAGCTCGCGCGAGCGGACTGGTTGCCGCGCGACCCTCGCCTGGGCGATTACAACCGGATCAACCGCAACCAGATGGGCGTGGCCTACCTGGACGGCAAGACGCCGTGCCTGCTGGTGGCCCGCGGCACTTACAAGCTGATGATGGTTGACGCCTACCAGTATCACAACCGGAAGCTGCAGCGGCTGTGGCACTGGGAGGGTGATGACGAGACCCCGATCATCCGCAGTCAGGGTGCGCACGGCATGCACTCAGCCGACGTGGACGAGGACGGCCGCGACGAGGTCGTCCTGGGCTCTGTCGTGCTGGACGACAACGGCACGTGCCTGTACTCGGTCGGCCTGGGCCACCCCGACAAATGCTTTGTGACCGACGTGGACCCGACCAGACCCGGCCTCGAGATCTTCTACGCCATTGAGCCGTGGCACGACGACGGGAAGGGCGTCTGCCTGGTTGATGCCAGGACCGGAAAGATCATCTGGAGCATCGGTCAGCGCACCTATCACGTGGGCGACGGTATGGTTGCCGACATTGACCCATCGGTCCCTGGGCTGGAATGCTTTGCGACCGAGGACCCCCGGGGCGGCTCGTCTGACGCATATTTGTTCTCGGCCACCGGCAACCGGCTTGGCACGAGGGAAGACGTCCCCGACCGCACGAACTGGATCTTCTGGGATGCCGACCTGCTGCGGGAAACGTTCGCACGCGGCGGACCCGGCCGCGGCGGGTTCGGGCGCGGCAGGTCCACGTCCATCGTCAAGTACCGGGGCCTGACGCTCACCTCCGGCATCGAGGGGAACATTATGATAATGGCCGACATCTTGGGCGACTGGCGAGAGGAACTCATCACCGTCCTGCCGGGCGAGCTGCGCATCTACACGACGACCATCCCGGCGAAAGACCGGCGCGTCTGCCTGATGCAGGACCCGGTCTATCGCGCGGAAGTGGCTCACCGGTCCATGGGTTATGAACAATCGCCGGTGACCGGCTATTATCTCGGCGTCAGCCCCAGTGATTCAGCGAAAGCCACACCCATTATTCAGAAGAGCGCGCCGCCCAGGAAGTCTGGTGGCTGAGATGGAATGCAATTTAGGATGGAGGTGCGATCTCGCAAGCCCACAGTGGGTGAGCATATTCCCTTCGAAAGGCAAAGTGTGATAGATTCTTAGGCGACTGATCATCCCGTCGTCCCGCATTTCCGGGGCGATCGGACAGACACAACCTCGAACGCATTGGTTCGTTTCAAACGTGACGGAGGGTCCGACGCCATGGCCTATGTTGAGCACAACCCGGTTCGAGCGCGGCGGCCCACTGCGGCGACGGTTCGGATCGCTCCGAGTTGCTGGACCTGAAGAGTTGGCGCGCCTGGTTGGCCGGATGCGATTGGCGAGAGAGGCTGTTGAATATGCTTGACCGGGAGACGCTATCGATGGTCAGATTCAACACGCATCGCGGTCGTCCGCTGGGCAGCGACAGTTTCCTCAGCAAGCTGGAGACTCTGCTCGGCCGCCGCCTGCGCCTTTTGCCCGTGGGCCGACCACGAAAGAAGCAGAAAAATAGGTGACTGTCCCCTATTTCAAATTTTTAACAAAGAGGTGTTGAAAGAATAAATCCTTCATTGTTCAAGGTGAATTTGGCAAGATTATTGAAGTCGAACAGAGAAAATTATGTTTAAGCGTCTAAATGGGAAATCCCGGATTAGACCAAGCAGGTTGGAATGAAGAACGCACTGCTATTTCTGTTGGTTTGTCTGCTGCCGCTTGAAGTTTTTGGCCGGCAAGAGGCCAGTTCTGGCCAAACAGCGCTTGTCTTCACGCACGTCACGGTGATCGATGCCACGGGCGCACCACCGAAGCCCGACATGACGGTGGTGATAAAGGGCGACCGCATCGCGGCGCTTGGCAAAACCGCCAACCTCGACCTGCCGGAAAATGCGCACGTTGTGGATGCCACAGGCAAGTTTCTCATACCCGGCCTCTGGGACATGCACGTCCACCCATGGTTGGGAAAGAACTACCTTGCCCTCTTCACCGCCAACGGAGTAACAGGCGTACGTGTGATGGAGGGAGAGCCGGTGTATCACAAGTGGCGCCAAGAGATTTCGGCGGGGAAACTGATAGGGCCCCGGATGGTCATCTCAAGCCCAATTGTTGACGGGCCGGAATCGATCCTGCCTGGTTCTACTGTCGTCAGCAACGAAGGTGAAGGGCGCCAGGTTGTCAGGAAGGTCAAAAAGGAGGGCGCAGACTTTGTAAAGGTCTTCAATGATATACCGCGAGACGCCTATTTCGCTATTGCCGATGAGGCAAAGAAACAGGGAATCCCCTTTGCCGGCCATGTACCCTTCTGGACGAGCGCGGCTGAGGCCTCGGACGCCGGGCAACAGAGTATTGAACACTGCCCCTTCGTTTTGCTGGCGTGCTCAACTGAAGGAGAAGAAGAACTTAAAGAGAAAGCCAGAAAAACCCTGGTTAAACGCCCGTTGAGCTTGCCCCATGTGTGCGCCCGAATGAAGATATTGGCGGACATCACCTACAGCGAGAAAAAGGCGGCAGAGCTCTTCGCTCGTTTCGTAAGGAACGGCACCTGGGTGTGCCCCACGCTCATAGTCTGGCACGGCCTGTCATTTCGCGATGAGGAGGACTTAGCGAATGACCCCCGACTCAAATACATGCCGCTATCCACCAAGGATAGTTGGAATCCGAAGAACAATGTTAGCGTTGCTCTGGCAACTGGAGAAGGGCAGGCTGACCTTAGGAAACTATGTGAGAAGCATCTGGCGATTGTCGGTGCGATGCGGCGTGCGGGTGTGGGGCTCCTCGCCGGGACGGATACGACACCAACGGCTTATTGCTTTCCCGGATTCGGCCTGCACGATGAGCTGGCGCTGTTCGTTCAGGCTGGACTGTCACCAATGCAAGCCCTGCAAACTGCAACGTACAATCCGGCCAAGTGCTTGGGTAAGCTGGATTCGATGGGGACCGTTGAGCGTGGCAAGGTTGCCGATCTGGTTTTGCTGGATGCCGACCCACTGCAAGACATCAGCAATACCCAAAGAATCGCTGCTGTCGTGGTTGGCGGCAAGATCTTTGATAAGACAGCGCTACGGAAGATGCTCGCACAGGTGGAGGCGGCGCGTCTTCACCATGCTGCGGCTGACGGCAAGATTGAGCACGTCAAATTGCTTATTTCAGAAGGCGCCGATGTCAACGAAAAGACCACCGTTGATACTCCTCTGCACTATGCTGTTAGATATGGTCACGAAGATGTGGCGAAGCTGCTTATTGCTAAGGGTGCCCATTTGAACGAAAGGAACGCGGAGGGTGATACTCCTCTCCACTATGCCGCCAAGTACGGTCACAAGAATGTGGCTGTGCTGCTTATTACAAAGGGCGCCGATGTCAATGCAAAAAACAAAAATGGCGACTTGCCTACGCATCTTGCCTTGAGGGGACATCTGGGAAGTGCCAAGAAGGAGGTGCTTGAGTTACTAATTGCTAAGGGTCCAAAACTTTCCTGCATACAGATATCTGCTTACAAGGGAGACCTTGCCAAAGTAAGGAGTTTTGTCGAACAGGGTATTGATGTCGATTCAAGGGATTCTGAGGGTCGCACCGCCTTGTACTATGCGGCTATACAAGGCAAACGAGATGTGGTCGAGTTTCTTCTCAGCAGAGGTGCCAATGTGAACGCTAAGGACAAGGATGTAGCCTTCATGCCTTTGCATCATGCTGTTGGTGGTGGGCATAAAGATGTTGTAGAGCTTCTTATTGCTAAAGGAGCCGACGTCAATGCAAAGGACAAGTATGGTTGGACGCCTCTGGACTCCTCCGTCTACGGTGGGAATACGGATATCCCGGAACTGCTTATCGAGGCGGGGGCAAATGTCAATTCAAGGTACGGCTGGGGCCAGACGCCCTTGATCTGGGCAGCCCAGGAGGGACATAGGCCTGTTGTCCAGTTGCTTATTGTAAAGGGTGCTGACGTCAACGCACAGGATGATCAGGGCTTGACACCCTTGCACTATGCAGCCGAAGAGGGTCATAAGGACGTAGCAGAACTGCTCATCGCCAAGGGGGCTGATGTGAACGCCAAAGCCAAAAACGGAAATACGCCGTTACATAGCGCAGTCGACGAAGGGTACTTGGACATGGCTAAGTTGCTCGTCTCCAAAGGCGCCGATGTCAGCGCGAAAAACCGACGAGGTGAGAGTCCCTTGTCGATGGCCAAGACGGAAGGCCGTAAAGAACTCGTCGAACTGCTGCGCAAACACGGGCCAAAGGAGTGAAAGAGTAGATGAGTAGGCGAGACAGCAATACGTGGGTAGATGAGTACGAATTGCACGTGTCGGTCTGACGCGGTACTGGGCGCACTACCGCAAGCTCCGCTTCAGTTGGCCGGCCCTGGCCACATGGTTGATCGTGATCACGCTGGCGCTCTTGTTCCAGAGAGACGGTAGGAATCCCGGCTATCTCGCCCAGATCGCGCACGGGCTGGGGCTGGAGGGCGTGGGCGATTTCCTGTTCCGGATCAGTTTTATTCACCTGTTTTTCCTGTTCCTGCCGGTCTATTTTCTCTCGCTTGTGCTCTACATCGCCTTTGCCTCGATAGCTGGGGCCAGAGAGAGGTATCCCGAGGCGCACGTCGAGGAAGCCGCTGCCGGCGAGCCCCGTCGCGCAGCCGCACCCGAATTTGGTTGCAAAGGAGAAAAACGGCCGGTAAACTGCTCTTTGTTGGCACCGATGACCCTACACGGATTTGGCACGCCATCTTCTATTTCGTAGGGCAATGTTCAATTGACAAAACCGGCCAAACCTCCGTAGAGAAGGCTGCTGAGGTCCATTCAGTACCGCTATGCTAAATAAACCACGGCATTCGTAGGTCAATCGAGAAATAGAAATGCAGTTGCCTGGAATTCAACTCACCATGACGGATTCGGAATCACCACTGCCCATCAGTCGAGTTAGGCATCGCCCATTATCTCCGCGGCTCATGGCCCTCTTGGTGATGACCTCCTTGCTGGTTTTCGGAGTGAGCGGGGCGAGCGGTCTGGAAGTGACCCTTGTTCTAAACACTCCCGATAAGGACAAGGTCCAGGGGACATTGAAAGATGTCAAGGAGGACGGCACCATAACCCTCATCGGCGCTTACGGCGAGCAAACATTCAAGCAGGGTCAATACCTCAGCGCGGTCTGTCCCGAACCGGCGGAGCACCCCCTGGCGAAGCAGAGTTATCTAAAAGCAGAGTACCCGAAGGCACTGCAATTGTATGAGTACGTGTATGCAAAGTACCGAGTGTTGGGATGGGGAGCGGCTTCACTGGAAGGGATCGGCAATTGCCATCGCTTTACGGGGAACACGGATGCGGCCATTGAAAACTACGCCAAGCTTCTTGCGGATTATCCCAACTACGCGGGAAGCAGAAGGGTCAAGTACGTGTTAGCCCAGGTGCGAGAAAAGAAGACAGACCTTGCCGCGGCCGTGGAGTTGTACGAGCAGGTGGCGGCAGAAGCGGACGACGAGTTGTCTGCGGCGTCACTCCGCAATATAGGGAATATCCTTTACCTGAGCCAGAAATACGAAGACGCGCTTCTGCAGTATCTAAGAGTCGCGATCCTGTACCAGAACCTCCCGCAGGCCCCGGTGGCCGAATGCATGTTCAGGGCCGCGGACTGCTTTGAGATACTCGCCGACACACGCCCGCCTCAAGAAGCCGCCAAACTCCGCGAGCGCGCCAAGAAATACTATCTCGACGTAGTGACCAGATTTCCGCAGAGCGAGTTTGCGAAACCCGCGCGGTTGCGCTACCAAGAATTGTCTGCGGGGGCGCCAACAGCAACAACGGATCCCAAGGAAAAGCCATCAGCAGAGGCTGGAACATGAATCTCACCCGGAAACGCGTGCTCATTGTAACTCTGGCGATAGGTCTTGCTCTCTGGGGGCTGGCTGGGAGAGGAGGAGAACTCGCTGCCCAGGAGGCTACCACTGAGGAACTGGGTGGGGCAGCTCCTCCATCCCTCGAAGGACCAACGGTCGAGGGAATCAGCCCCGCACCGCCACCCGGGCCGGAGGTCACCGGCGAAACAACGCCAACCGAAGAAGAGGCTGCAGCAGAGGAGGGGGCGGGGCTAACCCTATGGCAGATGATGCGGGCAGGTGGACTTGTGATGGTCGCCATCCTCGTTCTCTCCATAGTTGCCCTTTCGCTGATCATCGAGAGCTTCTTCTCAATCAGCATCAATCGGTTGGTCCCTCGCGCCTTTCTCTCAGAACTGCACCGCCATGTGGAGAGACGAGATGTTGACTCAGTGATTCGCCACTGTGAGGACAATCCAGGTCCTCTCTGCAATATCGTCCGGGCAGCAGTTGCGGCGGGAGACAGCGAGGAAAAGCGTCTGGAAGCGGTCGTTGCGGCGGGCGAACTTGAGGGAGAGGCTTTATTTCATCGGGCCAATTATCTTTCCATCTTCGCCACCATTGCCCCCATGCTCGGACTCATGGGGACAGTTTTCGGGATGATTGAAGCTTTCAACACCGTCGCTTTTCAAGCCGCTCTGGGTAAGCCTCAACTTCTGGCAAAAGGGATTTCGGAAGCTTTGATCACCACGGCAGCAGGTCTGGTCGTGGGCATCCCGACAATGTTCCTGTACTTCTATTTCAGGTCGAGGGGAAACAGGGTTCTTCTTGCCATGGAGTCCGGGGCCAGGGCTCTCGTCGAGTGGCAACCGGACCAACCCTCCACCAGGCCGAGAACCACGCTCTTTCCTATGAGAGTCCGCGTGGCAATGGAGGAAGCGCTGGGAGAGGCCATCATCGGCATCTTCTTCCTGGGGTTCATCTTGGGCCCCCTGGCGATGAGGAAGGGCCTTCAGGCCAGAAGAGAAGCGGCCAGTAGCCCCCACCCCGCACCGATGTGGAAAGGCATGATCGCCGCCATCATAGGAGCCCTTGACCTCCTGCTCCACATCGGCCTCCTCGCCTTCCTCTTCTTCAAATTCGCCATTTGAGGCAGGTGGCTGCCAGAATGTTCTCTCGAACAGTGCACAATCTCGCTCCCCAAGAAGCACGAGGGCTGCAATGCGTCAGAGAAGATCTGTTGGGCCGCGGGTAGCGTTCCAGATGGCCCCCATGATTGACATCATTTTTCTTCTCCTGATTTTCTTCATCTGCGTGAGCACCTTTGACCGTCTGGAAAGTGAAGAAGACGTTGCTCTGCCCGCGGCCAAGGCATGGAAGAGAATCGAGAAGGACCGAACAACCCTTTTGATTAACATTCCCAGGAGAGGGAACATTAAGATCAACCAGGTTCCTTTCTTCCCCGGGCAGGCGGAGGCGTTTCTGCGGAGTCTGGTGGCGAAACATGGAAATACCTTTGAGGTAATCATAAGGGCGGACAGGGGAGTTCGGTACGAGCGGACAAAGGATGTGATCCGCGCCTGTGCCCGTGTGGGCCTCACGCGGATAGCCTTCGCCGTCGAGAAGAAGAAATGAAGCGATAGACGAGCCGCCCAGGCCAAAGCGCAAAGAGACTTCTTACTGGAGAGAGAGGTGCCGTTCCTAAGACGCGACCGCGATTCTGAAACAATGCATTTTCAGGTTGCCCCCATGGTGGACGTGGTCTTTCTGCTGCTGATCTTCTTTCTTTCCGTGACGACCATCGGACGATTTGAAGGAAAGATGGAGGCGAACCTGCCCCGGGTTCGTATGGAGAAGCCGAAAAGCAAGCCCCGCCAGATTATCGTGAAAGTGGAAAGGGGCGGGTTGGTCGTCAATGACAAACGGATGAGCAAGGAGGAGTTCATCTCAAAGCTCAAGGAGATCATCGCCTACGATCCGGATCAGTACGTCTTCATTGACGGAAGTTCGAATGTTCTTCAGAAAGATGTCATTGAGATATTCGATGAGTGTAGCGTCGCCGGCGCAAATGTGACCATCGTTCCACCCGCAAAAAGGAAGTGAGGTGAGGGTGAGGCGCTGGAAGCTCAGCAGTGGGAGGAGAAGCAAGACCGCGCGGCAGATGAACCAAGCAGCAGGGAAAACGAGGCAATGTCTAATGGCAATGTCCTGACCCGAAGATACGGGGCAACATGGCTTCGAGTGCTGATTGCACTTGTGCTCATTAACGCAGTCGCATCTTTGATGAGGATACGCGGCCTCTCGCCGTGGTATCGCATTGGGTTGGCGGTCGTTCTGGGCGGGGCCGGCGCCGCATACCTGATCTGGCTCTTCATCGTTTCGGACAAGATGACCGCCGTCCAGCGCTGGACCGAAGAGACAGAGAGTCTCGTGGGACAGCTTGGGGGCAGCGTCCGCTGTGTGCAGTGTCGCGAGACGTTCAGCCTGGGAAGCGGAGGGCGGCGGTGGAGGCGTCTTCGTTGTCCGGCATGTCACCGCGTCAATCCGAACCTCTATGCCCATTTTTTCATCCTGGGTCTTCTCATCTTAGCCGGATTTCTTGGGCAGGGATCATATCTCGCGCTGCACGTGGCTCGGCATGGTCAACGGGCCGAGCTCACCCACTTGACCTGGGGCATCCTTCGCCTCGCTTTGATGAGCCTGACGGCGGTGGGGATATTTGGAAGGGAAAGGGTGCCCATCTACGCCGTGATCTCCATTCTCATCCATGCCGGCGCCGTACTATTCCTCACGCGGTGGGTGATTGCCGAGCAGCAAATCCCTGCTCGCGTCGCGGCTTTTGACATCGCCGCTCCGGACATGATTGTGCCCTCCTCAGAAGAAATCGTGCCCATCCCCGACGAGCCTCTCCAACTGGAAGAGGAGGAATTGAAGATCGAGCAACCTCCCCTCCAGCCGGAGATAACGGACATCCCCGCCATCGAGGCGCCGACTATCGAGCCATACGAGACCGAGCGCCCAGTGACCTTTCGCATTGACGACTCCGCCCTTCCGCCGATGGAAAAGCCGGTTAGTTGGGACGTGCGGAAGGTCCCTGTCGTGTACAGAAACCGTTTCAATAGGGCCGCGGCTCTGGCCAGAGAGGGAGGCTCGAGGAAAACCGAAGATGCCGTTTTGCTCGCCCTCGAGTGGCTCAGAGCGAATCAGAACCCGGACGGCTCATGGGGCGACGGTACGCGAAAACCCTGCATGACCGCTCTTGGGCTGCTCTGCTTTCTCGGGCACGGCGAGACCCACTTATCCCCGAACTTCGGCGCGACGGTACGCTCCGCAATTGAATTCCTTTTGGACCAACCGGACCAGGAAGGCTATCTTTCCGGAAACGATTACAGGGCGTATCAGCACGGCATGGCCACTTATGCCCTGGCCGAAGCCTACGCCATGACGAGAATCCGGGCCATAAAACCGGTCGTGGAAAGGGCCCTGGAACTCGTCATCGAAGCACAAACCGAGGAGGGAGGATGGTTCTACGGCTACGCAAAAACCAAGGCTGACGACACGACCAACGAGGAGGTGAAGTGGCCCGGCGGAGACACCTCCATCTCCTGCTGGCAGATTCAGGCGCTCCATGCCGCATGGCTGACCGATATACGATACTCAAGAAGATTCATGGATGGTTCTCTGGACCGCGCAAGAGAACTCGCCGTTCACAATCTCAAGAGGTGCTTCACACCAGGCGGCAAGGAGTACCAGTACGACGCGGGCGGCGAGAAAAAGAAAGCTCTGACGAAAGCGGGCTTCGGCTACCTCGGACCTGACCGAAACCAGTGGAACCTTCACACCAACGATAAGCCGAACATGGGCACCACCGGCATGGCCGTCCTTTCACTTCAGTTGCTGGGGCACGGGGAGGACCCGGAACCAGAGGCAGCGCTGCGAGTGATGAAGGGAAAAGATGCATCAGGAAACTTCAATTTCGACGTGGACTGGGAGAAGACGAAGGGGGCCGGCTATGTCCTCTACGGGTGGTATTACATCACCCAGGCGATGTTCCATGCGTCAGACCCCGAGTGCTGGGAGTACTGGAATCCGAGGTTCAGCAAGATGCTCACCGAGAGGCAGAAGACCGACGGGAGTTGGGGCTATCCTACGCAGAGCCACAAGAAGCAGGGCACGGTTTACTCAACCGCCTTGTGCTGCCTGATGCTGGAAGTCTATTACCGATACCTGCCAACCTACCGACGAGTCTCGCCCAGACCCGCCGCTACCGCCGCTACCCCTACCTCTTGAAGCGCGGCGATGCGCGATCCCCAATCTGCAATCTGCAATCCGAAATTGCAAATCCCCTCAACGCGCCTTCGGAACAGGTAGAACCGCTTTAATCACCACAGTCACGGGCGTTCCCTGAGCAGGCACTTCCTTCGTGTTCACAACATAAACCGTGTCATCTCCCCCGCCCGGAAGCGGGTTGTCTATGAGAGTGAAGGGATCGTGGAAAGTGGTAACGATCTGCCCCTCTCGCTGCGCCATGAACCCGTCCTTTGTCAAGACCGATCCCACGTAAACCCAGTGGGTATGGAGCATCGGCCGGTTCTTGTGCGTGTTGGTGACCCAATCTTCTGCCCTGAGAAGCCGCTCCTTGTCGCGGTCCTTCACCTTCAACCAGATTTCCACCGAACTGCCCACGGGCTTCGTCGGATCGCCCTGATACTTCACGGCATTCCCCCCTTCCAGACCGAGCAGAAGGAGGGCAACGTTCAGATGGAGCGGATCAACCTTTGTAACCAACAGGCTCTCGTGCCTCTTGCCATGCTCTGTGCAGATGAGCACCTCCAACACGCCCTGAGTAAGATTGACCCGCGCGGGAAAAGTCAACGTGCGCTGCTTCGTATCTACGACCACATCGCCAATGCGATACGTATTCTTATCAATCCTGTGGATGACCGGCTTCTGCTCCCCCTGCCTGGACTTCGGAACAGGAGGCCGGCGAATTTCGGAAGCGGCGAAAAACTGTTGACCGAGAGCCGCAACGCCTGCATTCGAATTCAAAAGCCAAAACGCCATCGCTGTTGCCAGAAAAAGTCTCATGCTTGACAGATGCTGTTTCATAATGAAAGTACCTCCGCCACGAGGGACGGGCCGCATTCGGGCTTGTCGAGGAGAGTGTGCCGCGCCGTCAGGATCACAAGGTTTCCCTGGCCTTCTCCGATCCAGCCTTCGATGCACGAGTACGTGGGCACACTGCACTCTGAAAGTTGACTGCTACCTCCGTCGCCCCAGATGATGCAGTTGACGATTGTGCTGTGGCAATCCCGCAGCCCACCTCTTCGCTGCCGATGATGAAGGTGTTTGTGATTGAGACATAACATTGTAGTTCAGCGGGGCGAACCCGATCGGGGCGCAGGTGAGAGTCCGCTGCAACGACATGTTATCTGGCCTGTTTTATTAAGGATTCACTCCTATTCCTTCATTCCATAGTATACTTCTGCAGCAGCTTCCGCCATCATATCAAACAGAAGGGCTTCATTAGGGACGGGAGTTTTATCCCTTTGTGTTGAGCACCAGGTTTCAATTTCGTCCATCCTTGGCCACACCTTATCTATAAATTCTTTTTTCTCTTCCTCGCTAACGGTATGTACGAAGTAATCCCTTTCTACATCGTCTCCAATGGCCCATTTCTCAGCTAACGGCAATAAATCCCGCAAGTTTTCAGGGACACTGTTCGGTTTGATCGAAATATTCATTTGTCTCAGTTCATCCACGAGGCGAGAAGTAATCTCCATGGGTTTAGAATAATCTTTGGTGTTTTCTATTTCATGTTGCCGCACTGCCCCTTTTCGATTCGATTTCAGTGAATTCCGTCTTTGATAGTACACCAAGCTTAGGAGCACTATGATGAAGGCAATAATCAAAGCTAAATGCAATGGTTTCATGTGTTTTAACCTTTTTCGTTTTTGTGCTTCAGCTAACGTCAGCCGTGAGCGGCGCGGGCTTAGACGCGTACGCTGAATGGTTTTGTTCGCGACTTCATCCTCAATACGGATAGCGGCTCTGGGGCGGAGTGAAGTTGCTGGTCCAACAGGCGACGCCCTTACTGACGCGGATCTCGTCCAGGTAGCCGTGCAGGAACAAAGCTGGATTATTCGCGGCTCCGATGGTTAGTGTGCGCACTGCGGGGATGTTTGCGGTGCTTGATCCGGTGTTCCGCAATTGCCCGTCAATGAACAGATAGGTTGTACCGGAGGCGCGTACGCCAGCGATGTGATACCACTGATTTGTCGTGGGCAGCCACGGCACGGCGACATTGGGCTGACCATTGATGAACAGCTTGATCCCGTTCCCCTCGTAAAGCAGACACCATTGCGTGGACACTCCCTGAGTGTGCGGACCAATCAAATGGACTCCGACGGGAGAGGGGGTGGACGAGAAATTCACCCAAAGCTCGGCGGTGAAATCACCCGTCCCGAAGGCCCAGTCATCGCTGACCGGCGACTCCAAATAATCCCCGGTGCCGTCGAAGTAGATGCTGCTTCCCCCAAATCGAGAGGCGTCTGTGGAGATGTGAGTATCCCCCTTGACGAGCAGTTCATGCTCTATCTCGTCGGTGATGCACCTGTTTCCATGCTTTGCGTCTGCGTGGATCATTAGCACGGTATGCGCGTCCACGCCAACCACTCGATAGAACATCGGCACACGGGCTGTATTGACCGAGCCGGTCGGCTCAAGGCCGGTCAGGGTATGCCAGGAATCATGCCATTCCCCGTCAAGGGACGATGCCCATTGCACCTTGTAGCGAACCAAATCGGGGTTCTCTGACCACGTCAACTCACCGTTTCCGCTGAAACTGACGACCTCAATGCTCCCCTGTGCAAGTCCCATCATGCAGCGGATGCTCAGCAACAATGCTGTGAATGCTTCGTGCCATCTGTGTTTGACCATGACTTTCTCCTCGCGAACGTTGCGGCTAAGCGGCCCGGGTAGCGGGTCAGCTTGACCCACTGGTTAGCTGATGTTTTGCATGGCGCAACGCTGCAATCTTACAGATACCTAAATTGAGCGATTTTGATGGGTCATAGATTTTAGCACATGTTTTTTGATTGAGTGAGTGTGGATCGAGCGTCAGCCGGTATTGGGGAAGGCTGAGGTTTGGGGAAAGCGGTCGTAAGAGGGGCTTCGGATGGTGGTTTTGGCCGGT